>Ga0308160_10000114_pt1 | contig 212981 bp, 192 predicted proteins | sample PhyFR1_FD_201036 | JGI IMG/M metagenome (GOLD analysis project Ga0308160, IMG submission 201036) | Phyllosphere microbial communities from UC Gill Tract Community Farm, Albany, California, United States - DLSLF.R1 | ecosystem: Host-associated > Plants > Phyllosphere > Unclassified | place...
GTGCTGCTGAACGGTAAGCACAGCGGCAAGTACCCGAGCGCGATGCCCGCATGGAAGCAGCTGTCGGATTCCGACATCGCGTCCGTGATCACCTATACCCGTAACAACTGGACCAACAAGGCCGACGAGAACATCGTGCAGCCGTCGGAAGTCCTGGCCGCCCGCGGCAAATAAGCGTTTGGAATCGGAGACATTGACATGAGTTCCACCATCGATCACGCACACGATCATTCGCACCCTCACGATCACCTGAGCGACCACGCGCACGATCACGCCCACGACCACCCGACCGGCCTGCGCCGCTGGCTGTTCGCCACCAACCACAAGGACATCGGCACCCTGTACCTGTGGTTCTCGTTCACCATGCTGCTCTCGGGCGGCGTGCTGGCGCTGATGATCCGCACCGAGCTGTTCCAGCCCGGCCTGCAGTTCTTCCGTCCGGAGTTCTTCAACCAGCTGACCACCATGCACGGCATTGTGATGGTGTTCGGCGCGATCATGCCGGCCTTCGTCGGCTTCGCCAACTGGATGATCCCGCTGCAGGTGGGCGCCTCCGATATGGCCTTCGCGCGCATGAACAACTTCTCGTTCTGGCTGCTGCCGCCGGCCGCGATCCTGCTGGCCGCGTCCTTCTTCTCGCCGGGCGGCGCCACCGCCGCCGGCTGGACGCTGTACGCGCCGCTGTCGACCCAGATGGGGCCGGGCATGGACATGGCGATCTTCGCGCTGCACATCATGGGCGCCTCGTCGATCATGGGCTCGATCAACATCATCGTCACCATCCTGAACATGCGCGCACCGGGCATGACCCTGATGAAGATGCCGATGTTCTGCTGGACCTGGCTGATTACCGCCTATCTGCTGATCGCCGTGATGCCGGTGCTGGCAGGCGCGATCACCATGACCCTGACCGATCGCCACTTCGGCACCTCCTTCTTCAACGCGGCAGGCGGCGGCGACCCGGTCATGTACCAGCACATCTTCTGGTTCTTCGGCCACCCCGAGGTCTACATCATGATTCTGCCGGCCTTCGGCATCGTCTCGCAGATCATCCCGGCCTTCGCCCGCAAGCCGCTGTTCGGCTACGCCTCGATGGTGTACGCGACCGCGTCGATCGCGATCCTGTCCTTCATCGTCTGGGCTCACCACATGTTCACCACCGGCATGCCGGTGACCAGCCAGCTGTTCTTCATGTACGCCACCATGCTGATCGCGGTGCCGACCGGCGTGAAGGTGTTCAACTGGGTCGCCACCATGTGGAAGGGCTCGATGACCTTCGAGACGCCGATGCTGTTCGCGGTCGGCTTCATCTTCGTGTTCACGATGGGCGGCTTCACCGGCCTGATCCTGGCCGTGACCCCGATCGACATCCAGGTGCAGGACACCTATTACGTGGTGGCCCACTTCCACTACGTGCTGGTGGCCGGCTCGCTGTTCGCGCTGTTCGCCGGCTTCTACTACTGGGCACCGAAGTGGACCGGCCACATGTACCCTGAATTCCGCGGCAAGATGCACTTCTGGCTGTCGCTGATCACCTTCAACATCACCTTCTTCCCGATGCACTTCCTGGGCCTGGCCGGCATGCCGCGCCGCTATGCGGACTACGCGGTGCAGTTCACCGACTTCAACCAGATCGTGTCGATCGGCGCCTTCGGCTTCGGCCTGTCGCAGGTGTACTTCCTGTTCTTCGTGGTGATCCCGACCATCCGCGGTGGCCAGAAGGCGGACGCCAAGCCCTGGGAAGGCGCGGAAGGCCTCGAGTGGACCGTGCCGAGCCCGGCACCGTTCCACACCTTCGAGAACCCGCCGCTGGTGAAGTGAGATGATGATGGCTGAGCATGGCCACAAGCACGGCAGGGACGGGGAGATGCGCAGGAAGAACCTGCGCACGGCCCTGGCTGTAGGCGGCCTGGCGCTGTTCTTCTTCGTGCTGCTGTTCGTCAAGCGGCTCTGGCTGAACTGAGATGAGCACCGGGAGCAGTACTGAGCCAAGCGGCCGCCTCGCGCTGAACCGCAGCACCTTCACCAAGCTGGTGGTGGTGGCGGTTCTGATGTTCGGCTTCGGCTATGCGCTGGTGCCGGTCTACCGCCAGGTGTGCGAGGTGCTCGGCATTAACGTGCTGACGCAGAAGGACGGCACGGTCGAGCGGCCCGCCAACACCCAGGTCGACATGACGCGTACCGTCACCGTGGAACTCGACGGCAATGCGCAGGGACCGTGGCGCTTCCGCCCGACCCAGCGCAGCATAGCCGTGCACCCGGGCGAGATGGCGACGGTGGTCTACGAAGTCGTCAACACCCAGGCGCGCACCGTGAAGGCCCAGGCCATCCCGAGCTACGCACCGCAGTCGGTGACCCCGCATTTCAAGAAGGTCGAGTGCTTCTGCTTCAAGGAGCAGGTGCTGAAACCGAACGAGGCGCGCCAGATGCCGGTCGTGTTCTTCATCGATCCGGCGCTGCCGCGCGAAGTGAAGAACATCACGCTGTCGTACACCTTCTTCGAGATCGGCGGGGCAGTGGTGGCGACGAAATGAACGAACCAAGGAAAGCCAGCGAAGGTAGGGCCAGCTTCAGCGCCACGATGAAGGCCGTGTTCTGGTCCTTCTTCGGGGTACGCAAGCGCAAGGATTACGAGCACGACGCCGCCAACCTGAATCCGATCCATGTGATCGTCGGCGCGCTGATCGGCGTGGCGATCTTCATCGGCATCCTGATGCTGGTGGTACGGATGGCGGTAGCGAAATAAGAAATACGGAACCAGGCTGCAACAGAAATTCGATAAATCAAAAGTTCGTTTGAGGAGATGAGAATGAGTTCGCCACACAATGCGCCGTACTATTTCGTCCCCGGCCCCTCGCGGTGGCCGATGGCTGGCGGCTTGTCGATGCTGGTCACGATGGCCGGCGCCGCCGGCTGGGTGAACGGCGCGTCCTGGGGCCCGGGCGTGTGCATCGCCGGCATCCTGGCCATGCTGGTGGTGCTGTATTTCTGGTTCGGCGACGCCATCGGCGAATCGGAATCGGGCCAGTACAGCGCCCGCATCGACACCTCCTACCGCTGGTCGATGAGCTGGTTCATCTTCTCGGAAGTGATGTTCTTCGGCGCCTTCTTCGGCGCGCTGTTCTACGCGCGCGCGGTGACCATGCCCTGGCTGTCGGACCTCGACCACAAGGTGATCTGGCCGGACTTCGCCGGCCACTGGGGCAATATCGGCCCGGCCGGCACCGTCGAGTCCTTCAACACCATGGGCCCGTTCCCGATCCCGACCATCAACACTGCGCTGCTGCTGACCTCGGGCGTGACGCTGACCATCGCCCACCACGCCCTGCGCGCCGGCCACCGCAGCAAGACCGCGTTCTGGCTGTTCGCCACCATCCTGCTGGGCGCGATCTTCATGGGCTTCCAGGCCTACGAATACCACCATGCCTACACCGAGCTGAACCTGAAGCTCACGTCGGGCATCTACGGTTCGACCTTCTTCATGCTGACCGGCTTCCACGGCTTCCACGTGACCATGGGCGCAATCATGCTGTCGGTGGTGCTGTACCGGGTAATGAAGGGCCACTTCACGGCGGACCACCACTTCGGCTTCGAAGGCGCCGCCTGGTACTGGCACTTCGTCGACGTGGTGTGGCTGGGCTTGTACGTCGTCGTCTACTGGCTGTAATCCGCAAGGTATGCACGTCATTCCCGCGGAAGCGGGAATCCATGCTGAGTGTCTTCGATCGATTCAGTATGGGTTCCCGCTTCCGCGGGAATGACGTTTTAGCGAATACCCGTCGGCTGTATCCACCCCATCTTGTAAGAAAACAGCACCAGCAGGAACAGCGTGATCGACAGTCCCACACGCATCGCCAGCGCCTGCACGGTGCGGTTGCTGCGCCCCTTGTCGCGCATCAGGAAGAACAGGGCGGAGGCCAGGCTGCCGATGATGAGCACGAAAGCGACCGCGACGACGATTTTCATGGTGTGTCCCGAGATGGAATAGTAACAATCATTGTATGCCACTTCGCTTCCGTTTCAGGACAGTTCCCTTCATCGCCACCCTGGTTCTCGTGCTGCTCGGGATCGTGCTCGGCAACTGGCAGAGCCGCCGCGCAGCCGAGAAAACCGCACTGCAGGCCAGGCTGGAACAGGGCATGTCCGCGGCCCCGCTGGTGCTCGACAGCCGCGCGGTCGACCTGGAGCGGCTGGCCTTTCATCGTGTCATTGTGCGCGGCGAGTTCGTCCCCAACTGGCCGGTGTTCCTCGATAACCGGCCGCAAGGTGGCCGCACCGGGTTCATTCTGCTGATGCCGTTTAAAATAGCGGGATCGGACAAGGCTGTCCTGGTCGCGCGCGGTTGGCTGCCACGCAATACGGCCGAGCATGACCGGCTGCCGCCGTACGCCACGCCGGCCGGGCAGATCACGCTCGAGGGCAGGGCGGTGCGCCAACTGGCGCGCGTGATGCAGCTGGGGGCGCCGGGGCCTGTGGCACCGAACGCGCTGGTGCAGAACCTCGAGCCGGCCGAGCTGGCGCGTGCCAGCGGCCTGGACCTGCTGCCGGTCGTGGTCGAGCAGACCGGGCCCGAGGTGGCGGGCGAGGGCCTGCAGCGCAACTGGCCCGCACCCAGCCTCGACATCGATCGCCACAAGGGCTATGCGCTGCAGTGGTATGCGCTGGCGGCGATGGCTTTTTTATTTTTTGTAATCACAGGATTCCGACGTGGATAAACCCCAACAACGCAAGCGCGGCCGCTGGATGCTCTGGCTGGTGCTGCTGGTCTGCGCCTCGCCGATAATCGCTTCGTATTTCACCTACTACGTAATCAAGCCGGAAAAGCGCAACAACTACGGCACCCTGATCAACCAGCGCGCGCACCCGATCCCGGCCATGGCGACCACCACCCTGGATGGCAAGCCGGCGGCGCTGGAACAGTTCAAGGGCAAGTGGGTGATGCTGATGGCGGCTCCCGGCGCCTGCAACGAGGCCTGCCATAAACAGCTGTTCGCGATGCGCCAGCTGCGCACCATGCAGGGCAAGGAGATGGAGCGCATCGAGCGGGTGTGGCTGATCACGGACCGCGAACCGCTCGACACCATGGTCATCCGCGAATACGACGGCACCCACATGCTGCGCGCCGATGCGCAAGCCATCGCCAACTGGCTGCCGGTCGATCCGGGTACCAGCGTGTCCGACCATATCTACATGATCGATCCGCTGGGTCACCTGATGATGCGCTTCCCGAAGGACCCGGAACCGCGCAAGGTACACAAGGACATCTACAAGCTGCTGAAGGCTTCTTCGGTCGGCTGAACGCATCAACACTGAGCAACAATGCAAGCGACGAATTTCATCCTGCTGGCCCTGACCGGCATCCTGGCCGCCTCCGTACCCCTGTGCATGGTCTGGATGGCGACCGGCACCCACCGCTACCGCAAGCTGGCCTGGGTCATCGTTTTCTTCACCTTCGACCTGATCGTGTTCGGCGGTTTTACGCGCCTGACCGATTCGGGACTCGGCTGCCCGGACTGGCCGGGCTGCTACGGCGAAGCCAATCCCTTCCTGGCCCACGAACACATCGCCGCCGCCGAGGCCCTGATGCCGACCGGCCCGGTGACGAAAGTGAAAGCCTGGATCGAAATGATCCACCGCTTCCTGGCGATGGGCATCGGCTTCCTCATCATCGGGCTGATGATCGCATCCTGGATGCAGTGGCGCCGCTCGAACGGGCGCACGGAAGGGCGCGCAGCCTCGCCCTGGCTGCCGACGCTGTTGTTTTTCTGGGTGATCGTGCAGGGGGCGTTCGGCGCCTGGACCGTGACTTTGAAACTGCAGCCGGTCATCGTGACCCTGCACCTGCTGTTCGGCATGACCCTGCTGGCACTGGCCGCCTGGCTGGGCGGGCGCGAGGATCATCTGCTGCGACCGGGCCCGGCCCTGGCCCCGCTCGAGGCCGCAAAACTGCGCAGCCTGCGTCCGCTGGCCTGGCTCGCCGGTGCCGTGCTGCTGGTCCAACTGGCCCTGGGCGGGTGGGTGAGTACCAATTATGCGACGTTGGCCTGTAACGACTTTCCACTCTGCCAAGGACAAATTGTCCCAGAAATGGACTTCGAACACGGCTTCACGCTGTGGCGCGAACTCGGCAAAACCGCCGCCGGCCATTACCTGCCATTTTCGGCACTGACGGCCATCCACTGGGTCCACCGCAACTTCGCGGCAGTCGTGGTGCTGGTTCTGGGGCTTGCCGCCTGGCGCGCCTGGCGTCTGCCGGGCTTGCATGGCACCGCGCGCAACCTGGCTCTAGTATTATTCATGCAAGCTTTTACGGGTGTCGCGACCGTGTTTTTTAACTTCCCGCTGGCCATTGCCGTGTTGCATAACGCAGGGGCAGCCCTCCTTGTCCTGTTGGTGACCATGTTAAACTACAAGGTACAGTATCAACTCGGAACGAAGCCGCAAGCCCGTGCTCACGCAGTAGCGGCGCCTGCGGGCCATTCATGATTACCCAAACTGCTACCCACAAACCGCCCAGCCGCATCTCGCAGTACTGGGCGCTGACCAAGCCGCGCGTCACCCAGCTGGCCGTCTTCTGCGCCGTGATCGGCATGTTCCTCGCCACCGATGGCTTCCCCGGCTGGCACGTGCTGTTCTGGGCCACGCTCGGCATCTGGCTGCTGGCCGGCGCCGCGTTTGCCGTCAACTGCCTGATCGAAGCCGAAGTCGACGCCCGCATGGCCCGCACCGCACGCCGCGCCACCGCCATGGGCGAACTCTCGACCACCCAGACCCTGCTGTTCTCGGCCGTCCTCGGCGGCGCCGGCATGGGCATCCTGTACACGATGGTCAACCCGCTGACCATGTGGCTGACCTTCGTCACCTTCGTCGGCTATGCGCTGATCTACACCATCCTGCTGAAACCCAACACGCCGCAGAATATCGTGATCGGCGGACTCTCGGGCGCGATGCCGCCGGCACTGGGCTGGGCCGCGGTCGCCGACAACGTGCCGATGGAAGCCTGGCTGCTGGTGCTGATCATCTTCGTCTGGACCCCGCCGCACTTCTGGGCGCTGGCCATGTACCGCCGCGACGACTACGTGCGCTCCGGCCTGCCGATGCTGCCGGTCACCCACGGCATGCAGTACACCGGCCAGCAGGTCTGGCTGTATTCGATCGCGCTGGCCGCCTGCACCCTGTTTCCGTTCGCGGTCGGCATGAGCGGCCTGCTGTACCTGGGCGCCGCGATCGTCCTGAACGCGGTGTTCCTGCGCTACGGCTGGCTGGTGCACAAGCGCTACAGCGACCAGATCGCGCGCAAGGCCTTCAGCTGGTCCGTCATCTACCTGTCGCTGCTGTTCGCGGCGCTGCTGGTCGATCACTACTTCAAATTCTGATATGCGAAAACTGCTGCCCATTCTTGTCGCCGCCGCGCTGGCGTTTTCTCTCTCCGCATGCGACAAGCTGCCGGGCAAGCAGGCCGCCAGCTTCCAGAACACCGACGTCACCGGCCTCGATTACGCCAAGGGTTTCTCGCTCACCGACCATACCGGCAAGCCGCGCACCCTGGCCGACTACAAGGGCAAGGTCGTGATCGTCTTCTTCGGCTACACCCAGTGCCCGGACGTGTGCCCGACCACGATGGCGGAAATGGCCGGCGTGATGCAGAAGCTGGGCCCGCAGGCCGACCAGGTGCAGGTGCTGTTCATCACCCTCGACCCCGAACGCGACACCCAGCCGCTGCTGGCCAGCTACGTGCCGGCCTTCGACAAGCGCTTCGTCGGCCTGTACGGCACGCCTGAACAGACCGCGAAGACCGCCAAGGACTTCAAGGTGTTCTTCTCGAAGGTACCGGGCAAGGACCCCGGCAGCTATACCATCGACCACATGGCCGGCAGCTATGTGTTCGACCGCGACGGCAGGCTGCGCCTGTTCATCCGCCACGGCGGCAGCGCCGATGCGATCGTCCACGACATCCGCCAGCTGCTGAGCTAAGCGCGGGCGATGGACCAGCGTCCAGGCAGGAACACGACCCGCGCCGCCGCCGTCATTCTTCTCACGCTCGGCTGCCTGTACGTCCTGCGGCCCTTCCTGGAGGCGATCCTGTTCGCCGCCGCCGTCGTCATCTCGTCCTGGCCGCTGTATCTGCGCCTGCGGCTGCGGATGCGCGGCCGCCGCACGCTGGCGGCGCTGACCATGACCCTTACGCTGACCCTGCTGGTGGTGATCCCGCTGGCGCTGGTCGCCTGGAACCTGGCCGACAATGCCGCCGCCGCCTTCGACGAGCTGCGCCGGCTGGGCGCCGGCGACCTGCACCCGCCGCCCTGGATTCGCGGCCTGCCGCTGGTCGGCGAACAGCTGGCCACCTACCTGGACGAGCTGCTCGCCAGCCGCGACCGCATGATGGACCTGGCGCGCCGCCTGGCCGAGCCGGCGCGCCACTACCTGGTCGCCGGCGGCATCGTGCTGGGCACCGGCGTGGTGCAGATGGCGCTGGCAGCTTTTGTGAGCTTCTTCCTCTACCGCGACGGCGAAGCCTTGAAAGCCGTCATCGATGGGGCGGTCAGGCGCATCATGAACGAGGAAGCCGGGGCGGTCATGGACACCGTCGCCAACACCGTGCGCGGCGTGATGTACGGCTTGCTGGGCACCGCGCTGGCCCAGGCCCTGGTGGCGGCGATCGGCTTTGCCATCGCCGGCGTGCCGGCGGTGCTGCTGCTGTCGGTGCTGGTATTCGTTTCCTCCCTCATCCCTGTCGGCCCGCCCGTGATCTGGGGCGGCGCCGCGGTCTGGCTGTTCGCCCAGGGCAGCACCGGCTGGGGCATCTTCATGCTGGTGTGGGGATTCTTCGGCATCAGCAGCGTCGACAACGTGGTGCGGCCGATGCTGATCAGTCACGGCTCGAGTTTGCCCTTCCTGCTGACCTTGCTCGGCGTGCTGGGCGGGGTGATCGCGTTCGGCTTCGTCGGCTTGTTCATCGGGCCGACTTTACTGGCGGTGGGGTATTCCTTGATGAGCGGGTGGACGCACACCAGGAATCCGATCGTGAAGCAGGACGGCGAGGGGACTTGAGTCGAAGGCCCCGCGCCATACCGCTTAAGCAGGCAAGACGGCCGAAACGATCGACCGGCGCAGGACAGCCTTCCCGGCATCGATGTCATGCTGTGAAAACGCTGCCGGCAATGCGTCCCTATTACCGGGCGAAGCCATTTCCTTTACCAGCATGCTGGCGCTGTTCTGGACTTCGAAATACTCGTCCCAACGCACCGGTACCTGATGCGAGCGCCCATCTCCACCACGGACCGAGACATACTGAACCCGTTCGACGCTGCCAAAGCCGCTGGCCGTCACGTGCACTTTTTGCGAGCCGTCGGCTTCGTGTTGCGCGCTTGTCTTCAAGATACTTCGGGTAACGCACTCGGGGTGCTTGAATGCCGCCTCGCCGTGGTAATTGGCAATCGCTTCATGCTCCCAGAAGCAGGGATTTTGCGAGTAGGTGTCCTTGTAAATGTCCGAGTGCGGGCGATGTTGCTGGTACAAGGGAATGGTAAGCAGCGGGGCAATCCCGAAGTAGAACGACTTGAAAAAGTCGTTGTGGTAGCCGTTGAAAAACATCCGTGCCTGGGCGAGTTCGTAAGCATGAAATTTACCCGGGTCGCCGCTGATATCGGTATGGGGCATATGCCCGGATTGCACGACGTTGATCATGTGCGTTTTCTCGAACACGAAGGTATCGCCAAAACCTGTTTCACTGTCCTTGAGCAGCTTCAGCATTTCTTGCTGCGCCAGGGGCGTGAACAGCAGCCGGAACTGCACCTCATGGTTGCGGTCCGTCGCACCGAACAAGGCGTCGAATTCGCGGTTGGCCATTACCGTGAACGTGTTGCCCTCGCTAACGTCACGGGATTTCGCTTCCAGCTTCTTGATGGCGCGATTTTTCCGCCATTTGTCGAACAAGCCATCTTCCAGCTTGGACAGTTTTGAAGGATGGCGGCTGAACACCAGGTCGGGCGCGGCTTCGTTGCCGTAGACGATGAACGTCTGGTTTTCGTATTCCGGGAACGGGCGCTCGATCGATGCGTGCAGCGTCTCGTGACGGGTTCTGGTTTCCCATTTACCTTGCGAATTGCGGTACTGCTCTGTCCAGCTGATCTGAAGGGAGCCATGGTAGGTCTTGCTGCCCATCCAATGCGACAAGGTTCGCGCAAGAATGAACGGGTTGCCATTCAGGACGCCGCTGTGTGAAAACACAATCGAATGCGCCTCCCCGAGATGCCCGGACCAGCCAAAGGTATTCTGCAGTTCCTGCATGCGCCCATTGCTGAAATACGGGTCGAATGCGATGCGGGGCACCGTTTTTGCCATCAGCTTCGCCACGATATCCCAATCGAACAGGCGGTTCAGCGGCGCCATCTGGCCCCACGCCACCGCGCGCTTCGCGTCACAGGCTTCCCGTAGCCGCTTTAACTGGGCGTCGGAGTCGTTGATGACGCGGTTGAGCATATAGACAGCAACCCCAAACACGACCGCAGGAAGCGCGAGCCACGGCCACCAGTAATTGGCAAAGATGTAGAGCGCCGCCAGCACCGCGGCCGCGATGGTGACGCCGCGCAGAATGCGCCACCACTTGTTGGTCGAACCCGCGCCTGCAGCCTGCTTCTCGAGTTCACGCAACTCCCGCACCGTCTTGATGTTGGCGTTTTCGTCTACACCGGACTGGCGAACAAGATCCTCGAAAAAGTCCGATGTATGGTTGATGTGGGCAGCCTTGAACTGGGACGAATACTGCCCCAGCGGCTCGTGGACGTCATCGATCAAAAGAACACACTCCTGGCGGCAGCTTTGGTTTCAGCCGAGGCGGTGAAAGGAATGCGCGTGGTATAGCCGGCCCGCGCCGCAACGATCTGCTTGGTCGGCCAGGCAAAGATGTCCTGGTTCCACATGCCGACGGTATCGTTATAAAGCGAGCGCGCTGCGGTGACCTCCTTTTGAAGGTAACTGTTCTGGCGCATGGCATCCGCGATCACGGCTTGCGCTTTCAGATCCGGATAGGCTTCGCAGGCCAGGTTGATGCGGGAAAAAATACCGTCGATCTTCTGGGAAGCCTGATTGCGCTCGGCATCGGCGTTATGTCCGCTCCGGTAAGCCGCTACCGACTTCATCACATCCTTGTCGAGATCGATCGCTTTTGCGACCAGCCCAACGACATTGTTCAAGACGACGACGCGCTGCTCCAGATAATTGTCGATCTGCGAGGCATCGGCCTGGATTTTCTGCTGCAGCTTGCGCAGATACGCCAGGGCAGAGATCTTCATGAACAGGAAGACCAGGCCCGGCAGGGCGCCCAGAATGAGAAGCCCCAGGCTGTACTCGCGCGGCAAGGCACCAGTCATCAAGCTCAAGAGGCCAATCACGGGAAGCACGGCCCAGAGTGCGATTTCGAAGATCAGGGAGCCGACACCGATTTGAACGGGGATTTGTCTGCTGATGACGTTGACGTCGCGCCCATCCGTGTTAATTGGGCCTGTCACTTCGTCCAAATCGTTTGCCATGTGTAATTCCTTGAGTTCTAGCGTGTTTGAGTCGGTTGCAAAAATAGTTGTCGGTACCTGATTTATGTTTCTTTCAGGAACTTTTTATCGATCATATCTTGCATGATGAACATCAATCAAGTGCGAAGATGAAGAATGCCCAGTTGATTGCGCCGAATCGCTTGTTGCAACCAGGAACTGTTTGATTTAAGCGACGTTATGTCCGCTGACGAGCAGTCGGGACACCGGCTGGCACCCTTGAGCCGGCGGAGTTGAGGAAATGACGGCCTTTGGCTGTGAATTTGTGCGCATTTTCATCCGTTTTCTCTCTGTACACTGCTCGGCAACCGGCCACAGCCATAGCCGCCTGTCAGCCCTGTGTACTCGATCAGTAAAAACGGATGATTCCAACAAATCCCTTCCTGCCGCGCGCAAGCGGCCGGCTCCAGCATGCTCTCGGTATCGACCTACGCATCGGATTGCGTACATCGAAGCTGCGCATTCTCGTCGTTCACTTTCTTCTGGGCTTGCTGCTGATCGGGATCACGAAGCCAAGCTTCAAAGGCGATGCGGCGGAATACACCGCCCTCACCATCGCCGTTGCGGAGCATGGAAGTCCGGACATCCGTCCGTCGGACATGGCACTGGCCAAGCGCCTGGTGCCCGAATTTGCCTGGTTCCATGAATCGATCGAGAAGCACTGGACCAAGGGCGCCCATCTGCCGCCCGGGTTTCTCGAGGGCCAGGACAAGAAAGTACACGCCATCCATCACTTCGGCTATTCGGCAATTGCAGCGATTCCATTCAAGCTGCTGCAGATGGCGGGACTGAATCCGATGAAGTGCTTCCTGTGGGTAGACTGGTTCTGCCTGTTGATTCTGCTGTTGGCAGCGCATACCTATTTCGGCTCGACGAAACGGGCCGGGGGCGCGGCCCTCATTTTCCTCATGGGTGTCGGTATCCCGTATTGGAACTGGGCCAGTCCCGAATTCTTTTCCGCCGCCTTGAGCCTGGCAGCACTCATGCTGATGGCAAATTCGGCGTACATCGTCGCCGGGCTGTTAGTCGGTATGGCGTCCATGCAGAACCCGCCCATCCTCGGCCTGCTCGGGATGGGGCCCATGATTGTCATGGCAGAACGGCTGGCGACCCAGGGCAGGGCGGCGGTCTCGCTAGCAGCCATACGCGCCCAGGCGCGGCCTGTCGCGCTGGCTTTTCTGCTCGGTTGCGCGCTGGCCCTCGTGCCGGTCTATTTCAGCATGCAGCACTTCGGCACCTGGAATGTGATTGCCACCGGCGCGACCGACCCCCGCATGGTCAGCCTGTCGCGCTTCGTTTCTTATTATCTGGACCTGAACCAGGGGGTGATCGTCGCCATTCCAGGGGTCTGGCTGATCGCCGCCTGGCTCCTGGTGCGTGACAGGCGGCTGTTGCCGGTTCTGGTGCCGACCCTTCTCTGTGCGGTCATGCTGGCAGTGCCGGCATTGAGCACGCAAAACTGGAATGCCGGTTCCGCCGGCATGATGCGCTACATCACCTGGGGCTCGGCGCCGGTCCTTTATCTCTTGTTTGCCTGTTTGCGCCAACGCGCCAAATGGGGCGCAGGCGTGGCGATCGTGTTTTTCCTTGTGCAGTTTGCCTGCCTGGCACATAGCCGGCAGTACGTCCACACCGAATTCAGCCCGGTCGCACGCTGGTTCCTGGTGCACGCGCCGCAATATTACAATCCGGAGCCGGAAATTTTCGTCGACCGTTCCATGCATGCGGAACCCATTCTGGACTTCGATACGGTCTATCGTGCTCAACTGGGCGCAATACCGAAAACCCTGTATTACGCCGGCTCCGAGAAGGGCATCGCCACGCTCTGCCCGGACGGCGGGCGGCCCGGCGCGGCTTCCATCGTGCAGGCGTCGTACGACGGCTGGACGTATCTGAATGGCGAGCTCGAATGCGACAGCACGCGGCCCTACGTCGAGCGCTTCGACATGGTCAGGTTCCAGCAGCAGGACGCTGCGCTGCTGCGGGACGGCTGGAGCCGTTTCGAAATCGGCGCACCGACGGAAAGCGGTGTCTGGTCGGTTGGCGACACCTCGCGCTTGACGATTCGCGCGGCTGTCGCCAAGGTGGATGCCGAGGCGATCACGATCCGGGGCGTCTACAGGATCGGCAATACCGGCACCCGGGTGTCGATCAACGGCAAGGATCTCGGCACCTGGCATCTCGACCGGCCAAACCGGATTCCGCTGCAAGGGGTCGACATTGGCGACGCCTTGCATATTCAGCTCCAGCACCAGGCGCCGGCCGCACCGTCCGCGCAGGACAGCAGGAAGCTGGCCTTCTTCATGAAGGAAGTGAGCGTTGCCTACCGTACGGTCAAGGCGCCGGATGCTTCCTGAGCAGGTTTCGTTACGCAAGGCGCTGTCTTCGCCACCGGGAACCAGCGCGCCCGCAGCCGCATGAACGGCGTCTCCACCAGGCGGTAAAGCAGCCAGCCGCCGAACACACCGGCCGCCATCACGGCGACGATGGTCAGCGGCGCCCCGGTATCGATGCCGCGCCGGACCAGTTCCGGCCGCAGCGCCATGAACGCCGGCTTGTGCACCAGGTAGACCGCATACGACCACAGCGCCAGGCTGGCGGCGCCGGGCAGGCGCACCCGATTCAGCAGCGACGAAGGGCTGAGCGCGGCGCAGGTCAGCAGCGCGAAGCCGATCGCCACCAGCGAGAAACCGAAGGTCGAGGCCAGGAACAGATTCGGCGCGTCGTAGCGCACGCCGTACAGCACCGCCCCCGCCATCGCGAGGCCGGCCGCCAGCAGGACATTGCCGCGCTGGAGGAGGCGTTCGAACAGGCCGGGATGGAAGTTCTTCAGCATCGCGATGGCCACGCCCGGCAGCAGTTCGTCGGCGCGGCACCAGGTCGAGTAATACGCCGGCGCCGAGAACGCTTCCTGCCCATGCATGAAGTTGAACCCGCGCGTGGCGATGCCGGCGCCGATGGCGGCCACCAGGGCGCACCACAGCAGGCGCGCTGAACGCCGCGTGCCCACCAGCACCAGCAGCGGCAGCACCAGGTAGAACTGCTCCTCGATGCACAGCGACCACGAATGGGTAAAGGTCTCGCCGTAACGCAGGCCGAAGTTCTGGGTAAAGGTGAGATAACGCCAGGCCGGCGCCATGGTCTTGCCCCAGATGACGCTATGCGGCAGCAGCAGGTAGACCGCCAGCACCACGTAGTAGTTGGGCAGGGTGCGCAGCAGGCGGCGCGCGAAGAAGGTCTTCAGCTGCAGCGGCTCGCCGCGCGCGGCCGGCGCCAGCAGCTGGTTGCCGATCAGGTAGCCGCTCAGGACGAAAAACAGGTCGACGCCGGCCCAGCCGACCTCGCCGATGAAGCCGAACATGGAGCCCTGGGCCACGAAGCCGTTGTAGTGGGACATCAGCACCAGCGCGATGGCGAGGGCGCGCAGGGTGTCCAGGCCCTGGAGCCGGGGCGCTTGCATTGCAGTGTGCATCAGGCGGTTTTCTGGTTGAGGTAATCGAGTGCGTCCGCGAGCGCCGGCATATAGGTGCGGCTGGCGCGCAGCAGGCTGCCGTCGCGCAGGCGCAGCAGGGCGTCGCGGTTGGTGAGGGCGCGCAGCTCGGCAATCTGGTCGAGCCGCACGATGGTCGAGCGGTGCACGCGCTGGAAGACGCGCGGATCGAGCCTGGTCGCCAGGGTGTGCAGGCGTTCGCGCACCAGCCAGGTCTTGCCGCCCGCGTGCAGGGTGGCGTAGTCGCCGTCGGCCTCGATGCGTTCGACCTCGCCGGTCGGGACCAGCAGCGTGCGCGTGCCGCTGCGCACCGCGAAGCTGCGCAGCCATTGCGCCGGCATCGTTGTGGCCTGCGTATCGCGGCGGTAGGGGAAGGCGTGCAGCGCACGGTCCAGCGCTTCGTCGAGGCGCTCGTCGTCGACCGGCTTGAGCAGGTAGTCGAGCGCGGCCAGGTCGAAGGCCTGCACCGCGTAGTTGTCCCAGGCGGTCAGCAGGACCGTCATCGGGCGCTGCCGGCGCGGCAGCGCGGACAGCACCTCGATGCCGCTGCGGCCCGGCATTTCGACGTCGATGAACACCAGGTCCGGGCGCAACGCCGCGATGCCCTCGAGCGCGCTGTCGCCGTCGCCGTATTCCGCGACCAGTTCGAACTCGCTGCGCGCCGCCAGGCGGACCTTGACCGCCAGCCGTGCCAGCGGTTCGTCGTCGACGATCGCCACCCGGATGCGCACGCCGCTCATGCCGCGGCCTCCACGGCGCGCAGCGGCAGGGCGATGCGCACGCCGAAGCGGCCATCCTCGCCCCAGCCGGCATCGACCTGCTGGGCATCGCCGTACAGGTGGCGCAGGCGCTGCGCCACGTTGGCCAGGCCGATGCCGCCGGCACCCGCCTGCGCCGGCCGGCGGCCGTCGTTGCGGACGTCGAGCAGCAGGCGCGCGCCGGCACGCTCGACCAGGATGTCGAGCCGGCCCGGCGCGCTAAGCGGCGCGATGCCGTGGCGGATCGCGTTCTCGACCAGCGGCTGCAGCATCAGGTAGGGCACGGCGCTGTCGAGCAGGTCGGGGCCGGCCTTCATCGTCAGGCGCAGGCGCTCGCCGAGGCGCGCCTTTTCGATCTCGAGGTAGGCGTCGAGCAGGGCCAGTTCTTCGGCCAGCGTGTGTTCGTGGCGGCCGTCGTGCGCGAGCGTGGCGCGCAGGAAGTCCGAGACGCAGGCCAGCATGCGGTTCGCTTCGCGGTTGGCCTGGTTCGCTACCAGCGCCGAGATCGCGTTCAGGGAGTTGAACAGGAAGTGCGGATTGACCTGCAGGCGCAGCGCGCGCAGTTCGGCGTCGCGCGCCGCGGCCTGGGCCTGGGCCAGCTGCAGCTGGGTGCGCTGCAGCGACAGGTAGTAGACCGCCACCGCGTGCATCGCGCAGAACGCGATCAGCGCCAGCCAGCAGCCGTCCAGGCCCTGCACCAGCCGGGACCAGCGATACCCGGTCTCCAGCCCCAGCGAGATGGCCAGGCGCTGCCCAAGCACGGCATTCGCGACCGACATCGCATAGCTGGCGCCGAGCAGGATCAGCGCGGTCGGCAGCCAGCGCCATTCGCGGCGCCACAGGGCGCGCTGCAGCCATGCCAGCGGCACGATCCACACCAGGCAGGCCACGAAGAACAGGCTGCGGAAGGCGGTGGCATAGACGTGGCCGAGATCCGGCAAGCCGAGGATGGCCATGCAGGCGCACACCGGCAGGGCGGCGAGCATGGGGACGAGCAGGGGTGTTTCGACTTTCACGCCACGGCTTCCGGATACTGACGATCTTGCAATTCTACCGTCTCATTTGCCCATCGAATACAGCATCGCGCCGATTTTCCAGCCATCTTCCGCCCGCACCATCTGCCAGGTTTCGCTGCCGCGGTTGGTGACCTTGCCGTCCTGGACGAAATCGAAGTCGAACCAGACCGAACCGACCGCGCCGTTGGTGTCGATGCGGACGTTGTAGAAGCGCTCCTCGATGGATTTCGGATTGTTCTGGACGAACTCCACGAACTGCTTGCGCGAGTCTGCGAGCACCCTGCGCGCCTTCGGGTTGCGCTCCTTGACGGTGGCCCAGGTCGCGTCGTCGACCGCGGCCACCACCAGCCAGCTGTCATGGTCTTGCAGGAACAGGGTATCGAGCGTCTTGCCGTCATGGGCGACGATGGCGGCCTTGAACTGCTCGACCACCCGGTTGATCGCGGCCACATCCGCCGCGTGCGGATGGTCGGCGGCGTGCACCGGGGCGGCCAGGCAGGCAGCGGCGATCAGGACTGCGGAAAGGAATACGCGCATGGGACCTCCTGTGATGGAAAGTCCTCACGATAAGCAGGCGCGGGCCGGCGGTCCATCGTCGTGCGCCGACCCGTGCATGCGATGCGGTGAACGGTGCATGGCGGGGTGCCGCGCAGCCTGCGGGTGTCATGAGAGGCGACGGTGGCGGTTCCACAGATGCCCGCCCCATGCGGACAGCAGACCCAGGCCCAGCCAGGCCAGCACCGAGGCGCCGGTGGCCGTGCCGTGGAAGCCGACGACGTCGGCCAGCGCCACGTTGTCGACCTGGGTGCCCATGTACAGCCCGAGCAGGAACAGCACCAGGAAGGTACGCCCGGTGCCGCTGGTACGGCCCAAGAGGCTGGCCAGGGCGGCCAGCGCGAACACGCCGGCCAGCAGGGCCGATGCGCGCAGCGGGTCGCTTGCTGCCAGGCGCAGCATCGCCACGCCGGTGAACAGCAGGCCCAGGACGAAGCTGCCTGCCAGCTGGCGCCAGTAACGGCGCGCATTGCCGCCGGGGACGGCGGCGCCGAGCAGGGCGCAGCCGGCGTCGAGGTCGCGCGTCGGCAGGTCGCTGGCCAGCACGCCCCAGCAGGCCACGCAGCCCAGCGCCAGCGGCGGCAGGACCTGCAGGCCGACGCACAGCGCCGCCAGCGATGCGCCCAGGAGCAGGGCGATCGCCGCCGGCGCCGAGGCCAGGGTCAGGGCGACGTCGGCCAGGGCCTGGCCGGCGATGCCCGGCAGACGCGCCGACAGCGCAAACAGGGGCCGCGTCAGCCGCGCCAGCGGGCGCAGCCAGCCGTTCAGCAAGGCCAGCGGCGAGCGCCGCGCGCGCGAACGGGCCGGCTTGACGCGGTCCGGCGAATAGCGGTGGAACAGGCGCACGGCCAGCAGCAGCGGCAGGCAGGCCAGCAGCGCGCTGAGGCAGCGGATCGCCGTGACTTCGCCGCTCCACATCCAGGTCGCCAGCGTGATCGGCGCCCTGGCGGGATCGTATTCGCCGAAGCCGACCGTCGTGCGATGGAAGTCCAGCTGCGCGGCCAGGGCGGCAATGCTGGCGCTCATGCCGGTGAAGTCGACCGGGATGGCGAAAGGCGCATTGCCCATGCCCTCGATGGCTACGGGCAGCATCGCCATCTGGCCGACCCAGAGGAAGAAATACAGGATGTCGCCGCGCTTGCCCATCAGCGGCGCCCAGCTGTCGAACAGCATCGCGCAGCCGGCGGTGAACAGCGCCATCGGTCCCAGTACCAGCACATAGGTCTGCAGGTAGACCAGCGCTTCGATCGCGCCCTCGCCGCGCACCGCGTGGCAGGCCATCACGGTCAGCATGAAGGCGCCGATCAGGGCAAACAGATACAGCACGCCGCCGCACCAGCGGCCCAGCACGAACAGCGCGCTGCTCGCCGGGCAGGCGCCGATCGCGCCACCGAGGCCGCTGCGCAGGTCTTCGCCCATGCGTCCGCGCAGCAGGTAGAAGCCGGCCAGCGCGAACAGCAGCGAGCCCTGCATGGCGCTGCCGATCGCCAGCGCGGAACTGGTGTAGCGCACGCGCGCGCCGGCCGTCGTGATCAGGCTGTAACCGCCGGCCGGGTCCGTGATCAATAGCCAGCTCAGCGCCACCACCGCCAGCAGCGTCGCCAGCGTCGACAGCCGGCGCAGGCGCACGCGCGCCTCCAGCAGCGCCAGGGTGCGGATCGCATCGGCGCGCGGGTGACGCTTCATGCCGCTTCCTTCACGGCGTAGCGCTGCGCCATCAGCGCTTCCTCCAGGCTGGGCTCCGAAGGCTGGGCGCCGGCGCAGGGCTGGCCCGGATGCGCGATGCGCAGCTGCATCCGGCCATCCTGGCGCGCCGCATGCAGCACGTGGGTGCTGGCGCGCAGGCGCTCGTATTCGTCGTTGTCGACATTCGCCGACCACACCTGGCCGCGCGCGCGGCCGAGGATGGCGTCCGGCGTGTCGCAGGCCACCAGGCGGCCCTTGCGCATGATGGCCAGCTGGCCGGCGATGCTCTCGACGTCGGAGACGATGTGGGTGGAGATGATGACAAGTTTATTGAAGCCCAGCTCCGCCAGCAGGTTGCGAAAGCGCAGCCGCTCTTCCGGATCGAGGCCGGCGGTGGGCTCGTCGACCACCAGCACGTCCGGGTCGTTGAGCAGGGCCTGGGCGATGCCGAGGCGGCGCAGCATGCCGCCCGAGAAGCTGCTGGCCTGGCGTCCGGCCTGGTCGTGCAGGTTGACCAGTTCCAGCAGGCGGCGGACGCGGGCGGGATCGCGCACGCCCTTGAGCGCCGCGAAGTACTGCATGAATTCGAGCGCCGAGACATTGCGGTAGACGCCGAAGTCCTGCGGCAGGTAACCCAGGCGCCGCCGCATCGCTTCGGGCCTGGCGACGATGTCGGTGCCGTCCAGCAGGATGCGGCCGCTGCTCGGTTTCGTCAGCGTGGCGATCATCTGCATCAGCGTGGTCTTGCCGGCGCCGTTGTGGCCGATCAGGCCGACCACGCCCGGTGCCAGGCGCAGGGACAGGTCGGCGACGGCCGTGGCCTGTTTGCCGAAGGTTTTGGTGACGTCCTGCAGTTCCAGCATGGTGCGAGCTCCGTAGCGTGGCCAGTGGCGATACGCTACTGTAGGCACAAGCGGACGTCCGGACGTCCGGCTTGCGACAGGCTGCACAAAATGGGGGATGAACTGCGTTCAGCCCGGCTGCTGCTCCGTTGCCGGTGCCGCTGCCTGGGCCGCTGCCGGTGGCGGCGACCAGGACGACGGCGGCACCACGTGCGGCTTCACCGGCTCCTGCACGAAGTGCGGCGAGGTCATGGACACGCCGTTCAGGTTGAAGACGTCGACGATGCGCTGGTGCAGGCGGCCCTGCAGCTCGGCGCGGCCGCGCGGCGAGGCGGCGCCGGCCTGGGCCACCAGCCGGTAGCCGATGTAGAAGTCGGACAGCGCCGCCTGGATCACATAGGGCGCCGGGTCGGCGAGGATGCCCTCGGTCTCGCGCGCCGCCTGGCGCAGCATTGCGTGCACCTGGCGCCACGGCGTGTCGTAGCCGACCGTGACCGCCGCCTCGAGCGCGTGGCCGGCGCCGGGCGCGGTGCGCGAAAAATTCCTGGTCGTGTGCGACAGCACCAGCGCATTCGGGATCGAGACTTCGGCACCCAGCCCGGTGTGCAGGCGGGTCTCGAACATGCCGATCTCGAGAACCGTGCCTTCGCTCTCGCCGATACGCACGTAGTCACCCTTGCGCAGCGAGCGCGTGTAGGTCAGGATCAGTCCCGACGCGCCCTGCGCGACCAGGCTCGAGCCGCCGATCGACACCATCAGGCCGGCCAGCACGGTCACGCCCTGGAACGCGGCCGTATGCGCGCCCGGCAGGTAGGGATAGGCCATTGCCAGCGCAAACAGGACGATGCCGACGTTGAGCAGCCGGCGCGTCGGCAGCGCCGTGTCGCGGTCGAGCCAGCCGACCTGCAGTTCGCCGCTTTCGACCCGCCGCAGCAGCGAGCCGGCGGTCAGGATCGCCAGGCGCGCCAGCGCCGCGATCGCGGCCACCACCAGCAGGCCGGGCACGGCCCGCGCCGCGCTGGCGGCGGCCTCGAGGGCGGTCTCCAGCAGATAGTCGCTCAGGCGCTCGTGCCAGCTGCGGAAATACGGGATGTGCCCCAGCAGGAAGCTGGCCCACAGGAAGGTCGCGAACAGCCGCAGCGACCACGCCAGCACGCCGGAGCCCTGGCGCACGAAGCGGACCACGTGGCCGGCGTCCAGCAAGGCCACGTTGCGAACCCGGATGCGGTCGAGCCGGCGCCCCACCGAACGCGTGGTCCAGACCCGGATGCGCCGGTGCAGCGCGCCGAGGCCGCGCAAACCCAGCACATAGGCGACGGTGGCGGCCAGGCACCAGGCGCCGGCGGTCAGCAGGTAGCGCGGGCTGCCTTGCTCGCGCTGTTCCAGCAGGGCCTTGCCGAGCATTGCCGCGCTGTCGGCGGCGACGGCATCGGTGGTATCGCCGGCCAGGGCGTTGACGTCGGCCGGCGTGACCAGGAACAGCAGCTGCCCGTCCAGCAGCACCTGCGTCCCTTCGCCGATCGAGCGGATGCTGGGCCGTTGCGCGCCGCCCGCGGCCAGCACGCGGTCGAGGCGCTTGCGCGCGCCGTCGGCGCGGTCCTGGGGCGGAAAGCCGGCGATGGCCGACCTGAACACGAAGATGGTGCGCGCGCCGACGGCGAGTTTGGCCGTGGGCGTAGGCGTGGGCTTGGGACTGGGCGCTTCGGCGCGGGCGAAGGCCGCGGCAAGAATCAGGGAGAGAAGGACAAGCAGGCGGACCGCAGCGGACATCGGAATTGCCGGTGGGAAAAACCCCGGATGATGCCACGCTTTACCACGCCTGTCTGCCGGGATCCCGCCGCGCTGCGGCAAATGCGCAACGCAGATCAGTCCAGCTCGTCCTCGTCGGCGCCGCGCTCGAGGCGCGGAATCACCTTCACCAGCAGGATGCGCGGACCGTTGGTCTTCTTGACCACCACGTCGAAGCGCGGGAACTCGATGCGCTGGCCCTGCTTGGGAATGTCGCCCAGCTTGGCCATCAGCAGGCCGCCGACCGATTCCACCTCGTCCAGGCCCATCGCTTCGTTGTCGATGTCGATGCCGAGCACGCGTTCCAGCGAGACGATCGGCAGGCTGGCCTTGCCGATGAAGGTACCGTCGGTCTGGCGCATCCAGTCGTTCTCGTTCATGCGGAATTCGTCGCGGATCTCGCCGACGATGGCGCCGAGCATGTTGTCCAGCGTGATGAAGCCGACCGGGCGCTTGCCCTTTTCGCCGATCAGCGCGAAGTGCGGGGCGCCGGTGCGGAAGCGGCGGAACAGCTCGATCGCCGGGGTGCGCGCCGAGAAGGTCTCGACCGGGCGCAGGTATTCGGACAGCACGGTGACGTCCTTGCCGGACTGCTCGGCCAGGAACAGATCCTTCAGGTGGATCACGCCCAGCACTTCCTCGCCTTCCTCGTCGAAGTAGGGGTAGCGCGAGAAGCGGTTGCGGCGCATCGTGTCGAGGTTCTGCTCGAGCGAACGGCTGGCGTACAGCGCGCTCACCTCGTTAATCGGGCGCATCAGGTCCGCCACCGAATGCTCGCCGAACTCCAGCGACTGCGCCAGGATGTGGCGCTCGTCGTGGGTGAACTTTTCCTTCTCGCCTGTCGTACTGGTGTTTGTACGCAGGATCATCTTGAGTTCTTCGTTCGAGTAATGGGTCTCGTGGCCGCCGGCGCCGGACAGGCCGGCAACCCGCAGCACCATGTTGGCGCTGGCGTTCAGCACCCAGATCGCCGGGTACATCGCCCAGTAGAAGCCGTACAGGGGGATCGCGCTCCACAGGCCGACCACTTCCGGGGTACGGATCGCCAGCGACTTCGGCGCCAGTTCGCCGACCACGATGTGCAGGAAGGAGATCACGCCGAACGCGATCACGAAGGACACGCCGTGGATCAGCTGTTCGTTGGTGACGCCGAGCAGGCCGAAGGCCGGTTCGAGGATGCGGGCAAACGCCGGCTCGCCGACCCAGCCCAGGCCCAGCGAGGCCAGGGTGATGCCGAGCTGGCAGGCCGACAGGTAGGCGTCGAGCTGGCTATGGACCTTGTAGAGGATGCGGCCGCGCAGGCCGCCGCTTTTCGCAATCGCGCGCACGCGGGTTTTGCGGAGGGTGACGATGCCGAATTCGGCTGCCACGAAGAAGCCGTTCAGCGCCACCAGGAACAAGGCCAGAACGACGAATAAGAGGTTTTGCATACAAATGTAGGGTTAATCAAGGGGCAATGCCGGCACCATTGTACAGCTCAGCCGCCGCCGTCGCGAGAATGGCTTCGACCGCGGGGTGCTTGATCTTGCGTTCGTTCGAGATCACGAAGAACTGCTCGCGCACGCCCGGCACCGCACCCACCTGCACCGCGCCGAACTGCGCTTCGATCTCGCCCGCCAGCGCCGCCGGGGCGAAGAACAGGCCGAGGCCGCGCCGTCCGAAGGTGCTCAGCAGGGCGTTGTCTTCGAACTCGCCGACCACGTCGGGTTTCACGTTCTCCTGCAGGAACCACTCGTCGATCTTGCCGCGCAGGGCATTATTACGCGTCGGCAGCAGGAAGGGCGCGCCGTTCAGATTCTTCGGGAAATCTTTTCCGTAATCGGCCGCCAGTCCGGGTACGCCCACGACCAGCATCTCGCTTTCGAACAACTGGTGGCTGAACACCTTCAGCGCGCTGCCCGGCTGCACTTCGCGGTCGGTCAGCACCACGTCCAGCTTGTGCAGGGCGAGGTCGGCCAGCAGCGCCTCGAACTGGTCTTCGTAGCAGACCAGGCGCACCTTTTTGTCGATCTTCATCGCCTGCTCGAGCATGCGGTAGGCCGACAGCTTGGGCAGCGAGTCCGAGATGCCGACCGAGAGCCGGATGCGGCCGCTGTCCGCCTCGCTCACCGCTTCCTGCATCTGCAGGCCCAGCAGGAAGATCTGGTCGGCGTAGTTCATCGCCACCCGCCCGGCCTCGGTCAGCACCAGGCGCCGGCCCTGCTGCGAGAACAGGGCCTTGCCCAGCGATTGCTCCAGCAGGGTCAGTTGCGAACTGACGGTCTGCACAGCCAGGCTCAGGCGCTCGGCGGCGCGCGTGATGCCGCCTTCCTTGGCGACCACCCAGAAGTAATAAAGGTGGCGGTAATTCAGGTCGGTTTTCATAGGTGCGGATGAGTGTCTCAGGTTTTATCGAAGTAATTCTCTCATTATCTTCGCTTTTTCCTTTCTCGTCACCTCTCTACACTGCGCTAAGTCAATAACGAAACACAACAAGGGGAAACCAAGATGAAGCATTTCAGGGTGTCATTTTTTGTCACCGCGCTGTGCCTGATCGGCTCGGCGTGGTGGGGCTACACGCACGGCGGATGGGCAACCGCGCTGACGGCGATGGGCGTCGCCGCGATCCTGGCCGTGATGGAAGTGTCGCTGTCCTTCGATAACGCGGTGGTGAACGCCTCGGTCCTGAAGACCTGGGACGCGTTCTGGAAAAAGCTGTTCCTGGGCGTGGGCATCATCATCGCCGTGTTCGGCATGCGCCTGCTGTTCCCGCTGGTGATCGTGGCGGTGGCGGCCGACCTGGGCATGGGCGACGTCTGGCGGATGGCGCTGGAGAACCCGAAAGAGTACTCGATGCACCTGACCAACCACCACGCTGAGGTGGCGGCTTTCGGCGGCATGTTCCTGCTGCTGGTGTTCCTGAACTTCCTGTTCGACGACGAGAAGGAACACCACTGGCTGGGCCACTTCGAAGAGAAGCTCGGTTCGCTCGGCAAGGTGTCTTCGATCTCGGTGATGATCGCGATCGGCGTCCTGATGGCCAGCCTGGCGCTGGTGACCGAAGCCCAGAAGATGGTGGTGCTGATGTCCGGCCTGTGGGGCATCCTGGTCTACGTCGGCGTGGATGTGCTGTCGAACATGCTCGAGAAGTCGGAAGAGGGTGGCGGCGAGGTCGGCGACATGGTCAAGCGCGGCGGTATCGGCGGCTTCCTGTACCTGGAAGTGCTGGATGCATCGTTCAGCTTCGACGGCGTGATCGGCGCCTTCGCGATCACCAACGACGTCGTGATCATCATGCTGGGCCTGGCGATCGGTGCGATGTTCGTGCGTTCGATGACGGTCTACCTGGTGGAAAAGGGCACGCTCGATGAATTCGTCTACCTGGAGCACGGCGCCCACTACGCGATCGGTATCCTGGCCGCGATCATGTTGGCAAGCATGAAGTACCACGTGCCCGAACTGGTGACCGGCCTGGCTGGCGTGGCCTTCATCGCCGCCTCGGTGTGGAGCTCGATCCGCTACCGCAAGCGTATGGAAGCGATGGGCGCGGGCCACAAGGAAGTAGCAGAAATTCAGTGACGTAGGGTGGGCACACCGTGCCCACGCCAAGAATCTGCGGCGAACGGCAGAACACCAGTTCGCTGCAGCAGTACCGAAGGTGTTCAACCAAAACAAGGAGTCTCAAATGGCAATCAGTCTGCAAAAAGGCGGTAACGTCAACCTGTCGAAAGAAGCACCGGGCCTGACCCGCCTGAAGCTGGGCCTGGGCTGGGACGTGCGCGCCACCGATGGCGCTGCGTTCGACCTGGACGGTGTCGCGTTCCTGCTGAACCAATCGGGCAAAGTACGCTCGGATGCCGACTTCATCTTCTACAACAACGCCAAGTCGGCCGATGGTTCGATCGTCCACTCCGGCGACAACCGCACCGGCGCCGGCGAAGGCGATGACGAGAGCATCAGCATCGACCTGAGCAAGGTACCGGCCGACGTCGACCGCGTGGTGCTGGCCGTGACCATCCACGACGGCGATACCCGCCGCCAGAACTTCGGCATGGTGGGCAAGGCCTTCATCCGCTGCGTGAACGAAGCCAACGACACCGAAGTCGCCCGCTACGACCTGTCGGAAGACGGCTCTACCGAATCGGCCATGATCTTCGGCGAGGTATATCGTAATGGCGCGGACTGGAAGTTCCGCGCGGTGGGCCAGGGCTTCAACGGCGGTCTGGGCCCCCTCGCCAAGAACTACGGCGTGAACGTCTAAGCATCGATCCAGCCGCCTCACCCTTGTCCGCGGGTGGGGCGGTAACACCAAAACAAAAGGAAGCCAAGTTATGCCTAAATTTACCGTTACCGGTGACGTCGATCCCTTCCTGCACGTGTCCATGCGCCACGGCGAGACCATCTACTGCGAATCCGACGCGATGGTCATGATGGAATCGACGCTCGACCTGAAGGGCAAGATGCGCGGTGGCCTGGGCAGCGCGCTGATGCGCACCTTCGCCAACGGCGAGTCCTTCTTCCAGCAGCACATCGAAGCCGCCCGCGGCGACGGCGACTGCCTGCTGTCGCCGACCCTGCCGGGCGCGATGCAGATCGTCGACTGCGGCCCGGGCAGCCAGTACATCATCAGCGACGGCGCTTTCGTCGCCGCCAGCTCGGGCGTGGACCTGAAGGTGCGCACCCAGAGCGTCGGCAACGCCCTGTTCGCGGGCAGCGGCGGCTTCTTCGTCACTGAAACCCAGGGCAGTGGACAGGTGGTGGTGTCGGGCTTCGGTTCGATGAGCATGCTGGAGGTCGAGCCGGGCAAGGACGCGATCATCGACAACTCGCACGTCGTGGCCTGGGACTCGACCTTGCACTACGAAGTCTCGGTGACGACCGGCCAGAGCAGCGGCTTCCTGGGCAACCTGATCAACAGCCAGACCAGCGGCGAAGGCATCGTCCTGCGCTTTTCCGGTCGCGGCAAGATTTACGTCTGTTCGCGCAACCGCGCCGCATTCAAAGCCTGGATGCAGACGCCGGCACGCTGAACGGATTCAACCTACAAAGAAGGAGTAAGGACATGGCAGTCAACCTGCAAAAAGGGCAGAAGATCTCGCTCGAGAAGGAAGCCGGCGGCGCACTGTCGCGCGTCACGATGGGCCTGGGCTGGGACGTCGCCAAGAGCAAGGGCTTCTTCGGCTTCGGCGGCGGCGCCGGCCAGCCGGTCGACCTGGATGCGTCGGTGGTGATGTTCGACGAATCGAACCGCCCGGTCGACGTGGTCTGGTTCCGCCAGCTGAAGAGCAAGGACGGCAGCATCGTGCACACCGGCGACAACCGCACCGGCGCCGGCGACGGCGACGACGAGCAGATCATCGTCGACCTGCGCAGCGTGCCGCCCGGCGTGAAGTCGCTGGTGTTCACCGTGAACAGCTTCACCGGCCAGAACTTCTCGACCGTGGAGAACGCCTTCTGCCGCATCTTCGACACCAACAACGGCAAGGAGATCGCACGCTACGACCTGTCGGTGCAGGGCTCGCACACGGCCCAGATCATGGCCAAGCTGTACCGCCATAACGGCGAATGGAAGATGCATGCGATCGGCGAGAACGGCAGCGGCCGTACCTTCGACGACCTGATGCCGCTGATGACGCCGCACCTGTAATCGCATCACCCGTCTCCAGTAGTTCCCGGCCCGGGCGGCTTGGCGTCCGGGTTCTTTTAACGGCTCCTTTCGAGGAGCCGTCTTTTTTTGTCCGCCTTCCCCTTCAAGCCAGGTGCATGGCGCGTACGCAATCGCGGCCGCTGCGCTTGGCTTCGTACATCAGCTTGTCCGCAGCCGAGATCAGGTCCTGCAGCAGCGGCGCCGCACCGTCGCCGCGCATGCCGGCGGCGGCCACGCCGAAACTGGCGGTGGTGAGGATGCTGTCGCGCCCGTCGGCCGACGGGGTGGCGCTGGCGGCAAAGCGCGTGCGCAGGCGCTCGGCGAAGGCGATGCCTTCTTCGAGCGAGGTCGCGGGCAGGATCGCGAGGAATTCCTCGCCGCCGTAGCGGATCACGCTGTCCACCCCGTCGCGCGTCATGGCGCCGAGCAGGCGCGCAAAGCTGCGGATGACTTCGTCGCCGTCGGCATGGCCCCAGGTGTCGTTGATGCGTTTGAAGTTGTCGATGTCGCACAGGACCACGCACAGGCCGGCATGCCGCGTCCCGGTCCGCATCAGGCTGTCGTGCAGGTAGCGCCGGTTGTGGCAACCGGTCAGGTGGTCGCGCTCGGCCGCATGCTGCAGCTCGATCTGGGCACGGTATTCCTCGTGCGAGACGCGGTTGAAGCGCCGCGCCGCCAGTGCGCCGAAGGCGTTGGCGAGCACCAGCAGCATGCTCATCGTGATCACGTCGGCGTGGCTCATCCGGCCCAGGCGCAGCGCGAGCACGAGGAGGATGGCGGTCGACGCGAATGCCAGCAGCGCCGCGTTGACGAAACTGTTCGGGATGTACAGGTAGACCACGATCAGCATGATTGCCAGCGACATCGCATGCCAGTGGAATTCGGCCGGGCGCAGGGTGGCGACGAGCATGAAGCAGCCCAGCGCCACCGCTTCCGAAAGCGAAGCGGCCAGCCGGAGCGCGCGTACGCTCAGGCGGCGCCGGTAAGCCAGCCACGCGCAGCTGCCGGCCGTGAGCGCGACCAGCATGCGCGCGGCCAGCAGCGACAGGAAATCCGTGCCGAATCCGAGCGCGGCCAGGTCGGTGAGCGCAAACGCCAGATAGAACAGCGTACAGAAGACCAGGGTGAAGCCGAGCAGGGGCTGGATCTGTGTTTGCCTGTGCTGGAGAAACGCGGCTTCGCTCTTGCGTGACGCGAACTCGCCGGTCAGCGCGTCGATGTCGGCGAGGGACGGGAAGGGCATGGCGAGGCTCTGGCAAACGGCAACCCCGTCATTGTGACAGTTTAACCAAAAGAAATAATCACACTTTCTCACATCGGCGAAAAGCGCTCGCCGATGTGAACATGTGCTTCATGGCAGCCCGAGCACGTTGCCTTCTTTCGGATAGTCGATCACGTAGCCGACATTGAAGCGCGCCGTCTCGTTGGATTTGAGCGTGCGTTCCCAGCCGACCAGGCCGCGCCGCTGATCCCAATCCTTTACGGTGGGTTCCGGCACCAGGGTCGCCTTCACCTCGACCTTGTCCGACTGGCTGACCGGGGTCGGTTCCAGCACCAGGATCTCGACCGGCTGGCGGTGGAAGCTCGTCACGACATAGCTGTCGTCGACGCGGCGCTGGTTGTCGCGCTTGAACAGGCCTGTCTGGCCGGACTGCTCGTTGCGGTGCTCGACCGCGACGCGGACCAGCGGATCGCGCCCGAAGGCAAACTCGAAGCGGTCCTTCGCCTGCGGGTCCCAGTACAGTGCGCCCACATACGAACCGTCGCGCTGCAGCTGCACCTGGCCCGGCAGCCAGACCCCTTCGGGCCGCGGCGTCTCGGCGGTCAGCACCGCCAGGTCCCTGCTGGTGCGCGGCGAGATCTGCACGCGCTGTTTCACCTGCAGCGACTGTTTCGTCAGCCCGACCGAAATCTCACGCCCGTCCGCGGCCAGGTCGACCCGTGCCGGGACCTGGTACTCGGTGCTGAAGTTACCCTGGGTCTGCAGCACCGGCGCCACGTAATCGTCGTCCTCGCTGTTCCTGGCGGCACGCGCGAATAAGGGCGCCGGCGCTGCCGGGGCGGCGGGCGGGGGCGGCGCGTACTGCAAGGTCGCGCGTTCCACCGGCGGCCGGTAGTTCAGCAACCACGGCTGCGGGTTCGGCGGATACACGGACAGCGTCGGCTGCCCGGTCGACAAGGTCAGTTTGACCCGGCTCCAGTCCTCGCCGGTCTTCTGCGAGATCGTCGCCAGCCGCTCCAGGGCCACGGTGGAGGCATTCGAATCGAGGGCGGCGCGGTAGGCCGGTTTCCAGCCTGCGCGGTTGACCTGGTAGCTCAGGACCAGGCGGCCGGCCTGCTTCGCGGCCAGGTGGACCGTGATGCTGCGGCTGTCGCGCGTGTTCGCCTGCAGCTTGCCGAGGTCGCGCTTCAGGGCGTCGAGCTGCCTGGCCAGCGCACGCTTCTTGATGTCGTCGTTGCGGATGCGTTCGAGGGCATCGCCGCTGCCTTTGCGGATGGCGTCGACGGTGCCCAGCAAAGTCTTCGGATCGCTGGGGGCGGGGCGCAGCGCGCCGTCGCCGCTGCCCAGGTGCTCGAGCCAGGCCTGGGCGGTCTGGGCCGACTTGGCATCGACCTCGATGGCGGCGATCTGGTCCTGCAGCGCCAGGATCTTCGCTTCGAGTTCCGCTTCGCGCGGGCTCGGGCTGTCCGCATTCGTGCGGTCGCGCGTGAGCACCTGGCCGATCTGGATGCCGGGGTCGGCCTGTAGGCGGATGGTGTCGGTATTGAAGTTGGCGAGCAGGCCGGTGATCTCGACCTGGGTCATGCCGGGCGCGATCTCGACCGCGCGTTCGACCGTCGCGCTGCCGGGATACAGCGTCACGCTCTGGATCGGCGCTTCGGTGGCGGAGGCGATCGTGCTGCCGAGCGCGCACAGGGAAGCGATTGCCCATCCTTTCTTGATTACCATGAGGTCCTTGTCTGAAACGGTTGCGAGTGCCGCAAGCGTACCAGATGGCAACAAGAGAAAAACCCGCGAAATGTCACACGATGCCGGCCGTGCGGCTTACCACTCGCGCCATTCGCTGGCCGGCCCTTCGCCGTCGCCGTAGTCCTTCGGGTCCAGGCCCGCGGCACGGGCGATGGTGTTGACCAGTTCGCAGAGCTGTTCGCGTTCGTCGGTCTCGATCAGGCGCTCGTCCTCGTCGTCGAGGTCGTTCAGGGCCAGGACCGCCTGTTCGAAGGCCGCCAGCTTGGCGTCGTCCGCCGCGTTCACGCCGAGTTTTCCGAGGTCGGCGATCAGCTTGTCGAAGATCCGGGTGAAGGCCGCGCAGGCCTCCGGCGTGTACTGATCCAGCCCGCTCTCGCCCCAGCGTTTGAAGGGGTAGTCCGCTCGCGCGGCTTTCAGCTTGTTCTGGTAATCCTGCATGCTCATGCCTGGTCTCCTCAATGTCCGCGCTTCTGCACCAGGGCGGTGCCGATGCCGTGGCGGTGGCCTTCGCTGACCGCCGTCACCGTGCCGTCCGGATTGAACACGATGGCGTTGGCCGCGCCGATTTCTTCCGGCGCCGGGCTGGTCTCCCATTTGTGGCCGAAGTTCTCCAGGCCCTTGGCCTGCTGGGTGCCGATGAAGCCCGGTTCCACCGAGGTTTCCCTGGCGTTCCGCTGCGACAGGCGCGGCGCATCGATCGCCTTGTCCATGCTCATGCCGAGATCGATATGGTTGACGATGGTCTGCAGCACGGTGGTGATGATGGTCGCGCCGCCCGGGCTGCCGATGCTGAAGGCCGGTTTGCCGTCCTTCATGACGATGGTCGGCGCCATGCTGCTGCGTGGACGCTTGCCGGCTTCCGGGATGTTCGGCGCCGGGCCGGTGAAGTCGAAGTCGGTCATCTCGTTATTCAGCAGGAAGCCATAGCCCGGCACCACGATCCCGCTGCCGCCCCAGGATTCGATGGTGAAGGTGTAGGAGACCACGTTGCCCTCCTTGTCCGAGACCGTCAGGTGGGTGGTGTGCGTGCCTTCCTGGATCAGCTTCTGCTGCGGACGCAGCGGAAAGCTCTGGTCGTTCTCGTACAGGAAGGCGTCGCCGGCCGGGACCACGCCGGCGGCCTTGTCGGGACGGATCAGCGAGCGGCGCTGGGCCGCGAACTGCTTGGACAGGATGCCGTCGACCGGCGCGTCGACGTATTCCGGGTCGGCCAGGTAGGCGTTGCGGTCGGCGAAGGCCAGGCGGCTGGCTTCCAGGTAGAGATGCTCGACGTTCGGGCGCGGCAGGTTCTTCAGGTCGTAGCCTTCGAGGATGTTGAGCGCCTCGGCCACGGCGATCCCGCCGCTGCTGGGCAGGGGCATGCCGTAGACGTCGTAGCCGCGGTAGGTCGAGCGGATCGGCTGGCGGATACGCGCTTCGTAGTTGGCCAGGTCGGCCAGCGACATGGTGCCGGGCCGGACCTGGGCACCCTTGGCCAGCGGCGGACGATTGACGGCATCGACCATCGCCTGCGCCATCGGCCCTTCATAGAAAGCCTTGTAGCCGCGCGCGGCGATCTCGCGGTAGGCCTTGGCCATGTCCGGATTCTTCAGCACGGTGCCGGTCGGGACCGCCTTGCCGTTGCGAAGGTAGAGCTGGCTGGTGCTCGTAAACAGCTGAAATTTCCTTTCATTTTCGGCTGTTAATTTGTGAAAAGTTTCACTAACAGGAAAGCCCCTGGTGGCCACATCGATGGCCGGCGCCAGCACCTGCTTGAAGCTCATCGTGCCGTAGCGCTGCAGGGCTTCGTGCCAGCCGCGCACCGTGCCCGGCACGCCGACCGCGGCGCCGCTGGCGACTGCCGTGTCGAAGTCGATCGCCTTGCCGTTTTCCTGGAACACGGCCGGGCTGAACGAGCTGGGGGCGGTCTCGCGGTGGTCGATCGTGATCACGCGCTTGTCCTTGGCCAGGTAGATGACCATGAAGCCGCCGCCGCCGATGCCGCAGCTGAACGGGTCGGTCACGCCCAGCGTGGCGGCCGCGGCGACGGCGGCATCGATCGCATTGCCGCCCTTGTTCAGGATGGCGAGCGCCGATTCGGACGCCTTTTCGCTGATGGTGGCGACGGCACCGCCGGTACCGGTGGCGACCGGGGTCTTGGCCAGCGCCAGCGGCGGCGCGAGGACGATGGACAGGATCAGGGCGCCGGCAAGCGCTTTGCAGGAGGTGGTCATGGGCTGGTGATCTTGAGCGTGACGGGGATGACGTCGCCGGGGCGCGTCGCATTGGTCGTACGGATGGGCGGGATGCTGGCCGGGTCGAGCGCGACGCGGGCGCCATGCAGCGACTTCGGCGTGGCCGCCAGCTGGTCCGGGCCCAGCGAGAACTCTTCGCGGCCGTCGGGGCCGTCCAGCACGAACTGGAAACTCAGCCGCCCGGCCCAGATGCAGCGCGCGTTGGCCGGGCAGCGGCTGTCGCTGAAGCTGTCGTAGGTGAGGGTGGTGGTGCCGGACAAGGCAACGCGTTGGTTGGGCTGCAAGGGATAAATGCTGTCCTTGAGCGGCGCGGCGGCGCAGCCGGCCAGGCCAAGCAGGACGAGCGGGACAAGCAACTTCATCGCGTCTTTCCGGTTATGTGCGGAAAGCCAATCATAGCAAAGTTGCCAGGCAGAGCAGGTCATGCGTGTGCTGGGGGGCATGTTGCAGGCATGTTGCGCAAGTATGGCAGGCAGGCGCGCACGTTTAAACAAAATTAACTATTGTTTAACATGAATCCGGTATCATGAGGCTCAATTTCATCAATTTCCGTCCGGCAGGGAGGCGCATGACGACACAGATACGGCGGTTTGGCGGGTTCGGTATCGACCAGCTGCGCCAGCAATTGGAAGAACGTATCGGTCAGCACCTGGCGCACAGCCCGGACCAGGCCGACCTCCTGACTTTGGCGATGCGCGCGGGTGCGCTGAGCGCCGGCAAGCGCATGCGGCCACTGCTGCTGATGCTGGTCGCGCGCGACCTCGGCTGCGAATCGGAAGCCCTGGTCGACGTCGCCTGCGCGGTCGAGATGGTGCATGCGGCCTCGCTGATCCTCGACGACATGCCGTGCATGGACAACGCCATGCTCCGGCGCGGCAAGCCGACCATCCACGTGCAGTTCGGCGAAGACGTCGCGGTGCTGGCCGCGATCGGGCTGCTCAGCCGCGCCTTCGGCCTGCTGGCCACGGCGCGCGAGGTGCCGGCCGAGGTCCGCGCACGGCTGGTTGCCAAGCTGGCCGAGACGGTCGGCGACCAGGGCCTGGTCAAGGGCCAGTTCCTCGACCTGCGCGGCAGCCGCCAGAGCGCCGCCGACATCGCCGTCACCAACGAACTCAAGACCGGCGTGCTGCTGGGCGTGGCGGTCGACATGGCCGCGATCATCGCCGAGACCGACGATTGCGTGGCCCAGTCGCTGCGCGCCTTCGCGCTGGCGGCCGGCCAGGCCTTCCAGATCCGCGACGACTTCCAGGACGACGTCGCCAACGACAGCGCCATCACCGGCAAGGACACCGGCAAGGACCTCGGCAAGCGGACCTTCGTCAACACCCTCGGCTACGACGAGGCGCGGCGCCGGCTCGACCACCACCTGCTCGAGGCCGAACGCCACCTGAGCGCGGCGCTGGGCGGCAAGGGCCATACCCGCCGTTTCGTCGCCGGCCTGTTCACGCGCACCAATGGCGTGGAAGCCTTCACGCCGGCCGCGACGGCGCACCTGCATGCGGCCGGCGCCGGCGTCAGCCTGGCCCGTCACTGAAGCGGAGCGGGGAAGCGCATGGCCCACTTCGGCGTGGTTGCACCGGCGTTCTACAGCCATTTCAGCGCGCTGGCCGCGCTCAGCCTCGAACTGCTCAAACGCGGCCACCGCGTCACCTTCCTGCAGCGGCCGGACGCTGCCGCGTATCTGAAGGACGCGCGCATCGGCTTCCACGCGGTCGGCGCCGACACCCATCCGCCCGGATCGCTGGCGGCTTCGCTGCGCCGCGCGGCCAATCCCGGTGGCCCGCTCGGGCTGCGCCAGGTGATCCTCGACATGGCGCGCGGCACCGAGATGCTGTGCCGCGAACTGCCGGCCGCGCTGCACGGCCTGGGCGTCGACGCGCTGCTTGCCGACCAGATGGAAGCAGCCGGCGGCCTGGTGGCGGAGGCGCTCGGCCTGCCTTTCGTCTCGGTGGCCTGCGCGATGCCGGTCAACCGCGAGCCCGGCATCCCGTTGGCCGTGATGCCCTTCGCCTACGCCGACACCGAACAGGCCGCACAGGTTGTCGAGGGCAGCACCCGCGTCTACGACTGGATGATGCGGCCGCACGGCGCGGTGATCGCCGCGCAGGCGCGCCGTCTCGGCTTGTCGAATCGCAGCGGCCTGCACGATTGCCTGTCGCCGCTGGCCCAGGTCAGCCAGACCACTGTCGCCTTCGATTTCCCGCGCCGCGCCTTGCCGCCGCATTTCCACCACGTGGGGCCGCTGCGCGCCGCCGCCGACACCGGTGCCACGGCGCCGACGCCGCTCCCCAACATCGACGCCGGCCGGCCCTTCGTGTTCGCCTCGCTCGGCACGCTGCAGGGCCACCGCTTCGGCATCTTCAAGCGCGTCGCCAAGGCCTGCCGCCGGCTCGACGCCCAGCTGCTGGTGGCCCATTGCGGCGGCCTCGACGCGGCGCAGGAAGAGGCGCTCAAGCGCGCCGGCGCCAGTTGGGTCTGCGCGTTCGCGCCGCAACGGCAAGCGCTGGCGCAGGCCGATGCCGTGGTCTCGCACGCCGGCATCAACACGGTGATGGACGCGGTCGAAGCGCGCACGCCGATCCTGGCGATGCCGGTCACCTTCGACCAGCCCGGCACCGCGACCCGCATCCTGCACGCCGGGATCGGCCTGCGCGCCTCGGCACGGCTGGCCGGCCCCGGCACCATCGAACGCCAGCTGCGGCGCCTGTTCGACGAGCCGCAGTTCGGCGAGCAGCTCGACGTGCAGGCCGCCAGCCTGGCCCAGGCCGGCGGCACGCCGCGCGCGGCCGACATCGTCGAGGGCGCCCTGCGCCTGCGCCGCAGCGAGGACAGGCTGGCGCGCGCGGACGGCGGGGCCAGAGCGCCGGCATGAACGGGTCCGCACGCGCGTCGGCGGCAGGGCCAAGCTGGGACCTGATTCTGGCCGGCGGCGGCCTGGCCAACGGCCTGATCGCCTGGCGCCTGCGCCAGCGCCGGCCCGAGCTGCGCATCCTGCTGCTGGAGCAGGGCGCGCACCTGGGCGGCAACCACACCTGGTCCTTCCACGACAGCGATCTCGATACGGCCCAGCTGGACTGGATCGCGCCCCTGGTATCGCGCCGCTGGCCGCGTTACGAGGTCGTGTTCCCGCAGTTGCAGCGCACGCTCGACGGTGGCTATGCCAGCATCGCCTCGCAGGATTTCGCCCGCGTGATCGAGGCGGCGCTGGGAGCTTCGCTGCGCCTGGACGCGCGCATCGCGGCAGTCGGCCCGACCCGCGTCGAACTGGAAAGCGGCGAGGTGCTGCAAGCGCACGCCGTGATCGACGGCCGCGGCATGCGGCCCAGCCGCCGGCTGGCGCTGGGCTGGCAGACTTTCCTCGGCCAGGAACTGCGGCTGGCCGCGCCGCATGGCCTGGACGCGCCCATCATCATGGATGCCAGCGTCGAGCAGCAGGGCGGTTACCGCTTCGTATATGTGCTGCCCTTTGATACGCACCATCTGCTGATCGAAGACACCCATTACGTCGACAGCGACGCCTGGGAACCCGAACGCCTGCGCGCCAACATTGCCGCCTATGCGCAGGCGCGCGGCTGGCGCATCGCGCAAGTGCTGCGCGAAGAAGAGGGTAGGCTGCCGATCGTGCTGGCGGGCGACTTCGACGCTTACTGGGACGACTTGAAAGGCCAGCCCAGCGTCGGCCTGCGCGCCGGCCTGTTCCACTCGACCACCGGCTACTCGCTGCCGCACGCGGTACGTTTGGCCGAGCGCATCGCCGCCATGCCGGACCTGGGCGCGCCGGCGCTGTTCGCGGCGATCCGCGACGAAGCCGGCCACGAATGGCGGCGCCAGCGCTTCTTCCGGCTGCTGAACCGCATGCTGTTTTTGGCCGGCAGCCCGGACCGGCGCTGGCGCGTGATGCAGCGCTTCTACCGGCTGCCGGCTTCCCTCATCAAGCATTTCTATGCCGGCCGCCTGAGCTTCAGGGATAAAGCGCGCCTGTTGTCGGGCAAGCCGCCGGTTCCCGTGGGCCAGGCCTTTGTTGCCGCCTGCAAGATCCACCCCCATCAAATCGGAAGAGCAGAATGAACGCACGGAATATCGAACCGCGCCGCGCGGTGGTCATCGGCGCCGGCTTCGGCGGCCTGGCGCTGGCGATCCGCCTGCAGGCCCGCGGCATCCAGACCACGCTGCTGGAAAAGCGCGACAAGCCGGGCGGGCGCGCCTATGTGTACGAAGACCAGGGCTTCACCTTCGACGCCGGCCCCACCGTCATCACCGACCCCTCCTGCATCGAAGAGCTGTTCGCCGTGGCCGGCAAGCGCATCGAAGACTATGTCGAGATGCTGCCGGTGACGCCGTTCTACCGCCTGTGCTGGGAAGACGGCAGCCACTTCGACTACGCCAACGACCAGGAGGCGCTGGACCGCCAGATCCATGCGCGCAACCCGGCCGACGTCGAAGGCTATAAACGCTTCCTCGCCTATTCGAAGGCCGTGTTCGCCGAAGGCTACCTGAAGCTGGGCGCCGTGCCTTTCCTGTCCTTCCGCGACATGATCGCCGCCGGCCCGCAGCTGGCGCGCCTGCAGGCCTGGCGCAGCGTGTACGGCATCGTGTCGCGCTTCATCCAGGACGAGCAGCTGCGCCAGGCTTTCTCTTTCCACTCGCTGCTGGTCGGCGGCAATCCGTTCGCCACTTCCTCGATCTACACGCTGATCCACGCGCTCGAACGCGAGTGGGGCGTGTGGTTCCCGCGCGGCGGCACCGGCGCCCTGGTGCGCGCGCTGGTGCGCCTGTTCCAGGACATCGGCGGCCGCATCGAGCTGAACGCGTCGGTGGCGCAGATCGGCGTCAGCGACGGCAAGGTCGACGGCGTGCGCCTGGAAGACGGCCGCAGCTTCGCCGCCGATGCCGTCGCCTCGAATGCCGACGTGGTGCATACCTATGCCAAGCTGCTGGGCCAGCATCCGCGCGGCGCGGCCGAGGGCGCATCGCTGGCGAAGAAGAAGTTTTCGAATTCGCTGTTCGTGCTCTACTTCGGCCTGGATAAACACCACAGCCAGCTGCAGCACCACACGGTCTGCTTCGGGCCGCGCTACCGCGAGCTGATCAGGGACATCTTCAAGGGCCAGAGCCTGGCCGAGGACTTCTCGCTCTATCTGCACGCGCCCTGCGTGACCGATCCTTCGCTGGCGCCGCCCGGCTGCGGCAGCCATTACGTGCTGGCGCCCGTGCCGCACCTGGGCAATGCGCCGATCGATTGGGAGGTCGAGGGGCCGAAGTACCGCGACCGCATCTTCGACTACCTGGAGCAGCGCTACATGCCGGGCCTGCGCAGCCAGCTGGTCACCAGCCGCATCTTCACGCCGCACGACTTCCGCGACCAGCTCAATGCCCACCTGGGCTCGGCCTTCTCGCTGGAGCCGCTGCTGACGCAAAGCGCCTGGTTCCGCCCGCACAACCGCGATGCCGAGCTGTCCAACCTCTACCTGGTCGGCGCCGGCACCCACCCCGGCGCCGGCGTGCCGGGCGTGATCGGCTCGGCCAAGGCCACGGCGGGCTTGATGCTGCAAGCGATGCAGGAAGGAGTGCGGGTGTGAGCGACCAGCTGCTGAATCACGCGACCGAAACCATCGCTGTCGGGTCGAAGAGCTTTGCCGCCGCCGCCAGGCTGTTCGACCCCGCCACCCGGCGCAGCGTGCTGATGCTGTACGCCTGGTGCCGCCATTGCGACGACGTGGTCGACGGCCAGGAGCTGGGCTTCAACGCCGCGCCGCGCGAGCAGTTCGATGCCGCCCCGCGGCTGGCCGAACTGCGCGAGCTGACCCGCCGCGCCTACGCCGGCGAAGCGATGCGGGACCCGGCCTTTGCCGCCTTCCAGGAAGTCGCGCTGCGCCATCAGATGCCGCAGCGTTTCGCCTTCGACCACCTGGCCGGCTTCGCGATGGACGTCGAGGGCGCGCGCTACGAGACCATCGAGGACACGCTGCGCTATTGCTACCACGTGGCCGGCGTGGTCGGCCTGATGATGGCCTCGATCATGGGGGTGAAGGATCCGTGCGTGCTCGACCGCGCCTGCGACCTGGGCCTGGCCTTCCAGCTGACCAACATCGCCCGCGACATCGTCGAGGACGCGCACGTGCACCGCTGCTACGTGCCGGCCCAGTGGCTGCGCGAGGCCGGCATACCGCCGGATGAAGTCGCGTTGCCGCAGCACCGGGCGGCGCTGGCCAGGGTGGCGGCGCGCCTGGTCGACCATGCCGAACCCTATTACGACTCGGCCCTGGCCGGGATCGCGGATCTGCCCCTGCGCTCGGCCTGGGCGATCGCCACCGCGCGCAAGGTCTACCGGCAGATCGGCGTGGTGGTCAAGCGCCGCGGCGCACGGGCCTGGGACGAGCGCGCAGGGACCTCGAAGGCGACCAAGCTGCGCCTGCTGGCGGAAGGGGGCGTGCAGGCGCTCAGTTCGCGTCTTGCGGGTTCGACTGCGGGTTCGACCGTGAGGCGACCGCGTCCGGCCGGCCTGTGGCAGCGTCCGGGTGCTGCCGGCGAAGCGGCCCCTGATGCAGCTCATGCAAAGCCTGCTTGAGGACGTGGACCGGCGGCGCATACAGGAAGCCGAAGGACACCGCGCCATCCTTGCCGGCCACGGCGTGGTGCATGCGGTGGGCCTGGTACAGGCGCTTCAGGTAGCCGCTGCGCGGCACGTAGCGGAAGGGCCAGCGCTGGTGCACCAGGCCGTCGTGCGCCACGAAGTAGAGCAAACCGTAGGCCGTCATGCCGGCGCCTATCCATTCCAGCGGATGGTGGCCCAGGGTGGCGCCGGCGTAGATCAGGGCGATGGCCACGCCCGCGAACACGAGCGAGTACAGGTCGTTCTTCTCGAACCACCCCGTGCGCGGCTCGTGGTGCGAGCGGTGCCAGGCCCAGCCGAAACCGTGCATGACGTACTTGTGCGCGACGATGGAAAACACTTCCATCAGGACCACGGTAAGGATGAGAATGAAGGCGTTGAACATGCCGGACAGACTACCATAAGCGAAAGGACACGCATGACCCGATTCACCCACTTGTTGGCCGGCGGCCTGCTGCTCGCCGCCGCCGCTGCTTCGGCCACCGCATCGGCCGCCACCGTCGAAGTCCGCGTCACCGAGGTCGCTGGCGGCAAGGGCAGCGTCAAGGTCGCCGTCTGCGACCGCGAGCGCTTCCTCAAGCAGTGCGCCTATTCCGCATCGGCGCCCGCGCGCGACGGCGAGAACGTGATCCCGGTGCCGAACGTCCCCAAGGGCACCTGGGCCGTGCTGGCCTACCAGGACGAGAACGGCAACGGTGAGCTCGACCGCAACCTGCTCGGCATCCCGAAGGAGAACTACGGCTTCAGCCGCGATGCCGCCAGCAAGTTCGGGCCGCCCGGCTTCGACGATGCGAAGATCGAGGTCGGCGACGAGCCGACGGTGGCGAAGATCAGGCTACACTGATGGGCGATCGGTGGGCTGGGGCCGGGTGACGAGCGATGGAGCGACGTACAAGGCCGCCAGCCAGCCCAGGAACGAGTAGCTGCGCCAGATGCCGAAGAAACAGAACAAATAGATGACCCATTGCGCGGGCCGCAACGCGCCCGGCGACGGCAGGCCTGCCGCATCCAACAGATAGAGCGTCGTGGCGCTGGTCAACAGACTGACCACCAGAATAAACATGGGCTTCTTTTCCAGCGGCGACATCATGTTCCCCTCAAATAAAAGAGCATTGTAATCACATTCCTCGCCTGCGCGCCACCGATGAGCCGGAGCTGGCATGATGTCTTCCAGACCAAGGGAGGCAGGAAACGTGTGGTGGGAGCAAAGCTGGATCACGATACAGCAGGAATTCTCGGACCTGGGTGACGCCAACGACATCACGCGCGTGGTGGTGCGCCTGATCGTGGCCGTGGCGCTCGGCGGCCTGCTGGGCTACGAGCGCGAATCGATCGGCGCCTCGGCGGGGCAGCGCACGCACATGCTGGTGGCGCTGGGCTCGGCGATCTTCGTCCTGATCCCGCTGCAGGCCGGCATGCAGGTCGAAGACCTGTCGCGCGTGCTGCAGGGCGTGACGGCGGGGATCGGTTTCCTCGGGGCCGGCGCCATCCTCAAGCTGCGCGAGCGCAACGCCATCCAGGGCCTGACCACGGCCGCCAGCGTGTGGCTGACGGCCGCCATCGGCGTGGCCGCCGGGATGGGGCGGGAGACCACGGCAGTGGTCAGCGCCGTGTTCGCGTTCGTGATCCTGTCGCTGCTGCGGCGCAGGAGCAAGGACAAGAACTGAGGGACGGCGCCCGTCCGCGCGCCCGTTCAGACGTAAGGCTTGTAGGCGATCCCGTCCTGCATCTGGCCGATCAGCAGGTTGTGGTTCTCAAAGTCCTCGCTGACCGCCGCCAGCACCTGGCCTTCGGTGGCACCGCTCTTCATGACCTGCAGCCAGTAGTCGTAGCCGGCGGGGTCGGGCGCACGGTGCAGCACGTGCTGGTACACCTTGGTCAGGAAATCCTCGGCGCTGCGGGTGGCGCCGTACATGCTGGTGAATTCCTTGGATTTGGTGAACTCCGTTGCCACGTTGGTCAGCGAGGTACCGCCGTCCATCACGCCCAGCCAGAAGCCCAGGCCGCCCAGGTCGGGCACGCGGTCGAAGGCGGCCGCGTACAGCTGGTAGGCCTTGCCGGCGACGCCGTCGACGTCGAAGGCCAGCGCGCCGTCGGCGAACAGCAGGCGCTCGATGCCGGCCAGGCTGTCGCTGCCTTCGACGCCGCTGCGGTCGGTCACGCGCAGGCCGGTATCGGTGCGCGTGACCGTGTAGCCGGCCCGCGCGCCATCGTAGGCGGCCGTATCGCGTCCGGCGCCGCCGTCGAGCCGGTCGTCGCCGCCGCCGCCGCGCAGCAGGTCGTTGCCGCCGCCGCCGCTGATGCTGTTGGCCACCGCATTGCCGACGATGAGGTCATTGCCGGCGCCGCCGATCGCGTTCTCGATCACCGTGCCGAGGTCGATCGTGATCTGGCCGTGCGCGGTGATGGTGGCGGCTTTCGCGCCCACGTAGCTCCAGTAGCCGGCTTCCAGGAACAGCGTCAGGTCCCGGGTCTGGGCTGCGCCGTCGAGGGTGTCGTTGCCGCCGCCGTCGCCGATCATCATGTAGTCGCGGCCGATCGTGTAGCGCGTGTCCTCGGCGCGGTAGCCGCCGGCGGGGCCGTAGACGTACTGCAGGGCCGCGATGTCGAGTGGGCTGAACTGGCCCGGGTGAGGCTCGATGCCGGTGTAGCTCATGATCGAGTACAGCACATCGTCTTCGGCGGCCGGCAGGAAGGGACCGATGCCGGCGTTGCCGAGCGCATCGTCGTGGCCGAAGGGATGCTTCAGGCCCAGCGCATGGCCGATCTCGTGGGCGAGCACGCGCATGAGTTCGGCGCCGCTGTCGAACATGGGCGATTGCGTCTGCAGGGTGATGTCGACCAGCACGCGGGCGCTGCCGCCGGTCGGCTGCAGCGCGTAGCCATAGCCGGCCGAATCCTCCTGCTTGTTGTTGGCGAAGACAATGGTGCTGTCGCCTTCGGTGTCGGTGGTCTCGACGAAATGCAGGTTCAGGACGGTTTCCATGTAGGCCAGGACGGTCCTGGTATAGCCGATCTGGGCGGCGTTGAAGGCCTTGAAGCCGTTCTTGTCCTCGTCATTGAAAAAGCTCGGCGGCGTCTGCGCGAACGCGTAGTAGATGGTGTGCGCGCCATCCAGCGCCGCGCCGATGAAAGGCACGCCGTCATACACCAGCGCATCGATCCAGTAGGGCAGCTTCTGCACGCCGGGCGCCCAGCTCCAGTCTTCGACGGTCGGGTCGGTCTTGTACCAGTCCACCGAGACCGTGCCGCTGTCGTGGCCGCCGGTATCGATGATCAGGTCGGTGAGGCTGTGGATCTCGTAGTGGTCGTCGCCATCGCCGCCGAACAGGACGTTCAGGCCGGTGCCGCCGTCGAGGCTGTCGTTGCCGCCCTGACCGGCCAGGAAATCGTCGCCGTCGCCGCCCAGCAGGGTATCGTTGCCGCTGTCGCCGATCAGGTAGTCGTCGCCCGGCCCCCCGTCGAGCAGGTCGTTGCCGCCCTTGCCGACGAGGTCGTCGTTGCCGGCGCCGCCGTGGATGTCTTCATCGGCCGGGGTGCCGAGCAGGCCGTCGTCGCCCGGGGTACCGTCGATGCGCAGCGAATTCGGGTTTGCGGTGGTGGCCACGGTCTCTCCTTGCTGGGAAAACGCCACGATACCTTTATTTGCACCCGAGAAATCCGTGAAATGTCACAGCCGCCCGTCCAGGTGTACGATAGAGAGCGATGTCCTTAGATTATGAACAACCAGGGAGACCAGCATGACGCGTTTAACTGCCACGGATTTCGATCCCGAAGTACTGAAACTCTTCGACGGTTATGTGCACGGGCGCCTGTCGCGCCGCGATTTCCTCGCGCGGGCGGGGCGCTATGCGGTGGGCGGGGCCACGGCGGCCACCTTGCTGGCGCAGCTGTCGCCATCCTTCGCGGCGCCGCTGGTCGCACCTGCCGACGCGCGCCTGAAGACCAGCTACCAGGAATTTCCATCGCCGCAGGGCTACGGGAAGGTGCGCGGCTACCTGGCGATGCCGGCCAATGCCAAGGGCAAGCTGCCGCTGATCCTGGTGGTGCACGAGAACCGCGGCCTGAACCCGCATATCGAAGACATCGCGCGCCGCCTGGCGCTGGAAGGCTTCATCGCCTATGCGCCGGACGCGCTGTTCCCGCTGGGCGGCTATCCCGGCGACGAGGACAAGGCGCGCGCGCTGTTCCCCAAGCTGGACCAGGTGAAAACCCGGGCCGACTTCGTCGCCGCCTGGCACGCGCTGGCGGGGCTGGCGCAGGGGACGGGCAAGGTAGGCGTGGTCGGCTTCTGCTACGGCGGCGGCATCGCCAACTACCTGGCCACGCAGATCCCCGAGCTGGCGGCGGCCGTGCCTTTCTACGGCGCGCAGCCGGCGGCCGCCGACGTGGCACGGATCCGCGCGCCCCTGATGATCCACGACGCCGGCAAGGACGAACGCATCCTGGCCGGCTGGCCCGCCTACGAGGCTGCGCTGCAGGCCAACAAGGTGAACTACCAGCACTTCGTCTACGCCGGCGCCGAGCACGGCTTCAACAACGACACCACACCGCGCTACGACGAGGCGGCGGCCAAGCTGGCCTGGGGCAGAACAGTGGCCTTCTTCAAAGAAAAGCTGAGCTAACGCAAACCGGGGTCAGACACCGATTTTTGGCAATAGCCGTGGGGATCTTTCCAAAAATCGGTGTCTGACCCCGGTTTGAGGCAAAACAAAAGGCACCCGAGGGTGCCTTTGCTTTTCGAGCGGAGACCGCTTAGACGTAGGCTGCCAGGGCAGTTTTCATCTTCTTCAGCGCTGCCGTTTCGATCTGACGGATGCGCTCGGCCGACACGCCGAACTCTTCGGCCAGCGTGTGCAGGGTCGCGCCCGAGCCGTCGTCGTTGGCCAGCCAGCGTGCTTCCACGATCCGGCGCGAACGCGGGTCCAGCTTGCCCAGGGCCGTTTCCAGGCCTTCCGACTGCAGGCGCACCGTGTCGTTGGCTTCCAGCACCTTGGTCGGCTCCTGCTGGTCCGACGACAGGTAGGCGATCGGCGAGAACTTGTCGTCTTCCTCGTCGGTCGGCGCTTCCAGGGCGATGTCGCGGCCCGACAGGCGGGTTTCCATCTCGATCACTTCTTCGCGCTTCACGTCGAGCATCTTGGCCAGGTCGTCGACCTGTTGCGGCGACATGGCGTCCAGGCCCTGCTTGTTGCTGCGCAGGTTGAAGAACAGCTTGCGCTGGGCCTTGGTCGTCGCGACCTTCACCAGACGCCAGTTCTTCAGGATGTATTCGTGCATCTCGGCCTTGATCCAGTGCATGGCGTACGAGACCAGGCGAACGCCCTGGTTCGGATCGAAACGCTTGACTGCTTTCATCAGGCCGATATTGCCTTCCTGGATCAGGTCGGCGTGCGGGAGACCGTAGCCCAGATAGCCGCGCGCGATCGAGACCACCAGGCGCAGGTGCGACATCACCAGCTTCTGCGCGGCGTCCAGGTCGTTCTTTTCTTGCAGGCTCTTTGCCAGCGAGACCTCTTCCTCGTGGGACAGCATCGGCAGGCGATTGACGGCCGAGATATAGGCGTCGATGTTGCCGAGATTGCCGGTGAAACCGAGTCCCAGAGCACGGCTGCCAACAGGAACCAATGCGGATTGTGCGGACATAGTCATATTCCCTCGTAGAGTGTTCTGTGCTGCATCGTCAATATGCCCGGAAAAGTGCCCCGAAGGCGCTACTTTTACGGCTTGTTACGGGATGCGGACAGTGGTCAGACGTAATATTAGCACTCTCTTGAGGTGAGTGCTAGCCGCCTCCATATCCCTGACGACGTCCTTAAGTCTTGCTAAAGTATTGCTCGTGGGAATCACTTTTGTGGGGCCGATTCCACTGTAGAGCAGGTACGAGTGGTACCGTTGATGAAAATCAAGCGGGGCGCTCGTACTATTTGAATTCGCTTGAAGACAGGTTATGCGCTGCGTGGAGCGAGGTCTGTGAAATGGCGCACTTACATTTGTAGGCGTATATCCCGTCTCCGCCGTGGATTTTTCTGGCCAGCGGCGGATGGGATAACAAAAATTTAACTAGCTCAGCCGCGCCAAATGCCGCTGCACCGACAGCATCGCCCCGACCAGTCCCAGGCCGGCGCTGATGGCCAGCAGCCCGGCCAGGCCCAGCGGCGGCAGCGTGGCCAGCTGGAACTCGGACGCGTACAGGCGGGCGAATTCGGCGATGGCCGCATTCAGCGGACGCAAGGCCAGCGCCACCGCACCCAGCGCCACCGCGCCGGCGCACAGGCCGAGCAGGGCGCCCGTGTAATAGAACGGACGGTGGATGAAGTTGTCGGTCGCGCCCAGCAGTTTGGAGACGGCAATCTCGTCGCGCTGGGTCAGCACCTGCAGGCGGATGGTATTGAACACCACCGCGATCACGACCACGCCCAGCGTCACCGCCAGCAGCAGCAGCACCAGGCGCAGCACGCCCAGCAGGGCGGCGAGGCGCTTGACCCAGGCCGAGTCGACCTGCACCGAATCCACCCCCGGCAGCGCCTGCATCTGCTCGGCGATGCCGTCGACGCGTTCGGCGTCGGCAGCGCGGCTGGTGAAGCCTTCCAGCTTCATCACATAGCTGTCTGGCAGCGGATTGTCGCCCAGGGTTTCGATGACGTCGGTCAGGCCGCTCTTCGCCTTGAGGTTCTCGAGCGCCTGCTCGCGCGGGATGAAGCTGACCTTGGCACGGCTAGAGGCCAGGATCTGCTGCAGCTGCGGAGCCAGGGCCTGGGCCTGCTCGCGCGGAGCGTCGGTCTTCATGAACAGGCTGATCTCGGGATCGACCGAGAGCTGTTCCGACATCGGACGCACGTTGTCGAGCAGGGTCACGCCGGCAAAGGGCAGGGCCAGCGCCACCGCCACGACCAGCACGTTGAACAGGAAGCTGCCTGGCGCCTTGCGCAGCTGGCCGAAGGCGGCGCCCAGGGCGAAGCGGTGTTGGCGGAACCAGATATTCATACGGTGGCCTCCACCAGCTGGCCATGTTCGAGGCGGATCACGCGCGCGGCGGCGTCCAGGATCTGCTCGTCGTGGCTGGAGATCAGGCAGGTCACGCCGGCCGAGTGGAAGGCGTGCAGGGCGTCGATCACGCGGTCGGCCGCGGCGCGGTCGAGGTTCGCGGTCGGTTCGTCGGCCAGGATGATCTGCGGGCGGTTGACGATGGCACGGGCGATCGCCACGCGCTGCTGTTCGCCGCCGGACAACTCCAGCGGCATGGCTTTCGCGCGGTCCAGCAGGCCGACCTTGTCGAGTGCGGCGCGGGCGCGCTGCTCGGCCTCGCCCTTGGCGGCGCCGGTGACGATCAGCGGCAGCATCACATTGCCCAGGATATGGCGGTCGTTCAGCAGACGCTGCTGCTGGAAGATCACGCCCAGGTTACGCCGCAGGAAAGGCACGCCGGCCTTTTTCAGCTTGCCGATATCCTGGCCGTTGACGACGACCCGGCCGCTGGTCGGTCGCTCGACGGCGGCGATCATTTTCAGCAGGGTCGACTTGCCGGCGCCGGACGGGCCGGCCAGGTAGACCAGTTCGCCCTTGGCGATGCTGAACGAGACGTCGTTCAGGGCGAGCGCGTCGGCGGAGTATTTTTTCGAGACGGACTGGAATTCGATCATTCTTACCCCAGCAGCGCCTCGGCGAACTCGTCGGCGCTGAAGGGTTGCAGATCCTCCAGCTTTTCGCCCACGCCGATGAAGTACACCGGCACCGGGCGGGTGCGCGCGATCGCGGCCAGGATGCCGCCCTTGGCGGTGCCGTCCAGCTTGGTGATCACCAGGCCGGTCAGCTGCAGGGCGTCGTCGAAGGCCTTCACCTGGGCCAGTGCGTTCTGGCCGGTATTGCCGTCGATGACCAGCAGGGTTTCGTGCGGCGCGGCTTCCATCCCTTTGCCGATCACGCGCTTGATCTTTTTCAGCTCTTCCATCAGGTGCAACTGGGTCGGCAGGCGGCCGGCGGTATCGACCATGACCACGTCGACGCCACGCGCGCGGCCCGACTGCACCGCGTCGAAGGCGACCGCGGCCGGATCGCCGGACGCTTGCGAGATCACGGTGACGTTGTTGCGCTGGCCCCAGACCATCAGCTGTTCGCGCGCGGCGGCGCGGAAGGTGTCGCCAGCGGCCAGCAACACGGACTGGTCGAAGCGCTGCATGTGCTTGGCCAGCTTGCCGATGGTGGTGGTCTTGCCGGCGCCGTTGACGCCCGCGATCATCATCACCAGCGGCTCATGGCGGCCCAGTTCCAGCGGCTTTTCCAGCGGACGCAGCAGGTCGACCATCAATTCCTTCAGCGCGGCCTTGACCGCGGCGGCGTCGAGCAGCTTCTCTTCCTTGACCTTGCGGCGCAGGTTGTCGAGCAGGTACTGGGTGGCGTCCATGCCGGCGTCCGACATCAGCAGCGCCGATTCCAGTTCTTCGTACAGGTCTTCGTCGATGCGCGCGCCGACGAACAGCAGCGACAGATTGCTCGAGGTCTTGGACAGGCCGGCCTTCAGGCGCGCCATCCAGGATTTCTTCTTTTCCTGCTCGCTGCCAGGGCGCTCGGCGGTCTCGGGGAAGAGCTGGCCTTCGTAGCCGTTCGACAGCGCGGCAGCATCCTGCGCGATCTTTTCCGCGGCCGGATCGATGTTGGTGGCGTCGCGCGCTTGCGGCTCCAGTGGTGCCTCCGGCTGCGGCGCCGGCTCGGCGGCCTCGGGCGTGGGGACGAAGGCATCGTCGCCGGCGCCGAACAGGCGGCGCAGGAAGCCCGGCTGGGCGGGCGCTTCCGCAGGCGTTTCCGCTGCGGGCGATGCCGTTGCGGCGGACTCGGCCTGGACGGGTGTCTCGGCTTCAGGTTTTTTCTTTTTGAAGAAACTAAACATGGATGTATTCGGGGAGGGGAACTGCATGCATATGCCCGATTTTTCCGGACATGTCAACGATCGCGGTATTTTACCAGAGCATGGCGGCGGACCCCCGTCCCAGTCTGGCTGTCAGGCAAGGCGCTGTAGCCGCAAATCCGGGAGCACAACGTGCGACAGCTCAGCCATATTGTCGCTAGAATGCTGCTCATCAGTTTCTATATCAATACGCAAGCTGGAAAATCAATGCGGACTGGTATAGATTGTGAACATCCACAAAAGAATACTTCCTACAAGAGATCATCGTGAAGATTCTGTCCAGGTATCTCAAGCGGCTTATTTCCGGAGACGAAGTCATGGGCGGCAATGCGGCCTCGCTGCGCAATATCGTCGTCTGGCTGTTCATTGCGCTGGTGGCTGCCTTCCTCACGCATCCTTCGGGCGAGCCGCGCAGCGTGCTCGACACGCCCGTGCCCTGGCCGGCAGAGCTGGGGCTGGATAACCCCGGCATCTGATCGCTAGGCTGCCAGCGTGCGGGAGCGGACCGCTTTCGTGTCCCGCAGCGGCGGCTGACCAAAAAATTTCCCATAGTCCCTGGTGAACTGGGGCACGCTTTCATAGCCCACCGCAAACGCGGCGCTGCTCGCGCTCGCGCCTTCCGAAACCATCCGCCGCCGCGCCTCGATCAGCCGCAACTGCTTCTGGAATTGCACGGGCGAGAGCGAAGTCATGGCGCGGAAATGCTGGTGGAACGAGGACAGGCTCATGCCGACCGCGTCCGCCAGATCCTCGACCCGCATCCGCTTCGCGTAACCGCTACGCAGCAAGGCGACCGCCCGCGCCAGGCGCTGGGTGCGGCTGTCCTGCAGGCCGAGCTGGCGCAGTGCCCGGCCATGGCGGCCGGTCAGCAGCCAGTAATGCAGTTCGCGCAGCAGTTGCGCGTGCAGGATGGGCACGGCCGCTGGACGATCGAGCAAGCGCATCAGGCGCAGCGCGACAGCGGCGACATCGCCGTCGGTGCGCTCCAGCCGGACCGGCAGGCTGCTGTCGTCCGCTTCCTCGGCGATGCGTAGCGCGAGTTCCGCGATCGTCGCTGTATCTAGCTCGAGCACGAGTGCGAGATAGGGCTCGGCCAGGCTGGCGCGCGTGACCTGGCTGACGGTCGGTACGTCGGCGGTGATCAGGAGCGAGTCGCCAGGATGGAAGTCGAAGCTTTGCACGCCGAAGTTGACGCGCTTGCTCCCCTGCAGCACAAGGCAGACCAGCGGACGCGGAATGCCATGCACCAGGCCGGTCGGCGCGTAAGTGCGCACGGTGGTCAGGCCGGGAATCGGCGAGGGGGCCACACCGTCGCTGCCGGCGTGCAGCTCGGTGTAGCGGCGGACTGCTTCGCATAGGGTCGTCATGGAAGAAAGCTTACACCCTGCGCAGCGCCGGCGCACCGTGGTTTGGAGAATCTGGCAAGACCGCGGGAGATTCCGGCAACGCGCGTGCCTGCCGCGGCCCGATGATGAACGCTCTTTCAACACACAACAAGGAGCGATCATGTCGACCATTTCCCTCATCACCGGCGCCAGCCGCGGTCTCGGCCGCAATACCGCCCTCGCGATCGCCCGCCGCGGCGGCGACCTCGTCATCACTTACCACAGCCGCGATGAAGAAGCCCGGGCCGTGGTCGCCGAGATCGAATCCCTGGGCCGCAAGGCAGTCGCCCTCCAGCTCGACACCGGCAATATCCAGGGCTTCGCGGCCTTTGCCGATCGCCTTGGCGCGGCGCTGCGCGAACACTGGGGCCGCGAGCGCTTCGATCACCTGGTCAATAACGCGGGGCACGGCGATTACGCACTGATCGGACAGACCGGCGAAGCCCAGTTCGACCGCCTGGTCGATGTGCATTTCAAGGGGGTGTACTTCCTGACCGAAGCGTTGCTGCCGCTGATCGCGGATGGCGGCCGTATCGTGAACCTGTCCTCGGGCCTGACCCGCGTCGCTTTCCCCGGCTATGCCGCGTATGCCGCCGTGAAGGGTGCGGTCGAGGTGCTGACGCGCTACCTGGCAAAGGAGCTGGGCGGGCGCGGGATTGCCGTGAACGCGGTGGCGCCGGGCGCGATCGAGACCGATTTCGGCGGCGGCGCGGTGCGCGACAACCCCGAGATCAACCAGCTGTTCGCCGGCATGACGGCACTCGGCCGGGCCGGCGTACCGGACGACATCGGGCCGATGATCGCCAGCCTGCTGTCGCCGGACAACCGCTGGGTCACGGCCCAGCGGATCGAAGTGTCGGGCGGGCAGGGGATCTGATGCCGCTCAGCCGGCCTTGGCCGCCTGCGCGTTCTTGCGGATGGTCTCCAGCGTTGCCCCCGGCGTGATCAGGTTGCCGTCGTAGCGCAGCTCGATCACGGCCGGCAGTTGTCGAGCGTTCGCGAACGCCAGCGCGCGCTGCAGGGCCGGCGCGAAATCGGCCGTCTTCTCCACCACCTCGCCCTGGCCGCCGTAGGCTTGCGCCAGCGCCGCAAAATCGGGATTGTGCAGCTCGGTGCCCGACACGCGGCCCGGATACTCGCGCTCCTGGTGCATGCGGATGGTGCCGAACATGCTGTTGTTGAAGACGATCAGGATCAGGCCGGCGCGGTACTGCACCGCGGTCGCCAGTTCCTGGCCGGTCATCATGAACTCGCCGTCGCCGGCGAAGGTGACCACGGTGCGCTGCGGGTCGACGATCTTCGCCGCCACGCCGGCCGGGACGCCATAACCCATCGCGCCGCTGGTCGGGGCCAGCTGGGTGCGCATCGCGCCGTAGCGCCAGAAACGGTGCGCCCAGGTCGCGTAGTTGCCGGCGCCGTTGGTGACGATGGTGTCGTGCGGCAGGGCGGCCTGCAGGTCCTGCACCAGCTGCCACAGGTCCAGCGGCGGTTTGGATGAATGCGTGCCATCCTTGAAGATCGGCGGCTGCTGCTGCCAGGCGTGCAGCTCGGCCTTCGCTTCCTCGACCGTGTGGCGCCACGCGCTCGAGTCCACCGGCTCCATTGCCGCCAGCATCTGCGCCGTTTCCGGGGCGCCGCCGGCGATCATGAGCTCGGCCTGGTAGACGCTGCCCAGCTCCTGCGGATCGGGGTGGATGTGCACCAGGCGCTGCTGCGGCACCGGGGAGGTCAACAGCGAGTAGCCGCTGGTCGTCATCTCGCCCAGGCGCGGACCGAAGGCGATCAAGAGGTCGGCCTCCTTCACGCGCGCGGCCAGCTTCGGATTGATGCCGATGCCGACGTCGCCGATGTACTGCGGATGATCGTTGTCGAGCAGGTCCTGGAAGCGGAAGGCGCAGGCCACCGGCAGGCCGTTCGCCTCGGCGAATTGCTGGACGTCGGCGCAGGCTTGCGCGTTCCAGGTGCCGCCGCCGAGCAGCAGCAGCGGCTTCTTCGCTGCCTGCAGCATGCTGCGCAGCGTATCGATCTGGCCCGCGGACGGCGAGGCCTGCACCGGCTGGTAGCGGCGCGTATCCGCCACTTCCGCCTGCGCGATCAGCATGTCTTCCGGCAGTGCCAGCACCACCGGGCCCGGACGGCCGCTGGTCGCGACCTGGAAGGCGCGTGCGATGTATTCCGGGATGCGGTCGGCGCGGTCGATCTGCGCCACCCACTTGGCCATCTGGCCGTACATGCGGCGGTAGTCGATTTCCTGGAAGGCTTCACGGTCCATGAAGTCGGTGCCGACCTGGCCGATGAACAGGATCATCGGCGTCGAGTCCTGAAATGCCGTGTGCACGCCGATCGAGGCATTGGTCGCACCCGGGCCGCGGGTGACGAAGCAGATGCCGGGCTTGCCGGTCAGCTTGCCGTAGGCTTCGGCCATGAAGGCCGCGCCGCCCTCCTGGCGGTTGATCACGAAGCGGATCTGCGAATCGTGCAGGGCGTCGAGCACGTCGAGGTAGCTTTCGCCGGGCACGCCGAAGGCGGTGTCCACGCCATGAACCTGGAGTGCGTCGACCAGGATCTGGCCGCCGGAACGGGAGGGGTGCGTCATGTGCTCATCCTTGTAGGTTTTGCTATCCGGACATTCTAGGCGAGGGCCAGGAGAGTGGCTTTTGAAATGGCGACACAAACTTACAGAAAACGCAGAAATAGATGTAAGATAATATTTTCTTTTAAACAACTAAGTCATGCATATGCTTAAGGTCCGCAAGCTCGTCGTCGCCCTGGCCATCGTCTTGCCAGTCGGTGCATTTGCTGCCGAGACTCCCTACACGCCGGCCGGGTGCGTGGCCGACCTCGATGACATGGACGCCTTCATCCGCGCCAACGATGCCGGTGCCGCCGACGCGCTGGCCGACCACGGCGCGGCAATCGAACAAGCCTTGGCCAAGGCGCGCCAGGAAGCGGCCCAGGCACCGGACATGAAGACCTGCGGCAAGCTCCTGCATGGCTATTCGCGCGCCTGGCGGCCCGGCCATATCGCGGTCGCGCCGACGCCCGGCAACGAGAGCAAGGACGCGCCGCAGGCAGCGAAGGCGGAGGCGAAGCCCGCCACCGATCCGCGCGCACCGCGTTTCCAGGTGCTGGGCAAGAACACGATCCTGTTCGTCATCCCGACCTTCAACGACGCTTATGCGGCGACGATGAAGAAACTGGTGGCCGAGCACCGCGCCGAGCTCGAATCGCACAAGAACTGGATCATCGACGTGCGCGACAACGGCGGCGGATCCGACAGCACCTATGCGCCGCTGATGGGTTTCCTGCTCGACGGCGACCTGCGCGGTTTCCGTACCGAGTACCTGGTGACGCCGGCCAACCTCAAGGCCCAGGAAGCCATCTGCGCCAGCACCAGCATCAAGGCGCACTGCGACAAGCAGATGGCGCCGGTGCTGGAGAAGATGCGGGCAGCCGCGCCGGGCAGCTTCGTGCGGACGGAAGAGGCCCGCGTCGAAGTCGAGAAGATCAAGCTGGAAGCGAAACGGCCGGCCCGTGTCGCGCTGCTGACCGACCGCGACTGCGGCAGCAGCTGCGAACAGTTCGTGCTGGAGGCACGCACCAGCTATCGCGTGAAAGTCGTCGGCCGGCCCACCTATGGCGCGATCGACGTGTCGAACATGCGCCCGCACCTGCTGCCGTCCGGCCGCGCCCAGCTCTGGTATGCCACGACGCGCACGACCCGCCTGCCGGACATGCGCATCGATGCGATCGGCGTGGCGCCGGACATCCTGCTGCCGAAGCCGGCGGATGAAGCGGGCCGCGCCGCCGAAATCAAACAGGTGCAGCGCTGGCTCGAGGGCGGGAGCCTGTAAGACCGCACACCGATCGTCGTATGCATCCTTGAGGAGGCAAGCATGGTTCAACCGACACGCCGCCGGCTGCTGGCAGGACTGGCGCTGCTGGGTGCCGGACCGGCGCTGGCGCAGGTGCAGGCGCAGGTGCAGGAGCGCGCACCGACGCGGGTGTATCTGGTGCCGCTCGACGATTTTTCCGAGTACTACGCCGGTGAACTGGCAAGCCAGCTGCAGGCGGCGCTGGGCATCCGGATACGCTCCTCGATGCGCCTGCCGCCGCTGGACTTGCCCCTGCTGCCCGGCACGGAGCAGTACGCGGGCGAGGAATTGCTGGTGCGCGCCGCCGGCGCATCGGCGGGTTTGCCTGGCCTCCTGCCGTCGACCTACCGGGTGTTCCTGACCGCGCGCGACATCAATGCCAGTGCGGGTGGCTTCCGTTACCAGTTCTCGATGCACATGCCGGCGCTGAACTGCTCCGTGGTGTCGATGGCGCGCCTGCTCGATGGCGCCGATCCGTCCCAGCCGGCCGGGCCGGCTGCGACGCGCATGCTCAAGATGGTCAAACGCGCGATCGGCGAACTGCATCTCGGCTGGCGCCGCTCGACCGACCGGCACGACCTGATGTATGCGCCGCTGATGAGCGTGCGCGACATCGACCGTCTCGGCGCGGCGCACCGCATGGAGGAGGGCGAAGGCGAACCGCCGTCCGGGCTCGACGCGCTGCTGGCCGACGCGCGCGACTTCGCGGCCCAGCATGGCGCCCTGCTGCGGATCGGCGCGCTGCTGGTCCTGGGCGGCGTGGCGCGCGCCGCGGCGTCGAGGCCGGACACGGAACTGATCGGCGACTGGGTCTACGCACGCCACACGGGGCAGATCCGCGCGATCGCGGCCTGCGGCTTGCCGGCCGCGGCGATCATGCTGTTCGCGGTCGCCTCCCTGGGGGACGAAGCGTGGTGGATCGTCGCCATCTTCGCCGCCATGGCGCTGGCCTCGCTGTGGCTGATGCTCGAGGTCTTCGGCAGCACCCTGCGCTTCAACGACGATGCGGCCGAGTGGCGCCGCCTGCTGCGCCGCCCGCGCATCGTCAAGCTGCGCGACGCCACCTTCGAGGAGCATCCGCGGCGGCCGGTGTTTACGGTGCGCGACGGCGCCGGCAATGCGATCCGTTTCAATATCCGCTACCGGGTCGGGGCGATCCCGCTGGTGAACTACCTGGCCAGGCGCGCGGACCCGCCGGCTGTGGCGGACGACGACGATCTTGGGACCCTGGTCGCCGATCGGGTACAATGATGCCCGTGAAGCAGGCCAGACAGCCGCTGGCTGGTATCGCAAGATACCGGCGGGAGGAAGGTCCGGACTCCACAGAGCGGGGTGACGGTTAACGGCCGTCCGCCGAAAGCCTGGCGCAAGCCAGGTATAAGGCGAGGAATAGGGCCACAGAGACGAGCGTATTAAGTTACGGTGAAACGCGGTAACCTCCACCTGGAGCAATTCCAAATAGGCACGCGTTGATGTTGCTCGCGGAGCGTGCGGGTAGGAAGCTTGAGCGCCGGAGTAATTCGGCGCCTAGAGGAATGGCTGTCATAGGGGCGTCCCGCAAGGGAGACCACTACACAGAATCCGGCCTATCGGCCTGCTTTACACATAATTCACGGTCACGACGATGGACTACATCCTCGCCCTCGACCAGGGCACCACCAGCTCGCGCGCCATCCTGTTCGATCGACAGGGGCAGGTCTTCGCCAGCGCCCAGCACGAATATCCGCAGCACTTCCCGCAGCCCGGCTGGGTCGAGCACGACCCGCTCGACATCTGGCACAGCCAGCTCGCCTGCGCGCGCGAGGTGCTGCAGCAGAGCGGAACCGATGCTGGCCAGGTGGCGGCGATCGGCATCGCCAACCAGCGCGAAACCACGGTGGTCTGGGACCGTCGTACCGGCCAGCCGCTGTGCCACGCCATCGTCTGGCAGGACCGGCGCACGGCGGCAATCTGCGATGCCCTGCGCGCCGCCGGCAAGGCCGAACTCATCCAGCGCAAGACCGGGCTCGAACTCGACGCCTATTTTTCGGCCACCAAGCTGCAATGGCTGCTGACCCACGTGCCGGGCGCGCGCATCCGCGCCGAACGCGGCGAACTCGCCTTCGGCACCGTCGACAGCTGGCTCGCCTGGAAGCTGACCGGGCGCCACGTCACCGACGTCGGCAACGCCGCCCGCACCATGCTCTTCAATATCAACAGCCTGCGTTGGGACGAGGAGCTGCTGGCGCTGTTCGGCGTGCCGGCCTCGATGCTGCCGGAAGTCGTCGCCAGCAGCGGGCAGGTCGGCGTCACCAAAGAAGAATGGTTCGGCCGCGCGATCCCCTTGGCGGGCATCGCCGGCGACCAGCAGGCGGCGACCTTCGGCCAGGCCTGCCACCGCCGCGGCATGGTCAAGAACACCTATGGCACCGGGTGCTTCATGCTGATGCACGCCGGCGCTGCGCCGCCGGTATCGCACAACCGCCTGCTGTCCACGGTGGGCTGGACCGTCGGCGGGCGCACGGATTATTTATTGGAAGGCAGCGTCTTCATGGGCGGCGCCACCGTGCAGTGGCTGCGCGACGGCCTCGGCATCATCAAGCAGTCGGCTGAGGTCGAAGCGCTGGCCCTGTCCGTCCCCGACAGCGGCGGCGTCATGCTGGTGCCGGCCTTCGCCGGTCTCGGCGCGCCGCATTGGGATGCCTATGCGCGCGGCACCATCGTCGGCATGACGCGCGGGACGACCGGCGCCCACATCGCCCGCGCGGCAGTGGAGAGCATCGCCTACCAGAGCGCCGAGCTGCTGGGCGCGATGCAGAAGGATGCCGCTTGCGCCGTGCACGAGGTGCGCGCGGACGGCGGCGCGGCCCGCAACGACATGCTGATGCAGTTCCAGGCCGACCTGCTGGGCGTGCCGGTGATCCGTCCGCGCGTCACCGAGACGACGGCGCTCGGCGCGGCCTATCTGGCCGGGCTGGCGGTCGGCTTCTGGGCTTCCAGCGAGGAGATCGCGGCGCAGTGGCGGCTCGAGCGCCGCTTCGAGCCGCAGATGCCGGCCGCACGCCGCGAGCAGCTGATGGCGCGCTGGGCGAAAGCCGTGGCGCATGCCAAAAGCTGGGCCGAGCCTGGACAGGCTTAATCCGACACCAGCGAAAACACGTGCGCATCGACCGCCGCGCCGTGCAGTTGCAGGCGCTTGCGGGCCAGGCACTCGTGGACGGCGCCGGCCTTGCGCGCCACCGCCATGCTGGGCAGGTTGCCGTCGGCGATCACGATTTCGACGCGCGCCTGCTTCAGCTCCCCGAACGCGTGCTTTGCCAGCGCCTGGACGGCAGCCGGCGCCGCGCCCTGTCTCTGCTGCGAAGCCCGTACCCAGTAGCCCAGGTTGCAGAAGGCGTGCACGGTATTGAGCTGGTTCAGGCCGGCGCCGCCGACCAGGGTGCTGCCATCGTCGAGGAAGATGCCGAATTCGTGGGCGTGGCCGGCCGCGCGGGCGGTCTCGCAGAACGCGATCCAGGAGCGGGCCTCGTCGACGCTGTAGGCGGCATGGGCCCAGCCCATCCACTGGCCGAGACCCGAGCTCGCATCCGCCGCCGATTCGCGTACCGCCGCGGCAAAGGCGGGGGCGTCCGCCATGGTGTAGGGACGAAGCAGGAAGCGGCCGGCAGGTAGTTGGGTCATGAAAGAATTATAACGCTGCCGTGCGAGCGATTGGCTGGGGATGGTGCACAATCTGGACAGACCCATTGCATAGGAGCCCCCTTGAAAGCCTTCTTCTCCACCATCCATGCCGTCATTGCCGTGCTGTTCGTCGCCATTTCCTTCCTGCTGATGGTGCTTGCCGCACTAACGGGTTGGAAAGCCATCGGCGCTGAAGTGGGCCAGGGTGCCGAGAGCGCGATCGAAGCGATCGGCCTGCTGGCGATCGCCGTGGTGTCGCTGCAGATTTCCCAGACCATCGCCGAAGAAGAAGTCATCCGCGACGCCCACATCAGCGCGCCGACGCGCGTGCGCCGCTACCTGTCGCGCTTCATGGTCGTGGTGGTGGTGGCGCTGTCGATCGAGGGCCTGGTCGGCACCTTCAAGGCGCTGCACGAAGAGCCGGAACTGCTGCCGCACGCGGCCTCGGTGCTGGTGGCAGCCGGCATCCTGCTGGCCGGCTGGGGCCTATTCATCCGCTTCAACAAGGAGGCGGAAGTGCTGGAGCCGGAAGCGATGAAAGAAGCGAAAAGCGAGGACGTCAAACTCGAAGAGAAGGGGTAGAATGTTCCGCAACCCCCTCGAAGGAACCGCGATGCGCTACCGGAACCCGATCATGCCTCTCATCTTTGCGATTGCAGCCGGCACCGGCCTGCCGGCATCGTCCGCCGAGCCGGCGGCAGCACAGACCGCAGCACAGACCGCCCCGCAGCCGGGCGAGATCGACTCGCTGGCCGGGCTGCCGCCCGAGATCCGCACCGTCATCGGCCCGGATGTCGCCGACCGAGGCGGCGCCTTTGCCGCCGGCTGCGTCAGCGCCAACGGCGAGCCGCACAGCCGCTTCGCCGGCGCCCGCCTGGACGGCGATACCGCCCAGGTGAGGATGGAATACGGCGGCATCGCCCATTACTTCGATACGCTGGACTTCCGGCGGGTCGATGGGCGCTGGGTGCATGTGCCCAGGCAGCCGGGGCAGGGTTCTTTCGCAGCGACGCCGGACAAATAAGCGTGGTTCAAACCGCCGCGGCCTGGACTCGGCCGGCGGTGTAGCCACGCAGCTGTTCGCGTTGGCACTGGTCCAGGCAGCGGAAGGGAATCGGAATCCCGCCCTTCGCAAACATCAGCAGGTAGCCGCGCTCGTAGCGGCGCACTATTTTCACCTCATCCCAGCTTTTTTCAAAGATGCCGAGCCGCGACGTGCGGGCGATGCCTTGGCCGTCGATGCGGAATTCGCACACCGGCATGCGGCGTTTTTTCAGGAAGAAGACCGGCGGCGCGATCAGCGCAACCCATACATCCAGCGTGAACGGCAGCGAGAGGAAGGCGAGGGCGCTGACGGCAGCGAACGCGCCGCTGGCCCAGCCCGGATCGAGCATCCACGCGGTCAAGGCGGCAAACACGCCGATTTCGAGCGGTAGCCAGGTCTGGCGCAGCCGTTTTCCTTTCGGCGTATGGCGCAGGATGAAGCCGAGGTGGGCGCGCAGGATGCTCATGTATTCGGCCAGCGTGTAGGAGACGCTGAAACGGATCGGCGGGGCGTCGGGCGGCGGCGCGACTTCGCCGGAGGGCGGGTTCTCGATTGTCAGTTCGGTGCCGGCAAAGGGCCGCTGTTTTTGCTGGACGATTTGCATGGCTACCTCTTTACGGTCAGGAGGGCGTGGATGGCTTGTTCCGAACATGTCGACTCCATTCATTGGTATTGGACGGCAGGTCGGTATCGCTCCGTTTATTGCAAGTGTGAAACGAGTACATCACAAAAAAATAATTGTTGTATGTAACTTTTGGTGAGTTTTCTCACGCATCAACCTGACCTCGACTTCGATCTCGGGCGGTGCGAACTCGCGCAGCACGATCCACAACATCGACTACACGACCAATCGCCTGGCCAGCATCACCAACGGTCCGGCCAAGTTCAATTTCGCCTACGGCTACGACGCGCAAGGCAACATCACAAGCCGCGGCGCGCAGAGCTACACCTTCGACATGGCCAACCGCATGACGGCCGCGGCAGGCCGTGCGACCTATGTGTATGACGGCCTTGGCCGCCGGGTCAGCGTGGTCGGCACCGATGGTGTGAACCGCATCCAGGTCTACAGCCAGGGCGGCCAACTGCTCTACGTCGCACCCTCCAGCGGCACTGCGACCAAATACATCTATCTGCACAACCACCAGATCGCGGAGGTGAAGTAATGCTGGCCGTCCATAATTTTTCTGGCTTTTCGCCCGCGATGCTGAAGCGCCTCATGCGCACCATGCTGCTAGCGCTGGCAGTCGTGCTAATGCTGACGTTCGCCAGCGGAACGTCCTGGGCCCAGAACCACACGATCGATGCACCCGACATCCAGGCGCCGCCTGGTTCCACTTTGCTGCCGCCACCGCCGCCGGACGAACCCGATCCGCAGCCCAACTATTACGATGCCGCTACCGGCGTCAACATCGCCGCCCCATCGACGATGGCGCCGGGCAGCACCGCCTATGTCACGGTTACGATCCGCAACAGCGGCACCACGACCTGGTATCCGGGCATGGCCAATCCGTATCGGCTCGGTTCGCAGAATCCGCAGGACAACACGACCTGGGGCGTGGGACGGGTCGAGCTCGGCAGCACTGTCGCACCGGGTGGCAACGCGGTCTTCGGTTTCACCATTACGGCGCCTTCGACGCCTGGCAACTATGCCTTCGGCTGGGGCATGCTGCGTGAGGGGATGTACTGGTTCGGCGGCAACATCGCGTCGTCGATCACGGTGGCCGTGCCGGCGCCGGTGTACGACGCCCAGCTGATCTCGGCCAGCGTCCCGTCTTCGATGACGGCGGGGACCTATTACAACGTGTCGATGACGCTGAAGAACACCGGTAATACGACTTGGACCTCACCGGATTTTTCGCTGGGGAACACGGACAACAATTACACCTTCGGCGTGAACCGGGTAGCGATGAGTTCGCCCACTGTCGCGCCAGGCCAGAGCTCTACCTTCAACTTCCAGGTGCTTGCGCCCTCGACCGTTGGGACCTACACCTTCCAGTGGGGCATGGTGTGGGAGTACCACCAGCGCTTCGGGCAGAACAGCACCACCTACATTACCGTGTCGGCGCCAGCCACCCCCAAGCCGACCATCAGTCCTTCGCACACGGCAATGGTGGCGGGGCAGAACTTCACTATGAGCTGGAGCACGACGAATGGGAGCTCGCTGAGCCACACCTGCTCGGCCTCGGGCACCGGCTACAACGTCAACGAATCGCTGGCAGTCAACGGCTCGCGCACGATGACGGCGCAAGCCGGCTGGGTCAGCTATCCGTCTTCCTGCAGCTGGACGGCAAGCGGTCCGGGCGGCACGACCACGGTGTACGAAACACTCAGCACCACGGCTGCGGCGACACCGAAGCCGACCATCAGCGTCTCACGGCCCGCGCTGACGGCAGGACAGAGCTTCACGACCACCTGGAGCACCACCGACGCGACCTCGCTGACGCACGTCTGCACGGCGTCGGGCACGGGTTACACGGTCAACGAATCGCTGGCGGTGAGCGGCTCGCGCGCACTGACGGCGCAATCGGCCTGGGTCGGCTATCCGTCCTCGTGCACCTGGACCGCCAGCGGTGCCGGCGGCAGCGCGACCTATACGGAAACGATGACCACCGTTGCCGCCACCAACGGCTCGGTGACCTACGTCCACACCGATGGGCTGGGGAGTCCGGTGGCGAAGACCGATGCGTCGGGTAACGTGATCAGCCGCACGCGCTACGAGCCTTACGGTTATGTGGCTTCGGGCGACCAGCCGGCCATCGGCTTCACGGGGCATGTGAACGATGTGGATACCGGGCTGACGTATATGCAGCAGCGGTATTATGATCCGGTGGCGGGGCGGTTTTTGAGCATTGATCCAGTGGTGGCAAACACGGACAACGGTGGAAGCTTCAATCGGTACGACTACGCCAACAATAACCCATATAAGTTTATTGATCCCGATGGTCGGGACCCACAGTTGCCCAGCTTTTTCACATTATCGACGTTCGAGGCAGCAAAGCGCGATACAACGCTTGATCAGGCGGTCCGAGCTGGGGCTTTGACACGTACTATGACAATGCCTGCAGTTGCTGTCGCTGCCGCGCCTTCTGCGATAGGCCTAGGGATCACAGGTGCTGGGGCCGCAGTTGGAGCGGCCGGTGAGGCAGCTGGAGCTGCGATCGAAGCTGTTGGGCCAAGAAAAGCTGGTATTGCAGCGCTTACCTTGGTTGGCGCTCTTGGTAAAGGTGTGGGAAACGCGCCAAAACCGCCATCGCTACCACAGCAAAGTCTGTCATCAGCAATGAGAACTTTAAAACAGATCGCAAAAGATTCGAAAGTAACTAAGGCAGAGAAGACGGCGCCGCCTCCACCGCCACCACCTCCGCCAAAAATCCAGGGGCAATAGTACGTCATGAACGATGAAGTAAACGATATTGATAAGCTGACTGCTCAGGCTAAACATGCGCTGATTGAAGGCAATATAATCAGATTGGTTAGCCTTTACCAGCGTATGGAGGAGCTTGGTGTTTGGCAAGTAACTGCGCGTATCGGAGAGCTATATGAGACGGGATACCGTCATAGAATGCATATATTCGATCGCAATCTTGATGAGGCTGTAAAGTGGTATCGTAAAGCAGTCTTCGAAAGCGATGATCCTCTCGCGCATTTGGGTTTGGGACGCATTTACTTCCAAGGAAGCGATAGCGTGAAAAAGGATCTGATAAAAGCGCGAGTGCATCTTAGAAAAGCCTATGATAACAATCTGGCGGAGGCTGGGATTTATTTGGGCTTGATGAGTATGTTTGGCGCGGGCGTCGAAAAAAATATGGCCGAGGCAAAACAGTTTTTTTATTCCGCGGCGTTAAATGGGTATCCCTTAGGATATCGATTTTTAGCGAAAATTGAAATGTTGGCCGGTAATTTTTTAGGTGCCGTCAAGGCTCAGGGAAAAGCGATGGGATTGACTATAAAGTTAAAAATTCAAGATCGAAATCATCCAAATTTGTGGAAGATGCCGAAGTAAAGCCGATCGATGGCGATCTTCCTCCTGTAGATACGGAAATTTTCGCTTGATCAACGCCCAATCCGCTCCTTATCCGACGTAAGCTCAACACGAATATCCCTGGCAATCACATTGCTACCGCCCATCAGCCACCGCATACCGGCCCATCCAGTAAAGTTTTGCGCACGACGACGGCGCAAGCTGGCTGGGTCAGCTATCCGTCTTCCTGCAGATGGACGGCAAGCGGTCCGGGCGGCACGACCACGGTGTACGAACACTCAGCACCACGGCTGCGGCGACACCGAAGCCGACCATCAGCGTCTCACGGCCCGCGCTGACGGCAGGGCAGAGCTTCACGACCACCTGGAGCACCACCGACGCGACCTCGCTGACGCACGTCTGCACGGCGTCGGGCACGGGTTACACGGTCAACGAATCGCTGGCGGTGAGCGGCTCGCGCGCACTGACGGCGCAATCGGCCTGGGTCGGCTATCCGTCCTCGTGCACCTGGACCGCCAGCGGTGCCGGCGGCAGCGCGACCTATACGGAAACGATGACCACCGTTGCCGCCACCAACGGCTCGGTGACCTACGTCCACACCGATGGGCTGGGGAGTCCGGTGGCGAAGACCGATGCGTCGGGTAACGTGATCAGCCGCACGCGCTACGAGCCTTACGGTTATGTGGCTTCGGGCGACCAGCCGGCCATCGGCTTCACGGGGCATGTGAACGATGTGGATACCGGGCTGACGTATATGCAGCAGCGGTATTATGATCCGGTGGCGGGGCGGTTTTTGAGCATTGATCCGGTGGTGAGGGATGCGAATACCGGCGGCAGCTTCAACCGCTACGCTTACGGGAACAATAACCCGTATGGACATATTGATCCAGATGGACGACAAGCAATCTCACCTACCGTCTTTACGTTGCCGAACGGATTGCCGAAGGCCAAAGATGTTCCTGGAGTGCAGTCGATTGGTGCTGCCAAAGACTTCGTCAAAAACTACCAAGCAATGCGTGATGCGAATACTATTGGAGCTGACAAGTACTTTCACTGCAAGGCAAATTGCGAAGCGTCACAGCGCGGTGCCGAGGGTAAAGCTGTCGCGACTGTGATTTCGGATACTCGAGAATTTGTCGATCAAAATGTCAAAGGTGATCCAAAAAGCGCGTCGGATGCCGATCAAGCAGCTAACGCGTTCGGACGCGCGCAAGGAAGTAGTTCATCTCAAGCGTGCTCTACCTCCTGCAGTCCTTTAGCGCCGCGCGGACTTCCAGTGCCGCCCCCACCCCCAATACGACCGGCACAAGAACCCCCGAAAGTTGAACCCAAAGAAAAATAATCGAGCGACCGGATCATAGTGGGGATGCATTCCCTAGGTATGGCCAGTTGCGTGAAGGGATGCGATGAAAAAACATAAAATTTTAGTCAGCGTTATTCTTTTAATAATTACGTTTTGTTTAGGGATCTGGTTCGCACGCGAGATGCGAATCGATAGTTGTCTCGATCGAGGGGGGCGTTGGAATAACGAAATTGCAATATGCGAAGGCGCTACCGAATAAAATAACGCAGTCTGCGGTAGCCCATAAAACGCCAACGGCAGGCAGCAGTCGTGAGCGGCGCGTCCTGAAACTATTTTTTCTAAACAAAAAGCCACTTCATTCGGTGTCACGGATGCGAGTGGTTTCTTTTTAGCAGCTGGTTGTTAATCGTTTGGGTGCTGCGCACGACCCCTGGCTTAACAGCATGATCTCGCCTTCTCAAAAGTAGTTAGCGCTTGGCTGACTGTTTGGGCGATGTGGGGTAAGTTCGATAACCCGAAATAAAGACTCTGCCGTCGGGTTGATTGTTGCTGCGTATGGCAAAGCAGGCGTCGAGTTCGGCCCGATTGCAGAGGGGGCAAAGGTTGGAGGCGGAAAGAACCTTATTACCGGACAAAATGTTGGAGGTTTAGCACGAGAGCAAGGCATGAATAAGCCAGGAGTTGGCGCCAGTATCCAAGGCGGAGCCGAGGTTTCTTTAACTGTGAAGGTCGACAAGGTCGTGAACCACGTTGTGAATGCGGTCACTGATGCGCTGGCAAAAATTAAACCCCAGTTAATCAATTAAAATGTGTGGCATCTGGCGTCGATGGAGGTGTGATGAGCCCATTTTCTTGGTTACTGCGTAGAAGAAACCTGGCTTACCTTTTGGTGGGTGCAGGTCTGTTGCTTTCGGCCGGGCTGGTGATAACGTTTTTTGTCTCGGACGGTCACAAAGTCGCGGTCAATGCAGTGTTTGAGTCTGCCAAGGTCGAACGGGCGATAGGACCAGTCGACAGTGCGCTTTTGACGGGGTCGTCATCCAAATATAGCGGTACCTTCGGCTGTGCTGATTTTCGTTACTTGGTATTTGGTCAGCATGGCACTGAAATCGTTCAGGTTCGAGTCGAGTCGCGCGGTGCCAAGGTCAACAAATGGAAAGTTCTTGAACTGATTGAAGGAGGGGGCGGCGATTTTAATGTCGCTTGCTGGCAGAAAGATTAGGCTTTAATACGGCGAATCGGCCACCAGAAGTTTGGAGGGTTTAGATTACGCATTCGAGATTTCTTCCTTGCATGTACATACCGATGATGCAGGTCTTCGAGGAGAAGATGGTTTGCACTTTGGAGCCAAGTGGCACATCGATTCTCACTGCGGTACCGGCAGGGTATGGCGAGCGTAAATTTGTCCTTCAGCTCCGGAGCGTCGGGGCTTTTTCGAACTGTTGAACGCTATCCCTCAGGAAGCGCAGCCTTTTCCCGCAGAGATTTTTTCTTCTAATGATCCCGATTGGAAGTATTTTCAGGGCGCTCATCGGCGAGAACTGGTAATCACGAAAAGATCAGAATCCAATCCGCCCCTTACCCGGCGTAAGCTTGAGCCGAATATCCCCAGCAATCACATGCTCCCGCCCATCCGCCACGGCATAACCAAGACCATCGAGTAAAGTCTTGCGCAAATCCCGCGGCGACACCCCCGCCAGCTTATCCAGCACCACATCCCCCAGCCGCGGATCGAAACCGCCCAAGTTCAACTCCTTCAACAGACCCGCATACATCCGCTGCGCAATCCCCGCGGCTTGCTCGGGCGTCGGCGCCGGCACCTCATACACGGCCATCCGGTTCAAAAGAGGATGCGGAATCCCCTCAGTAGAGTTCGCCGTCAGCACCCAGAAGATCTGCGACGCATCGATATCCACGTCGATGAACTCGTCGCGGAAAGCCGACGCCGTCTCCGGCTCCAGCAGCTGATACAAAGCCGCCAGCGGATCGGATTGCGAGGAACCAGTCGCCTTTTCGACCTCGTCCAGCACGATCACCGGGTTTGCATACTTGCCGCGCACCAGGCGCTCGGCCACCTTGCCGCACTTGGCGCCGCGCCAGCTGGCCGAGCTGCCGGTGATGACGAAGCCGGCCGAGAGGGCGTTCATGCTGATCAGCTCGCAGTCGGTCTGCATGACCTTGGCCAGCTGCTTGGCGAAGTGGGTCTTGCCGACGCCGGGGCCGCCCAGCAGCAGGATCGGCATGACGTTGAAACCTTTGTCGCCGGCATGGGCCAAACGCAGGTAACGCGCCAGGTCGTCCAGCACTTCCTCGAAGTTGGGGCAGGCCTCGAACAGCGGGTCGAGGGCGTCGATGGAAGAGGGGGTGGTGACGAAGCGCTCGGCACCGGTCTCTAGCATGCGTTCGTAGAACGCGTCGAGCTCGGGCGAACGTCCGCGGCTGCGGTCGAGCGCACCCTGAACCTCGATGAGGTCGTAGACGGTGCGGGTCCGGGCTAGTGTGATGCTCACGGGGGCCTCCAGCGCAGGCGCTGCCTGCGAGTTAGTACATGCTTACTCACACCCGCTAACGGCTGGGTGTTCGCTTGAATTTATCCTAACCCGCTCCGCATGAATCTGCAATTTCCCACCGAACCGTATCATCCATGCCGCATAGGTGCTGTCGCATCGAAACCGATCTACCGTCAGTAAAAAGTTGCGGACGATCAAACGTAAAACCCATGTGTATACATGAGCTGGCACATGCACTCTCTAAGCTAAGTCCCTAATTTTGCTCAACATTTTTACTTGAGGCAGCTTCAGGGAAGTTCGCTAAGTCATTGGTTTCATTAGCAATTTCGCGCTTTTCGAAAGGTGAATTCGCTTGACCAAGGACAACGCTTCCTCTAAAGTGGGAAACGGTGGCAAAAAGTGCAGTTTTGTGGGAGAAACTCAGGTCTCCCCGGCGCCTAAAACTAACAAACTGATAACTCTCCAAAACTAGGTAAATACGTGTTTCAGGGCGCGTCAGCGATCAATCTCGATGCGAAGGGACGGATGTCAATACCGTCCAAGCACCGTGACGCCTTGTTGCAGCAGTGTGAAGGCCGTATGACGCTCACGAAACACCCGCATGGTTGCCTGTTGTTCTTCCCCCGCCCGGTGTGGGAACAGCATCGCGAACAGATCGCCGCCTGGCCGATGTCCGCCAGGGCGTGGCAACGCATTTTCCTGGGTAATGCCTGCGATGTCGAGTTGGACGGATCGGGCCGGGTGCTCATTTCACCCGAACTGCGCAGCGCAGTTGGTTTGGAGAAGGAAGTGATGATGCTCGGGATGGGGACCCATTTCGAGATCTGGGACGCCGCCCGACTTGCCGCGGACGAGGCCGAAGCCGTCGCCGGTGGCATGCCCGATGTCCTTTCCAATTTCTCCTTTTAAGAAGGCACCGCCATGAACATGGAAAATCCGGTGCCGGAATTGCAGCACGGTTTACAGCATCGCACGGTGCTGCTCGATGAAGCAGTCGATGCGCTCGCTCTCGAAGGCGCGCGCGCATCCGGTACGTATGTAGACGGCACTTTCGGCCGCGGCGGTCACAGCCGGCTGATCCTGTCGAAGCTGGCGCCCGAGGGCCGCCTGATCGCTTTCGACAAGGATCTCCAGGCGATCGCCACCGCCGAGCAGATCGGCGATCCGCGTTTCGCGATCGTGCACGACAGTTTCGCGACGATGCGCGAAGCACTGGCGGCACGCGGTATCGCCCAGGTAGACGGCATTCTGCTGGACCTCGGTATTTCGTCGCCCCAGGTGGACGACGCCAGCCGCGGTTTCAGCTTCCGCAACGACGGTCCTCTGGACATGCGGATGGATACGACACGGGGCATCTCGGCCGCCGAATGGCTGGCCGTGGTGGACGAAAGACAACTGGAAAAGGTGATTCGCGATTATGGGGAAGAACGGTTTGCTTTTCAGATTGCAAAGGCGATTACTGCTCGCCGGGCAATCGAGCCAATTTCAAGCACACGACAGCTTGCCGCAATCGTGGCAAACGCGGTCAAAACCCGGGAGAAAGGCAAGGATCCGGCAACCCGCACCTTTCAGGCTATCCGGATTTTCATCAATCAAGAGCTTGAGGACCTTGAAGCAGGTCTGAACGCGGCTTTCGAACTGCTGGCGCCGGGCGCGCGCATGTCGGTCATCAGCTTCCATTCGCTGGAAGACCGCATGGTCAAGCAGTTCCTGGCCTCGAAGGCCAAGGTCGAGCAGCCGGACCGCCGGCTGCCGATCCGTGCCGCCGATCTGCCTCAGCCCTTGATGAAGCTGATCTCGAAGACCAAGCCGTCCGGCCCGGAGGTCGAGGCCAACCCGCGCGCCCGTTCGGCGGTGCTGCGCGTGGCCGAGCGCCTGGAGACTGCTCGATGACCGGCAAGATCAACGTCGTGCTGACCACGCTGCTGGTCGGCTGCGCGCTGTCGGTCGTGAATGCCCGCTACCAGCGCAACCACCTCGTCAACGACATCGAGAAACTGGCGACCCAGCAGCGCCAGCTCGACATCGACTGGTCCCAGCTCCAGCTCGACCAGTCCACCCTCGGCAAGAACGAGCGCATCGAGCAGATCGCGCGCGTCAACCTGAACATGGCGCCCCTGACCCCGGCGCGTACCCAGTACCTGACGGAAGGCGGCAAATGAGGTCGACTGCCAGCTCGTCCCGGACCAATTCCCGCGTCGCCGCCTCCAAGGGCGTGGCCTTTTCGAAGAGCCCGGTGCTGGCGGTGCGCCTGCCGGACTGGCGCTCGCGCGTCGTGCTGTTCGTGCTGTTTGCCGCATTCGCGGCGCTGGCCGGCCGCGCGGTGTGGGTCCAGGTCGCCGACAACAAATTCCTGCAGGAGCAGGGCGCCAACCGCTACATGCGCACCCAGGAACTGCCGGCCACGCGCGGCAAGATCTTCGACCGCAACGGCATGGTGCTGGCTTCCTCGCTGCCGGTGAAGTCGGTCTCCATCTTCACCGACGACTACAAGGCCAATCCGGCCTCCAACGAAACCGTGCGCGAGCTGGCCAGCCTGCTCGAGATGCCGGAATCGGAGCTGCGCAAGAAGCTGAACTCGGAGCGCAGCTACGTCTACCTGAAACGCCAGGTCGAGATGGACGCCGTCGCGAAAATCGAGAAGCTCGGCATCGACGGCCTCGACACCCGCAAGGAATACAAGCGCTATTACCCGCAGGGCGAGGTGATGGCGCACATGGTCGGCTTCACCAACGTCGAGGACGTCGGCCAGGAAGCGATGGAACTGGCCCAGCAGAAGTCGCTGGCCGGCCAGCCGGGCAGCCGCCGCGTGATCAAGGACCGCCTGGGCCGCATCGTCGAAGACGTCGGCATGTCGCGCGAGCCGCACGACGGCAAGGACCTGACCCTGTCGGTCGACAGCAAGCTGCAGTACATCGCCTTCAACAGCATCAAGAACGCGGTCGAGAAATTCCAGGCCAAGGCCGGCGCCGCGGTGGTGCTGGACGTGCACACCGGCGAGGTGCTGGCGCTGGCCAACTGGCCGACCTACGATCCGAACAACCGCAGCCACCTGACCGGCGAGCAGCTGCGCAACCGCGTCATCACCGACACCTTCGAGCCGGGTTCGACCTTCAAGCCCTTCACCGTGGCGCTGGCGCTGGACAAGGGCCTGATCACGCCGAAGACCATGATCGACACCGGCAACGGCCGCTACATGGTGACCGGCAAGCCGATCCGCGACACCCATCCGCACGGCGTGATCGACATCGGCACCATCATCCAGAAGTCGTCCAACATCGGCACCACCAAGATCTCGCAGATGATGTCGGCGCAGGAGATGTGGGAGATGTTCACCAAGGTCGGCCTGGGCCAGGCGCCGCGCTTCGGCTTCCCCGGCGCGGTGGCCGGCCGCGTGCGTCCGTATAAATCCTGGCGCCCGGTGGAGCAGGCCAACATGTCCTTCGGCCAGGGCCTCTCGATGTCGCTGCTGCAGCTGGCGCGCGCCTACATGATCTTTGCGCGCGACGGCGACATGATCCCGCTGTCCTTCCAGAAGGTGACCGAGAAGCCGGTCGGCCAGCAGATCATCTCGCCGAAGACCGCGGCCCAGATGCGCGTCATGCTCGAATCCGTGGTGAGCCCGGAAGGCACCGCATCGAAGGCCCAGGTGGCCGGCTACCGCGTGGGCGGCAAGACCGGCACCGCGCAGAAGGTCATCGACGGCCGCTATTCCCAGAGCCGCTACGTCGGCAACTTCGTCGGCGTGGCGCCGATGTCGAACCCGCGCTTCGTCATTGCGGTGATGATCGACGATCCGCGCGGCCCCTTCCACACCGGCGGTGCGGTGGCGGCGCCGACCTTCGCGGCGCTGGCCGCGAATGCCTTGCGGGCGGAGAACGTGCCGCCCGACTCGACGGTCACGGACATCATCATCCCCGAACATCCAATCGAGGAGAGCGACTGATGCTGGATCTGAACGGGATCTGCCAGTGGATACGCGCCGCCGCACCAGGCGGCCGTCTCGTTTCCGACTCGCGCCGCATCCAGCGTGGCGACGTGTTCTTCGCCTATCCGGGCGAGGGCGCCGCGGACGGCCGCAACTACATCGCTTCCGCGCTCGAGAAGGGCGCCGCCGCCGTGGTGCATGAAGCGCGCGGCTTCGAATGGAGCGCGGCGCCCGAGGTGCCGCACCTGGCCCTTGAGAACCTGAAAAAGAACGCCGGCGCCATCGCCCATGCCTACTACGGCCAGCCGGACGCCGGCATGTTCACCGTGGGCGTCACCGGCACCAACGGCAAGACATCGATCGCCTTGTGGACGGCGCAGGCGCTGGCCCGCCTGAGCAGCGTGGACCAGGGCGTGGGCGTGATCGGCACCCTGGGTGTGGGCCTGGTGCGAGCGCGCGCGGAAGCGGAATTCGACGTCACCGGCTACACCACGCCGGACGCGGTGCTGCTGGCGACCCGCCTGGCCGGCCTGCGCGATGCCGGTGCCGGCGCGCTGGCGATCGAAGTGTCCTCGATCGGCCTGGTCGAGGAACGCACGGCCGGCATGCATTTCGACGTTGCCGTGTTCACCAACCTGACGCGCGACCATCTGGATTATCACGGCGACATGGCCAGCTACGAGGCGGCCAAGCTGAAGCTGTTCCAGTGGCCGGGCCTGAAGCACGCCGTGCTCAACCTGGACGACGACGCCGGCCGCCGCATCGCGGCCTGGCTGCGCGCGCAGCGCCCGGAAGTGGCCGTGACCGGCTACACGGCGCGCAGCGAAGACGAACAGGCGGACCTGGACGGTGTGACGATGCTGCGCGCCCGCCAACTGCGTTCGCGCCCGGCCGGTACCGAGTTCTGGCTCGATGCACCGGCCGGCAGCGCACAGGCGCGCACGCGCCTGGTGGGCCACTTCAATGTCAGCAATGCGCTGGCGGTGCTGGGCGTACTGCTGGCCAGGGGCACGCCGCTGCGCACCGCACTGGAGGTCATCGAAACCCTCGAGCCGGCGCCGGGCCGCATGCAGCAGATCGGCGGCGCCGATGCGCCGCTGGTCGTGATCGATTACGCGCACACGCCCGACGCGCTGGAAAAAGCCCTGAGCGCGCTGCGCCAGGTGGCCCACGAGCGCGGCGGCCAGTTGTGGTGCGTGTTCGGCTGCGGCGGCGACCGCGACCCGGGCAAGCGCCCGCAGATGGGCGCCATCGCGCAGATGGCCGAGCACGTGCTGGTCACCAGCGACAATCCGCGCAGCGAAGAGCCGCGCGCGATCATCGAGCAGATCGTGGCCGGCATGGACCCGCACCATCCGAACTCGCAATACCAGGCGATCGAAGACCGTGCCGCCGCCATCCTGTCGGCGGTGAAGCACGCCGGCAAGCCGGACGTGATCCTGCTGGCCGGGAAGGGGCATGAGCCCTACCAGGAAATCAAAGGCCGGAAAATGCCGTTTTCCGATGCCGACCATGCCACGCTGGCCTTGAGCGCGCGGCTGACGATGATGAGGACAAATTAAGAATGCATGGCTCGCTTCAACAGCTGACCGCTTCGATCGACGGCGCACGCATGACGCGTGACGCCGCTTTCGAAGGCGTGTCGACCGACAGCCGCTCGGCCCCGGCCGGCGCGCTGTTCGTCGCGCTGCGCGGCGAAACCTTCGATGCCCACGACTTCCTCGACCAGGTGGCGGCGCGCAAGGTGGCCGCCGTGGTGGTCGAACAGCTGCCCGACAACTTCCCGCTGCCGGCGCTGGTGGTGCCGGACACGCTGGCGGCCCTGGGCCGCATCGGTAACGCCTGGCGCAGCCAGTTCGGCATGCCGGTCATCGGCGTCACCGGCAGCAACGGCAAGACCACGGTCAAGGAGATGATCGCTTCGATTCTCGCCGCCGCGTTCGGCGAAGAGGCGCGCCTGGCCACCCAGGGCAACCTGAACAACGAGATCGGCGTGCCGCTGACCGTGATGCGCCTGACCGACGCGCACAAGGCCGCGGTGGTCGAACTGGGCATGAACCATCCGGGCGAGATCGCGCGTCTGGCAGCGATTGCCGCACCGACCGTCGCCCTGGTTAACAACGCCCAGCGCGAGCACCAGGAATTCATGCACACCGTGGAAGCGGTGGCGCGCGAGAACGGCTCGGTGCTGGCCGCCTTGCCGGCAAATGGCATCGCCGTGTTCCCGGGCGACGACGAATACACGCCGCTGTGGCGCGAACTGGCCGGCGACCGCGCCGTGCTGAGCTTCGGCCTGAGCGAGGCGTGCGACGTGCGTGCGACTTACACGCCGAACAGCTTCGGCGCCGAGCTTACCGTTACGTCGTCCCCGCGCAGGCGGGGACCCAAGGTTGGCACCGCAGACGAGCAGGCAAACTTGGGTTCCCGCCTTCGCGGGAACGACGATGCTACGTTCACCATCAAGCTTTCCGCAGCGGGTGAGCACAACGTAAGAAACGCCCTGGCCGCCTGCGCCTGCGCCCTGGCCGCCGGCATCCCGGTCGAAGCCATCGTGCGCGGCCTGGAAAATTTTGCGCCCGTCAGCGGCCGCCTGCAGCGCAAGCAGGCCGCGAACGGCGCGACCGTGATCGACGACTCCTATAACGCCAACCCGGACTCGGTGCGCGCCGCCATCGACGTGCTGGCGCAGGCCGCCGCGCCACGCATCCTGGTGCTGGGCGATATGGGCGAAGTCGGCACGCAGGGACCCGAGTTCCACGAAGAGATCGGTGCGTATGCGGCAAGCCGCGGCATCGAGTCCGTGCTCGTCACCGGCGCATTGGCGCGCCACATGGTGGGCACGGGCGCGCAACACTTTGAGCAGTTCGACGATTTATTGGCAGCACTGAATAAGCAACTGGGCAGCAAATCCGACGCAACTGTGTTGGTGAAGGGCTCGCGCTTCATGAAGATGGAACGCGTGGTCCAACATCTCGTTCAATCACAAAACACTGGCAAGGATTCCCACTAAATGCTTCTCTGGCTCGCACAATATTTCCAGGACTACGTCGGTCCGATGCGGATCTTTAACTACATCACCTTCCGTGCGGTGTTCGCGACCATCACCGCGATTGCCATCGGCCTGCTGTGCGGCCCGGCGGTGATCCGCAAGCTGACCGCGATGAAGGTCGGCCAGGCAGTTCGCACCTACGGTCCGCAGACCCACCTGGCCAAGCACGGCACCCCGACCATGGGCGGCGTGCTGGTGCTGATCGCGATCGGCTTTTCGACCCTGCTGTGGTGCGACCTGTCGAACCGCCTGATCTGGCCGGTGCTGGTGGTCACGCTCGGCTTCGGCGCGATCGGCTGGGTCGACGATTACCGCAAGGTGGTCTACAAGGACCCGGAAGGCATGCGTTCGGGCGAAAAATACTTCTGGATGTCGCTGATCGGCGTCGCGTCCTCGCTCTACCTGGCGTTCTCGGTCTCGGCCGCGACCCCGTGGGAAGTGGGCCAGCTGTTCTTCGCCTGGGTGCAGTCGGGCTTCTCGATGGACCTGCCGCCGAAGGCCGACCTGATCGTCCCGTTCTTCAAGACCATCAGCTACCCGCTGGGCGTGTGGGGCTTCATCGCGCTGACCTATTGCGTGATCGTGGGCGCCTCCAACGCCGTCAACTTCACCGACGGCCTGGACGGCCTGGCCATCATGCCGACCGTGATGGTGGGCGGCGCGCTGGGCCTGTTCGCCTACCTGACCGGTAACGCGACCTATTCGAAATACCTGTTCATCCCGCACATCCCGGGCGCCGGCGAACTGCTGATCTTCTGCGGCGCGATGGCGGGCGCGGGCCTGGCCTTCCTCTGGTACAACGCGCACCCGGCGCAGATGTTCATGGGCGACGTCGGCGCGCTGGCGCTGGGCGGCGCGCTCGGCACCATCGCCGTCATCGTGCGCCAGGAGATCGTGCTGTTCATCATGGGCGGCGTGTTCGTGGCCGAGACCCTGTCGGTGATCATCCAGGTCAGCTGGTTCAAGTACACCAAGAAGCGCTACGGCGCGGGACGGCGCGTGTTCCTGATGGCGCCGCTGCACCACCATTTCGAACAGAAGGGCTGGAAGGAAACCAAGGTTGTGGCGCGCTTCTGGATCGTGACCATCGTGTTGGTCCTGATCGGCATTTCGACCCTGAAACTGCGATAAAACGGCGATGAACTACGAAGGCAAAACCGCACTGGTACTCGGGCTCGGCGAATCGGGCCTCGCGATGGCGCAATGGCTCGCGCGCTGCGGCGCCCGCGTGCGCGTGGCCGATACGCGCACCGAACCGCAGCGCCTGTTCGCGCTGCGCCAGGCGGTGCCGGATGCGGACTTCGTCGCCGGCGCCTTCAATGCGGATCTGCTGCAAGGCGTCGACTTCGTCGCCGTCAGCCCCGGCCTGGCGCCGGAGCGCGAGCTGGCCGAACTCGGCCCGGCAGCCGCCGCCCGCGGCATTCCGGTATGGGGCGAGATCGAACTGTTCGCCCAGGCCCTGGCCGATCTGAAAACCACGCGCGGCTATGCCCCGAAAGTCATCGCCATCACCGGCACCAACGGCAAGACCACGGTGACGAGCCTGACCGGCCTGCTGTGCCGCCGCGCCGGTTTGACGACCCGCGTGGCCGGCAACATCAGCCCGGCGGCGCTGGACGTGCTGCGCGAAGTGTTGGACAAGGATGAGCTGCAGGATGGGCTACCCCAAGCCTGGGTACTGGAACTGTCCAGCTTCCAGCTGCACACCAGCTTCAGCCTGAACCCGGACGCCGCCACGGTCCTGAACATCACCCAGGACCACCTGGACTGGCACGGCAGCATGACCGCGTATGCCTTCGACAAGGCGCGCATCTTCGGCAAGGACACGGTCCGCGTGCTGAACCGCGACGACGCGACCGTCATGCGCATGACCAACCCGGACGCGCAAACGATCACCTTCGGCACCGGCGAGCCGGACGCACCCGGCAGCTTCGGCCTGGTGAACGAGCGCGGCGTGCTGTGGCTGGCGAATGCCAATCCGGCGGAAGAACCGGAAAAGAAGCGCAAGAAAACTGAACCGGAAGAGCCGGCCGAACTGGTCGTCAACCGCCTGATGCCGGCCGACGCGCTGCACATCCGCGGCATCCACAACGCCTCGAACGCGCTGGCTGCGCTGGCCCTGTGCCGCGCCTGCGGCCTGCCGCTGGCGCCGCTGCTGCATGGCCTGCGCGAATACCAGGGCGAGCCGCACCGCGTGGAGCTGGTCGCGAATATCGAGAACGTCGACTACTACGACGACAGCAAGGGCACCAACGTCGGCGCCACCGTCGCCGCGCTGGAAGGCCTGGGCCAGACCTTCGGCGAGACCGGCCGCCAGATCCTGCTGATCGCCGGCGGCGACGGCAAGGGCCAGGACTTCGCGCCGCTCGCCGCGCCGTGCTCGCGCTATGTGAAGGCGGTGCTGTTGATCGGCCGCGATGCCCCGAGCCTGAAGGCCGCGATCGAACCGAGCGGCGTGCCGTGCTTCGACCTGCCGGACCTGCCGGCCGCGACCCGCCGCGCCGCCGGCCTGGCGAAATCCGGCGACGTGGTGTTGCTGTCGCCGGCCTGCGCCAGCCTGGACATGTTCACCAATTACGCCCACCGCGCACAGGTCTTCGTGGACGCCGTGCGTGAACTGGCGCTCGAGAAGGGGCAGGAGATCTGATGGCTTTCCAGATTCCCTTCAAGTTCGGCGGCAGTGCCAGCGACGCGAGCGTCGCGGCAAGCGCGCGGCCGTCGCGCATGATGGAGTACGACCAGCCGTTGGTCTGGGTCGTGGTCCTGCTGATGCTGTTCGGGATGGTGATGGTGTACTCGGCCTCGATCGCGCTGCCGGATTCGCCCAAGTTCGCCTACCTGGGCGGCAAGAACAGCTACTTCCTGCTGCGCCAGGCGATGTTCATCGCGATCTCGCTGGTGGGCGGCCTGTTCGCCTTCCGCATCCCGGTCGCGACCTGGCAGCGTCTCGCGCCCTTCATGTTCGTGGTCACCCTGATCATGCTGGCCCTGGTGCTGGTGCCCGGCGTCGGCGTGTCGGTCAACGGCGCGCGCCGCTGGCTGCCGATGCGCATCGGCCAGCCGTCCGAGATCATGAAGGTGGTGGCGGTGCTGTACGCGGCCGACTTCACGGTGCGCAAGCAGCAGTACATGCACAAGCTGACCAAGGGCTTCATGCCGATGGCCGCCGCGATGGCGCTGGTCGGCGTGCTGCTGCTGCTGGAGCCCGACCTCGGCGCCTTCGGCGTGATCGTCTGCATCTCGATGGGCATCCTGTTCCTGGGCGGCTTCAACATGATCTGGTTCGGCGGCATCGGTGCGATCCTGGTGCTGGTGTTCTCGAGCATCATCGCGCTTTCGCCCTTCCGCCGCGCGCGTATGTTCGCCTACATGAACCCGTGGGAAGAGGGCAATGCGCTGGACAAGGCGTACCAGCTGACCCACTCGCTGATCGCCTTCGGCCGCGGCGAGATCTTCGGCGTCGGCCTGGGCGGCAGCGTCGAAAAACTGCACTACCTGCCGGAAGCGCACACCGACTTCATCATGGCGGTGATCGGCGAAGAGCTGGGCCTGGTCGGCGTGATCGTCGTGATCGGCATGTTCTACTGGCTGGTCAAGCGTGCCTTCGACATCGGCCGCCAGGCGATCGCGCTGGAGCAGCACTTCGCCGGCCTGGCCGCGAAGGGCATCGGGATCTGGCTGGGCGTGCAGGTCTTCATCAACATGGGCGTGAACCTGGGCCTGCTGCCGACCAAGGGCCTGACCCTGCCGCTGATGAGCTATGGCGGTTCGGGCGTACTGTTCAACTGTATCGGCCTGGCGATCCTGCTGCGCATCGATTACGAAAACCGCGTCCGCATGCGCGGTGGCCGCCAGGGGATCAACAAATGAGCAAGCGTTTAATGATCATGGCGGCCGGCACCGGCGGCCACATCTTCCCCGGCATCGCCATTGCGCAATCGATGCGCGAGCGCGGCTGGGAAGTGAGCTGGCTGGGCACGGCCCACGGCATGGAAAAGGACATCGTGCCCAGGCACGGCATCCCGATGGACAGCATCGACTTCGCCGGCTTGCGCGGCAAGGGTCTGGGCCACACGGTCACCGGCGCCTTCAAGATGCTGGGCGCGTTTGCCGCCTGCCGCAAATTCATCGCCACCCGCAAGCCGGACGTGGTGCTGGGCATGGGCGGCTACGTGACCGTGCCGGGCGGGATGATGGCGCGTGCGCGCGGCGTGCCGCTGGCGCTGGTGAATGCCGACGCCGCGCTGCTGCTGTCCAATAAAACCCTGACCCCGATCGCCCAGCGCGTGCTGTTCGGCTTCCCGGCCGACTTCGGCAAAGCGGCCGGCAAGGCGGTCGTCACCGGCAACCCGGTGCGCAAGGAAATCCTCGAAATGCCGTCGCCGGGCCACCGCTTCGCCAACCGTAGCGGCCCACTGAACATCCTGGTGGTGGGCGGCAGCCTGGGCGCGAAAGTCCTGAACGACAGCGTGCCGGCAGCGCTGGCCCTGATTCCGGAAGGCCTGCGTCCGGTGGTGACCCACCAGTCGGGCAAGAAGAACATCGACGCGCTGCGCGCCGCGTATGCGAACGCCGGCGTGCAGGCCAATGTGGTCGACTTCATCGACGACATGGCGGCGGAGTATGCGAACGCCGACCTGGTGATCTGCCGCGCCGGCGCGATCACGGTGTCGGAACTGACGGCGGCCGGCGTGGCCAGCGTGCTGGTGCCTTTCGTCGCCAGCACCACCAGCCACCAGCGCGACAACGCGATCTGGATGGACAAGCAGAAGGCGGCGATTTACCTGCCGCAGGGCGAACTGAATCCGCAGCAGCTGGCAAAGCTGCTGCAAGCCACTAGCCGCGAAGCCTGCCTGAAGATGGCGGAGGCGGCGCAGGCGGTCGGCCGACGCGACGCCAATGCGGCGATCGCCGCCGTTTTGGAAGAATTGGCCGGAAAGAGGGCAGAAGCGTGAAACACAAGATCAAGCACATTCACTTCGTCGGCATCGGCGGCAGCGGCATGAGCGGCATCGCCGAGGTGCTGCTGAACCTGGGCTATAAAGTGTCGGGCTCCGACCTGGCCTCGAACGCCGCCAGCCAGCGCCTGGCCGAACTGGGCGCCACGGTCTACACCGGCCACGCGGAACAGCACATCCGCGGCGCCGACGCCGTCGTCACCTCGACCGCCGTCAACGAAGCGAATCCGGAAGTCGTGGCCGCCCGCGCCGCCAAGGTGCCGATCGTGCCGCGCGCGATCATGCTGGGCGAACTGATGCGCCTGAAGCGCGGCATCGCCATCGCCGGCACGCACGGCAAGACCACCACCACCAGCCTGGTGGCGTCGGTGCTGGCGCAGGGCGGGATGGACCCGACCTTCGTGATCGGCGGACGCCTGACCGCGGCCGGCGCCAACGCCAAGCTGGGCACCGGCGACTACATCGTGGCCGAGGCCGACGAGTCCGACGCCTCCTTCCTGAACCTGTCGCCGATGATCGAGGTGATCACCAACATCGACGCCGACCACATGGACACCTACGAGCACGACTTCGAGAAGCTGAAGGCGGCGTTCGTGAACTTCACCCACCGCCTGCCGTTCTACGGCCGCGCGATGATGTGCATCGACGACGCCAACGTGCGGTCCATCCTGCCGCAGGTGACCAAGCCGGTGACGACCTACGGCTTTTCCGAGGACGCCGAAGTGCGCGCCATGGACGCCCGCGCCGACGGCACCCGCATGCGCTTCATCGTGCGCCAGGCCGGCTATCCGGACACCAGCTTCGTGCTGAACCAGCCGGGCATGCACAACGTGCTGAACGCCTGCTCGGCGATCGCGATCGCGCGCGAGATCGGCATCCCGGACGAAGCCACGGCCGCCGGCCTGGCCGAGTTCCGCGGCGTCGGCCGCCGCTTCACCCGCTACGGCGAGATCCCGCTGGCCTCGGGCGGCAGCTTCACCCTGGTCGACGACTATGGTCACCATCCGGTCGAAGCCCAGGTGACGCTGGCCGCGGCGCGCGCCGCCTATCCGGGCCGGCGCCTGCTGCTGGCCTTCCAGCCGCACCGCTACAGCCGCACGCGCGACCTGTTCGAGGATTTCGTCAAGGTGCTGGCGGTGCCGGACGTGCTGCTGCTGGCCGAGGTGTACGCGGCCGGCGAGACCCCGATCGTGGCGGCCGACGGCCGCGCCCTGGCGCGCGCGCTGCGCACCGGCGGCGACACGGAACCGATTTTCGTGGAGTCGATCGCCGACATGCCGGCGACGATCCTGAAGGTGGCGCGCGACGGCGACGTCGTGCTCACCATGGGCGCCGGCTCGATCGGCGGCGTTCCGCACCAACTCGTTGAGCAACAGAACCAGCTGCAAAAGGTAACAAAGTGAGCACTACCCTGACTCCATCCGACATCAAGGAACTCGGCAAGGTCGCCGTCCTGTTCGGCGGCCGCTCGGCCGAGCGCGAGATCTCGATCCTGTCCGGCACCGGCGTGCTGCAGGCCCTGCAGTCGAAGGGCGTGGACGCCCACGCCTTCGACCCGGCCGAGCGTTCGCTGGCCGAACTGGCGGCCGAAAAATTCGACCGCGTGTTCATCGCGCTGCACGGCCGCTACGGCGAAGACGGCAGCCTGCAGGGCGCGCTCGAACAGCTCGGCATTCCCTATACCGGCAGCGGCGTGATGGCGTCCAGCGTCGGCATGGACAAGATCACCACCAAGATCATCTGGCTGGCGAACGGCGTCTCGACCCCGAAGTACGCGGTCATCGACGACGACACCGACCTGGATAAAGTGGTGGCGGACCTCGGCCTGCCGCTGATCGTCAAGGCGCCGCTGGAAGGTTCGAGCATCGGCATCACCAAGGTGACCCGTGCCGACGAGCTGCAGGCGGCGGTCGAGCTGTCGCGCCGCTACGACGCGCGCGTGCTGGCCGAGCAGTTCATCGAAGGCCGCGAGTTCTCGGTGCCGGTGCTGGGCACGGGACCTTCGGCGCGCGCGCTGCCGATCATCGAGATCGTGGCCCCGGAAGGCAACTACGACTACCAGAACAAGTACTTCACCGACGACACCCAGTACCACTGCCCGGCACCGCTGGATGCGGCTGCTACCCTCGCGATCCAGCGCGAGGTCGAGAAGGCCTACCGCGCGCTCGGCTGCGAGGGCTGGAGCCGCGTCGACGTGCTGCTGCGCGAGTCCGACAAGCAGTTCTTCCTGCTCGAGGTGAACACCTCGCCGGGCATGACCGGGCACTCGCTGGTGCCGATGGCCGCGCGTGCCGAGGGCACCAGCTACGAAGACCTGTGCGTGCAGATCCTGCGCTCGGCGTCGCTGAAGATCGGCAAGGGGAAGGCATAAGAAGATGTGGCATGACGTGCGAGCCCTGAACGCAACCTCCGGCGCGATCACCGCGCTGGTGGCGCTCGCCTGTATCGCATCGGGTGTGTGGTGGATATCGCAGCGTCCGATGTTCACCCTGCGCGCGGTGCGTGTCGAGAGCATGTACGGCCTGGACCTGCAGCACGTGAACGAACTCACGGTGCGCAACGGCGTGCTCGGCAAGATCAAGGGGAATTTCTTTACCACCGACCTGGAGCAGGTGCGCGGCACCTTCGAGGCCGTGCCCTGGGTCCGCAAGGCCAGCGTGCGCCGCGAATGGCCGAACCAGCTGATCGTCCAGGTCGAGGAACACGAAGCGCTCGGCACCTGGGGCGAGGATGGACGCCTGCTGTCCGTGAAGGGCGACAGCTTCACCGCCAACCTGGCCGAAGCCGACGAGGACCATGAGCTGCCTGCTTTCGACGGTCCTCCTGGCAGCGAGAAGGAAGTACTGGCGCGCTTCGCCGAACTGCGCGGCCTGTTCGCGCCGATCCGCCTGGTGCCGACTTCGCTCAGCCTGTCGAAGCGTTACGCCTGGACGGTCCGGCTGGACAACGGCATGAGCGTGGAACTGGGCCGCGAACGCGAGCAGGGCAAGGACGGCATGAAGGCGCGCGTGGAGCGGCTGGTGAGCATCTATCCCCAGCTCGTGGCGCGCCTGCAGGAAGGGCGTATCGACACGATCGACATGCGCTATCCGAACGGGCTGGCGCTGTCGTCGTCGGCGCTGAACGTGCCGACGGACGCGACCAAGCCGGTCAAGGCAGCAAAGAAAAAAGCACCCACTAAAACAACAAAGCACACTTAATAGCAGGCGATACGAAATGACAAAAGACGCGAAGAACCTGATCGTCGGCCTCGACATCGGCACCTCGAAGGTGGTGGCGGTGGTGGCCGAGGTGATGGCCGATGGGCGCCATGAAGTAATTGGACTCGGCCAGCACGAGTCGAAAGGTTTGAAGAAGGGCGTTGTCGTCAACATCGAAGCGACCGTCGAATCCATCCAGCGCGCGCTCGAAGAAGCCGAGCTGATGGCCGACTGCAAGATCCGCAACGTGTACGCAGGTATCGCCGGCAGCCATATCCGTTCGTTCAACTCGAGCGGCATGGTGGCGATCAAGGACAAGGAAGTCACCGCGACCGACGTGGCGCGCGTGATCGAGACGGCGAAGGCGGTCAACATCCCGACCGACCAGCAGCTGCTGCACACCGTGCCGCAGGAATTCATCGTCGACAACCAGGAAGACGTGCGCGAGCCGATCGGCATGAGCGGCATCCGCCTGGAAGTGCGCGTGCACATCGTCACCGGTGCGGTGTCCGCCGTGCAGAATATTGTAAAGTGCGTGCGCCGTTGCGGGCTCGAGGTCTCGGACCTGATCCTGCAGCCGATGGCGTCGGCCGATTCCGTGCTGACCAACGACGAGAAGGAACTCGGCGTGGTCCTGATCGACATCGGCGGCGGCACCACCGACATCGCCGTGTTCAGCGATGGCGCGATCCGCCACACGGCCGTGATCCCGATCGCCGGCGACCAGATCACCAGCGACATCGCGATGGCCCTGCGCACCCCGACCGGCGAAGCGGAAGAAATCAAGATCCGCTACGGCGTGGCCAAGCAGGTGCTGGCCGATCCGGGCGAGACCCTGGAAGTGCCGGGCCTGGGCGACCGCGGTCCGCGTTCGCTGTCGCGCCAGGCGCTGGCCGCCGTGATCGAGCCGCGCGTCGAGGAATTGTTCGCGATGGTGCACCAGGTGGTGCGCGAGTCCGGCTACGAGGGCGTGCTCTCGTCGGGCATCGTGCTGACCGGCGGCTCGTCGATCATGCCGGGCATGATCGAGATGGCCGAAGACATCTTCCTGAAGCCGGCGCGCCTTGGCACGCCGGAGTATCGCGGCCAGCTGGCCGACGTGGTGCGCAGTCCGCGCTACGCGACCGTTCTCGGTCTTTTGCTGGAAGCGAAGAAGCAGTATCTGCGCGGCCATATCGTCACGCGCCAGGATGGATCGGTGAAAGCGGTGTGGCAGCGCATGAAGGAGTGGTTTTTAGGGAACTTTTAAGAATTTCAGCTACAAGTAGTTACGTTTTTATTGGTCAAGGCACGCAAATATTTTTACAATACAAGCGCGTTTCCAATCTGCAGGTTTGATCGCGAACGATGAGGTCTGCAGCTTGGGAACGGCACATTGAGATTAGGAGTTCATCATGGAGTTCGATATGGTCGATAACGCAGCACTGGGCACCGTCATCAAGGTCGTCGGGGTTGGCGGCGCGGGTGGTAACGCTGTCCAGCACATGATCAATAAAGGCGTGGCCGGTGTGCAGTTCATCGCCGCCAATACCGACGCGCAGGCACTCGCCGTGTCGAGCGCGCACAACGTCATCCAGATCGGCGAGTCCGGCCTGGGCGCCGGCATGCGTCCGGAAGTCGGCCGCCAGCTGGCCGAGCAGTCGCGTGCCCGCATCGAAGACGCACTGCGCGGCGCGCACATGGTCTTCATCGCTGCCGGCATGGGCGGCGGCACCGGCACCGGCGCCGCGCCGATCGTGGCCGAAGTCGCCAAGAGCCTGGGCGCGCTGACCGTCGCCGTGGTTTCCAAGCCCTTCTCCTACGAAGGCCAGAAGTGCATGGACGTGGCCGAGAACGGCCTGGCCGAGCTGACCAAGCACGTCGACTCGCTGATCGTCATCCTGAACGAAAAGCTGGAAGACATCTACGAAGACGAATCGATGCTGGACTGGATGAAGCATGCCGACGACGTGCTGAACAACGCCGTTGCCGGTATCGCCGAGATCATCAACGTGCCGGGCCACATCAACGTCGACTTCAACGACGTCAAGACCATCATGAGCGAGCAGGGCAAGGCCATGATGGGCACCGCGACCGCGTCGGGCGTGGACCGCGCGCGCATCGCCGCCGAGCAGGCCGTGGCATCGCCGCTGCTGGACGGTATCGACCTGTCGGGCGCCAAGGGCGTGCTGGTGAACGTCACCGCATCGCGCGGCCTGAAAGGTAAAGAGATCAAGGAAGTCATGGCCGCCGTGCGCGCCTTCGCCGCACCGGACGCCGCCATCGCACAGGGTATCGCCTACGACGACGAGATGGGCGACGAGCTGCGCGTGACCGTGGTCGCGACCGGCCTGGGCAAGAACAAGGCCAGCATCTCGCTGGTGCAGCCGCAGCAGATGCTGCACACCGGCACCTACGGCTCGCCGATGATGTCGGGCACCGCACCGGTCGCCGCAGGCAACGTGCGCATGGGCTCGATCAGCACGGGCAGCGCCGACGCCGGCATGAAGCAGCCGGCCGTGTGGCGCCGCGAGCAGGCCTCGGAGCAGGTTCGCGCGATGCAGAACAACGGCGTCGAGACCTACGACATCCCGGCGTTCCTGCGTAAACAGGCTGACTGAGCAAGCCGACTAATCGAAGAGCAAACTCCAGCCGGCTGACCACCGGCGCTCCATGATGCGAGGCCAGTACCGACCAAGCGGTACTGGCCTTTTGTTTTTTGTTGTCAAAAATCCGTTTCCAAAAACCGGGGTCAGACACCGAATTTTGGAAAGAGCCTCATGGACATTGCCAAAAATTGGTGTCTGACCCCGGTTTGCTGTGGATCAGGCATACTTGCGGGTTCCGAAATCACAACATGGAGTACCTGACATGACCATCCAGATCGGCGACCGCCTCCCGGAAGCCACCCTGTCCGAGTTCATCGAAACCGAAACCGAAGGCTGCTCGCTCGGCCCGAACAGCTTCAACACGGCCGAGCTCGCGAAGGGCAAGACCATCGCCATCTTCGGCCTGCCGGGCGCCTTCACCCCGACCTGCTCGGCCCAGCACCTGCCGGGCTACATCCAGCTGGCCGACCAGCTGAAGGCCAAGGGCGTCGACGAGATCTGGTGCGTGTCGGTCAACGACGCCTTCGTGATGGGCGCCTGGGGCCGCGAGCAGAAAGCCACCGGCATCGTCCGCATGATGGCCGACGGCAGCGCCGCCTTCACCAAGGCCCTGGGCCTGGAATTCGACCTGACCGCCAAGGGCCTGGGCGTGCGCAGCCAGCGCTACTCGATGCTGGTCACCGACGGCGTGGTCAAGCAGCTGAACCTCGAGAACGGCGGCGGCTTCGCCGTGTCGTCGGCCGAGAAGCTGCTCGAACAGATCGGCTAAGACGTGAAAGTCCGCAGCGCCAGCCAGGGCAGCAAAACCAGCAGCCGAATGAGCGGCAACGTCCGCAGCATCCAGGCGATGCTGGCGGCCGTGCTCATGTTTTCGATCATGGACACGATCATGAAGCTGCTGTCCGCCGAATTCCCGGCGATGCAGGTGGCGGCGCTGCGTTCTCTGGCCTCGCTGCCGCTGGTCTGCGTGTGGGTGGCCTGGCGCGGCGGCTTCAGGACGATGCTGCAAGTCCGCTGGCCGCTGCACCTGCTGCGCGCCGCGATCGGCATCGTCATGCTGTCGCTGTTCGCCTACGGTGTGCGCGAGCTGTCGCTGGCCGAGGCCTACACGATTTTCTTCATCGGTCCGATCCTGATCACGGCGCTCTCGGTGTTCGTGCTGAAGGAACGCGTGAACCGCGCGCGCTGGCTGGCGATCGCGATCGGCATGGCCGGCGTGCTGGTGGTGCTGCGCCCCAGCGGCGACGGCTTCCTGACCCTGGGCGGCCTGGCGATCCTGGTGGCGGCGGTGTGTTACGCGGTGTCGGCCGTGACCGGGCGGGTGCTGGCACGCAGCGACAGCAGCGCGCAGATGGTGTTCTGGCTGATGCTGATGATGGCCGTCGGCGCCACCGCGCTGGCGTGGCCGAACTGGGCGCCGGTCGAAGCGCGCCACCTGCCTTTGCTGGCCGGCCTGGCGATCAGCGGCTTCCTGGCCCAGTTGGCCCTGACCGAAGCCTTCAGCCACGGCGAAGCCTCGGTGGTGGCGCCGTTCGAGTACACGGCCCTGGCCTGCGGCATCGCGATCGACTGGGTGTTCTGGCAAACCTTGCCCGACCAATACACCTTGATCGGTGCGGCAATCATCATCGGCAGCGGGCTGTACCTGATTCGCCACGAAACTGCGCATGCAGAGGCCGAACATCCCTGAAAACGTGGTGTTCCTGCCAAATGAAAGGCGGGCGCCAGCGAAGCCAAAGACCCTCCTATATAATCGAGGGATGCTCAAACAAAGAACAATCAAACAGCTGGTGCGCACGACAGGTGTCGGCCTGCACTCGGGTACCAAGGTCGAACTGACCCTGCGTCCGGCTGCCGTGGACACCGGCATCGTCTTCCGCCGCGTCGATCTCGACCCCGTGGTCGAGTTCCCGTCGAATGCGGAAATCGTCGGCGATACCCGCATGGCTTCGGTCCTCAGCAAGGACAATGCGCGCGTCTCGACCGTCGAGCACCTGATGTCGGCCTGCGCCGGCCTCGGTATCGACAACCTGTACGTCGACGTCACCGCCGAAGAAATCCCGATCATGGACGGCTCGGCCTCGTCCTTCGTCTTCCTGCTGCAGCAGGCCGGCGTGCAGGAGCAAAGCGCGGCCAAGAAGTTCATCCGCGTGCTCGAGCCCGTCGAGGTCCGCCAGGGCAGCGGCAACAACGAGAAGTGGGCCCGCCTGACCCCCTACGACGGCTTCAAGCTCGACTTCTTCATCGAATTCAACCACCCGGCCGTCGATGGCACCATGCAGCGCGCCGAGGTCGACTTCGGCAAGGTCTCCTATGTGCACGACGTCGCCCGCGCCCGCACCTTCGGCTTCATGCAGGACGTCGAAAGCCTGCGCGGCATGGGCCTGGCCAGGGGCGGCTCGCTGGAAAACGCGATCGTGATGGACGAGTACCGCATCCTGAATGCGGACGGCTTGCGCTACGAAGACGAATTCGTGCGCCACAAGATCCTCGACGCGATCGGCGACCTGTACCTGGTCGGCTACCCGCTGCTGGCCAGCTACGAAGCGCACAAGTCGGGCCACGGCCTGAACAACCTGCTGCTGCGCGAGCTGCTGGCGCATCCGGAAGCTTACGAGATCGTCACCTTCGAACAGCAGGAGCGCGCGCCGGTGTCGTATGGCGCGCAGATGGAGCGGGAGTGGGCTCTCACGTAAGCGTCGTCCCCGCAATAACACCGTCGTCCCGCGAAGGCGGGGACCCAAGTTTGTTTGCGTAGCGGTAGCTTGAAACGATAGTGATAGGCGCCGAACTTGGGTCCCCGCCTGCGCGGGGACGACGAATCGAGCGGTAACGGTGCTATTTATTCTTCCGCTTCTCCGCCAAGCGCTTGATCGCCGCAATCAGCGGCGCATTCTGCGGCGATGCCGGCAAGGCGTCGCCCAGTTCCTCGAATGCCTGCACCGCCGTCGGCGGCAGCTCCAGCGAAGACGGTTTCAGGCTTGCCGAGTCCTCCACCGGCAACGCGCGTCCCACCTGGATCTTGATCTTCACCGCATCTACCTGCCAGCCTTTTTTCTGCAGCGCCGCCTGCAGCTTCGGCGCCTGCTGCTTGAGCTTGGCGGCGACGGCCGAGGAGGGCACGGCCAGCGTCAGCACGCCTTCCTGGACCGACAGCGCCTCGCAGTTCGCGTACATCGGCGGCAGGATCAGCCGCACATCCTTTTGCAGCTTGGCCATGCGCGTCGCTGCCGGCAGCAGGGCGGCCAGGCGGTCGTTACGGCGCAGAAAATCGGTCGCTTCGATCGAGGTACGGCGGATCTTGGTGCCGTAGATATGGTAGGGAGGCTTGGGAGACTGCATGGCTTGGAACATACCACAGCCGGGCGGTATGCTCATAAGGAAACGTATCGGACGGATGTCATCGAGTGCAATTTGATAACATTCTTTGTCCGCCTGCACTTGTGATCCGCCCGCCAATCCCCAAGTGTGGCCGGATCGCATGATAAAATCAGTGGCTTTTTGCCATAGGCGGTCTTAGGCGGATATTATTTTGATATCATCCATGGCTTTTTCGCGGCGTACTTTTTAAGAACACAGCATGTCATTCCTGACCAAGATTTTCGGCAGCCGTAACCAGCGACTGCTCAAGCAATACCAAAAAACCGTGCGCGAGATTAACGCGCTCGAGCCACAGATGGAAAAGCTGTCGGACGCCGAACTCAAGGCAAAAACCCCCGAATTCAAGGAAAGGCTCGCGGGCGGTGCCACGCTCGACGACATCCTGCCCGAGGCGTTTGCGGTCTGCCGCGAAGCGGCCAAGCGCGTCATGAAGATGCGCCACTTCGACGTGCAGCTGATCGGCGGCATGGTCCTGCACTACGGCAAGATCGCCGAGATGGGCACGGGCGAAGGCAAGACCCTGATGGCAACCCTGCCGGTCTACCTGAACGCGCTGTCCGGCAAGGGCGTGCACGTGGTGACCGTCAACGATTACCTGGCGCAGCGCGACGCCGACCAGATGGGCCGCCTGTACGGCTGGCTCGGCCTGACCACCGGCGTCAACCTGTCGCAGATGGATCACGACAGCAAGCAGAAGGCCTACGGTTCCGACATCACCTACGGCACCAACAACGAATACGGCTTCGACTACCTGCGCGACAACATGGTCTACGACGCGAAGGAACGCGTGCAGCGCGGCCTGAACTTTGCCGTGGTCGACGAGGTGGACTCGATCCTGATCGACGAAGCGCGTACCCCGCTGATCATTTCCGGCCAGGCCGAGAACCACACCGACCTGTACCACAAGATCAATGAAGTTCCGCCGCTGCTGACCCTGCAGATCGGCGAAGAAACCCCGGACGGCAAGGGCAAGGTCGAAGTCCCGGGCGATTACACCAAGGACGAGAAGGCGCACACCGTGCTGCTGACCGAGGCCGGCCACGAGAAGGCCGAAGCCATCCTGACCAAGATGGGCCTGCTGCCGGAAGGCGCTTCGCTGTACGACGCCGCCAACATCACCCTGATCCACCACCTGTACGCGGCGCTGCGCGCCCATGTGCTGTACCACAAGGACCAGCATTACGTGGTGCAGAACGGCGAAGTGGTGATCGTCGACGAATTCACCGGCCGCCTGATGACGGGCCGCCGCTGGTCCGATGGCCTGCACCAGGCCGTCGAAGCCAAGGAAGGCGTGCGCATCCAGAACGAGAACCAGACCCTGGCCTCGATCACCTTCCAGAACTACTTCCGCATGTTCACCAAGCTGTCCGGCATGACCGGTACCGCCGACACGGAAGCCTACGAATTCCAGGAAATCTACGGCCTCGAGACCGTGGTCATCCCGCCGAATCGCCCGTCGCAGCGCAAGGACCGCCAGGACCAGGTCTACAAATCGGCCGAGGAAAAATACGGCGCGATGCTGAACGACATCCGCGACTGCTACGAGCGCGGCCAGCCGGTGCTGGTCGGTACCACCTCGATCGAGAACTCGGAGCTGCTGTCCGGGATCCTGACCAAGGCGGGCCTGCCGCACAACGTGCTGAACGCGAAGCAGCACGCCCGCGAGGCGGAAATCATCGCCCAGGCCGGCCGTCCGAAGATGATCACCATCGCCACCAACATGGCGGGCCGCGGTACCGACATCGTCCTCGGCGGTAACGTCGAGAAGCAGATCCAGTTCATCGAAGCCGACGAGTCGCTGTCGCCGGAGCAGAAGGCCGAGCAGGCCCAGAAGCTGCGCGACGAATGGCAGTCGCTGCACGACCACGTGGTGGCACAGGGCGGCCTGCACATCATCGGTACCGAGCGCCACGAGTCGCGCCGCGTCGACAACCAGCTGCGCGGCCGTTCGGGCCGTCAGGGCGACCCGGGCTCCTCGCGCTTCTACCTGTCGCTCGACGATCCGCTCCTGCGCATCTTCGCCGGTGACCGCGTGCGCGCGATCATGGACCGTCTGAAGATGCCGGAAGGCGAACCGATCGAGGCCGGCATCGTGACCCGTTCGATCGAGACCGCCCAGCGCAAGGTCGAGGCCCGCAACTTCGACATCCGCAAGCAGCTGCTCGAATACGACGACGTCGCCAACGACCAGCGCAAGGTGATCTACACCCAGCGTAACGAGCTGCTGGAGTCGGTCGACATGTCCGAGCTGATCGCAAGCCTGCGCACCGGCGTGTTCACCGATGTGGTGCGCACCCACGTGCCGGCCGAATCGGTCGAAGAGCAGTGGGACATCCCGGCGCTGAGCCGCGTGCTGGCCGACGAGTGGGCGCTGCCGGTGCCGCTGGCGCAGATGCTGGAAGACGAGCCGAACCTGAACGACGACGACATCCTCGAGCGCGTGCTGGCCGCCGCCGACGAGTCGTACAACAGCAAGGTGGCGATCGTCGGCAAGGAAGCCTTCGGCGGCTTCGAGCGCAACGTCATGCTGCAGAACATCGACACCCACTGGCGCGAGCACCTGGCGGCGCTGGACCACCTGCGCCAGGGTATCCACCTGCGCGGCTACGCCCAGAAGAACCCGAAGCAGGAATACAAGCGCGAAGCCTTCGAGCTGTTCGGCGCCATGCTGGACCAGATCAAGAACGAAGTGATCCGCACCATCATGACGGTCCGCATCCAGACCCGCGAGGAAGTCGAGGCGGCGGAAGCAGCGATGCAGGCAGCCGCGGCGCACCTGGAAAACATCAACTACCAGCACGCCGACTTCGACCCGACGGCCGCGCCGGAAGAACTGATGGCACCGCAGGCGGCCACCGCCGGCGCCACCGCGGTGAGCGACGATCCGGCCACCACCTACATGGGCATGAAGGTCGGCCGCAACGACCCTTGCCCTTGCGGCAGCGGCAAGAAGTTCAAGGCTTGCCACGGCAAGCTGGCGTAATCTGCCGGATTGCGGCAAACAGAAAGGCTCCCCGCGGGGGAGCCTTTTTTATTGGCGATGCTGCGTGGGCTCGGGGAGCCCACCCTACGAATCATGGCGCCGCTGTAGGGTGGGCACCCAGTGCCACGCGCAGGTCACACCGGTTTCAGGCTCTTGCGCAGCCAGGCAAGCGCCTCATCGCTGACGCCCGACCCCTTGCGCAGCATCGGCCGTTCCTCGGTCGCACGGCGAAAGCCCGCGACCGCCTGCGGATCGGTGCCGACCATGTCGTGGAACAGCTCCATCCACTGGCGCCCCAGCTCGCGGGAGGCCGGCTGCGCGGCGTCCGGATCGATGCGCATCTGTTCGCGCACCCGGCCGATCAGCGGCGCCCACTCGTGGCCGCGCGAGGCGTAATGCCTGCGCATGCGGGCGATCACGTCGGGTGCCAGGTAGCGCGACCAGATCGCGTATTTGATCTCGCCGATCACCGCCAACATGTAGTGCATGAGGTCTTCCGGTACGTCGGCCGACCCTTTTTCGCGCGTCATCATCAGGTTGACGCGGGCCGCGAGTTCGGCGTCGCCGTTGGTGCCGCGGCCGAAGGTGTCCAGCCAGCGCTGTCCCAAGTCCTGGGCGGCTTGCGCATCCGGCGGCGTCTGCTTGTGCATCAGCGCCTGCGCTTCTTCGACCATGCCCTTGAATTGCGCCTTGATGGCTTCGTCGTGGTACATCGGGAGGCGCGCCAGTTCATCCTGTGTGAAGTATTTTTCGTACATGCTCATCTGCTCCAGTGAGTCCAGCCAGGTGGACAGGTCGGGCTGGCCGCCAGTCGCGAGTTCGGCGTGCAGGCGCTGTAACTGCTCGCGCACCCGCGCCGCCTCGGCGATCCGGCGGTCGATGGCCGCTAGCTGGCGCTCGACCACCGCCAGCGGACTGCCTTCCGGACTGTCCAGGTAAAGGCCGATGTCGGCCAGGCTCATGCCGAACGAACGCAGGGCCTGGATCTGGTGCAGGCGCGCCACGTCGTCGCGGTCGTAGAGCCGGTAGCCGGCATCGGAACGCGCCGAAGGCCGGAGCAGCCCGATGCTGTCGTAATGGTGCAGCGTGCGCACGGTGAGCCGGGCGAGCGCGGCGAGTTCTCCCACTTTCAGCATCGAACTGTCTCCTTTTCTTCAACGTGAACCCAGTCTGGCGCCTCACGTGGCGTGAGGGTCAAGCTTGTTTTGATTTACTGTCATGATATTCTGGCAAGCTTCGCACATTCCTGGAGCGCGCATGCAGACCCTGACCGATGGCGCCATCCCGCAGCCGGCTGCGTCCCGTCTGTTGCTGGTGGCCGCCGTGCTGTTCTTCTTCTACCAGATGCCCGAAGGCGTCGGAAATCCCTATCTGCTGCTGCTGTTCCCGCTCGCGGCGTGGTGGGGCTCGCGTGTCCTCGGCTTCAGCGGCATGCGCGCCTGGTACCTGGACGCGCGGCCAGGCTGGCTGCGGCTCCTGGCGCTGGGCCTCGGGCTGGCTGTCGTCGCCAAGTTCGCCGCCGTCGCCATCGGTACGCGCGCCGGCGTGTACACCTTCGCGTGGGCGGAGACGCCGCCCGCCAGCGCGCTGGCCTTGCTCGTTTTCTCTACCTTCATCGCGTCCAGCGCCGAGGATATCCTCACGCGCGGTCTCGTGCTGCGCGCTTTCCCGACGCTCGGCAGGCGCTGGGTTTTCATCGTGGTCTCGGCCGCGCTGTACGTGCTGAACCACATCTACCGCTTGCACAAGGGGCCGGTCGAGTGGTTGACGATCTTCTGCTTCGGCCTTGCCTACGCGGCGGCGCTGTACCGTACGCGCACGCTGTGGGCAGCGGTCGGCCTGCACTGGGGCTGGAACCTCGCCAACGGCCTGCTCGACAGCTTCGCCCAGTCAGACCTCGCGCAACCCACGGTTGCGCCGTTCTATTCCTGCGTCGCCCACCTGGTATTGCTGGCCTGCGCCCTGACCTTCATGCGCCCCGCGGCGGGGCATGCCGGAACCGCTTTTCCTCATGCCACAAGGTGACGAACAAGGTCATCACCACCGGCCCGACGAACAGCCCGATCAGGCCGAGCGTTTCGACCCCGCCCAGGATGCCGAGTAACACCGCCAGGAAGGGCAGCTTGGTGGCGTTGCCGATGATGGTCGGGCGGACGAAGTGGTCGGCCACGAACAGCACGATGAAGCCCCAGGCGGCGATGGCGGCGGCAGCCGCCACGTTGCCCTGGTAGACCAGCAGGGCGGCGACGGCGCCGAAGGCCAGCGGCGCGCCGAAGGGGATGATGGCCAGCACGCCGGTGGCGGCTGCCCACAGCATGCTCGATGGCACGCCGGCGAACTGGTAGCCGATGCCCAGCAGGACGCCCTCGGCCAGGCCGACCAGCACCAGGCCGTTGACGGTGGCGCGCACCGCGGTCGGCACCTTCAGCGAATACAGGGTCCAGCGCTGGGCGCCGATCAGGTGCGAACCGATGGCCTCGAGCTGGCCCTGCAGCGCCTTGCCGTCCTTGTAGAAGAAGAACAGGCAGAGGAAGGCGAAGCCGATGTCGATCAGGCGGTGCAGGGTGCCGGTGCCGACCCGTTTGAGCACTTCGCTGGCCGATTGCATGTGGCCCACCGAGCTGTCCTGCAGCAGGTGCGCCAGGCCGTGCGGCTGGCCCAGCGTGGCCTGCCACCAGTTGTAGACGGCTTCGCCGGCCATCGGGATCCGGTGCAGCCATGCGGGGGCCTCCAGGCCCTCGGTGTTGGCGCTGGCGACCAGTTGGGCCAGTGCCGGCGCCTGGCGTGCGGCCTGGGTCAGGCCCAGGACCAGCGGCGTGACGAAGACCAGCGCCGCCACTACCGTGGTCAGGGCCGCGGCCAGGATCTCGCGGTTGCCGAGCATGCGCAGCGCGCGCCGGTAGAGCGGCCAGGTGGCGATGCACAGGATCGCGGCCCACAGCAGCGGCAGCACGAAGCGCTGGGTCACGAACAGGGCGGCCAGGATGATCGCCAGCGAAAAGCCGGCGCTCAAAACGCTGCGTTGGGTCTCGGTCATGGATGCTTTCTCAAGGCGCCGGCACGGGCGAGCGCGGCCCGCCGCGGGTGCGCGACACGCTCCAGTCTACCTGCAGCCCGATCGGTTTGCCGTCCTGCAGGGCCGGGATGTAGCGGCACTGACCCAGCACCTCGACCATTGCCTGGTCCCAGGCCGGGTAGCCGCTGGATGCGGTGACGCGCGCGTTTTCCACCGTGCCGCTCTCATTCACGCGGTAAGCGAAGCCCGCGCTCAAGGCCTTGTCCTGGGCCAGCACCTCGTCCGGGAAGTCCGGCAGGCGGCAGCTGTCCTCGATGCGGCGTGCCTGCAGGGCGCCCGGCGGCAGGTCCGAGCGCTGGTTCGACACCGGTGCCTGGCCGCCCGCCGGCGCCTGGGGCAGCGCGACTTCCTTGCCGTTGGCGCTCAGCTTCCCGTTGCGGAATTCGACGGTCGAGACCAATACGTCGTTCTCGATACGTGCGTAGCCGGCGCCGACCAGCTTGCCGACCACGACGTCGGTCATGGTCTGGCCCAGCTGGGCCACGCTCATGCCGTTCGGCGCCGCCCCCTGTTGCGCCGACTGGCGCGCGGCAACGATGCCGCTGATATCGCGCACCATCGCGACCGGCACGCGGATCTCGAAACGGGCGGCGATCTTTTTCACCAGCGCCGCCACGTTCTTCAGGTCGGCCTCGACCGCGCCCTGCAGGCCGACACGGCCGCGGATGCTGGCCTTGTTGCCGTGGAAGCGCGCGCTGATCTCGTCGATCTCGATGGCCGAGCCGCGCACCAGGGCGCTCTTGCCGAAGGTCTGCAGCATCGGCATCACGGCCGCCAGCTGCTGCTCAGGCGTCATCGCCTTCAACTGTTCGCGCTGGCGCTCGCCGGCGGCCTGCAATTCCACCATGGCGGCGCGGTCGAGGTTCACGAAGCGCATGTCGAAGCGCACGTCCTCGACCTTTTCGCCGGCGGCGTCGATGCTGGCGATGCGCTGCTGGAGCTGCATGTCGACGGTCTTCGGCCGTTCGATGGTGCGCCAGGACGTGCGCAGATCGTTCACGCTGAAGTCCATGCCGCCATTCGGCGTCTGCGGCGTTGGCGGCGATTCGCCGCGCACGCGGGCAATGCGCAGCTGGCCGTTGCCGAACCAGAGCTTGTCGGGGCTGCGGCGCTGGCGACCGGTCAGGCTGATGCCCTCCGCGCTCAGGCGCATGGCCGGGTCGCTGGCAGCCAGCATGTTCCAGCGTCCGCTGAAGTCGACCGTGGTGCCGCTCTTGTCGGTGTCGAAGTCGAGCAGGGCCTCGTCCCAGTCCACGCGCGAATCGTCCTTGTCCGCATAGTGCAGCGGCTGCAGGCGCATGCGGTACAGCTGGCGTCCGGGTTTGGCCGGGCGCTTTTCGACGGTGAAGGGCTGCTCGTTGCCGAACACGGCGCGCAGCTTGGCGGCGGTCTCCGGGCTATAGCGCATGGCCCCGAGGCGCTCCAGCTGGACGTGGACGGGCAGGGCAGGGCTCTGCGCCGCCTGGATTTCGCGCATGGCGGATTGCATGGCGTCCGCCACCGGACCGGGTGCGGGGCGGGCCGGCGGCGTGGCTTCGGCGGCGGATGCGGAGGTGGCCAGCAGCGTAGCGGCCAGCAGGGAAGAGGACAGGACAGTTTTCACGGGACGGGGGATATCGTTATTATGTTTCCAATTATTAACGACTCCTCTTAAAAAGTCATTAACGATGCTGCGGCGCTGCCAGGGGCCGGCTGGCGGTACAATAATGGATTAGTCAATCTTTCCTTCTTTGAGAGTCGAGAACACCATGGCCGTCAATTCTCCCCTGCCCGTCGCCAGCGAACTGAAACCCGTGAACGGCATCGACATCGGCTTTGCCGAAGCCGGCATCAAGAAGCCGAACCGCAAGGACGTGCTCTTGATGAAACTTGCCGAGGGCGCCACCGTCGCCGGCGTGTTCACCAAGAACCGCTTCTGCGCCGCGCCGGTCCAGGTGAGCAAGGCCAACCTGGAAGCCGTGTCGAACGGCGGCAAGCCGATCCGCGCGCTGGTGGTCAACACCGGCAACGCCAACGCCGCCACCGGCGAGCAGGGCCTGCAAAGCGCCCGCACCACCTGCGAGGAAATCGCGCGCCTGCTCGGCATCGACGCCCAGCAGGTGCTGCCGTTCTCGACCGGCGTGATCCTGGAACAGCTGCCGGTGCAGAAGATCGTCGCCGCGCTGCCGGCGGCCGTCTCGAACCTGAAGCAGGACAACTGGTTCAATGCGGCGGAAGCCATCATGACCACCGACACCCAGCCGAAAGCGGCCTCGCTGACCACCACCATCGGCGGCCACACCGTCACCATGACCGGCATCAGCAAGGGTGCCGGCATGATCAAGCCGAACATGGCGACCATGCTGGGTTACCTGGCCTTCGATGCGAAAGTCGCGCAGCCGGTGATGAACGAACTGGTGCGCTACGCCGCCGACCGTTCGTTCAACTGCATCACCATCGACGGCGACACCTCGACCAACGACTCCTTCATCCTGGTGGCGACGGGCGCCGGCACGCTGAGCATCGACAGCACCGACAGCCCGGACTACATCGCCCTGCGCGACGCCGTCACCGGCATCTCGACCCACCTGGCCCAGCAGATCATCCGCGACGGCGAAGGCGCGACCAAGTTCATCACCATCTCGGTGGAGCAGGGCCGCGACATGGAAGAGTGCCGCAAGATCGGCTACGCGATCGCCCACTCGCCGCTGGTGAAGACCGCCTTCTTCGCCTCCGACCCGAACCTGGGCCGCATCCTGGCCGCGATCGGCTACGCCGGCATCGACGACCTCGATACCACCAAGCTGGACCTCTACCTGGACGACGTGCTGGTGGCCAAGGCCGGCGGCCGCAATCCGGACTACAAGGAAGAAGACGGCCAGCGCGTGATGAAGAAGGCGGAGATCCTGGTGCGCGTGGAACTGGGCCGCGGCGATGCGAACAGCACCGTCTGGACCTGCGACCTGTCGCACGACTACGTGTCGATCAACGCCGACTATCGCTCGTAAGCGGATCCAGGCATGAACCAGCTCGACCAGTTCCTGCACCGCGCCGAGAACCTGCTGGCCAGGCTGGAGGCGATGCTGCCCCCAGCCGTGCCGCGCGAGCCCGAGTGGGGGCGCAGTTTCGCCTTCCGCTGGCGCCGCAGGCCGGGCGCCGGCGCCAACGCGGGCAAGTACCTGCAGCCGGTGCTGCACGCCTCGAACATCGCGCTGGACGATCTGCAGCACGTTGGCCGCCAGAAGGAGCAGATCGAGCAGAACACGCGCCAGTTCGTGCAGCGCCGCCCGGCCAACAACGTGCTGCTGACCGGCGCGCGCGGCACCGGCAAATCTTCGCTGATCAAGGCTTGCCTGAACGGCTTCGCCAGCCAGGGCCTGCGCCTGATCGAAGTCGATAAAGCCGACCTGGCCGACCTGCCGGACATCGTCGACCTGGTGGCCGGCCGGCCCGAACGTTTCGTGATCTTTTGCGACGACCTCAGTTTCGAAGAGGGCGAGGCCGGTTACAAGGCGCTGAAAGTGGCGCTGGACGGCAGCGTGGCCGCGCAGTCGGACAACGTGCTGATCTACGCGACCTCGAACCGGCGTCACCTGATGCCGGAAAAGATGTCGGATAACGCCGGCTACAGCCACGGCGACGATGGCGATCTGCATCCCGGCGAAACCGTCGAGGAAAAGATCTCGCTGTCCGAGCGTTTCGGCCTGTGGCTGTCCTTCTATCCGTTCAAGCAGGACGATTACCTCGACATCGTCGCGCACTGGCTGCGCAGCTTCGGCTGCACGCCGCAGCAGATCGAGGAAGCGCGCGCGGACGCGCTGCGCTGGGCCTTGCAGCGCGGCTCGCGTTCGGGTCGGGTGGCCTGGCAGTTCGCCAAGGATTATGCAGGCAGGCTGCCGGAATCGGTTGCGCCGGGCTCGGTCAGCGGCTGATAACTACCCGCTGCGCATCAGCTTGGCATTGATTTTTGTCAGATATATTTACAGCTCGATGTTGGGTAAATTATAACTCGTTGATATTGCTAATGACTTTTTGTTGGCATAGCTTTTGCTCTTCCGGTTACGGTGCTTTTCCACCTCAACCAGAAAGGGCAATACATGTCTCTGACAAAAAAAGCCGTATTTTCAATGGTTCTCGGGTTAGTCGTGTTCCAGTCCGCGTATGCGGTGCCATTGCGAAATGGCCTGGGCGGACCCGCCGGCTACGGCGAGCTGAGCCAGATTCCGAATGACGATCAGTCCTCCAACCAGCTGAACCTGCCATTCAGCGTTAATTTCTTCGGTGGCAGCTACAGCCACTTCTTCGTCAACAACAACGGCAACATCTCGTTCGGCAGCGCGCTCGGCACCTTTACGCCCCAGCCTTTCCCGAATTCCAGCCTGCCCGTCATCGCGCCGTTCTGGGCCGACGTCGATACCCGCAACCAGCCGGGCGGTGGCGCGGTCTACGTGGCCGCGCCAAACCAGGATACCGTGGTCGTCACCTGGAATAATGTCGGCTACTACAGCGGGCACAACGACAAGCTGAACGACTTCCAGATGACGCTGGTTAACCGGGCGGACACGGGCGCGGGCAATTTCGATATCGAATTCCGTTATAACCGCCTGGAGTGGACCACCGGCGACGCCAGCGGCGGCTCCGGCGGTATCGGCGGCACCCCGGCGCAGGCCGGCTACGATGCGGGCAACCAGACCAACTTCTTCGTCTTGCCGGGCTCCTTCAGCAACGACATACTGAACCTGGCCAATACCTCGAACGTCAGCCAGGAAGCGCCCGGCCTGTGGACGATGGCGATCCGCAACGGCACCACCTCCGACGGTTCGAGTCCCGATGCGCCGCTGCTGCCCGAGATCGTCAACGACGATGGCTTCCAGTTCAACTTCGACGTGCAGCTGGGAACGCCGGTGTTCATCGATCCGGAAGTCGCGGTCGGCTATGAGTACCGTGTCAATTCGGGTCCGAACATCCTGCGCGCGCTGTTCCCCGTGATTGCCGGCGACACCGATGGCTACCAGATCTACGGCCTCGACGACATCCTGCTGGGGACCGCGATGCCGGGCCAGTGGTTCGAGTTCGGCGCCAACGGCGTCAACGGCTTCAAGCTGCTCGGCATCGACGCCGGCGCCGGCCTCGATCCCGCCAACACGCAGGCCTTTGTCACCGGTCTGGAGTTCACCGGCGCCGGCAGGGTCTCGATGACCCAGGATCCGATCGTGACCGACACCGGCGGCACGGTGCCGGAGCCGACCTCGATGATGCTGCTGGCCGCCGGTGCGCTGGCGTCGCTGGTAGGGCGCCGCCGGCGCGGTGCGCGCGCATGAGGATGGTCTTGCGTGCCATCGGCCTGGCGCTTGCCCTGGCGTCCGGCGCAGTCGCGGCCGGCGCCGGCCCGTCCGCGCCGGATGCGCCGCGCCAGACGCGCAGTGAACGCTACGGCAACTGGGGCATGTCCTGTGCCGTCGCGACCGGCGACATGGGCCGGGCAGTCGAGCGCTGCATGGTGTCGCAGCTCGTCGTGGCCGATCCGCGCAAGCGCCAGGTCGTGCTCGGGCTGACGGTCGATTTCGTCGACTCGCCGGCGGTGCCGACCCTGCGTGCGCGATTCTCGGCGCAAGCCGAACCGCGCGCCGGCATCGGCATCAAGGTCGACGCATTGCCGGACATGCGCCTGGCGATCACGGACTGCGACGCACGCCGCTGCGAAGCGGTGGGGCGCCTCACGCCGCCGGTGCTCAAGCGCCTGCGCGCAGGGAAGCTCGCCCAGTTCGCCTACCTCCAGAAGGATGGGCGCCAGGTAACGCTTCCCTTGTCGCTGAAGGGATTCGGCGACGCGCTGGCCGCCTTGCGCCAGCAGCACCAGGACCTGGCGCGCGATCCGGCCAGGCAGGCGGCACGCTAGCTGGACTGGCCAGGCCCGCAGCGTTCGTTCGCTGCGCGGCCTGGCGTACAATACGGGATTTTCCCGGACAGACACATCCATGCAGGGCAAACAAAGCAAACCCATCGATGTCGCGGTGGGCATCCTGATGCGCGAGAATGGCGACGTGCTGCTCGGCCAGCGCCCCGAAGGCAAACCCTATGCCGGCTACTGGGAATTCCCGGGCGGGAAAGTGGAGCAGGGCGAAGACATCTTCCACGCCCTGCAGCGTGAGTTCGTCGAGGAGCTGGGCGTGCACATCGTCAGCGCCGAGCCCTGGTGCTGCGTCGAACACGTCTACGAACACGCGCATGTGCGCTTGTACTTCTACATCAGCCGCGAGTGGGAAGGCGAGCCGCAAAGCCTGGAGGGCCAGGCCTTCGCGTGGCAGGGCGGGTATTCGGTCAGCCCTTTACTGCCGGCGACCATTCCGCTGCTGGAGTGGCTGGACCGGGTGCGCTATCCACATAATTAATATAGACATCAATGTCTAGATAAGCTATCTTCGCTGAAGCCGGACAAGTTTGTTCAAACCCAGCGAATGGAGCGTATCGTGCATCGCCATGTCATCCTGCTTTCCGCATTGTTTTCCATCTTTCCGGCACGCGCCGAGACCGGCCCGGTCGGCGAGCGGGCCGCCATCATCCAAAGCATCGTCAAGGAACTGAACACCTCCTATATCGATGCCGAAAAAGCCCGCAAGCTGGAACCCGTCTTGCGTCGCGCCGACTTCGGCAAGTCGGACAGCGAAGAAGCTTTTGCCGAGAGCGTCACGGCGATGATGCGAGACGTGACCAAAGATCCGCACCTGCGCTTGCTGTACAGTGCGGAGCCGGCGCCGGGATCCACGAATGCCAAGCCGGCGCCGAGCCTCGCGCAACGGCAGGCACGCATGCGTGAAGAAAATTATGGAATCGAACGTGTCGAGCGCCTGCCCGGCAATATCGGCTACCTGAAGACGCGCTTCTTCGCGCCCGCGGCCGATTCGGGACCGGCTATCGGCGCGGCCATGACGCTACTGGCCAATACGGATGCCCTCATCATCGACCTGCGCGAGAACGGTGGCGGCACCACCGATGCGGTGCCTCTGCTGGCGAGTTATTTCTTCGATAAACGGACACATATCGCCGATCTCTACACGCGCGAAGGGAATGTCATCGAGCAGCAGTGGACGTCGCCGGCCGTGCCGGGCAGCCGTTTTAGTGCAGACAAAGAAGTCTATATCCTGACCAGCAAGGAGACCTTTTCGGCGGCCGAGGGGCTGGCCTTCGCCCTGAAAGGCCTGAAGCGCGCGATCATCGTCGGGGAAACGACGCGCGGCGGCGCGCATCCTTCTCTCATCAAGCCGATCAATGCCCGTCTTGCACTGATGGTGCCAAACTCCACGGCGCGCGATCCGGTCACGCTCAAGGATTGGGAAGGCGTGGGCGTGGCGCCCGATGTGGCCGTGCCTGCCGCGGAGGCATTGACCCGAGCACAGATTCTCATCCTCGACAAACTGCGCGCACGCAAGCAGGAGCCGAGGGTGCAGGCCGACATCCGCAAGCGCCTCGAGGAACTCGGCCCAGCCTCCTGAGTCCTGCGTGCCTCACTCAGGCCTTGGCTTGACGCGCCAAGTGCTCCGGATAGCGGGCGCCCTGCACCGTGATGTTCGCGGCCGCCGCATCGATGCCGGCCAGGTCCTCCGGCGTCAACTGGAGCGCCACGGCGCCCAGGTTCTCGTCCAGTCGGTGCAGCTTGGTGGTGCCCGGAATCGGCACGATCCAGGGTTTCTGCGCCAGCAGCCAGGCCAGCGCCACCTGCGCCGGCGTCGCGCCTTTCTGCTGCGCGACTTGGCCCAGCAGATCGACCAGTGCCTGGTTCGCTTTCCGCGCCTCGGCGGTGAAGCGCGGCAGGCTGTTGCGGAAGTCGGCGCTGTCGAACTGGGTGCTCTCGTCCATTTTGCCGGTCAGGAAGCCGCGTCCAAGCGGGCTGAAGGGCACGAAGCCGATGCCCAGTTCTTCGAGCAGCGGCAGGATCTCCGCTTCCGGTTCGCGCGTCCACAGCGAGTATTCGCTCTGCAGTGCCGTGACCGGCTGCACCGCGTGGGCGCGCCGGATCGTGTCGGGTCCGGCTTCGGACAGGCCGAAGTGCTTCACCTTGCCTTCCTTGATCAGCTCGCCAACCGTGCCGGCGACGTCCTCGATCGGCACGTTCGGATCGACGCGGTGCTGATAGAGCAGGTCGATCACATCCGTCTTCAGGCGTTTGAGCGAAGCCTCGGTGACGGCGCGGATGTGTTCCGGGCGGCTGTCCAGCTCGCTCCAGCGCGCGCCGCCCTTCGGGTCGGGCGCGAAGCCGAACTTGGTGGCGATGACGACCTGCCCGCGCAGCGGCGCCAGCGCCTCGCCGACCAGTTCCTCGTTGTTGAAGGGGCCATAGACTTCGGCCGTATCGAAAAAGGTGACGCCGCGCTCGACCGCGCTGCGCAGCAGCGAGATCATGTCGGCCCTGGTGGGTGCCTGGCCGTAGGCGTGGGTCATGCCCATGCAGCCCAGGCCGAGGGCGGAGACTTCCAGATTGCCGAGTTTTCGTTTCTGCATCGTGCGCTCCTGACAAAGTGAAGGACGACTATAGCAGTCCGTCCGCCACCGCGCAGGCAGCGCTTCAAGTGTGCAGGATGCGGCCGCCCGCGAACGCCCAGTTTTCCCAGCTGGTTTCCTTGAACACCACCATCACGTTTTCCGGGTCCAGCCCGGCCATGCGCAGGCGGTCCATCAGTTCGGCCAGCAGCTTCTTCTTGACCTTCACGCTGCGCCCGACCGACCACAGGATCTCGATCAGCACGAAATCGTCGGTGCGCGCCGTGGCCACGTCGGGATAGGAAGCATCGAAGCGGAAGTCGGCGGCGTCGAGTTCCAGCACGCGCTGGAACTTGTCGGTGTCGGGCACGCCGGTCGAGACCAGGCTGGCGTGCACGGCATCGAGCACCTTGCCCTTGAACTCGGGGCTTTTCGGCTTGCGGACGGTAAGGGTGACGAGCGGCATGCGGAATCCCCTTCAAAAAGGCTTACTGGTTGGCCAGCGGATCGTCCTGGGCGTCATTGGGCGCGGCGCCCGGGATCGTGTATTTTTCCTCGGCCCAGGCGCCAAGGTCGATTTGTTTGCAGCGTTCGGAGCAGAAGGGGCGGAACTTGTTCGCGGGGGTCCATTCCACTTTCTTGCCGCAGGTGGGGCAGGCGACGACGGTCATGATTCGGTTCAGAAGTTACAGAGGGTGAGCTCGAATGGTACATCGTCTTCGAGCGGCTTGGGTTTCAGGTCCCCGCCCTGGCTCGTGAAGCGCACCCACAGCATGTACTTGTTGGCCGAGATTTCCGGAATCGCACCGAGGTTCTCGTCGATGGACAGACGCAGCATCTGGTAGACCTTCCCCTGCAGCATCTGCTGGTAGCTGCCGGCCACCGCGATCATCTTGACCGGACCGCCCGAGTCGCGCAGCAGGCGCAGCACCAGGGACAGGGCGTCGAACAGCGGCGCCAGCGGCGCGAACCAGGCCGCGATGTCGGCATGGCGCTGCTCGGCAGAACGATGCTGCCAGGCGTAGTAGGAAGGCAGGTCGAATTCGCAGGCGCCGCCCGGCATCACGGTGCGGCCGCGGATGCTCATCAGCCATTCGTTGTCGCGCACGTTCTGGCCGGTCTTGCCCTGGGCGTTGACGAGGGCGTTGCTGATGGTATCGAGTTCGGCCAGCACGGCGTCGAGCGCGTCGGCGGCGACGGCCGGATTGCTGCGGTAGCTCAGCAGGCTTTGCTTCTGGCGTTCGAGTTCCTGCAGCAGGTCGGACTTGAGGTCCGCGCGGCCCGCCACTTCCAGCATGTCGAAGATCGTCGCGAGGGCGACGTGGTGCTGCAGAGGATGCTCCTGATTCACAAAGAACTTGAATTTCTCGTACAGGTCCTCGAGCCGCAACAACGTGCGAATCCGCTCGTTGAATGGGTATTCGTAGACGATCAAAGTGGCATTCCTCTCGGCGTAGGCTGGCGCGACCACGTGATTCTGAACCATCGTGGGCAAAATTACAAACGCTCGTTCGGATCGCTGGCTAATCTTGCCGCTTCGTCAAGATAAAAGGCGTGCAGGCGTTCCACCTGGGGCAGCAGCGCATCGACGCCGGCGTCGTTGAGGATGAGGTCGTCGGCGGCCAGCCGGCGCTGGGCGCGCGAGACCTGGGCCGCCATGATGGCGCGTACCTGGGCTTCGGGCAAGCCATTGCGCGCCATCACGCGGGCCACCTGCACCTCTTCCGGACAATCGATCGCCAGCACCCGCGCCACGCGCTCGCGCCAGGTGCCGGATTCGATCAACAGCGGCACCACGAACATCACGTAAGGCCCGGTGGCGATCAGGGCCGCCGCGGCGGTGGCTTCGCGGATGCGCGGATGCAGGATACCCTCCAGGCGGGCCCGCGCGCCGGGATCGGCAAACACCAGGGCGCGCATCTTCGCGCGGTCCATGGCGCCGTCCGGCGTGGCGAAATCGGCGCCGAATTCGGCGATCAAGGCCGGCATCGCCGCACCCTGGGGTGCGGTCAGCGCGTGCGCGATCTGGTCGGTGTCGATGACCGCGGCGCCGCGCGCGGCGAACAGGTCGGCGACGGTGGTCTTGCCGCAGCCGATGCCGCCGGTGAGGCCGACCGTGAATCCTTGTTTATCCCGCAGTTTATTCATTCAAGGCTGCGCCAGCCCGATCGCCAGGCGCGTCAGTTCGGGTCCGTAGAAGAGGGCGATCATACCAGCGCCGGCCAGGTAGGGGCCGAACGGGATGTGCTGGCCCTTCTTGGTCCGGCCGATCACGATCATGGCGATGCCGATGGCGGCGCCAACGAAGGAGGACAGCACGATCAGTGCCGGCAGCATCTTCCAGCCGAACCAGGCGCCGAGGGCGGCCAGCAGCTTGAAGTCGCCGTCGCCCATGCCGATCTGCCCGCGCACCAGTTCATAGGTGCGCGCGACCGCCCACAGGAACAGGTAGCCGCCGGCGGCGCCGAGCACCGCTTCGCGCAGCGGCACGAAATTGCCGTCCAGGTTGATGAGCAGGCCCAGCCACAGCAGCGGATAGGTGAGGTCGTCCGGCAGTTCCTTGTGGTCGATGTCGATCAGCGTCATCGCGATCAAGAGGTAGGTGAAGACCAGCGTCGCCAGACCGGTCCAGCCGCTGCCGAAATGCCAGATCAGCAGTCCCGACAGGATGCCGCTGACCGCTTCGACGATCGGATAGCGGGCCGAGATCGGCGCTTTGCACGCGCTGCATTTGCCGCGCAGGACCAGCCAGCTGACGATGGGGATGTTTTCCAGCGCCCCGATCTGGTGGCCGCAATGCGGGCAGGCCGACCTCGGCACCATCAGGTTGTAGCGGTCCGGGTGGGGCAGCGGCTTGCCCTCTTTGTCCGCGATGTAGTTGTCGATCTCGCGCTGGCGCATGATCGGCAGGCGGTGCACGACCACATTCAGGAAGCTGCCGATCAGCAGGCCGAAGATGGCGGCGACCACGGCGGCGGCCATGGTGCCCGGGGCGGCGAAGAGGAAAAGATCCGGTTGCATAGGGAGCAGATAAGCGGTTTCTGTGAATCAACCTATTGTAGGGGGATTTCGACAGTCTGGACACTGCCGACGCGGCCACGCGACAGATTGGCGCCGGCATGGCAAGATGGCGGTTCGATACCGCCAGGCCCATGTGCATAATGAAGTCGTCGTTGAAACGAGCATTTCCCGTGTTGTCCTTGCATCCTGTAACGGTAGGGACGCTGTTGGGCGGTATCGTCATCACCCTGTTCCTGCACCAGGCGGTACTCGGCCTGGAGCGCACGCGCAGCGGCTACGACTTCGCACGGCGCCAGGAAATACGGATTGCCCTGATCAAAGGCAGTTTCGACGAGGCCGGCGAAGCCGTGCGCGCGGTCAACCTGTTGTTCCGCTCGAGCGACGAGGTCAGCGACGCCCAGTTCATCCGCTTCACCCAGCCCTTGATCGACACCTACCCGTATGTGCACGGGCTGACCTCCCACCGCTTCGTGCCTGGCGCCGAGCGCGCAGCCTACGAGGCCGCACGGCGCAAGGTATGGCCGGATTTCGAGATCAAGGAAAAGAAGGATGGCGGCTTCGTGCGCGCCGGCGAACGTCCGCTGTACCTGGTGCTCGACATGATCGCGCCGCAGCAGCGCAATGCCTCCGCGCATGGTTACGACATCTGGTCCTTCGCGCCGCACCGCGAACTGGCCGAGCGCGCGATCGCGACCGGCCAGGCGATGGCCAGCGGCCTGGTACCCATGGTCGAGCCGGTCGGCCGGCTCGGCATCGTGATCACGCTGCCGGTCTACGGTCCGCTGTCGCCCGGTGCCGGATCTGTCGAAAGGCGCGCCGCGGCGCGCGGCGTGAGCGAAGTCCTGATCGATGTCTACGAACTCGTTCAACTGAACCTGCGCCATGCCAACCTGGCGCCCGGCGTCGAAATCACCCTGTCCCGCCAGGTGCAAGGGCAGTCGACGATGCGCGAGGTGGGGCGCTTCGGCAGCCTCGACGGCGGCGAAGCGGCTTTCCCCGGCAAGCTGGTGGGCTCGGTACTGTTCGACCGCACCCAGCGCTTCACCGTGTCCGGGCAGGCCTGGGAATTGCGCTCGCGTGCCCGCGAACCCGCTATCGCCCACCTCGGATCCGTGCTTGTCCTGCTGACTGGCCTGGGCTTCAGCGTCGCCGCCGCCGCCCATGTGCAGGGACGGTCGCGCCGCGTCGCCTACATCCAGGCCCTGGTGGACGAGCGCACCGCCGACCTGCGCCGCACGTCCGAGGCGCTGCGGCTGTCCCAGCGCGCCATCGAATCGAGCGCGAATGCGGTCATCCTGGTGGACGCGCTGGCCGAGGGCACACCCATCATCCACGTCAATCCCGCCTTCCAGCGCCTGCACGGCCTGCGCCCGGAGGAGGTCATCGGCCAGCCGATCGACATGCTGGCGCCCGACGGCGACGAGCAGCCGGCCCTCCACGAACTGCACAATGCCCTGCGCGAGCGGCGCGAAAGCCACGTGGTGCTGCAGCTCGCGCGCAAGGACGGCGCGAGGTGGTTCGCCGACATCTACCTGGCCCCGGTCAAGGACGCGCAGGGCGTGACCGACCATTTCGTCATCAGCGAATACGACGTCACCACGGCCCGCCAGTACGAAGCCGAACTGGAACATCGGGCCCACTACGACACCCTGACCGGCCTGCCGAACCGGGTGCTGCTGACCGACCGCATCGCACGCGCGATCGCGTTCGCGCGCCCGCAGGGCTGGCCGGTATGGGTGGTGGCGCTCGACCTCGACCACTTCAAGCACGTCAACGACAGTCTGGGCCACGCGGCCGGCAACCGCCTGTTGCGCCAGGCCGGCGAACGCATACTGGCGCAGGCCGGCCCCACCGGCACCGTGGCGCGCACCGGCGATGACGAATTCGTGCTGCTGCTGGAAAGCCGCATCGACGAGCGCCAGGCGGCCGCGATGGTGAACGAGGTGCTGGCGGCGGTCGCCGCGCCCTTCACGGAACAGGACCAGCGCCTGTTCATCACCTGCAGCGCCGGAATCGCGGGCTTCCCCGGCGACGGCAGCGATGCCGAGACCCTCGTCAAGCATGCCCAGATCGCCATGGTCCGGGCCAAGGAAGCCGGCCGCAACGCCGTGCGCTTCTACCTGCCCAGCATGAACGAAAGGGCGGTGGAGCGGCTGGCGCTGGTCGATGCGATGCGCCACGCCATGAGCTACAGCGAGTTCGAACTGTATTACCAGCCGCAGATCGCGCTGGCGACTGGCGAAGTGATCGGCATGGAAGCGCTGCTGCGCTGGCGCCACCCGCAAATGGGCATGCTGCGTCCAGACCGGTTCATCTCGCTGGCCGAGGAGACCGGATTGATCGTCCCGCTGGGCACCTGGGTCTTGCGCGCCGCCTGCGCCCAGACCGCGACCTGGCACAGGAGCGGCCTGGGCGAATTGCGCATCGCCGTCAACCTGTCCTCGCGCCAGTTCAACGACGCCTCGCTGCCGCGCCTGATCGAATCGGTGCTGCTCGAGACCGGCCTGCCGGCCACCAGCCTCGAGATCGAGCTGACCGAAAGCCTCATGATGGAAAACGTCGATGCCGCCATCGCCACCATGCGCGAGCTGAAGGCGATGGGCGTGCAGCTCTCGATCGACGACTTCGGCACCGGCTACTCGAGCCTGTCCTACCTGAAGCGCTTTCCGGTCGACGTGCTGAAGATCGACCAGTCCTTCGTGCGCGACATCGAGAACGACACCAACAGCACGGCGATGGTGGCGGCGATCATCTCGCTGTCCCACGACCTGGGCCTGCGCGTGATCGCCGAAGGCGTCGAGACCGAGGCCCAGCTGGCCTACCTGCGCAGCCGCGGCTGCGACGAGGTGCAGGGCTACCTGTTCAGCAGGCCGGTGCCGGCGCGCGAGTTCGAGCAGATGCTCAGGGATTCCCGCCTGGCCGCGCTGCAGGGGGCTGCTGTTCGGCCCATCGGCTGAACCAGCTGCCTACGCGCAGGTCGCCGTCGTAGCTGAGGTGGTTGGTGTCGCGGTACATCAGGCGCCCGTCGATCATGGCGCTGCACCAGCGCTCGTCGCACAGCGCGCTCGATGCGCGGAACCATTCGACCTGCGGGAACATGCGCGCCGTCTCCTGGCGGATCTGCTCGTGCTGGTCGACCTGCTTGTCCCATTCGCTGCGCGGGATGCCGCAGGGCGAGGTCGTGGCCGAGGAAGCCACGCCGGGGCGCCTGATGCAGGTGCGCGGGTCGAAAGGCAGGATCGGCACGTCTTCGATGACGATCACGCGCTTGCCGGCGGCCAGGAAGCGGCGGTAGGTATCGCGCGCGGCGTTCACCATCGGCTTGAAGTTGTCCGCGAAGCCGACCCGCTGGTGGGTGGCGAAGATGACGGTCTTGATCGAGGGCGTGTTCAGCGCCTGCTCCAGCATCGGCTGGGTCGCTTTCTGGAACTCGTCGTCGGCGCCGGCCGGCAGGTCCCAGTAGGGCACGCGGGTGCCGAGCATCAGCAGGTTCTCGCCCTTGCTCTTGTAGTAGTTGGTGAGGCCGGCCACCACGTGGTAGGCATGGCTGTCGCCGAGCAGCGCCACGGTCGGCTCGCGCTCGGGCCAGGCCTGCAGGCAGTATTTGTAGACGGAGTCGAAGCCGTAGCGCTGCTTGCAGGCGGCGGCGTTGGCCTTGTCTTCGACCAGGACCAGGGCCTTCTGGTTGGCCAGGTTTTCCTGGATCGCCGCGCGCTGCGGCAGCCCCTGCTGCCAGAACACGTAGCCGCCGGCCAGGCCGGTGCCCGCCATCAGCACGCACAGCAGCGTCACCGCGGTCCGCGCACGGGCGCCGCGCAGGCTGCGCAGCGGCCGTTCCAGCAGGCGCCAGGACAGCCACGCCAGCAGCACCGCCGCCACCAGCGCCGCGGCGCGGATCTGCGGCGCCGGCAGGTGGCCTTCGACGATCTGGGCGAAGGACAGCAGCGGCCAATGCCACAGATAGAGCGGATAGCTGATCAGGCCGATCCAGACCATCACCGGATTGCCCAGTACCAGCCGGTTGAACCAGGCCTGCGGCCCGGCTTCGATCAGCAGCATGGCCGCCGCCACCGGCATCAGTGCCCACCAGCCGGGGAAGTGCTTCGGGGTGATCAAGGCCAGGCCCAGGGCCAGCAGCGCCAGCGCGGCGCTGGCCATCAGGTGCGCCTTGAAGCCGCCAGGCGCAGCGCTCGGGCGGCCATGGGCAACACAGGCCAGCAGCGCGCCACCCAGCAGCTCCCAGGCGCGGCTCAGCGGCGAATAGAAGGTGGCGGTCGCGTGGTGGCTGATCCCGGCCGCGTTCAGCGCGAAGGACAGCAGCGCCAGCAGCGCGGTCACCAGCAGCAGCTTGCTGCGCCAGCGCCAGGCCAGCGCCAGCACCGCCGGCCACACGATGTAGAACTGCTCCTCGATCCCCAGCGACCACAGGTGCAGTAGCGGCTTGGTGTCGGCGCTGGTATCGAAGTAGCCGACCTGGGCCCAATAGAAGAAGTTGGCGGCGAAGCTGGCGCCGCCGCCGACGTGCTTGCCCAACTGCCCGTATTCGTCGGGGAACAGCGCGAGCCAGCCGAACACCAGGCAGGCGATCATCACCGCCAGCAGCGAAGGGAAGATGCGCTTGACGCGGCGCGCGTAGAAGGCGGCAATGCTGAACTTGCCGAGCTGGAGCTCGCGCAGCAGGATGCCGGAAATCAGGTAGCCGGAGATGACGAAGAAGATGTCGACGCCGATGAAACCGCCCGGCAGCAGGGCCGGGAATGCGTGAAACAGGATCACCGACAGCACGGCGACCGCGCGCAAGCCGTCGATATCCGGACGGTAGGGGAGATGGGTGGCCGCGTGGCGCGTGGCGTCCTTTGGTGCGTCGACGACGTCCGGTGCGTTGGAGTTCAAGGTGCTGGGTCCCGGTGCAAGAATAGATTTATTGCTGACAATTTTCTATTGTTATCTACCAGGGTGGGGTTAGACAAGCCTGGTGGGTAACTGGGTATTCTTGCGCGGGCAGGTGACGTACAGCTTGACCCGTTGCAGGTCGCGCGCCTGGATGCGCCAGGCACCGTGGCCGGCGCCTGGTGGCGCCGGCAGGAACAAGCAGCAGCGGGATTAAACCACCGCCCCCAACTTGAAGATAGGCAGATACATCGCCACAACAAGACCGCCAATCAGCACACCCAGGATCACCATAATCATCGGCTCCATCAGCGAAGACAGCGCACTCACGGCCTCGTCGACTTCCTCTTCATAGAAGTCGGCGACCTTGCCCAGCATGCTGTCCAGCGCACCCGATTCCTCGCCGATGGCGACCATCTGGGTCACCATGTTCGGGAACACATTGGCGTTCTGCATCGCCACCGTCAGGCTGGTACCGGTGCTGACTTCGGTCTGGATCTTGCGCGTCGCGTCGAGGTAGACCGCGTTGCCGGCCGCGCCGCCGACCGAGTCGAGGGCTTCGACCAGCGGCACGCCGGCCGCGAACATGGTCGCCAGCGTGCGGGTCCAGCGCGCGATGGTGGCCTTGCGGATCACTTCGCCGAAGACCGGCAGGCGCAGCAGCAGGCGGTCCATCGCCTGCTGCATCTTCAGCGAACGGCGCCAGGACTGGAAGAAGAAGTAGATCGCACCGAACAGCGAGCCGAAGATGATGTACCACCACTTGACGACGAAGTCGGACATCGCCATCACCACCAGGGTCGGGGTCGGCAGGTCGGCGCCGAAGCTGCTGAACACTTCCTTGAAGGCCGGCACCACCCAGATCATGATCACCGCGGTGACGATGAAGGCGATCGCCAGGATCGAGATCGGATAGGTGAGGGCCGATTTGATCTTGGCTTTCAGCGCCAGCGTCTTTTCCTTGTAGATCGCCAGGCGCGTCAGCAGGTCTTCCAGGATACCGGCCTGTTCGCCGGCGCCGACCAGGTTGCAGAACAGCGGGTCGAAATAGAGCGGGTACTTGCGGAAGGCGTTGTTCAGGCTGGTGCCGGTCTCGATGTCGGCGCGCAGGTCCATGATCAGCTTGGACATCGACGGATTCGAATGGCCCTTGCCGACGATGTCGAAGGATTGCAGCAGCGGCACGCCGGCCTTCATCATGGTGGCCAGCTGACGCGTGAACAGGCCCAGATCCTTTTCGGTGATCTTCTTGCCGCTGCGGTAGGCCTTCTTCTTGACCTTGACCACCACGATGCCCTGGCGGCGCAGGGTCACGTTGACGACGGTTTCGCCGCCGGCGCGCATTTCGCCGCGCACGGTCTTGCCGGTCTTGTCCTTGCCTTCCCAGGCGTAGACGAATTCCTTGATCTGGGCGCCGCCAGCGCTGCGTACTTGGGCCGAAGTTGCCATGTGTTTTCCCGTATCTAAACTACTCGTTGGTGCAGCCAAGCACTTCTTCGAGACTGGTCAGCCCCTGTTTCACCTTCATCAGGCCGGAGCGGCGCAGCGAATTCACGCCTTCGCTTTCGGCCTGGGCGGCGATTTCCATCGCGTTGCCGTTGGCCAGGATCAGGGCTTCGATCGCCGGGGAGATCGGCATGATCTGGTAGATGCCGACCCGGCCCTTGTAGCCTGAGCCCAGGCAGCGCTCGCAGCCGACCGGACCGTAGGGCTTCCATTCGCCGTCGAGGTCGGCGTCGCGGAAGCCGGCGGACCTCAAGACCTCGCGCTCGATGTCGAGCGGCTGCTTGCAGGCGCACAGGCGGCGCGCCAGGCGCTGGGCCGTGATCAGGATGACGGAGGAGGCGATGTTGAAGGGCGCCACGCCCATGTTCATCAGGCGCGTCAGCGTCGACGGCGCATCGTTGGTGTGCAGGGTCGAGAACACCATGTGGCCGGTCTGGGCGGCCTTGATCGCGATGTCGGCGGTTTCCAGGTCGCGGATCTCGCCGACCATGATGATGTCCGGGTCCTGGCGCAGGAATGCTTTCAGCGCGACCGGGAAGGTCAGGCCCGCCTTCTCGTTGACGTTGACCTGGTTCACGCCCGGCAGGTTGATCTCGGCCGGGTCTTCGGCGGTCGAGATGTTGATGCCCGGTTTGTTCAGCAGGTTCAGGCAGCTATATAAAGACACCGTCTTGCCGGAACCGGTCGGCCCCGTCACCAGCACCATGCCGTAGGGGCGGGTGATGGCGTCGATCAGCAGCGCCTTCTGGTCCGGGTCGTAGCCGAGCGCGTCGATGCCCATCTGCGCCTGGGTGGCGTCGAGGATACGCATGACGGTCTTCTCGCCGAACAGGGTCGGCAGGGTGCTGACGCGGAAGTCGATGGTCTTGGTTGCCGACAGCACCAGGCGCATGCGGCCGTCCTGCGGCACGCGCTTTTCGGAGATGTCGAGCTTGGCCAGCACCTTGATGCGCGAGACCAGCTTGTCGCGGATCGACAGCGGCGGCGCCAGGTGGTCGCGCAGCACGCCGTCCACGCGCATGCGGATCCGGTACTGCTTTTCGTAGGGCTCGAAGTGGATGTCGGAGGCGCCCAGCGTGATCGCATCCATCAGCACCTTGTTCAGGAAGCGCACGATGGGCGCGTCCTCGACTTCGGTGGCGGCGGCGGCTTCGGCTTGCGACGGCTGCTGCGGCTCCTCGTCGGCGAATTCGATGTCGTCGCCTTCGCCGACCAGCTCGCTGATGCTCTGCTCGGCGTTCTTGGTCAGCGTGGCCAGCAGGGCCAGCAGGGCGTCGTGGGCGACGATCACCGGCTCGACCGAGGCTTCGCTCTGGAACTTGATCTGGTCCAGGGCCTGGGAATTGGTCGGATCGGACAGCGCCACCGACAGTTTATTGCCGCGCTTGGACAGGGCCACCACGCGCTGGGCCTGCATCAGGCGGGCGTCGATGGCGTTGGCCGGCAGGGCTTCGATACCGAGGGTGGAGAGGTCGAGCAGCGGGTAGCCGAAGGTCTCGGCGCAGAACACGGCCAGGCTGCGCGCATCGATGAGGCCGGCGCCCAGCAGGGTATCGATGAAACCGGTCTTGTCGGCGGCCGCCTTTTTCTGCAGGCCGTCCGCCTGCGGCAGGCTCAGGCGCCCGGCCTGGACCAGGGCGCGCGCCAACCCGGGCAATGCGGTGCCTGCGGTCGGGTTCGGGAGGACTGCTGCCATAGGATCAGGGACGGAGTGGCGACAAGGAGCCGGGCTGGACGCTCATGCCCGGTGGCTGCTTTGGATGATGCCCGTAGGCATCACATTTGTAAAGAGATTGGGGTGAGGATAGAGGCGTGCATACCACGTAGACGAAATGGTATTGCTGAGGTGATAAGTGGGGAAACGGTGACATGTTGGCTCCAGTGGCAATGTGCCGTCATTCCCGCGAAGGCGGGAATCCAAGTTTTGCTTGCAGTAACGAAACGCCTGCAAACTTGGATCCCCGCCTACGCGGGGATGACGTGGTTCCATCGTTTGATAACAACCGGCCTTAACAGTTTCACCACCTTGATTGACTGATTCTGCACCTGCACCACTTCGATCACGACCCCGCCCAGCTTCAGCGCAATCGGACACTCCGGAATCTCCTGCAGTTGTTCGAGCAGCAAGCCGTTGAGCGTCTTCGGTCCGTCCAGCGGCAGGTCCAGTCCCAGCTTCTTGTTGATGTCGCGCAGCGGGGTGCTGCCCTCCAGCAGGCACTCGCCGCTGGCATTCCAGGCCAGGGCGTCGGCACGCACCTCGTCCGGGGTCGAGGTCGTGAAGTCGCCGATCATTTCTTCGATGATGTCTTCGAGCGTGACCAGGCCCTGCACCTCGCCATATTCGTCGACGATGATGCCCAGCCTTTCCTTCTTTTCCTGGAAATACTGGAGCTGGGCGAGGACGTCGGTGTCTTGCGGGATGAAATACGGCGGCGAGAGCAGTGCGCGGACGTGCTCGACCGTCAGTTCGCCCGCTTCGTTCAGCAATCGCACCGCCTTGCGCACCGTCAGGATGCCGACCACCTTGTTGATTTCGCCCTCATACACGAGCAGCTTGCGGTGGGAGGAGGTCGTCAGCTCGGCCATGATGTCCGCGATCGGCAGGGCCAGGTTCAGGGCTTCGACCTGGCTGCGCGGCGTCATGATGTCTTCGACCGAGATCTTTTCCAGGTCGAACAGGTTGAGCAGGATGCTCTGGTGCTTCTGCGGGATGAAGTTGCCGCCTTCCAGCACGACGGTGCGCAATTCCTCGGCCGACAGGCGCTGCTGCTGGGCGCCGGCGTTGGCGCGGATGCCGAGCGGGCGCAGGATGCTTGAGACGAACAGGTTGACGAACCAGATCGCCGGCTTGGCCAGCTTCATCAGCGGCCGCAGGACCAGGCTGGTGCCCAGCGCGATGCGTTCGGGGTAGGTGGCGCCGATCACCTTGGGCGCGATCTCGGCGAACACGATCAGCAGGAAAGCCACGCTGGCGGTGGCGATGGCGATCGTAATGACGCTTTCTTCCTGGCCGAAGAAGATGATGGCGATCGCCGTCACCAGGGCGGTGGCCATCGCATTGATCAGGGTATTGGCGATCAGCACCAGCGACAACAGCTTGTCGGTGCGCTCCAGCAGCCACAGGGTGGTGACGGCGCCGCGGTGACCGCGCCTGGCGAGGTGGCGCAGGCGGTATTTATTGGCAGCCATCAGGGCCGTTTCCGCCATCGCGAAAAAGGCCGAGCAGAGAATCAGGAAGACCAGGGCAAGGACGAGTGCCCAAAGGGGTATGGATTCCAAAGTTGACTGGGAAGAGTCGGGAAGGAATCGATTCTAAGGGGAAGGGAAGGCGGGTTGCAAGTTTGGCCAGATACGGGGGCCGCCGTCCCCGCCTGCGCGGGGACGACGGTATTCAGGCGGGGACGACGGTGTTCAGCCTTCAGCGCAGCGCCAGGCGCTTCCCGGCAGCAGGCGCGGCCGCCGATGCCGCCAGCGTCGGCGTGTTGTCGAGCTTGAACACGGCCAGCGCGTTCGACAGCTGCACGGTCTGCTCGCTCAGCGACTCGGCGGCGGCCGAGGCTTCTTCGACCAGGGCGGCGTTCTGCTGCGTGGTCTGGTCCATGTCGTCGATCGCGCGGCCGATCTGTTCGATGCCTTCGCTCTGGCGCTGGCCGGCTTCGGTGATCTCGGCCATGATGTCGTGCACCTTGCGCACCGAGTTCACGATCTGGTCCATCGTGGCGCCGGCTTCGTCGACCAGCGCGGTGCCGGCGGTGACCTTCGACACCGAGGCGGTGATCAGTTCCTTGATCTCCTTGGCGGCGGCGGCCGAGCGCTGGGCCAGGGTACGCACTTCGCCGGCCACGACCGCGAAGCCGCGGCCCTGTTCGCCGGCGCGGGCCGCCTCGACGGCCGCGTTCAGCGCCAGGATGTTGGTCTGGAAGGCGATGCCGTCGATGACCGAGATGATGTCCACGATCTTCTTCGACGACTCGCTGATCGAGCCCATGGTCTGCACCACGTTGCCGACCACTTCGCCGCCGCGGGTGGCGATGCTGGTGGCCGAGACCACCAGTTCGTTGGCCTGGTTGGCGTTGGCGGCGTTGGCGCGCACGGTGTCGGTCAGGGATTCCATCGCACGGGTCGTGTTGCCCAGGCTCGAGGCCTGCGATTCGGTGCGGCTGGCAAGGTCGGCGTTGCCGCTGGCGATCTCGGCGCTGGCCATCTGGATGGTCTCGCTCGAGGTCTTGATCTCGGCCACCATGGTCGCCAGGCGGGTGCGCATTTCCTTCAGCGCGACCAGCAGGCTGGCGCTGTCGCCGTCCTCGACCCGGATTTCCATCGACAGGTCGCCGGCGGCCACGCCACGGGCGATTTCGCGCGCATATTCCGGCTCGCCGCCGAGTTGCTGCCAGATCGCGCGCACCACGAACCACGAGACCGCGGCCAGGGCCAGGATCACGATCAGGCCGGTGATGACGATCGCGGTTACCACGCCGCGCACTTTCGAGGCGCTGCGTTCGATGCCGTCCTTGAACTGCTGCTGGGCCGCTTCGCCGAACTTGGCGAGGTCGGTGTTCAGCACGCCCAGTGCGCTCTGCATCTTGCCGACTGTGGCCTGGGCGTCGCCCTGCTCGAGTTCGAGCATGATCTTGGCGGAGGACAGCGCCGGGGCATAGTAATCCTCGAATTCTTTGCTCAGGCGTTTGCCGGTGTCGGCCATGCCTTCGATCTTGCCGATTTCGGCCAGGTGGTTGCGGACCTTGCCCGCCTGCTCGCCGATCTGCTGGATACGCGCCTTGTCGCCTTCGCTGACGGCGTCGCGCAAGCCGTTCGTGACCGCTTCGATTTCGGCCGCCAGCGCCTTCGAGCTGCCCAGGGCTGGAAAGTCGACGCTTTCGGTCATGTGGATGGAGTTCAGGGCGCTGGTCGCGATGCTCGCGCTGACGGCCGCGCCCAGGCCGAAGATGATGGTCGAGATGACCGGTAGTGCCCAAATCCTGCGCTTGATGCTCATGCTGCCGTATCTCCTGAAATGTGAACGAAGAACCCGTCCGGCCCCGGCGGGCCGGGTACGGACGGGGTTCCCAATGGTGATGGGGTCGCCTTATGGGGCGGTGTAGATCACCTTGACCGAGCCGTCGACGGCGCTCTTCTCGATGTAGCCGATGGCCTTCGGATCGGCCGCCACCGCCTTCTTGACGGCGGCGCTGTCGCCGACTTCTTTCGGCATCGTGGCCTTGCCGGTGAACACCAGCTTGGACCACAGGGCCTTGACCTGCGAGGCGTCCTTGTCGGTCACCTTCTTGTAGAACTCGCCGCGGATCGGGGCGCTTTCCGGCTGGTCGACCGGGGTCATCGACGACGATTTACCCAGGAAGAACTGGGCGACCTGCTCCCTGGTCATGCTGCTTTCCGCAGCCTTCGGGTTGACCACCACCACCACTTCGGCCATGGCCGGCAGGGCCGATGCCAGTGCGGCAGCTGCGAAGGAAGAGAGAGCTGCGATCTTGATCAGTGCTTTCATCTGTGTCTTTCTCAAGCTTTAGAACACGAAGTCGAGGGCGACAGCGCCGACCGTGACCGGGCCCTTGAAGCCGGGCTGCGGTGCCAGGAACAGGCCATGGCCGTTCTGCGGACGCACGCGGTCGATCTGGGCCTTCAGGGCCACCGAGCGGTGGAAGTCCCAGCGCACGCCGATGGTGTCGGTGCTCTGTTCGCCCTGGCCGATGCCGGTGTTCTTCAGCGTGTCGACGCCGCCGCGCAGGGTCGCCATGGTCGGGGTGCAGGCCGCCGGGTAGCCGGCCGGGCAGGCTGCCGGGACGCTGTTGGTCGGGACGCTGTCGATCTTCAGTTCCGAGTGGATGTAGTAGGGCAGGACCTTGCCGAAGCGGTAGCCGGCCATCGCGTACCAGGCACTGGTGTCGTTGACGTAGCTGTCGGTCTTGCGCTTGGCGTATTCGGTCTGGACCACGATGTTGTTCCAGTCCAGGCCCAGGCCGGCCGAGGTGAAGGAGGCCTTCTTCTTGTTCAGCTGCAGCTCGTCGGCCAGCTGGTTCAGTTGCGGGAAGCGGTAGCCGGTGCCGGCGCTGCGCAGGCCTGCCAGCAGGGTGTTGAGCGAGGTCGAGGTGTTCAGCGACAGCCTGGCGTCGGCGCGGCCGAAGCGCAGGGTCAGCGGGCCGTGCTCGGCCACCAGGTTCAGGGCGCTCACGCGGTGTGCGTCGACGGTGTTGCCGACCAACTGGCTTTCGGTGCCGCCATAGGCGAGCTGGGCGGTGACGTTGGTGTCGCCGAAACCGTGCTGCCAGGTGACGTCGGCGCCATTGATGCTGCTGAACGGCACCTGCGAGTACAGTTCGCCCGGCGGACGCAGGAAGGTGTTGGCATAGCCGACGTTGCGGTAGTCCGAGATCATGAAGACCGGCAGGCCGATACGGCCGACGCGCACGCTCAGCTCGTCATTGATCCTGGCCTTGGCGAAGGCCCAGGACAGTTCGGCGCCGAAATCGTCTTCGGCATCCTTGCGTACCAGGCCTTGGCCGGTGACGGACAGCCAGCTGTTGATGGCGTAGTCGGCCTGCAGGCCGAGGTTGGAATCGACGCCGGTGGTGACGTTCTTCCTGGCGCCGCTTGCCTGGTTCGGGCGGCTGAATTCGGCCTGGTCGCTGTTGGTCCAGGTCAGGGCGCCGGTACCGAAACCGCTGATGCGCACGCCAGACGAATCCTGGGCGTAAGCGGTAGAGACGGCCAGAGGCAAGGCGAGCAGAGTCGCAATGATGCGTTTTTTCATGGGTAAGCCTGCAAAATTCCTACTGCGGATGGGGACGGTTCTTGTTCGAGGACGGTCTGTGGCAGGGATTAGGCCACGGCGGGTTTCCTGTAATCAATTGTATCCATCCAGGATTTTTTGCCGCAAGGAAAATAGATATTCACCAATAGTCTCGCGACTATTGGGATGTCATTTTGTGGTGCCAATCAGACACCAGCTGTTGTCCAATTTCAAAAAGATATTGAACGGAAGGCAGGGGCTAGTTCCACCAATGCGAGGTGGTGCCGGCTTCCGGCAGGCGGGCCTGGCGGGCGGCGTGGACGATGCCCGCTTCGACAGCTTCGTCGGCGGTGTAGATGCGCGAGCTGCCGGTGAGATAGCCGCGGATGTCGTGCGGCTGGCGGGCGCCGCGCGTGGCTTCCTCGAAGATGGCGGCGTAGCGCTCGGCGTCGAAGTCCAGGCAGTCGCGCCACTCCGAGATGCGGGCGTGATCCGCCGCCACCAGGTTGCCGAAGCCCCAGTGCAGCGGGTGGATCAGGAAGCGGGTGCCGGGGCAGGCGTAACGCTTCTGGCCGGCCAGGAAGATCGCGACCCCGACCGATTCGACGCTGCCGACGTTCCAGGTGGTGAGGGGCAGGGGTAACGACTTGAGGAAGAAATACAGGGCGAAGCCGGCCGTCATGTTGCCGCCTTCGGTCGACATGTGCAGTTCGATCTCGCTGGCGCCGCTTTGCAGGGCTTGCAGGCACAGGTTACGGATGGTGCAGGCCGAGGTGGCGTTGATCGGGCCGATGAAATGGACGACGTGCAGACTCATGCGCTTTCTCCTTTGGCTTGCCGGTTCAGCTGCCCCGGTAGGTGGAATACGACCAGGGCGTCACCACCAGCGGCACATGGTAGTTCTGGCCGGGGTCGGCCACGCCGAAGGCGATCGTCACGCGGTCGATGAAGCGCGGGGAGGGCAGTGCCACGCCCTGGCTGGCGAAATAATCGCCGGCCGCGAACACCAGTTCGTACTGGCCGGCGCGCAGGCTGTCGCCCTCGAGCAGCGGGCTGTTGCAACGGCCGTCGCTATTCGTGGTGTCCTCCTTGATGAGAGTGCGCTGCGTACCCTCGACCGCATACAGTGCCACCCTGACGCCGGCGCCGGGCTTGCCGTGGGCGGTGTCGAGGACGTGGGTGCTGAGTTTTCCCATGGGCATTCCTATATCTCGTGCATGAATTCGGCTATGTGGACGATGATATACCTTTGTGCTTCTTGCAATATAAGATGCGAAATATATTCACCATCCCGAGCGATCATCCTGCGAGCACCCATGAGCACTTACGAGAATTATCCGCGTGACCTGGTCGGCTACGGCCGTACGCCTCCCCATCCGCAATGGCCCGGCCAGGCGCGCGTCGCCCTGCAGTTCGTGCTCAACTACGAGGAAGGCGGCGAGAACAATGTGCTGCATGGTGATCCATTTTCGGAGACTTTTCTCTCCGAAATCATAGGGGCGCAAGCCTTCCCCATGCGCCACATGAGCATGGAGTCGCTCTACGAATACGGTTCGCGCGCCGGACTGTGGCGCGTGCTGCGCATTTTCGAGGAGCGCAAGCTGCCGCTGACGGTGTTCGGCGTCGCGATGGCGCTCAAGCGTCATCCGGAGGCGGTGGCCGCCTTCCGCGAGCTGGGCCACGAGATCGCCTGCCACGGCCTGCGCTGGATCTCCTACCAGAACGTCGACGAAGCCACCGAGCGCGCGCACATGAAGGAAGCGGTCGAGATCATCCGCGATCTCACCGGCGAGGCGCCGCTGGGCTGGTACACCGGCCGCGATTCGCCCAACACCCGGCGCCTGGTGGCGGAGCACGGCGGCTTCGTCTACGACGCCGACCATTACGGCGACGATCTGCCGTTCTGGACCGAAGTCTCGTTCACGGATGCGAATGGCTGGCATGCGGTGCGTCCGCATTTGGTGGTGCCGTACACGCTGGACACCAACGACATGCGCTTCGCCGCCATGCAGGGTTTCAATTCGGGCACCCAGTTCTTCGATTACCTGAAGGATGCCTTCGACGTGCTGTACGCGGAAGGCGATCCGAACGGCCTGAACCAGCCGAAGATGCTGTCGATCGGCCTGCACTGCCGGCTGGTGGGCCGGCCGGCAAGGGCAGCGGCGCTGGCGCGTTTCCTGGATTATGTGCAGACGCACCAGCATGTCTGGATTACGCGAAGGATCGATATTGCGCGGCACTGGGAAACGGTGCACCCTTTTGTAAAGTGAAGCACTGAGACGTCATTCCCGCGTCGTCTCGTCGTCCCCGCGCCGTATCGTCGTCCCCGCGAAGGCGGGGACCCAAGTTTTGCATGCATCACGTCAGATCAAGAAACTTGGATTCCCGCCTGCGCGGGAATGACGGGGCAAACGGCAATAGTGCTATTTGATTTTGCTTATATCCAAAATAATCCAAGGATTATAGTCGTCACCCTCACCGGTGTTAATCTCGCAAGCTGGGTTAAATCCGAGGCAACAATGTCAACACCGATCCGATTCTTTTACCGCGGGGCCGTGCAGGAAGTCAGTCAGGTCTCCCCCACGCAGACCGTACTGCAGCACCTGCGCGAAGACCTGCATTGCACCGGCACCAAGGAAGGCTGTGCCGAAGGCGATTGCGGCGCCTGCACCGTGGTGATCGGATCGCTGGAAAACGGCCAGCTCGCGATGAAAGCGGTGAACGCCTGCATCCAGTTCACCCCGACCCTGGACGGCAAGGCCTTGTTCACCGTCGAAGACCTGGCCCAGGGCAACCGGCTTCACCCGGTGCAGCAGGCCCTGGTCGAATGCCATGGCTCGCAGTGCGGCTTCTGCACGCCGGGCTTTGCGATGTCGCTGTGGGGCATGTACCTCAAAAACGAGGGCGGCGCCTGCCCCTCGCGCCGCGAGATCGACGACACCCTGTCCGGCAACCTGTGCCGCTGCACCGGCTACCGCCCGATCATCGATGCCGCCCGCCGCATGACGGAACTGCCGCGCGTGGACTTCGACCGCGCAGCGCTGGCCAATACCCTGCGCGGCCTGCAGCGCGAAGCCGGCACCGTCTATAGCGCGCAAGGCCAGACCTTCCACGCCCCGCGCACCGTCGACGAACTGGTGGCGGCGCGCGCCGCCCATCCGCAAGCCGTGCTGCTGGCCGGCTCGACCGACGTCGGCCTGTGGGTCACCAAGCAGATGCGCGAAATTGCTGACATCATCTGGCTCGGCCACGTCGAGGAATTGAAATCCGTGCGCGAACAGGATGGCATGCTGGAGATCGGCGCCGGCGTTTCGCTGAACGATGCCTATGCCGCCATCTGCGCGCACTATCCGGAACTCGCGGAACTGTGGCAGCGCTTCGCTTCGCTGCCGATCCGGAATGCCGGCACCCTGGGCGGCAACGTCGCCAATGGTTCGCCGATCGGCGATTCGATGCCCTGGCTGATCGCGCTCGGCGCCGCCATCGTGCTGCGCGGGCCGAACGGCGAACGGACGCTGGCGCTGGAAGACTTCTATCTCGGCTACCAGCAGAAGGATCTCCAACAAGGCGAATTCGTGCAGGCGCTGCGGATTCCGCTGCCGCGCGCCGGGTTGGGCCCAGTCGTTGCCTTCCGCACCTATAAACTGGCGAAGCGCTTCGACCAGGATATCTCGGCCGTGTGCGCCGCGTTTGCCCTGCAGATCGACGCCGGCATCGTGCGGCAGGCCCGCATCGCCTTTGGCGGCATGGCCGCGACGCCGAAACGCGCCGCCCTGGCCGAAGCCGCCCTGCAGGGCCGCGCCTGGGACGAGGCCGCGGTGAAAGCGGCGATGGCCGCACTGGCGCAGGACTATGCTCCCTTGACCGACATGCGCGCCTCGAACGCCTACCGCATGCAGGGCGCGCAGAACCTGCTGCGCCGCTTCTGGCTGGAGACGCGGAGCGAGAACCCGCTGCCGGCCGAAGCCGTGAACGTATTTGCGCAAGCGAGCGCCTGAGGAGACCGGACCATGAACGATATGAGCGCACCGGAACTGAAAACGGCGGCGTGGACCGCGGTCGGGGTCTCGAAGGCCCACGAATCGGCACGTCTGCACGTGCTCGGCCAGGCCGACTACACCGACGACATCGCCGAGGTCCGCGGCACGCTGCACGCGGCGCTGGGGCTGTCAGCCAAGGCGCACGCCAACATCCTCGCGCTCGATCTGGACGCGGTGCGCGCGAGCCGCGGCGTGGTGGCGGTCTACACGGCCAGGGATATCCCCGGCACCAACGATTGCGGCCCCATCATCCACGACGATCCGATCCTGGCCGATGGCCTGGTCCAGTACGTGGGCCAACCGATCTTCATCGTGGTCGCGGACAGCCACGACAACGCACGCCGCGCCGCAAAGAAGGGCGTGGTCACCTATGAGGAGCTGCCGGCGATCCTGACGCCGCAGGCCGCGCGCAAGGCGCAGTCGTACGTGCTGCCGCCGATGCACCTGGCCAGGGGCGACGTCAAGTCCGCCTTCGAGCGCGCCCCGCATACCGTGAAAGGCGAGCTGCACGTCGGCGGCCAGGAACAGTTCTACCTCGAAGGCCAGATCGCCTACGCCATCCCGCAGGAAAACGACGGCATGCTGGTGCAGTGCTCGACCCAGCACCCGAGCGAGATGCAGCACGTGGTCGCGCATGCGCTGGGCCTGCACTCGCACCATGTGGTGGTCGAGTGCCGGCGCATGGGCGGCGGCTTCGGCGGCAAGGAGTCGCAGTCGGCGCTGTGGGCGGCGGCAGCAAGCATCTCGGCCAGGCTGCTTGGGCGTGCCGTCAAGCTGCGCGCGGACCGCGACGACGACATGCTGGTCACCGGCAAGCGCCACTGCTTCCATTACGAATACGAAGTCGGCTACGACGACGAGGGCCGCATCGTCGCGGCAAAGGTGGACATGGTCTCGCGCGCCGGCTACTCGGCCGACCTGTCCGGCCCGGTGGCCACGCGCGCCGTCTGCCACTTCGACAATGCCTATTACCTGTCGGACGTCGACATCCGCGCCGCCTGCGGCAAGACCAACACGCAGTCGAACACCGCCTTCCGCGGCTTCGGCGGTCCGCAGGGCGCGATCGCGATGGAATACGTGCTCGACGAGATCGCCCGCAACCTGGGCCGCGACGCGCTCGACATCCGCAAGCTGAACTTCTACGGCAAGACTGAAAACAACGTCACGCCCTACGGCCAGGTCATCGTCGACAACGTGATTCACGAGCTGGTCGACGAACTCGAAGGCAGCAGCGAATACCGTGCGCGCCGCGCCGCCATCGACGCCTTCAACAAGACCAGCCCGGTGCTGAAGAAGGGCCTGGCGCTGACCCCCGTAAAATTCGGCATCGCCTTCAACGTCACCCACCTGAACCAGGCGGGCGCGCTGGTGCACGTGTACGTGGACGGCTCCATCCTGGTCAACCACGGCGGCACCGAGATGGGGCAGGGCGTCAACACCAAGGTGATGCAGGTGGTCGCGCACGAGCTGGGCGTCAACCTGGACCGGGTGCGCATCACCGCCACCAACACCAGCAAGGTCGCCAACACCTCTGCCACCGCGGCCTCCACCGGCGCGGACCTGAACGGCAAGGCGGCCCAGGATGCGGCGCGCCAGATCCGCGAGCGCCTGGCCGCCTTCGCCGTCAAGCAGCACGGCGGCGCAATCGAAGACGTGCGCTTCGCCGCCGACACCGTGTTCGTGGGTGGCCAGGAAATTCCGTTCGGCGAGCTGGTGGCCAAGGCCTACCTGGCGCGCACCCAGCTGTGGTCGGACGGCTACTACGCCACCCCGGGCCTGTCCTGGGATCCGAAGACCATGACCGGCCGTCCGTTCTCCTATTTCGCCTACGGCGCGGCGGTGGCCGAAGTGGTCGTCGATACGCTCACCGGCGAATGGAAGCTGCTGCGCGCCGACGCGCTCTACGATGCCGGCAAGTCGCTCAATCCGGCGCTGGACATCGGCCAGGTCGAAGGCGCCTTCATCCAGGGCATGGGCTGGCTGACCACCGAGGAGCTGTGGTGGAATGCCGGCGGCAAGTTGATGACCCATGCGCCGTCGACTTACAAGATTCCGGCGGTCTCGGACTGCCCGGAAGACTTCCGCGTGCGCCTGTTCGAGAACCGCAACGTCGAGGATTCGATCCACCGCTCGAAGGCCGTGGGCGAGCCGCCGCTGCTGCTGCCGTTCTCGGTCTTCTTCGCGATCCGCGATGCGATTTCGAGCGTGGGCGGACACAAGGTCAACCCGCCGCTCAACGCGCCGGCGACCTGCGAAGCCATCCTGAACGCCGTTGCCGCCGTCGAAGCGGCAGTCACGCCGGGCGCCTGAGATGGAAGACTGGCTGCAAGCTGCGGCATCCGATGCCGGGCCCGGTGCCGCGCCCGGCGCGCGCCCCGCGGTGCTGGTCACCGTCGCCGCAAGCGAAGGCTCGGTGCCGCGCGAACCCGGCGCCCGCATGCTGGTCGATGCGACCCGCCAGTGGGGCACGGTCGGCGGCGGCCATCTGGAGCTGCGCGGCGTCGAGACTGCGCGCGCGATGCTGGCAAATGGCGAGACCCGCCGCCTGGAGCGCTTTCCGCTCGGCCCCAGCCTGGGCCAATGCTGCGGCGGCGTGGTGCAGCTGGCCTTCGAGCTGCTGGACCGTGACCACGCGGCGCTGCTGGCGGCACGGTCGAACGAAGACAGCTGGCGCCTGGTCGCGCTGGACGGCGCACCCGACCTGGCCCTGTTCGACGCCGCCGGCCAATGCCTTCAGGGCAGTGCAAGGCCAGGCTTTACACGCGGGCACGGCGCGCCGCAGTTTACGCATATAATGCGCGAGCCCGACGGCCGGCGCTGGCTGGTGGACAAAGTCGCAGCGCCGCAAGCGCACCTGATGCTGTTCGGTGCCGGCCACGTAGGGGCGGCCATCGTGCGCGCCCTGGCCGAGCTGCCTTGCCGCGTGACCTGGGTCGACGAGCGCGAAGACCTGTTCCCCGCCCAGGTGCCGGCGAATGTCACGGTCGAAGCCACCGACACCCCGGAGGTGCTGGCGGCTAAGTGCGCGCCGGGCACCAGTTTTCTCGTCATGACCCACAGCCACGCGCTCGACCAGCGCCTGGCCGAAGCGATCCTGAAACGTCCCAGTGTTGAAACCGACTGGTTCGGCTTGATCGGATCGCACACCAAACGCAAGCAGTTCGAACATCGCTTGCGCGACCGCGGGATCGCCCAGGCGCGCCTGGCGTCCATGGTCTGCCCGATCGGCGTGCCCGGCATCGAAGGCAAGCAGCCCGCCGTGATCGCCGTCGCCGTGGCCGCGCAACTATTGATGGTGTGGGAAGCCCGCACCGCCAACCTGGCTTCAAGGGAAACCATCTAAATGTCGATCGACACCCAGAACCTGCAGGCCTACCGAGCGAGCCTGCTGCATTTTCACGCCGATCCGGCCTTTGCGGAAGACGCTTACGCCTGGCATGCCGATGGCCTGCTGGTCATCGAGAATGGCCGCGTCAAGGCGGCCGGCGATCATGCGCAGCTGGCGTCCACGCTGCCGGCCGGGGTCGAGATCGTCGACTACCGCGGCAAGATCATCGTGCCCGGCTTCATCGACACCCATCTGCACTTCCCGCAGACCGACATGATCGCCTCGCCGGCCCCGGGCCTGCTGCCGTGGCTGGAGAACTTCACCTTCCCGACCGAGCGCCAGTTCGGCGATCCCGCGCATGGCCGCGCCACCGCCGATTTCTTCCTCGACGAGCTGCTCAGGAACGGCACCACCACGGCCCTGGTCTACTGCACGGTGCACAAGGAATCGGTCGATGCGCTGTTCGAGGCGAGCAGCGCGCGCAACCTGCGCATGGGCGGCGGCAAGGTGCTGATGGACCGCCACTGTCCGGACTTCCTGCAGGACACCGCCGACCTGCGCGAGAGCGAGGCGCTGATCCGGAAGTGGCATAACAAGGGGCGCAACATGTACGCGATCACCCCGCGCTTCGCTCCGACCTCGACCGAAGCCCAACTGGCCGCCACCGGCGAGCTGGCCAAGGCCTATCCGGACACCTTCATCCAGACCCACGTCTCGGAAAACCAGGACGAGTGCCGCTGGGTGGGCGAACTGTTCCCGCAGCGCCGCAGCTACCTGGACGTGTACGACCACTACGGCTTGATGCGCGAGCGCGCCATGTACGGCCACTGCATCTGGCTGGACGACGCCGACTTCGCGCGCATGGCGGAAACCGGCTCGGCGATCTCGCATTGCCCGACCTCGAACCTGTTCCTGGGCAGCGGCCTGTTCGATATCGCGCGCGCCGACAATGCCGGGGCGCTGGTCTCGCTGGGCACCGACGTGGGGGCGGGCACTTCGTTCTCGATGTTGCAAACCATGAATGAAGCGTATAAAGTTGCGCGACTGAAAGGCAGCTACCTCCCGGCCCTGCGCATGTTCTACCTCGCCACGCTGGGCGCCGCGCGCAGCATGCAGCTCGAGGGCACGATCGGCAATTTCGTGCCGGGGCTTGAAGCCGATTTCATCGTCCTCGATCCCAAGTCCACGCCGCTGCTGGCGCGCCGCACCGCGCACAGCAACACGCTCGAGGAAACCCTGTTTGCGCTGGCCCTGCTGGGCGACGACCGTGCCATCCGCGCTACCTACGCGGCCGGCCGGCTGGTCCATGAGCGGACGCTGCCCTGACGTTCCGACCGTAGACCGACCGAAAGCACCTATGCAGAAGACTCTCCTCGCCGCGGCTCTGAGCCTGGCCCTTGCCGCAACGGCCAACCAGGCCGGCGCCCGCCCAGCCGCGCAGAACGCCAACGAAGCCGCCACCGCCCGTCATTACGCCGCCCTGATTGCGGGCAGCGAGCCGAAGACGGCCGAGCTGACCATGTTCTTCACCCAGATGCCCAAGGGCGGCGACCTGCACCATCACTACTCGGGCGCGATCTACGCCGAGACCTATGTCGACTTCCTCGACAAGCAGGGCTACTGCGTCAACAAGCAGACCTACAAGATCGAGACCGACAAGGCACTGGTCGAGGCCGAGCGCGCCAAGCCGGCGAAAGAACGCAATTGCCTCGGCACCGCGGACGTCTACGCCGACGACTTCACCTACCGCGAGCTGCTGCAGCGCTGGTCGAGCAAGGATTTTTATAACCACGGCGCGCTGCAGGCGCCGCCGGACCGCCAGTTTTTCCAGACCTTCGGCTACTTCGGTCCGGTCTCGAACGCCAACTTCCACGAGGGCCTGGTCGAGATCAAGGAACGCGCCATCCGCGAGAACGTGGCCTACATCGAGACCATGTTCAAGATGTCGCCCTTCGTCGTCAACAAGGATTTCGATGCGCAAGCCTGGCAGAACGCGCGCGACGACAAAGCCTTCGAAGCCCAGATGCGCGCCTGGATGGGCCAGCTGGAGCAGGACCAGAAGTTCAATGGCGCCATCGCCGACTTCGTGAAGAAGATCGACGAAGCCGCCGCCGGCATCGACGACGAGCGCTTCACCATGCGCTACCAGACCTATGTGCTGCGCCTGCTGAATCCGTCGCAGGTGTTCTCCTCGATGCTGGCCGGCTTCAAGGCGGCAAAACAGGGCAGCAAGATCGTGGGCGTCAACATCGTCGGCCAGGAAAGCCAGATGGTCTCGATGCGCGACTACACGCTGCACATGAAGATGTTCCGCTTCCTGAAGTCGGTCTACCCGGACGTCAAGGTGGCCTTGCACGCCGGCGAACTGGCGCTGGGCGACGTGCCGCCGGAAGACCTGCAGTACCACATCGACGAAGCCGTGAACCTGGCCGGCGCCGACCGCATCGGCCACGGCATCGACCTGGCCCACGAGACCAACATCGTGGCCATCATGCAGCGCATGCGCGAGAAGGACATCCCGGTCGAGATCAACCTGACCTCGAACGCCTTCATCAATGGCGTGAAAGGGGAGAACCACCCGGTCACCCTGTACCGCAAGTACGGCGTGCCCTACGTGATATCGACCGACGACGCCGGCGTGACCCGGCATAACCTGGCCGGCGAGTACGTGCTGTTCGCCAGCCGCTACAAACCGAACTACGCCGAACTCAAGCAGGCTTCGTATAACAGCATCCGTTATTCCTTCCTGGACGCCGCCGGCAAGGCGCGCCTGAAGAAGCAGCTGGACGCGCGTTTTGCCAAGTTCGAGGCGGAGATTGCAGGCCTGGACAAGGCTGCGGTCAAGCACTAAAACCCGAAATACCACGTCGTTCCCGCGCAGGCGGGAATCCATGCTGAGTTGGCCGAGACGCTCAGCATGGGTTCCCGCTTCCGCGGGAACGACGCCGTTTACGGGCTTAACCCTCTCAAAAAAGCATATGTTTATGCCATCTCTGTGGTCAACTCGCTACAAATTTTGCGGAATCTAGAAGGCTTTGCCCAAAAAACAAGCGAAACGATTTTTCTACAGAATGCCTCCCTTATAATCCCGCCGTGCGCTTTTCCCAGGGGAAAGTAGCGTTATATGGGGATTTTTGCCTGCTTTTTAAGCAACTTAGACGTGCAGGCTATAAATTTCTAACAGAAAACGTATTTGTCAGTGTTTCCAGCTTCATGCATATTGGTCTTTTATTAACCAATTTCAAGACGAAGCTGCCAAATTCGGTTGTCACGGCCGAGAAATAATTGACCACTAGAATCGCGTGCTCTGTTTTGCGCTTGATGGACGGAATGTACAGACGACGGCGATGAGCGGTCGGTCTTAGGGTTGCAGTACTGTGAGAGAGGGAACGACGTTCCCTTATATAACTATTAGTCTTTTTGGGGTTAATCCAATGATCTATCAAAAACGGATCCAGCTGACCAAGCTGGCGCTGGCGTTGTCGATTGCTCTGGCGGGCGCACCGGCGCTTGCACAGAACACGACTTCGGCTGTTGGCGGTCGCATCACCAGCCCGGACGGCGCGCCTGCCGCCGGCGCCTCGGTGCAAATCATCCACACCGAATCGGGTTCGGTCAGCACCGTCACCACCGACGCGCAAGGTCGCTACATCGCACGCGGCCTGCGTACCGGCGGTCCGTACACGATCATTATCACGAAGAACGGCGTCACCGAAAAACGTGAAGGCGTCTACCTGGAACTGGCGGAAACCGCTGCCGTCGACGCCACCATCGGCGCGCCGATGCAGACCGTGACCGTTGCCGGCAACCGCGCACGTGCCGAAATCTTCAACCGCTCGAACATGGGCGCCGGCACCTCGATCAGCAACGCCGAGCTGCAGACCCAGGCTTCGATCAACCGCAGCCTGCAGGACTTCGCACGTGCCGACCCCCGCGTGTCGCAGACCGACAAGGAGCGTGGCGAGATGTCCGTCGCCGGCACCAACTCGCGCTTCAACTCGATGACCGTCGACGGCGTCGCCATCAACGACACCTTCGGCCTGGAAGCCAGCGGCACCCCGACCGCGCGCCAGCCGATCTCGATCGAAGCCATCCAATCGGTGCAGGTCAACGTCGCCAACTACGACGTGACCCAGAAGGGCTACACCGGCGGTAACATCAACGCGGTCACCAAGTCCGGTACCAACAACTGGAAGGGCGGCGTCTACTACGTCTACCGTGACGACAACCTGGTCGGCAAGCGCTACAACGTCTCGGCCGATACCTACAGCGACGCGCCGAGCTTCACCGAAACCACCAAGGGTGTCTGGGCCAGCGGTCCGATCATCCAGGACAAGCTGTTCTTCTACGCCCTGAGCGAAGAAACCAGCTCGAGCCGCGCAGCACCGGACTTCGGCTACATCGGTTCGGGCACCGGCAGCACCGTCGGCATCACCCGCAACGAGATCGACCGCATCCGCGACACCGCCAAGAACGTGTATGGCCTGGACCTGGGCAACACCGTGGCAGGCGGCAGCGAACTGAGCTCGCGCGAGCAGATGTTCAAGGTCGACTGGAACATCAGCGACAACCATCGCGCCAACCTGCGTATCCAGCGCACCTCGCAGGCGGAACCGATCTACCCGGGCTTCTCGAACAGCGGCATTGCGCTGAACTCCTACCTGTACAACCAGGAAAAGAAGATCCAGACCTACGTCGCGCAAGTGTTCTCGGACTGGACCCCGACCTTCTCGACCGAGTTCAAGGCATCCAAGCGTGACTACGACTCGGTGCCGAAGAACAACGCCCGTCTGCCGACCCTGGGCTTCCAGTTCAGCGGTCCGCTGCCGTCGGACGCCCCGAGCGGCACCGGCACCGGCAACCGCTTCGTGAACGCCGGTACCGAGAACTCGCGCCAGCAGAACGTGCTGGGTACCCGCACCGCCGACTACTACGGCGGCGCGAACTGGACCGTCGGCGACCACGAGATCAAGTTCGGTGCCGACTACCAGAAGAACAAGATCTACAACGCGTTCCTGCAGAACGTGTACGGTAACTACACCTTCGCCTGCGACAACAACTTCACCTACTCGTTCGGCTCGATCAACTGCGGCAGCGCCTCGCTGGCCCAGATCGAAAACGCCGTGCTGGAGAACTTCAGCCGCGGCCGTCCGTCGTCGTACACCCTGCAGTCCGCTGCGCCAGGCTTCGCCCTGAACGACGCGATCGCCCAGTTCTCGATGGAGAACACCGGCCTGTTCCTGCAGGATACCTGGACCGTCAACCGCAACCTGACCATCAACTTCGGCGTGCGCGTCGACGAAGTCGGTCTGGACAAGCGTCCGCCGGCCAACGCCGCCGTGGCTGCTGCCACCGTCGCCGGCGTCAACGGCGGCCGCCAGACCGGCGGTTTCGGCCGTGACAATACCGCCACCCCGGACGGCACCCGCCTGTTCCAGCCGCGCTTCGGCTTCAACTACCGCTTCAACACCCAGCGCATGATGCAAGTGCGCGGTGGCGCCGGCCTGTTCCAGGGCGCGGCCATGAGCGTGTGGCTGGCCAACCCGTACCAGAACGCCGGTCTCGCCACCCGTACCGTGACCTGCTCGGGTTCGGGCGCAACCCGTTGCCCGAACGTGGACGGCACCTTCAGCCCGAACGTGGACGCCCAGAAGGCCGTGACCGGCTCGACCCCGACCGCCAACGTCGACCTGCTGGATCCGGGTCTGCGCCAGCCGTCGACCTGGAAAGCCAACCTGGCGTTCGAAACCGAACTGCCGTGGTACGGCATGGTCGCAGGCGTCGAGGCACTGTACCTGAAAGTCAAGGACGGCCTGACCTACCAGAACCTGAACCTGGGCAGGCCGGGTGCGATCGGCACCGACGGCCGCGAGCTGTACTACGGCGCCACCGGCGGCCTGCTGGCCCGCTGCTGGAACGTGGGTAACAACTCGGTCAGCACCGCGTCCGGTTGCACCAACACCAACAAGGCACAGAGCAACGCCTCCTTCGGCAACGTCCTGATGGCGACCAGCACCGACAAGGGCGAGAGCCGTGTCGAAACCGTGTCCCTGAAGTACCCGATGACCAAGGGCTTCGGCTTCACCGTGTCGGCCACCCACACCTACGCGACCGAAGTGTCGAACCTGACCTCGTCGACCTCGAGCTCGAACTACGGCGCCCGCGCCTCGTTCAACCCGAACGAAGACGTGGCAGCCAACTCGGCTTACCTGGTGAAGAACCGTATCAACGGCAACATCAGCTTCGAGCGTGCCTTCCTGGCCGGCTACAAGACCCGCTTCGGCCTGTTCTACGAAGGCCGTACCGGCAAGCCGTTCAGCTGGACCTACAAGAACGACCTGAACGGCGACGGTATCAACAACAACGACCTGATGTACATCCCGAAGGCTTTCGGTTCGGGTGAAGTCGTGTTCGCCGGCGATACCGCCACCAACCACGCCAACGAGCAGCGCTTCTGGGACGTTGTCAACGCCAACAAGGCGCTGAAGAACGCCGCCGGTGGTGTTGTTGGCCGCTACAGCGATTTCTCGCCGTGGACCAACAGCTTCGACATGAAGATCAGCCAGGAAATCCCGGGCATGTTCGCTCGCAACAAGGGCCGTATCGACCTCGACATCTTCAACGTCGGCAACCTGCTGAACAAGAAGTGGGGTCACATCAACGAGATCCCGTTCGCGTCGCAGGGCGGCCAGTCGCGCGGTTTCGTCGACTACGCTGGTCTGGATGCACAGGGCCGTTACGTCTACGCCGTGCGCAGCACCGTGGACAACTACAACATTCGCCAGAACAAGGGCGAATCGCAGTGGGCAGCCCAGGTCACCCTGCACTACGACTTCTAAGTCTGACGACCTGATTTCGTAGGCAGCAAGATCGAAACGGCCGGTGGCGACACCGGCCGTTTTTTCGTCTGTAAAGACCCCGCGACGGCTGGATTACATGCAATAATTCCCGGCTTAGTTTGTCGCAACAAGATAAGGTTTACTACTTCATGACCGTCTCCCGTCCTGTCCGCGCCGGCCTCACCGTGCTGGCGTCCGGCCTGGTGCTGGCGGGTTGCGCGAGCGCGCCCGCATCGGCGCCGCGCGGCCCCGTCGAGCTCAATCTCGTCGCCCTCAACGATTTTCACGGCAATCTCGAGCCGAGCAAGTACAGCTACGCGCCTGCGGGCAGCTCTCAGCGCCAGACCATCCAGGCCGGCGGCATCGACCTGCTGAAAGGCGCCATCGATGCCTTCCGCAAGGAAGACAAGGACCTGCTGTTCGTCGCCGCCGGCGACCTGATCGGCGCCAGTCCGGCGATGTCCTCGATGTTCGCGGACGAACCGGCGATCGAGGCCATGAACCGCATGGGACTGGTCGCCAGCTCGCTGGGCAACCACGAGTTCGACCAGGGCAGGGAAGAGCTGCTGCGCCAGCAGCACGGCGGCTGCGAGTCGCCGCGCCCGAGCAAGGCCTGCCAGCTGACGAAAGACTTCCGCGGCGCCGGTTTCAGCTACCTGGCCGCCAACGTGGTCGATGCGCAGACCGGCAAGAATCTGGTGCCGGGCTGGCGCGTCGTCGACGTCAAGGGCGTCAAGGTCGGCCTGGTCGGCGCGGTGCTGAAGGACACCCCCTCGGTGGCGGTGGCTTCGGCCGTCAAGGGCCTGTCCTTCCTCGACGAGGCGGAATCGATCAACAAGGTGATGCCCGCCATGCGCGCCCAGGGTGCGCAGGTGTTCGTGGTCCTGATCCACGAAGGCGGCCACACCGGCGAAGCCTTCGACAAGACTTACTGCGACGGCCTGCAGGGACCGATCGTCGGCATCGTGAAAAAGCTCGACCCGGCGATCCGCCTGGTCATCACCGGCCATTCGCACAAGGGTTACCTGTGCAAGGTCGACGGCCGCGTCGTGACCCAGGCCGACTATGCCGGTCACGTGCTCTCGCGGATCAAGATGACGGTCGACGGCGCCAGCGGCCGCGTCGACGACATCCAGGTGCGCAACGTGGTGATGGCGCCGGGCGCTTTCACCCCGGATGCGCAATTGAGTGCCTACCTGAACGACGTGCGCGCGCGCAGCACCGCGGAACTGGCCAAGCCGGTTGCGCGCATCGGCGCCGCCGGCGTGCCGCGCAAGGAGAGCGAGTCGGGCGAATCGCCGCTGGGCAACTTGATCGCCGATGCGGTCGTCGCCGCCACCCGCGACCAGGGCGTGCAGCTCGGCTTCATGAACCCGGGCGGCATCCGCAAGGACCTGGAAGCGGGCGGCAATGGCGTGGTCAGCTTCGGCCAGGCCCAGGCCGTGCTCCCCTTCGGTAACACGCTGGTGGTGCTGGATATCACCGGCGCGCAACTGCGCGCGATGCTCGAGCAGCAGTGGGACCGTCCGGGGAACAGCCAGTACATGCTTCAAGTCTCGCGCGGCTTGTCGTATGCCTGGGACAGCACCCGTCCGGTGGGCCAGCGCCTGGTGCCGGGCAGCCTGAAGGTGGACGGCAAGCCGGTCGAGGAGAATAAAACCTACCGCATCGTGGCCAACAACTTCCTGGCCGAAGGCGGCGACAACTTCCCGGCCCTGGCCCAGGGTGTCAATCGCAAGGACCTCGGCATGCGCGACCTCGACGCCCTGATCGCCTACCTGAAGCAGAACCCCGATATCGGCGCAAGCTCGCTGGCCGCGCCCCAGCCGCGCATCCAGAAAGTGCGCTGACCCTGGAATTTTGAAACGCAACAAGGAACGAACATGAAAAAACTCGCTTGTGTACTCGCGCTGGCAGGCGCCTTCGCCTCGACCGACGCACTCGCCTGGGGCAAGGACGGCCACAGCGCGGTAGGTGCCATCGCCGACAAGCTGATCAAGGGCAGCAAGGCCGAACAGCAGGTCAAATCCATCCTGAATCCGGGCGAAACCCTGGAATCGATCTCGAGCTGGCCGGACTGCGTGAAGGGCACCTATTGCGGCCCGCAGAGCCCGGACATGATCGAATACGTGAACGCGAACCCGAAGCACAGCGAGTACCACTACACCGACGTGCCGTTCCAGCTCGACCACTACCATGACGGCGCCGCCGGCACCTTCGACGACGACATCGTGCAGACCCTGAAGCAGGCGATCGCCGTCCTGCAGGGCAAGGACACCCCGGCCACCAACCCGCACAAGTTCACCAAGCGCCAGGCGCTGATCCTGATCACCCACATGACCGGCGATATCCACCAGCCGCTGCACGTGGGCGCCGCCTTCGTCAACAAGGAAGGCAAGTTCGTGGTGCCGAAGACCAAGGCCGAGATCGACGAAACCGCGATCTTCGATTCGCGCGGCGGCAACAACTTCATCATGGACGACGAAAAGCTCACCGGCCTGGTGGCCAAGCTGTCGAACGTGATCCCGCCGGAAGAAGCGAAGCCGCTGAAGGAAGGCGTGCCGAAGGCGCTGACCAAGCCTTTCCACTCCTACTGGGACAGCACCACCGTCAACTACGCCTTCCGCCGCATCCAGACCAAGACCCCGGAAAAGTTCGCGCAGGCCGCGATCGACAGCAAGCCGGCCATTGCCGCGCCGACCGGCGACTTGGCGACCTGGCCCTACCAGTGGGCCGATGATGCGCTGGCCGTGTCGAAGCGCGCCTTCGACGGCGTCAGCGTCGGCAAGATCACGCCGCAGACCAGCAAGAAGGGCGAGACCTATTACACCTGGAACCTGGAAGTGCCGCAGAACTATCCGGTGCCGAGCTCGCAGATTGCCAAGGAACAGCTGATCAAGGGTGGCTACCATCTGGCGCAGCTGCTGCAGGCGATTTACCAGTAAGTAATTGTTCACGTGGGCACAGGGTGCCCACGCGAACGCCGCTCAAAACCGCCGCGTACCGCAGGGTGCGCGGCGGTTTTTGTTTTGTGCCGTTAGAATGTCGACAATCTTATCTTTGCATCCATTCATGCGCACATCCTGCCTCCTGGCCCTCGCGGCCGCATCCCTCCTGCCCACGCTCGCCGCGGCCCAATCGGAGCCCGCCGACCGCGTCGAACCGGTCGAGCGCAATCTCCCGCTGTGGGAAGCCGGGATCGGCGCCGCCGGTTTCAGCACCCCGGCCTATCCGGGCGCGTCGGACCGCTCGAACCGTGGCCTGGTCCTGCCTTTCCTGATCTACAGGGGCAAGGTCTTCCGCGCCGACCAGAACGGCGTCGGTGCGCGCCTGCTGAACACCGACAAGGTGGAATTCGACATTGGCTTCTCGGGTTCGCTGCCGGCGCATTCGGATGACGTCGAGGCACGGCGCGGCATGCCGGACCTGGGCACGCTGCTGGAATTCGGGCCGCGCGTGAAGTACAAGTTTGCCGACCTGGGCGAGCAGGGGAGGGTGCGCTTCGACCTGCCGCTGCGCGCCGTGATCGAAGCCCGCGGCGGCCTGCGCCGCCAGGGCTGGACGATGGAGCCGCGCGTGGTATGGGAAAACCGCGGCGAAGGCGCGCGCTGGACGCTGGAAGCCCAGCTCGGCGCCGTGTTCGGCGACCGCCGCGTGAACCGCTATTTCTATGAGGTGGAACCGCAGTACGCGACGGCGGAGCGTCCGGCCTACCACGCCGATGCCGGCCTGATGCTGGTGCGCACTGGGGTAGGGGGCACGCTGCGCCTGAACCCGGACCTGCGCCTGTTCACCGCACTGCGTTACGAGGTGTATTCGGGCGCGGCCAACGAAGACAGTCCGCTGATGCGCAAGTCCAGCGGGACGTCGGCGTTCGTGGGATTGGTGTGGACTTTTGCACGCTCGCAGGCGCGAGCACGCGGGGCGGAGTAAGTGTCAGCGTGGGCTCGGGAGCCCACCCTACGCATCCGGTAGGGTGGGCTCCCCGTGCCCACGGTCGCTTTAGCGGGACTTGACGAAAGGTTTGCCGATGGCTTTCGGCGCCACCGACTTCGCCATCAGACCGGCCAGCACGACCACCGTGACGACGTAAGGGATCATCTGGATCAGCGAGCCCGGGATGCGGCCGACCACCGGCAGGTCGACGCCTTCGAGCTGGATCTGGATCGCACCGAACAGGCCGAACATCAGGCAGCCCAGCACCGTGAAGATCGGGCGCCAGTTGCCGAACACCAGGGCGGTCAGGGCCAGGTAGCCGGCGCCGGCCGACATGTCGCGCAGGAAGAAGCCGCTCTGGACGATGGCCAGGTAGGCGCCGGAGAACGAGCACAGCACGCCGGCCACGAACATGGCCAGGTAGCGGGTGCGCTCGACCGAGACGCCGGCGGCATCGGCCGCGTGCGGGTTCTCGCCGCAGGCGCGCAGGCGCAGGCCGAAGCGGCTGTGGTAGATCACCCAGTGCACGATCGGCACCAGCAGGAACGCCAGGTAGACCAGGATCGACTGGCCGCCGATCACGTGGCCGTACAGCCAGCCGATCACCGGGATGTTGTCCATGGCCGCGGTGCCGGGGAAGACCACGTCGGTCAGGCGCGCGGCGCCCAGGTCCGGCGTGCGGCCGCCCTGCTGGAAGAAGAACTGGGCCAGCACGAAGGTCAGGCCGCTCATCGCGATGTTGATGGCGATGCCGCACACCAGCTGGTTGCCCTTCTGCGTGATGGCGACGAAAGCCTGGACCATGGCCAGCGCGCTCGACACAAGCACGCCGGCCAGGATGCCGTACCACGGATTCTGGGTCGTGTAGGCGACCGCGGCGGAAACGAAGGCCGAGGCCAGGATCTTGCCTTCCAGGCCGATATCGACCACGCCGCTGCGTTCGGCGAACAGGCCGGCCATCGCGGCGAACATCAGCACCGGCGCATTGCGGATCGTCGAGACGACGATGCTGGCGAGATGAAGGTCTTCCATTTTATTTACCCTTACCGAGGTTGATCAGTTTCAGAACGGCCGGCCCGTAGAAGTTTTCCATCGCGCCGCAGAACAGGATGATCAGGCCTTGAATGAAGATGAAGGTCTCTTGCGGGATGTTCGGTTTTTCCAGCGAGAGGTCGAAGCCGCCCTGGATCAGGGCGCCGAACAGCACCGACGACAGGAAGATGCCGATCGGGTGCTGGCGGCCCATCAGCGCGATCGCGATGCCGACGAAGCCGGCGCCGGCCGGGAAGTTCAGCGACAGGTAGTGCGTCGAGCCGAGCACCGAGTTGACCGCGGCCAGGCCGGCCAGCGCGCCCGAGACCAGCATGGTGACGATGATGGTGCGGCTGATCTTCACGCCGGCGTAGTGCGCCGCGTGCTGGTTCAAACCGGTCGCGCGCAGCTTGTAGCCCCACGAGGAACGCCACACGGCCACGCCGTAGATCACCAGCGCCACGATCGCGATCAGGAAGCTGATGTTGAGCGGGGTGTCGCCCAGGACCGGGAACCAGGCATTCAGCAGCGGCATCGCGGCGGCGTCGGAGAACACGCGCGAAGCCGGATTCTGCTCGCCTTCCGGGATCATGTACTTCACGATCAGGAAGTTCATCAGGCTGGCGGCGATGAAGTTGAACATGATGGTCGTGACCACCACGTGGCTGCCGCGCTTGGCCTGCAGGTAGCCCGGCAGGAAGGCCCACAGGCCGCCGAACAGGGCCGCGCCGATCATGCCGATCGGGATCAGGGCCCAGGCCGGCATGCTGGCATCGAACGCCAGCATGGCCAGCGTGATACCGAGGCCGCCGACATACATCTGGCCTTCGGCGCCGATGTTGAACAGGCCCGCCTGCATCGCGATCGATACCGCCAGACCGGTGAAGATGAAGGTCGAGGCGTAGAACAGCGTGTAGGCCAGTCCTTCCGGATTGACGATCGCGCTGTTGATCAGGATCTGCATCGATTCCAGCGGGCTCTCGCCCAGCAGGTGGATGACGAGCGCCGCGACCAGCAGCGCCGACAGCAGGTTCAGGATGGGCAGGACGAAACCCGTGGCCCAGCGTGGGAGTTCAGTGGTCTTCATGTTATGACTTGTGCAGGCCGCCCATCAGCAGGCCGATGCGGGTGGTGTCGAATTCTTCGATCGGCAGGATGCCGGTGATGCGCCCGCCCGACATCACCAGGATGCGGTCGGCCAGGGCGCGCACTTCTTCCAGTTCCACGGAGGAGAGCAGGATCGCCACGCCCTCGTCGCGCAGGCGCAGCAGCTGGGTGTGGATGCTCTCGATGGTGCCGATGTCGACGCCGCGGGTCGGCTGCCCGACCAGCATCATCTTCGGCTTGGCCGCGACTTCGCGCGCGATCACGACCTTCTGCTGGTTGCCGCCCGAGAGCAGGCCGATACGCAGGTCCGGATTGTTCGGACGCACGTCGAAAGCCTGCATCAGGCCGGCGCAGCGCTGAGCGATCTTCCTGAAGTCGAACAGGCCCCAGCGGTTCTTGACGTGGTCCTGGTAGCCGAACACGGTGTTCTGCATGACCGAGAAATCCTTGATCACGCCGTCGCGCAGGCGGTCTTCCGGCACGTGGCCGATGCCCAGTTCGCGGAAGGTGGCGGGCAGGCCGTCGGCATTCGAACGGCCGGCGAAAGGCAGGTCCTTGCCGAGAAACTCCACTTTACCGGCGCTCGGCAGGCGCATGCCGGACAGGATCTCGAGCAGCTCGCTCTGGCCGTTGCCGGACACGCCGGCGATCGCCACGACTTCGCCGGCGCGCAGGGTGAAGTCGATGTCCGACAGCAGGGCCACGCCGTTGGCGTCCTTCAGCTGCACGTTCGAGACCTTCAGCACCTCGGCGCCCGGCTTGTAGGGCGCGCGCGGCAGCTCGCTCTGGATCGGACGGCCGACCATCATGTTGGCCAGCTGTTCCTTCGTGGTCTCCGCGGTTTTCACGGCGCCGACCACGCGGCCGGCGCGCATGACCGTCACCTCGTCGGTGATGTCCTTGATCTCCTGCAGCTTGTGGGTGATCAGGATGATGGTCTTGCCCTGTTCCTTGAACAGACGCAGGATTTCGAACAGCGACGCGGTTTCCTGGGCGGTCAGGACGGCGGTGGGCTCGTCCAGGATCAGGATGTTGGCGCTGCGGTAGATCTGCTTGAGGATCTCGACGCGCTGCTGGGCGCCGACCGACAGATCGTGGACGGTGGCCAGCGGATCGACGTCGAGGCGATAACGCTCGCAGATCTCGCGCAGCTTCGCTTCGACGGCGCCGCGCTTGGCAGCCAGCTTGAAGCCGCCTTCGTTGCCCAGCATGACGTTGTCGAGCACGGTCATGTTCTCGACCAGCATGAAGTGCTGGTGCACCATGCCTATGCCCAGTGCGATGGCTTCGTGGCTGGTGCGGATGTCCTGCGCCTGGCCATCGATCAGGACCTGGCCCTTGTCGGCGTTGTAATAGCCGTACAGGATGCTCATCAGGGTCGACTTGCCGGCGCCATTTTCACCGATCACGCCGTGGATCGAACCTTTGGCAATCGAGAAGCTGACGTCTGCATTCGCCTGCACCGCCCCGAAGGCTTTGCTAATGTTGCGAAATTCTACGGCTGGCTGCATAGCGATCTGTAGTCAGAGTAAGTAAAGACGGAGTGCATTATTCAAAAACGCGCCGCGCCGGGGAAACCGGCGCGGCGCGCTTGTGGTGGGACCCTGCCAAACCTACTGCGCGTTGCATTTTCGGTCTGCGATGCTCGCTGTACCGTAAGTACAGCTGCGCTTCTCAACCGAAACTGCTGCCGCTCGCTACGGTTTTGCAGGGTCCTTTTACGTTATGGGAATACCTTTATTGTGGGCACGAGCCGGCAGCGCGGTAATCAACGACCTTGATCTTGCCGCTGATGATGTCGGCCTTGGCCTGGTTCACGCGTTTTTCCATGGCCGCGGGGACGATGGCGCGGTTGTTCTTGTCCAGTGCCCAGTCGACGCCGCCTTCCTTCAGGCCCTTGTAGGTCACGCCGGAAGAGAACTGGCCGGCCTTGGCCTGCATCAGCGCATCGTAGGCGGCGTTGCCGACGTTCTTGACCATCGAGGTCAGTACCGAACCCGGCTGGATGTCGTTCTGGTTGGAGTCGACGCCGATCGCCAGCTTGCCCTTGGTCTTGGCCATCTGGATCACGCCCAGGCCCGAACCGCCGGCCACGGCGAACACCACGTCGGCGCCGCGGTCGAACTGCGCACGCGCCAGTTCGCCACCCTTGGCCGGGTCGTTCCAGGCGGCGGCGGTGGTGCCGACCATGTTCTGCTGCACGTCGATCTTCGGATTGATGGCCTTGGCGCCCTGGCTGTAGCCGCAGGCGAAGGCGCGGATCAGCGGGATGTCCATGCCGCCGACGAAGCCGATCTTGCCCGACTTGGCTGCCATTGCGGCGGCCACGCCGGCCAGGTAGGAGCCTTCCTGTTCCTTGAACAGGATCGAGTTGACGTTCTTGCCGGTGGCGTTACCGTCGATCAGCACGAAGTGCACGGCCGGGAATTCGGCGGCGATCTTCTGCACAGCCTGGGTCTGCGAGAAACCGACCGAGATGATCAGGTCCAGCTTCTTGCGGGCGAGGCCGCGCAGCACCTGCTCGGCCTGGGTATCGCTGCTGGCCTGGGCTTCGAAGACGTTGATGCCGTTTTGTTTCTTGAAGCGCTCAATGCCTTCGGCTGCCGACTGGTTGAACGACTTGTCGAACTTGCCGCCGGCGTCGTAGACGATGCCCAGCTTCGGTGCACCCGCTGCCGCGGCGGCGCTACCGGCGACGCACAGCGCCGCGATCGTCATACTGAGTTGCTTGAATTTCATGTAAATGGCTCCTGGAATCCTGATATTGTACCCGGCGCAAGGGCTGCGATGGGAAGCGGCAAAGCAAGGACCAGCAATCCGCGGCCCTGTGCCAGCGGATTTTGTCAAATCTAGATGTATCCTGTCGTTACGATTTGTATCGGTCGAAGCCGGGCGCAAGGGCGCAATCCGGAGACCTTCAGCTTTGCAAACTATGCATCAGCCCGTTTATTCGTGGCAAATACGATTTTACTTCGCAATTTATTTAGTTGAAATATAAATAGTGCACCTTTTCAGGTGTTTCTAACAGAAAACCACAGCTGTTAGCCTATGCGTAATAACAAAAAGGCTAAAGCTAGAGTGAGTGCTCTATTTGCCGGAGACCGGGAGTTCGGCCGTTGCAGGAAGGATGGCTGCGCCGGGCGGCGGCAGCAGGACGGGCGCCGCATCGATAGCGGCGGCAGCGATGGCCGGTGCGGAAATCACGCCGGCGGCAGCGGCGATGGCCTGGACCTGGGCTTCGATCTGCACCTGCGCCTGTACCTGTTCGGAGGCCGGGCTGCCGGCCGCAGCGGCTTCGGCCAGCGATTTGCCGAACTGGGCGGTCAGGAAGTTCGCGATGCGGCTCTGCGTGTCTTCCAGGTAAGGGATATTCATGTGGTCCGACTCGGGCACGATGTCGTCGCCGCACAGCTGGGCCAGCTTGGCGACCAGCTGGTCGGTATGCGAGTGCGGCACCACGTCGTCGAAGGCGGCGCGCAACACATAGGTCGGGGCCTTCAGCGCCGGCGCGTATTTGATCGACTCGAAGCGGTGGCGCAGCATGTACTCGATCGGCATTACGCGGAACTTGCGCTTGGCGATCGCCAGGATCGAATCGTAGGGCGTGATCAGGACCACCGAATGCGCCGGACGCTCCTTCGCGACCTGCACCGCCACACCGGAACCCAGGCTGCGGCCGACCACCGCGATGCGTTGCGGATCGACGTGGGCGCGCGCACGCATCCAGTCGAACAGCATGCAGCCATCTTCGACCATGCGGATCTCGGCCGGGTCGCCATGGGATTCGCCGTAGCCGCGGTAATTCACCGCCAGCACGGCCATGTTGGGGAACAGCTTGCCGGCATCGCGCACCACCCACGACACTTCCTCGGAGCGGCCGCCGAAATAGATGACGGCCGGATGCGGACCCGGAATCTTGGGCGTCATCAGCCAGCCGCACAGGCGGGTGCCGTCGGCGGCGCGCAGCACCACCGGACGGGTGCGGTGACCGCTGCTGCGCGGGCTCTTCACTTCGCGCTCGACGGTCGGGTTGAACACCAGGCGTCGCTGGTTGGCCGCGACCGCGGCCGTGAGGCCCAGCCACAGCATGCTGGCAAAGCCAGCCATTCCCGCCGCTACTTTTTTCCGAGTGTCCATGCTTTCAGTCTACCTCTGCCATCGTGAAACGTTCTGTGCGCTGAGGTACAAAGCCATGGAAGCGTGTTAATTACCTGCGCAACGTTGCCATAACGCAACAATACCATGACTGAGGCGAGGCTGCAGGCCACCCGTTCATTGCTCAATGCATGGTCGGGCCGGCGGACGGCGCATACAGTTCTGCCTTGTGCAGCGCCTGCTCGACGCGCGCGTCGGCGGGCAGGGTCTTGAGCTCGGGCTTGTCCTCGACCGGGCTGACGCCTTTTACGCGCATGCCCTGTTCGTAGACCATCTTGCTGCCGAACCAGCCCGACACGAACACGCCCAGCGCCGCCAGCGCGCCCATGGCCAGGGTGGCGCCGCTGCCGCCATGCTTGTATTCGTTGCGGCGCATGGCGACATTCGCCGCCGTCAGCGCCAGCGCGCCGCCGTTCAGGATCGCGTGCACATTCGCCGTGCGCTTGACCTCGGTTTCCGACTCGATCGCCATGTAGTCCATGGCACCGGCGACGCCCGCCGCCAGCCCGCCGATCAGGCCGCCCGTCAGACTGTAGAACCCGGCGTTCGCGTAGTCGTCGCTGTCGGTGGAGCGCGCCATCGCGTCCAGGATGAAGCCGAAGGGAATCAGGGCGGCGGGCGCAACGATCAGCATCGGATGCAGCGGATGGCCGGCGAAGGTCGATTTGGGCATGTGTTCCTCCGTGAGATGGGAGCTTTTGGGGACTGTCGAGGGGAGTGGGCAGTGTGGCACAAGCCGTCCGTACGACTCGCACGCTAGTCGGGCATCGTCATGCGCTCTTTTGTTCAGTGGCCGGTGTCGTCGACGTTCTGGTAGCGCAGGTGCTGGCTCGGAAGCAGCCTGGGCGGCGTGCCGCAGTTGCAAACGCACTCATCGTTTTCCAGCGCAACCAGCCGGCCGTTGAAGCGCTCGGGCGTGCGCGGCCCCGTGCAGCGGATAAGACCGGTGCTGCCGCAGGCATGGCAGCTGACTTCATCGCCTTCGAGGGCGACACGGGCGCCATCGATCGTCATGCGGCTCGAGGCCGAGGTGACGACGCCGTCGGCAGTCGTGCGGGCGCCCAGGGTAATGAGGTGGCGTTTCATGGGGGCCATGGTATCGGTTAAGATGGTCAATCATTTTGATCCCTTCCGTACCTTATTGGAGACGATGTGCACTACCTGCTGATGTACGAACTGGCCCCCGATTACCTGGCCCGCCGCGGCGAATTCCGCAACGAACACCTGAAACTGGCCTGGGAGGCCGAGCAGCGCGGCGAGATCGTGATCGCCGGCGCCCTGGCCGAACCAGCCGACTACGCTGTCCTGCTGTTCAAGGGCGACTCGCCGGAAGTGGCCGAGCGCTTCGCCAAGGCCGATCCCTACGTGACCGAAGGTCTGGTCCAGAGCTGGATCGTGCGTCCATGGACCACGGTGGTGGGCAAGGACGCGACCACGCCGGTGCGCCCGGAATAATCCGGACCCAAGCCGGAAAATCCTACTTTGCCGGCAGCAGCTTTACGACCAGATTGTGGGTCGTAAGCGCAAACGAGCCGTCCGGCGCGCGCGCCACGCCTGCCGGCCGATCCAGGCCGCCGGGCAGGGCGCCCAGAACGATGCCCTGACGACCGGCGACTCCCGCCACGGTGCTGGTCACGTTGTCGAGGTTGATCCTGCGGATGGTGGCGTTGCCGGTGTCCGCGACATACAGATCGTTGCCCTCGACCGCGATGGCGCTGGGTGCGCACAGCCGCGACACGGTCGCGCTGCCGTCAGTCGCCCCGCACTGGCCGGCCTGGCCCGCCAGCGTGCTGACCTCTCCCTTGGGGTTGATCATCCGGATGGTCGAGTTGCCGGTATCGACCACGTACACGTTATCCCATTCGTCCACGCCGACATCCTGCGGGTTGCAGAAGCGCGCCGTGCCGCCGCGGCCGTCCGCGCTGCCGCACACGCCCGGCGAACCCGCCACCGTGGTGACGTTCCCGGCGCCGTCGATGCGGCGCACCGTGTGGTTGCCGGTGTCCGCGATCCAGAGGTTGCCGCGGCGGTCCAGCACGATGCCTTTCGGATTGCAGAACTGGGCGCCGGTCGCGCGCCCGTCGACGCTGCCGCAGGTGCCGTTGCCGGCTACCGTGCCGACCGTACCGTCCGCGGCGATCCGGCGCACCACCGAGTTGCCGGTATCGGTCAGGTAGACGTTGCCCTGGGTGTCGGTGCTGAGCCGGGACGGCTGGTTGAAGCGCGCGGCGCTGCCCTTGCCGTCCGCGTAGCCGACCGCGCCCAGCGCGCCGGCCAGGGTCGTGACCACGCCCTGCGGCGAGACCTTGCGGATGGTCGCGCTGGTGGGCTCCGCCACGTACAGGTTGCCGGCCGTGTCGGCGGCGATGCCTTCCGGCGCGTTGAAGCGCGCCGCCGCGCCGGTGCCGTCCTTCGAGCCCGAGCAGACGTCGCAGACGTCCCCGGCGATGGGGAAGAGGCCGGTGGCGCCCTGCGGCCGGTCGGGCCAGCTGGGCCAGTCCGGATGGTTGGGCCAGGGGTAATCGGGGCCGTCGTGCCACACGACGCCGATGCCGATGCCGACGTCGCCGCCGCAGCTGGCGAGGCCGAGCGCAGCGAGTAGTGCCGCGCAGCGCAAGAGCGATTTCATGACAGGTCTCCCGTGGTTGACCCATCGAGCATAGTCGTCGTGTACCGATCCGGCATGCGCGCACGCAAAGCGGAAATGGCGTGTTCATGCAGGGACCGTTTCTCTGACCCAAAAGCCACGCTACGGTGGATTGCGACAGTATCTCTCATCCATTCGCTGCGTCGTCTTCGTGCTGAGGTAATATCTCCGCGCTAACAAAACTCAGCTGGGGACCCATGCACACTGCCGTCAACCTGTGGCCGCTGCTCGGCATTGCCGTCGTCGTTGCCGGATTTCTGCTGCGCGCGAATCCGGTGCTGGTCGTGATCGCCGCCTGCGCGGTGACCGGGATCGCCGGCAGCCTGTCGCCGATCCACCTGCTGGAATCGCTCGGCACGGCCTTCGTCAAGACGCGCAACCTGCCGCTGATCCTGCTGCTGCCGCTGGCGGCGATCGGCCTGCTCGAGCGCGCCGGGCTGAAGGAACATGCCCAGGCCAGCATCGCAAAGATCCGCTCTGCCACCACCGGGCGCCTGCTGACGGTTTATCTGCTGGTGCGCGAGCTGGCCGCCGCCTTCGGCCTGACCAGCCTGGGTGGGCATCCGAACATGGTGCGGCCGCTGGTGGCGCCGATGGCCGAAGCCGCCGCCGAGGCACGCTATCGGGAGAAAAATCGCAGCCTCGACGAAGCGATGCGCCAGCGCATCCGCGCGATGAGCGCAGCCACCGACAACGTCGGCCTGTTCTTCGGCGAAGACGTGTTCGTGGCCTTCGGCGCCATCGTGCTGATGCAGACCATCCTGCGCGCCGAGGGCCTGGAAGTCGATCCGCTGCACATGGCGCTATGGGGCATCCCGACCGCGGTGACGGCCTTCGTGATCCACGCCTGGAACCTGCGCCGGCTCGACGCCCGCATCCTGCGCGGTGCCGCGAACGGCGGTGCACGATGATCCTCGCGCTCGACGATTTCTACATCCTGGTCGGCCTGCTGTTCGCGGCCACCGCCATCATGAACCTGCGCGACCGCAGCAATCCGCGCCGTTTCACGAGCGCGCTGTTCTGGGGCCTGTACGCGCTGCTCTACCTGGCCGGCGCGCGGATGCCGCCCGCGGCGACCGGCCTGCTGATGGTTGCGATGGCGCTGGTGGCGGGCAGTGGCCTGGTCAAGGGCGGCAAGGCCGAGCTGCCGACGGAAGAGGCGCGGCGCGCCAGTGCGTCGAGGCTGGGCCACAAGCTGCTGGTGCCGGCGCTGGCGATCCCGGTCGTGACCATGATCGGCTCGACGCTGCTGAAGGACGTGCGCATCGATGCCGCCCCCTTATTGGACGCGAAGAACCTGACCCTGGTGAGCATGGGCTGCGGCTCCATCGTGGCTTTGCTGCTGGCCTGCTGGCTCACGCGCGCCACGCCGCTGCAGGGCGTGCGCGAGGCGCGCCGCCTGATCGACGCGATGAGCTGGGCGGTGGTGCTGCCGCACATGCTGGCCGTGCTCGGGCTGCTGTTTTCCGAGGCCGGCGTCGGCAAGGCGGTGGCCCACATCACGACCTCGTACATTCCGATGGATTCGCGCCTGGTCGCCTGCGCCGCCTTCTGCATCGGCATGGCGCTGTTCACGGTCGTGATGGGCAACGGCTTCGCCGCCTTTCCGGTCATCGCCGGCGGCATCGGGATTCCGGTGCTGGTCGGGGTGTATCATGCGAATCCGGCCGTGATGGCGGCGATCGGCATGTTCAGCGCCTATTGCGGCACCCTGATGACGCCGATGGCCGCCAACTTCAACATCGTGCCGGCGGCCCTGCTCGAGCTGCCGGACAAGAACGCCGTGATCAAGGCCCAGCTGCCGACCGCGCTGCCGCTGCTGCTGGCGAATATCGTCCTGCTGTACTTCCTGATGTATCGATAAGCTGATGAAAACCGTCCTCCTGACCGGCTTCGAACCTTTCGACGGCGCCGCCACCAATCCTTCGTGGGAGGCCGTGCGTTTGCTGGACGGCTGGTCCGGTGCGCAGTCGGGTATCCCTTTCCAGGTGGTGGCGCGCGAGCTGCCCTGCGTGTTCGGCCGCTCCATCGAGACGCTGCTCGCCGCCGTCGACGAGCTCCAGCCGGACCTCGTCATCGCCGTGGGCCAGGCCGGCGGCCGTCCCGAGCTCTCGATCGAGCGCATCGCCATCAACGTCGACGATGCGCGCATCCCCGACAACGCCGCACAGCAGCCGGTGGACGTGCCCATCGTGGCAAGCGGCCCGGCGGCCTATTTCACGACCCTGCCGATCAAGGCCATGGCGGCGGCGATCCGCGCGCAAGGCATCAAGGCCGGCGTGTCGCAGACCGCCGGCACGTTTGTCTGCAACCATGTGTTCTATGCGCTGATGCACCACCTGCGCTCGCACGGGAAGGCGGTAAAAGCGGGCTTCATCCACGTGCCTTTCCTGCCGGAGCAGGCGGCGGCTTATCCAGTGCAGCCGACGCCTTCGATGGCGCTGGACCAGATCGTGGCGGGCTTGCGGGTGGCGGTGGAGGTGGCGCTGGCGGTGGAGGTCGACGTGGCGCTCGCCGGCGGCGCCACGCATTGAGCTTTATTCGGCCAGGCCTTTTTGCAGCAGCTCTGCCACCAGCGCATTCATATCGCCCCCGCGTTCCTGCGCCAGGGCTTGCAACTGCTTGACCAGGTCAGCATTGAGCTTGACTGCGAAGGGCACCAGGCCGAGCGCCCGGTCGCGCTCGCGCTGTTCGCGGCGGTCGGGCAGCTGCGCGCCGGCCGTGCCGGAGGGGAGGGCGCGTGGGCCCGCCTGGTTCAACAGTTTTTTGGCATCGGCCTTGGCCAGGTCGGTTCGTTTCATCGTGGTGCTTTCAAAGGTGATCGGGCACGCATTCTAAACAATGCGGCGCCAAACAGCAGCCCGGCAGGCAGCAAGGCCAGCATCGGCGGCTCGTCCACCGGCGGCGGCGAGATCGCAAACCGGGTCTGGTCGGTCCACAGGTAGACCGTGGTGGAGATGTTGAAGGGTGGGCGGAAGCCGGTTTCGCCATGAAAGGTATGGCTCAGGCCAGCGAGGGTCTTGGTGCTGCTGTACGCCGCTTCGTCCGAATAGCTCCATTCGGCGTCGAAGTAGAGCTGGCCGCTGCCGAGTTCATAGCGGAAGTCCTTGAGCGAACAGTAAGCCCCGTTGCAACGGCTGTAGGGATTTTCGAAATAGCTGTAGCCGTTCCACCAGAAGGTGTCGAGTTCGCCGAGTTCGAGCCTGCCATCATGGTCGGCATCGCTGCCGCGGAAGGCGCCGTCGAAGCTGATCCCCGGTTCGAAGCGCCCGGTCTCCTGGATGCGAAACCCGGTATAGCTGAATTGCCAGAAGTCCTGGGCCACGGCCGGCAAGGCCACGCTGGTGCAGATGGCGGCGCAGGCCGCAAGAACACGTTTGGACATGATCGGCTCCCTGTTCAGGAAAGCCTAGACCAAAACGCCGCCCGACGCGCTGCCGCACAAGCACCGTGTTGGAATCGGACCACGACAGTAAGAGCGCGCTAGGCGCGGCGGCCGGCCTCTTTCATCAATGCGATGAAGCGGCGTGCGCCGAGTCCCTGCGGACGTTCGCGCGACCACACGATATCGACCAGCAGCTTCAAGGGATTGCTGGCATTGCCGAAGTCGATTTCGCGCACCGTCCCCGCCTTGATCGCCGCCTGCACCATGGCGCGCGGCAGCAATGCCCAGCCAAGGCCGGCCTCGACCAGGTTGAGCGTGGCGAGCGGGCTGTCGGTGCGCCACACATGGCGCGACAGGATGAGGCGGGAATCGTGGTGGCTGCCGTGCCGGCTCGTCATCGCGATTTGCCGCAGGTCGAGCAGGTCTTCGACGCGCAAGGTGCCGGTTCCCTTGAACGGCGCCGCAAAACCGGGCGCCAGGATGGCGACCATCACGTCGCTGCCGACCTCTTCGAACGTCTCGCGCTCGTCCAGGCGTTCGCGCTCGAAGACCATCGCCAGGTCGATGGCGCCCTCGTGCAGCAGACGCAGGGCGTCGGCTTGCGGCGCCGAGAGCACCTCCACTTCCAGCGAAGGGAATTCCTGCGCAAGCACGGCCAGGGGCGCGGTCCACGGGCCGGAGACCAGTTCGGGAACGATGGATATCCGCAGGCGGCGCTCGAGCCCGCGATGCAGCGACAGCGCGTCGGCCTCGAGCTGGCGCAACTGGCTCGCCACATGGCGCGCCCGCGGCTCCAGGGCGCGCGCCGCGTCCGTCGGCCGCGGTTCGCGCGTGCTGCGGTCGAACAGCGGCAGATCGAGCTCGGCCTCCAGTTGCGCGATCACGAGGCTGACGGCCGACGGCACCCGTCCCAGCGCACGTGCGGCGGCAGAGAAGGAGCCGTGATCCAGCACGGCGAGGAAAACCCGGACACTGTCGCTCGAGAAGGGCACGATCTATCAGAAAAACTCAAAGGAGCTGACTTTATACACGAGTAAACCCTGCATAGACTAGCGCCATCGAGTTCAAGGGAGGAAACATGCAAGGCCTGAAACGGAAAATCGTCTTCGTGACGCTGTACGAGGCGATTGCGGTCGCCTGTATCACCGCGGCGATGGTGTGGGTGTCCGGCCAGGGCGCCCTCCACGCGAGCGCGCTGGCGCTCGTCTCGTCGGCGATCGCGATGACTTGGAACTTCATCTACAACACGCTGTTCGAGGCATGGGAGGCGCGCCAGCGGGTGCGCGGACGCAGCCTGGCGCGGCGCATTGCACATGCGCTCGGCTACGAAAGTGTCCTGCTGCTGATAGGCATACCGCTGTTCGCCTGGTGGCTCGAGGTCTCCCTGCTGCAGGCGTGCATGCTCAACGCAGGTTTCATTGTCTTCTTCCTCATCTACAGCTTCTGCTACAACTGGGCGTTCGACCTCGCGTTCGGCCTGCCGAAGTCCGCGCTTCAGTAAGCTTACTCGCCTTCCGGATTCACGATTTTCAAAAACGCTCGCACCACCGGCGCATCGTCCTGGATCGGATAGGTGATGTACAGGTTCGCCGACGGCGGATTGCCCTTGATCGGCAGGAAGCGCACGCCGGGCCAGCCGATGCGGCCGGTGGTTTCCGGCATCAGGGCCACGCCCAGGCCCGCGCCCACCATCGCCAGCAGGGTCTGGGGCTCGGCCGCTTCCTGGAAGATGGTCGGCTGGAAGCCGGCGTTCACGCAGCACTGGACCAGGTAGCGCGGCTCGGCCGACTGGTCGAGGTGCAGGGTCAGCAGCGGCTCGCCGGCGATGTCCGTCAGGTCGATGCTGTCCTTGCGTGCCAACGGGTGCTGGGCGTTCACCGCCACGCAGTAGTTCTCCTGGAAGCAGAGGTCCTGGCGCAGGTTCGCGTGTTTCAGATCGTCCTCGTCGCGCTTGGGTTCGCGCCAGAAGCCGACGTCGATCTGCTTGCCGCGCAGCGCGTCCCACTGCTCGTCCGGGCCGAGTTCGTGGATGGTCCAGGTCACGCGCGGGAACTGGCTCTGGAACTGCTCCAGCAGGCCGGGGATCGGGCCCCACATCGCCGAACCGACGATGCCCACGCGCAGACGCCCGACCTCGCCGCGGTCGATCTGGCGGATGGTGTCGACCGCCATCCGCATGCGGGCCAGCAGCTCGGTGGCCTCCTGCATGAAGGCCTTGCCGGCCACCGTCAGTTCGAAGCTGCGCGTGGTGCGCGCGAACAGGCGCACCCCCAGTTCGCTCTCCAGCTTCATGATCTGCTGCGACAGCGGCGGCTGCGAGATGTGCAGGCGCTCGGCGGCACGGCTGAAGCTTTTTTCTTCGGCCACCGCGAGGAAGTATTTGAGCTGCTTCAGGTCGATCGACATGGGCGTGTCATTCAGCGTTGAGTGCCACGGCCAGCCTGGCGCCGACCAGGGCGTTGTGCTTGACCAGCGCGATGTTGGTCACGAGGCTGCGCCCGCCCGTCAGTTCCTTGATGCGCGCCAGCAGGAAGGGTGTGACCAGCTTGCCCTTCACGCCCTGTGCGTCGGCTTCGCCCAGGGCCTGGGCGATGATGGCGTCGATCTCTTCGCTCTGCATCGCGGATGCTTCCGGCACCGGGTTGCTGACCACCACGCCGCCCTCCAGGCCGAGCTGCCACTTGGTGCGGATGAAGCGTGCCTGCTCTTCCGGGGTGTCGAGCTGGAAGTCGGCCTTGAAACCGCTGTCGCGCGTGAAAAAGGCGGGGAAGGCGGCCTGGCCCACGCTCACCACCGGCACGCCGTGGGTCTCGAGGTATTCGAGCGTCAGGCCGATGTCGAGGATCGATTTCACGCCGGCGCAGACGACGGCGACGCCGGTCTGCGCCAGTTCCTGCAGGTCGGCCGAGATGTCGAAGCTGGTCTCGGCGCCGCGGTGCACGCCGCCGATGCCGCCGGTGACGAAGACTTCGATGCCGGCCAGCTTCGCGCAGATCATGGTGGCGGCGACGGTGGTGGCGCCGAGCTTCCTCTGCGACAGCACGTAGGCCAGGTCGCGGCGGCTGACCTTGATCGCGTCCTTCGACTGGCCCAGCAGCTCGAGCTGTTCGTCGGCCAGACCGATGCAGATGCGGCCGTCGATGATGGCGATGGTGGCCGGCACCGCGCCGGCATCGCGGATCACCTGCTCGACTTCGCGCGCGGTCTGCACGTTCTGCGGGTAGGGCATGCCGTGCGAGATGATGGTCGACTCGAGCGCGACGATCGGCTTGCCGGCGGCGCGGGCGGCCTGTACTTCGGGGGAAAACTGGAGGAAGCTTTGCATGGTTCAGTCCTGGGTGTTCGTGTTCATGAGTGTGTCCGGGGCCAGCCGCGGGTGCACGGTTTCCTGCACGCCGAGCGTCAGCGCCGAGAGTTTCAGGCCGCGCCGGCAGGCCAGTTCGAGGTCACAGGGTCTATGTTCAATCGTGTCCTGCATCAGCGACCAGCACACGGCCGCCGCGAAGGCATCGCCGGCGCCGGTGACGTCGACCACCTCCGCGCCGTGCGCGTACAGGCGCACGATCTGGTCCTCGCCGGCGCCGCCGCGCGTGTACATCACCCCCTCGGCGCCGCGCGTGACGATCAGGTCGCGCGCGCCCTGGGCCCGCACTTCGGCGATCGCCGCGTCCAGCGCCGTCTCGCTGGCCAGCTCGCGCCCGACCCGCGCCGCGAGTTCGCCGCGGTTCAGGATCAGCAGGCGCACGCCGGACAGGTCCTGCGGCAGGCGCGCCATCTTCGGCTCCGACACCGCCACCAGCACCAGCGGCACTTCCGCGCGGCGCGCCTGCGCGACCACGGCATCCACCGTGTCCAGCGGCAGGTTGAGGTCCGCCACCACCAGCGCGCTGGTCGCGATCCGGGTCTGGCTGCTAGCGATGAAGGCCGGGTCGAGGCGGTCGTACAGGGCCATGTCGGCCAGCGCCACCACCATCTCGCCATCCTGGTCCAGCACCGCCGTGTAGGTGCCGCTGGCCAGGTCGGGCAGTTGCAGCGTGCCGCCGGTATCGATGCCCAGGCTCTGCGCATGCGCGAGCAGGGCGGCGCCCGAGCTGTCCTTGCCAGTTGCAGTTAATAAAGCAACAGGCGTGCCCAGGCGCGCGAGGTTCTCGGCGATGTTGCGCGCGACGCCGCCGAAGGATTCGCTCTGGCTGGCCGGGTTCGAGGTGTGCAGGGCGATGCCGGCCAGCGAGCGCAGCTTGCGGTCGAGGTTGGCCGCGCCGATGCAGGTGACGGGACGGCGGTCCGGCAGCACATAGGCGCGCCCGAGCAGCTTGCGCTCGCGGATCAGGCCGGCGATATAGCCGGCGACGGCCGAGCGCGACAAGCCCAGGCTGGTTGCCAGCTCCTGCTGCGAAATGAAGGGATTCGCGCGGATCAGCTCAAGCAGCTGTTGTTTTTTTGAGTGCTCGGTCACGGTAGGGAAGGGGTTTAAACAATTGTTTGTGATGTTAAACACTTGTTTGTCGAGCGTCAATGCAAGCATTTCGCTCTTTCGCTGAGACTGCTGCACGATGTATCTGCAAGCGAATATTCAGGATAGCTTATTTATACCTTCTCCATATAAATCGAGCAAAAATTTGGTATTTGCCATACCAATCCACGATAATGCATAGTTTGACTAATTTGGTGCACCGGACTCCCGCTTTCCGTGCAACACCTGCAGCAAGTTCCTCTCCGGTCCATCCAGCAAGACACCTCAATCCAGCAATTCACAAGGAAGCCATTCATGCTCAGCAACACCCCATTCGAAGCCGCCGACGTCATCCGTGCCCGCAAGCCCGGTTTCACGCCGCGTGTGGCGCTCATCCTCGGCTCCGGTCTCGGCGTGCTGGCCGAGCAGATGACGGACGCGGTGGCGATCAGCTACGCCGACCTGCCTGGCTTCCCGATCAGCACCGTGCACGGCCACGCCGGCGAACTGGTGCTGGGCACCCTGGCCGGCGTGCCGGTCGCCTGCATGAAGGGCCGCGGCCACTTCTATGAAGGCTACGGCGCCAGCGTGATGACGTCCGCGGTCCGTACCCTGAAGCTGATCGGCTGCGAACTGCTGTTCGTCACCAATGCCGCCGGTTCGCTGCGTCCGGAAGTCGACGCCGGCAGCATCGTCGTGCTGACCGACCATATCAACCTGCTGCCGGGCAGCCCGATGGCCGGCCCGAACGACGACCGCTTCGGCCCGCGCTTCTTCAGCATGGCCAACGCCTATGACGCGGAAACCCGCGAACTGGTGAAATCCGTGGCCGCCGAGAAGGGCATCACCGTGCACGAAGGCGTCTACCTGTCGACCCCGGGTCCGCACTTCGAAACCGCGGCCGAGATCCGCGCTTTCCGTACCATGGGCGCCGACATGGTCGGTATGTCGGTGGTGCCGGAAGTGATCGCCGCCCGCCACTGCGGCCTGAAGGTCGCCGGCATGTCCGCCATCACCAACCTGGCCGAAGGCCTGACCCCGTTCCCGCTGTCGCACGAGCAGACCCTGAAGTACGCGGCCATCGCGGCCAAGGACCTGGTCGCGCTGATGCATGCATTTATTGAGCGCCTGGGTACGACCACTAACGTCTAATATGTCGTCCCCGCGAAGGCGGGGACCCAAGTTTGCGTGCGTTTCGACTGCTCTACGAACTTGGGTTCCCGCCTTCGCGGCAACGACGGCAGAAAGAGAGATTATTTATATGTCACGCGCATTCATCCTCCTGCTTGACTCCTTCGGCCTCGGCGCGCTGCCGGACGCCGACAAGTACGGCGACCAGGGCGCCAATACCCTCGGCCACATCGCCGAACGGGCCGCCAAGGAAGGCAAGCCGATGTCGCTGCCGACCCTGGAAGGCATCGGCCTCGGCGCCGCCGCCCACAAAGCCAGCGGCCAGTGGCCGGCCGGCTTCGAGAAACGCGAAGGCTTCAGCGGCGCCTGGGGCGTCGCCCGCGAGCAGTCGACCGGCAAGGACACGCAGAGCGGCCACTGGGAAATCGCCGGCGTGCCAGTGCGTTTCGACTGGGGCTACTTCCCCAAGACCGTGCCGAGCTTCCCGCAAGAGCTGACCGACAAGCTGCAGGAACTCACCAAGGTACCGGGCTGGCTGGGCAACTGCCACGCCTCCGGCACCACCATCATCAACGAGCTGGGCGACGAGCATGTCGCCAGCGGCAAGCCGATCCTCTACACCTCGGCCGACTCGGTGCTGCAGATCGCCGCGCACGAAGAGCACTTCGGCCTGGAGCGTCTGTACGAGGTCTGCGAGGCCGCGTATGAACTGGTCAAGCCCTACAACATCGGCCGCGTGATCGCGCGTCCTTTCGTTGGCAGCAACGGCAACTACAAGCGCACCAGCAACCGCCACGACTACGCCGTACCGCCGATCGCGCCGACCCTGCTGGACCACGTCAAGGACGCCGGCGGCGAAGTCATCGCCCTCGGCAAGATCAGCGACATCTTCGCAGGGCAGGGCGTCACGCAACTGATCAAGGGCGCCGACAACATGGCGCTGTTCGACCGGTTGCTGGAAGTGCTTGATACCGCCGGCGACAAGTCGCTCACCTTCGTCAACTTCGTCGACTTCGACATGCACTTCGGCCACCGCCGCGACGTCGCCGGCTATGCGAACGCGCTGCACGAACTCGACGCACGCCTGCCGGAATTCACCGCCAAACTGAAGGAAGGCGACCTGGTCGTGATCACCGCCGACCACGGCTGCGACCCGACCTGGCCCGGCTCGGACCACACCCGCGAACACATCCCGATGCTGTTCTTCGGCCCGGCCGCGCCCGCACAGGAACTGCCTGTTGCCGACACCTTCTCCGACATCGGCGCAACGCTCGCCAAACACCTCGGTGTCAAACCTCTCTCGAACGGAACTGCCCTGTTATGAGCCCGAACCTCGACTTCAAACGTAATACCGCCATCGGCCTCGACCTGGGCTGGATCAACCACCTGAAGGTCAATCGCAACGCCGCCGACCGCCGCGCCGCCAGCCTGGCGAACCGCCGCACCGTCAAGAAGGACTACCAGGCGGCCTGGCTGGTGAAAGCCATCCAGTGCATCGACCTGACCACGCTGTCCGGCGACGATACCCCGGGCCGCGTCGAGCGCCTGTGCATGAAGGCGATGCGTCCGCTGCGCACCGACCTGATGCAGGCACTGGGCCTGGAGTCGTTGACCACCGGCGCCGTCTGCGTGTACCACGAGATGATCACCCCGGCCGTGCAGGTGCTGAAGGGCCGTCTGCCGATCGCCGCGGTGTCGACCGCCTTCCCGGCCGGTCTGTCGAGCATGGAAACCAAGCTGCGCGAGATCGAGCTGTCGGTGGCCGCCGGCGCGACCGAGATCGACATCGTGATCACCCGCCAGCACGTCCTGACCGGCAACTGGCAGGCGCTGTACGACGAGATGGTGGCTTATCGCCAGGCTTGCGGCGAAGCGCACGTCAAGGCCATTCTCGCCACCGGCGACCTGGTCACGCTGGAAAACGTGGCCAAGGCCTCGTGGGTCTGCATGATGGCGGGCGCCGACTTCATCAAGACCTCGACCGGCAAGGAAGGCGTCAACGCGACGATTCCGGTGTCGCTGGTGATGGTGCGCGCGATCCGCGAATACTACGAGCGTACCGGCTTCAAGGTCGGCTACAAGCCGGCCGGCGGCGTCAGCACCGCGAAATCCGCGCTGCAGTACCTGACCGTGATGAAGGAAGAGCTGGGCAACGAGTGGCTGCAGCCGCACCTGTTCCGCATCGGCGCCTCCAGCCTGCTGACCGACATCGAGCGCCAGCTCGAGCACCACGTGACCGGCTACTACTCGGCCGCCCACCGCCACGCGCAACCTTAAGAACACGGATTCGTCATGCCAACAATTAAAGAGATTCTTCAGACTATGGATTACGGTCCCGCACCCGAAAGCACCAAGGAAGCGCAAGCGTGGCTGGACCAGCATGGCCGCCGTTTCGGCCTGTTCATCGACAACGCCTGGACTGAAGCCACCGAGACCTTCGGCTCCTTCAACCCGGCCGACGGCAGCGAACTGGCGCAGGTGACGCAAGCCACCAGCGACGACGTCGAGCGCGCCGTCGCCGCCGCACGCCGCGCGCAGCCGGGTTGGGTCGCCATGGGCGGCCACGGCCGCGCCAAGATCCTGTACGCGATCGCCCGCCTGCTGCAGAAGCACTCGCGCCTGTTCGCGGTGCTCGAGACCCTGGACAACGGCAAGACCATCCGCGAAACCCGCGACGCCGACCTGCCGCTGGCCGCGCGCCACTTCTACCATCATGCCGGCTGGGCCCAGCTGCAGTCGGAAGAATTCGCCGACTACCGCGCCGTCGGCGTGGTCGGCCAGATCGTGCCCTGGAACTTCCCGGTCTTGATGCTGGCGTGGAAAATCGCCCCGGCCCTGGCTGCGGGCAACACCATCGTGTTTAAACCGGCCGAGTTCACCTCGCTGACGGCGCTGTTATTTGCTGAAATCTGCCAGCAGGCCGGCGTGCCGGCCGGCGTGGTCAACATCGTCACCGGCGACGGCCGCGTGGGCGAAGCCATCGTCAACCATCCTGGCATCGACAAGCTGGCCTTCACCGGCTCGACCGAAGTGGGCCGCATCATCCGTAAAGCGACCGCCGGCACCGGCAAGAAGCTGTCGCTGGAACTGGGCGGCAAGTCGCCCTTCATCGTCTTCGAAGACGCGGACCTGGACGCCGCCGTCGAAGGCCTGGTCGACTCGATCTGGTTCAACCAGGGCCAGGTCTGCTGCGCAGGCTCGCGCCTGCTGGTGCAGGAATCGGTCTACCCGCGCTTCATCGCCAAGGTCAAGGCGCGCATGCAGAACCTGCGCGTCGGTTCGCCGCTGGATAAATCGAACGACATCGGCGCCCTGGTCGATCCGGTGCAGCAGCAGCGCATCCACGGCCTGGTCGAAGCCGCCCGTGCCGAGGGTTGCGAGATCTGGCAACCGGCCTGCGAAGCGCCGGCCGCCGGTTCCTGGTACCTGCCGACCCTGATCACCGGCGCCTCGACCTCGGCCGCCGTGGCCCAGACCGAAATCTTCGGCCCGGTGCTGGTGGCGATGAGCTTCCGCACCCCGGGTGAGGCGGTCCAGCTGGCCAACAACACCGTGTATGGCCTGGCCGCCTGCGTGTGGACCGAGTCGATCAGCCTGGCGCTGGACGTCGCGCCCGCCATCAAGGCCGGCGTGGTGTGGATCAACACCGCCAACCAGTTCGACGCAGCCTGCGGCTTCGGCGGCTACAAGGAATCGGGCTTTGGCCGCGAAGGCGGCAAAGAGGGCATGTACGAGTACCTGACCCCGCTGGCGGAAGACCGCCGCCCGGCCGCCCCGGTCGTCGCCGAGAAGGGTAAAGTCAAGCAGTCGGAAGAGGGCAATCCGTTCGCCGTCGACCGCACCGCCAAGCTCTACATCGGCGGCAAGCAGGCCCGCCCGGACGGCGCCTACAGCCGCGCCATCGCCGGCGCCAACGGCAGCTTCCTGGCCGACATCGCCGAGGGTAACCGCAAGGACATCCGCAACGCCGTCGAAGCCGCGCACAAGGCGGCTGGCTGGTCCAAGGCCACCGCGCACAACCGCGCCCAGGTCCTGTACTACATCGCCGAGAACCTGGCCGTGCGCGCCGACGAATTCGCCACCCGCATCGCCCAGCAGACCGGTTCGAAGAACGCCGCTGCGGAAGTCGCTGCATCGATCGAGCGCCTGTTCTACTGGGCCGCATGGGCCGACAAGTACGACGGCCTGGCGCACCAGCCGCCGATGCACGGCATCACCGTGGCGCTGAACGAACCGGTCGGCGTGATCGGCATCATCTGCCCGAACGAGAACCCGCTGCTGGGCTTCATCTCGCTGGTGGCCCCGGCCCTGGCGCTGGGCAACCGCGTGATCGCCGTGCCGTCGGAAGCGCATCCGCTGTCGGCGCTGGACCTGTACCAGGTGCTGGACACCTCGGACCTGCCGGGCGGCGCGCTGAACATCGTCACCGGTTCGGCCGACGAACTGGCACGCACGCTGGCTTCGCACTTCGACGTCGATGCCGTGTGGCGCCACGATGGTTCCGCCGAGGGCTGCGCCGAAGTCGAGCGCCTGTCCGCCGAGTCGCTGAAGCGCACCTGGACCGGAGGCGCGAAAGGCCGCGACTGGTTCGATGCGAAGCAGGCTTGCGGCAAGACTGTGCTGCAGCATGCGTCGCAAGTCAAAAACGTTTGGATTCCGTACGGCGTATAAGTACCTGTCGGCTTGATATACCGTCATTCCCGCGAAGGCGGGAATCCATACTGAGCCTCCAGGCACACGACGTATGGATTCCCGCGTGCGCGGGAATGACGTTTTGAAGATTACATTTAAGGAAGCACCATGTTCCTCCCCCAAGAAATCGTCCGCAAAAAGCGCGACGGCGGCACCCTGACCAAGGAAGAGATCCAGTTCTTCGTGCGCGGCATCCCCAACGGTGAAGTCACCGAAGGCCAGATCGCGGCGCTGGCGATGGCCGTCTACTTCAACGACATGAGCATGGACGAACGCGTCGCCTTCACGCTGGCGATGCGCGATTCCGGCCAGGTGCTGGAATGGAAATCGCTGGATCTGCCGGGTCCGGTGGTCGACAAGCACTCGACCGGCGGCGTCGGCGACGTCGTCTCCCTCATGCTCGGCCCGATGATCGCGGCCTGCGGCGGCTTCGTGCCGATGATCTCGGGCCGCGGCCTGGGCCACACCGGCGGCACCCTGGACAAGTTCGATTCGATCCCGGGCTACAGCACCGTGCCCGAGCCGGAACTGTTCCGCAAGATCGTCAAGGAAGTCGGCGTCGCCATCATCGGCCAGACCGCCCAGCTGGCGCCGGCCGACAAGCGCTTCTACAGCATCCGCGACACCACGGCCACCGTGGAATCGGTGGCGATGATCACCGGTTCGATCCTGTCGAAGAAGCTGTCGGCGGGCCTGGACGCGCTGGTCATGGACGTCAAGGCAGGCAGCGGCGCCTTCATGCCGACCTACGAAAAGTCGGTCGAGCTGGCCGAGTCGATCGTCAAGGTCGGCAACGGTGCCGGCACCAAAACGTCGGCGATCCTGACCGGCATGAACGAGTCGCTGTGCCCGGCGGCCGGTAACGCCGTCGAAGTGCGCGTCGCGATCGACTACCTGACCGGCAAATCGCGTCCGGCACGCCTGCACGAAGTCACGATGGCGCTGTGCGCCGAGATGCTGGTCATCTCCGGCCTGGCCGCGAACCACGCAGAAGCCAACGCCAGGCTGCAGCACGCGCTCGATTCGGGCGAAGCCGCCGAGCGCTTCGCGCGCATGGTGACCGCCCTGGGCGGCCCGGCCGACCTGATGGACAAGCCGGATGCCCACCTGGCCAAGGCGCCGATCCTGGTGCCGGTGCCGGCGCTGGAATCGGGCTACGCCTGGTCGACCGACTGCCGCGGCCTGGGCCTGGCGGTGGTCGCGCTGGGCGGCGGCCGCGTGCGTCCGCAAGACCCGATCGACTTCGCCGTCGGCCTGACCGACCTGGTCGAACTGGGCGACAAGGTCGAAGCCGGCCAGCCGATCGCCATGGTCCACGCGCGCACCCAGGAAGCCGCCGAGCAGGCGGTGCGCCAGGTGCAGGCGGCCTATCGCATCGCCGCCGAAGCGCCGGTTGCGCAGCCGATGATCTACAAGACGATCCGTCCGTAAATACCGTCGTCGTTCCCGCGAAGGCGGGAACCCAAGTTCGATGCGTTTCGACAGCGCATGCAGAACTTGGATCCCCGCCTTCGCGGGGACGACGGTCATTTGGAGTTCCCATGAAATACGAAAAACTCATCGAAGAGGCCCGCGCCGCGCGCGAACTGGCCTACACCCCGTACTCGAAGTTCAAGGTAGGTGCCGCGCTGGAATGCAAGGACGGCCGCATCTTCCGCGGCTGCAACGTCGAAAACGCGTCCTACGGTCTGTGCAATTGTGCCGAGCGCACGGCCTTTTTCTCGGCCATCGCCAGCGGCTACAAGCCGGGCGATTTCACGGCCCTGGCCGTGATCGGCGACACCGATGGTCCGATCGCTCCTTGCGGCGCCTGCCGCCAGGTGGTGCTGGAACTGGGTGGGAATGAATTGCCGGTGGTGCTGACCAACCTGAAGGGCGACCTGATGGAAACCACCGCTGCCGCGCAACTGCCGAACGCTTTCGGCGGTTGGGATCTGCAGAAGTAAGCAGCATAAAAAAACCGCCGTTTTCGCACATCGGAAAACGGCGGCAACTGGGGTTCGACCAGGTTTATTGGAAGGGCTGGGAGTCGAGTTCGTGCACGCGCTGGTGTTCCAGGCGAATGAAAGGACGCGACATGATCAGGAACTTCAACTGGTTCAGATACTTCCTCAGGTAATATTTATAATTACGACCGTTGCCGATTTTCTTGACCCGTTTTCCCATCGCATCAATGCTGGAAGAAAGACAGACGGGCGCCAGACCGATCGGGTAGGGAACCATGGCTTTCACTGGAAAGTATTGTTCCTGGAAATACTCCCATTTATCCGCCACCACATACACCGGATATAAATTCCGCACCAAAATTTCCGCAGCCGCTTTCGTGATGAAATAAGCGTGCGCATTCACGCCGCGGTAGGCTTCGTAGAGGCAACGGTTGTCGTCGAGCTGGATTTTCGTACTGCCGTCATAGCGCATCACATGGTTCAGCAGCACGGCGACGGGCGCCTGCGCAGCATGGCATTGCGCCAGTTTCGACAGCGTCGCCGGTAAGTCCTCATCGAGAATCCTGGCATCGTCTTCCAGGATCAGCGCGTAAGGAATATCCTCTTCGACCATCTTCCTGTAAATGCTCAAATGGCTGAGTGCACAGCCAATTTCCCCTTTGGACAATTCACGGTTGAATAGCGCAATCGCCTTGTCGCGGTCGTAGGAAGCATCCAGCTCTTCGCTCGACAGGGATTTGCCGTGAACAGCCTGGATGACGGAAAACGGCAACGCCAGATCCTGCAATTGCTTGCCCAACTGTTCGCGGCGATGCGCATCTTTGGGGAGGCTCATAATAAAAGTCGGGATACTATTTTGGGTATTCAAGGCGCAGCACTTCAGAAAGCTATTATATGCATGTGTTATGAATCAATACGGTGATTGTCGGAAATATGTCGCCATTTGTCCGGAAAATCCCGCTTAGATATACGTATCCGTGATTTCAGTGTTTCCTCGGCGAATTATAAGGTTTGCACGATGTGTCCTGCAACTGTACGTATGCGTCTCGCCTTGAAAATCTGCCCACACCCTCAACATGGTGTCTTATCCGGATATCAATTGAGGAGGCAATGCCATGAGCCCGCAAGATTCACAGATGCTGCACGATTTCCTGAGCCAGCTGATCCAGGCGCGGGGTATCCAGAAGGACCCCGAGGCCGATGCGCTGATCCAGCGCGCGGTCGCCCAGCAGCCCGACGCCGCCTACCTGCTGGTGCAGCGCTCGCTGCTGCAGGAGCAGGCGCTGAACAATGCCAAGGACCAGATCGCGCAATTGCAGAACCAGCTGCGCAGCTTCCAGCAAAACGACAGGCGCTTCCTCGACGCCAACGACTGGGGCAACAGCGGCGGCTCGCGTCCGGCCAATGTGCCGATGCAGCAGGAACGCCGCGAGTATCAGCGCGACCCGCGCGACTATCCGCCGCCATACCAGCCGCAGTACCAGCAGCCGTCGATGATGGGCGGCATGTTCGGCTCGCGCTCGGGTGGCGGCTTCCTGGGCGGCGGCGGTGGCCTGCTGGGCTCGATCGCGGCAACGGCGGCCGGCGTCGCGGCCGGTAATTTCCTGTTCCATGGCCTGGACAACATGTTCCATAACCATGACCAAGGCGGCGGGAATCACCTGTTGAACAGCAATGACTCGAGCAACAATTTGTTCAGCGACCAGTCGGGCAGCGGCCTGGCCGACCAGGCCGGCCTGGGCGACATCGGCCAGTCCTTCGACAGCGGCTCGGGCAATAATCTGCTCGACAGCGGCGGGGGCGACGTCGCCTCGGAAGGCCTGTTCGATAGCGGCCTCGACGATGGTGGCGGTCTGGACAGCAGCGGCGGTTTCTTCGACGGCGACGGGTCCGACGAAGGGCTGTTCGGCTGATGCGAGCGGCCGATCAGGATTGGTCGAGAAGCTGCGTGACCTGCCAGGGGTCGTAGGTCCCGACATTCCAGACATGGCCTTCGCGGTCGCGGCACAGGAAGCCGCGGCTGCCGAATTCGGTGTTGGCCGGCGCCTGCAGGATGACCGCGCCGGCATTGCGCGCGCGCTCGCACACGCGGTCGGCGTCCTCGACCTGCAGATAAACGGTCTGGGTCTCGCGGCCGCCGATTTCGTCCGGCTGGGCCAGCAGCCGGCCATATTCCCCTTCGCTGCTGACCGAGCCCAGCATGATCATGCCGCCGTCCAGCGTGAGCTGGGCGTGGGCGATGGCGCCGCCGGCGCCAGGCACCGTCAGCTGGCATTCGAAGCCGAAGACCTCGCACAGCCAGTCGATGGCGGCGGGCGTGTCGCGGTAGCGCAGGCAGGGGATGGCGATCGACGGCATGGCGGCTCCTTGGTCTATGGATGATTACATCTGCTGGAACAGGTAGGTGTGATTACGGCTCACTTCAAGCTCGAACGGATGGCCACGCAGCCTGAGCATGTGACGGCCGCGCAGGTCGCGCGCGACTTCGCCGATGGCGTCCACGCGCACCAGGGTCGAGCGGTGGATGCGCCAGAACTCGTCCGGATCGAGTTCCTCGGCCAGCTCCTTCAGCGTTTTCCGGATCAGGAATTCGGCGCTGGCCGTCTGCACCCGCGTGTACTTTTCGTCCGACTGGAAGAATAGCACTTCGCGCGTGCTCACCATGCGCAGGCTGGCGCCGACCTGGGCCTGGATCCAGCGCAGATAGCCGGTCTTCGGCTTTTCCTGGCCCTTGTTTTCCAGCAGGGAGGTCAGCTTCGCCAGCTGCTGGCCGATGTCCGGCTGGACGGGGAAGGGGGTCTTCATCCGCGCTTTCAGTTGCGCTTGCAGGCGTGCGCAGGTCGTGGCCAGGCGCTCGGCGCTCACCGGTTTCAACAGGTAATCGAGCGCGCCCTGTTCGAAGGCGTCCAGCGCGTACTGGTCGTAGGCGGTGGCGAACACGATGTGCGAGCGCTGGTAGAGCCGGCGCGCAGCCTCGATGCCGTTCAGCCCCGGCATGCGGATGTCGAGGAAGGCGATGTCGGGTCGATGCTGCTCGCCGAGCGCCACCGCCTCGATGCCGTTCGCTGCCTCGGCGACGATGCGCAGTTCCGGCCAGACGGCGGCCAGGCGCGCGCGCAGCAGGTCGCGCATCGGCGCTTCGTCGTCGGCGATCATCGCGGTCAGCGGCGCTTTCATCGTATCCGTCCCGAGTGTCAGCATCACGCGGTCTCCATCATCTTGTAGGGTAGCTTGATCAGGGCACAGGCGCCGCCGGCGGGCGGGGTCTGGATCACCAGTTCGGCGTTCGTCCCATACAGCAGTTGCAGGCGTTCGCGGATGTTGGCCAGGCCGATGCCCTCGTCCGCATGCGGGTCGATGCCGATGCCGTCGTCGCAGACTTCGACGTGCAGGGTGGCGCCATCGACGTAGGCACGCACGGTGACGGTGCCGCCGGCGATCTTCGGCTCGAGGCCGTGCTTGATCGAATTCTCGATCAGGGTCTGCAGCATCATCGGCGGGAAGGGCGCGCTGCCGAGGAAGTCCGGCACCTCGAAACGCACCCCGAGACGCTCCTTCATCCGCGCCTGCATGATCGACAAATACGCCTTCGACAGCTCGACCTGCTTGCCCAGCGTGCCGCCGTCGCGGGCGCGCATCTGCGGCAGGGTCGAGCGCAGGTATTCGATCAAGTGGGCATGCACGCGCGCAGCCTCTTGCGCATCGGTTTCGATCAGCTGGCCGATCAGGGCCAGGGTATTGAACAGGAAGTGCGGCTCGACCTGGGCCTGCAACGCCGCCATCTGTGCTTCCATCAGCCGCCGCTCGAGCGTGGCGACGTTGGCCTGCATGGTCGCTTCCTTCGCCACCAGCTCGGCTCTGCGCTTGCCGCCGGCCAGCACCTTCACGCCGAAGGAGATCAGCACATACCAGAAGGCCGGCTCGGGCATGTTCAGGATGATGCAGAACACGATCGCCAGGAACCAGGTCAGGAACAGCTGGCGCCACTCGACCACCGCGAGCCAGTCGAAGAAGCGCCACCACAGCTTGCTGGCTTCGTTGAAGGCGTCGCGCATGAAATCGAGGCCGTGGTTGATCTGGCTGGCGCGCATGGTACAGGCTCCTTATTGCTCGCGCACCGTGCGGCGGCGGTCGATGACGAAGGCGCCGGCGACGATCTTGACGCCCATGAACAGCACGAACAGGAACAGGGCCAGCGGCAGGATGCTGATGACGAACGCCAGCAGGATACAGCAGACCAGCATGGCCGGCCAGGGCATGGCGGCGATAGTGCGGGCGCCGCGGCGGCAGGCGCGCACGATGTCGCGGGCGACGTCTTCCATGCTGTCGCAGAAGGTTTTGAAGTTGGCGCTTTTCATGGTTCGGCACTCCTTTGGTGTTCGTTCGATGGAGTCACTTTAGTCCCGGCACGGGCAGGGTTCCAGCATGCTCCGACGAAATGCGGAAAACATGGGATGACTGGTCATGCGGGCAGATAAATGGGATATTCCCTGTCATGCACACGAACGCTCACTTTACTTGCCTGGCCACGTATAACCAGTGGATGAACAGGAAGCTGTATGGGGCCGCGGCAGGCTTGCCCGAGGACGAGCTGCAGCGGGACCGCGGCGCGTTTTTCGGTTCCCTGTTCGGCACGCTCAACCATATCGCGATCGGCGACATCCTCTGGTTCAAGCGGATTGCGCTCTATCTGCCCGGCCTGGCTTCGCTGAAGGACGTGGAAGCGCTGCCGCCACCGATCTTCCCGAACACACCGCTGCGCGGCACCCTGGCCGAGCTGGACGAACTCAGGGCCATGCTGGACCAGGCGATCATCGCATTTTGCGCTGAAATCGAGCCTGCGCGGCTGGGCGAAGCGTTCGAATGGACGTCCACCAAAGGCGTGAAAAGCAGGAAAGTCCTGGGCGATGTGCTCCTGCACGTCTTCAATCATCAGACCCATCACCGGGGCCAGGCCACGACTTTGTTCTCGCAGATGGGCATCGACGTCGGCGCCACCGACCTGCTTCTGCTGCTGCCCGACGCGCCATGAGCCGCACCAACCGCCTGTTCCAACTGATGGACGCCCTGCGCGGCAAGCGCCGCCCGGTAACAGCCGCTCATCTGGCCGAACAGCTCGGCGTCTCCGAGCGCACCATCTACCGCGACATCCAGACCCTGGCCCAGCTCGGCGCGCCGGTGGACGGCTCGGCCGGCGTCGGCTACGTGCTGCGCAGCGGCTTCTTCCTGCCGCCACTGATGTTCGACGCCGACGAGCTGGAGGCGCTGGTGCTGGGTGCGCGCTGGGTGCGGCACCAGGGCGACGCGGCCCTGAGCGAGGCCGCCGCACGCGCCTTGGCCAAGATCGCCACCGCCACCCCGCGCGACCTGCGCGACCACATGGCCGAGACCAGCCTGTGGGTGCCGGCCGGGCCGCAATCCACGGCGCCGGATCCCTTCGTGCAGCCGGCGCGCGAAGCGATCCGCCGCCAGTGCAAGCTGCGCATCGCCTACCGCGACGAAAAGGACGCCGCCTCGGAACGGGTGGTGTGGCCGTTTGCGCTGGCCTACTTCCAGGAGCGCCGTGTGATGGCCGCCTGGTGCGAGCTGCGCGATGCGATCCGCCACTTCCGCATCGACCGCATCGTCCAGGCCGAACTGGGCAAGGAACGCTATCCGACGCCGCGCCATGCGCTGCTCAAGACCTGGCGCGCCATGTACGACATACCGGATCACTCCTGACAGGATCTGTCATAGCGCTTCACTAACATTGCCGCATTCTCAACCTGAAAGGAGACGGCAATGCAGCTCTACTACCACCCGATTTCGTCCAACGCCCGCCGCGTGCTGCTGGCGGCCGAGCACCTCGGCATCCGGCTCGACCTGGTCGAGGTCAACCTGATGAACGAGGCCGACCGCCGGCGCCTCGCCGAAGTCAACGACAACAACAAGATCCCGGTGCTGGTCGACGACGGTTTCATGCTGTGGGAATCCTGCGCGATCATGCAATACCTGGCCGACAGCCAGCCGGGCCAGACGGTGTATCCGACCGATCCGCTGGCGCGCGCCGACGTCAACCGCTGGATGTTCTGGGCCTGCCAGCACTTCGCGCCGGCGATCGGCGTGATCTGCTGGCAGCGGCTGTGGAAGAAGATGGTCACCGGCGAAGACGCCGACGCCAACGAGGTGGCGCGCGGAGCGAGCGAACTGGCGCGCGCCGCCGCCGTGCTGGACAAGCACCTGGCGACGCGCCGCTGGCTGGTGTGGGATGGCGTGACCCTGGCCGACTATGCCGTGGCGGCGCCGCTGATGTACCTGGAACGGGCGCGCCTGCCGCTGGACGCGTATCCGCACCTGCTGGCCTGGTTCGAGCGCGTGCAGGCCCTGCCGGCGTGGCGCAACACGGAAGCGGTCTGGTAAATTTTTTTTCAAATGCTTGTCGATTTCGTTCATGATCGTTCGTCGTCGAAATGGTGTGCGGTTTTTCACTCACTTTTCAACATGGGGATGTCATGAACAAACAAATCTTCGTCAACCTGCCGGTCAAGGACCTGGACAAGTCGAAAGCCTTTTTTGAGGCGCTCGGCTACGGCTTCAATCCGCAATTCTCGAACGACAGCGGGGCATGCATGGTCATCGCCGAAGGCAGCATCTATGCGATGCTGCTGACGGAGCCCTTCTTCAAGACCTTCATCGACAAGCCCATCGTGCAGGCGAAGGAGGCGACCGAGGTGCTGGTCTGCCTGAGCTGCGAGAGCCGGGAAGAGGTGGATGATCTGGTGGCCAGGGCGGTCGCTGCGGGCGGGCACACGCCGCGCGCGGCCCAGGACCACGGTTTCATGTACGCGCACGCCTTCGAAGACTTGGATGGCCACATCTGGGAACTCGTCTGGATGGCCCCGCAGGCTTAATCAACTTAACCAAAACAACGAGGAGATGCCATGAGCAAGCAAGTCATTTTCAACCTGGCGGTCAAGGACGTGGAAAAATCGAAGGCCTTCTTTTCCAGCCTGGGCTTCACTTTCAATCCGCAGTTCTCGAACGAGCGCGCGGCGATGATGATCATCGAGGAGGGCAGCATCCAGGCCATGCTCACTAGCGAGGACTTCTTCCAGTCCCTGACCGGCAAGCCGGTCGCGCAGGCGAAGGAAGCCAATGAGATCGTCATCTGCCTGACCTGCGACAGCCGCGAAGAAGTGGCCAGCCTGGTCGAGAAGGCGGTCGCCGCCGGCGGCCGCACGCCGCATCCGCTGGAGGACGAGGGCTTCATGGTCAGCCAGGGCTTCGAGGACCTGGATGGCCACCTCTGGAATCTGGTCTGGATGAATCCGGCCAGCCGGACCTCTCAAGCTTCCCAGTAACGGCGCAGCAGCCCGTAGTTGACCGTATCGGCAAACTCGCCGAACACGAACCAGCGCTCGGGCATGTAGCCTTCCTTCCGGAAGCCGAGCTTTTCCAGCACCCGGCCGGAGCCGATATTGCGCGGGTCGATGTCGGCTTCGATGCGGTTCAGGTCCAGCGCGTCGAAGCCGTGCTGGATGGCGGCGCGCAGGGCTTCGGTTGCATAGCCCTGGTTCCAGACCTTGCTGACGAGCGCATAGCCGATCTCGCAGCGGCGGTTCTGGCCGAAGAAGTGGTGCAGGCCCACGTTGCCGATCAATTCGCCGGTGGACAGCAGTTCGATGCCGAAGCGGACCTCGCTGCCGTCTTCGCGGGCGGCGATGATGGCGCGGATCGATTCCTCGGCCTGGGCGATATCCGTCCAGGGCTCGCGGCTCCAGTAGCGCGCCACTTCCGGGTCGGCGAACAGGGCAAAGTGGGCGGGGATATCGCCCTCGACCATCGGGCGCAGTTTCAGGCGTGGGGTGGTGAGGACGATGTCCTGCATTTCAGGCTCCTTGGTTAGTCAGCGATAGTACCATTGCCGTGATCACGCGCTCGGCTTCCTCGAAGTCCTGGGCGGTCAGCGCGCCGCGGTCCAGCACCAGCGCCATCTGCACCGAAAAGTCCGCATACGACTGCGTCATCGCCCACACCGCGAACAGCAGGTGCGTGGCGTTGACCGGCGCGATGCGGCCATCGGCGATCCAGCGCTCGAACACGGCGATGTCCTGGCGCAGCAGCGGCACCACGCGGTGGCGGATCTGTTCGCCGTATACCTTGGCGCCGCCGATCACTTCCATCGCATACACGCGCGAGGCCAGCGGCTGTTCGCGCGAGAAGCGCAGCTTGGCCGATACATAGGCGCGCAGCACGTCGGCCGGGTCCTGGCTGGGGTCGGCCAGGCTGGCCATGCGCGCCAGCCAGTCGTCCAGCACGTCGTCGAGCACGCGCTTGTACAGCGCCTGCTTGGTCGGGAAGTAGTACATCAGGTTTTGTTTCGACAGCCGGGCGCGCTCGGCCACTTCCTGGATCGTCGTGCCTTCGAAGCCGCGCTCGGCGAACAGGCGCACGGCTTCGCCCAGGATCGTCTTCTCGACGTCTTCGCGATGCTGGACGCGCTTGCCGGGCAGGGTGGCGCCGGCGGGTTCCATGGTGGTCTCGTTGAGTGTGGTCATGGCGATGGTGTCAGAGGCAGGTGCGAAGGAAGGCCAGCAGTTGCGGTTCGGCGGCGTAGGCGACGTTGAAGCGGAACCAGGGCGTGTGCGGCGCCCGTAGGCTGAAGAATTCGCCGGGCGCGAGCAGGATGCCGGCGCGCAGGGCCTGGTCGGCGATGCTGCGTCCGTTCTTCTCCGGCGTCGCCGGCAGGGGCCAGCCGGCGCTGACGAACATGCCGCCGCGCGGGCGCGCCAGCGGCTGCAGGCCGGCTTCCAGCAGGCGCTCCTGGGCGCGCTCGCCGGCATCGAACAGCTGCTGGACCAGGCGCTCGACCTGGCGCCGGTAGGCACGATTGCTGACGGCGTCGAACACGGCGCGCTCGTTGACTTCGGAAGTCGTGAGGCCGGTCAGCATCTTGACGCGCACCAGTTCCGGCATCAAGGAAGCGGAGGCGCAGATCGAGCCGACCCGCAGCACCGGCGACAGGGTCTTCGAAAAACTGCCGATGCGGATCACGCGGCGCAGGCCGTCCATCGCCGCCAGCGAGGCTTCGCCGGCACTGGCGAGTTCGCGGTAGATGTCGTCCTCGACCAGCCAGAAGTCGTACTGCTCGGCCAGCGCCAGCAGGCGGTGCGCCTGGGCCTGCGACAGCGAGGTGCCGAGGGGATTCTGCAGCACCGTGTTGACGAACATGAGCTTGGGGTGGTGCGCGGCCGCTTCGCGTGCCAGCGCTTCCATGTCCAGGCCAGCCGCGCCGCGCGGGATGCCGACCGGGACGCAGCCGTGGTGGCGCACCAGGGCCAGCAGGTTGCTGTAACCGGGGTCCTCGACGAACACCACGTCGCCGGGTCGCGTCAGCGTGCGCAGCACCAGGTCGAAGGCGTGGGTCGCGCCATGGGTCAGCAGGATCTGTTCCGGCTCGACCGCGCACAGTTCGTCGGACAGCGTCTTCGACAGGTGCTGCCGCAGCGAGGGAAAGCCGAGCGGATGGCCGTAGCCGCGCAGGCGGCCGGCCGGGATCTTCATCGCGTGGCGCACGGCGTCGAGGATGGTCGATTCGCCATACCACTCGGGCGGCAGCCAGCCGGCGCCGACCGGCAGCGCATCGGACTGGCCGGAATACAGGTCGGGGGTGAGGGCGTCGACTGGTGCGGCGGACGCCGCGGCAGGCGCGCAGGCGGGCTGGGGCGCATCAAGCGCGCAGCGGGCGACGAAGAAACCGGAACCGCGGCGCGAAGACAGCACGCCCAGGTGCAACAGGCGGTCATACGACTCGACGACGGTGAAGGTGCTGACGCCGTTCACTTTTGCGAATTGTCGAACCGATGGCATTTTGGTACCGACGCGTAGTTCGCGCCGATTTACCATCCCGATGATCGCCTCGACGATCTGGTCGACCAGGCTGCCGCGGCGCTGGCGGTCGATGGCCAGCACCGGCCAGGCGGCGGTTTCCCTGTCCAGGACTTCTCGCACGTGTTCCCCAGATACAGCCATCGAGTTTGCCACTGCGTAGCTCCTTCCGGTGCGCCATCGGCAACTGTACAGGCTATGCTACCAGTACGGTTGGCCGATTTCGCCGGTTGTGTATATGTGCCGACCTTGTCTTGCTGACTATTATTGCACGATGATTTTGCCAACTGGTAAATCTTTTGGCCGACCTCAGGGAGAGAGACAGATGAACGAGTCCAAGCCGCAATCGATGTCGTCGTTCTGGATGCCATTCACGAACAACCGCGATTTCAAGGCCCACCCCCGCCTGCTGGTGTCAAGCAAAGGCATGTATTACAAGGACGTCGACGGCAATGCCATCCTCGACGGTACCGCCGGTCTCTGGTGCGTGCCCTGCGGGCATGCGCAGCCGAAGATCGTCGCCGCGGTCAGCGAAATGGTCGGCCAGCTCGACTTCGCGCCGACCTTCCAGATGGGCCACCCGGCCGCGTTCGACCTGGCCGAGCAATTGATGGAATACACCGGCCACAAGTTCGGCCACGTGTTCTATACCAACTCCGGTTCGGAAGCGGTCGACACGGCGCTGAAGATCGCGCTGGCCTACCACAAGGCGCGTGGCGAGGGCGGCCGCACCCGCCTGATCGGCCGCGAGCGCGGCTACCACGGCGTCGGCTTCGGCGGCCTGTCGGTGGGCGGCATCGGCCCCAACCGCAAGAACTTCGGCCCGCTGCTGCCGGGCGTGGACCACCTGCCGCACACGCACAACCTCCTCAAAAACGCGTTCTCGCGCGGCGAGCCGGACTTCGGCGTCGAGCTGGCCGACGAGCTGGAACGCATCGTCGCGCTGCACGACCCGTCGACCATCGCCGCCGTCATCATCGAGCCGGTGTCGGGTTCCACCGGCGTGCTGGTGCCGCCCAAGGGTTACCTGAAGCGCCTGCGCGAGATCACCAGCAAGCACGGCATCCTGCTGATCTTCGACGAGGTCATCACCGGCTTCGGCCGCCTGACCACGCCCTTCGCCGCCGACTATTTCGACGTCGAGCCGGACATGATCACCACCGCGAAAGGCATCACCAACGGCACGGTGCCGATGGGTGCGGTGTTCTCGAAGCAGTTCATCCACGACGCCTTCATGGACGCGCCGCCTGGCATCGAGCTGGCGCACGGCTACACCTATTCCGGCCACCCGCTGGCCTGCGCGGCCGGCCTCGCCACGCTGGAGGTGTTCAAGGAGCAGGGCGTGCTGGAAAACGCCAAAGCGATCCAGCCCTACTGGGAAGACGCGGTGCACTCGCTGCGCGGGCTGCCGCACGTGATCGACATCCGCACCATCGGCCTGGTGGCCGGCATCGAGCTGGAGCCGATCGCCGGCAAGCCGGGGGCGCGCGCCTTTGCCGCCTTCAAGAAGGCCTTCGCCGACGGCATCCTGATCCGGGTGACGGGCGATATCATCGCGCTGTCGCCCCCGCTGGTGCTCGAGAAAAAACACATCGACGAGCTGTTCGGCAAACTGGCCGACGTACTCCGCAACCTGGACTAAACGAAGAACATCATGAACGAGACGATCCAACACTATATCGGCGGCCGCGAGGTCGAAGGCAGCTCAGGCCGCCACGCCGATGTCTACAACCCGGCGCTGGGCCAGCCCTGCGCGCGCGTGGCGCTGGCCTCGCCCACAGACGTCGATGCGGCCGTGGCAGCGGCCCATGCGGCTTTCCCGGCCTGGGCCGCGACCCCGCCGCTGGCACGTGCGCGCGTGCTCTTCAAATACCTGCAGCTGTGCCAGCAGCACGTCGACGACTTCGCCGCCATGGTCACGCGCGAGCACGGCAAGACCTTGCTTGACGCGCAAGGCGAGGTCGCGCGCGGCATCGAGGTGGTCGAGTTCGCGGTCGGCATCCCGCAGATGCTGAAGGGCGAATTCACCGACCAGATCGCACGCGGCATCGACGCCTGGTCGATGCGCCAGCCGCTCGGCGTGGTCGCCGGCATCACGCCCTTCAACTTCCCGGTGATGGTGCCGATGTGGATGTTCCCGGTCGCCATCGCCTGCGGCAATACCTTCGTGCTGAAGCCTTCCGAGCGCGATCCGTCGGCGTCGCTGCTGCATGCGCGCCTGCTGAAGGAAGCCGGGCTGCCGGACGGCGTGTTCAACGTGGTCCAGGGCGACAAGCTCGCTGTCGACGCGCTGCTCGACCATCCGGATGTGCAGGCGCTGAGCTTCGTCGGCTCGACCCCGATCGCCGAATACATCTACGCCCGCGGTAGTGCATCCGGCAAGCGCGTGCAGGCGCTGGGCGGCGCCAAGAACCACATGGTCGTGATGCCGGACGCCGACATGGACATGGCGGTGGACGCCCTGATCGGCGCGGCCTACGGCTCGGCCGGCGAGCGCTGCATGGCGATCTCGGTGGCGGTGGCGGTGGGCGATGCCGGCGATGCACTGGTGGCGCGCCTGGCCGAACGCACCGCTGCACTGAAAGTGGGCGACGGCATGGAGCAGGGCGCCGAAATGGGGCCGGTGGTCACGCTGGCGGCCAAGCAGCGCATCGAAAAACTGATCGGCGAAGGCGTCGAGCAGGGCGCGACCCTGGTGGTCGATGGCCGCGGCTACCGCGTGGCCGGGCGCGAGGAAGGCTTCTTCGTGGGCGGCACCCTGTTCGACCACGTGCGCCCCGACATGAGCATCTACAGGGAAGAGATCTTCGGCCCGGTGCTGTGCGTGGTGCGCATGCCGGACGTCGGCAGCGCGCTGGAGCTGATCAACGCCAACGAGTACGGCAACGGCGTCGCCGTGTTCACCCGCGATGGCGGCGTGGCGCGCGAGTTCGTGCGCCAGGTCCAGGTCGGCATGGTGGGCGTGAACGTGCCGCTTCCGGTGCCGATGGCCTTCAACAGTTTCGGCGGCTGGAAGAAGAGTTTGTTCGGCGACCACCATGCGTATGGACCGGAAGGGGTGCGGTTCTATACGCGGCACAAGGCGGTCATGCAGCGCTGGCCTAACACGGCGAGTGCTGGCGTGGAATTTGCATTCCCGCAGATGAAGTAAGCACCACCGTCGTCCCCGCGCAGGCGGGGACCCAAGTTCGACGAGCAGTCGAAACGCGTACAACTTGGATTCCCGCCTTCGCGGGAATGACGGTCTTGAGTATCCGTCCGATATAAAAGCAAAGGGATGCACATGATCGAGTCACTTCACTACCTGCCCGTGGCAGGCAGCACGCACGCCGCATTGTCCGAACGCTTCACCGACCTCGCCCCACCGCTCACCGCGCGCCAGGCCGCCATCGAAAGCGCGCGCTGCCTCTACTGCTACGACGCCCCCTGCACGCGCGCCTGCCCGACCGGCATCGACGTCGCCAGCTTCATCCGCAACATCCACGACCACAACGTCGACGGCGCCGCCACCACCATCCTGCAGGCGAACATCTTCGGCGGCAGTTGCGCCCGCGTGTGCCCGACCGAGATCCTGTGCGAGGATGCCTGCGTGCGCAACAACGATGCCGAGGGCCAGCCGGTCAAGATCGGCCTGCTGCAGCGCCACGCGATCGACAACGCGCGGTTCGACGGCCACCCGTTCAAGCGAGGGCCAAGCACCGGCAAAACCATCGCCGTGGTCGGCGCCGGTCCCGCCGGCCTGTCCTGCGCGCACCGGCTGGCGATGCTGGGCCACGACGTCGTCGTGTTCGAGGCGCGCGAAAAAGCCGGCGGCCTGAACGAATACGGCATCGCCAAGTACAAGCTGCCGGGCGACTTCGCGCAGAAGGAGGTCGAGTTTCTGCTTTCCATCGGCGGGATCGAGATCCAGTACGGCCGCGCGCTGGGCGTCAACCTGCAGCTGGCCGAGCTGCATACGCGCTACGACGCGGTCTTCCTCGGCCTTGGCCTGGCGGTCAGCCGCGAGCTGGGCCTGACGGGCGAGAACGCGCCCGGCCTGATGGCGGCGGTCGATTACATCGCCACGCTGCGCCAGGCCGAAGACCTCTCTGCACTACCGGTGCCGCGCCGCGCCATCGTGATCGGCGCCGGCAATACCGCGATCGACATGGCGGTCCAGCTCAAGCGCCTGGGCGCGGAGGAGGTCACGCTGGTCTACCGCCGCGGCTTCGAGGCGATGAGCGCGACCGGCCACGAGATCGACATCGCCAAGGCCCATTTCGTGCGCATGCGCACCTGGGCCGCGCCGCTCGAAGTGCTGCTCGACGATGCCGGCCGCGTGCGCGGCATGCGCTTCGAAGAGACCCGCCTGCAGGACGGGCGCCTGGTGAGCACCGGCGGCATCATCGAGATCGCCGCCGACGCCGTGTTCAAGGCCATCGGCCAGAGCATGGGACTGGCGGCGCTGACCGATCCGCTGGCGCGGGAAATCGAACGCAGCGACAAGATCCTGGTCGACGACGGCTTCCGTACCGCGCTGCCGGGCGTGTACGCGGGCGGCGATTGCGTCGCGCCGGGGCAGGACCTGACGGTGCAGGCGGTCCAGCACGGCAAACTGGCCGCGCTGGCCATTCATCACGATATCCTATCCAAAGCGGAGGCAGCATGGCCGACCTGAGCATCGATTTCTGCGGCATCAAGTCCCCGAACCCGTTCTGGCTGGCCTCTGCACCGCCGACCGATAAAGCCTATAACGTGGTGCGGGCTTTCGAAGCCGGCTGGGGCGGCGTGGTCTGGAAGACCCTGGGCGAGGATCCGCCGGCGGTCAACGTCTCGTCGCGCTACTCGGCCCTGCATGGCAAGAACCGCGAGGTCATCGGCTTCAACAACATCGAGCTGATCACCGACCGCAGCCTGGCCTTGAACCTGCAGGAGATCACGGCCGTGAAAAAAGCCTGGCCGGACCGCGCGATGATCGTGTCGCTGATGCTGCCTTGCGAGGAAGCGCCGTGGAAGGAGATCCTGCCGCTGGTCGAAGCGACCGGCGCCGACGGCATCGAACTGAACTTCGGCTGCCCGCACGGCATGCCCGAGCGCGGCATGGGCGCCGCCGTGGGCCAGCAGCCCGACCTGATCGAGATGGTCACGCGCTGGTGCAAGACCCATACGCGTTTGCCGGTGATCGTCAAGCTGACCCCCAACATCACCGACGTCCGCGCACCGGCGCGGGCGGCGCTGGCCGGCGGGGCGGACGCGGTCTCGCTGATCAACACCGTCAACTCGATCACCCACCTCGACCTCGACAGCATGGTGGCCTATCCCATCGTCGGCGGGCGCAGCACGCATGGCGGCTATTGCGGCTCGGCGGTCAAGCCGATCGCGCTGAACATGGTGGCCGAGATCGCGCGCGATCCCGTCACCGCCCACCTGCCGATCTCGGGCATCGGCGGCATCGGCAACTGGACCGATGCGGCCGAGTTCATCGCGCTCGGCGCCGGCTCGGTGCAAGTCTGCACCGCCGCGATGCTGCACGGCTTCCGCATCGTCGAGGAGATGAAGGACGGGCTGTCGCGCTGGATGGACCGCAAGGGCTACGCAAACATCGCCGCCTTCTCGCGCAAGGCCGTGCCCAACACCACCGACTGGAAATACCTGGACATGAATTACCAGGTCATCGCCAGCATCGACCAGGACAAGTGCATCCAGTGCGGCAAGTGCTACGTCGCCTGCGAAGATACCTCGCACCAGGCGATTGCGCGGCTGGTCGAGGGCAACGCGCGCCGCTACGAGGTCAAGCGGGAGGAGTGCGTGGGCTGCAACCTGTGCGAAATCACCTGCCCGGTCGAGGGCTGCATCACGATGGTGCCGCAGCCGAGCGAGAAGCCGTACATGAACTGGACGCAGGATCCACGCAATCCGCGTGCCGAAGTGGTCGCGTAGGGTGGGCGCGGCCGGCGTAGGCACCCGTGCCCACGCGAATGCCGATGTCATACAATCGTTCGCGTGGGCTCGCAATCGAGGCCACTGGCCCCAGTTGCCCCCTACCTTGATGGAGATTTGACCCGATGAGCATGGACCCAGCCGCAAACAAGGAACTCTGGAACGAAGACCTCGCGCCCACCAGCGCGGCGCAGCGCAGCTGGCGCTGGTACCACTTCGCGGCCCTGTGGGTCGGCATGGTGATCAGCATCCCCGCCTACATGCTGGCGTCGAGCCTGATCGAAAGCGGCATGTCGGCCTGGCAGGCGGTGGTGACGGTGTTCCTGGCGAACGTGATCGTGCTGCTGCCGATGCTCCTGATCGGCCACGCCGGCACCAAGTACGGCATTCCGTATGCAGTGCTGGCGCGGACTTCCTTCGGCACGCGCGGCGCGCGGCTGCCGGCGCTGATGCGCGCCATCGTCGCCTGCGGCTGGTACGGCATCCAGACCTGGTTCGGCGGCAGCATGATCTACACGCTGCTCGGCGTCCTGATGGGCGGCCCGATCGGTGGCGACCCGCTGCCGGGACTGGGCATCAACGGCGGCCAGCTGGCCTGCTTCCTGGCGTTCTGGGCAATCCAGTTCTACTTCATCGTGCACGGCATGGAGGCGATCCGCAAGCTCGAAACCTATACCGCGCCGCTGAAGATCGCGATCTGCTTCCTGCTGCTGTGGTGGGTGTACGGCAAGGTCGGCGGCTTCGGTCCGCTGCTCGACCAGCCCTCGCAGTTCGTGCCGGGCGGCCCGAAGGCCGGCCTGTTCTGGAGCGTGTTCTGGCCCTCGCTCACGGCCATGATCGGCTACTGGGCCACGCTGGCGCTGAACATCCCCGATTTCACGCGCTTCGCCAAAAGCCAGCGCGACCAGGTGATCGGCCAGTCGCTGGGCCTGCCGCTGCCGATGGCCCTGCTGGCGGCGCTGGCGGTGACCGTCACCTCGGCCACCATCGTCCTGTACGGCAAGGCGCTGTGGGACCCGGTCGACGTCGCCAGCCGCATGACCGGCGTGGCGGTGCTGGTGGCGCTGCTGATCCTGCTGATCGATACCGCCAGCGTCAACCTGGCCGCCAACCTGGTCGGTCCGGCCTACGATTTCTCGGCGCTGTCGCCCGGCCGCATTTCCTACCGCGTGGGCGGCTACATCACGGCCGGCATCGCGCTGGCCATGATGCCCTGGAAGATCCTGGAGAAGACCGAGAACTACATCTTCATCTGGCTGACCGGCTACTCGGCCCTGCTGGGCCCCATCGCCGGCATCCTGATCATCGATTACCACTTCATCCGCAAGACCGAGCTGGCGGTCGACCAGCTGTACCGCGACGACGGCATCTATTCGTATCGCAACGGCTGGAACATGGCGGCCATCGTCGCCTTCGCGGCCGGCGTGCTGCCGAACATCCCGGGCTTTCTCAACGCCGCCTTCCCGGACGCCTTTCCGAACGTCGGCGACGCATTCAAGACCTTGTACACCTATGCATGGTTCGTCGGCATCGCGATCGCCGCGGTGGTGTACGGGCTCATGATGAAGGGCAGGGCGGTGCCGGCGATGACCGCTGCCCGCGAAACCTAGGGTGGGCACGCCGTGCCCACCATGTAGCCGCAAAACGTGGGCACGGGGGTGCCCACCCTACCAGGAGATGCTGATGTCAGTATTGATTCGCGGTGGTACCGTCGTGAACGCCGATCGCGCGTTCCGTGCCGATGTGCTGTGCAGCGGCGACAAGATCGTCGCCGTCGGCGAGAACCTGGAGGCACCGGGCGGCGCCACCATTGTCGATGCCGGCGGCCAGTACGTGATGCCGGGCGGGATCGACACCCACACCCACATGCAGCTGCCCTTCATGGGCACGGTCACCGCGGACGATTTCTATACCGGCACCGCGGCCGCGCTGGCGGGCGGCACCACCACCATCATGGACTTCGTGATCCCCGACCCGAAGCAGCCGCTGATGGACGCCTTCCGCACCTGGCGCGGCTGGGCCGAGAAATCCGCCGCCGATTACACCTTCCACGTGGCCGTCACCTGGTGGGACGAGTCGGTGCACGCGGACATGGGCACGCTGGTGCGCGAGCATGGCGTGAACAGCTTCAAGCACTTCATGGCCTACAAGAACGCCATCATGGCCGACGACGAGACCCTGGTGAAGAGTTTCAAACGCGCGCTGGAACTGGGCGCGATCCCCACCGTGCACGCCGAGAACGGCGAACTGGTCTACCAGCTGCAGCGCGAGCTGCTGGCCAAGGGCATTCGTGGACCGCAAGCGCATCCGCTGTCGCGCCCACCGGCGGTCGAAGCCGAAGCGGCCAACCGCGCGATCGCCATCGCCGGCGTGCTCGGCACCCCGGTCTACATCGTGCACGTGTCCTGCGCCGAGTCGCTGGACGCCATTGCGCGTGCCCGCGCCCACGGCCAGCGTGTCTACGGCGAAGCCCTGGCCGGCCACCTGGTCATCGACGACAGCGTCTACAACAACCCCGACCCGGCCTACGCGCGCGCTTTCGTGATGAGCCCTCCGTTCCGCTCCAGCCACCACCAGACCGCGCTGTGGCAGGGCCTGCAGGGCGGGAACCTGCACACCACCGCCACTGACCACTGCACCTTCTGCGCCGAGCAGAAGGCGGCGGGCGCCGACGATTTCACGCGCATCCCGAACGGCTGCGGCGGCGTCGAGGAACGCATGGCCGTGGTGTGGGACGCCGGCGTCAACAGCGGGCGCCTGACCCCGTCGGAATTCGTGCGCGTGACCTCGACCAATGCGGCGCAGATCTTCAACATCTACCCGCGCAAGGGCGTGCTCGCGGCCGGCGCCGATGCCGACATCGTGGTCTGGGATCCGGAAGCGACGCGCACCCTGTCCGCCGCGACCCAGCATTCGAAGGGCGGCTTCAACGTGTTCGAGGGCCGCAGCGTGCGCGGGGTGCCGACGCATACCGTGGCGGCGGGCAAGCTCGCCTATGCGAACGGCGAGCTGCGCGCGGAACAGGGCGCGGGTCGTTATGTCGAGCGGCCGGCGTTTAGCGCGACGACTGCTTGATCCGTCATGCCGGGCATTGCCCGACCTGACTTCCCGCGAAGGCGGGAATCCAAGTTGGACGAGCAGACGTAACGCGTGCAGAACTTGGATTCCCGCCTGCGCGGGAATGACGATTTTGCTGCTAACGATAAAGGAAGCACCATGAACGAACTGCGCATCAACGGCACCCGCCTGTGGAACTCCCTGATGGAACTCGCCCGGATCGGCGCCACCGACAAGGGCGGCGTCAAACGCCTGGCCCTCACGGACCTCGACCGCCAGGGCCGCGACCTGGTGGTCCAGTGGGCCAGGGAAGCAGGGCTTGCGATCACGGTGGACAAGATCGGCAACGTCTTCATGCGCCGCGAGGGCAGCAATCCCGCGCTGCCGCCCATCGTCACCGGCAGCCACATCGACACCCAGCCGACCGGCGGCAAATTCGACGGCAACTACGGCGTGCTGGCCGGGCTCGAGGTAGTGCGCACCCTGAACGACCTCAAGATCAGGACCGAAGCCCCGATCGAGGTCGCGTTCTGGACCAACGAGGAAGGTTCGCGCTTCGTGCCGGTGATGATGGGTTCGGGCGTGTTCTGCGGCGCCTTCAGCCTGGAGACCGCCTGTGCCGCGCGCGACGTCGAGGGCAAGAGCGTGGGCGAAGAACTCGAACGCATCGGCTACCGGGGCGAACAGACCCCGGGCGACCATCCGATAGGCGCCTATTTCGAGACCCACATCGAGCAGGGCCCGGTGCTGGAAGACGAAGACAAGGTGATCGGCGTGGTGCCGGCGGTGATGGGCCTGTCCTGGTACGACTGCACGGTCGAGGGCATGGAAGCGCACGCCGGCCCGACCCCGATGCACCTGCGCCGCGACGCCCTGCAGGTGGCCACCGGCATCATGCAGGAGACGGTGGCGATCGCGAACCGCTACCCGCCCTACGGCCGCGGCACGGTCGGCATGGTGCAGGTCTTCCCCAACAGCCGCAACGTGATCCCGGGCCGGGTCAAGTTCAGCATCGACCTGCGCAACGTGAACGACGAGCTGCTGAACACCATGCACGAAGAGATCACGGCCTTCGTCGACCGCAGCGCCAGCGAGACCGGGTTGAAGATCACCCTGGAGCGCGTCTCTTATTACCCGCCTTGCCCTTTCCACCCGGATTGCGTGGGCGCGGTCCGCAATGCGGCCGAAAAGCTCGGCTATTCGACCATGGACGTGGTGTCGGGCGCCGGCCACGATGCGATCTATGTGGCGCGCCTGGCGCCGGCCGGGATGATTTTCGTGCCCTGCAAGGATGGCATCAGCCATAACGAGATCGAGGATGCCCAGCCGGCGCACCTGGAAGCCGGCTGCAATGTGCTGCTGCATGCGATGCTGGAACGGGCCGGCGTTGCGGCCGGCTAATGCCGGCCGGGTTAGCACATCATCGTGTGCTATGGATAGCGAAATTGTTGCAGAACGGTAATAATTTCGCTTGGGATGTTTCTAGTCTCGCCAAGCTGAGGAAGTGGTAGCATACTATTCCAGATTGCTGCCTCGATTTGCAGTCCTCGGAAGGTGTTGACGATGCTGACTGGACATTACGAAACACCCCTGGTCCTGATTTCCATTCTTGTCGCGATCGCCGCTTCCTATTCGGCGCTCAGCCTGGCAGGCCGCGTGAGCGAATCGCGCGGTCGCGCGGTGGCGGTCTGGATCGTCGGCGGCGCCATCGCCATGGGCTCGGGCATCTGGGCCATGCACTTCGTCGGCATGCTGGCCTTCCGCCTGCCGATCCCGATCGCCTTCGACGTCCCGCTGACCCTGGCCTCGCTGCTGCTGCCGATCGCCGCGTCCTGCCTGGCGCTGTGGCAGGTCAGCCGCGCCGAGCTGGGACCGGTGCGCCTGGCCGTCAGCGCAGTCCTGATGGGCATCGGCATCAACGCCATGCACTACACCGGCATGGCGGCCATGCGCATGGAGCCGGGCATCGTCTACGATCCGTGGCTGTTCGCGCTGTCGGTGGCGATCGCCATCGGCGCCTCGGGCCTGGCGCTGTGGATCGCCTTCCGCCTGCGTCACAACACGCCCAACATCTGGCTGCCGCGCGTGGGGGCGGCGATGGTGATGGGCGGCGCCATCGTCGGCATGCACTACACCGGCATGGCCGCCGCCAGCTTCCCGCTCGACAGCGTGTGCACGGCCGCGAGCAGCGGCGTCAATCACGACACCCTGGCCACGCTGGTCGTGATCGCGACCTTCGGCGTGCTCGGCTTCGCCATGCTGGCCTCGCTGTTCGATGCGCGGCTGGAAGCGAATGCGCGCGTGCTGGCGATCTCGCAGGTCACTGCCGCCGAGCGCCAGGATCTGCTCATGCGCGAACGCGCCGCGCGCGACGAGGCCGAACGCCTGAGCGCCCTGAAGGACGAATTCCTGGCCACGCTCTCGCACGAGCTGCGCACGCCGCTCAACGCCATCCTCGGCTGGGCCAGCATGCTGCAGCGCGGCGGGCGCGACGAGGAGGGATTCAGGCGCGGCCTGGAAACCATCGAACGCAATGCCCGCGCCCAGGGCCAGCTGATCGACGACCTGCTCGACATGAGCCGCATCATTTCCGGCAACCTGCGCCTGGACGTGCAGCTGATCGAGCCGGAAAAGGTCGTCGAAGCGGCCCTCGGCACCGTGCACCCGGCCGCGGTGGCCAAGAAGATCGATCTGCGGGTCGACATCGCGCGCAGGCCTGGGGACATGCGCGGCACCGTGCTGGGAGACCCCGCCCGGCTGCAGCAGGTGATGTGGAACCTGCTGTCGAACGCGGTCAAGTTCACGCCCAACGGCGGCATGGTGCAGGTGATGCTGGGCCGCGATGGCCAGGAGGTGGTGCTCCGCGTGGCCGATTCCGGGATCGGCATCGCGCCCGATTTCCTGCCCCACGTGTTCGACCGCTTCCGCCAGCAGGATGCCTCGATCACCCGCAAGCACGGCGGCCTGGGGCTGGGCCTGTCGATTGCGCGCCAGCTGGTCGAGCTGCATGGCGGGACCATCGGCGTCTCCAGTCCGGGTCCGCACGCCGGCACCACCTTCACCGTGCGCCTGCCGCTGGCCGAGGCGCCGGCCCCGGCGCCGCAGCCGCAGGTGCCAAGCGCCGCTGCCCAGGCGACGCGGCAGGGCGATCTTGCCGGCGTCAAGGTGCTGCTGGTCGACGATGTCGACGATACCCTCGAGGTGCTGCAGCAGATTCTCCAGCATACCGGCGCCACCATCATGGCCGCGTCCAGCGCCGGCAAGGCCCTGGCGCTGCTGGAACGCGAGCAGCCGGACGTGATCGTCAGCGACATCGGCATGCCGGACGTCGACGGGTTCGAGCTGATCCGCCGCATCCGGCGCCGCTCGGCCGGTGCCGGCGGCGCCATCCCGGCCATCGCCCTGACCGCCTTCACGCGCCAGGACGACCGCCAGAAGGCGACGCAGGCCGGCTTCAACGACTATCTCGCCAAGCCGGTCGAACCGGGCTCGCTGGTGACGCACATCGCGCAGGTGATGGGCCAGCGCGGCCAGCGCGAGACGGCGCACAGCGCCTGATGCCGGCCGGGGCGGGATCGCTTCAGCGATAACTGCGCAGGAAATCCAGCAGCACCCGCGCCGCCATGTCCGCATCGTCGGCCGTCATGGTCTCCAGCGGATTGTGGCTGATGCCGCCGTTGCCGCAGCGCGTGAACAGCATCGCGACCTCGGTAACCGCCGCCATCGCCATCGCATCGTGGCCGGCACCGGACAGCAGGTCGAAACGCGGCAGGCCGGCGCGCTCTACGGCCTCGCCCAACTGGTCCATCAAGCGCGGGGCGCAGGGGGCGGCCTCGGCCTCGACCAGCAGCTCGGTCCTGTATTCGATCCCGCGTCGTTCGCAGATGGACGCGATGCCATCCATGATGTCCTGCACGGCGGCGCTGCGCTCCGCGTCGGTGGCCGAGCGGATGTCGAGCGAGAGCCTGCAGCGGCCCGGCACCACGTTGACCGAACCGTCGGGTACCGCCAACTGGCCGACGGTGCCGACCAGCGTGCCCTGGCCGGTGCAGCGCCGCTCGACCAGCAGCACGATCTCGGCCGCCGCCGCCGCGGCATCGCGCCGCATGGCCATCGGCGTGGTGCCGGCATGGCTGGCCTGGCCGAGCAGCTCGACCAGGTAGCGCGAGCTGCCGGCAATCGCCGTGACCACGCCCAGCGGCAAGCCGCGCTCCAGCAGCACCGGTCCCTGTTCGATGTGGACTTCGACATAGCCGAGCAGCTTCGCCGGGTCGCGCGCGATGTCGGGGATCTGCTGCGGATCGTGGCCGGCCTGCTGCAGGGCTTCGCGCATGCTGACGCCGTCTGCATCGCGCGTGTCCAGCAGCGCCAGGTCGAAGCGGCCGGTGACTGCATGACTGCCGAGGAAAGTCGAGCGGAAGCGCACGCCTTCCTCTTCCGCAAAGCCGATCACTTCAAGGTGGTAGGGCAGGCGCTCACCACGAGCGTGCAGTTCGCGAACGATCGCGATCGGCAGCAGGATGCCGAGGCGCCCATCGTACTTGCCGCCGTTGCGCACGGTGTCGTAGTGCGAACCGGTGATCAGGGTCTTCGCATGGGGATCGGCGGCGGCATAGCGGCCGACCACGTTGCCGACCGCGTCGATGTGCACGTCCATGCCCGCGTCAACCATCCAGTCGGCCAGCCTGGCCGCGGTGCGCCGGTGGCCGGGCGTCATGTAGGCGCAGGTCAGGCCCTGCTCATCGTCGGAGATGGCGCCGATTTCCTCGGCCCAGGCCATGATCGCCGGGCCGAAGGCGAGTTCGACGCCCAGCAGCGCATTCAGGCGGATCTCGGCGATGCGGTGCACCTGGCGCAGCGCTTCCTGCAGTTCGTCCTGACGGCGGTTCTTGAGGCGCCGCTCGAAGGTCGCGATGATGGCCTGGCGCGTCAAACCCTTGCCGGTCGGGCCCTTCACCGCGAGGATGAAGGGGAAGCCGAACTTTTCGTTGTAGGCCGCGTTCAGGCGGTGCAGCAGCGCGAATTCCTCGGGGCTGCAGCGGTCCAGGCCGGAGGCTGCCTGCTCGCCGGTCGATTCCGCCGTCAGCTCGCCGGCGATCGCGGCCTTGCCGGCCAGCTCGGGGTGGGCGCGCAGCAGGGACAGCTGCCCGGCTTCGCCGGCCTGCACGACCGCGTCCTGCAGCGCCAGCTTGAGCGCGGACAGACTGGTGAAGGGGCGCTGCGCCGCGGCGCGCTCGGGGATCCAGGGCGAGTGCTCGTAGATGCCGTGCAGGGTGTCGATGAAGGCGGCAGTGTCGCAGGTGTTCAGGTGGTCGAGGGTCGTCATGGCGTGATGATAAGTCCTGCAACAGGTTCGATCATATGCTTACGCTGATGATGAATATGGCGTGGGCACGGGGTGCCCACCCTACACGATGCGGTCCGTAGGGTGGGCTCCCTGAGCCCACGCACGCCGCCGGCGGCGATCACGGCTTCACCAGCGCCTTGGCCGCCGCCGTCACCTGGTCCCGCAACCACTTGTGCTCCGGCGACTGGTGCACCCGCTGGTGCCACAACTGATAGAAGCGCATCGGCGGGAACTTGATCGGCACCGTGAAATTCTTCAGCGGCAGGGTGCGCTCGTAAAAGCGGATGAACTGGCGGCCGGTGGTCAGCACCAGGTCGGTCTGGGTCAGCATGTAGGGAATCAGGCCGAAATAGGGCGACTCGACCGCCACCTTGCGCTGCAGGCCTGCACGCTCCAGGAAGCTGTCGATGACGCCGTGGTAGCCCGGCAGCATGGGCGAGGGCGCCACGTGCGGCAGGCTCAGATAGTCCTCGAGCGTCATCGCATCGGCTGCGGTACGCCTGGCGTAGGCGCTGTCGGCGCGCATGGTGCAGATGATCGGGTCCTCGAACAGTTTCGAGATGTGCAGGTGCGCCGGCGGCTCGTCCCAGTTGGCGATCACCAGGTCGATCTCGCCGTCCGACAGCATGCGCAGATAGTCGGTGCCCGGCCCCAGGTGGTGGATCGCGACCTTGCTGTTGGGCGCACCGCGGCGGATGCTGGCGACCACGTTCGGCAGGAACTGCGTGTCCAGGTAATCCGGCGCGGCGATGTGGAAGGTGCGCGCCGCCTGCTCTGGGACGAAGGGCGACTTCTTGATGAACAGGCTCTCGGTCTCGTCGAGGATGCGCTTGGCGGGCTTGAGCAGGCTTTCGCCGTGCTGGGTCGGCACCATGCCGCGCGCGCCGCGCACCAGCAGCGGATCGCCGGTCAGTTCGCGCAGCTTGCGCAGCGAGGCCGAGATCGAGGGCTGCGGCTGGTTCAGTTTCAGGGCCACGCGCGACACGTTCTTCTCCACCAGCAGCAGGTAGAGGATGCGGATCAGGTGCAGGTCGAGGTGCTGGGGCAGGCTGCTCATGAAGAATCGATTCGTATATGCGTATGCTTATGTCGAATATACGGTATTTTTCATGTTGAATAAATGGAAACCGGTTTATCTTGTGTTAATCGAATAAGGGATGGACATGGACTACCTGCTTCCGTATGGCCTCGAATGGATGAATCTGCTGGTTCGCTGGCTGCACATCATCACCGGCATCGCCTGGATCGGCGCCTCCTTCTATTTCGTCTGGCTCGACAACTCCTTGCGGCCGCCCGCACCCGGCGGCGAACTGGCGAAAAAGGGCGTGGCCGGCGAGCTGTGGGCCGTGCACGGCGGCGGCTTCTACAATCCGCAGAAATACCTGGTCGCACCAAGCGAACTGCCGGCCGACCTGCACTGGTTCAAATGGGAAGCCTACTCGACCTGGCTGTCGGGCTTTGCGTTGCTGACCATCGTCTATTACTTCAATGCCCAGGCCATGATGGTCGACCGCAGCGTGGCCGAGCTCACGAGCTGGCAGGCGGTCGGCATCGGCCTCGGCAGCCTGGTGGCGGGTTGGGTGGTCTACGACCTGCTGTGCCGCTCGAAACTGGGCAAGCACGACCTGGCCTTCGGCGCCGTGATCTTCATCCTGCTGGTCGGCGCCACCTGGGTACTCACGCACTTCCTCAGCGGGCGCGCGGCTTATATCCACGTCGGCGCGATGATCGGCACCATCATGGTGGCCAACGTGGCGATGGTGATCATCCCCGGCCAGCGCAAGATGGTCAACGCGATGATCGCCGGCCAGAAGCCGGACCCCATCTACGGCATCCGCGGCAAGCAGCGCAGCGTGCACAACAACTACTTCACGCTGCCGGTGCTGTTCATCATGATCAGCAACCACTTCGCGATGACCTATCGCCACGAGCATGCCTGGGCCGTGCTGGCCGGGATCATGCTGGCCGGCGTCTTCATCCGCCACTTCTTCAACCTGCGCCACAAGGGCCGCGTCGAGTTCAAGTACCCGGCGATCGGCGTGCTGTTGCTGGCAATGGTGGCGATTGCGATCGCACCGAAGGCGCCATCCACGACCGCCGCAGCGGTCAACAGCGGTGCCAACGCGGGCGCCCAGTCGGCGGCGCAGTTTGCGCAAGTCCAGGGCATCATCCAGCAGCGCTGCGTATCCTGCCATGCGGCGCATCCGACGCAGCCGGGCTTCGCCACAGCGCCGGCCGGCGTGATGCTGGACGACCCGCACGGCATCGCGCAGAACGCCCAGCGCATCTACCAGCAGGCGGTGCAGCTGAAGGCCATGCCGCTGGCGAACATGACGAACATGACGGACGCCGAACGCGCCCAGGTGGCGGCCTGGTTCGAAGGCGGCGCAAGGACGAACTGATTGAGCAGGGACAAACCGAATGGAACAGGCACAAGAAAAACTGATGCATTGGATCGACGCCCACTTCGATGAAGAGGTGGCCTTCCTGCAGGAGATGATCCGCATCCCGACCGACACCCCGCCGGGCAACAACGCGCCGCACGCCGACGCCGTGGCCGAGCGGGTCAAGGACTTCGGCTGGCAGGCCGAGAAGCACGCGGTGCCGGAACAGCGCGTCCGCGACTACGGCATGCAGAGCATCACCAACCTGATCGTGCGCCGTCCCTACGCCGAGGGCGGCCCGACCGTGGCCCTGAACGCCCACGGCGACGTGGTGCCGCCGGGCGAGGGCTGGACCAGGCCGCCCTACGGCGGCACGATCGAGGACGGTTTCATCTACGGCCGCGCGGCGGCGGTGTCGAAGAGCGACTTCGCGACCTTCATCTTCGCCGCGCGCGCTCTCGAAGCGCTGGGTGTGCCGCTCAAAGGCGCGCTCGAACTGCACTTCACCTACGACGAGGAATTCGGCGGCCTGCTCGGCCCCGGCTACCTGCTCGAACAGAAGCTGACCAGGCCCGACTTCGTCATCGCCGCCGGCTTCGCCTACGACATCGTCACCGCCCACAACGCCTGCCTGCAGCTGGAAATCACGGTGCACGGCAAGGCCGGCCACGGCGCGATGCCGGAGACCGCGGTCGATGCGCTGCAGGCCGCGACACGCATCCTGAATGCGATCTACGGCCAGCTGCCCGAGCTCAAGAAAATCAAATCGAAGGTAGCCGGCATCGATTCGCCCACCATGCTGGTCGGCCGCATCGACGGCGGCACCAATACCAACGTGGTGCCGGGCAAGGTGGTCATGAAGATGGACCGCCGCATGATTCCGGAAGAGGATCCGGTGGCGATCGAAGCCCAGGTGCGCGCGCTGATCGAGGACGCGGTCAGGGACTGCCCCGGTGTCCGTATCGAGATCCGGCGCCTGCTGCTGTCGCACGCGCTGCGCCCGCTGCCGGGCGGCGAGAAGCTGGTCGAAAGCCTGCAGCGCAACGGCCAGGCCGTCATGGGCGAGGCGCCGCAAGCGAAGGGCACCCCGCTGTACGCCGATGCGCGCCTGTACGGCGAGCGCGGCATCCCGGCGGTGCTGTACGGCGCCGGACCGCGCACGGTGCCGGAATCGAATGCCAAGAAGGCGGACGAGAAGCTGAACCTGGAGGACCTGCGCAAGGCGACCAAGGTGGTGGCGCTGACGCTGCTGGATTTTCTCGCCGCGGAAAGCTGAGCGTTACAGCCCCGGCGGCAGTGCCGGCCGGGCTCCGCACCACTGCGCGCGCTGCGCCCACGCGGCATCGACCGTGTCGGGGGCGGGCGTCGTTCCCGACACCTGCCGCAACTGCACATACTTCACCACGGCCTCGCAGTTGCCCAGTTCCGCACCCCGCCGGAAAACCTCGGCCGCCAGGTCGGTGTCGCCGCGCGCTTCGAGCACGAGTCCGTAGTGATAGTAGGCCGGCGGATAACGCCACTGCATGGCCTTCTGATACAGCCTGGTCGCTTCGCCCTGGTCGGCAAGGCCCGCGCGTCCTGATTCGAGCAGCATGCCCAGTGCGATTTCGGCGCGGCCTTCGCTGTGGTCCAGCGCCTTGCGGTACAGTGCGGCCGCCTGGGCATCGTCCTGCGCGTTGCCCATGCCCAGTTCGAAACTGCGGCCCAGGTAATAGAGGCCAGCCGGGTCATTTTGCGCCGCCGCGCGTGCGAGCCAGGCAGCGGCGGCCGCGCGGTCCGCATCGCTTGCGGCACGCTGCATCGTCAGCACGCCAAACCGCGCCTGCGCGGGCGCCAGGCCGCCCTCGGCGGCTTTCGTCAGCCAGTACAGCGCCTTGTCGATGTCGAGTTCCCCGGCGGTGCCGAACTGGTAAGCCCAGGCCAGGTTGGCCTGTGCCCAGTGGTGCCCCTGTTCGGCGGCTTTGGCGTACCAGTAGACCGCCTGTTTCTTGTCGAGTGGGACGCCGGCGCCACGGTTGTACAGCACGCCGAGATTGTTCTGTGCGTAGGCGTTGCCGCCTTGCGCCGCCAGCCGGTACCAGGCTGCGGCCTGTGCCAGATCCATCTTCACATGGGTGCCATGTTCATACCAGGTCCCGAGCCTGTTCTGCGCGGCGGCATCGCCCGCATCGGCGAGTGCCTTCGTGCTCGCGAACAGTGCCGCGTTCGGCGTTTCCACTTTCTTCGACTCGCCAGGCACCCAGACATACTGGGTCTTGAGCCAGCCGGTTGGCGCCTGGCCGGTGGCGAGCACCGCGTGGAACACGCACCGGCGGATACCTGCCAGCGCGGCTTCGTCGAGCTCGGCCCTGCCGCTGGACTTGAATACGCGTGCCTCGCCGACCAGGCCTTTGTCGCCGATTTGCACTTCCACCGTCGTGGTGCCGCCAATGCCTTGCGCCAGCGCGGCGGCAGGATAGACCGGGCGGGGACAGGCGTTCAGGTCGAGCACCATCGTCTGCTGTGCGTCCTGGACGCGCCCGGCGAGCGCATGCGAGGAGAGGGCCGACACGGCAGCGGCCAGGAAAAGGGTAGAGGTTTTCATCCCATGAATGTATGCCATCCGCGGCGCTTCAAAATGCGCGGATTGTCACTGCAGGGTAGCGGTGACAAAGCGAGGATTTTGCTGGCCTCCATGCTTGCTATCCTGCTGGTCCTTGCATTGGACTGGAAGCAAACGCCATGAAGTGGACCTATCTTGTCGTACCTGTGCTGGTCATGCTGGCCGCGTTCGTGCTGAATGCCGGCCTGGTGCTGCTGCGTACGAAGAAGCGCAGCCCGCATGGCAAGTACAAGCGCCGCGCCATCATGACGGACAACGAAATGGAGTTCTTCGGCAGGCTGGTCGCGGCCATGCCGGACCATTACATCTTTCCCCAGGTCGCAATGTCGGCCTTGCTCGACCCCGCCGGCGACCGCAAGGAGGCGCATGCCGACCGTTTGCGCATCGCCCAGCAGCGCACCGACTACGTGGTCTGCAACCGTCGCTGCGAAGTCGTGGCCGTGGTGGAACTGGACGACCGCACCCATGTGCAGTCGAAGGACGAAGTGCGCGACGGCCGCCTGGCGCAGGGCGGCTACCGGACGGTCCGCTTTCAGTCGCGCCAGAAGCCGCCGGCGGCCGCGATCCGTGCTGCCATCCTGCCGCATCTAGCGCCTGTTGCTCCGGCTCCGGCACCGGCACCGGCCATCGCTGCCGATCCGCTGGCAACCGGCTGAAGCAGGCGGCGCTTCATTTTTCCGGCGCCGGCAGCTTGCGCGGCACGATCGCAAACTGCGGCGCCGTGCCATAGTCCGGCTTCACGCTGCGCGCCATGAAGCGTCGCCAGGCTTCACGCCCGGCAGCGCCGCCGACGTCCGCTGCGTAGGCGAGTGCCGGCTGCATATTCGACGGAAAGCCGGTCGGGCCGGACGCGTAACCCGTCATCTCGCCGTTCTTGACCTTGAGCGCCTGCGCCATGCCTGGGCTGTCGCAGGGTTGCGAGGTGACCGCGGGCGGCAGGCTGGCCTTGTAGGCCTGTTCCATGCTGGTAAAGAAGGGGGCATTGGCGGAAGGGCGCACGAGCAGGGCATAGATCGCGCCGCTGACCCAGCAGGTTCCCGGCGCCGTCATGCGCTGGATCGGGAATTTCGCTTTCCAGGCCAGCAGGCGGGCGGCGTCGCCGAAGCCCAGTTCGGCGAGGTGGCCGACGGCGGATGTGAAAAAATCGTCCTGCCACGGCGCCAGCCCGGCGCCCTTCTCGTAGGCGAACGCATAGCCGTTGGCGATGAAGCCCAGCCGGTTCGCGTTGCGGTTGTCGGTGTACTCGGCGTTGTACCAGTCCAGGTTGTTCTTCAGGATGCGCTGGAAATCGGCTTTCAGCGGATCCTTGTCGGGCAGGATGTAGGCCGCTTCACCCAGCGTGCGCAGGCCCCAGGCCTGGCCGCGTACCTGCTCCGGCTTGAGCAAACCCTTGATGTTCTCGCGGTAGCCCGGGTTGGAGTTGAACAGGTTGTACATCCCCCAGAACTCGAGTTCTTCCAGGTAGTAGACGTCGCCGGTGACGAGGTAGGGCAGGTAGGCGAAGGCGGCCTGGTGCGAGACGTCGTGCACATAAGGCGTCTTGCAGGCATCCTTGGCGCAAGGCGGGAACAGCTCCGATTTGCCGGTCTTCGGATTTTTGGCGTCGCTTTCCTGGCCGACGATGCTCATGTACGGATAATCGCTCAGGCTGACCGGCCTGCCGGTACGGCGGTCGCGGTAGTGCATGGACCAGCTGCCGGCCAGGTCGGCGGTGCCGAGCGTGGCCTGCTTGGCGCGCTTGTCCATGCTGAGCAGGTACACGGCGCCCCAGCCCGGCAGCAGGCCGATGTCGTTGCGCCCGCCGGTGGTGGGCATGTATGCGACCGCCATGCCGATGCCCATCGGCTCCGTCTGCGGCCCCCTCCACTTGGCGCCCATCTCGGCCAGCACCTGTTCGGGGATGTGTACCGAGCGGTCGTAGTTCGGCAGCGCGCGCGAGGCGATCAGGTAGGCGCTGTCGTGGCGCACATGGACCGCCGGGACGTCGCCCCACCAGAAGGTCTTGCGCCAGCGGGCCTGGTTGTAGTGCACCAGGCCGGGCTTCGCATACACCTCTTTGCCTTTGATGAGGATGCGGGCGTCGTAGGTCTCGTTGCGCGGCGCTTCCTGGAAGGCCCAGGCGTTCTCGATGGTGACGTCGACGCGTGCCTTGCCCAGCGCCCGGTACCAGCGCACGGCGAAGCGCGCACTGAGGCGCGGATGCTCGGCGCCCTGTTCGTTCCTGAGCGGGGCCGAGACCAGCCATTCCGTCACCAGGGGACCGTCCAGCCAGACCTCGGGCTTCTGGCGCAGCAGCTTGTCGGCGGACGCGCTCCAGGCCTGGCCGTCGATGCGGGCGCTGGCGGATGCCGTGAAGCCGGCATCGAGCAAGGCTTGTACCGAGGCCGGCGGGCCGGATTTTGCCTCGGCCCTGGCTTTGCCTTTGACCAGCGCCAGCGCCTGCGGCTTGCCGGCGGCCGGCAACAGCGCGCTGATGACGGCGTGACGCACCGAGCCGTCCGCATGCGTGGCCTTGACGTCGACCTGCAGCGGCACGCTGCCGCCGCCGGGCAGGCGGCCGTGCAGCGCGTCGCTGCGTTGCAGGTCGCCCGGCGCGAACACCTGGCCGAAGGTGACGGGCACGGCATCGTCGCCATGGCCGCCATCGGTTTCGATGGTGACGCCGGTGATGCCGTCGCCCCAGTCCGGCGCAGCCGCGGCGGGCATTTGCGGCGCCGCTCCGGCAGCCGGGGCAGGCGAGGCAGCCGGGGCAGCCGGGGCAGCCGCAGGGGCTGCTGGTGCTGCAGGGGCCACAGGGGCCGCAGGCGCCGCGGCAGCGCCGCCGTAGCGCGACTGCAGCACTTTCTGGTCGTCCAGCTTGCCGGTTTCGGGCAGGCTCTGGGCCAGGGCGGTGGAGGCGGACAGCAGGGCGGCGTTGAACAGCAGGAGGGACGGGCGGAATACGGGCATGTCGATATCGGCGGCTGAAATGAAAAAGGCGCCCGAAGGCGCCCCGATGATACCGCTTACTGCGCCGTGGACGGCGCAGGCTGCTTGAGCGTGCGCTCGAACAGCTGGTAGATGCGGCGGTACTCGTCGTACCAGCTTTCCGGCTGCACGAAGGAGTGGCGCTCCATCGGATACGGCGCCAGTTCCCAGTTGTCCTTCTTCAGCTCGATCAGGCGCTGGGCCATGCGCACCGAGTCCTGGAAGAAGACGTTGTCGTCGACCATGCCGTGGGCGATCAGCAGGTTGCCCTTCAGGTTCTGCGCGTACTCGATCGGCGACGAGACTTTATACGCTTCCGGGTCGAGGTCCGGCGTATTCAGGATGTTGGCCGTGTACTCGTGGTTGTAGGTGGTCCAGTCCGTGACCGGGCGCAGCGCGGCGCCCGACTTGAAGACCTCCGGCGCGCGCAGCAGGCCCATGAAGGTCATGAAGCCGCCGTAGCTGCCGCCGTAGATGCCGACGCTCTTCGCGTCGCCCTGCTGGTTGGCGACCATCCAGTTCACGCCGTCCAGGTAGTCTTCCAGCTCCGGGTGGCCCATCTGGCGGTAGATCGCATTGCGCCACTTGGCGCCGTAGCCCTTCGAGGCGCGGTAGTCCATGTCCAGCACCACGTAGCCCTTCTGCACCAGCAGGTTGTGGAACATCTGCTCGCGGAAGTAGGGCGTGTAGCGGTGCGAGACGTTCTGCAGGTAGCCGGCGCCGTGCACGAACATCACCACCGGGTACTTCTTGCCGGCATCCAGCTGGGCCGGGCGGTACAGCTTGGACCAGATCGGCTCCGCGCCGTGGGTCGAGGGCACCGCCACGAACTGCGGCTGGATCCAGTCGTAGGCCTTGAATTCCGCGGTGCGGGTGTCGGTCAGCTTGACCGCTTCGCCGCCGTTCGAAGGCAGGGTGGCGATCTGCGGCGGCAGGTAGGGACCGGAGTAGTGCACCAGCAGCTTGCGCTGGTCCGGCGACAGGCGGAAGTCTTCGACGCCGCCGTCCAGGCGGCTGACTTCACGGGTCGCGCCATCCCTGGCATTCACCGCGCAGACCTCGTAGGTGCCCGGGTCCTTGCGGTTGCAGAGCACCCAGGCGGTGTCGCCGTCGCGCGACCAGGCCACGTCCGAGGCTTCCCACTTGCCCTGCGTGATGGCGCGCGTACGGCCGCTCGCGTCCAGCGTGTACAGGTGCGAGTAGCCGCTTTCCTCGGACAGATACCACATGGTCGTGTTATCCGGCAGCCAGCCGAATTCGCTGTTGTCGAAGTTGACCCAGGCCTGGTCCGTGAGGCGGTGCACGGGTTTGAGCGCGGCGCGCGGCAAATCGACGGTGGCGATCCAGCGGTCCTTGTTGTCGACCGAGCGCAGCATCACGGCGGCGTTCGCGCCATTGCCGCTCCAGACGATGGTCTCGCCGCCGAAGCCGATCTTGACCGGGCGGTTGCCTTTCAGAGGATCGAGCTTGCGCTCGGCGCGCATGGCGGCCAGCGGATCGGTGGCGATGCCGGGCAGGACATCGAAGGACAGGTCCTTCACTTCACGCGTCTGCAGGTTGACCAGCTTGAGGCCGTGCGGGCGCGGGTCCTTGCGGCCGACGCGGGTGCGCTCGTCCGAGGTCTCTTCATAGCCCGATTCCGTGACGTAGCGCGGCATCTTGCCGACGCGGCCCTTGTCCGCGTCCTTCGGGCCGGTCACGACCAGCAGCCAGCGCCCGTCCGGCGACAGGTGCGAGGTGACGATCGCCAGCTTGTCGCCCAGGTAGATCGGGGACGGGGCGCGGGTCGGGTCGGCGCGGCGCTCTTCCTCGGCGCGCAGGCGCTGGGCGTCGCGCTCGTCCTTCTGGCGTTTGAGGGTGGCGATCAGGCGCAGCTGCAGGTCGCGCAGCGCGTCCGCTTCCGGCGCGGCGTTCGGATCCTTCGCCGCGCGCGGCACCGCCACCGGCGAGATCAGATGGCTGGCGCGGTCCCAGCTGGCCCAGTCGTCGCCGACGCGGAACTGCACGCCGCGGCCGTCGGCCGAATACTGGACCGCGCCGATGGCGACGCCGCTGGCGCGCGTGATCTGCACCAGCTCACCGGTCTTCAGGTCGCGCTCGAACAGGTCGCCATTGCGCAGCATGAGGGCGCGGGTGCGTTCGCGGTTGTAGACCACGTCCGGGCTGTCGATCTTCGCCAGCTCGGCATCGCCGACCTTGCGCGCCTTGTCGATGCCGGCGCTGGCGCCGGTCTGCCAGATGTCGCGCAGCGGCGACCCGGTGCGCTTCTGCTTGTACAGGACCTGCTTGCCATCCCAGCTCCACCAGGCGGCTTCGACGGGATTGCCGATCCAGTCCGGATGGGCCATGGCCTGGTCGAGGGTGACCGGTGTTGCAGCGGTGGCAGGGGTGGCGGAAATGGCGGCAGCCAGCACGGCGGCCAGGACGGTCAGAGCGGAAGCGGGAAGAGGAATACGCATCGTCGGTTGTCGGAGTAGAAATTGCAAAAAAGCATTCTAGCGCAGCCGAGATTCATGCAGGGCGGGAATTACATATGCATGCGTAAACGACAACGCCCGGCCAATGCCGGGCGTGTGGAGACGCGAGCGTTACGACTGGAGGAACTTAGTTGCGTTCCTTCAACTGCACGCCATCGTTCAGCCACAGTTCGGACGGCGTGGTCACGGTCGGGTTGCGGATGAAGAAGGCGATGCGGGTAACGATGGCCAGGGCCGAGATGGCGACGGTGACGTATTCGACTGGGGTCATGATGGTATCCATTTAATTACTTCGAAGCGATATTACGCAGTTCGGCCGACAGGGCCGGGCTATGGGATTCGGCATTCGCGGCCAGCGCCAGCAGTTCGCGGCGGCTTGCGCGCGAGGCGCGGGCGGCGACGCTGGCCGGCTGGGCGGCGTCATGCACGAACCAGCCGCCGTGCGCGGCGTACAGTTCGATGGCGAAGTCGCGGATGGTGCGCGCGGTCTCTGCAAATTGGTGGCGCAGTCCCTTGTCCTGCGCCTGGGTGATCGTTGCTGTGCTCATGAAGTTCTCCGGTAAATACTGTGTTGTTGCGTTGCAGTATAAAAAGACTTCAGACATAAGTGAACTTTTAGTTTGTGATGCTTCCCATTCATGCGATGAATGTTTTTGCGATGCCAACTGTGCTTCTGCTTTGGTTGTGTTATGCATTGCAGAAATATCTTCAAGGAATCAAACGAAGGAGACTGGCCCGGAACTTGCATATCCTCAAGGCATGAAATCGCCACCTCCCGTCCAGCGTACCCTGCGTATCGTCGTGGTCAACAGCGTGTCCGGCGCCGGCGAGCAGGCCATGGCGGCCCAGGCGCGGCGCAACACGGCGCTGCGCATCGGGCTGCTGGAGTCCGGCTACGACATCGTCGCCTCGCTGCCGGCCGATATCTTCCTGCCCGAGCGGATCGCTCAGATCCAGCCGGACATGATCATCATCGACAGCGAGTCCGACGCGCGCGACGTGCTCGAGCACATCGTGATCGCCACCCGCGACGAGCCGCGTCCCATCGTCCTGTTCACCGACGACCAGGACCAGGGCAGCATGGATGCCGCGATCGACGCCGGCGTCTCGGCCTATATCGTGGCGGGCCTGCAGGCCGGGCGCGTCAAGCCCGTGCTGGATGTGGCCCTGGCGCGCTTCCGGCGCGAGCGCAGGCTGCTGGACGAGCTGTCCGATACGCGGCGCCAGCTGGCCGACCGCAAGCTGGTCGAGCGCGCCAAGGGGCTGCTGATGGCGAAGAGCGGCCTGAGCGAGGAGCAGGCCTACCAGAAGCTGCGCAGCATGGCGATGAACAGGAAGCTGAAGCTGGCGGAGCTGGCGCAGCGGGTGCTGGATGTGGAGGATTTATTTTGACGGGACCAAGCTTGATTCGCGCCGGCTTCATGCCGCTGACCGACTGCGCACCACTGGTGATGGCCTCGGTGCTCGGCCTGGACGAAAAGTACGGCATCAAGCTGGCGCTGAGCCGCGAGCATTCGTGGTCGGGCATGCGCGACCGCCTCATCGCCGGCAGCCTGGACGTGGCCCACGTGCTCTACGGCCTGCTGTACGGCGTCGAGATGGGTATCGGCGCGCGCGCCGTGCCGATGGCGGTGCTGATGAACTTGTCGCGCAACGGCCAGGCGATCACCTTGTCGCGCGCCCTCGGCGAGCAGGGCGTCGTCGACGGCCCGTCGCTGGCGGCCCATATGCGCCGCAGCCGCCGCCGATTCACCTTCGCGCACACCTTCCCGACCGGGAACCACGCGATGTTCCTGTATTACTGGCTGGCCGCGGCCGGCATCGATCCGCTGCGCGACATTCAGGCGGTCACGGTCCCGCCAGGCCAGATGGCGACCAGCCTGGCGGCCGGCCATATCGACGGCTTCTGCGCCGGCGAGCCCTGGAGCGCGCGCGCGGTGCTGGACGGCGCCGGCGTCACCGCGGCCACCAGCCAGGATATCTGGCCCGACCATCCGGGCAAGGCGCTGGGCGCCACCGCGGCCTTCGCCGATGCGCATCCGGACGCCTGCCGCGCCGTGGTGGCGGCGCTGCTCGAAGCGGGGCGCTGGGTCGACGCGTCGGCCGCGCACCGCGATGCCGCGGCCGAGATCCTCGCCAGCCCGCACTATGTGAATGCGGACCGCGAACTCATCGCCGCGCGCCTGCATGGACGTTACGAAGACGGCCTCGGTCGGCACTGGCGCGACCCCGACCCGCTGCAGTTCCACGCGGACGGGGCGGCCAACTTCCCCTGGCTGTCCGACGGCATGTGGTTCATGACCCAGCACCGGCGCTGGGGCCTGCTGCGCGAGGAGCCCGACTATCTGGCGGTCGCCACCCGCGTGAACCGCGCGGCCCTGTACCGCGAAGCGGCCTTGCTGGCGGACGTGGCCGCGCCTCCCGGCCTGCTGCGCACCTCGGTGCTCATGGACGGCAAGGTATGGGACGGCCGCGACCCGGCCGCTTATATCTCTTCCTTTGCCGGTGCGCGCTAGCGCCCCGTTTTCGCGCATGGTGCACCGCAATGAAGCGCGGGACCGGATCCGGTCCTGGCGCGCCACAGGGAAGTGCGTCTGGCACGTCTCTTGCAAACACTCCGATCGAGGATCAACGGCGATCCCATGAACAGCACAGCCGGTCCAGGGCGGACCGGCACATAGGACAACGGCGTCCGCTGCACCCGAGCACATCGCGCATGTGCCTGGCCAGGCAGCGGGCGCCTTTCTTTTTTCGGGAGCGATCATGGCGGGCAAAGCGAATCACATCAAGCTGTTCTCCTTCAACACGCCGCAGATGCGTGCCTTTCACCTCACCTGGGTGGCCTTCTTCATCTGCTTCTTCGCGTGGTTCGCCTGCGCGCCGCTGATGCCGGTCATCAAAGGCGAGTTCCACCTGTCGATGGCGCAGATCGCCGACATCAACATCGCGGCAGTCGCCATCACCATCCTCGTGCGCCTGCTGGTCGGGCCGCTGTGCGACCGCTTCGGTCCGCGCAAGACCTATACCGGCCTGCTGGCCGCAGGCAGCATTCCCGTGCTGGGCGTGGCCATGGCCCAGAGCTACGAAAGCTTCCTGCTGTTCCGCCTCGGGATCGGCGCGGTGGGCGCCAGCTTCGTGATCACCCAGTACCACACCTCGGTGATGTTCGGTCCGCGCGTGGTCGGCACCGCCAACGCGGCGGCGGCCGGCTGGGGCAACAGCGGCGGCGGCGTGGCGCAGGCCACCATGCCGCTCCTGATGGGCGCCGTGATCATGTTGGGCGTGAGCGAGACCATGGGCTGGCGCGTGGCGCTGCTGGTGCCGGGCCTGCTGATGCTGGCGATGGCCGTGGTGTACTGGAAGTTCACGCAAGACTGCCCGGAAGGGAACTACGCCGAGCTGCGCGCCGCCGGCATTCCCTTCGAAGCCAGCGGCAAGGGCGGCTGGGCGAGCTTCGTGCAGGCCTGCCGCAACTACCGGGCCTGGCTGCTGTTCGTCACCTACGGCGCCTGCTTCGGCATCGAACTCTTCATCCACAACGTGGCGGCGGTCTACTACGTCGACCACTTCAAGCTGTCGCTGAAGGAAGCGGGGATGGCGGCCGGCAGCTTCGGTCTGCTGGCGCTGTTCGCCCGCGCCCTGGGCGGCTGGCTGTCCGACCGTGCCGCTGCGCGCGGCGACTTGAACAGCCGCGTCAACCTGCTGTTCATCCTGATGGTGGGCGAGGGCCTGGGCCTGCTGTGGTTTTCGCAGACCGGCAGCACGGCGCTGGCGATTGCGGCCATGCTGGCCTTCGGCATGTGCACCCACATGGCTTGCGGCGCCACCTATGCGCTGGTGCCCTTCGTGAACCGCAAGGCGCTGGGCGGTGTGGCTGGCATCGTCGGCGCGGGCGGCAATGTGGGCGCGGTGCTGGCCGGCTTCCTGATGAAAGGCACCGGCGATGTGCGCCAGACCCTGTTCATCCTCGGCGGCGCGGTGCTGCTGTCCAGCGTGTGCGCGATCGGTGTGCGCTTCTCCCGCGCCGCCGCGGCGAATGACAAAGCCGCCACGGCGCCGGCTGCAGCGTAAGGAGTCGCATCATGAAACTGATCGTCATCGGCCACGGCATGGTGGGCCACAAATTTCTCGAGACTTTATATGCGGATGTCGGCGCGGCCGCTTTCGAGGTGACCGTGCTGTGCGAAGAGCCGCGTCCGGCCTACGACCGCGTGCACCTGTCGGACTTCTTTGCCGGCCGCAGCGCCGACGACTTGTCGCTGGTGGCACCGGGCTTCTTCGAGCGCCCGCGCCTGACGCTGAAGCTGAACGCGAAAGTGGTGGCGGTGGACCGCCTGGTGAAGACCGTCACCCTGGCCGGCGGCGAAGTCCTCGCTTACGACAAGCTGGTGTTCGCCACCGGTTCCTCGCCCTTCGTGCCGCCGGTGGAAGGTCGCGAACGCGCCGGCTGCTTCGTCTACCGCACCATCGAGGATCTGGAAGCGATGCTGGCGCATGGTGCAAAGGCTCGCTCGGGCGTGGTGATCGGCGGCGGCCTGCTGGGCCTCGAATGCGCCAAGGCCTTGCGCGACATGCGGCTCGACACCCACGTCGTCGAATTCGCGCCGCGCCTGATGGCGGTGCAGGTCGACGAACTGGGTGGACGCATGCTGCGCGGCCGTATCGAAGCGCTGGGCGTGACGGTGCATACGCAAAAGAACACGCTGCGCATCGTCGATGGCGAAACCGCCGTCCACCGCATGGAATTCGCCGACGGCAGCTTTCTGGAGACCGACATGATCGTGTTCTCGGCCGGCATCCGCCCGCGCGACGAGCTGGCGCGCGCCTGCGGGCTCGAACTGGGCCCACGCGGCGGCATCGCCATCGACGATGCCTGCCTGACGTCCGACCGGCACGTCTATGCGATCGGCGAGTGCGCGGCCTGGCGCGGCCAGACCTTCGGCCTGGTGGCGCCGGGTTACGACATGGCGCGCACCGTGGCCCGCGCGCTGCTCGGTCAGCCCGGCAGCTTCGCCGGCGCCGACATGAGCACCAAGCTCAAACTGATGGGCGTGGACGTGGCCTCGATCGGCGATGCGCATGCGAACACGCCCGGCAGCCGCAGCTTCCAGTTCAGCGACGAGCGCAAGCAGGTCTACAAGAAGATCGTCGTCTCCGACTGCGGCAAGCGCCTGCTGGGCGCGGTGCTGGTCGGCGATGCCGCCGAATACGGCAATCTGCTGCAGACCATGCTGAACGGCCTGAAGCTCCCGGCGGCGCCCGAATTCCTGATCCTGCCGCAGGGCGAGGGCGGTCCGCGCGCAAGCATTGGCGTCGACGCGCTCCCGAGCACGGCCCAGGTCTGCTCCTGCAATGCAGTCAGCAAGGGCGCCATCGTCGACGCGGTGGCGGGCGGCGCCTGCGATATCGCTGCACTTAAAAACTGTACCGGTGCCGGCACGGCCTGCGGCGGCTGCTTGCCGCTGGTGAACCAGATCATGAAGGCCGAGATGGCGAAGGCCGGCCTGGCCGTCAGCAACCACCTGTGCGAACACTTCCCGTACTCGCGCCAGGAGCTGCACCACCTGGTGCGGGTCGGCCAGATCAAAACCTTTGCCGAACTGCTGAACAGGCACGGCAAGGGCCTGGGCTGCGACATCTGCAAGCCGGTCGCCGCCAACATCCTGGCCTCGACCTGGAACGACTTCGTGCTGAAACCCGAGCACGCCAGCCTGCAGGATTCGAACGACTACTTCCTCGGGAATATCCAGAAGGACGGCACGTATTCCGTGGTGCCGCGCATGCCGGGCGGCGAGGTCACGCCGGACGGTTTGATCGCGGTGGGGCAGGTGGCCAAGAAGTATGGGCTGTACACCAAGATCACGGGCGGCGCGCGCGTCGACATGTTCGGCGCCCGCGTCGACCAGCTGCCCTTCATCTGGGAAGAACTGATCGCCGCCGGCTTCGAGTCCGGCCACGCCTACGGCAAGTCGCTGCGCACGGTGAAGTCCTGCGTCGGCTCGACCTGGTGCCGCTACGGCGTGGGCGACAGCATTGGTTTCGGCATCGCGCTGGAAAACCGCTACAAGGGTTTGCGCGCGCCGCACAAGATCAAGTTCGGCGTGTCCGGCTGCACCCGCGAGTGCGCCGAAGCCCAGGGCAAGGACGTCGGCCTGATCGCCACCGATAAAGGCTGGAACCTCTACGTGTGCGGCAACGGCGGCATGAAGCCGCGCCACGCCGAGCTGCTGGCGTCCAACCTGGACGAGGCCACCGTGGTGAAGCTGGTCGACCGCTTCCTGATGTTCTACGTGCGCACCGCCGATCGCCTGCAGCGCACCAGCACCTGGCGCGAGAGTTTGGAAGGCGGCCTGGATTACCTGAAGCAGGTGGTGGTCGAGGACAGTCTCGGTATCGGCGCCGAGCTGGAAGCCGACATGCAGCGCGTGGTCGACAGCTATGCCGACGAGTGGAAGAACGCGGTCGAGGACCCGGCCGTGCGCGAGCGCTTCCGCAGCTTCGTCAACGCCGAGGGCGTCGACGACAACGTCGTGTTCATGCCGGAACGCGGGCAGGTGCGCCCGGCCACGCCCGAGGAACGCCGCGTCATTCCCATCATCCGCAGCGCTTGAGCTTATAGGAGATCGAAAATGCATCGCGATATTCAGCTGAACCAGTGGAACGCCGTCTGCCCGCTCGACCGCATCGTGCCCGACACCGGCGTGTGCGCGCTGCTGAACGGGCGCCAGGTGGCGGTGTTCCGCGTCGGCGCGGAATCCCCGAGCCTGTTCGCCATCGATAACTACGACCCGAATTCGCAGGCGGCGGTGCTGTCGCGCGGGCTGGTCGGCAGCATCGGCGAGCGCGTGGTCGTCGCTTCGCCCATCTACAAGCAGCATTTCGACCTGCGCACCGGCGAATGCCTGGAGGCGCCGCACAACTCCGTGTCCAGCTATCCGGTGCGGGTCGAAGACGGCCAGGTCTGGGTGGGAGCCTGAGATGCAGGCGCACGACATGCGGCCCTCGCTGGTCGTGATCGGCAACGGCATGGCCGGCATGCGCACGGTCGAGGAGCTGCTGAAGCTGGCCCCCGACAGCTACCGGATCACCGTGTTCGGCGCCGAGCCGCATGGGAATTACAACCGGATTTTGCTGTCGCCGGTGCTGGCGGGCGAGAAGAGCGTCGCCGACATCATGCTGCACACGCGCGAATGGTATGCGGCCAACGGCATCACCCTGCACGCCGGGGATCCGGTGGTCCGCATCGACCGCAAGCGCCGCACCGTGCATGCCGCCTCCGGCCTGGCGGTAAGCTATGACCGCCTGCTGCTCGCCACCGGCTCGAAGCCCTTCATCGTGCCGGTGCCGGGCCACGAACTGCCGGGCGTGATCGGCTTTCGCGACCTGCACGACGTCGACACCATGCTGGCGGCCGCCCGTGCCGGCGGGCGCGCGGTCGTGATCGGCGGCGGCCTGCTGGGACTGGAAGCGGCGAACGGCCTGCTGCGCCGGGGCATGGAGGTGACCGTGGTGCACGTCACCGCCAGTCTGATGAACCAGCAGCTCGACCCTGCCGCCGCCGAGCTGCTGCGCGCTTCGCTGGAACGGCGCGGCCTGCGCATCCTGCTGAACCGCCAGACCGCCGCCATTGAGGGTATGAACGGCGGCGAAGGCCGCGTGCGGGCGCTGCGCTTCGCCGATGGCGAGACGATACCCGCCGACCTGGTCGTGATGGCGGCCGGCGTGCGCCCCAACGTCGCGCTGGCGCGGGAGGCCGGCCTGCACGTCGAGCGCGCCATCGTGGTCGACGATACCCTGCAGACCTACGATCCGCGCATCTACGCGGTCGGCGAATGCGTACAGCACCGCCGCGCGACCTTCGGCCTGGTGGCGCCGATCTGGGACCAGGCGCGCGTCTGCGCGGCCCATCTTGCCGGCGCCGGCCACCGCCGCTACGTGCAGCAGGCCACCGCCACCAAGCTGAAGGTGACCGGCATCGACCTGTACTCGGCCGGCGACATCGTCGGCGGCGAGGGCAGCGAAGACCTGGTGCTGCGCGACCGCCGCGGCGGCGTCTACAAGCGCCTGGTGCTGAGCGGCCGGCACCTGACCGGTGCGGTGCTGTATGGCGACGTCGCCGATGGTCCGTGGTATTTCGAACTGATCCAACAGAAGGCCGACATCTCGGCCATTCGCAACCAGCTGCTGTTCGGCCAGGCGCAAGCGCTGGCGGCAGCGGCCTGAAGGAGTCGCATGATACGCACCACCTGTCCTTATTGCGGCGTCGGCTGCGGCGTGCGGGCCGAAGCCGGCGACGATGGCGCGGTGACCGTCGCCGGCGACGCGCTGCACCCGGCCAGCCGGGGCCGCCTGTGCGTGAAGGGCGCGGCCTTGGGCGAGACCGTGGGCCTCGAAGGACGCCTGCTGTCGCCGATGCTGCGCAGCGAAGCCGGCCTGCAGGCGGTGCCGTGGGAGGCGGCGCTGGACAAGGTGGCCGAGGGCTTCCGGCGCATCGTCGCCGAGCACGGACCGGACGCGGTGGCGCTCTACGTCTCCGGCCAGCTGCTGACCGAGGATTACTACGTCGCCAACAAGTTCATGAAGGGCTATATCGGCAGCGCGAACATCGATACCAACTCGCGCCTGTGCATGTCCGCGGCGGTCGCCGGCCACAAGCGGGCCTTCGGCGAAGACATCGTGCCCGGCTGCTATGAGGACTTCGAACTGGCCGACCTGGTGGTGCTGGTCGGCTCGAACGCCGCCTGGTGCCACCCGACCTTATACCAGCGCATCGTGCGCGCCAGGGAAGCGCGACCGCAGATGAAAGTGGTCGTGATCGACCCGCGCCGCACCGCCACCTGCGACCTGGCCGACCTGCACCTGCCGCTGAAACCCGGCAGCGACGTCTGGCTGTTCAACGGCCTGCTGGCCTGGCTGGCGACCCAGGGCGCGCTCGACAGCGCCTGGGTGGAGGCCCACACCGCCGGCCTGGGCGAGGCGCTGGATGCGGCCGGGCAGGCTGGCAGCCTGCTCGACGTGGCGAAGGCCTGCCGGCTCGATCCGCAGCAAGTGCTGGCCTTCTACGAACTGTTCGCCCGGACCGAGAAAACCGTCACCGCCTTCACCATGGGCGTGAACCAGTCTTCCAGCGGCGCCGACAAGGTCAATGCCATCATCAACTGCCACCTGGCCACGGGCCGCACCGGCCGCCCCGGCATGGGACCCTTCTCGCTGACCGGCCAGCCGAATGCGATGGGCGGGCGCGAAGTGGGCGGCCTGGCCAACATGCTGGCCGCGCACATGGAGCTGGACGACCCGGCCCAGCGCGCCGCCGTGCAGGCTTTCTGGGATGCGCCGCGCATGGCCCACCAGCCGGGCCTGAAGGCGGTCGACCTGTTCCATGCGATCGAGGCGGGGACCGTGAAGGCGGTCTGGATCATGGCCACCAACCCGCTGGTCAGCCTGCCCGAGGCCGACCAGGCGCGGCGGGCGCTGGCGAAGTGCGAGCTGGTGGTGGTCTCCGACATCGTGCAGGACACCGACACCAACGCGCTGGCCCATGTGCTGCTGCCGGCCCTCGGCTGGGGCGAAAAGGACGGCACGGTCACGAACTCGGAACGCTGCATCTCGCGCCAGCGCGCCTTCCTGCCGGCGCCGGGCCAGGCGCGGCCGGACTGGGAGATCGTCTGCGATGTCGCGCGCCGCATGGGTTTCAACGGCTTCGATTTCACCTCGCCGCACCAGATCTTCGACGAGCATGCGCGCTTATCGAGCTGGCAGAACGGCGCCGGCAGCCAGCGCCGGCGCCTGTTCGATATCGGCGGCCTGGCGGGCATGACGCACAGCGATTACGATGCGCTCGAACCGGTACAGTGGCCGGTATGCCGTCCCGGCGACAGGACCCGGCGCCTGTTCGGCGACGGCCGCTTCTCCCACCCGGACGGCAGGGCGCGCTTCGTGCCCACGCGCGCGCGCCTGCCGGCGCATCTGCCCGACGGCGAGTTCCCGCTGGTGCTGAACACTGGTCGCGTGCGCGACCAGTGGCACACCATGACGCGCACCGGGCGCTCGCCGCGCTTGGCCGAGCACCTGCCCGAACCCTACATCGACATGCACCCGCAGGACGCGCTGCTGTGCGGCGTGAAGGAGGGCGAACTGGCGCGCCTGCGCAGCAACTGGGGCGCCGGCGTGGCGCGGGTGCGGCACGGCGGCGGCATCGCGCGCGGCAGCGTGTTCATGCCGATCCACTGGAGCGGCCGCACGGCCTCGGATGCGCGCGTGGGCGCGGTCGTGAACCCGGCGGTGGACCCGGTTTCGGGCGAGCCGGAGTTCAAGCACACGCCGGTGCGCATCGAACCCTTCGGTGTGAACTGGTACGGCTTCATCCTCAGCCGCGCCGAACTGCCGCTGGAAGACGCGACCAACTGGACCCGCATCCAAGGCAGCGGCTTCGTGCGCTACGAGCTGGCCGGCCGCAAACCCTTTGCCGAGGCAGGCGGCTGGGCGCGGCGCCTGCTGCGGGTCGAGGACGAGGACGCCGACTGGATCGAGCTGGAGGACCGCAATGGCGGCGTCTACCGCGCGGCGCACCTGGTCGATGGGCGCATCGAAGCCTGCCTGTTCGTCTCGCAGCGCCAGGATCTGCCGGGCCGGGCCTGGCTGGCGCAGATGTTCGATAAGGCGCAGCTGTCGCCGCAGGACCGCATCGGCCTGCTGTCCGGCCGCGCGCGCGAACAGGGCGCGGACCCCGGGCCGACCGTGTGTTCCTGCTTTGGCGTGGGCCGCAACACGATCCGCATCGCGATCGAAAAGCACGGACTGCAGGATGCGGCCGCGGTGACGGCCTGCGTCAAGGCCGGCGGCAATTGCGGCTCCTGCGTGCCGGAGATCCGGGCGCTGCTGGCGGAAGCGAGCGTCCAGGCCTCATAAATGCAGGTCATCCGGCATTTCGTGCAGTCCGTCGCAAAAGCCGGCGGGGCAGGGCGCCCTCTGCCTACAATGATCTCACTTGATAACGGAGATCCTGCGATGCGCCCACACCTGCTTGCCCTTGCCGCTGTCCTTTCTTTCACCGCCGCCACCGCCCACGCGGACGACCAGGTCCGCAACACGCCGGCCTTTTCCTCGATCAGCGTCGAGGGGCCGATCAGCGTCACCGTCGATGCCGGCAAGGCGCAAACCCTGACACTGCGCGGCGATGCCAAGTTCCTGCGCGACGTGACCAGCGAAGTGGTGGATGGCCAGCTGCGCCTGAGCGTGCGCGAGAAGAAGAACATCTCCTGGCGCGGCGACCCGCGCGTCGTCATCACGGTGCCGGCGCTGCGCGCGCTCGAGGTCGAAGGTGCCGGTGCGATCCGGCTGAACCAGATCCGCGGCGAGCGCCTCGACGTCAACTACCGCGGTGCCGGCAGCATGAACATCAACGGCGAAGTGAAGACCTTCAAGATGACGGCGGAAGGCGTGGGCGAGGTCGATGCGAAGGCCCTGGCGGCGAACGATGTCGACCTGCGCTTCCGCGGCATCGGCGACGTCAAGGTCACCGCCAGGAACCGGCTGGATGCCAACCTGGAAGGCATGGGCAGCGTGACCTATTACGGCAAGCCGCGCATCGTGAACAAGTCGGCGTCGGGCATCGGTTCGGTCAAGGCCGGGGACTGAGCGTTTCTCAGGCCGGCGGCAGGATCCCGAAAGCCTGCGGCACCGCCACCTTCATGATGTCGATGAAGCGCCGCAGCCGCGCCGGATAGAAACGCGCCGGCGGATAGATCAGGTGGATGGGCAGCGGTGCCGCTTCCCAATCCGGCGTCAGCTGCACCAGGCGGCCGGCCTCGAGCTCTTCGCGCAGCGCCCAGGACGAGCCGAGCGCCACGCCCACGCCCAGCAGGGCGCTGTTGCGCATCGCGTACAGGTTGTCGGTAAACAGACGCGGCTGGATCGGGAAGCGCAGCGTCTCGCCGCTCTGCCGGTGCGTCAGCGCCACCTCGTTGCGGTAGAAGCTCGACACCGCGATCCACGGAAGATCGCCCAGCTGCTCCGGATGCGTGGGCCGCTCGCGGCCTGCCAGCACGGCCGGCGCGCAGACCACGATGCGCGGCACCTCGCCCAGGCGGATCGCCACCACCGAGGGATCGGGAATGTCGCCGACCCGGATCGCGCAGTCGATGCCTTCGGCGATGAAGTCCGGCGTGCGGTCGTGCAGGGTCCAGTCGACCGCCATCTTCGGGTAGCGCTGCAGGTACTCGGCCAGCGGCGCCACCAGCTGCTGCTGGCCGAAGGCGTGCGGCGCGATCACGCGCAGCAGGCCCACCGGCTCCTCGCCGGCGCCGCGGATCTCGCTCTCGAATTCCTGCCAGCCGGCCAGCAGCTCCCTGGCGCGCGTGTAGCAGCGCATGCCGTCGTCGGTCAGCTTCATCGCGTGCGTGGAGCGCTGCAGCAGGCGCACGCCCAGCGATTTCTCCAGCGTCTTGAGGCGCCGGCTGATGGTCGGCTGGGTGGTTTCCAGCAGACGCGCCGCCGCCGAGAGGCTGCCAGCATCGACGATGCGGACAAAGGTTTCCACTAGCATCATACGGTCGGCGGTGGAAACAACGCCGTTCAGTTCGAGGTTCATACGTGCATCGTATAACAGTTCGACGCGCGCCGCGTCTACCATGCCAAGTGCGCGCTGACGATAATGGCGGCCATGAACTCGACATCCTCCACCATGAAAACCGCCCAGCCGCATTTATCGTCCTCGCTGACCTTCCTGCTTGCCGGCGGCACCGGCCTGACGGTCGCTGCGCTCTACTACAGCCAGCCGACCCTCGGCGTGCTGGCCGGCGACCTGAACGCCAGCCCGCGCGACATCGGCTGGATTCCCACCCTGACCCAGCTCGGCTACGCGCTCGGCCTGCTGCTGCTGGCGCCGCTGGGCGACCGCTTCGACCGCCGCAACATCATCCTGCTGAAATCGGCGATCCTGTGCGCGGCGCTGCTGCTGACCGGCTTCGCGCCGGGCCTCGCGGTGCTGCTGGTGGCCAGTCTGCTGGTCGGGCTGTTCGCGACCGTGGCCCAGGACATCGTCCCGGCGGCGGCCACGCTGGCGCCGGCTGCGGAACGCGGCAAGGCGGTCGGCACGGTGATGACCGGCCTGTTGATGGGCATCCTGCTGTCGCGCGTGGTGAGCGGCTTCGTGGCCGAGAACTTCGGCTGGCGCTCGGTGTTCATCGCCGCCGCCGCCAGCGTCGCGCTGCTGGGCGTGGTGCTGGCCCGGGGCCTGCCGCGCTTCGCGCCGACCACCGAGCATCCGTATCCGGAACTGCTGAAATCCCTGGCCCACCTGTGGGTCGAATATCCGAAACTGCGCCAGGCCGCGCTGGCCCAGGGCCTGCTGGCGCTCGGCTTCTCGGCCTTCTGGTCGACCCTGGCCGTGATGCTGCATGCCGCACCTTTCCACCTGGGTTCGGCCGCCGCCGGTTCCTTCGGCCTGGCTGGCGCCGCCGGCGCCCTGGCGGCACCTTTCGCCGGCCGCCTGTCGGACAGCCACGGCCCGCAATGGGTGACGCGCATCGCCGCCGGCGTCACCGTGGTCTCGTTCGCAGCCATGTTCCTGATGCCGCTGCTGCCGGTGCAGGGCCAGCTGGCGCTGCTGGCGCTTGCCACGGTCGGCTTCGACCTCGGCGTGCAGGCCAGCCTGATCTCGCACCAGACGATCGTCTACGGCATCGCGCCGGAAGCGCGCAGCCGCCTGAACGCGATCCTGATGACCAGCGTCTTCATCGGCATGGCGGCCGGCGGCCTGCTCGGCGCCCAGGCGCTGGCAGCCTGGGGCTGGAGCGGCGTGGTGGGACTGGCGACCGTCGCCGCGGTCGGCGCGCTGATCGTGCGCCTCAAGGCCAGGTAAGGATCACGCCGGCAGCGGCGCGGTGTTGACTGCCAATTGCGCGGCAAACTCCCTTTGGTAGGCCGGCCGCGCCTCGCCGCGCGCCACATAGGCGGCCAGGTTCGGAAACGCATCCAGGATGCCCGAGGGTTTCGCCCGCAGCAGCACCGACACCATCATCAGGTCGCCGGCACTGAATGCGCCGTCGAGCCAGTCGGCGTCGGCCAGACGGCTCGACAACTGCTGCAGGCGCGTCCGCAGGCGGTCCTTGACCAGCGCCAGGCGCTCCGCGGCCCAGGGCTTGTCGCCTTCGAGGATGCGCACCGTGAAGAGTTCGAGAACCGGCGGCTCCATCGTATTCAACGCGGCGAAGATCCACATGACGGCGCGTTCCTGCGCGTGCGCATCGCCCGGCAGCAGGCCCGGATGATGGCGGGCGATGTGCAGCACGATGGCGCCGGTCTCGAACAGCGCCAGCCCGTCTTCTTCGTAGGTGGGAATCTGGCCGAACGGGTTCAGGGCCAGATGCGCCGGCGCCTTCATCGCAGCATGCGGCACGAGGCGCACTTCGTAGGGCAGACCCGCTTCTTCGAGTGCCCAGCGCACGCGCGTGTCGCGCGCGAGTCCGCGGCCGCCGTCGGGCGAGCGGTCGAAGGCGTTGATGGTGATGGTCATAAGAAGGTCCTTTTGGTGACGGCCACCGTGACGATGTAGGCGAACAGCGCCAGCGCGCCGATGAAGGCGGCCAGGCGCTGACCCCGCGTGCGGCCGCGCTTCAGGGCGATCGTGCCCAGCACGATGTAGCCGAGCAGGGCCAGGACCTTGGCCGTCAGCCAGGCCTGCTGGCCCGGATACTGCTGGCTCCACACGGCAAGGCCGATGGCACTGGCCAGCAGCAGGGTATCGACGATGTGCGGCGCGATGCGCACCCAGCGCTGCTGCAGCATGCCGGAGGCGCGCAGCATCCAGGCCCCGCGCAGCAGGAACAGCGAACCGGAGAGGGCGGCGCAGCCCATGTGGAAGTGTTTGAGGCCGAGGTAGTCCATCGCATGAGCCTACCTGCGAATGGCTCGGCCGGCAATCACGTCCTTTGCACCGGCTTCGACGTCAGCAGGCTCGCCACCACCGACAGCGCCAGGATCAGCCCCACCACGCCCAGCGCCACCCCGACCGGGATTTTATACACGTCCAGCAGCAGCATCTTCGCGCCGATGAAGATCAGGATCCCGGCCAGCCCATACTTCAGCAGGTGGAAGCGCTGCGCCATGTCGGCCAGCAGGAAGTACATCGCGCGCAGGCCGAGGATGGCGAAGATGTTCGAAGTGAAGACGATGAAGGGATCGCCGGTGACGGCGAAGATGGCGGGAATCGAATCGACCGCGAAGATCAGGTCCGTGACTTCCACCAGCACCAGCACCACGAACAGCGGCGTGGCGTAGCGCAGTCCCTGCTGGACGACGAAGAAGCGCTCGCCGTGGAATTCGTCGGCGATGCGCATGTGGCCGCGCATCCAGCGCAGCACCGGGTTCTGCGCCAGGTCGGATTCGTGGCTGGCGAACAGCAGCATCTTCACGCCGGTTACCAGCAGCAGGAGACCGAACAGGTAGAGGATCCAGTGGAAGCGCGCCAGCAGCAGGGCGCCCAGCCAGATGAGCAGGGCGCGCATGACGATCGCGCCCAGCACGCCGTACAGCAGCACGCGCTTCTGCAGCGCGGCCGGCACCGCGAAGAAATTGAAGAGGGTGATCCAGACGAAGACGTTGTCGACCGCCAGCGATTTTTCGATCAGGTAGCCGGTGAAGTATTCGAGCGCCCTGGCGCGTGCCACGTCCGCTCCAACGGTGCCGTCGAGGTACCACCAGAACAGCGCGCCGAAGGCCAGGGCGATCGTCACCCATACCACCGACCAGGCGGCCGCTTCGCGCGTACTGACCGTGTGCGATCCTTCCTTCTTCAGCATGAAGAAATCGACGGCCAGCAGGCAGATGACGAGCACCGTAAAGGAGGCGTAGAGGCCGGGTGTGCCGATCGATGCGGGCATGGCGTGCTCCCAAAAAGGTATTTTACTGAGACAACGTCGCAATGCTATAGATCCGGGAAAAACATCCTTTCTATACGAATACTAAAAAATTGATGCCTGGAGATCTTCGGAATTGGCTTGACCGGTTTTCTGGAAATGATTTCGCAAAAATATCGACTATTGCAGACAATTTATTTGTTTCGAGTTGCTCTATTGCAGAAGAATTTCTTCGTTGTTCCTTGGAACATTTCTGAACCAACAGGTGCTATAGAGGCCCCTGTGTACTGAATAAGAGAGCGCTCAATCAAAATAGCTATAGCAGATTCCTGACTTTTAGACGGACGTGTTGGTGGGGAAGCGAAATGTATTACCTGATTAGGATAAATTGAATTTCTTTTGTTAATAACTGACGCAATCTCTTCATGGGAAATCTCACCAAAAATTTCATTGTATATTTTTCTTGACAATCCTTGATTTGTTGATCAGAGTTCGTATGAGTGCATACGTTTTAACGCCCTATTTTTTACGAGCGTTGCAACGTCGTTTTATTTGGTGCGCACTAAGGATCGCTTTGTTCGATATTTCTTGGCGTTCTTTTGTTTTTCCAGTCCCGTGGTGGTTTCATGTACACCTATCTTTCTTTAGTCGATCACCGGTGATAGCGCGCTTCCCGTCTTTGAAAGCTTTAAGGAGGTAGCAATAGCGTGATACTTGCAAACATAAAGAGGGCGTTCGCCTATTTTTTCGTCCTGGCAGTTGGTCTAGGCATTGGTACTCTTGCGCCGAAAGTTGTAGAAGGTCTGAAGCCAACCTATAGCGTGGGAAATTTTGCATCTTATTTTCCCGACTCAGAGACCAGAGTTGTCGTGTTCGGAACGAGCACTTGTCCTTACTGCGCAGCTACTCGTGACTACTTAAAGCAAAGAAATATTAAATTTCTTGATCTTGACGTCAACGATTCGGAAACAGGGCGTAAGCAGTTCGCGGAGTTGAATGGACGGAACGTTCCGATGATCCTCATTGGCGAACGTCGAATTGTCGGCTTCCGCGTGAGTGTTCTCGATAAGGCGTTGAAAGCTGCAGGAATCATCTCACGTAACTGACCTGAAATGGATTTGATGCTGAAAATGAAGCGGATGTGGCGGCGCGCTTCTTTTTCCTTTTAAGGCCGCCTGGAATGGCAAGGAGAAAAAATGAACAAAAAGATTGCTTTGTTTTTGCTTGCACTTGGTATTGGTATGGCAGGGTCTCCCGTGATTGCCAGTGGTGCTTATTACTGTGCGGTCGACTATCGGCAGTGTATTGCCAACGGATATAGTGTGGAAGAATGCGCTGCAGAACAACGTCAGTGTGTGGAGGATTGGTGCAGCACGAATTTCTGCCATGAGTGCTCAGGCGGCTGTCCTCCGTAATTTTCGATTAAAGAAAATCGAGGTCAACTTGTAAATTTTCGTTTGCGCTTGAGGCTCTTGACGTAAAGATCCCTTATTTGACTGAGCATGCGGCGTAAATGAATTAACGCGGTGGCAATTCGTTTGCACACCGCTTTCTGCTCTTCGAAAATTTCAAAATATACTTCCGCGTTCCCGAATCCTCGACTTTGATGAGATCGTATGGGGGCCGGCGACATGTACGTCGTGCTCAACCTTTATGTCGCCTATGTATTCAACATACCTGCTGATGATTTTCATGGCTTGGTCGACAGTTCGTTTGATCGGCTCGCGTTCCCTTTCCCCTTGTCCGCAATCTCTTGCAGGTATGGCCACCCACGGTGGCCCTCGTGCTTAGACAAGGGGAAGAGTTCAAGGTCGCCCCACAGAATCGCTTCTTGAACCGAATGGGGTATCCGTAGCAGGCGGGGCGGTCGCAGGCGCGTCCTGAATTGGAGCGGAAGCGTCAAAGCGCGGCTCGAACGTTCGCACACCCCAAATCGAACTTGACACCCTCGACTCGAAAAAGCTGTTCAGCTTCGCGGCGGGCACTCGTCAAGTGCTTTGACTATCCCTGTACGACCGTAATGGCGCTGCAAGACCAATAGGGATTTTGCGGTGAATCGAATACCGGCTACCGCGTTTGATGAGGTGGCGACACACAGCATGCTCCTCAGAGACGGTTTAATAACTCAGCGGAAACCCATTCTTCGCAATAATGTAGAGCCGAGCGCAATGAAGATCATCGCTTCCGATACATCGAGACGCTGCTCATAATCTCGGACAAGGCGGCGGTAGCGCA
>Ga0308160_10000115_pt1 | contig 211191 bp, 156 predicted proteins | sample PhyFR1_FD_201036 | JGI IMG/M metagenome (GOLD analysis project Ga0308160, IMG submission 201036) | Phyllosphere microbial communities from UC Gill Tract Community Farm, Albany, California, United States - DLSLF.R1 | ecosystem: Host-associated > Plants > Phyllosphere > Unclassified | place...
ACCTAGTCCGTAGGTTGGATGAAGCTAATGACCAGTACCGTCAAAAAATACAGCTGGCAATCAATGAGGATAAGATTAAGGATAAACAGAAGGAATACACCAACTTATTAAAAGACCAGGCACGTGCATACGAAAACGTAGCTAAATCAACCGGTTTGAATGCCACACAATTGGCGAAGTTAAACGAGGAGCAGATTAAGGCCTTAGCAAATAAAGCCCGTGATAACGCCTTTTTTGCCGATGCCAAAAATACTAACTCACAATTCGGAACCAGCGGTGTGTTGAGCAGCACAAGTGCAAATAACGATTTGCAACTTATCTTAAACGGACGTAAGGATCAAAAGAAACTTGAATACGAAATCAATGATCTGATGGGTGCAGGTGCAGTGAAACAAGCAGAGTTAACAAGAAGCCGAATATCGGATATTGACAAAGAAATTGCTGCGTTGAAAAAAAGAAAGGGAACAGAAGAAGAGATTTTGAGGCTTGAAATCGAAAAATCAAAGTTAAACGGAACTTTCAAAGCACCTCCTATAGCGATTGATAGGGATAAAAAAGCTGATGCTGCTGCAAAAAAACAACAATCTATTGAAGATAAGCTGAAAGAAGATATAAAAAAGAATGCTGAAGAAATATATCAAAATTCCCTTTCCCAGAGCGAAAAAGAAATTGAGCAGCTAGATCACAAATATTCGGCTTTAAGGCAGAGGGCGTCTGGAAATAAGGACCTTCTTCTTGACATCGACGTCCAAGAAGGAGTCGAAAGACAAACGTTATTATCAAAACAAGCAGAAGAAGAACAGAAAATAAGGGAAAAAGCGCAGGCAGAGGCAAAAAAACTAGCGGAAGAAAAAGGAAAAGAAATTGCTGAACAATATATAGCCGATCAGGAAATATTCTATGAGAATATGACTTCTGAGCATCAAAGGGAAATTGATGCAGTCAATAAGAAATATGATAAACTGCTGGCCATAGCCGAACAATACGGGATGGATTTGATGGATCTGGAGTTGATGTGGGCTTATGAGATCGACAATATTGATAAGAAGAAAAAGGGAAAGAAAAAACCAACAAAAGACGATCAGGAATTAAAAGATTATAAAAAAGCGGCCATTCAAACTGCCCAAATGATTGCAGACACATCATTTGATATCGGAGCAAATAAGCGGCAAGCCGAAAGTGATGCAAAACTAAGTAAGCTTGAAAAAGACAAGCAATTAGAGTTGGAGGCTGCTGAAGGCAATGAAAAGAAAAAGACTGAAATCAATGAGCGGTATGCTGCATTAGAAAAAGCCGAGAAAGTTAGAGCATGGGAGGCTAATAGAAAAGCAGCGATTACCCAAGCATTAATTAACGGAGCTTTAGCAGCCACTAATATATGGGCTACAACACCAAAAGCAGATTTTGGTATATCAACATATATTATGTTAGGCTTGGCTGCTGCTGCAACTATCGGAAGTATTTCGACAATAGCCTCTGCCGAACCACCTGAATTTGCAACGGGTGTTCGTAATTTTAGCGGAGGTGTGGCAAAAGTTGGAGAAGCTGGACCAGAACTAATTAAAGAAAATGATAAATGGTGGTTGACCGATGGTGAAACAATGGCGGATCTTGCGCCTGGTGCTGATGTGTTCAATGCCGCCGATACCTCCAAAATGTTGGCAAATTCGCTGTATAAAAAAGTAAATTATACATTGAATTCCGAAGGTGCGAGAGCTGCAGAATTGAATTACAGGACCAATGGCTCAATAACTGGTGATCATCCAAGTAGAACATCAACTTTATCAGAAAGCAAATCATCCGATAGAAGTTTTAATAAGCTCGAAGGAATGATTTCTGATCTCGCTAATGTGGTGTATTTTGAAAGTCAAAAACCGGTTGTTAACGATTATTACAGCAAACAGAAGTTTGAAAAGAAAATGGAATATAATTTCAAAAGTCAATCGGCCTAAATCAGATTATTTAAACAACTTTCTATTCTGATAGGATAAAATTAAATCCAGCCTGAAGTTTGGTGACAGATTCTAATAGATATGTGTCGTCCAAATGTGCGTAACGCTGCGTCGTTTTTATTGATTTATGTCCCAATAGTTCCTGTAAGGCTTTTAAGTTACCGACCGTAGTCATATACAAAAATCCATATGTGTGTCTTCCAACGTGAGCCGTAAGTTTTTTATTAATTTTTGCCTTTACCGCAAGATCTTTTAATGTTCTATTATATTCCGGCATACTAGGTAGATCAAAGAATTTCCCGTTTAGATTCTGAATGAAACTTTTTGCAATTGGAATTAATGGAATTCTTAGAACTTCATGCCTTTTCCTTCCTTTATAAGGGATGAAATCCAGAAAATCACTTTCTACACGCCAGTTTATATTCGCTAGATACAAATCTGAAATCCTAATCGATGTGAAACAAGTAAACAGAAAAGCTTTGAGCACAGATTCTTCAATCGCCGTTAAGGCTCCCATTTTCTGTAAACCGATTAAACTATCGATTTCTGATTTTTTAAGAAATGTTGTTGTAAACCGAGGCATCTTATTTGGAAACTCAACAGCCTTTTGGTCGACGAAATAGGTCGGCTCCAAACTAGCCAGTTTCAAATAGGATTTCACAACCTTAATTATCCCCCAAACAGTACTTGGCAAGTAATCTTTCTTGTTTAAGAATGCTTTAAATTTTTTCATCCACGATACGTCAATCATTCTAAATAAACAAAGTTTATCAAAATCCAACATTCGCATCAGAACGACATGGGCGTTCATAGATGTTCGCTTTGATATTTCACCCCTTGCAAAACGTCTCAAACGTTCAGCGTCAAGATATGCGGAAAAACATTCACGCATATTGAAAACCTTAAGTTCATTAGAGAATTTCGATAGGTCGATATACTCCTGTTTAATGCGATAAATTCTAAAGATCTCTGTGTGCTTTGCTCGTTCTGCCTCGATAATCAAATTGTAATCCGACACATCTGGATCATTCTTAATTCTAGGTAATAAACGGCCGTTTTTAAGATCAACCAATTTAGCAGGCCATTTGAGTTTTAAACGAAACTCTTTATGCTTGCCATCGATAACTATTTGTAGATACAGGCTAGTAACACCTGTAAGCTGATTAACCCTTCGTTTTTCAAACCAAAGGTTACTACTAAAAGAAAACATTTCTGTAGGTTTTTGCACGTCGGATTCATGTCGGAGCAGAACTGCTTTTGTAAACATTTCCACTCCCAACATAAACCGTGTTCATTACAGTTTAAACGCATTTTAACAGATTATCCGTTACGAGTCGGACTGTAATATCTATGCGCATGTACCCAAGAGGAGATTCGAACTCCCACACCCATACAGGCGCCAGCCCCTCAAGCTGGTGCGTCTACCAATTTCGCCACCTGGGTTTGTGCTGCAAATATAATTTAATTTTGGATTTCCGAAACAATCAATTACAATTGAATTTTTAATCCATCGTAAGCCAGACGGATATGCGCTGGCAAGTCTTTTTCCACATCGGCATGTTTACCCAAATTATGACTGATGTGCGTAAGGTAAGTGGTTTCTGCGCCTACCTTTTCTGCAAACGCAATGGCCTCATCTAAAGTAAAATGAGAAATATGTGGTTCTTTCTGTAAAGCATTAATCACCAATATTTTTGTTCCCTTTATTTTCTCAAAACTTTGCCCCGATATGGTTTTAGCATCCGTGATGTACGTAAAATCGCCAACTCTGTAACCTGTAATCGGCAACAAATGGTGCATCACTTCAAAGGGAATGATGGTACTTTCGCCGATTTTAAAATCTTCACCATTGGTTACGGTGTGCAGATTAATCTGCGGTAAACCATGGTATTTGGTTTCGGCAAAAATGTAATAGAACTCTCTTTTTAAAGCCGCTTGAACCCTGTCTGTCGCATAAACATCAATTACCTTATGCAGCAGGTAATTAAACGGCCTGATATCATCTAAACCCGCAATATGATCTTTATGTTCGTGGGTAAACAATACCGCATCAAGATCTTTCACCTTTTCGCGTAAAAGCTGGTAACGGAAATCAGGCCCGCTATCTACCACGATGGTTTTATCAGCTGTTTCAATTAGTATCGAAGTCCGTAAGCGGTTATCTCTTTTATCAACAGATAAACAAACTTCACAATTACAAGCAATTACAGGAACGCCTTGTGATGTACCAGTACCTAAAAAAGTAACCTTCATCTGCTTAAACTTTCCTTTCTAAATAAGTAATCCCTGCTTTGTATCTTCATTAAAATAATTCGGTTTGCTGTAAGGACAGGTAGAATTGGCGCTGTTTTTCTTCTAACAGGTTTTCATCTGTATTGGTTTGCTTAACCAAAGTTACCAACGCAGCAATTTTTCCTTCCAGATTTGAAAATTTGTTTACCACAACAACCTTATTGTGCTCGAGCAGGCAAGAACCGGTTTTAAAGTTCCCTTTCTCATAACGAACCTTATAACCCATAGCAAAAAGCAGGGTTTCTAATTTCTCTAAGGTATGGTTTGTTAGTGGCAATGACATTGGAAACAAACTTAGATAAATCTGCGCAGCATTCATAAATACCGCAGTAAAAAAAATGTAGCGTTATTGTTTTCATCACCTGAGATGCGAAGAAGACCTCAGCTAATCAATAAAGCTCAATCAAATGGCATATGTATAAACTTTAGATGATGTCAGGTGGCTAAGGTGGTAAGAATATGCACCAAGTTCCCTCCACCTACGGCAAGTAAGCGGACTTTAGTTAACTATTAACAAATAATACATAAAAACTTAGATGGCCTCAGGTGACTTAGGTGGTAAAATAATACACCAAATTTTTTACCACCTAAGACATTTAAGTGCACCTTAGCTAACTACTATCTTCAACAAATAGCATAGGTGGTTATTTCTTTACCATCCTCATTTTTCCAACCATCTTAGAACACCTTGGTTAATAAAATGAATAGGGTGTTATTAAAAACAAAAAAGGTTCAGCTGTTTCCAGCTGAACTTTCAGGTTTCATCCCGCCTTGGCGGTAATGACAATTATCTTAAATCTACTACTTCAACACCAGGATATTTTTTGGCGTCGAAAGCAAAAGTAGTTTCTGGTATATTTACGTTAGGCGAAAATGTTTTCACATTGTAAGTGTATTTGTTGCCATTTTTATCGAACAATACCACGTTTGCAATTTGTTTAGCCGCTTTATCGATGCTTAAACGTACTTTAAAAATCGATTTTTTAGCATCAACAGGTGTTAAATCAATCATTTGATAAGTTTTAGCACCAGCTTTTTCTTCACCGGTATAAACGTATTTAAATCCTTTTTCGTAAACCGTAAAAATCTTTGCAGGGTTAATGGCATCACCACTGTTATCTACATTACTCACTTGTACTTCTTTGTCTTTTTTCAAATAAGTCCATTGGCTTTTACCATCGCTAAACAATTCTTGATTGGTCATAGCTACCTTATACTTATTAGAATTGGCTTTAACATACAAAGTACCTTGCTGGGTTTCTTTTACTTTGGCCTTTGGGTTATCCAAAGTGAAGGTAAAATCTGTTTTTACAATATTATACGATTTGTATTTTTTACTCACCTCAGCTAAAATGGCTTTAGCTTTCGCATCAGTTTGAGCATAAGTTGAAGTTGTAAAAGCAACTACAACCATTAATGCTGAAATTAATTTCTTCATCTTTTCTTTTTTAAATTTTTCCTTTTGAAACGTTAGAGTAGATTTTTTGGTATTGGTTTAATCTAATCTTTGTCATTCATACTATTCAAGAACTGTTCCAAAGAATATTCATCAGGATACAAGACTTCGCGCGCCTTACTTCCTTCAAAGGGGCCAACAATTCCGGCGGCCTCTAATTGATCGATAATTCTTCCTGCCCTGTTATAGCCTAATTTTAGTTTACGTTGTATTAATGACGTCGAACCCTGCTGATGCATCACAATCAGTCTGGCTGCATCTTCAAAAAACTTATCGCGTTCATTAGGATCAAAATCAGCCTTACTGCCCTCCCCTGCTTCATCTATATATTCTGGCAGTTGATAAGCATCGGCATAACCGCGTTGGTTACCAATATACTCAGAAATACGGTCTACCTCAGGTGTATCAACGAAAGCACACTGTAGCCTGATTAAGTCGCTACCTGTAGATAAAAGCATATCACCACGGCCAATTAACTGATCGGCACCGCCACTATCCAAAATGGTTCTTGAATCGATTTTCGACAATACCCTAAAGGCTAACCTGGCCGGGAAGTTGGCTTTAATGGTACCTGTAATAATATTTACCGATGGGCGCTGCGTAGCCAGAACCAAATGGATTCCGATTGCCCTTGCCAACTGTGCCAAACGTGCAATTGGTGCCTCCACCTCTTTACCTGCCGTCATCATTAAATCGGCAAACTCATCTACCACTAAAACAATGAATGGTAAAAATCGGTGGCCGTTATTTGGATTAAGCTTGCGTTTAACAAACTTATCGTTGTATTCTTTTAAATTCCTAACCTGTGCATCTTTCAATAAATCGTAACGCTGATCCATTTCGATACAAAGTGAGTTCAACGTATTTACTACTTTTTTGGTATCGGTAATAATGGCATCGGCCTCTCCCGGTAGTTTAGCTAAAAAGTGTCTTTCAATTCTATTGAATAGGGTTAACTCTACTTTTTTCGGATCGACCAGTACAAATTTAAGTTGTGCAGGGTGTTTTTTAAACAACAGCGAAACCAGAATGGCATTAATACCAACCGATTTACCCTGACCAGTTGCCCCTGCCACCAATAAGTGGGGCATCTTAGCCAAATCTGCTATAAAAACCTCATTACTAATGGTTTTACCCAATGCAATAGGCAGATCCATGGTAGTCTGGCTCCATTTTTCGGTATTTAGAATGCTGCGCATAGGCACCATTTCTGGGTGTTGGTTAGGTACCTCAATACCAATTGTACCCTTGCCCGGCATTGGTGCAATAATACGGATCCCTAAGGCTGCCAGCGAAAGCGCAATATCATCCTCCAGGTTTTTAATCTTCGAAATCCTTACCCCAGGGGCCGGAATAATTTCGTAAAGGGTAACCGTTGGGCCAATGGTTGCCTTAATCTTATCAATTTCTATGTTGTAATGATTAAGGGTTTCGACAATTTTATTTTTATTGGCTTCCAGTTCTTCGGCATTTACCGAAATTTTATTGGTGCCATAATTTTCGAGCAAATCTATTGTTGGATACTTATAACCCGATAAATCTAGTTTTTCATCATAATTACCAAACTGTTCAACCAGATCATCCGATTTTTTTTCTTCTTCGGTTTTTTCGATCGTAAAAGCAGGTTCCTTCTCGGTTTCAATTGGTGGTTCTACCGTTAATGGAAGTGTTGTTGCTGCAGCCGTAGCCAGAGGCAAATTGGTAGCCAATGGAGATAATACCACAGGCGCTACAGTTTCTTCCTCTTCTTTTTCTTCGAAACGGCTTGGCTGCAATACCACGTTTTGTTGTTTACGTTCGTTACCTAATGGTTTATCGCGTACAGGAAATTCAATAGGCTCTGAAGGTTCTTCGAAGGTTTTGTTCTTTACAGCCTGCTCTCTAATATCGTTTACATAATCTGGCGTTTCGTTGTCCAGGTAAACCTCTTTCTCTTTACGCTCCGGAAATTTGAAATCGATATTATATGCGATAATCAAAATGGTTAAACCAGCAAAAGCGATTAGTCCCGCCACCCCGGCTGCGCCAATTTGGGCACCTAATAATTTATTGCTCCAATACCCAAACTCGCCTTCTAAATAATGTGGCGATTCTGACCAGAAACTATGTGCAAACCCTAAGGTTAAGGATATAAACAGCAAAAAGAAAAAGCTATACCCCAATGTTTTCGAGATGGAAAGGATTTTAACTTTAAATAATAAACGATAGCCGATAATAAAAAAGGCCAAAACAAACAGGAAAGATGCAATACCGAACCATTCGTAAATAAACTGGTGCGATAACAAGGCGCCAAACTTACCTAACCAATTTTGAACTACCGGTATAGAAACGCCAGCTTCTTTTAATTCTTCTGTTGTTTTAAAAAGATTGCCCCAGCCACCATTTGCATCGATTACATAACTCTGGTCATCTTGCCAGGTAAATAAATACGAGGTAAAAGCAATTAAAAAGTAAAGTGACAATATCACAAAAAACAGACCTGCAATTTTAACTGCACGGCCATCTGCCAAATCGAAGCTTGGCAAAAAATCTCTTTTTTCTTTCGGCTGCCGACCTGATGATGATCTGCCAGGTGCACTTTCTGCACCTTTATCTCTGAATGTATTGGTTTTAAACTGGTTACCCCTTACCGACATTTTCTATCCTAAATAATTTAATATTGAACAAACTTAGATAAAACTGCGCAGCATTAACGAAAGCCTAACAAAAAAAATAATCACAAATTGTAAGCATTGCTGTTAGGACGTTTATCATACCACTCACCATTTCAAGAAGCGCTAAATTTGCACCCCTGTCTTTTGGTTTTATAATCTGCCTTAAATTAAATAAAAATATTCATCGGGCATTAAACCTTAAACAGAAATTATTGTCTATTATTTTAACAACACACAAGTTGTTACGTTTTATCAAATGAAACGGATTTTGTTTTAGGTTTTATCCCGTTTTACCTGGAGAGGTTAAACGGGATTTTTTTTCGCAAGACCTCATAGGTTTAACTCGTCGTTTAATTTATTTTTAAAGCTCTCATTGAGGGCTGAAGCCGTTTAAAAACCTATGAGGTCTGAAATACTAGGTGAATTAAGTTCCTATTATTTTGAAAAGCAGGGTTCGGCTCATTTCGGTTGCGACCGTCCTGCTATCACTTCAAGTCCTCACTCATTCTTCGTTCCGGGCTTTTCGTTCTATCAGGTTTATTCAACCTGAGTCTGTAGTCCTTAGGGCTTAAATCTGATGGTTGCCAAGACAGTGGGTTTGCGTTAGGGATTGTAAGGGTTCAGTACCGATCCTTCATCGGTACCGGAGCGCAGTGCAGCCCTGCAAAGCCCGCCCCTTTCCCGTTTTTCACGGAATTGGGTAACGCCCAAATGAGTTAACAGCTTTCAGTTGGCAATCTTCGACCGGTGGCTCTTTTTTTTTAGACATCATGTTTTTTTGACCGCTGAGGTCTTGTTAGATTGCCTTACACTATATATATTTAGGCAATAAAGTTTACAATTTCTTAATTTTTGTTAATTTAAAGCGATTTTTGAAACTATATTATGGGCATAGCGCAACTCGAAGAGCAAATTGAGGCTGGAAATTTACAAGCAGTAAAAGAAATTTTGGTTGAAAATCCAAAATTGGCAAATGTTGATACTTCTCATCACATTTCGCCACTGCTATTGGCCTGTTATTATAAAAAACAGGAAATAGCCGATTTAATTGCTGAATTTGTAGATGACCTAACCTTGTTCGAAGCTTTTGCAGTGGGCAAATTTGATGCGGCGTCGCAGTTAATATTTCAAAATCCAAATAGTATTAACGAATTTTCGGAAGATGGATTTACACCATTAGGTTTAGCCTGTTATTTCGGTCATGAAGATCTCGCCCGTTTTTTAATTTTAAAAGGTGCGGATGTTAACCTGCCATCGAAAAACGGGTTTAATGTATTTCCAATCCACTCAGCCGTTGCAGCTAATAATTTCAATATCACTAAAATGCTGTTAGAAGCTGGTGCCTACCCGAATGTTTGTCAGAAAGCAGGATTGGCGCCCTTACATACCGCCGCACAATTAGGAAATATAGAATTGATTATTTTATTGCTAGAACACGGAGCAGAAGTTTCTTTGCGCATGGAAGGTGGAAAACTGCCTGCAGATTTAGCCGCAGAAAAAGGTTTTAACGAAATTGCAGAGATTTTAAGAGACGATGACTAGTTCAGTTCACAGTTTGTAGTTTGCAATTTTCAGTAGATTTAACTGTTAACTGATTGAAAACTGACAATTGAAAACTGCCAACTGAAATCATTCCCAAATCCTCGACCGCATTCTTTTCATATACGTCCTGATATCGAGCACTACAGCTGCCAAAAAATAGAACAATATTGGAAAACCCACCGCTAAAAACGACGAATAAATAAAAAACAAACGCACTTTCGCTGTGCTCATGTTCAACTTGTTAGCCAAATAAGTAGAAACGCCAAAACTCTGTTGTTCAAAATAGGTTATAATTCTTTGGAACATTTTAAGCTTATTTTTAAAGATCTTAATAACAATACCACAAGATAAAATCATTGGAAACCGAAATCATAATTTGATTTCCAAACTCTAATTTAGCAATAATAATCGGTTAAATTTTCAATAGCGTATTCTATCTGGATTATTCCAAAACCAATTTTTCGAAATCCTGTTTATCCTCGTGTTTAATAAAAAGCGTTTGTTGTTCTTCCAGTCCTGAAAACTTTTTGATCAGTTCTGCCTTAAATTTATGGATATCGACATCTTTATTTAAAATAACAGTTAAGGCATCGGCATTACCCCTAACCTCAATAATCTGATTAGGATATATTTCTTTTAGCTCATGTGGAAATTCCATAATATAAAAACGGATTATAGGGTAGAAAGTTTTATTAGAAATCAGAATCTCGTTAAGCCTGCTTTAAAATTTTAATTCCAATACCACAATATAGACATTTTTTCTCGTCGCAGTATTGCTTTTTTAGCTGTAAAATTCCTTGCGAAGCAAATGCATGATCCATCTTCACTCCTGCCCCGGTAAATTTATCTGTAATCGCATTTTGCTCAGCTGGCAAGCGCTCCAACAATTTTATCGCCCTGCTAATATAGTATTGTGTACCCGTGTGTTTACCATACGCGAATAAAAACAAAGCCACCGTATTTAACAAAACATTATCAACGGATGTTTTCCCAATTTGTGTATTTACACCAGAAGTTTCCTTTTTAAAATGATAATGTGTTTTCCAGTAATCGTTTACCGGTAGGTTTTCAAACAAAGCTTGCAATTGGGCTATATCTTTGATTTCCATAATTTTAGAAAAAAGATGATTGGCCTTTACAATTAACGCTGCAAATTGCGCCAATCTGATCGTAGGAAAGTTTTGCGGCCTCATCCGCATAAATTTCCACATCGAAGCTTCTATAGGTTTAATATTGTATTTCTTTTGAAGAAACTGGAATTCGGCTTTTAGCTTTTTAGGGTACTCCTCTTCAAACTGATCATTTAAAAAACCAGCGGCACCAAAAACCAGCGCTTCAATTTGGTTTGGGTTATTTTTGTGCTTGGCATAAATGTGCTGCGAAACAGCTTTAGCAAACAACTCGAAAGGCAAAGCATTTATTTTGAATCCAAAATTACGCGCCATGAAACGGTAGAAAGTCTCATCCCAATTCCCATTTAATTCGTTTAAGGTTTCAGTAACAGCATTCGTTTTTTGCTCGAAACGCTCTATTAAGGTTCTTGATAAAAAAGAATCGACAATTAATTGATCTACCGTTCCAATTTGAGCAATGCAAGGAAAATCAGTCAGCGTGAGAAATAGGTTTTCGTATTTTTTGATGAGATCGGTAGAGATACGGTGTTTTAATTCCAAAACGGGCAAAACCGTATTGTCTATTCTTTTTATTTCAGCATCATGCTCATAAACAACATGTAAGACTACATTTTCGTAGGCGGGATTAATTTCATGACTGTGTTTTAACCAGTCTGACGACCTCAGGTGAATTTCTACATTACCGGCCCACGTGGTATTGCCAATTTCAATTTTCGAGTTAAAAAAATCCGGACCAGCATTTTTGTTCAGCAAGCCTGGATTTATAATTTTCAGGTTTTCTCCAGCAGTGGTTTGCAGCCCGCTATAATCAAACGACCTGAATTGCCATACATAATGAAGAAAATCTTCTGGAAAATTCATTCTTCAAGGTAGTGAAATATTCTGAAAAGCTATAAACAATTACATATTTTGTCACTTAAAATTTATGCTACAGTCTTAATTACAACACATCCCTAAAGATTAAGTTGCTTTAACTTCGGCCTTCTTTTTATAATTGGTGATAAAAACCCCTGCAATAATTAAAACGGTTGCAACGACTAAATCTATACCCACCTTTTCATTTAAAATTAACCAACCTAAAAATATGGCAATAATGGTGTTGAAGTAAGTTAAGATGGAAACTTCGGATGCTGAAACCTTTTTTAGGGCATAATGATAACAGAAATAGCCTAAAACAGACCCAAACACAGCCAAATAAACTGTGGCAAATATGCTTTCTGTTTTCCAGGAATTTACATCAGCCTTGCCAGAAAACACCATTGCTAGGCCCAACTGAATAATGGCTGAAAACACAAACTGGTAAAATAGATTTAAAAAAATATATTGAGGCTTACCGCTGTGTTTCTTTGAATAAATAGTACCGATTGTCCAACCTGAAACGGCAATTACCAATGATAAAATCCCATTTCGGTACCCTGGTTCAAGCAAATCATTCAAGCCATCTCTAAAAATAAAAATAATACCTAAAAACCCGATAAAAACGCCAATAAATCCCTTTAAACTAGCCTTTTGAATCCCCAGAAATACACAACCGAGAAATACGAGCAAGGGAGAGGTGGCATTAATTAATGACGCCAATCCACTTGGAATAGTCTTTTCGGCAACGGTTGTCATACCATTGGCAATAACCACCATTAAAATAGACAGTAAGATCTGTCGTTTAAAACTCGACCATCCAATCCATTTTAATTCCTTCTGTTTAATTAACAGAACCAATATAATTATCGAAGCAACAGATTGGCGAATGGCCGTTACATACCAGGCCGGAATGCTTTCTACGGCAATCCTTATTCCTAAATATGTTGTACCCCATATCAACGCCACACCAAATAGGGCGAGTATGAGTTTAAGATCTATTTTTGATTTCATGGGCATTTTTTAACCGCAAAGCACACCAAGTTCGGCGCAAAGGGGCACAAAGTTTTAAACCAAGTGGCATTCATTTGAAAACAGGTAACTTTCTTAGTGGCCTTGGGGGTTAAAAGAAAAACTATTTGCCTAAACAAGATCAGCGTTAACTAGGATCTGCTCCATTTCTTTTTGAAGTTTCAACGCTTCTTCCCTGGCCTTTTCGGCAAAATCTTCTCCCTGGCTGGCATAGATAATGCCTCTCGAAGAATTAATCAGCAATCCGCATTGTGAATTCAGGCCATACTTGCACACTTCATTTAAATCTCCTCCCTGTGCGCCAACACCTGGCACTAAAAGAAAGTGATTCGGTGCTAATTTACGTACATCACCAAAAGCTGCGCCACGGGTTGCACCTACCACATACATCATCTGTTCATCTGTAGCCCAGGTTTGCGATGTTTTAAGTACTTTTTCGAAAAGTTTATCTCCGCCAATTTCCTGCAATTGAAAATCGGCATGGCCGGCATTCGAGGTTAAAGCCAAAAGAATTACCCATTTATCTTTAAAAGTTAAAAACGGTGTTACCGAATCGCTCCCCATATAAGGTGCTACAGTAACCGAATCGAAACTCATATCTGATGATGCGGCATTGAAAAACGTTTCGGCATACATGGCAGAAGTATTGCCAATGTCGCCACGTTTGGCATCGGCAATAGAAAAAATATCCTGCGGAATATATTTCCAGGTTTCGATCAAAGTTTCCCATCCCTTTTTTCCATAACACTCATAAAAAGCAGTATTGGGTTTATAAGCTACACATAAATCTTTTGTGGCATCAATAATCTGTTTATTGAATTCCAGAATCGGGTTTTCATACTTCAATAAGTGTTTTGGTATCTTATCTAACGAAGAATCTAATCCGACACATAAAAATGAACGTTTTTTTTGTATCTGCTCGAAAAGTTGCTGCTTTGTCATATATGGGCTTATTTGCTGCAAATATGAAGATTTTTAAGTTTTCTGAGCGACAAAATAATGCTCACATTAATTATTTTTATAAACATTTTAAACTTTTGCTTGCAGATTACGTTTCAAATACATACAATTGCAACATAATTTCTCAACCGTTTATCTGAATATCCCAGAAAAATTTATCAAGACTTGTTTTTTGTTACCATTTTTTAAAAGCATATTTTGCTTTTTATTCAGCTTGTAAACAATTATGAAACAATTTGAGCATTTTCCATAATGAACTCATTTAATGTTTTATAGCCTTAAGAATTTATACACAATGAAAAGCCAGGCCTACACTAACACAAATATATTTAAGCCTGTGTAGATTTATAACAGAAAACATCCGTTATAAACAAATGAAAAATTTCTTGAAACATATATATTTAGAATGTTTAGTAAAACAGAATTAAATGATAAGCTCACAACAGAATTACGTGAGCTAGCAAAAAGCTATGGCATTGAAGGTGCCGACTCCCTAAGAAAAATCGACCTTGTTGAAGTACTTTTACACCAACAAGAAATTATAAATGCTGCTAAAGCCGGTGCAGACCCTTATAGCGAAACCGAACCTATTGCAGCTACTCCTGCACCTAAAACCAAAGCTGCAAAAGCACCAAAAGTTGCCGCAGCTGCAGCAGCCGCTTCTACAGTGGCCGCTTCTACAGTGGCCGCTGAAAAACCAGCTACTACAGCCGATAAGCCTGTTAAAAAAAGAGCAAGGTTAACGAAAGACGAGCCTGCAGCGCCAATTGAAAGAAGAAGAGATGCAGTAACGTTATTTGACGAGCCTCAACATCAACAACAACCAGAAAGACAACCAGATAGAATTATTGAATCTGAAGAAAGTGTAAAACCAATCTCAGCTTTAATAGAAGAAAGTGCAGAAGTACTTCCGGTAGCTCAGAAACAAAAACAAGAGCCTAAAGAAAAGCAGGAAAAACCACAGCGTGACGAAAACCGCCAGCAAAAGCAACCGGGCGGTGGCAATCACCACAAAAACGAAAACAGTTACTCCAACTTGGATTTCGATAACGTAATTACAAATGAGGGTGTTTTAGAAATTATGCCTGATGGTTACGGTTTCTTGCGCTCTGCAGATTACAACTATTTAACTTCTCCTGATGATATTTATGTATCTCAGTCCCAGATAAAACTTTTTGGTTTGAAAACCGGTGATACTGTAAAAGGTAGCATCCGTCCGCCAAAAGAAGGCGAAAAATATTTCCCGCTGGTTCGTGTAGAAACCATTAACGGCAGAATTCCTGCTGAGGTTCGCGACCGTGTTCCTTTCGATTATCTGACTCCACTTTTTCCAACAGAAAAATTAAATTTATTTACGGATAACAGCAATTACTCTACCCGTATTATGGATTTATTTACACCAATTGGTAAAGGACAGCGTGGTTTAATTGTAGCACAACCAAAAACAGGTAAAACCAACCTACTTAAAGAGGTTGCCAATGCAATTGCTAAAAACCACCCGGAAGTTTATTTAATTATCTTATTAATTGATGAACGTCCGGAAGAGGTTACCGATATGGCCCGTAGTGTAAGAGCAGAGGTAATTGCCTCAACTTTTGATGAACCGGCCGAGCGCCATGTTAAAATTGCCAATATTGTTTTAGAGAAATCGAAACGTTTGGTAGAAAGCGGACATGATGTGGTAATCCTTTTAGATTCGATTACACGTTTAGCCAGAGCTTACAATACAACAGCACCAGCATCTGGTAAGATATTATCTGGTGGTGTTGATGCAAATGCTTTACACAAGCCAAAACGTTTTTTCGGTGCGGCACGTAACATCGAAAATGGCGGTTCATTAACCATTTTAGCTACCGCATTAACCGATACAGGTTCTAAAATGGATGAAGTGATCTTCGAAGAATTTAAAGGAACAGGTAACATGGAGCTACAATTAGATCGTAAATTATCTAACAAACGTATCTTCCCTGCAATTGATATTACGGCTTCAAGTACCCGTCGCGATGATTTATTGTTGGATAGAGATATTTTGCAACGTGTATGGATTTTACGTAACCACCTTGCTGATATGAACAGTCAAGAGGCGATGGAATTTGTTCAATCTCAAATAAAAGGAACAAAAAGTAACGAAGAGTTCTTAATTTCGATGAACAGCTAAATTGAGGTTAAGGGCTGGAAGGTTGAGGGTATAAGGGGTTTCCCAGCGACCTTACAACCTTCCAACCCTCCAGCCTTCCAACCCTATGAAAAAGCATCTCCCTAATGCGATTACCTGTGCAAACCTTTTTTCAGGTTGTATCGGAATCGTTTTTGCATTTAAAGGCAATTTAGAAACCGCAGCCTATTTCGTTATTTTCTCTGGAATTTTCGATTTTTTTGACGGTATGGTTGCACGTTTATTAAATGTAAAATCGGCAATTGGAAAAGATCTTGATTCTTTGGCAGATATGGTAAGTTTTGGGTTCTTACCGGGGGTAATCATGTTTCACTTATTAAAGGCAAGCGATTATTCATCTGAATACCTTCCTTATCTTGGATTTATCATTACTATTTTTTCGGCACTCAGACTGGCCAAATTTAACAACGATACCAGGCAAACGGAAGATTTTATTGGTTTGAATACGCCAATGAATACTTTGTTTATCTGTTCTCTAGCTTTTATTGCCAACGATTATCCTCAGGTTATTGGTTCTAGTATTTTACTGATTGCCATTACAGCAATTACAAGTTTTTTACTGGTGAGCGAAATCAAAATATTCTCTTTAAAATTCAGCGATTTAAGCTGGGCGAAAAATAAAATCAAATTTATCTTCCTCATCCTATCGGCTATATTAATTGCTTTTTTAAAATTTGCAGCAATTCCTTTTGTCCTGGTACTGTATATTGCTTTATCGGTATTGCATTTTAGGGGTGCGACTAATCATAAAATATAACTAAGTTTTTCCCGCAGATTAAGAAGATTAAAATCGCAGATCATAGCGCATTAGATTAATCCTTTAAAATCTGCGTTCCTTTTCTGCAAAAATCAAAGGTTAATGCGCTACAGTTTTTTAACCTCAAGCGGATCTGTAATATTTCTACAAATATCGAGCATCGTTTCGCCCAACAGTGGATGTATTGCCTCTGGTGCAATTTCAGCCAAAGGCTCCATTACAAATTTTCTATCCTGCATATGGGGATGAGGTACCTGAAGTTTATCCGGAATATTGATAATTTCATCTCCAAAAAGGATCAGATCGATATCAATTAACCGTTCTCCCCATTTATCTTTCCTTACCCTGCCCAATTCCTGTTCGACACTTAATGCATACTCTAAAACTTCAAGGGCCGTTAAACGGGTTCGCAAACTTACAGCTTGGTTCAAAAAAGAAGGTTGGTCGGTTTTACCCCACGCAGCGGTTTCATAAAGAGATGAGATGGCGATCACACTACCAATTTTATCGTTCAATAGTTCGATGGCTTTTTTCAAATTCGCCTCCCTATCGCCTAAATTTCCACCCAGTAACAAATAAGCCGTGTTGTACTCTAAAGCTTTATTAAGCATCATGTATTTTTATATCTTTACAACACAAAATTAAAACATTTAAATGAGAGAATTCTTTAAGTATTTATTTGCCTCTATGCTGGGCTTTTTCTTATCAATAGTAATTGTATTTGTGATCTGCTTCGTAGTTGTTGTGGGTCTAATATCTTCTATTGATAGCGACAAAACCGTTGTTGTGTCTAACAATTCGGTACTATTCCTAAATTTAGACCAGGCCATTACAGAACGTACACCCAAAAATCCATTCGGAAACCTGCCAATTGTTGGTGGTGAAGAAAAAGATGGTATTGGCTTAAACGATTTCTTAAAAGCGGTACAAAAAGCTAAAACAGATGATAATATTAAATGCATTTACCTGAATGTGAGCAGTCCGAATGCAGGTTTTGCAACTTTGCGCGAGGTTAGGAATGCGTTGATCGATTTCAAAAAATCTCACAAAAAAATTATTGCCTACAGCGAAGTGTATACACAAGGTGCATATTATTTAGCTTCAGTTGCTGATAAGGTATATCTAAATCCCGAAGGCGCTTTAGAATTTAAAGGTTTTAGCTCTGAATTAACTTTCTTTAAAGGAACTTTAGAAAAAGTTGGAGTAGAAATGCAGGTTATCCGTGTAGGAAACTATAAAAGTGCAGTAGAGCCTTTCATTTTAGATAAAATGAGCGATTATAACCGCAAACAGGTTACAGCTTATGTTGGCGGATTGTACAATACTTTCTTAACTGATATTGCGCAAAGCAGAAACATTCAAAAAGATAGTCTTTATAACATTGCCGATAATTACAAAGTACAACAGCCACAAGATGCCGTAAACTTTAAAATGATCGATGCCCTGAAATATAAAGATCAGATTTTAGAAGAGCTGAGGGGATTATCTGGAAGAACCAGGGGTGAAAATATCCGTTCGGTAACGATTAACGACTATGCGAAAAACAATACTGATACTGGCGAAGGAAAAGATAAAGTAGCGATAATTTATGCCAATGGCGAAATTAATGGCGGCGAAGGCTCTGATAACCAGATTGGTTCGGAACGTATTTCCAGGGCAATTAGAAAAGCACGCTTGGATGATAACATCAAAGCGGTGGTTTTACGTGTAAACTCGCCCGGAGGCAGTGCACTTGCTTCGGATGTGATCTGGAGAGAAATTGTATTGACCAAAAAAGAAAAACCAGTTATTGCATCGTTTGGCGATGTCGCCGCATCAGGTGGTTATTACATTGGTTGCGCTGCCGACAGTATCTTTGTGCAACCGAATACCATTACAGGCTCGATCGGTGTATTCGGTATTATCCCAAACTTCCAAAATTTAATGACCAACAAACTGGGAATTACATTTGATGGCGTTAAAACCGGTAAATACGCCGATATTATGGCTACTAACCGCCCTATGACGGCAGGAGAAAGATTCATCATCCAAAATGAACTGAACAGAATTTATAGCGGTTTTGTAAGCCGTGTAGCCGATGGCAGAAAGAAAAGCAAAGCATATATTGATAGCATTGGTGGTGGCCACGTTTGGATCGGTACAGATGCCGTTCAAATTGGTTTAGCTGATAGAATAGGAAGTTTTAACGATGCCATTAAGGCAGCCGCTAAAAAAGCTAAATTAAAGAATTATAAGGTTATAGAATATCCAGATGTAATTGACCCATGGAAATCGTTAATGGATGAGGGTACAGACAGGATTAAAACCTATTACACCAAACAAGAACTTGGCGATAATTACATGCTTTACCAACAAATGAAAAAAGTAATTGCAAGTTCAGGCATTCAGGCCAGAATGCCATTCGAAGCAGTAATTAAATAATAATTAACCTCGCAGGTTTTGAAGGCTGAAGCGTTTAAAAACCTGCGAGGTTTGTATAACATGGATATTTTGTTGATAGTCCATGGTTAAATAGTTAATAACCTTGAGGTATGTGCCCGTAAGCAATTGACCATGAACCATAAAACTATGGACTAATTAACCTGTCTTCCATTCCCCTACTTTTATTGAATTAACTTCCATTCGGGATGCAAAGTAAGATAAGTAGCGTTAACCGGAGTATTCACCTGATGAACCGTTAAGGAAATACTTTTCCCTTTTAAAAACTCAAAGCCAATTCCATTTTTTTTGGCATCATAAACCGTAACGGTATCTTTATCTTCATTCAAATAGGCAGAAAGTTTTTCAATGGTTGGAAACTTCAATTTCGCATCTTCCAATGTGCTCCCGGTAGCCAAGCCATCCTTTGTTTTAAACCTATTGGAGGTAATTCTAATCTGTTTTACATCTTTTACACGCATACTCGTATCCCGATAAGAAGAATATACAGCAATTTCGTTGCGGTGTTTCGCGGTAGAATCGTCACTGTACCAAATTCCCCAGGCTTTCCCCATTGCGGCATCACCGGCATTTGGCCTGCCTAATTTTCTACCTACCTCTTCCATATCCTCTCCCAGTGTAATTTCTCCAACTGACCGACCAGCAACAACCAAAAAGCGCTCATTAACATTTTGTGTTGTTGCTGATGCTAAATTACTTACCGAATCGGTATTATGATCTGTTTTACTGGCAGATTGACAAGCGGCTACACTCATACTTAATCCCAAGAGGGCGAATTTTATAGATTTCATGATTGTAAAACAAGACTTTAATAAATTTGTGTTTTAATTTTATGCGCACAAGAAGGATTTGAGGCATTATTTCCTAATTTTACCCTTTATGGAAAACAAGACCATCGCCCGCACCTTACGCCTGCTATCGCAGCTTATGGAACTGCACGAAGAAAATCCCTTCAAAATTAAATCTGTTGCAAATGCCTATTTTAAGGTAGATAAATTACCCTTTGCTTTAAAGGACAAACCTTTAGATGAACTGGATAAAATTGAAGGTATTGGTAAAGGACTGGCTTCCAAAATCATTGAACTTCTCCAAACAGGAGAATTGGAAGAGCTTAACGAAATTCGAGAGAAAACACCCGAAGGTGTAGTAGAAATGCTGGCCATAAAGGGCATCGGACCGAAAAAGATATCCATTATCTGGCGTACCTTAGGTATAGAAAGTATAGGTGAATTGTATTATGCCTGTAACGAAAACCGCTTAATTGAAGCCAAAGGTTTCGGTTTAAAAACCCAGGAAGAAATTAAAAATGCGATCGAATTTAAACTCGCGGCCAACGGACGGTTTTTATACGCCCAGGTTGAAGGTTTTGCCAAAACTTTATTTATACAGCTTGCAGATTGGACTGGAAAAATTGACAGCAGTGCACTTTTGGGCTTTGCCGGTCAGTACCGACGCGCCTGTGAGATTATCGATGAACTTGAAATTGTGATCGGTGCTGAACAAATTGATGCCCTGAAACAAAACTTGCCTGCTTTCGAGGCACTCTCGTTGATTGAAGCGGAAAATTCTTTCATCTGCACTACTGAAGCTGGTTTCAGGATAAAAATATATGCAGTTGAAAAAGCTGAATTTTATTTACAATGGTTCAAACTCACAGGAAATGCCGAACATGTAGAGAAAGTTTTAGTATTAGCAGGTAATGGTCCTTTTACAAGTGAGGAAGAAATTTACAGCAAAGCAGGTTTATCTTTCATCGTTCCTGAACTTCGTGAAGATTTTGATGAAATTGAACTGGCGAAAGTTGATAAACTCCCTACCTTAATCCAATATGAAGATTTAAAAGGCAGTTTGCACAACCACTCTACCTGGAGCGATGGCGTACATACCCTGGAGCAAATGGCGCTATACTGTAAAGAAAACTTAAATCTTCAGTATTTAGGGATATGCGATCACTCTAAAACCGCTGTTTATGCAAAAGGTTTAAACGAGCAACGTGTTTTTGCACAACACCAGGAAATTGATGAACTAAATAAAAAACTTGCTCCCTTTAAAATCTTCAAAGGAATTGAGAGCGACATTTTAAGTGATGGCTCATTGGATTATCCGGATGATATCTTAAAAACATTCGATTTTGTAGTGGCTTCTGTGCACAGCAATTTACGTATGGACGAAGCAAAAGCAACCGCACGTTTGCTAAAAGCTATTGAAAATCCATATACCACCATTTTAGGGCATCCAACTGGTCGTTTATTGTTAAGCAGGGCCGGATACCCGATAGATTATAAAAAGATTATTGATGCCTGTGCAGCAAATAAAGTCGTGATCGAAATCAATGCAAATCCCTTACGTTTGGATTTAGACTGGCGCTGGCACCGTTATGCTTTAGATAAGGGCGTATTGCTTTCTGTAAATCCAGATGCCCACAGAACCGAAGGTTTCCATGATATGCATTACGGCATTCTAATTGCCCGCAAAGGTGGTTTAAGTGCCGACAAATGTTTAAATGCTTTTTCTTTGGAGGAGATAACGGCGTATTTTAACAGGAGAAGGGTTTAGGGTTTAGGGTTTAGGGTTTAGGGTTTAGGGTTTAGGGTTTAGGGTTTAGGGTTTAGGGTTTAGGGTTTAGGGTTTAGGGAAAACAGGTCCTAAGCTGTCTTGTTTTAAATCTCACAAATAAATCGGTGTAATCTTAAAATCTGTGTAATCAAATAATCTGTGTAATCATCACCTACGGGAAAATCTGTGTAATCAACCTATAAGAAATCTTTTAATATCTTTGCCCCATGATAAGTGAAATTGCCAACCGCATATTTAATCAAGTAATTACAGACTACCATAAGTTTGATGATATTGACCACCCGGTTGAAAACCCATATGATGCTGAAAGTTTAGAGCATCTCTTTTATGTTAAGAACTGGATCGATACGGCACAATGGCATATGGAAGATGTAGTGCGTAACCCTGAAATTGATCCTGTTGAAGGTTTGAGCTGGAAAAGACGCATTGACGCACAAAACCAGATACGTACCGATATGGTTGAGTTTATTGATGGTTATTTTTTAAATCTTTATCAGGGGATTTCTGCTTTACCAGATGCAAAAATCAATACAGAAAGCCCAGCATGGGCGATAGATAGGCTTTCTATCCTGGCACTAAAAATTTACCACATGCAGGAGGAAGCCGAGCGTGAAAGCGCATCAGCTGAGCACCGTGCACAATGCCAGACTAAATTAAATGTATTGTTATCGCAACGCGAGGATCTTTCAACCAGTATCGATGAATTATTGGCAGATATTGAGGCTGGTAAAAAATACATGAAAGTATATAAACAAATGAAAATGTACAACGATCCGAGTTTAAATCCAGTATTGTATAATAAAGCATAAATTAATCAACCACAAAGACACGAAGAGCACAAAGAATGCCTTGGTGCTCTTTGTGCCTCCGTGGTAAAACATTATGGCCGTAACCCAAAAAATTATCGTTTTACGCTTTTCGGCAATGGGCGATGTGGCCATGGCAGCCTCCGTTTTACACGAGTTTTCAGCGCATAACCCAAATACAGAGATCATCATGGTGAGCAGATCTGCATTTAAGCCATTTTTTGATCGCATTCCGAACCTGATCTTCCATCCTATCCAGCCCAAAACTGTTCATAAAGGAATTGATGGTTTATACAAACTCTATCAGGAACTGCGCAGCTATAAACCAAGTGCAATAGCCGACCTGCACGATAACTTGAGGAGCAGGGCAATTTCTACTTTTTTTCGTTTAACCGGAACAGAAATTAGGCGGATCGATAAAGGAAGAGCAGAGAAAAAGAGATTAACACGTAACAATAAGAAAGTTTTTAAACCCCTCAGAAAAACGGTAGAACGTTATGCCGATGTTTTCCGCGAATTGGGATTTGCGGTTAAACTCAGTCATAAAATAGATAAATCCCCTCAGGAAATTCCAGCAAATGCACTAGATTTATTTGCCAATAAAGCGACAAAAAAAATAGGCATCTCCCCTTTTGCGCAACATATTTATAAAATATATGCCTTAGAAAAAATGGAGGAGGTAATTGCCTTGTTAAGCGGATTAGGTTATGAGCTTTTCATATTTGGTGGTGGTAAAACAGAACAAACAACTGCCGAAAACTGGGCAAAAACGTATAAAAACGCTCATAATTTAATCGGTAATTTTAACTTAACGGAAGAGCTTGCCATTATTTCAAACTTGGATTTAATGTTAAGTATGGATTCATCCGGCATGCATATGGCATCGCTTGTTGGTGTGCCAGTAATTTCAGTTTGGGGACCAACACATCCATATGCTGGCTTTTTGGGTTATGGGCAATTGGAAAGCGACTGCATCCAGATTGATCACCCTAACAGGCCCAATTCTATTTATGGAAACAAACCCTGCCTTTGCGGTGTTGAAAACTGTATAGACTTAATTAAGCCTGAAACAATTGTAGATAAAATTAAAGAGAAATTAAATGGCTAAGCAATTACTTTTGGTCCGTCACGGTAAATCGGATTGGGGAAATTTAGATTTAAAAGATTTCGATCGACCGTTAAACAAACGTGGCAAAGAAAATGCACCAGAAATGGCAGAAAGACTAATTAATAAAGGTTTCAAATTAGATCTGATTGTAAGTAGTCCGGCGAAAAGAGCCAAATCTACAGCTAAATACTTTGCAGAAGCCTATAATATCGACCATATCCAATTTGAAGAATCTATTTACGAAGCCAATACCAGAGTCCTACTTAAAGTGGTAAATGGGTTAAATAATGGCGCAGACCATGTAGTGATGTTTGGTCATAACCCCGGTTTTACAGATTTTGCGAACGAGTTATGCAATGCCGACATTTACAACATTCCAACTGCAGGCATGGTGTTAATATCTTTTCCTTTTGATTCGTGGCAAATGGTAAGCAAAGGAACAGGAGAATTGGTGTTTTTTGATTACCCGAAGAATAGTGATGAAGTTTAAGACTTTTTACCATTAAGGCATTAAGAACATTAAGGCAAGTCGTCAGTTAATTACTTGCCACGGAAACACAGATTACACGGAAATTATTGGGAGTGTGCATTAACCCATTACAGATTGGCCTCAGTCAACCGCATAAATACTTAAAGCGGCTTTACTCTTTGGCGCTGGAAAGGTTTTTCCCGATAAGCACAACCCACAGTTAAATAAACCCGGTAGTAGCGGCAGCCCCCGATCCTTTATCGGGGCTATAGCGAATAACGGGACCTGAAGACGCCAAGAACTACTGAACGAACATTTCCAAAAAAATATCGCATCAATTTAAAATATCTCAAATCAGGTATGAATATCACAAATCAAATAATTTTATTACCTTTGAATATATAAAAACGAAAATCTGGCAATAGACATTTCGGTGAATTCATAACCTAAACTCCTCTGGTTATTTCATAATTCGTATCGCCAGAAAATTTATCCATTAATTTATCTGTACATGAATTTTGATTATAATACTACGCGTAGCCATTTAATTTTATCGGAATATGGCCGTAACGTACAAAATATGGTGAAGTATATCTGCGAATTACCGACCATTGAAGAACGTAATAAATATGCCCAGGCGGTTATCGACCTGATGGGTTTTTTGCAACCACATTTACGTGATGTTGCCGATTTTAAGCATAAACTTTGGGATCACCTGCACATTATTTCTGGCTACCAGATTGATGTAGACAGTCCTTATCCTAAACCATTAATTGAGAATGCTTACATTAAACCAGAGCCCCTGGCCTATCCTCAACAAAGAATTACCTACAAACACTATGGTAAAACGGTTGAGAATTTAATTGAAAAAGCCATGCGTGAAGAAAATGCCGAAATTAAAAAGGCAATGGTTCAAAGCATCGCAAATTTCATGAAAATGGCTTATGTTACCTGGAATAAAGATAATGTGAGTGATGATACCATTATTAAGGACTTAAAGTACCTTTCTGGCGGATTGTTATCACTTGATGAAGGTGTTAACCTGGCCAAGGTAGAATTTAGAGCACAAAACCCTCGCCAAAGTAATAACAACAACAATAACCGGGGCAGAAGCAACAATAATAACAACAACGGAAAAAACCGTCAAAATAACAACAATAATAATAACCGTCAACGCAACAACAACAATAAACCTAAATATTAAAGGTGAAGGGTAAAAGGCAAAAGGCGGAAGGTTAAAATATCCGCCCAATCTTGATACTTGATACTTTGTACTTGATACTAAAAAAATATGAACGCATTTGAAATAACAGGCGGAATTAAATTAAAAGGCGAAATTACCCCTCAGGGAGCCAAAAACGAGGCTTTACAGATCTTATCGGCTGTATTGCTTACCGAAGAGAAAGTAACCATCAGTAATATTCCCGACATTAAGGATGTTAACAAACTGATTGAATTACTTGGCGATTTAGGCGTTACCGTTGAGCGCATCAATAAAGACACCTATACCTTTGAAGCGAAAAATATTGATTTGAATTTCTTTGAATCTGATACTTTTAAAGCTAAAGGTGGTGGTTTACGTGGTTCGATTATGATTGTTGGGCCATTGTTGGCACGTTTTGGTAAAGCAGCAATCCCAAAACCAGGTGGTGATAAAATCGGTCGTAGAAGACTGGACACACACTTTATAGGTTTCGAAAAATTAGGTGCAAAATTCGTTTACGACAGCAAAAAAGCTTTCTTTAACGTAGATGCAACCAATTTAAAGGGTGCATATATTTTATTAGACGAAGCATCGGTAACCGGAACGGCAAATATTGTAATGGCAGCCGTTTTAGCAAAAGGCACTACAACTATATACAATGCCGCCTGCGAACCGTATTTACAGCAACTCTGCAAAATGCTTAACCGCATGGGTGCAAAAATATCGGGCATTGGCTCTAACTTGTTAACCATTGAAGGTGTTAACGTTTTAGGCGGAACTGAGCACAGAATGTTGCCGGATATGATCGAAATTGGCTCTTTTATTGGTATGGCTGCAATGACAGAGTCGGAAATTACCATTAAAGATGTTTGTTATGATGAACTGGGTGTAATACCAGAGGTTTTCAAAAAACTGGGCATTAAATTAGAGCGCCGTGGCGATGATATTTATGTCCCTTCTCAAAAACATTACGAAATTGATACTTTTATAGATGGTTCGATTTTAACCATTGCCGATTCTCCCTGGCCAGGTTTTACGCCTGATTTATTGAGCATTGTTTTGGTTGTGGCTACACAGGCAAAAGGAAATGTTTTAATCCACCAGAAAATGTTCGAAAGCCGTTTATTCTTCGTGGATAAATTGATCGATATGGGTGCTCAAATCATCTTATGCGACCCGCACCGCGCAACCGTTAATGGTATTGATAAAAAATATAAACTTCGTGGAATCAGCATGACTTCTCCTGACATTAGAGCTGGAGTTTCATTGTTAATTGCAGCTTTATCTGCTGAAGGCAAATCGACCATTTACAACATCGAACAGATTGAACGTGGCTATCAGGATATCGACACCCGTTTACGTGCGTTAGGTGCGCAGATTAAACGTGTAAATGCTGATGCACCGAGTCATTAAGGTAGAAGGTTGAGGGTTTAAGGTAAAACCCAAAGCGAAATTAGCATAATGCAAAACGTCCGGGTAATTATTATCCGGACGTTTTGCATTAATATTAATACGAATCGTCATGCTGAATTTATTTCAGCATCTATTAATCATTTAACACCCAGAAATAAATTCAGGGATGACGACAAGGAGATTGCATCTGGATCAGCATCTTCCATGCTATAAAGATCCTGAAACAAGTTCAGGAGGACGATCGCAGGAATTAAACACCCTTACCCTGATATTGCGTTAATGATATCGTATTGTGTGATAATTTCGATCTTTCCAGATTCATCTTCTACCAATACGGCTGAGTTTTCTTTATTGATCAATGAAGAAATCTTATCAATTGAGGTATTCAAATCAACAAACGGAAAAGTAGCCGTCATAATTTCTGAAATCGGCGCCGATTTTAAACCTGGATTTTCAAGTAATGCACTTAAAATATCACTCTCTGCGATTTTACCTACAATCATTCCTTGTTGCGTTACCGGAATTTGAGAGATATTCATCGATTTAATGGTATTGATGGCCTCAAGTACCGATTTTTGTGCATCAAGTGTTACAATTTCTGTGCTCTCTTTTTTTGCCAGGATAGATTTAGCAGTTAATTTTTCATCCTGTAAAAATCCGCGTTCACGTAACCAATCTTCATTATACATTTTGCCCATGTAGCGGCTACCGTGATCATGAAAAATAACGACAACAACATCTTCTGGCTTAAGCTTATCTTTAAGTTGGATTAATCCGCCAATGGCAGCACCGGCAGAGTTACCCACGAAAATGCCTTCTTTACGCGCAATATCGCGTGTCATTAAAGCAGCGTCTTTATCTGTAACTTTTTCAAATAGGTCGATTACATCAAAATTTACGTTTGCCGGAAGGAAATCTTCGCCAATGCCTTCTGTGATGTATGGATAAATTTCATCCTTATCAAATATGCCTGTTTCTTTATATTTCTTGAAAACTGAGCCATAGGTATCGATTCCCCAGACTTTAATATTCGGATTCTTCTCTTTCAAATATTTTCCTGTTCCAGAAATGGTTCCACCGGTACCCACGCCAACTACTAAATGGGTAATTTTTCCTTCTGTCTGCTCCCATATCTCGGGACCAGTTTGCTCATAATGCGCCTGTGAGTTGGCTAAGTTGTCATACTGATTAGGTTTCCATGAATTTGGAACCTCGCGTTCTAAACGCGAAGAAACAGAATAATAAGAACGGGGATCTTCAGGCTCAACGTTTGTAGGACAAACGATTACTTCGGCACCGAAGGCACGTAAAGCATCAACTTTTTCTTTCGATTGCTTATCTGTAGTGGTAAAAATACATTTATAACCTTTAATAATGGCCGCCATAGCCAGGCCCATACCTGTATTTCCGGATGTTCCTTCTATGATTGTTCCACCTGGTTTTAGTTTACCACTTTTCTCGGCATCTTCAATCATTTTAACCGCCATACGGTCTTTAATTGAATTGCCGGGGTTAGTAGTCTCTATTTTCGCCAGAATTGTTCCCGGAACTCCTTTTGTTATCGTATTTAATTTTACCAATGGCGTGTTGCCAATGGTTTCTAAAATATTATTGTACCACATGTTACAAAATTAAGCAATGGCATTAAGTATTTTATAAACTATATTTTATTTGAAACATAATTTCGAAAACAACAAATTAAAAGAATTTAATTTCATAATCTATAATTATGATGGGCATTATAGATTGATTATTGGGCAAAACGCAATTCCGAAAGTAGGTTCGTCATTTCGACTGTAGTGAAACGGAATGGAGAAATCTAATATCTAGTTCTCATTACACCAACTTGTAAATCTTTCCTGGTAGCGAAACAATAATCCCCTGCATTTCTAATGTAAGGATTACGATTGCCAGTTTACTTTGCTGAATATTCAATTGAATGCAAAGCTCATCTATACTAAGTTGGCCGTTTTGTAATGCATCAACAACCCGTTGTTCGTTAGGGGTAAGGCTAAGGTGTAGCATGGTTTGCGCTTCCTTTTTCTTTTCTCCCACCTCATCATCCCAACCCAGGTAATAAATCAGATCATGCGCATTATTTATTAATCCGGCCCTATTGGTTTTAATCAGGAAATTACAGCCTTCCGAAAAAACATCATTTGTTCTACCCGGAAAAGCATATACATCTTTATTGTAAGAATTTGCGATTTCTGCGGTAATTAGGGCGCCTCCCTTTATTGATGCTTCAACTACAATGGTAGCATCTGCAATCCCTGCAATAATCCGGTTCCTTTGTGGAAAATTAGGCCGATCCGGATTGGTTAGGATCGGGAATTCGGTGAGCAGGCTTCCATTCAAAACCATTTTTTGAGCAATCGTTTTATGAATTTTTGGATACAATCGATCTAAGCCATGACCAAGCACACCAACGGTAGGAATATTATTTACCAAGCATTCTTTATGGGCCGTTATATCGATACCATAGGCCAAGCCACTCACTATCAAAACATTGTACGGTGTTAAAACTTCGCACAATTCTTTACAGAGATTTTTCCCATAGCTTGTTGCATTACGGGTTCCAACGATGCTGATGATACGCTGATGGTTAAAATCAACTGTACCTTTGGCATAAAGGAGTAGCGGCGAGTCGATACAATTCTTTAACCTTTTGGGATATTTTTCATCAGCGAAAAACAATACATCTATTCCATGTTTTTCAATAAAATCCAATTCTTGCCTGGCCCTTACCAAAGCATCGGTACTACGAATGGCTTCAATTGTTTTCTCTCCGATACCCGGAATCTGCAAAAGCTGCTTTTTGTTTGCAGAAAATACATTTTCGGCGCTTCCACAATAGGCAAGAAGGTTTTTGGCCGTTACCGGGCCGATAGATTTAATAAAAGTTAAGGCAATTTTATGGAGCATGCTCATGATCTGATAAGGTTAAATAAATGCGGGATGATTTATTTCCTTAAAGCAAGCTTAAAAATCAATATCGATTAAACTTTTTAACGGAATATGAATATTATTCTTTAGCTGTATATATTTTTCTGTAACCGCCCAAACCGTAGTATCAACTCGTTTCGGACCAATGGTAGTATTAAAAGTAATGACGGCTTTTGATTTAAACTCATTCCCCAGCCGTTGCGCTTCATCAAGTTTTGTTTTTAATTCGGTAGTGTGATCTTCTTTTGCATTGATGATGTTTAAATAACTAATATGTTCCTTTTCTACAATTTCTATTGGCATGGTATCTCTTTAACGATTAATGTTAAACAAGCTTATCAATTTTTTATAAAAAAAACAACAATATTTTCTCAAATAATGCAATAATAAGATAGAAAAGGCCAGATTTGAAATACAAAACTGGCCTTTTTAGTACAATTTGCAGCTAATTACTTAAATTTCAGCTTTCTAGTTTCAATCATTCCTTTAAACTCATGATCGAGCTTTTCATTTGCGGCATCTATCTGAAGTTTTGTTGCCCCCGAAGTGCTGCTTAGTACATTATCTTTGGCAAGTGCCGAGAAATTATTGTTTGCAGAATAATATAAAGCCTGCGCCAACATTTTTTCTGATGGATCTCCAAAATCCTTGGTTAAATCATCCGTAACATCCTTATCTACAGTCATACCCGAAAAATAATCACCCTGACCTAATTGGTTTTTAGTTTGGAATTGAGGAATGTATAAATCGTTTTTATCGATCCGTATAGAGAAGAAGCCAACAGGTTTACCATAAGTGGTTTTACCAATTAGCTTAACATCCATAATAGGCTTTAAATTATTGATTAAAAGCTCACTGGCAGACGCCGTACCACCTGTTACAATAAAATAAACTCTGGTTAAACCATTTAACGCACCCCTTTTGGCAAAATTCTCCTGATTTCCGGCAGCCATTGTAGGTTTATAAGATAAATCAAAATAAGAGTAGAGCCGGGTAACACCATCATTACCCTTTGCATAAAATTTCTGGTTTTGCAAAATGCTTGCTGCTCCATCCTGCATTGTTTTCGTCCAGTAAGTAGTATACATTACTTTCCCATTTTGCGAAAGTGGCGCAATCAGGTTTGTAAATGTTTCGGAAGTGGCGACTGAGCCACCGCCATTATACCTTAAATCTACAACGAGCTCGGTTACCCCATCAGTTGAAAATTTGGCAAAGGCAGCATCCAATGCAGCCACTGCATTCGTAGTAAAACTATTAAATACAATATAACCAACTTTTTTTGTGCCAATTGTATACGTATTACTAAATAAAACAGGATTTATATCATACTTACCACGGTTAATCACAATATCCTGTGTGGTATTGTCGGGTTTTAAAACCGTTAGCGAGATGGAAGGATTATCGCCAAATATTGAAGCATTTAAATTGGCTATATCGGTACTGCTCGATCTGGAAGTTCCGCCACCATTAACCTTAGTAATCTGGTACCCCCGTTTTAATCCCTTTACATCCGCAGGAGAACCAGGATAAACGTACTTTACCCTTAATAAATCGGTTACATCAAAATTTGCGGAAAAGCCATAATCTTCTCCCGCCCCACCAAGTTGGGTGGCTACACTACCATCATCAATAAAAGAATATTTGTCTTTCCCCCCTGTACTTGGCAAAGCTTTTATTCCCGCCAAAACTGCTTCATTTGAGCCATACTGTCTTGGATTAAAAGATGAGTAACTTGGCATCCCCACATTCCACAAGTAAGTTTGCTGTGCATACAGATAAATCGAATCTTTGGTTAATTCTGCCCGGGTTCCCGGAGTGCCTTGCGGTGCACCATCTCCATCAGGATTATTATTCGATTTTTTACACGATACTGTAAATCCAACCACAATAAGCAAAGCATATAAAAATGCATTTTGCGAAATAAATTTTCTAAGCATATTTACTTGTAAATTTCTAGTGATACAATATACGGCAAATTAATTAATTTAGATTGTTGCTCATCAAATTTATTTGCACCAACAACTAACGCCTGGTTAGGCGATAAATTGTTGCTGTTTAGTATGTTCTGAAAAATTTCTGCTTTAGTTAAACTTAGCTCCTCAACAAAATATACCGTAAGATATTGCTCCAGTCCATTCCACTCTGTTTGCTTAATTTTATTAAGTTGTTGCTCCGGGTTGCCGGCAGTTACAATAAATATTTGTTTGCGGTCTACCACAAGCTCCTGCATAAACTCGAGCATATTTTTATAAAGCAAAAGTTTTAAAGGTAAACGGGCATTCTGATGTAGAAGATCAAAATTATGCTTATACTTCATATCAATGGCAAACTGATCTGCTGTTTTCTCAAAAAGTTTTTCAGTGCCATTACTTTCGTATGCTGCACGCATAAATTCAATAATAGGCTGCGCACTTTTCTGCTCGGTATATTCTATAAACTGCGCAAACAGATAATAAACCTGTAGCAAGTAATCCTTCTCAGGAAAAAGCACATCGTCCAATTCAAAAATCACAATCTGCTTGTCTTTCACGTATTGATATGCATCCATGTTAAATTGTAAAAAGCTTTAAATCATCAGCATCGTTATAACCAAATACTCCATTTAATTTGGGAGATACATTTGTAGGTAGAGAAGCCTCCTCGGTTGAAAAAATCCGATCGCCGTGAATAAACACTGCAAAATTTTGATAAGTAAGCTTTTCTTCTGCTACATAGTCAGTAATTATAGCTGCATCAGGCAATAGCACCTGAATTCCATACTCACCAAAAAGTACAGCAGATTTAGCCAATGGCTCAAGCTCATAATGGTGTAAAGGGATGATACAATCTATGGCCTCAGTGATACAAAAATTTAACAGAATATGAGCGATACTGTCTTTATTTAATACACCTAACGATGAAAAGGCATAATTTTCAGTTACAATTCCCGGTACATCACCATAATCGGCAAGTAAAACAAAATGACTGGGAAATGCTTTCATCAGCTTCAAAGCCTTAGCATTGTTCCCCCCTGTTATCAGTATTTTCAAAGTATAATGATTGAATGAATAAGTTAGTTAATAATTGAATGAGAGAATGATAGAATTAGCGAATGATATGATTTTATACGATTAAGCCATCTTTCATGCTTACTACACGGTCGCTGGTTTTTGCAAGGTGTTCATTGTGTGTAACAATCACAAAGGTTTGATGGAAATTATCGCGCAAACTTACAAACAACTGGTGTAATCCGGCTGCATTTTCGGAGTCTAAGTTTCCTGATGGTTCATCAGCCAATATAATTGAAGGATTATTGATCAGCGCTCTTGCAATGGCTACACGCTGCTGCTCACCGCCAGACAGCTGATTGGGTTTATGCTGCGCCCTGTCTTTTAGTCCAAACAGATCTAACAGTTCGAATGCCCTGCTTTCGGCCTGTTTTTTATTGGTTTTGGCAATAAATGCCGGGATGCAAATATTTTCAATGGCACTAAATTCTGGCAACAAATGATGAAACTGAAATACAAAACCGATATTCTGATTGCGGAAAGTACTCAGCAGATCGCCATTCAATCTATTAACAACAGTGCCTTTTAGTTCTACAGACCCGGCATCAGGTCTATCCAATGTTCCTAAAATATGCAATAAAGTACTTTTACCTGCACCAGATGGCCCAATAATACTTACAATCTCCCCTTTTTGCACTTCAAAATTTACGCCTTTCAAAATTTGTAGATTTCCGTACGATTTTCTTATTCCAGTGGCTTTTAGCATGCTTCAAATTTAATAAAAAAGGTTAAAGCGTAAAGACTAAAGCACAAAGACCAAAGCCAAAATTATAATCTTTGTAATCTCTAAATCTGTGTAATCATCCCGAAGGAAAAAAATAATTTTGGAAATATCAATTTTTTATTTAACTTTGAAAAACAAAGCACTTTTAAAATGAGCAATCAGGAAGAACAATTAAATACCTTAAAAGATATCAGACAAATGATGGACAGGTCGTCGAGATTTATTTCTTTGAGCGGTTTATCTGGTGTTTTTGCAGGTGTTATCGCTTTAATTGGGGCTTATTTTGCAAACGATGAAATTAACAAATTTATCGGCAAACGCGGTTACGGTTATGGCGTTGATGGAGAAATGGACCTGGAGTTTAACTTAATAAAACTTGGTATTTTTGTTTTGGTGATTGCGCTGGCTGGAGGAGTTTTATTTACCTATAGAAAAAGTCAGAAAAACAATCTTCCAATCTGGGATAAAACCTCTAAATCACTTTTAATTAATTTATTTGTCCCGTTGGTTGCCGGAGGTCTGTTTATTATTGCTTTATTGATCAACCATCCGAACACTTATGCTATTGTTGCACCAAGCTGTTTAATTTTTTATGGTTTGGCGCTTATTAATGCCAGTAAATATACTTACAGCGACATTCGCTACCTGGGGCTTTGCGAGGTAATGCTTGGATTAATCTGCATGTTTTACGTAGGTTATGGCTTAATTTTTTGGGCTTTTGGCTTTGGTGTATTGCACATTGTTTATGGTCTTTTAATGTATTTTAAATATGAGAGAGGTCAGTAAGGATGAAAAACCCGATAGCAGATTTAAATAAAATATTCGATAGCCGGATCAGGTTGGGCGTAATGTCTATTCTGGTGGTAAACGATGAAATTGGCTTTAACGACCTGAAACAAATGCTCGAATTAACAGATGGAAACCTGGCTTCACACTTGAATACTTTAGAGCAGGCAGAATTTATAAAGGTACACAAAGGCTTTATCGGCAGAAAAACCAGTACCACCTACGCTATCACGGCTTTGGGCAAACAGGCCTTTAAAGCACACTTGGATGCACTTGAAAAAATGATCAAAAAGCTATAGACCATTTTTTTTAATTACTTACTTTGAAATTCAAAGCACTTTTAAATCACAAAAAAAATGGAAGAAATATTAGAACCTCAAATGAATTACTTAGGCAAAAGGCTGGCTTACTATTCTGCACTTATCGGCACGTTAATTCTAATAGCAAACTTAATATCAGACTCTTTTTTTCTCATGATAGTAGGAGCTGTTTTTACGCTTGGTGCTGCAATTGTAAATCTCTTTGTGTTAGCTATAGTTCTAATTGAGCTCATTTGTGATCAAACTTCCTGGAGGAGCACTGTCGCTACCATCATCTGCATGCTATTAAATATTCCCTTAGTCATTATCTACATACTTATTATAAGTTATTTCAATTCTTAAACCTTAAACAAAATGAAAAATAGATCCAACCTCTTATCACTCTCTGTTCTGCTGGGTGGCCTACTGTTTACTTTTCTCTTCTGGCAGGAAAGATTAGCGCTCAATCTGCTTATTTATAGCATTTATTTACTGGCTATCACCTTTATTAACCCCGACGTAGTTAAAAGTACCAAACTAAAAATTTATGGTTCAGCACACCTTTTGGCCGCAGTACTGGTGGTGGTTAATAATTCTGATTTATCCGTTGCCACTTATTACATCAGTTTGCTGTTATTTATCGGTTTTAGTCATAACCAGCAAATCAGAACGATTTTTGCCGCTTTTCTTGCCAGTATTTTACAAATGATCACGGTTCCTTTTAATGCAGTAAAACATTTAAGTAAAATAAGCATAGGCAATTTTAACCTGAAACCTTTTTTTAAATTGATCAAGTACATTTTTATACCTGTTATTGCCGTAATCTTTTTTACGTGTTTGTATTCTGCAGCGAATAATGTTTTTGCACATTATGCCGAAAGTGTATTAACTAACATCGGTCAATTTTTTGAAAACATCCTCCATTTCTTTTTCAAAGATTTAAGTATCGAACGCATCATACATTTCTGCTTTGGATTAGCCTTAACAGGAGGTTTATTACTTGCATTTTTTGATAAAAGTTTAGAAAAAGCAGAACTGAAATGCAAGGAACAGTTAGTAAGGATCAGAAGAGCATCAGGGCAAAAAACGATTTGGTACCACATAGTAGAAACATTTAGCGGCAATCTCTTAACACGGAAAATGGCTTTAAAAACCGAATATATTATTGGGGTAATTTCCTTTGTTGCCCTTAACCTCCTATTGTTGTTATTAAATGCCATCGATATTACCACGCTTTGGTTCGGTTATAAACCTTCGGGAAATTTCTCTGGAGAACTACACCAGGGCACCAATACACTAATCTTTAGTATTGTAATGGCCATGGCGGTAATCCTTTACTTTTTTAGGGGAAATCTAAATTTTTATCGCAAAAGCAAAACATTAAGGGCGCTTGCCTTTACCTGGATGGTTCAAAATTTCATCCTGATCATCTCCGTATTTATCCGCGATGGTTATTATATCGAATTCCACGGTTTAACCCATAAAAGAATCGGTGTTTTGGTCTTCGCTACACTTTGCATAATCGGTTTGGCAACGGTTTATTTTAAAGTAGCGAAACAAAAAACTATATTCTACCTTTTCAAAGTAAATGGTAACATCTGGTTTGCATTGCTACTTGCTTTTAGCACCATTAACTGGGATGTTTTAATCGTAAAATACAACCTCAACCATGTTGATGCCGTTGCTATTGATCCTTATTATCTAACCTCTTTATCAGAAAAGACACTCCCATTCTTAGATAAAAACCGGTCAAAAATCCATCCTTCAACCAATAACGATTCGGAAGTTGCCAAAGTAGATCGGCCAGAAGAAGCGCTAATGAGAAAATTAGACGAGCGAATTGGTTATTTTAAAGAACGTTACGAGAAATCGGGCTGGTTATCGTGGAATTTACAGGATTGGAATACGGCGGAATATTTTGGTGTAAGTAAAAAATAATAATATCAAAAATCATGAAAGCAAAAGCATTTCTAATCATTTTGATCATTGGTCTGTTCTCTTGGAATTATTTTTATCAATTGAGCACTGACAAAACATTAACCCACTGTATAATAGAACAAATTATTTCACAACAAAATATCGATTTGGCTGAGATTGAAAATTTAGGCACAGATCATATACTGATTATTGCACCCCATGCTCAAATAAATTTACTTCAATCCAAAAAATTCAAGAAAGTTAAAGCTGTTTGGCAAATCATTTTATAATTAACCGCTCAACCCTTAGCTCCCTGATGCAAACCGCATCGGGGAAACTAAAAATTATTTAATTATCCATTTAAAACGTATATTAAAATATAAAAATCATGAAAAATCAAGAAACATTAAATTCAGGCAAACTAAGAATCATCATTATTTTAAGCGTAATAGCATCAATACTGGCTATTCCTTTAATAGCCATGCAATTTACAAATGAGGTACAGTGGGACTTAAGGGATTTTGTTGCCGCTGGAATATTATTGCTTAGTACGGGTTTAGCCATTGAGCTTGTAATTAGAAACATGAAAACAGGCACCAGCAGGACCATCGTCCTAATTGTAATTTTAATTGCATTGTTTTTAATCTGGGCAGAAATGGCTGTTGGAATTTTTGGGTCGCCAATTGCAGGAAGTTAGCACATTTTTAAAACAAATGTATAATGCCATTTCCAAATATGACCTAATATCGGCGATCTTAAGCCAATAAACACGTTTATTGGCTAAACTCCTCTTAAATCAAAATTAACGACAATGAAAAAAATTAGCTCAATAGCTTTATTAAGTTTTACCATACTAGCATCATCCTGCACTGAGGAAATTAAAACCATTTCTACGGATGAAACAAGTAACTTTCAAACGAAAAGCCAGCCTAAAATACAATACGATTCTCCAATCATCATTGGTAAAACAGATATTCTGCTATACCCATTAAGATTAAATGATGGTGATTACGATAGTTATAAAAGAGACGTGAATTCCAATCATTGGAACCTCATCTTTCACAACGTTATTTCAGGTAAAAGCGAATTATTGACTAAAGAAAAAGTTATTATCAACTCCTTCAATATTGGTCATTCAGAACATAGTCCAAATAATCAAAATACTTTATCCGATCAGTTTATCTACTATAACATTACCGATTCTGACTATGATGGCAATAAAAAGCTAACAGACAAAGATCCTAGTAAACTTTACCTCTCCAACCTGGAGGGAAAATCATTTATCCGGATATCCCCAAACAACTATGATGTAAGTAGCTGGAAAATAGACGACAAACATGATTTAATATTAATAGACCTGATAAAGGATACTAATAGAGATAAAGAATTTGATGATAAGGATGAGGTTGAATATTTTACATACAACTTAAAAACAGGGGTTTTAAAAACTGTCTTCGACAAGAACTTTAAAGATGAAATTAAAAATTTAGCAAAAAAAGTATTGTAGAACAGCTACATCTGCTTCTTTATTGAGGTTAAGGCCCTATAATCAGCTTGTGTACCACATCACTTTTCCCGATTAACACAAAACGTTCATTTTATGAAAAAATCGGCAATTGCTATTTGTTTAAAGGGTTTGAAATTGTAGCTTTGGGCAAATTTTGTAGCAAATGAATATTCACGAATACCAGGGTAAACAAATATTAAAAAGTTTCGGTGTTAACGTTCAAGAAGGAATAGTTGCCGATACTCCTGAGCAAGCTGTTGAGGCTGCTAAGCAACTGAAAATAGATTACAATTCTGACTGGGTTGTAATTAAAGCGCAAATCCACGCAGGTGGCCGCGGTAAAGGTGGAGGTGTTAAATTAGCCAAAAACCTTGAAGAAGTTAAACAACGTGCAACCGATATTATTGGTATGCAATTGGTGACTCCTCAAACCGGCCCTGAAGGTAAATTAGTGAGTAAAATTCTAGTTGCTCAGGATGTTTATTATCCGGGTGCTTCTGAAACCAAAGAATTCTACATTTCGGTATTGTTAGACCGTGCAAAAGGCCGTAACATCATCATGTACAGTACGGAAGGTGGTATGGATATCGAAGAAGTTGCCGAGCATACGCCGCACTTAATTTTCAAAGAAGAAATCGACCCTAAAGTTGGCTTACAAGGCTTCCAGGCCCGTAAAGTAGCTTTTAACTTAGGCGTTAGTGGTGCTGCACATAAAGAAATGGTTAAATTTGTAACCGCTTTATACAAAGCTTACGAAGCCACTGATTCTTCAATGTTCGAAATCAACCCAGTGCTAAAAACTTCTGATGATAAAGTAATTGCAGTTGATGCTAAAGTGAATCTGGATGAAAACGCTTTATTCCGCCATCCTGATTATGCAGCAATGCGCGATGTTACGGAAGAAGATCCGATGGAAGTTGAAGCAAGTGCTTCTAACCTAAACTTCGTTAACCTTGATGGTAACGTAGGTTGTATGGTTAACGGTGCTGGTTTAGCCATGGCTACCATGGATATTATTAAATTGGCCGGTGGTGAGCCTGCTAACTTCTTAGACGTTGGCGGAACTGCTAATGCACAAACAGTTAAAGCAGCTTTCAACATCATTTTGAAAGATCCTAACGTTAAAGCCATTTTAATCAACATTTTTGGTGGTATTGTTCGTTGCGACCGTGTTGCGCAAGGTGTAATCGATGCTTATAAAGAAATCGGTAACATTCCAGTGCCAATTATCTGCCGTTTACAAGGCACAAATGCCGAAGAAGCTAAAAAATTAATTGATGAGTCTGGCCTTCAGGTTTACTCAGCAATCGCTTTAAAAGAAGCTGCAGATTTAGTTACTAAAGTATTGGCTGAACAAGCGTAATAAGCTTAAAGCAAAAAGACTAAAGCTTAAAGCATTAATTATAATGTACAAACCTTTCAGTGCAAACTGGAAGGTTTTTTTTATTCCCCGCTTTTAGAGGGCTGTCAGCAGGACGGGGTGTTCTCTAACGTATCATCGCCAGCAATTCAATAGCAATCGACTTAAATGTACTAAGTTGTCTTAGGTGGTCAATGTTTTTTCTTGGAAAGCAAGGTTCTGCACATTTCGGTTCCGGAAGCCCTGCTATTACTTCAATCTTTTTAAACAACAACTGTCATGCTGAGGCACGAAGCATCTGTTTCATCAGCTGCAGATGCTTCGTACCTCAGCATGAAACAAAATTTATGGGCACTACAATTAAAAAGTATTTTCGTTCTATCAGGTTTATTTAACATGGGTCCGTCGTACTTCGGAAAAAAACCTATCGCTAAACTTACGAAGTCTTTCCTGCGCTCGATCCCTTCTAGACTTTGTAAGTTAATCTACGCGGAATTCCAAAATATCACCAGGCTGGCAATCTAAAGCCTTACAGATCGCTTCTAAGGTTTCCAGACGAACAGCCTTTGCTTTGCCAGTTTTAAGTATCGATAAATTAGACATCGTAATCCCTACCCGTTCGCTTAATTCGGTTAACGACATTTTACGCCTGGCTAACATTACATCTATGTTGATTATTATGGGCATTTTGAATCGCTAAAGTTAGGAATGTTTCGGTTAACCTAAATGGTTAAATCGTTTTCTTGTTTAAAGATAACTGCGTTTCTGATAATTTCTGATAATAAAATCACCATGATACCGATAAAAATATTGGAAAAGTTAATAAAGTCAATCGAGAAAAAATTAAGATCAATATCTTTATAATAACTTCCATTAATGGTAGAGAACAACCTGATGGATGAAATAATTTGACTATTAATGTAGGAACAAAAAAGACCAATAACCTCTTTAAATATTATAAGTATTCCAAACAAAGAAATCAATTTAAAACTTCTATGATGAATAAATTCACCTTTAATATAAGCACCAAGTAATATGATTAGAATTACTAAAAATGATATGTAAATTAAATATTCAAGTTGATGGTTTATACTCCATAAAAAATTATATACAGCATTTTCTGAATGCATCATCAACGTTACTTCCTTCGCCGAAATATGATTAGATAAAGTTGTGATTGAGTTTTTTCCATTTTGAATAACCTTTAATTTATTCCTTATCAAATCTTTTGTTTTGTATTGACTATCTGCTTTATATACATCTTTACTACCAATATTATCATTAGCATATGCAAAATAAGCAATCGTACCCCGATCGCTTTGATAGGTCTGGACACTGTCGGGAATAAATATTTTAGCATTTAATTTAACCGGGTAATAATTTTGAACAACCGTGTCTTTATTTAACGGCACAATAAAAAAAAAGACCCCTACTAAAGTTCTAACTATAATAATTATTAGAGCTAATTGAAGAATTCTTCTGAGGATTTTAGCTAAAAGCAAATATTTTATTTTCATCATCATCATATCTAGGAATTAAATTGTTTTTGAGTATTAACCAGTAGCGCACCATCGCTATCAATCATTAACATGACAATAATTAACATAGCATACATCTGACAAGGGTGCTACTTTTAATTTTTGCCAATGGTGATTGAAATTCAAGAAACGTCATATTTATTTAATTATTTATAGGACAAACATAAATAATAAATTATCATAATTCAAAATATATTTATTGATTTACAATAAATAATATTCGAAAAACAATTACAATGTAATTATTAGGGCACACAATGTCAGGATTTTATTTGGAATGGTTTTTGCTGTAAGTAAAACTGTAAAAAACTTGTGCAAACAGTAACATTTTCAGCATTTTATCCTTTCGGATTGCTATACAATTTCGTAACTTTGCACACTCAATAATTAAAGAGCACACAATTCGTATAAATGAGACAACTCAAGATAACGCAATCCATTACCAACCGTGAAAGTCAGTCATTAGATAAATACCTACACGAAATTGGCAAAGTAGATTTAATAACAGCAGAAGAGGAAGTAATTTTAGCAAGGAAGATTCGTGAGGGCGATCAGGCTGCATTAGAGCGATTAACTAAGACCAACTTGCGTTTCGTTGTATCTGTTGCAAAACAATATCAAAATCAGGGCTTAACCTTAGGGGATTTAATCAATGAAGGTAACTTAGGTTTAATTAAAGCGGCAAAACGTTTTGATGAGACTAAAGGTTTCAAATTCATTTCTTATGCCGTTTGGTGGATTCGTCAATCTATTTTGCAGGCAATTGCCGAGCAAAGCCGTATTGTACGTTTACCTTTAAACCAGGTAGGTTCATTAAGCAAAATCAGTAAAGCTTTCTCTAAATTAGAGCAAGAATACGAACGTGAGCCTTCTCCTGAAGAACTTGCCGATATTTTAGAAACTACAGTGGATAAAATTTCGGACACACTTAGTAATTCAGGCCGCCACGTATCAATGGATGCTCCTTTTGTTCAAGGTGAAGAAAATACATTATTAGATGTATTGGAAAACCACGAACCAAATACAGATAGCTCATTGATTAATGAATCTTTATCAGAAGAAATTAAACGTTCTTTATCTACTTTAACTGAAAGAGAAAGAGAAATTATCGTTTTATTCTTCGGTCTAGGTTCTAACCATCCCCTTTCTCTAGAAGAAATTGGAGAGAAATTTAATTTAACCCGCGAACGTGTTCGTCAGATTAAGGATAAAGCGTTACAACGTTTACGTCATACGTCAAGAAGTAAAATCTTAAAATCTTATTTAGGATAGGAAATTAGGTTCATTTAAACAAAAAAAAGATCGGCAAACGCCGGTCTTTTTTTGTTTATTAGATTTCTCCTCCAAAGGAGTTCCTTTTGAACGCTACGGCCGAAAGGAAGATTACACGCTGCCAATCTTTTTGTTTAACTACAACTAAGTTTATCGTTATGATTTTATATACTTAAGTCATGTCGATTGATCTGCTCAAAAAATCTTTACCTATATACAAACCCATTTTTTTATGGAATGTACTGGTCAGCTTGTCCACATCAGTATTTTTCATTTTAAATGGCTTTAAGGAGCCAGGAATCTATTCCTTTGCTTTATTCATCAAACTTATCGGCTGGGTATTTTCTGTTGCCACATATTTCATGTTTTATCAATCCACTACATACTTTTTCAAAAATCAGGGTATAGGCTTTAGAAAAATCATGATAAACCTGATTTTATATGATTTAATTGTTTTTATCGGAATCTTAATCATTTCATCTACATGCAAAGACTTTTTATCGACAGTGTTAACCAATCTTTTGCAGATCGGGAAGTATTAAGCAGCGTTTATATAAACTGCGAAGTTGGTGAAGTGGTTGGCTTATTAGGTAGAAATGGGTCGGGTAAATCGACCTTGTTAAAAATTATTTTTGGAAGTGTAAAAGCGAACTTTAAATACCTCAATATAAATAATAGGGTTTATACTAAAGGTTACTTATCCAAAAACCTTTCTTATTTACCACAGGAAAATTTCATTCCAGACCAGATTAATGTTTCGCAGGCCATTGATATCTTTTGTAAAAAACATGGAGCCGAACTTCATCAGATCGAATTTGTCAAAAATCATTTAAACTCAAAATTTTACAACTTATCAGGCGGAGAACGCCGTTTTTTAGAATGCCTGTTAATGATTTATAGCAATGCTGAATATGTATTGCTCGATGAGCCTTTTTCTCAATTGTCGCCATTGTGGGTAGAAGAACTAAAGAAGCACATTGATGATGCAAAAGCATATAAAGGTTTCATCATTACAGATCATTACTATAAGTCTATTTTAGCTGTTTCTGACCGGATTGTACTGCTGCACAACAGGTGCAATTACACCATCAAGAATGAGGCTGATTTGGTATTATACGGCTACTTGCCGGGATTTACAGGTTAAGCATAGCGATTTACCACTAAGACACGAAGGACACAAGGATTAAACCATCTTAGTGTGCTTTGAGTCTTTGTGGTCTGCTTAATTATTAGGCATTAAAATAGCAAATGCTTTACTGTCAATCCGTTATTGATTAACTGTTTCAGCGAATCGATCCCGATTCTCAAATGTGTTTCTACGTATTTCTCAGTTACAGTACTATCACTTTCTGCCGTTTTAACGCCTTCTGGTATCATCGGTTGATCAGAAACTAAAAGTAAAGCTCCTGCCGGAATTTTATTGGCGAAGGCCGTAGTAAAAATCGTCGCTGTTTCCATATCTACTGCCATCGCCCTTAAAGTTTTCAAGTATTTTTTAAACTCTTTATCGTGCTCCCAAACCCTCCGGTTGGTGGTATAACAGGTCCCGGTCCAATAATCTCTGCCATGATCGCGTATGGTCGTAGAAATCGCTTTCTGCAAGGCGAATGCTGGCAATGCAGGTACTTCTGCCGGCAGGTAATCATTCGATGTACCTTCGCCCCTGATTGCGGCAATAGGCAAAATTAAATCGCCTAATTGGTTCTTCTTCTTCAAACCGCCACATTTACCTAAAAACAAAACAGCCTTAGGTTTAATCGCCGTCAATAGATCCATCATGGTTGCTGCCAAGGGGCTTCCCATACCAAAGTTGATAATCGTAATACCATTTGCGGTAACACTTTGCATAGGCTTATCTAAACCCATAACCGGCGCATTGTCGTTCCATTCGGAAAACATGGTTACATACTTACTGAAATTGGTCAGCAGAATATAATCGCCAAATTGATCTAAGGGCCTACCGGTATAGCGTGGCAACCAATTTTTAACAATTTCATCTTTCGATTTTAATCCCGATTTAACAGGAGTTTCTACTTCTTTTACTTTTTTCGATTTCTCTACTATTTCATCGTCTTTTTTTACGTCTTTTTCTTCGTTCATATTCTTTTAGTTTTGAGCATAGCGCTTGGCGCTTAGCGTTAACAAATATTGTATTAAAAAAAAATCCCCCCGCTTTCGCGAGAGGATTAAATTTTTAAGCGGCCTGCAACTTTTTAAAGTCGGCCTTTTCAAATTTCTCTATCGCGTAATCGAGATTGATGTGCAATTCCTTGACATCCGTCTGCGTTGGTGTATCAAACATCGCATCCAACATAATCGCTTCACAGATCGATCTTAAACCACGTGCGCCCAATTTATATTCCATTGCTTTATCTACAATAAAATTTAAAACATCTTCATCAAAAACAAGCTTTACGTCTTCATAGGCAAAAAGCTTCACATACTGCTTGATCAATGAATTTTTAGGTGCGGTTAAAATGTTTCTTAAAGATTCTTTATCCAAAGGGTTTAAGTGAGAAAGAACCGGTATACGACCAATTAATTCTGGAATTAATCCAAAAGATTTCAAATCCTGAGGTGTAATATACTTATAAAGATTTTTAAGATCTAAAACTGTCTCATCTTTCTTTACTTTATAACCTACAGCCTGTGTGCGTAAACGGTTGGCAATTTTACGTTCAATACCATCAAATGCCCCGCCACAGATAAATAGAATGTTATTCGTGTTTACCGGAATCATTTTCTGATCCGGGTGCTTACGTCCGCCCTGAGGTGGGACGTTTACAACCGTACCTTCTAAAATTTTCAATAAAGCCTGTTGAACACCTTCTCCCGATACATCACGTGTAATGGATGGGTTATCACTTTTACGCGCTACTTTATCTACCTCATCAATGTAAACGATACCGCGTTCAGCAGCTGTTACATCATAATCGGCAGCTTGAAGCAAGCGCGTTAAAATACTTTCAACATCTTCACCTACATAACCTGCTTCAGTTAAAACAGTTGCATCGCAGATACAGAATGGCACGTGCAAAATTTTCGCAATGGTTTTAGCCAAAAGGGTTTTACCAGTACCGGTTTCGCCCACCAACATGATATTAGATTTTTCGATCTCTATCTCGTCTTTATCAACTTTTTGATTTAAACGTTTGTAGTGATTGTAAACGGCAACGGATAATACCTTTTTAGCATCGTCCTGACCAATAACATACTGATCAAGATGTTGTTTAATTTCAAGAGGCTTTAATAAATTTATCGCCTCTTGAATATTTTTTGTCCCTTTGGTCCCTAATTCTTGCGCAAGCAATTGATTGGCCTGGGTTACACATTTATCACAGATAAACGCATCCATGCCTTCAATCAACATTAACGTTTCATGCTTGCCAGAATGGCAGAATGAACAACGGGATTCTTTATTTTGTTTCGCCATCTTTTTTTGCGTTTCTCGATAACACCTCATCAACCATACCAAATCCTTTTGCCTCGTCAGCTGTCATCCAGTAATCACGATCTGAAGCTTTCTCTACCCAATCATATGTTTGCCCAGAGTGCTCTGAAATAATATCGTATAATTCTTTTTTCAATTTCAACATCTCTCTCAGGTTGATCTCCATATCAGATGCCACACCTTGTGCGCCTCCTGATGGTTGGTGAATCATTACTCTTGAGTGAGGTAATGCAGCGCGTTTTCCTTTTGCGCCTGCTACCAATAAAACTGCCCCCATTGATGCGGCCATACCCGTACAGATTGTAGCTACATCTGGTTGTATATATTGCATGGTATCATAAATACCTAAACCTGCATAAACTGAGCCACCTGGCGAATTAATGTAGATCTGAATATCTCTATCGGCATCTGTTGATTGCAAAAACAACAACTGGGCCTGAATGATATTGGCATTCTGATCGTAAATCGCATCACCTAAAAAGATAATACGGTCCATCATTAACCTAGAGAAAACGTCCATTTGTGCTACATTCAACTGGCGTTCTTCTATGATATATGGTGTCATGCTCTTAGGGTCCAGATTAGCCTGAGCAATAAATTTATCTACGTGCAAACCGCCAATCCCCTGATGTTTAACGGCAAATTTTCTGAATTCTTGTGAATCTATGTTCATGTTTATAGAGTTTGGCGTTTTGCGATAAGCGGGTTAAGCCTAAACCAAATACGCGAGTTATTTTAATAAGTATTTCCTGAAGTTGGTTAATTTCCGTGCCAATTTATCTAATTCTTCTAGATAATCATTCAGTTCTATGTCAGAAATATATTTTCTTCTTTCTAAAACTACTAAAATATTTGCATTCTCAAATGCAGAACGGTGCGCAATATTCAGATAATGAGCGAATTCCTTATTGGAAACCGAGCCTGAGCCTTCGGCAATATTATTAGATATGCTAAGAGCAGCCCCATTGAGCTGCTCTGCAAATCTGTATTTTTTATCAACTGACAATCGGTCAGCTATATCAAGTAATTTATCAGTTATTGCGATTGACAACTGCCAAACTTCGAGCGATTGAAATTTAAATTGAGCCATAACTAAATATAGGAATAGCACAGTCATTTTCAAAACGCCTCACGCCAAACGCCTTACTTTTTATCCAGCGCAATAAACTTATCGTAATCAATATCTTTTTGTTCCAAAGTAACAACAGATTTGATCTGTTCGAAAGTTTTTAATGCCTTTACCTCTTCGAAAACACGGTTTGCATTTTCTTTTTCCTGTAAAAATTGAACGGCATATTGGGCCAATTGATCTTCAGGAAGTGGGCTTGGGCTGTACATTCTAAACTGTGCATCTAATTTAGCTTTAGCTGCCTGAACTACATCCTCATATTTAATTTCGATACTGTTATCTTTGATGATTTTATTTTCGATTAAAGTCCACTTAAGGTTTTTAGCGAAATCATCATAACCTTCTGCCAATTCTTCGTCGGTTAGTTTTTCGTTTGTAGCCTTTAACCAGCGACGTAAAAATTCATCAGGCAATTCGAAATTGTGTTTAGTTAAAAGTGCTTCATAAATATCGTTAGATAATTTACGCTCAGCATCTTGTTTAAACATACCTTCTACTTCTTCAGTAATTTTTGCTCTGAAACCAGCTTCGTCAGTTACAGTACCTTCACCAAATAATTTATCAAAAAACTCTTGGTTTAAGTCTGACTCTTCTAAGCGATTAACGTTTTTAACGTGAAGTTTAAAGTTTGCTTTCAACTCAGCCGCTTCTTCTTCCGAAATATTTAAAGCTTTTGCAATTACTGCAGCATCTTCTAATGCTTTTTGGATATCGATGGTTACTTCATCATCTTTCTTTAAACCGATTAACGATTTAAGGATTTTTTTATCTTTAATCTGATCTAAACGAACAGTTGCAGTACTGGTAATACCACCTTCAACAGCAGTACCATCTGCAGCTACCTGAGTTAATTCAGTGTAAAGTACATCATCATCAGCCGAAACCTCAGGATTAGTCATTTTACCATAGCTACGACGGATATTTTTGATACGGCTTTCTAAAGTTTCTTTATCAGCTTTAATTACGTATTCGGTAAATTTATCTTTAGATGAAAGATTTACATCAAAAGCAGGTGCTAAACCTAACTCATAATCAAATTCGAAATCATCTGTATTATCCCATTTAAATTCGCGTTCATCATCCATTTTAGGAAGTGGTTGACCTAAAATTTCTAATTTTTGCTCCGCGATATAGTTAGATAAAGTATCGTTCAACAAGTTGTTAACTTCTTCTACCAAGATACTTTTGCCATACATTTTTTTAATGTGGGCAGCAGGAACCATTCCTTTACGGAAACCAGGTAATTGTGCTTTTTTAGCTTGATCTTTAATGGCTTTCTCTACTTTTCCAGTGTAATCAGCAGGTGCGATTTTGATTTTTACAACAGCATTTAAGTTGCCGGTTTTTTCCTGTGTAATATTCATTTTTTCTGAGATATAGTAAGATATGCTTTAGACGGGAGATATGAGATATGAGAAGAAACCATATATCGCCACAACCGGCACAGCACATCAATTTTTATTAATCAATGTTTTTAAAAACAAAACCGTTCCGATTTTTAAATCGGAACGGCCTTTATCTTGTTGTGCGGAAGAAGGGACTCGAACCCCCACGCCGTGAAGCGCCAGATCCTAAGTCTGGTGCGGCTACCAATTACGCCACTTCCGCAGTTAGGATGTTGTAAGGACTGCAAAGATAGAAACAAGATTGAATAATCAAAAGGCATCGGCAATATTTTATTGATTATTCCGATCAAAAATCGCTAACTCTTTAATTTTTAAGGAGAAAAATTTTAATAACAGAGACTTTCGCAATGATTTGTCGTGATAGAGACCATGAGACTTGTAACTTGAAAAAGCGTTATTGCTGCAATAAAACATGGCGTTTGTTTATCATAATAAATTAAGCCTTTATTTCTTTGGAAAGCAGGTTCGGTAGCGTTTAGGGTAATGCAATCCCGCTGTACGCTTTACTGCGTGCCGCTCCCATCGGGTTTAGGTGGCAAGGATAGGTGAACTATCAATGGTTAAAATATCAAACGTTCCTGCGGAAACATAAAAAAACCGCTCTGATGTTTAAATCGGAACGGTTGATCTCGTTGTGCGGAAGAAGGGACTCGAACCCCCACGCCGTGAAGCGCCAGATCCTAAGTCTGGTGCGGCTACCAATTACGCCACTTCCGCAGATAGGATGTTTTAAGGATTGCAAAGATATAAACTAAATTGAACAATCAAATCTTTGCAATCCTTTGTGAAGAAATAAAATTTAATTTCAATGGTCGTGCGTACATCTTTGCAGTCCCCATAGCACTTTCCGTCATTGCCAGCTTGACTGGCAATCTTAATGCATTAGAAAGTTAGTGAACCATGAGTGAAGCTTTAGGATTCCCGTTTTCACGGGAATGACGCCATCACCTTAACCAGATAGGTATCAAAATTTCACTAGCGTTACATCGATAAATTCAGGTCCGCCTTCTAATGGATAGCCAGAAACCTTTTTCCCTTTTATAGTAACCTTCTTATCTAAATAGGTATCTAGATTTATACTTGCACTTTTTAAGGCGTAAGTTTTATTGTCGGCTTTTAATAAATGTGTACCGTACTGAAACGTAGTCATGCCTAATTTTTCAATTGTTCCACTTGCAGTAACTGTAGTTGAGTTTCCTCCGTTTTTCATTGAACTGCAACTGGAAATTGCGGCTACAAACAGGGATAGTATTAATATCTTTTTCATCGGATTATGATTTTTTATTGTAATGGTATGATAACGGGATAACTTAACGGTCTGCTACAAATTATGAAAATTTGCCTTTAAAAGCTAATAATTTGCTTCTGAAACTCAAAAAAGTATTGCACGGCTTTAACCAATCTGCTTCCATACCAGCTAAACATTTCTCCATCTACCAGTATAATTTTTGCTTCAGGAATGGCCGCCTGAATCTCTTCAATGTGTTTTTCTCCAAAAGGATAAGGCTCGGACGACAGTAGGATCAGTTCGCAATTTAAAGTTTTTAGTTCCTCTAGTGTAACCGATGGATAACGTTCTTGCGTAATCACATTCGTCATACCATTAACCAGCAGAATATCATCAATAAAGGTATTTTTTCCAGCAGCCATGTAGGGCTTGTGCCAAATGAGATAGGCAACCTTTTTATCAATATGCTGTTGAAGTGCAAGTGTTTTCAGATCATTAAATCCGGCAGAAATTAAATGGTTAAGGTAACTAGCTTCTGGCTCACGATCTACAAGCTCCCCTATCTGTCCAATGGTTTTCATCGCGTCATCCAAAGTGAAAATATCGCTCATCCAAACCGGAAAATCTGCTGCGAGCTCTTCTATATCACTTTGCGTATTTTCTTCTTTGTTGCCAATAATCAAATCAGGTTTTAAATCTTTGATTAAATCGATGTTAAGCTTTTTTGTTCCACCAACCTTGGTTCTTTCTGCAAATTTTTCTATCGGATGGATGCAGAATTTGGTCAATCCGATAATTTCCTTATCCAATCCTAAATCAAATAACAATTCTGTTTGTGAGGGTACAACAGAAACAATCCGCTTAGGTGGAAAATTGATGGAAATTTCCCTGCCCATTTGATCGATAAAGGACTTTTGCATGTTGCAAATATAGGATTTAGTAAAGATAGTCTGTTTAAAGGAGGTCTTTTAAAAGAACATTCTTCATTCAGTAATTTTTTACCTCATCAATCTGCAATCAACATTTTTTTATATTCTTTTGGGGTAACGCCTTTTGCAAGCTTAAAAAATTTGTTAAAATTAGAAAGACTGTTAAAACCACATATATAAGCCATTTCACTTATCTGGTGATCACTTTCGGCAATTAATTTACAGGCATGCCCAATTCTTACTTCATTAACAAAAGTGACAAAAGTTTTCTGTGTACGGTTCTTAAAATACCTGCAAAAAGCCTGTTTATTCATATTGGTCATCTCGGCAGCATCTACCAACAAGATCTCTTTATTAAAATTATCAAAAACATATTTCAAAATTTTGTCCATCCTATCATTATCTTTTAACTGATAGTTATTGGTATAGCCCGGACTCGCCAGTAACACATAATCTTTATTTTGACAAAGCAGGTTTAAAATTTCGAGCACCCCAATTAAACGGGTTATTTCTTCTGTTGCCTGAGCAATTTTTAACAACAAAGGTTTTATTTCCTTTCTGGCCGAAAAGTTAAATTTCATCCCACGTTTAGCCAGTTGGAAAAAATTTTTAAGCTTCTGGATATGCTCTGGCTCATGAAAAATATCCAGTATTTTTTCGGGATGGAGAAAAAGCGAAATTGAATGTGCATGGATATTTGGTGTCGAATCGCTAAAATATTGCTGGCTGTTGTGCCATACATGAGGCAAATTAGCGCCTACAAAAATCATGTCTTCGTTATTAAAATCTTCAATACTATCACCGATCATGCGGCGCCCTTCACTCTCAACATTATAGGTGAGCTGGCATTCTTCGTGAAAATGGAATTCGGTAGAAAAGTAAGGCGCGTTTACAATCTTTATGCCGTAAACATCATTTACTTTTCCATCGAGTATTTTGGCAAAAATCGGTTTCATTTGATATAGACTATCTTCTTTACCATCAGTTATGATGGCTATTGGGGTATGAAAAACCAATTTACCATTTACATCTTAAATTACCAATTAATACAAATAATTTAAATAAAACAGCTAATATAACATCACTATTAGCGAATTATACCTCAGTTAATCTCTTTTTTCCTTAATAAATTAGCTATTACAAATGCTAACCAAATAACTAACATGCTTCATCATAAAATTATTGTACTAACAGGAGGTGCCGATGGTATTGGCTGGGAATGTGCAAAGGCTTATTCAAAAGCTGGTGCTACTGTTTGCATTCTTGATAAAAACCCAATAGCCGAAAATAAGCTCAATGAACTCGAAACCACGCAAAAAATAGCCATAACCTGCAATCTAGTTAACGAAAATGATGTAAAAGATGCTTTTAAAACGATCATCGAAAAGTTTGGTGTTATAGATGCTATACATAACAATGCAGGGATTGCGCATCCTTCAAAAATGCTCGATCAGACTACAGATGCTGAGTGGGACTTGTTGATGAACGTTAACCTAAAAAGCATTTTATATACCACCCGCCATGGCATCGAGCATCTTAAAAAAACAAAGGGCTGTATTTTAAATACCAGTTCGATGGTAGGCACCATAGGGCAAGATAGTCATGCTGCCTATGTAGCTACAAAGGGTGCAATTAATGCCTTAACAAAAGCAATGGCTTTAGATTATGCGCCATACAAAATTCGCGTTAATGCCGTTTCGCCCGCAGCGATTAATACTCCAACCCTGCAATCATGGAGCAAAGAACAGCCCAACAAAGAAGAAATACAACATTACTTAGATAAACTTCAACCACTGGGTAACATGCCAGCAGGCGATGTAATTGCAGATGCTTGCTTATTCTTACTCAGCGATGCTGCCAGATTTATAACAGGAACTATTTTGCCGGTAAGCGGTGGAGCCGAACTAGGATACAGAACCATCATATAATCCAGATTATTAACATGATATACAAAATAGAAATTAGCGACAAACGATTTGAACTATCAACCGGAGCCGGCAGCGATGCGATACATAAAGATCCGCAATACTCTTATGCAGTTACCAATTTAACCAACGAAAACGGCGTAACAGGAACAGGTTTAGCCTTTACCCTGGGTGCTGGTAACGATTTAGTCTGCAATGCCGCTCAATTTTATGCTAATACCTTAAAGGGAAAAGATATTGAAGAACTGATGAGCGATTTTGGACAGACTTTTCGCACGTTATCAAATGAACAGCAATTTAGGTGGTTAGGGCCACATAAAGGTGTTGTACATTTAGGATTAGCTTCTGTAACCAATGCCTGTTACGATTTATGGGCAAAAAAACGTGGCGTACCACTTTGGAAACTATTAATCGATTTGAGTCCCGAAGAAATTGTGAATACGCTCGATCTCTCTTATCTGGAAGATGTACTCACCAAAGAAGAAGCGATTGCCATGCTGCAAAGCCAAACCGATTTCAAAAAATCGAGGGAAGCTATTCTCGATATCGGTTATCCAGGATACGATACTTCTGTAGGCTGGTTTAATTACGATGATGAAAAGGTGCGCGAAAACTGCAAAAAAGCTATTGCCAATGGTTTTACAGCAATGAAGCTTAAAGTAGGATCTGCCGATCCGAAGCGTGATATCAGAAGGGCAAACATTGTACGTGAAGTTGCTGGCGAAACCTCAAAAGTAATGTTAGATGCCAACCAGCAATGGACCCTACCGCAAGCCATTTCAATATGTAATGAGCTTAAAAATATGAATCCTTTCTGGGTAGAAGAACCTACACACCCGGATGATGTACTGGCACACCAGACTTTGGCCAGAGAGATAGCACCTGTTAAATTGGCTTTGGGAGAACATGTACCCAACCGTATTATTTTTAAGAACTATTTACAAAGTGGCTGTACGGGTTTTGCGCAGGTAGATGCAGTACGTGTAGGCGGCGTTAGCGAATTCATTACAATTAGTTTATTGTGCAAAAAATTTGGCGTGCCGGTTGTACCCCATGTTGGCGACATGGGGCAGTTACATCAGCATCTGGTACTGTTTAATCATATTGCCATGGGCCACGAAGCTTTATTTCTGGAACATATTCCCCATTTAAAACAACACTTTAAAAATCCGATTAAAATTGAAAACGGAGTTTACATCACTCCACAAGAAGCGGGAAGCAGCTGTGATTTAAAATAACCCAAAATCTAACCAAATATGATCAGTACAACCGATATCGTAATTACCATTGCTTATATACTTTTTATTGTAACCATAGGTTTATGGACGGGAACGAGAAAAAAGAAAAACGAAGAAACCACCAGCGGAGAATACTTTTTGGCGGGCAAATCGCTTAAATGGCCTATGATTGGCCTGGCGCTGTTCGCAACAAACATCTCGTGTCTCCATTTGGTAAGTTTGGCACAGAGCGGATTTGACAGCGGCCTTTTAAATGGCAATTTTGAATGGATGGCGGCATTTACCCTTATTCTTTTGGCCTTGTTATTTATTCCTTTCTATATCCGTTCGGGCATTTCTACTTTACCCGATTTTTTAGAGCGAAGGTATAACCGGGCCTGTAGAGACTGGTTGGCATTCATCTCTATCCTATCGGCCATCATTATTCACATTGCCTTTTCTTTTTTAGCGGGTGGTATTGTACTCGAAACCCTATTCGGCATAGATATGTATGTAAGTATAGTGGTAATTGCCTCGTTAACAGGACTATACACCATTATTGGCGGCTTAAGAGCCGTGGTAGTTACCGAAACCATACAGAGTTTAGTATTGATTACCGGCGCCATTATCATTACAGTTTTTGCGTGGAATAAAGTTGGTGGCTGGGATCATATGACGGCTATACTGCAAAAAGAAAATGCCATGGATAAGCTCAGTATGATACGCCCGATTAGCGATAAGAGTGGAATGAGCTGGATTGCCGTATTTTTAGGGTATCCGGTTTTGGGTATTTGGTACTGGTGTGCTGATCAAACCATAGTACAACGTGTTTTAGGCGCAAAAGATGAAAACCATGCCCGTGTAGGTTCTTTGTTTTGCGGTTTCATCAAAATTTTACCCGTGTTTATTTTCGTGCTGCCCGGTTTGTTTGCTTATATCTTGTATAAATCGGGAACTATGGATTTATCGAGTTTGCAAACTGTTGGCGCCAATGGCGAAACGGTATTAAATACAAAAGGCATTTATACCTTAATGATTACCCAGCTTTTACCAAAAGGATTGGTGGGTATTTTGGTAGCCGCATTATTATCTGGTTTAATGAGTCAAATTGCGGGTGCGTTAAATTCTATCGCCACCTTAAGCAGTTATGATTTATACAAAAGATTTAAACCTGAAACCAGCGATAAAAAATTAGTTAGTGTAGGTCGCTGGTCGGCAGGCATTGCTTTAGCCGTTTCAATAGGCCTATTGCCATTATTAAATAGCTATCAAAGTCTTTTCGAAGGCATAAATGATGTAATCGCACATATTGCCCCTCCTATCACCTGTGTGTTCTTATTAGGAGTATTTTGGAAAAAAGCATCGGCAAAGGGGGCGCAATATACTTTGCTGCTCGGTTCTATTATTGGGGCGAGTGTTTTTGTGGTAAACAAATTATATGGTACAGAAACTATAATCGGCAAAATCCCCTTCATGATGATGGCATTTTACCTGTTCTGCATCTGTGTATTTATACAGGCTATATTTTCTTACATCTACCCTGTAAAACACACCGCCCAAAGCGAAGCCCTGTACTGGAATTCTATTTGGGAACCCCTTAAAAGTAAAGGCTGGAGCGGGATAGGCAACTACAAATTTCTGTCGGTGCTTTTATTGGTGATAATGGGTGTTTTATACGTCTACTTTAAATAAAATTGATATGAATATGAAAAGATTTCTCTTGTTCTTCGTTGCACTAATTACTTTTTTCAGTGCAAATGCGCAAACCAAAACAAATGCTTCAGTAATGAACGATTTCATGGATAAACGGTTTGGTATGTTTATTCATTGGGGGCCAGTGAGTTTACGCGGTACTGAGATTGGCTGGAGCCGTGGCGATCAGGTTCCAACAGAGGATTATGACAATCTCTATAAAGAATTTAACCCTGTTCTATTTGATGCTGACGCGATTGTAAAAACGGCAAAAGATGCCGGAATGAAATATCTGACCATTACAGCACGCCATCATGACGGGTTCTGCTTATGGCCGACTGCATTTACAGATTTCAATATTACCAACACACCTTATAAAAAAGATATTGTTGATGCATTAAACGAAGCCTGTAAAAAACAGGGAATTAAGTTCTGTATTTATTACTCGGTATTAGACTGGCATCATCCAGATTACCCGATCCATTCTCCAAAAAACCAAACGATCGATCCAAAATCAGACATGAGCCGATATGTGCTGTATATGAAAAACCAGTTAAAGGAACTCATTACCAAATATGATCCTTATATGCTCTGGTTTGACGGACAATGGGAAAAACCCTGGACAGACGAAATGGGTAAAGATTTATATGCATATCTAAAACAGCTAAAACCCGATATCATTGCCAATAACCGCTTGGGAAAAGAATTTGCAGCAATGGAAAATAAAAACATTGATGCTTCCAAAATGATAGGCGATTACGACACGCCAGAACAGGTAGTAGGCAAATTAAATATGTTTACGCCCTGGGAAAGCTGTTTTACTATCTGTAACCAATGGGCATGGAAACCAAACGATAAAATGAAACCGCTAAAACAATGTCTCGAAATTATTTCGAAAACAGCAGGTGGTAACGGCAATCTTTTATTAAATGTAGGCCCTATGCCAGATGGTAGAATTGAAGCCCGCCAAACAGAACGCTTAAAAGAAATCGGCGATTGGTTAAAAACCAATGGTGAAGCCGTTTATGGCACAAAAGGTGGCCCATTCCAACCGAACAATGATTACGCAACGACCAGAAAAGGGAATAAAATTTACCTGCATGTTTTAAATACCAATCTGGCCAAGCTGAGTTTAAAGGCTATCCCAGGCTTAAAAGTTAAAAAAGCATATCTGTTAAATAAACAAACCATTAATATGGAGCAAAAAGATGGCATTTTTTTACAACTTCCCGGCAATCAGGCCAACCAATCAGATTATATTGTTGTCCTAGAATTAAACGGAAACGCCGAAAACATTCCTGTTATTGAATAAATCGATACTGTTTGCCAGTTGGCAAGGTTTTATAACCATTAAAAAGCAAATTATATGCTTATGAAAAATTTAAAAACAATGTATTTCTTGGCCTTGGCTTTTGTGCTAATGGTTACTGCCTGTAACCCACCCGTAAAAACAGAAGCAAAATCACTAAATGCAACAAACAAAGTGTTACGTTATGGTAGTATTACAGGTTTGAAACCCGAAAAGATGGCTTATTACAAAAAGTTACATGCTGCAGTATGGCCAGGGGTATTAAAAAAAATAACAGCATGCAACATCCATAATTATTCCATTTATTTAAAAGAAATTGAGGGCAAACAATATCTTTTTAGTTATTTCGAGTATACTGGAAACGATTTTGCTGCTGATATGAAAAAAATGGCTGCTGATACCACTACACAACGTTGGTGGAAAGAAACCGCACCAACTCAGATCCCACTGCCCGATGCTGCTGTTAAAGGCGAAACCTGGAGCAATATGGAAGAAGTTTTTCACAAAGATTAATAATACGGCATACGAACAATGAGCTATTTAGATAAACACAGCTGAAATATTAAAGGCTGTGTTTATCTCTTAAGCAAAAGCTTAAATTAATAAATTGGGTTTAACCTACGGTCACATCTTCTTTTACTACACCATCGGCAATGTGCAAAATCCTATTTCCGTATTGTGCATTTTTTTCGGAGTGTGTAACCTGAATAATGGTAATCCCATCTTCCTGATTTAGTTTTTTAAACAACGTCATAATTTCTTCTGCCTGTGCCGATTGCAAGTTACCCGTTGGCTCATCGGCTAGAATTATAGATGGTTGAGCGGCCAATGCCCTTGCTATACCAACCAATTGCTGCTGCCCGCCTGAAAGTTGATTCGGGAATAAATCTTTTTTGGCCACAATATTAAAACGGTCCAATAGATCGGCAATTCTACTTGCCCGCTCGGAGCTACCAACTTTTTTGTACAGCAATGGGGCTTCAATATTTTCGTAAACAGTCATTTCATCAATTAAGTGGTAGGCCTGAAAAACAAAACCGATGTGATTTCGGTAAAGTTCAATGCGTTTACGTTCATTCAATGAAGTTACATTCTCGCCCAGAAACTCATACGAACCATAAGTTGGTTCTTCAAGCATGCCAATAATATTGAGCAAAGTAGATTTCCCTGCACCTGATGGGCCCATAATGGAAACAAATTCTCCTTGTTTAATTGTTGTGGTAACCAAACGCAACACGTAATTTTTAATGCCCTTGTTTGCGTAATATTTTTCGATGTTATTAAGTTGTATCATATTTTTAGGGTTTAGCGCAAAGCGCTTGGCGGATAGCTTGAATTTATCGCTGAACACCAAACGCTACACGCAGTTCTTATTCATATTTAAGTGCGTGTACAGGATCGCCATTGGCTGCTTTTCTGGCTTGAATACTAACTGTTAATGCTGATATTACTAACGAAACTATTGTAGCAATCAAAAATGGGTAAACAGGCATATCAATTCTATAGGCAAAACCATCGAGCCATTTTTTAACGAGGATATAAGCAATAGGCCAGCTAATTAGGTTTGCAATTAACACCAATAGCAAAAACGATCTATTTAGTAAGTTTATAATTTGCAGGTTAGATGCGCCGAGTACTTTCCTTACAGCTACTTCCTTAGTTCTACGTTTGGCTACAAAAGTAGAAAGTGCAAAAAGGCCTAGCAACGAAAGGGATACTGACAAGATACTGAATAGCACGATCATATTTATAAACCGATTGTTTTCTTTTAAAACATCAACAAAAACGTCATCCATTGCTTTGTACTCCATCGGGTAATCGGGGTAGGTCTGCTTCCATTCTGACTGAACTTTTTTCATAATTTCGCCAGTGTTGGAGGTATTTAAACGCAACAATAAATTATTGGTAGAAGATGTTCCTCCTAAATGTGTAACCTTGTAGATGGTAGGTAAAACGGCTTTGTCAAACCCTTCATTGTGGTAATTTTTGATTACACCAACAATCTGAAAAACACAACTTTTATCCCCATCCTTGATGCTATAAGACTTTCCGACCGGTTTTTTATCTATCAGGTTAGCTGCAGCCTCGTTTAAAATAACCGTGTTGATGGTATCTTGTTTATAGGTTTTGGCAAATAACCTACCCTGAAGAACCCTTACACCTAAGCTTGGCAGGGCATCCATACTAACGGTAACGGTATTTATGTTAAGCGGTTTGCCTTTGTATATAATTTCTTCTGGTACATTGAAAACGTTTCCCATTACCTGTGTGGTTGTTGCAACATACTGTACGCCTGGAATTTTTCTAAGTTTTTCTGCAAAGCTTTCATCATAATTAGTCTTAATATTTATAAGCTCTCCTCTTTCAAAACCTAAATCTTTATTGCTAATAAACCGGGTTTGCTTATGCATAATGCCAATGGCTATAATGAAGGTTATAGAAATCACAAATTGAAAAACAACCAGCCCATTCCTTAGCACAACACCTTTTAATCCGCTTTCATAACTTCCTTTTAGCACTGCGACCGGATTATAGTTCGATAATACCCACGAAGGATAAAAACCAGCAAGCAAAGTGACTGCACTAAAAAGGCCAAATAATTGAATCAACATCGTTTTAAGCTGTGGATTGAGCCAAAAACTGAGCTGAACATTAAAATGATGGTTAAAAGTTGGAAGCACAACTTCGATCAACACTACGCATAAGAATAAAGAAATCATACTCTGCAAGGCCGATTCGACTAAAAATTGAGCAATAAGTTCATGCTTATAAACCCCTAAAACCTTTTTAACTCCTACTTCTTTAGCTCTTTGAACCGATTGGGCTGTAGCAAGATTTACAAAATTTATGATCGAAACAACAAGTAAAAAGATGGAAATACCAATTACTGGCCTTAACTTTTCTACCCAACTTAGCTTAAAAGGTGGATTTAAATGAACATCCTTTAAAGGGATAACTTTTAAACCCGGTGTTTTACCATTTTTATAGATCTCTTTATACTGTAACTTGCGCTGCACCAATGATTTCTTTTGGTAATCGGTATAGATTTTCAACAAACTTTGATTTAACGCGCCTGTATCTGCTACCTGGTTTAATTTTGCGTAAATCTGGCAATAATGAAAGTTACTGGCAGATTCGGGAACTTTGTCTTCCTCACCGGTACGCATTAAAGCATTAAAGCCAACACTTTGGGGCGTTTCAGGATCGGCAACCACTCCTGTAATCGTTAAATCTGTTCCTGGGTCGTTCCGCCACATCAATACCTTTAACGTTTTCCCCAATACCTTTTCTGTTCCAAATAACTTTATGGCTAAACTTTCTTTTAATACCACCGATTTTGGAGCATTTAAAGCCGATTTGCTATCGCCCTGTAAAAACTCATACGGAAATACCTGAAAGAAACTGCTGTCTGCATCTTTCATCCCCGTAACCATAACCGGATCGGCATGAGCAATTTTAACTGAATAACCACTGCTAAAACCCCAATCTGCCGTTACGCGGGTAACAGCAAGGGCTTGTGGGATATTTTCCCTTACCAGATTTGCCATCCGGCTATCGTTTATCTCCTGCCAATGATCTTCGTTATCGGGCGAAAAAAAACTGTGTTTCTCTCTCACCTGATACACATCTTTTAATTGTGGCGACCAGGTATCGTAGCTTTCTTCATGGTTGATGTATAAAAGCATCAGTACAAAAGCTGTTAAGCCAATAGCCAAACCGCCAATATTAATGGCTGCATAAACTTTGTTTTTAAACAGGCTTCGCAGTGCGATTTTTAAGTTGAGTTTAAACATAAGGTAAAAGATTTAGCGTAATGCGTTTGGCGTAATGCGATAAATCCACGCTGGCCACCAAACGCATTACGCAGGTATTATTCATATTTAAGTGCATCAATTGCATTTGAAGTGGCGGCTTTATACGAGCGGATACTTACCGTAATTAAGGTAATGGCCATCGAAATAACCATTGCAAGTGCAAAAGGCCAAATGTTAATATCGATGCGGTAGGCAAAACCAGATAACCACTTCGAAACAAATAGATACGCTAAGGGCCATGCCGTTAAATTGGCAATAAAAACCATTAACAGAAATGAACCATTTAGCATTTTTACCAGCTCGATTGTCGATGCACCTAAAACTTTTCTGATGGCTACTTCTCTGGTTCTTTGTGTAGCAACGAAAGAAATTAATCCGAATAAGCCAATGAAGGAAATGAAGATGATTACACCTGCGAAAACCTTAAATAATGTCCCCATGATCTGCTCACTTTCGTAATAGCTATTTATACTTTGATTTACAAATCCCGAATCGAAAATCCCATTGGGAAAATTGTTTTTCCAGACAGCTTCAATTTCGTTCATGGAAGAAACCAATTGTTCAGCATCCATTTTTACGGCAACATTCCAATATTCATCTTTACCGGGAAAAATCGCTAATCCGGAAATATGCTCTTTTAAAGATTGATCGTTAAAATCTTTCACCACACCCGAAATTGTAACGATGTTCCCACTCGCACTAATCACTTTTCCTATCACATCCTGCGGATTAAGGATGTGCATTTTCTTTAAAAAAGTTTCGTTTACCACGCAGGCATTCACACTATCCTCCTTACGAAAGATTTCTCCTGCTATTAATTTCAAATCGAAAACTTTGAAGAAATTTTCATCGGCACGCATATTCCTCAATTCGAAATCCTCATTTTTAATCCCATTGTAAGTGAAATCACTGGAATTAATATTGCTTGATAACGGTGCTGATTGGCAAAAACTGATTTCTTTAACACCTTGAATTCTGAGTACCCGTTCTTTAAAAGTGTTGTATCTGATTTTGCTTAAACTATCAGTAGGTATGCCAATCATCGCTACAGCGTCTGGATTAAATCCTAAAGATTTTCCCTTAACATATTGCATTTGCTTAATTATTACAAAAGTTCCGATAATCAATACAACGGTTACTGAAAACTGAACCACAACCAAGATTTTCCGAAGACTTAAACCACCATTATTTAGCGAAATTTTATTTTTGATGGCTAGTGCGGGATTAAATTTCGAAATAATTATTGCCGGATAAAAACCAGCCAAAAAGCTCACAAACACAACAAGAATAGCCATAAAAATGAATATTGTCGGATGAGCAAATAAGCTGAATTCGATTGCATCCTTAAACAAGTTCTGCATTGGCGGAATGGCCAGTTCAGTTATAACACAGGCAATGAGTAAGGCAACCAGACTTACAGCAAAAGTTTCCGTCAAGAACTGACTTACGAGCTGTTTCCTTTTACTGCCCATCACCTTGCGAACGCCAATTTCTTTTGAGCGGTTAACCGATTGTGCTGTACTCAAATTAATGAAATTTATACAAGCTGTGATGATGAGAAATAAGCCAATTACAGCAAGACCATAAAGTTCACTTTTATTAATTGATGAATCTGCAAAGTTGTCGTATTTCTCATTGAAATGTATGTTTCTCAGTGCCTGGAGTCTATTAGCTTGATTACCAGCTATTTTTTGAATCGGATAATATTTTTGATTGAACCTCGCTAATGATGCCTGAACGTCTTCCGCAGTTAGCCCCTCTTTTAATAGCACATAACTCGAAGTACTTGAATTTACAGCATCCCAGTTAGCGTTAAATCTGCCAGCAAAAGTTTCATAACTAATTACAATGCCAAGTGGAAAACTACTGTTTTGTGGCAGATCCTGAATTATTCCGGCAACAAGTAAATCGGTTTTAGTCCCTACAGTTATGGTTTTCCCGATAGCACTTTTTATACTACCAAAAAATTTAATTGCATATTTTTCTGATAAAACAGCTGAGTTTGGTTTTGACAATGCCAATTCCGGAGCACTGTAAATCCATTTTATATCACTAAAAACATCAAAAAAATCAGGCTGGGTATAGTAAACGGCTTCGCGTGATTTAAGTTTCTCCTTACCAGCTGCATCTTTTACACTGATAACACCCCCCCTTTTTAAAATGGATCCAACTTTTTCAAACCCTGCAATCTCATTTCTGGCGGCCGCAGAAAAAGGTATAGGAACACCTGCAGAAAAGTCATCGTATGCGTTGTATTTCCAGTCGGTAACGACTCTGAAAATCCTGTCTTCATTTTTAAACCCCTCATCAAAACTCATTTGATAACGGATAAAAATAAATATCAAAATACAGCTTGCCATCCCAATTGATAAACCAAGAATATTGATAAGCGCATATCCTTTGTTTTTCCAAAGGTTTCGCCACGCGATTTTTAAGTTGAGTTTAAACATAAGATAAAAGGCTTAAGGCGTAGGGTTTAAGGTCTGGGCGCTTTAAACTTACGCCCTCTACCTTCTAACCTTACACCTTATTCATATTTAAGTGCATCAATGGTATTGGCAACTGCTGCTTTATACGAGCGGATGCTTACGGTAATCAATGTAATGACCATAGAAATAATCATGGCAAATACAAAAGGCCAGATATTCAAATCAATGCGATAAGTAAAAGTGGCAAGCCATTTGGCAACAAATAAATAAGCAAGTGGCCAGGCTACCAAATTGGCAAGAAAAACCATCAGCAAAAATGAGCCATTTAACATTTTAACCAATTCTAATGTAGAAGCACCCAAAACCTTTCTGATGGCAACTTCGCGGGTTCTTTGTGTAGCCACGAAAGAGATCAGTCCAAATAAGCCAATAAAGGAAATAAAAATGATCACCCCGGCAAATACCTTAAAGAGGGCTCCCATTATTTTTTCGGTTTGATAATATTCACTGATTTTATCATCCATAAAAGTAGATCCATAAACATATTCGGGCAGTACTGTGTTCCATGTTTTTTCTATGGCCCGCATAGCAGGTAAAATACTTTTACTGTCAAGCTTTACAGCTATAGTGGTGTACGATTCTTTATCACTGTTAATCACAATCGGAGAAATAGGCTCATGCAAACTCATGTTGTTAAAATCTTTAACAACACCGATGATATTGCCTGTTTTATCATTGATCCTGATGGATTTCCCAATCGCATCGTTATAATTAACTACATTGAGCTTTTTTAACATGGTTTCGTTTACTACAATATCTTTGAGTGTATCACTCTTAGATAAACCTTTACCAGCAATAATTTCTAAACCAAATGTTTTAAAGTAGTTTTCATCTCCTGTTTTGGTGTTGGCCTGAAAAGTTGATTTTACTGTTCGATTGTACCTGAAATTACTCTCGTTATTGAAATCAGAAGATGGTGCGGCACTGCAATAGCTGGTTGATAGTACCCCTGGAATTTTGTTGATCTGATCCTGCAAAGTATGGTATCGGGTAATTGTCATGCTATCAGACGGAACATCAACCAGAGCAACCGCTGTAGGAACAAAACCAAGGGGTTTCTCTCGCATATAACTCATTTGCCTTAATACAACCAAAGTGCCTATAATCAAAATAACAGTGATTGCAAATTGGACCACAACAAGAATCTTCCTCAAACTTAAACCTGCAGCATTCGCAGTAATTTTATTTTTAATGGCTAATGCAGGACTATAGCCAGACATGACCATTGCTGGATAAAAACCAGCTAAAAAGCTTACCAGCAACACCAAAACAACCATAAACACAAATATGATGGGGTGCTCAATAATACTAAATGAAATATGATCTTTAAACAAACTTTGCATGCCCGGCAAGGCTACTTCTGTTAAAACGCAACCTACCAGTAGCGAAATAACCGTTATTGTTAAAGTTTCTGTTAAAAACTGTACAATTAATTGCCTGCGCAAACTACCCATTACTTTACGTACACCAACTTCTTTCCCCCTGCTTACGGCCTGTGCAGTAGCAAGGTTGATAAAGTTGATACATGCAGTCAACAATAAAAAAGCACCAATTATGGCCAATCCATAAAGTTCTTTCTTCGGCATTACTTTGTTCGCAAAATTGCCCAGATCTGCATTATAGTGGATATCTCTTAGCTGTTGAAACCGATGGCTTTCTTTCGAAACATTATCTCTTTTATAGTATTTAGTAATAAACTGAGGGAGGCTTTTACTTGCATCCTCAATAGAAGTACCCTCTTTTAGTAATACATAACATTCAGAAGTAGAAGAAACTGTACCCCAATTAGTCGACTCTGGCCTTCCCTGATTTTGATAAGTTTTATAAGAGATGATTACTTTAAGTGGGAAAGAGCTGTTATCGGGTGTTCTTTCTAGAATACCGGTAACTTTAAGGTCTACTTTGTTCTGAAAATTAATGCTCTTCCCAACTGCTTTGTGCCAATCTCCGAAAAGTTTATCGGCCATCTCATCTGATAACACAACAGTATTAGGCTGACTTAGTGATTGGCGCGGATTTCCTTCAAGCCATTTAAAGCTTAAGATCTCAAAAAAATCTGGCTCTGCATAATGTACGCTTTCGGAGGTTTTAATTCTTTCTTTTCCGGATTCGTCTTTTACTTTAACAATTCCACCTCCGGCCTGAATAGCAGCAACTTTATCAAATTGCTGCTTAAAGTCATTTCGCATCGCTGCCGGAAGAGGTCGTGGTGTGCCTGCAGATTCGAAAAAATTATCGGGTGTTGTCCAGCCGGTTACTACACGGTATATACGGTCTTCGTTTTTAAAATTTTCATCAAAACTCAGCTGGTAACGGATAAAAATAAAAATGAGGATGCAGCTTGCCATTCCAATAGAAAGGCCCAGAATATTAATAAAAGTATAACCTTTATTTTTCCAAAGGTTTCGCCAGGCGATTTTCAAATTTAATTTAAACATATCAAATAATTAGTAAGATGAAATCTGCAAATGTTTATACCAATTTTATACCAAGACCAATCAAAACCATAAGTAACTCAATATCAATACAATACAAACAACAAAAAAGAAAAGGTGTTCGTTTATGAACAGTACCTGTACGTTACCGAACGAAGAATAACACTCAGCGTTTGGAGTTAGGCGATAAATTCGCGCTAATCGCCAAACGCCCTCAGGCAGGTCTTACTCATATTTAAGGGCATCAACAGGGTTTGCTTTTACGGCACTATTTGCCTGGATACTTACGGTTATAATGGTTAACAAAATGGTTAGGGCTGCACTGATTATAAACGGAAAAAGTGGCAGATCGATCCGATATGCAAAGGTTTCGAGCCACTTTTTGGTTAGTATGTACGCCAATGGCCAAGAAATAACATTGGCTATAAGCACCATAACAAAGAATGAACTATTAATGAGTTTAAAAATCTGTAAATGACTTGCACCAAGAATTTTCCTTACTGCAATTTCCTTCATTCTACCAGTGGTAATGTATTTTGCAAAGGCAAATAAACCCAGTATTGCAATAAAAATGGTGAGGATTGCAGCAGCAAAAAATACAGATTGTAATTGTTCTTGTTTTTTAAAGAGTTTACCATACATTTCATCCAGAAATTGGTAACGGAAATTATCTCCATCCAACTTGTTAATCTCTGGCCATTGCGATTTTAAGGTACTCAGCACTTCAGACATCCTGCTTTCTTCTATTTTTAGCATAATTTCTGTTTTAGGGTTTCCGCAGGGATCATTTATTGCGTAAATGGTAGGCTGTACTGCTTTCTCAAATCCAAGTGCTTTGAAATCTTTTATCACGCCTACAATCTTATATTCTTTATTCTGGCAGCCTTTTATGGTTTTACCTACAGGGTTGGTTAATCCATACTTTGCTACTGCAGCTTCATTAAGTATAGCAGAATTTGCCGTATCGGTTTTAAATTCTCTGGAAAATGTTCTGCCTTCTTTAAGCTTAATATCTAACGTTTCGAAATAATCAAAATCTACATCAGTAAAACTTAAAGTTTGTTCCTTTCCATCTACCGTATATTTATTTTTTCCACCATCAGAACCATCTGGCAATGCATTGGCAACAGTAACCGATTTCACCCCCGGAATCTTGGCCATTTTATCTCTTATAGGATCGAATTTGCTTGGCGAGACGAAATAGGCGAGGTTTTTAATGTACACCACTTGTTCGGGTTTGAAACCAATATCCTGGGTACGCATGTATTTTAGTTGAGAACTGATGATGAGCAGGCCTATAATAAAAACCACCGCTACGCTAAACTGAACCACCAATAAGCTGTTGCGCAACCAATAGCTCTGTTTGCTGGTTTGAAAATTACCTTTTAAAACAAGTGCAGGTTTAAATCCGGATAGTACCATGGCAGGATAAATACCAGCTATCAGCGTAATAAAAATTAATATAAGTGGCAATTGCCAGAATAAAGCACTATTGGCTACCCAAATGGATAAATTGACCACGAACAGGTTATTAAATTTTGGCAAGATGATTTCGGCCATAATCAGTCCTAATATCGTCGCTGCTAAACACTGGATCAATATTTCTGTTAAAAACTGAAAAGCAAGCTGAAAGCGATAAGCACCCATCACTTTTTTAACGCCTACCTCTTTTGCCCGTTTAGTTGCCTGCGCTATACTTAGATTGGTAAAGTTGATACAGGCGATTACCAAGATCAGGATTCCTAAAACAGACAAAGCTATGAGTACTTTATAATTGGCATCGGTACCGGCCTTTGGTTTAAGGTGTTGGTTTTTTAGAGGATCGAGAAAGGCTTTTGTTGCTTTAAAAGTCTCATTATTGGGATCTTCTCCATCTTTAAGCAATTCCTTTTTATAAAGGGCATTAATTTTAGCTTCAAGTGCCTGAATATCTGTGCCTGGTTTTACCTGGATATAAGTCTTGTAGTTGTTGTATCCATAGTTTTCGCCTATCCCAACTTCTTTCATCAATGAAATGGCATCGAAAGTAATATTAGAGTGGGGATCGGCAAAAATACTTCCGCTCAACTTACCTGTCATATTAGCCGATTTACTCCCAAGCCAAATCGTTTCAGGCTGGCCGTTTTTATTATGAGGGAAAAGCGTTTTATAATTTTCGTTACTGAGGTAAAACAGATTTTCGGTTGTACTTTCCGGCTTAGTTAAACCGACATTGGGTTTAATGTTAAACATTTTTGCCGCAGCATAATCAAGATAGAGGCATTTACTTAAAAAAACAACACCGTGATCGCTGCTAACCGGAAATTCAAAAAAACTCATTTTCATGGTACCAACTGCAACTACTTCTGGCATTTCTGCTTTAATAGCTTTACCTAATGGTGGCGGAGTATTATTGGTCTTAAAATCAGGCAACTGTCTTCCTACTACGTAAATTTCGTTGTAGTTTGGATTTTCCTTGTCAAAACCTGTTTCGTAGGTAAAATACATGGTTACCAAAATAAAAGCAGCCAAGGCAATAGCTAAGCCACCAATATTAATGGATGTAATTACCTTGTTTCTCCAAAGGTTGCGTAATGCAATTTTTAAGTTTAATCTGAACATAGCTTTAAGGTTGAGGGTTGAAAGGCTAGAAGGTTGATGGGCTAGGCATTTAAACCTTCAGCCTTATCACCTTCTAGCTTCCCACCCTTATTCATATTTAAGTGCATCAACAGCGTTTGCTTTGGCCACTTTAAAGGTTTGCAGGCTTACTGTTAAAATGGCAATAATTACCGAGGTTAAAAGGGCAAGCAAAAAAGGCCATGGATTAATGGTAATCTTATAATCATATTTCTCCAGCCATTTGGCAACAAGAATATAAGCTACCGGGATAGCGATTACATTGGATATGATCACCAGTTTCATAAAATCCTTGTTCAAAAGGACCAGGATATCAGAAAGATTAGCGCCCAATACTTTACGGATACTGATTTCTTTGCTGCGCTGTTCAGCGGTATATAGCGCTAAACCCAATAAACCTAAGCAGGAAATAAAAATGGCAAATCCTCCAAAAATATTGGAAAGTACACTGAGCAACTTTTCGCTTTTAAGTTTTTCGGCCATGCCCTGGCTAACGAGTTTCACTTCAATTGGATAAGCAGGATTTAAACGTTGGCTTACCGATTTTATCGCTTCGATTGAATTAGTAAGCGATTGCTTAGGATTGAGTTTAAGCAGCAAAACCCGACTCGTTTTAACATTGTAATAATAAACTGTTGGCTGTATTTTCGAAGCGAGCGATTCGTTAGAATAATCTTGCACCACGCCTACCACTTTAAGTGGCGGATTATCGCCCCAATGGATAACAGTACCCACAGGATTTTTTAACCCCATTATTTTAACAGCGGTTTGGTTGAGGAGCAGAGATGTAGCTGTATCTGCTGAAAATTTAGGATCAAAATCTCTGCCTGCAAGAATCTTTACACCAGTTGTTTTGGCAAAATCGAAACCTGTACTTCTATAATTAATAATTGAGACATCATTTTTGGGCTTGCCTGGCCATTGAATATCACTGGTAATTGAACCTCCATCTGTAAACGAGCCAGCATATTCTGTTGCAGCAATTGTAGCACCTGTCCGCTGCAATTCATTTTTAAAAGTCTGCAATTTCTGTGGCTTTGTCCACTCTCCTTCTAAATCGATCTGTGCCAGCGCAGTTTGATCAAAGCCTAAGGGTTTATTTTTAAGGTACTGAATTTGGCTGTAAATTACAATTGCCGAAATAATCATGCAGATAGAAAGGCTAAACTGCACTACTACCAGCATTTTGCGGATAGATAGTGAGCCCGTTGAACCTTTAAAGCCTTTTAATACCTTTACGGGTATAAATGACGAAAGGTAAAATGCAGGATAACTACCAGCAAGTAAACCAGTTACCAGTACCATGACAAGTAATAAGCTCCAAAATTGATAAGCATTGTAATTAATTTTGATCGAGATATCGAGTAGGTTGTTAAAGTAAGGTAACGAGACTTCGAGCAGTGTAAAGGCAATTAACATTGCTAAAAAAGACAATAGTATTGACTCTACCATAAACTGTCCCATTATTGTATTTCTGGTAGAACCTAAAGCCTTTCTAACCCCTACCTCACGGGCACGTTTCTCCGACTTAGCAGTTGAAAGATTCATGTAATTGATGCAGGCGATAAATAATACACAGATGGCCAGAAAAACAAATAATCGCAACTGATCAATTTTACCCCCCACCGATTTTCCATTGTCGAAGTCATCGTATAAATGAAATTTGCTTAAAGGAAAAAGAAAAGGTTCGTATGTCATTTCTTTTAAATCGGGTTCCTTGTTTACGATGAAGTGTTTTAGTGCTGCGTTTGTTGCATCTAAAGAAGCATTATCTTTAAGCTGAAACAAGGTTAAACAGGTAATTGCGCCCCATCCATTTTCTTTTTCTGAAGGATTTTCCTGCTCAAAAAAAGCCCAGGGTTGCAAAACATCAAACTGCATGCTTTGATTTTTTGGTAGATCTTGTATTACAGCACTAACTTTTAAGTTTACCCTGTTATCGTATTTTATACTTTGTCCGATTGGATTCTGATCGCCAAATAACTTCTTTGCTGTCGATTCGCTTATCAATACATTATTAGGCTCGGATAAAGCAGTAACCGGATCGCCATAGATAAATTTCTGTTCAAGGATTTTTAAAAAATCAGGATCTACATTAAATCCTATTAATTTAAAATTATTCCGGTTATGGCTGTATAATTTTTGACCATTGTTCATCGAAATACGGGCTGCACTTTTAATGCCTGGCAACTCTGAAACTCCAGCTTTTGCCAGTTTATTCGGAACGGCCATTGTAGTAGCCAGCTTGCCGTTAAACTTTAAATTTAATGCGGCAAAATATACTTTATCGGCATTTTTATATTGCTTATCGAAACTCCATTCGTAGTTAACGTACAAAAGTAACATTAAACAACAGGCCATTCCGATGGCTAAGCCACCAACATTAATTAATGTAAAGCCTTTGTTTTTCCAAAGGTTACGTAGTGCTATTTTAAAGTTTAATCTGAACATAGGTTTAAGGTGTAGGGTTTAAGGTGTAGGGTCTAAGGTCTGAGCGCTTTAACCTTACGCCCTCAACCTTCTAACCTTTCACCTTATTCGTATTTAAGTGCATCAACAGGATTGGCGTTTGCAGTTTTATAAGCCTGAAAACTTACAGTGATTAATGCCATTAGCAAAGTCCCAAATCCTGCTATCGGCATAATCCACCATGATATTTCGGTATGGAATTCGAACTTCATCAGCCATTTATTCATCATGAAATAACTCAAAGGAATAGCGATAACGATAGCAACAACTATCATCTTCACAAAAGAGAGCGACAGTAATTGCATCAAATTAAATAATGAGGCACCTAATACTTTGCGTACACCAAATTCTTTTGTTCTCTGCTCTGCACTATAGGCCACCAGACCAAAGAGTCCCAAACAGGAAACGAATATGGCCAGTCCGCCAAAAAGATTTGAAAGGATGCCTAAAGTTTTCTCCTTTTGGAACAAATCACTGTATACGTTATCTAAAAATGAGATTTCAACCGGATAAGCAGGATTAATATCTTTGGTAATTCGGGTAATTGTTTCAATATTTTGCTGAATGGCATTCGAAGTATTTAGCCTCATCGTGATATAACTTGTATACTTATCGTTAAAATAAAGTATCATTGGGTTATTCGATTTATAAGGCGAATCCCATACATAATCATCAAAAACCCCAATAATCACCCTTTTATCACCAAAAATGGTAAGAATTTGCCCTACTGGTTTTTTTAGGTTCATTACTTTTGCGGTTGCAGAACTAATGAGAACGGCTGCAGAATCAGATGCAAATTTTTTAGAAAAATCCCTTCCTTCCAATAATTTTACACCGTTAGTTTTTATGAAATCATAGCTGGCTTCAACCTTGTTAAACAGGTTATCATTATTCTCCTGAACCATTCCAGGCCAGCGAACATCGGTAAAATTTGAACCGTGGTGTGATAATTTTGTTGAAGATTTATTTAAACTTGTTACCGCACCAGATTGCAGTAATTTTTGCTTGTAAACCTCAAATTGATTTTTTAGCTGCCCATCCTGAGGAGTCTCAATTAATGCTTTGGTATCTATGCCCAGTGGTCTGTTTTTAATGTATTGAATTTGACGATAAATAACCAGCGTTGAAATAATCAGAATGATAGCAAAACAAAACTGGCTTACAACAAGGACTTGCCTTAAGCTTACAGATACCAAACCTTTCGATTTTATTTTCCTTTTTAAAGTTTGGATCGGGTTAAAAGCAGATAAATAAAATGCGGGATAACTTCCGGCGATTAAACCTGTAGCGATAACTATTCCCAATATGCCAATCCAACTGGTTAAATTAAAATAAGATATGCCGAGATTGATATTTAAAAGGCCATTAAATGCAGGCAAACAGATTTCGAGCAGCGCAATTGCGACCACAACCGCAATTAAGGTAAGCACCATTGATTCTGTTAAAAATTGAAGAATTAATGAAATCCGATTTGCACCAATTGTCTTTTTAATACCGACTTCTTTCGCCCGTCTTTCTGATTTGGCCGTAGCCATGTTCATAAAATTGATACAAGCAATGAGTAAAATACCAAAAGCAAGACCAGTAAAAAGCCATATTTGTTCAATGTCGCCGCCTACACTTTTTCCATTTTCAAATTTACCAAATAAGTGCAGTTTAGCATATTGGAATGCTACGAAAGGTTGGTCGGTTTGCTTATTATTTGCTTTAACAGCCTCGTCAATTTTCCTGTTCACAACGTCAATGTCTGCATTAGGATTAAGAGAAAACATCGTTACAAAACTGTAATTACCCCATCCCAAATTCTTCGCGCTCTCATCAACCATTTCATAAAAGGCCCAAGGCATTAAAAAGTCAAATTTAAGTGAGCTATTTTGAGGTATGTCTTTTATTACACCGGTTACCGTCAAATTTTCACTATCCTGATAACGGACAGATTTGTTTAATACATTTGTTGTACCGAAAAGAATTTTCGCCATTGTCTCAGTAAGAATTACAGATTTCGGGTTTTTCATTGCGGTTTTAGCATTACCCGCAATAAATTCATAATTAAACAGCTTTAAAATATCCGGTTCAGCGAATTTCCCGTCTTTCTTAAATCCATTTTCTCCATTTGCAATTAAACTTTTTTTGATGTAGTTCATCCTTGCAAGGTTTTTAATTTCGGGAATGCGTTCCTTCAATAATGGTCCGAGCGCTGTTGTTGTTCCTTCAAATGTCTTCGACACACCGCCATTTCCATCAGGAATATTAGTCATAACCGTATACAGATTTTCTGAGTTTCTGTAGTGCTTATCAAAGTTCCATTCGTAGGTAACATACAGGAGCAGCATTAAGCAGGCAGCCAAACCAATGGCCAGGCCAATTACATTAATAAAAGAGCTAACCTTGTTTCGCCAAAGGTTACGCAGTGCAATTTTTAAGTTAAGTCTAAACATAAGGTGTAGGGTTTAGCGCACAGCGTTTGGCGTTTGGCGAGGATTTATCGCTTAACGCCAAACGCTATTCGCAAGTCTTATTCATATTTTAATGCATCAACAGGGTTTGCTTTCGCCACTTTAACCGATTGAATACTCACAGTGAGTATAGCAATGATCAGCGAAAGGCTAATTGCGGCTATAAATGGTAAGGCAGAAACCGAAATGCGGTATTCGTATCCCGAGAGCCATTTATTGATAATAATATAGGCCAAGGGAAATGCAATCACATTGGATATTGCAACCAGTTTGACAAAATCTTTGTTCAATAAAGTAAGGATGTTGGCTGTACTGGCGCCCAAAACCTTGCGGATACTGATTTCTTTTTTACGCTGCTCGGCCATAAATAAAGCTAAACCAAGTAAACCCAGGCAGGAGATAAAAATGGCAAAACCACCGAACCAGTTTGAAAGTGTGCCCAAAAGTTTTTCGTTCCAGAATTTTTTTTCAAAGTTATCTTCTACAAATCTGATTGTCGCAGGGTATGCAGGATTTAATCTCTTCGATGTTTCATTGATCTTGTTAACAGATGAGGTGATGTTATTTTTATCGTTCAATCGCATAACAATGGTAGTAACATAATTAGCGTTTCGTGCAATAAGCAATGGTTTTGCTTTTTGGTATGGAGATTCCATCACATAATCTTTTACCACGCCGATGATCTTTATAGGCTGCCCCCATTCAATCATTTTACCTACCGGATTTTTCATACCCATCACTTTAACCATTGCCTCGTTAACCAGAACATTAGCGGTATCTACAAAATCTTTAGAAAAATCGCGCCCCTGCAAAATTTCCATCCCGGTAGTTTTGGTGAGATCGAGGTTAGTGAACCTAAAATTGACCAGAATTTTATCTTTTTCGTTTTTGCCCGGCCACTTAATTCCATATGTATTGTTTCCACCACCGGTTAAAGATGTGCTGTATTCGGTAAAACCTGTTATAGCACCTGATTTGAGCAGTTCATCTTTTAATATTTCACGCTTTTCTTTTTTAGAAAATTCGCCTTCGGTAGAAATCTGCACAAGATTGGCTTTATTGTAACCAATAGGTTTATTTTTGATGTAATTTAACTGCTGATAAATAACTGCTGTACAAACAATTAAACAGGCAGCAAAAACAAATTGAAAAACAACTAGAAATTTACGGATGGATAAAGATGAACCGCCTGAAAGTTTAAAGCCTTTGAGCACTTTAACCGGATCAAAAGAGGAAAGGTAAAAAGCAGGATAACTTCCGGCTATAAAGGCCGTTAACAAGGTTAATCCTAAAAATACCGACCAGAATTTATAGTCGTTATAATTTATTCCCAAAGTGATACCCAATAGGTTATTAAAGTAGGGTAAGCTTACTTCGATCAGAACAAAAGCTACCAACATACTCAATGCGGTTAATAAAACAGATTCGAACATGAACTGACCAACCAGGTTATTTCTAGATGAACCAATGGCTTTACGCACACCAACCTCTCGCGCCCTCTTTTCTGATTTGGCTGTAGAAAGATTCATAAAATTGACGCAGGCGATTAAAAGAATACAAAAAGCAAGTAAGAAAAATATCTTTAACTGATCTATTTTTCCGCCCACATTCTGCCCATTCGCAAATTTATCGTACAAATGCCACTTCGAAAGCGGATGCATAAAAGGCTCTCCGTTTGCATCTTTCTCATGCGCTTTAATCATACCCTTTAACTGGTTATTGGCCTGATTAAAAAATGAATTATCCTGAAGTTGTGCGAACATCATGCAATAGTTATTGCCCCACCCACTGTTTTTTGTCCATGGGTTTAACTTTTCATATAACTTCCACGACATGATATAATCCAGTTCCAAAGTCGAATTTTTGGGACGATCTGCTATAACCCCTTCTACTTTCAGATTTTCTTTATTATCCAGTTTAACCACTTTATTAAGCGGATCTTCGTTACCGAAAAGATTTTTAGCCAGTGTTTCTGTTAAAATTATGCCATCTACACTGTTCAGAAATGTATTGGGATTTCCCTTTAAAACTTTATAATCGAACATTTTAAGGAAATCGGGATCGCCATAAGTAGCGTTCATTTTAAAATTGTTCTGGTTATAAGAAACAAGCATGGGTTCTGGGTAAGATAAACGGCTTACCTTGGCTATACCCGGAACTTTCTCTTTTATTTCATCTTTCAACTGCCCAGGAAAAGCCATAAAACTAAATGTCTCCGAAGCTGTTTTCTGGTTGTTATAAAGTACATAAGTTCTATCATAATCGGTAAATTGTTTATCGTAACCGTACTCGTAAGCAACATAGAGCAATAAAACCATACAACTGGCCAAGCCAATGGCCAATCCACCCAAATTAATCAGGGTAAATCCTTTATTTCTCCAAAGGTTTCGCAAAGCGATTTTTAAGTTTAATTTGAACATAAGGTGTAGGGTTTAGCGCACAGCGTTTGGTGTTTGGCGAGGATTTATCGCTTAACGCCAAACGCTACCCGCAGGTTTTATTCATATTTTAATGCATCAATAGGGTTTGCCTTCGCTACTTTAACCGATTGAATACTTACAGTGAGTATGGCAATGATTACCGAAAGACTAATTGCAGCTATAAATGGCAATGCAGATATAGAGACGCGATACTCGAAAGATGAAAGCCATTTATTTACAATGATATATGCTAATGGGAATGCAATAAGATTGGCAATGGCCACCAATTTTATAAAATCTTTATTTAGCAACACGAGGATATTGCTAGTGCTGGCACCTAAAACCTTACGGATACTGATTTCCTTTTTGCGTTGCTCTGCCATAAAAAGCGCCAGGCCTAATAATCCTAAACAGGAAATGAAAATTGCGAAACCACCAAACCAGTTTGAGAGTGAACCTAAAAGTTTTTCATTTTTAAATTTCACTTCAAAAGATTCGTTCACAAATTTACGGTTAACAGGATAGTTGGGTTCCATTTGCTTTACTATATCATCAATTTTGGCTAGTGATGAACTGATGTTTTGATTTGGATTTAGCCGTACAATGATAACTCTTGCGTCGTCTCTTTGATTTACTCTAAAAATCATTGGGGCCACTCTTTGATAAGCACTTTCCACTACAAAGTCTTTTACTATCCCAACTGTAGTTAGCTTTTTATCCCAGAAAGTAATAACCTTACCGATCGGATTCTTTAATCCCATCATTTTTACCGCCGCTTCATTTAACAATACACTACTTGTATCATTAGGAAATTTCGCAGAAAACTCTCTACCACTAACCATCTTGGTTCCAATAGTTTCAACAAAATCATATCCTATTGTTCTATGGTTAAAAGAGATAGCCTCGTTTGGGTTTTTGCCTTCCCAACTTACACCCGTAGTATTATCTCCACCTTCGGTAAAATCTGTACTAAAAAAAGTAACATTGCTTGCAGCGCCTGATTCTAATAGTTGTGTTTTAAGCAGTTCTAATTTAACAACATCATTCATTTTACCGGCTGCCGCTATTTGAATTAAATTGGATTGATCGTAACCAATAGGCTTATTTTTAACATAATTAAGTTGCTGATAAATTACTGCTGTACAAATAATTAAACTTGCCGCAAAAACGAATTGACCAACCACTAATACTTTCCTTACCGAAGCGGATGAATCTGCTTTAAGTGTAAAACCCTTTAAAACTTTGATAGGCTCAAAAGAAGATAGATACAGCGCGGGATAGCTGCCCGCAATAAATCCGGTTAAAATCATTAAACCAAATAATGTTAACCAAAATTGGCCATTATAATAATCGATTGTTAATTTAATATCTAACAGACTATTAAAATATGGCAAACTCACCTCAATTAAGATAAAAGCTAAAACTGTGGCGATAAATGTGATGAGCAGCGATTCTAAAAAAAACTGATTAATTAACGATTTACGTGTTGATCCAATTGCTTTTCGAACGCCAACTTCTTTTGCCCTACGCTCTGAGCGCGCTGTAGATAAATTCATAAAATTTACACAGGCAATTAACAAGATACAAAAGGCCAGCAATAAAAATATTTTAAGTTGATCTATTTTACCTCCTACCGATTTACCGTTTACAAAATCATCATATAAGTGCCATTTGGTTAAAGGATGTAATAAAGCCACTGCCAAATTATCTTTTTGATTTCGCTTGTAAATACCATTCATCAAATCATTTGCAGCAGTAAAAGAGTTATTATCCTTTAACTGGACAAGCGTTAAACACATATTATTCCCCCAATTGCCTTCCTTCACCCAGTTTTCTCGTTTTTCGAACAATGCCCAGGGCATGATGCACTCAAAAGTTAAACTACTATTTGCTGGTGCATCTTCTATTACGGCTTCAACCTTTAATGCTTCCTGATTTTCCAGCTTTACCATTTTATTAATAGGATCTTCATTTCCAAATAATTTAGTTGCAAAAGATTTGGTGAGGATGATGGTATTTACATCTTTTAAAGCCTGTGCTGAATTACCTTCAAGAAATTTATAATCCAATATTTTAATAAAATTTTGGTCGGCAAATATTGCACTGCTATTTATTTTATTATCGCCAACGGTAATTAATTGCTTCCTTGGATAAGTAGTATGAGAAGCATATTTAACGCCAGGGATTTTTTCTTGCACTTCTTTAGCCATCACATTTGGTGTCCACGCCCAGCTAAAAGTTTTACCACTTGCCTCCATGTTTTGATAAACTACATAAGTTTTATCGTGATTGGAGAATTGTTTATCGTAACTCCACTCGTAAGCAACATAAAGTAACAAAACCATACAACTGGCTAAGCCAATGGCTAAACCCCCAATGTTGATCAAAGAGAATCCCTTGTTTTTCCAGAGGTTTCGCAAAGCGATTTTTAAATTTAATTTGAACATGTTTTTATTGTTTGGCGATAGGTGCTTGGGGTGTGGCGGTCAAAATACCTATCTGGTGGTTTTTACTATTTCGTCTTCCCGAATCTTCCTATCCAGGAAGATTTTTGGGCAGACTTATTATTAACTAAACTAAAATTTTTTTGAGGTTGAAGGTAGGAAGGTAGAGGGTTAAAGGTTGACATAATTCTACCTTAAAACCTTCAGCCTTCTTCCCTTATATCAGTTCTTCGTTTCTGCTTTTATTGATCTTTTCAGAAATCACATGACCATCTTTCAGGTTGATGATTCTGTTCGAAAAACTGGCATCATGACTGGAGTGCGTAACCATTACAATGGTAGTTCCAGTTTCATTCAGTTCGCAAAGTAGCTCCATTACTTCATTACCATGAGAACTATCCAAATTTCCGGTAGGCTCATCGGCCAAAACCAACTTCGGCTTGGTAACCAAAGCCCTTGCTACGGCCACACGCTGCTGCTGTCCACCTGATAACTGTTGTGGAAAGTGACCGCTACGGTTTACAATATTCATTCTCTCGATAATTTCATTTACCAGTTTCTTGCGTTCAACAGCAGGAATTTTATTATAAATTAGTGGTAGTTCGATGTTTTCGAAAACAGTTAATTCATCAATCAAATTGAAATTCTGGAAAACAAACCCCATATTCCGTTTACGGAAATTAGAACGTTCTCTATCGTTAAGCGTTAAAAGCTCGGTATCGATAAACTTATAACTTCCACTTTCGGGCTTATCCAATAAACCCATTACATTTAATAGAGTAGATTTCCCACAGCCGGATGGCCCCATGATGGAAACAAATTCTCCTGCTGCAACATGGAGGTTAATACCATTCAGCGCAGTGGTTTCTACCTCTTCAGTTTTGTAAACTTTTTCCAGATTTTCTATTTTAATCATAATTCTAGTTGTTCTAGTATCAAGTATTCAGTATCAGGTATCAAGACCTGAGTGTTTATTTTATTTCTAAATTGCTTAGTCTTTTTTCAAAAAACTCCAAACTCCAAACTCCAAACTCCAAACTCCAAACTTATTTATTAATCTCCACCTGATCGTACTGGTTAAACTGATCGTAAGATGAAGTAATTACTTCGTCGCCTTTCTGTAAACCATCCAATATTTCATAGTACAGGTAATTTTTCCGCCCGATTTTAACGTTTTTCTTGGTGGCTTTACCATTGTTTACTACAAATACCCAAGAGCCGCCTGTACTCTGGAAAAACTGTCCCTGGGCAAGAAGCAGCGATTTGCTATTGTCAGATAAGGTTAATTTTGTTTGTAACGATAATCCGCGACGTAAACCTTCAGGTGCTGCGCCCTTAAAAACCATTTCCACCTGAAACTGACCTGCAGTAACTTCAGGAATTACTTTACTCACGGTTAAGTTATAAGTTTTACCATTAAACTCACAGTTAGCGGTTTGTCCTTCTTTTACCCGATTGATATAATATTCATCAACTCCTGCCTGAAGTTTATAACCCTGCAACACGTCAATCTTTCCAATCATTTCGTTAGAGTTATAAGATTTTCCAATAACCGGATCGTAAGAAGATAATTTACCAGATACAGGTGCTTTAATGGTCATATTTTCGATGTTTTTACGGATCATCTCTAAACTTTCGTTCATTTGCCCCATCGATTGATCAATTTGAGCCAACTGCATCCTACGGCTTTGGTTTTCTTGTTTAATCGCCTGACGCACAATTTTCAGTTTACCCTGGTAATACTCGTAATCCTGGTTCGATTTATTAAATTCCTGAAGGGTGATTACTTTTTTAGAAAACAGTGAGCTATCTAATCTATACTGACGGGTTGCTGTTCTTAAGCTATTTTCTACGTCTAAAACATCCTGATTTAAAACCCTTTGATTCTGTTCTAAATCCAATCGCGATTTCCGCAACTGGTTAATCTGCTCGGTAGCTGCTGTTTGACTTGAAGTATAACTCAACATGGCATTCGAGTTAGAGATTCTTAGTAGTGGGGTTCCTTTAACTACCGAAGCACCATTTTCGGTAAAAATTTCGGCAACTGTTCCACCTTCCGATGAACTTACAATTACCGAAGTTAACGGAACTACACTGGCATTTAATAACACTACATCTTCAAAATCTCCATATTCTACTTTACTGATGGTTAATTTATCGGCATCTGCACTGTAAACTTTTTTGAGGGATAAAGTATAGCCATAAATTACAACTGCCATAAAAGCAATTGCTCCGCCTATAATTAACAGGGTTTTAGTGCTAAATCTTTTTTTCTCTATTTTCTTATCCATTGTGTTCGGTTGTACTGTTTGGAATCACTAATAACCAAGCTTGTGCCAAAAGCCACAAACACAATTAAAGAACTAATAATCAGTAATTTAAAAGTTTTTACTATTTTCATATGTTCGTTATCGGACAGTTCGTGTGCGGGAGCGGACAGTTTTATTACTTTAGCACATCAAATTTAAATTTATGCTAGACGCCACAGTTTTAATTATCGATGATGATGACGATATCCTGCTCAGTGCCCGTTTGTTTCTAAAGCAGCAGGTAAAGCAGGTAATTACCTGTAAATCGCCTAAAGAGATCAATGTTTTATTGAGCAAAAATGAAATTGATATCATTCTGCTTGATATGAATTACCAAAAAGGCGCAAGTGATGGCCGCGAAGGTCTTTATTGGCTAGAACATATTTTATCAATTGATAAAGATTATGTAGTCATATTAATGACTGCTTTTGGCAATGTTGAACTGGCAGTAAAGGCGATTAAAAAAGGAGCTACCGATTTTATTCTTAAACCCTGGGAAAATGAGAAGCTGTTTGCCACCATTTCTTCGGCGTCGAAACTCCGCGAATCGACCAAAAAAGTAAAAAAACTGGAAAAAATACATTCGTCGCTCCAAAAAGACCTTACCCGTGGTTTCGAGAATATTGTTGGACAGGCAGATGAAATAAAGCAATTACAGAATACGCTCTTAAAAGTAGCACCTACCGATGCCAATGTGCTTATCCTAGGCGAAAACGGAACGGGAAAACAAGTTTTTGCTTATGAAATCCATGGTAATTCGCAAAGGAAAAACCAGGTGTTTATGCATGTTGATTTAGGCTCGTTAAACGAAAATTTATTTGAAAGCGAATTATTCGGGTATGCTAAAGGTGCTTTTACCGATGCCAAAGAAGATAAACCCGGTCGTTTTGAACTGGCCGATGGAGGAACGATCTTCTTAGACGAGATTGGAAATTTAACATTGCCGCTTCAGGCAAAACTCTTAAGCGTTTTGCAAAACCGTACGGTTACCCGTTTAGGTGAAAGTAAAGAACGGAAGGTAAATGTCCGTTTAATAACGGCCACCAATATGCCCTTGAATGAAATGGTAGCTAAAAATACATTTAGGCAGGATTTACTTTTCCGCATTAATACTGTTGAGCTTTTATTACCGGCCTTACGTAAACGCGGAACAGATATTCTGCTTTTGGCCAATCATTTTATGCAGGTTTTTAGCTCAAAATACCATAAAGACATAAGAAAACTAAGTAATAAGGCCCAAGAAGCACTTTTACAATATAAGTGGCCGGGCAATGTACGCGAGTTACAGCACGTTTTAGAAAGAGCCGTTATTATGAGCGATGGTGCCGATATTGCAGAAGAAGATTTGCAATTAAGTCCGCAGCGCTACGCACAGAACAACGCCATACCAGATGAAATGGCACTTGAGGATATGGAAAAAATGATGGTGCAGAAAGCAATTGACAAACACAAAGGAAATATATCAAAAGCCGCAGCAGAACTCGGTTTAACACGGGCTGCACTGTATAGAAGAATCGAAAAATTTGGAATCTGAGAGAGGTAGAAGGCAGGAAGGCTGAGGGCGAAAGGTTTAAAATTTCCGCATTCACCTTAAACCCTCCACCTTTTAACCCTTTACCTTCAACCCTAAAACATGTTTTATCAACGTTTTACTTTCCGTTTAATATTTCGCCTGTTGATTATCAATCTGCTGGGCTATCTCCTATTTTACCTGATTAAAAATACCCAGCTTTGGTTTACTATCATTGGCGTAGCCTTAATTTTATTGGGTACGATTATTTCCCTTTATTACTATATCAATCAGATCCGATCAGATATCAACCGTTTCATTTTAGCCGTTAAAACGAGAGATCATACCTTAAACTTTAAAAACAAAGTAACGAAAGGCAGTTTCCCTGAGTTATACGAATCCTTTAGCGATATTTTACAGGTTCATAAACAGATCAGGTTGGAACAGGAAGCGATGTTTCAGCTGATTAAAACCATTCTGGAGCAGGTTCCCGTTGGTGTAATCGTGGTAAATAATACCAACCCGGAAGAGAATGAAGAGGTTGCATTTTTTAATCAGGCCGCTTCAAATCTTTTAGGCATTCCGGCGTATAAGTATTGGCACAGGGTAAAGCAACACCTCCCTACCTTTGCAGCAGAAATAGAGCAGATCTTATCGGGTGGAAAAAGGTTCCTGGAATTGAAAATCCAGGATAAACTGATTCAATTATCAACCGAAGTTATTCCGTTAAATCTTTACGGAAACAATTATACCATTATCAGTTTCCAAAACATTAAAGATGAGATTGAGCAAAAAGAAACGGAAGCATGGAATAGATTAATTGGTGTAATCTCACACGAGATCTTAAACTCAATTACTCCCATAAGTTCATTATCGGATACGATCAACAGGATGGTAACCGATAAAGAGAACCTTACAGAAGATGAAATGGAGGACCTGAAAACGGCATTACAAACTATACAAAGAAGATCTTCTGGCCTCTTAGATTTTGTAAAGGATTATCGCCTAATTGCCGAGCTGCCTACACCAAACCTCGAATCGCATACCATTGGTGAAATACTGAAACACATTAAGGTATTGATGCAACCGTTTGCCAAAGTAAAAAATGTCGTATTGGATGTAGAACAAACCTCATCAAAAATCACCATTCAGCTCGACCTAAAATTAGTTGAACAAGTACTGATCAACCTCATTACCAATAGTATTTATGCTGTAGAGGACAGAGAACACCCACACATCAACGTAAATTACCGTTTAGAAAACACTAAGCTATATATTGATGTTACCGATAACGGAAAAGGCATCGATGCCAGTGATCTTGAAAAGATTTTTGTTCCATTTTACACTACCCGGAAAAATGGATCAGGAATAGGATTAACCATTAGCCGCAACATTATGAAAATGCATAGAGGCAGCATAGAAGTTGTTTCAATACCAGATAATGGCACTACTTTTTCTTTAGTATTTAATTACGTTTAATCATGTGAATGTTTTTTTGACCTAAAAAATCAAACAAAACCAGTTTTGATATGCTTTTAATGATGTGGATACATCAAATACAAGCATGAAGACAGTTATAATATCGAACAGACTACCCGTTAAAATCATCGAAGAAAACAACGAATACACCCTTATTCCAAGTGAGGGCGGCCTTGCCACTGGATTAGGAGACGTTTATAAATCGGGCAATTCCATTTGGATCGGCTGGCCCGGCATTGAAGTACCGGAAGAACGTCAGGAAGAAGTAACTCAAAAACTTGCCGCATTAAACCTTTATCCGGTTTACCTTACTCAAAACGAAATCAATTTATATTACGAAGGCTTTTCAAACGAAATATTATGGCCGGTATTTCATTACCTTGTTACCTACGCCCATTACGAACAAAGTTATTGGGATTGCTATCAATCCGTTAATGAGAAATTTGCAAAAAGTGCCATGCAGGTATTGGGCAGAAAGGATAAAATCTGGATCCAAGATTACCAGTTACTCCTTCTTCCAGGTATTTTAAGGGAAAAACTCCCAAATGCTACGATTGGTTTTTTCCAGCATATTCCTTTTCCATCATACGAAATATTCCGTTTAATCCCTTGGCGCGAAGAACTATTGAACGGCTTAATTGGTGCCGATCTAATCGGTTTCCATACTTTTGATGACGTTCGTCATTTTATTAGTACGGCAACACGTTTGCTCCCTGTAAACTCATCATCAAACATACTCAGCAGTAACGAAAGACAAATTGTTGTGGAAGCTTTTCCAATGGGAATTGATTTCGATAAATTTTCAGGTTTACCAGCAACTGAACGAGTGCAACAAGAGATCGACTATTTCAGGACAGGTAAAGAAGATATGAAAGTAATCTTGTCCATCGACCGGCTCGATTACAGCAAAGGCATATTAGAAAGATTAAAGGCTTTAGAATTATTGCTTCAGCTCCACCCAGAGTACATTGGCAAAATCGAGCTTTTTATGATTGTTGTGCCCTCCAGGGATACGGTACCAAAATATAGCGAACTCAGAGATCAGATTGATCAGTTTGTTGGAAATTTAAATGCGAGGTACCGCTCAATGAACTGGATTCCGGTAAATTATTTTTACCGCTCCTTCCCTATTGAAGTGCTATCGGCCCTTTATTCTACAGCAGATATCTGTTTGGTTACGCCTATGCGGGATGGAATGAATTTGGTAAGTAAAGAATATGTGGCCAGCAGGAATAATAATGATGGCGTATTGATTTTAAGTGAAATGGCGGGAGCTTCCAAAGAATTAACTGATGCCTTAATCGTAAATCCCAATAACATTGGTGATATTATGGAGGCTATTGTAACAGCGCTTAAAATGTCGCCATCAGAACAACAAATGCGTATGAAAGCCATGCGTGCAATTGTAGAAAAATTCAATGTTAAACATTGGGTTAACAATTTTATTTTAAGATTAAACGAAGTGAAAGATTCTCAAAAATCGTTATTAACAAAACATGCAGTAAATGCTATTAATGAAGTAATCGTAACTAAATATGCGCAAACGCAAAATCGTGTGCTATTTTTAGATTATGATGGTACCCTTGTAGATTTTACCGGAAATATTGACGACGCTTCGCCAGATGCCGAATTGTACGATTTGATTGAGAACCTAACGCTCGATAAGGCAAATAAAGTGGTTATTATTAGTGGCAGACGAAATGAAACCCTCGAAAAGTGGTTTGGACACTTAAAGGTAGATATGATTGCAGAACATGGTGCCTGGCAAAAATCGTTCGAAGATAAATGGAACAGTCTTCCACTTTTAACCGACCAGTGGAAACAAGAAATAAGAACGTTATTGGAAACTTATACAGACCGTACTCCGGGATCTTTTATTGAAGAAAAAAGTTACTCACTGGTTTGGCATTATCGGAAAGCAGAAGAAGGGCTTGGCGAATTAAGGGCCAATGAAATTATCAGCCATATGAAAATCTTGGCTGCAGATAAAGGCCTGCAACTTATGCCGGGCAATAAGGTAATTGAGTTTAAAAATATGGAGGTTAACAAAGGCAAGGCTGCCCTTAACTGGTTGTACGATAAAAAACCAGATTTTATTTTGGCTCTTGGCGATGACCATACCGACGAAGATATTTTCAGGGCATTACCAGATGACGCTTTTACCATTAAAGTTGGCAACAACATTTCGGAAGCAAAATATTACCTAAATGATTTTAATGAAGTGCGAAAACTGCTTTGGAGCTTAGTAAAAGAAGAATTTGTAGGCCGGAGTTAATGCAACCTACATTTTCACTAAATAAATCGTCATTGCGAGAAGGCTCTTTCAGCCGACGAAGCAATGACGACTTTCTATTATAATTTAAATGCCAAGGTCTGTGTCTCCATAGACATTTAGCTTTGACAACTTTAACATGCAGTGTGCAGATAAAAGTTGTCAAAGCTTTTTTGTTGTAATCCACCCTATCCTTACAAAAATATCGGCCTATCCAGTTTAATTGCAATGCGATAAGCCGCATTCATTAAACCCACATGACTATACGCCTGGGGGAAATTACCCCATTGGCTACCCGTTTTAGCATCAACATCCTCACTGAACAAAAGAAGGTGATTACAATATTTAATAATATTTTCGAATTCTTTAATCGCTTCATCTGTACGGCCAACACAGGCCAAAGCCTCCACATACCAAAAAGCACAGATTAAAAATGTTGTTTTTGGCTTACCGAAATCATCAGCATGTAGGTAACGGTAAAATAGCCCATCTTCCGTTTTCAGCTCCTTTTCTAAAGCTATTAAATGATCTTTCGCCCGATCTGAAGCCGGATCCAAATAATTCATCATAATCAACTGTAAAGTACTGGCATCTAAATGCGGGCTTCCTACAGCGTTGGTATACACTTTTCTTTCCGGATCGTAGCAGGCTTCTATATGTGCTGCAGCCTTATCGATTAAAATCTCTGCACGCTTCTCGAAATCCTTATTACCAATAGTTTTAGCCATTTTTAAAGCAGCTTGTGCTCCTGCCCATTGAAATAGGTTACTATAACAATGTACATTGGCGATATTCCTGAATTCCCAAATTCCGGCATCCTTTTCATCAATTGTCCGTTCAATTTTAGAAAGCACACTTTCAATCCACTTTACCGAATCGCTGCGTTCGGAAAAAACAAAACGGTGGTCGGTATAAAGTGGTAACATCGAAATTAAAACCTGACCGTAAATATCATTCTGAATGTGTTCATACGCCTGGTTTCCTATTCTAATGGGTTGCTCTCCTTTATAACCTTCCAAATGATTTAATGTATGCTCGGTAATTTCCCTTTCTCCTGCAATACCGTACAAGGGTTGATAGCGTGTATCTTCAGCATGCGAAATATCAGAGAGGTAATTAAAATACTTCTCCATTTCTTCAAAATGGCCGATATGGTTAAGCGAAGTTAATACATAGTGCGAATCTCTTAACCAGCAATACCTATAATCCCAGTTTCGGGTACTGCCCGGCGATTCTGGTAAACTAGTAGTACTGGCCGCTATAATTGCACCGGTATCTTCATATTGATGGATTTTCAGCACCAAGGCCGACCGGATTACAAAAGGCTGGTAAAAACCTGCTATTGACGAGTGTTTAATCCATAATCTCCAATAGGCGATCGTTTCCCGCAAAAAATTTTCGGCTGTACTTACTACAGGGGCCTCTAAATTTTGACCATAAGTCATAACGAGGTATTTGGCCTCATTCAGTACAAATGCCTTTTCGTCAAAAATATAAGTGAGCGATACATTGGTGCTTAAGCGGATATTTTCGTCACAACCCAAATAATCAATATGATTACTGCCCCTGCTCGACCTCATTTTACCTTTCCCATAATCGCACACCGGCTCGCATTTGATGGTAATGCGCGGGTTCCCTGCCAAAGGTTCGATCTTTCTGATGAACATTAGCGGTTTAAAATAGCGATCGTATAAATGAAAACGTGGTGCAAAATCTGTAATCCGATATTTGCCATCTTCGGCTGTAATTTCCGTCCTTAAAACATTGGTGTTTTCAATATAATATTGATTGGAGGTAAATTCACCTTGTGGTAAAATCGAAAACTCCCCTCCCTTTTTCTCATCCAATAAACTGCCAAATACAAAAGGGCTATCGAAACGTGGCCAGCAAAGCCAAGATATATCGGTATTTTTATTTACGTGTGCAATGAAAGCGCAATTTCCTATAATTCCTGTTTGATAAAGGTGCTGTTCGGGCATAGACTATAATTTTGTTTATTTACTAACAAGCCGATGGGAAAAATGTTAGGAGAAATGTCAAAAAAGCCGTTAAAACAATTAAGAGCTTATTTTTTTTGGAAAGCAGGGTTCTGTACGTTTCGGATCCGATAGTCCTGCTACCGCTGCAAGTCCTCGCTGTGGGCTTTCCGATATATCAGGTTTATTTAGCAAAGACTTCCGGAGTTTCAAAGGGAGCATAACGCAGGCTAAATCGGAAGTCTGATGATATACGCCATAATTCCGCGTTAGGGATTGTAAGGGTTTAGTACCGATCCTTCATCGGTACCGGAGCGCAGCGCAGCCCTGCAAAGCCTGACCTTTGCGCAGCTTAGGTAACGCCCAAATCAGTTAGCAGTTGGCAATTTTCAGTTTTCAGTTGCCAGTTATCAATTGACGGTTTTTAGTCCCGTTTAATTAAGTGATTTAACATTGTAGATTTAGCTTGGACGAGCACTTCGTGGTTCTCGACTGTGTTACACTCCGCTCGAAATGACAATCGGGCAATAAAAAAGCCAGTCACGAAAAATCGCGACTGGCCTAGTTAATGAATAATGATTATCTTAAATTACTGTTCCACTGGGTACAATAGCCCCCTTTTTAATTACTACGATACCATCTTTAACGGCATAAAGCTCAAAGTCTCCATCTTCCAAATGATCGCCGCCATTAATTTTTACATCATTGCCAATACGGCAATTTTTATCGATAATAGCGTTGTTGATGTGACAGCGATCTCCGATACCAATTAATGAATTCCCTTTATTGGTTTCTTCCTGAATTTCTTCAAGCGTCTGGTACCGGTCGCTCCCCATAATATAGGCATTGGTAATTACTGTATCCTGTCCGATTCTAGACCTGATCCCTAAAACAGCATGCTCTACTCTGCTCGCCTGAACAATACAGCCTTCAGCGATAATGGTTTTATCCAAAGTGGTACCCGAAATTTTCGACGGCGGCAACATCCTCGCTCTGGTAAAAATAGCATGGTTACTATCGAACATATTAAATTTAGGTATTTCATCCGTTAGTCCTAAATTGGCTTCAAAGAAAGATGAAATATTTCCAATGTCAGTCCAATAGCCTTCGTACTGAAAACTTAAAACCCTGCTCTGAGAAATTGCTCTGGGCAAAATCTCTTTACCAAAATCCTTTTCCTCTTCGTTCTCATTTAAGATATTGATCAGGTACTCGCGGTTGAAAACGTAAATACCCATCGAAGCTAAGAAATTACGTCCTTCGCTCTGCATTTCTGTACCAGTATCCGAAACCCAGTCTTCTAAACCAGTTTTAGGCTTTTCGATAAAAGAGGTAATCATGTTTTCTTCATCGGCCTTTAAAATACCAAAATCTGTTGCATCTTTTGCCGTTACCGGAATAGTGGCAATGGTAATTTCTGCATTGGCTTCGATATGTTTTTCGATCATATCCTTAAAGTCCATCTGGTACAGTTGATCGCCGGATAAAATCAAAATGTAATCGAATTCGTGCGAAACAATGTGATGCATACACTGACGAACGGCATCTGCTGTTCCCTGGAACCAACCTGAGTTTTGTACAGTTTGTTCAGCCGCCAAAATATCAACAAAGGCCGTACTAAAATGGCTAAAGTGATAGGTGTTTTTAATGTGTTTGTTTAAGGATGCTGAATTAAACTGGGTTAACACAAACATTCGATGAATTCCCGAATTTAAGCAATTCGAAATCGGAATATCTACCAATCGGTATTTACCAGCAATTGGAACTGCCGGTTTAGAACGTGTTTGTGTTAGCGGCGATAATCTAGAGCCCTGGCCACCGCCAAGGATAACGCCTAAAACTTTGTCAGTCATGTTTAAGCTTATTTTAATATTTGGTATAATTCTATATAATTTAATGCTGCGTTATCCCACGAATGGTCTATCTTCATCATTGTTTTTCTCACTGCTTTAAAAGCCTTTTTATCGTTATATAACTCAACAGCACGGTTAATGGCATGAGTAACATCCCAAATACTCGTTTGATCATGGCAAATCCCAAAACCTCCGTCACCTATATCAATTACCGTATCCTTCAATCCACCAATCCGGCGCACAATAGGAACAGTTCCATACCTTAACGCATAAAGCTGATTTAAACCACAAGGTTCCACTCTCGATGGCATGATCAGAAAATCTGCACCAGCATACATTTCGTGCGAAACCTGCTCATTATAACCAATGTAAGCATTGTATTTGCCAGTAAAAATGTCTTTCAGCTGATTTAATCGCCCTTCCACCCAGTTATCGCCTGATCCTAAAACCAGGATATTGATGTTGTCGCCATGCTGTTGCAAAGCTGTGTAAAAAATATCGGGCAATAAATCGGCACCTTTTTCATCAACCAATCTACCGATAAAAGTAAATAGTGGTTTAGACGGATCTAATTGAAAAACATCACAGAGGGCTGTTTTGTTTGCCAGTTTACCAGTTTCAACTGTTTTTAAATTGTAACCTTTGCCCAGCATCGGGTCCGTTTCAGGATTCCAAACATCGCTATCGATTCCGTTTAGTATCCCTACCGATTTCCAACGCTCTTGTCTTAACAAACTTTCTAATCCACGGGCATTGTTCATCATCTCATCCAGGTAACTTGGCGAAACCGTAGTTACTTTCCACGCACATTTAATGGCCGATGCTAAAGGGTTAATGGCATCTTCCCAACCTAGTAAACCACCTTTCCACAAATCGAATGCTGGTATATAATATAATTTTTCCCAGCCAAACTGACCTTGGTATTGCGCATTGTGAATGGTTAAAACTGTCGGGACACCGCTAATTGCTTTATATTTTACGCAATTTGAAACCATAAACGGAATTAAACCCGTATGGTGATCATGGCAATGAAGTACATCCGGGCGGTGCTGCCATTGTACAATCCAATCAAGTGTCGCAATCTGGAAAGCCACAAATCTTTCTGTATCGTCGCTATAACCATATACATTTGGGCGGTCGGTTAAGCCCTGAATATGGATCACGTATAAATCAAAGCCTAATTTATTGGTTTTTTCTTTTAAAATGCGGTACTGAAAGTGGTGATTGCCGTAGTTTGCCCATGCATCGTAAGTTACTTCAAATTCGCTTTCGCGAATAAATTTAGTATCGTACGCAGGAACAACCACCTTGGCAATGTGGCCTAATTTATTCTGATATTTTGGTAAGGCCCCTACTACATCGGCTAAACCACCAACCTTTGCAACTGGGTAACACTCGGCGCTTATATGTATAATTTCCATCAAATATTTGGTGTAGATAACCTAAGTAAGTTACTAATTGTTTTGAGTTTTGCAAATAATGAAAATTATATTTTTAGTTGATTGTTTTAAAGGAAAAATCGTCATCTCGACTGGAGCAAAGCGGAATGTTCCAAAGGAACTCTTTCGGAGGAGAGAGCTAATTCATATAAATTTACTTAAGCTTTTTTTATTAGAAAGTGAACGGTTGGGTTCTTTGTGGCGGGCTACAGACCTCTTTCCGCGATAAGTCCTCATTTCAACGGTAATCATCTTAAATCTGCGGGAGATTATTGCCTATGGTTTCCCGCTGATTTCGCAGGTATACGCAGCGGTTTTTGAAAGTGAATGTTCAGTTATTTGTGGCGGGCTGCAGTCCTGCTTTCCGCTATAAGTCCTCACTGCGTTCCGGGCTTTCGCTTCAATCAGGCTTAGAAACAAAGTTGGTTCCAATCAACATCTCAAATTCCATCAGCGGCAGTCATCTTAAATCTGCGGGAGAATACTTATGCATGTGGCTTCCCGCTGATTTCGCAGGTACACGCAGAGGTTTTTATGAGAAAGTGAATACTAGGTTCTTTGTGGCGGCCTGCAGCCCTGCTTTCCGGTATAAGTCCTCACTGCGTTCCGGGCTTTCGCTTCAATCAGGCTTAGAAACAAAGTTGGTTCCAATCAACATCTCAAATTCCATCAGCGGCAGTCATCTTAAATCTGCGGGAGAATACTTATGCATGTGGCTTCCCGCTGATTTCGCAGGTACACGCAGAGGTTTTTATGAGAAAGTGAATACTAGGTTCTTTGTGGCGGCCTGCAGCCCTGCTTTCCGCTATAAGTCCTCACTGCGTTCCGGGCTTTTGCTTCAATCAGGCTTAGAAACAAAGTTGGTTCCAATCAACATCTCAAATTCCATCAGCGGCAGTCATCTTAAATCTGCGGGAGAATACTTATGCATGTGGCTTCCCGCTGATTTCGCAGATATCCGTAGCATTTTTTTATATCACCTAATTTCTATAAGTACTTATTTGTAATGGTCCTTTTTAGCACAGTTTCAACGCGATGTTATGCTGAATTTATTTTACAAGTAGAAATAGTGTTTTCAATTGTCTTGTAGCTACTTCGTGGTCAGCATCTTTCCTGCATTATAGATCCTGAAATGAATTCAGGGTGACGGCCTCTAGGAACTTAAGCGCAAAAAAACCGCTTAAATCCATAAGCGGTTTTTAACAACAAAACAAATATATTTTTGGTTTAAAAATATCTTAGTACTCTTCGGCGATTATTTCGTAAAAATCGCGGATTGGCTGAAACTGTGGGTGTAATGATACTACATCTCCAAAAACCAATAAGGCTGGGGCAGTTATTCTTTTATCTTCAACAATTTCAGCAATCGTATCAACAATCCCCACTGCAATTTTTTCTTCTGGTGTAGAACCATTTTGAATGACCGCTACTGGCAAAAGGTTTTTATTTTCTGCCTGAAATATGGCAGCAATTTCTTTTACTTTTTCAATTCCGTTTAAAACAACAATAGTGGCTTTCGTTTTTGCTGCGATATATAAATCTTCTGAGATTTCGCCCTTTGAGTTTGTTCCTGTTACTGCCCAAAAACTTTCACTCAGATCTTTATAAATCATCGGGATCTTTTGCAAACTTGGCGCACCGGTTGCACTCGAAATACCCGGAATAATTTCGGTGGGGATACTGTAAGATTCTGCAGCATCTATTTCTTCGTATCCTTTTGCAAAGAAAAACGGGTCGCCACTTTTTAAACGTACCACGTGACCGTAGTTTAAAGCATAATCAACAATCAATTTGTTTACCGCATCCTGAGAAAACGATTCATCATCTGAACGTTTGCCCACATAAACTTTCGGTATACCATCTGGCGCATGACACAATAAAGCCTCGTTCACATTTGCATCATATAAAACAACATCAGCTGTTTTTAATGCTTTAACACCTTTTAAACTAAATAAATCCGGGTCGCCAGGACCTGCACCTATTAAAGTAATTCTTGGTTCAATGTTCGCTTTTTCTACTTTATTCAAAATCATAACAGATAATTTAAGCTCGTTATACGTTTGTTAATGACACAAATATATAAAGTCTATGGGAATTGTAGTAATTTATTTTAAAATATTTTTATTTAGCTTTTTAGCGGGTGTTGATTTAGGGGATTTTGAGTATTAATGAGAGATTTATCCTATAGGGAATGTACATGTGTCTGAATCACCACCATGGAGTTGGTTGTCATTCTGAACGCAGTGAAGAATCTTTATGTTGAAACATAGGATCTATATTAAAAGACCCTTCGACTCCGCTACCATTGACAGACTCCAATAGAATGGTCGTCATCTCGACTGTAGCGTAGTCCCGAACTTTCGGGAGAGAGATCTTTGTACCAGGTTATTGAGTCAAATTTAAAAGATTTCTCCTCCGAAGGAGTTCCTTTGGAACACTATGGTCGAAATGACGATACTTCGAGAGGCTTACTCCTTAAAATCACGTGTTATTTATATTGATCTTTGTGAAATAAATTATTCCTCAAGATGATCAACTGATTGGATTCTGTACTTTCTTTCCGCCTCCACCACAAAAACTAACCACTAATCTTAGCGAGACGCCAAGACCAGTAGTTTTCATTTATCACAAGAATCAGGTTTTACTTACAATCCACCCCTTGAAAAACAAACTTTCCGACCTCGAAATTAATGGGTTTATCTTTAACAAAATAAGATCTGCCAAGTGTGGTTTCTATTTGTCCCACTCCCATAATTAGTTTTCCATCTTTCTTTAAAAATGCCAATGGGTTGGTGTAAACTTTTACGGTGTCCTCGCCAGTTTTAAAGCGATAATCTACCAATAAGGTATCGCCATTAAATTTTCCGTTTATGGTACCATTATTATGTGGTTTCTCGGCATAATTAACCAATAAAGAACCTGTAACTTTACCAGAGGCCAGTATTTTCACGTTCATGGCAGCGCTGTCTTTTTCAAAACCAGCTGCATAACAGTTCTCATTAACCAAAGAATCGGTTTTAGTTTTAGCGCCAGTAGCTGTTTTATTATTTTGGGTACAGGCATAAGCAAAAGGGATTGCAGCCAAAGCAAGGTAAAGGATATTTCTTTTCATGGTAATTGTAATTTATTGTTTTCTAATCAATATATAAATACGATGATCGTTTTCCATCATTTCCATAATGCACATTTACATCAGTATACTATTTTCGGGTGTTAGTACAGGAGGCAGATCAGTTTCATCAAGCATATCCCTCATGTCGATTTCTATTGTCCGCGAGATATTGGTAATTGGCACATCATTGGCACTTCCCTCAAAAGGATTTGTAGAACTTTCGCCAACAATATCCAAAGAGTTAAAAACCCAGGTGAGTAAAATCGCAAATGGAACGTTTAACCAAATGGAATAACCCTCAATCAAAGTACCATTGCCCAATTTGTTAAATTCGTTTAATAGACCATAGGGCACCAAAAACACAAACAGGTTTAACATAATGGTGGCTATTGATGAAAAATGGCGTGGATAAGGAAAGTTTTTAATTCTTTCGGCTTTACCCTGGTTATCGTAAAAACTGGTAATTGAGTTTTGCAAAGATTGTAATTGCAAATCGGATAAGTTTCCGGCAGTTGCTAACTTATTAATGTGGCTCGATTGCAAAGCCATTAATTGGGTAGCCTTATTCTTCTTACTTAAAATGTACTTCAACTCATCTGCTGAAAGATATTCCGATAAGCTATCTTCTAACTTATCAGTTTTTTCGGAAACGTGGTACAGCCTGGCATATTCAATATTACGGGGGTCGTTTGCGTTTTCCCAAGCTCTCGGCTCTCTTAACTGAAACCGTAAGGCTGTTAACCAGGCAAAATGGCGGTAAAAAATGATCTGAACATCTGCTTTTTTATCTTCTGATGCTAAGTAATCACGCACCATTACCCCAAAAGCACGGCTTGCATTGATAATTCCGCCGTAAATCTGCCTGGCTTCCCAAAGACGCGAATAACTGGCATTGTTTTTAAAACTAATGATAAAGGAAACAGCGGTACCTAAAAGTGCTACAGGAACCCACGAAATGGAGAGAAAGGTGAATTTACAAAAATGATAAAGAACAGTAGGGATAATGGCAAGAATAGTTAAACGGTAAATATCCCGTCGGGTCCATACAATAAATTCGAAAAAGGTATATTTCTTTCCAGCGTGCATAGTTTTTGGTTGATTCGGAAAATTAGCTGAGGGATTTAAACTAAGATATAAAAAATTTAAAGCGCCTATCTTTAAAATGTTTAAAAAAAACTCCAAACGAAAAACGGGGCTGTCCTATCTGGGCCCCCGCTGAAATTGCTTTCACTTTAGATTAAAAACCTAAAGTCTTCATTATTATATTTGGTTGTGGTTCTCTACTGTAAGATTTTCAGGATTGTATGATTTCAGGATCAATAAGCTGAAATAAAGAGCTCATCGTTTACAATTTTCATCATCCATTTTTCCACCATTAAGGAATTAAGAAGATTAAGATTTATCTATATTCCTTGAAGCTTTCACTATTGGTCATTGATCAATTTCCATTATCCATTTTACATTTTATTCTACTGCTGCCCTGAACATTAAAGCGCCAACCGTTAAATTTGTGCGCGTATCGACTAAAATGGCTGAACCATTTGCCCGGTTATCATCGTATAAATCGAATGCCAAAGCATCGGCTGTTTTAATAATCACCCGGCCAATATCGTTCAATTTAAATTCGTCGGCAGCATGTTTTTCAAGTGTATTGATATCAACTTTATGCAAAATCTCGCTGATTTTACAACGGGTGATTTTACTATTGTGCTGAATATTATACATGATAGAAGTATCTAACGCACGGCCATCCATCCAACAAAGGTCTGCTTCAATCAGCTTCGATTCTTGCGGTAATGCCGAAGCATTTACAATGGTATCGCCACGGCTAATATCTACATCATCTTTCAAGTGAATAATCACCGACTGGCCAGCGTGAGCTGCATCGGGTGTTTGATCAAAAAATTCAATTTTCTCGACAGTAGAACTCGCACCACTAGGCAATACGGTAACTTTATCATTTAAATTAAAAGTACCACTTAGTACCCTACCAGCATAGCCACGATAGTCGTGCAATTCTTCTGTTTGTGGACGTATTACCCACTGCACCGGCATACGGGCCAATTGCGATTTATCTAAATTGTCTGTATCAACCTTCTCTAAGAAATGTAACAAGCTCTCTCCTTCATACCAATCCATGTTACCTGAATTTTGCACAATGTTATCGCCTTTTAAGGCACTAACCGGAATATAGGTTACATCAGCAAGCTTTAATTGCTGCGCCAAAACTTTATATTTCTCTATGATAGCACTATAAACGGTTTCGCTATAGTCAACCATATCCATTTTGTTGATACAAACTACTACGTGTTTAATGCCCAATAAGGAAACGATATACGAGTGACGGATGGTCTGTTCTACTACGCCATTACGGGCATCGATTAAGATAATGGCGAGGTTGGCTGTAGAAGCGCCTGTAACCATGTTTCTTGTATATTGAATATGGCCAGGTGTATCGGCGATAATAAATTTGCGTTTTTCGGTCTGAAAGTATTTATAGGCTACATCAATGGTAATACCTTGCTCGCGCTCTGCCCTTAAACCATCGGTTAAAATGGCCAAATCTATTGTTCCGTCATCATTTTTGCGGTTAGAGCTCTGTAAAGCTTCTAATTGATCGGCCAAAATAGAATCTGTATCGTATAACAAACGGCCGATTAAGGTACTTTTACCATCATCTACACTGCCTGCTGTGAAAAATTTTAATATGTTCATTTTTTTAGATATGAGATAATAGATTTGAGATATTAGACAGATGCAAGGTTCTCAAATCTCACATCCTAAGGCTCAAATCGCTCTTAAAATTTTAAAATGTTTATTTTTTTTAAATATGAGATAATAGATTTGACATGTTAGTCGGTTGCAAAGTTCTCAAATCTCACATCTCAGTACTCAAATCCTCCTTAAAAATATCCTCCCTTTTTTCTGTCTTCCATTGCGGCTTCAGAAACTTTATCATCCATACGGGCACCACGCTCTGAAATTTTAGAAGCGCTGATTTCAGAAATAATATCATCAATCAAAGTCGCATCCGATTCTACTGCAGCAGTACAAGACATATCGCCCACGGTACGGAAACGAACCTGTTTGCGTTCTACCACATCTTCATCATCCATATTTAAAAATGGCGAAGCAGCCATCAGCTGTCCATTTCTGGTGATACAATCGCGTTCGTGCGAGAAATAAATACTTGGCAGATCTATTTTCTCTCTGCGGATATAATTCCAAACATCAAGCTCCGTCCAGTTACTGATCGGGAATACGCGGATATTTTCTCCTTTGTGGATTTTACCGTTGTAAATATTCCAAAGTTCAGGACGTTGGCGTTTTGGATCCCATTGGCCAAATTCATCACGAACAGAGAAAATACGTTCTTTAGCCCTTGCTTTTTCTTCATCCCTACGCGCACCACCGATGCAGGCATCAAACTGGTATTTTGCAATGGTATCAAGCAAGGTTACGGTCTGCAAAGCATTTCTACTGGCATTTTTACCGGTTTGCTCCACAACTTTTCCCTGATCTATTGATTCTTGCACAGAACCGATGATTAATTTTTCGCCAATCCGCTCTACCATCTGATCGCGGTAAGTAATGGTTTCTTCAAAATTATGGCCTGTATCAATATGTACTAAAGGAAAAGGAAATTTCCCCGGACGGAAAGCTTTTTCTGCCAAACGAACTAAAGTAATTGAATCTTTTCCACCCGAAAATAATAAGGCTGGTTTTTCAAACTGACCTGCTACTTCACGTAAAATGTGAATGGCCTCGGCCTCTAGTTCATCTAAATAATCAAAATTATATGTACTCATTATCAAATGTTGAATGATTGAACGTTGAATGATTGAATGCTAGATCGCTCAATTATTCAACTTATATATTTGTTGTTGTTATTGTTGTTAAAAATGTTTGGAAGGTTTGAATGTTGGGATATTCCAACGTTTCATTGAATAAGGAACACAAACATTCTACCTTTTAGCCTTCCGCCTTATACCTTAAGTAGCGTGCAAACCGCATTCTTTTTTACTCTGGTCTTCCCACCACCATCTTCCGGCCCTAAAATCTTCACCTGGTTGTACTGCTCTGGTACATGGGGCGCAACCGATACTCGGGAAACCTTTATCGTGCAAGGTATTGTAAACAATGTTGTTTTCTTTAATGTATGCTTTCACATCATCTAAAGTCCAATCGAAAATAGGGTGGAATTTAACCAATTGGTTACCTTCGTCCCATTCTAAATCGTGCATATCTTCGCGGTTGGCACTTTGATCGGCCCTGATTCCTGTTACCCATATCTCATTGCCTTTTAATGCTCTTTTTAAAGGTTCGATTTTACGGATGTAACAGCACTCTTTCCTATTCTCTACCGACTCGTAGAAGCTGCTCGGGCCTTTTGTATTTACCATATCCTGTAACAGCTCATTTTGCGGATAATAGGCGTGAATGGGTTTGTTATAAATTTCCAGGGTTCGGTTCCAAACGTAATAAGTTTCTGGAAACAAACGTCCGGTTTCTAAAGTAAAAACCTTAATCGGAATATTATTTGAAAAAATTAAATGCGTAATCGCCTGATCTTCCCAACCAAAACTGGTCGAAAATATAATACGGTCGGCATATTTATCTGCCAAAAATTTCAGTTTATCAATTGTACTTAAACCTGCCAGTGCTGCTTTTATCTCCTCTAGGTTCTCCATTACTAAATTAATTTTAAAATAAACATAATTACACTGCGCAAACTCACAATCATTACAATAATCCCTACGGCAACCATAATGGTTTTTGCAGATATTTTGTTCGATACTTTTGCGGCAATTGGTGATGCGATTGCACTCCCGATAATCAAGCCCACAACAGCTTCCCAGTGTTTGCCACCTAACATGGTAAAAAAGGTAAGCGAACTTAAGGTGGCGATAAAAAAGCGGCTGATTTTTACGGTACCTAAAGAAAACAATGGATGCCTGCCGCCTGCAATTAAGCTTGATAATACGATCGAACCCCAGCCACCACCAAAGGCAGCATCGATAAAACCACCAATAAAGCCCAATAAACCGATTTTTTTAATTTTTTGATCGGCTTTTTTTCTCTTCACATTGAAAGCTTTCATTAAAATGACTCCGCCTAAAAACAAGGTGTAAACCGCTACAATAGGCTTAACATAAGCACTATAATGTTCTAATGAAGAAAGGATGTAGGCACCTAAAACTGCTCCGATTATGGCAGGAAGGATTAAAATTTTGAATAATTTCCAGTTTACGTTACCCATACGGTAATGCATCCAGCCTGCAATTCCATTGCTCATTACTTCAGAAATGTGAATGGCCATACTTGCCGATGCAGGAGGTAAACCCATCGCTAATGAGAACGACGCGGTAGTAACACCATACGACATCCCGATAGCACCATCAATTAATGCAAATACAAATCCGGCGCCTAAAAACCAATAGAACAATGGGTCTATATGGATTAAAAAATTCTGGAATTCTGGCTCGGTATTCCACAAAGAAAACCCGATAGCACCAATTAGCAAAACCGAAGCCGCCCAGATTAACCATTTAATATTTTGCTCAGCAAAACTTTTTTTAGGGTTAATTAAACTTTGGGTAACCTTATTCAGTTTTTTAACCTTTGCCGAAAAATCGCCATTTAAAGTTTGACGCAAAGCACTCATATTCTGTAGCGTTTCATCAAGCTCGGCAGGCAAACCTTCATTTAAAATCTGTTTTAAACGTTTGGCAATAGTTGGCGATTTACCGTTTGTAGAAATGGCAATCTTTAAATCGCCTTTTTGAACGATTGATCCCAGGTAGAAATCGCACAGTTCTGGCTTATCAGCCACATTGATCAACAAGCCACGCTCATGCGTCACCTTTCTAATCTCTTCATTTAAAATATTGTTATTGGTTGCCGCGAAAACGATGTCAATATCATTAAGATCATCCACATCGAAACTTTTCTGCTTAACTTTTATCAGCGGATAATTTGCGATAAGCGCATAAACTTCTGGCGATACCAGCTCTGCAACAATGGTAATGGTAGCACTATGGCTATTATTTACGATCGCCGTTAACTTCTCGAGCCCAATATTTCCTGCACCAATTAATAATGTACGCAGCTTGTTCAGCTTTACAAAAACTGGAAAGAGCTGGTTACCTTTTTCTTCTTCAGAAAAAGATGCTGCATTATCAGGTTGGTTAGGCAATACTTGCATATTGTTTAATTAATTTCTTAAATGATGGATGTAATGATACAACTTCTCCAAAAATTAATAAAGCAGGTGCTTTAATATTTTCTTGTTGCACTAAACCTTCTATGGTTTCAACCACGCCAACAACCAATCTTTCATCTTCTGCCGATCCGTTCTGAACCACTGCTGTCGGTAAATGGTGTTTACCTGCGGCTTTAAAAATTTCTACAATTTTAGGTAATTTTTTAAGTCCCATCAGTACCACAACCGTTGCATTAGAATGCGCAGCCTGGTAAATATCTGCCGAAACTTCTCCCGAAGTGGTTGTTCCGGTAATTACCCAAAAGCTTTCGCTCATGCCGCGGTGTGTAACCGGAATCTGCTGTAAGCCTGGTACACCGATCGAACTCGAAATTCCAGGGATAACACTTACCGGAATGCTATAAGATGCGGCATAATCCAACTCTTCATATCCCCTGCCAAACACAAATGGATCGCCACCTTTTAAACGCACTACGTGACCGTAGTTTAAGGCATAATCGATCATTAATTTATTAATGGTATCCTGAGGATAAGAATGCTCACCTGAACGTTTTCCTACATAAACTTTAATGGCTTCTGCAGGAGCATGTTCCAATAAAGCTTCATTGGTTAAGGCATCGTACAAAACCACATCTGCAGTTTGCAACGCTTTAACCCCTTTCAATGTCAATAAATCAGGATCTCCAGGGCCAGCGCCTAAAAGGGTTATTTTTGATTCTTTATTTTGATTAACCATGTTTCTTTTTAATTATTGAATTTTGAATGACTGGATGAAGAGTTGTTTGGCGCATGGCGTTTAGCGTCTGCAGTGCTCAAATCTCATATCTAATGTCTCAAATCTCATTTCGCTAATACTGCCCTTTTTTCCTTAATCTGATTTAAAAATTGATTTGCTTCTTCAAAATATTTCTGCGCAAACTCAGCAGTTGGTTCATTTTTATTGATCTGTAACACCAGGTCAGAGAAATTGGTTGATAAATTAAATTCTCCTGTTTCTACATAATGGTTATCAAATTCGCGGATCACACCTACCTGTGTGCTGCTGTTTACACCTTTATCTAACAGTAACGATTTTGCAGCGCTTACAAAAGTGCTGTAAGTATGATAAATGGCATCGGCATAAGCACCTTTATCTAAGTTTTGCTTTGCCCAATCAAATTTTTCATCAGCCTCTAACAATAAAGTAGCAACTAAATCAATCACTACACCGGCACACTCGCCTACACCAATTGCAGTTACAAACTCTTCTACATGTCCCCAATCTACAAATTCCTCTGTTTTAAGGTTAGTTAAATCAGCCAGCGGTTTTAACAACTGATAAAAATGGTCTTTACCTTTTCTATCATAATATTGGTGAAAATTCTCATCCTCCAGGTTATTGGCTTTAAAATCATTTAAAATGAAGTGTAAAATACTTGTAGCCCTTTTAGAAGGCACTTTAATTACGCGTTCTGCTACTCTACCCACACCGTTACCTACAGTTCCACCACCCAACATCACTTGAACTGCCGGAACAACTTTTCCTTCAGCTTTTACCGAACTTCCGTGGAAACCAATCTCAGCCAAACCATGTTGACCGCAAGAGTTCATACATCCGCTGATTTTGATCTTGATGTTTTTCTCGTAGATAAACTCAGGGAAATCGGTATAAATTACCTCTTCTAAAACTTCGGCCAAGGTCATTGAGTTGGATATGCCCAAATTACAGGTATCGGTACCAGGACAAGTGGTAATATCGGCCAAACTATCAAAACCTGCCGTAGTAAAACCAATTTTATTTAAAGCCGCATATAAAGAAGGTAATGCTTCTTTACGTACAAACTTTAACAACAATCCCTGGTTTTGGGTAATCCTGATTTCATCAGCCACATATAACCTGATGGCATCAACAAAAGCTCTTGCTTTATCTGTTTTGATATCGCCTACCTGAACTTTTACATAAACGCCATAAAACCCAGCTTGTTTCTGCTCAATTACGTTAGTGGCTAACCAATGTTTGTAATGGGCTTCGTTTAATATTTCTACCGCAGGATAGTCTTGCGCTAAAGGCAAAGTTGGCTGAGGTACAGTATTGATATCTATTTTAAAGGTTTTTACCTTGTTTGCAATACGCTCTTCGGCAACCAAACGTAAAACTTCTTCTAAACCTAATTTTTGAACCAGGTATTTTAAACGTGCTTTGTTACGGTTGGTACGTTCGCCATAACGGTCAAATACGCGAAGAACAGATTCTGTAAACGGAATCAATTGATCCTCAGGTAAAAATTCGTGTACTGCATTGGCCAAAAATGGCTGTGCTCCTAAACCACCTGCAAACAAAACTTTAAATCCACGTTCGCCATTTTCGTTAATTTTAGGAATAAAACCTAAATCGTGAATGTAGCTAAAGGCAGTATCTCTATCACTCGAAGAAAATGAAATTTTAATCTTTCTTCCCATTTCCTGACAGATCGGGTTACGCAAAAAGTACGCAAATACCGCTTGCGCATAAGGCGAAACATCAAAAGGTTCATCAGCATCGATTCCAGAATTTGGAGATGCCGTGACGTTACGAACCGTATTTCCGCAAGCCTCGCGAAGCGTAATATCATCCTGCTCTAATTTAGCCCAAAGCTCTGGAGTACGGTCTAAACTCACATAGTGAATCTGAATATCCTGACGGGTGGTTAAGTGTAAATTTCCACTTCCATACTCATCAGCAATATCTGCAATACGTAACAACTGCTTAAAAGTTACCTTACCAAAAGGTAATTTAATACGCACCATTTGTACGCCAGGTTGTCTTTGACCGTAAACACCGCGTGCTAAACGGAGGCTTCTAAACTTTTCGTCGTGGATGGTTCCATCTCTAAAAGCTTTAATCTTATTCTCTAAATCGATAATGTCCTGCTCGACAATCGGATTTTCGAGTTCTGTTCTGAAACTTTGCATATGTGTTGTTAGCTTTATTCAAAAAATGCTCCCCTATTACCGAGAAGCATTCCATATTTTATACTTAAAATTATCTGTAGGCTCCTATTACTGCGTTTTACAACAACACATTATTTGCATAGCGATTAATTTGTTAGGTATAAAATTGAAATTCATACGCCAAATATATAAAGTATATAGGAATAGTCGTAATTTATTATGAAAAAATTTACGCTATCCTGTTAAAACCACGCAAGGCTGTCATTTCGAGCGGAGTGTAACGCCGTCAGAACCAGGAAGTGCTCAGCCAGCTAAATCTATAATGGTAAATCACTTAATCAAACGGGACTAAAAACCGCCAATTGATAACTGGCAACTGAAAACTGAAAATTGCCAACTGCTAATTGATTTGGGCGTTACCTAAGCTGCGCAAAGGTCAGGCTTTACAGGGCTGCGCTTCGCTCCGGTACCGATGAAGGATCGGTACTGAACCCTTACAATCCCTAACGCGGAAGCACAAGACCTCGCAGGTTTCGAAAACCTGCGAGGTCTGCCCCCGATTGTGCTACTCTCTCTGTTAAATAAACCCGATTGAAGTGAACATTCCGATCCTTTATCGGAATAAAACGGAAAGCGGGACTGAAAACTACTATGAAAAACTGACCTTTCATTTCCCCGCCCAAAAAAAATCCCAAACTCAATAAAATGAATTTTGGGATTAATATTTTAAAATCTGCCGCGTGTAAGACATATCTTCATAGATGCTGAAACAAGTTCAGCATGAGGGATTGGGCCACGTGAAAATAAATATTATAAATTAACGATACCGATTTTCAGATTATCCTCTCTCCCGATTACATCAGCAATGCTGGTTTCGGTTAAAACCTTAAGGGTAGCATCTCTAACATCGATAAAGGCACTTCTGATTCCGCATGTTTTTTCGTCTACACATTCATCACATTTGTGGTAAAAGTTTAAACTTGCACAGGGAACCATGGCAATAGGCCCATCCGTTACACGCATTACGTGTACCAATAAAATCTCTTCAGGCTTTTTGTTTAAGCTATAGCCGCCACCTGCACCTTTTTTACTGTATAAAAAGCCAGCGTTACGCAGATCGAGCAGAATTTGCTCCAGGAATTTTTTCGGGATATGCTCCTCCTCTGCAATTTTCGAAATCTGCATTGGTGGTTTATCTAAATTTTTACCAAGCGCAACAAGCGCTTTAATGGCATACTTTGTTTTTTTGGACAGCATATTCGCACAAAGCTAATAAAAGAAAGTAAATTATAAAATACGCAACAGGAAGTTGATTTTAATTCAACATACTATGATATTTATAAATATAATGCATAATAACGATAATGCTTTAATCAAAGCAGCGTAAAAATAACCACGACACAAAACAGAACAACATTTATCGGCGTTTAAAATCTATTTTTACCTCCATGCTGAATTACAGATTTCAATAATGAAAAGAAAACTCAATCTATTGCCGCTCATTATAGTTGCAATCATATTTTTTGCCCTTAACGCTTATGTTTTATCTGGCCTGGGTACCATTAATCAATCTACCTGGCTCAGTCCTATTTTCTGGGTCGTTATTGTAGGTTTGACATTTGCGCTGTTATATGCAATTCAGCAAATGCGGATTCAAGGCATGAACCGGTTTTTTCAGATCATCAGTCATGCTTTTTTAATCATCTTTACCGCAGAAGTCGTGTTCGCTTTTTTCCTGCTGCTCGGTGATGTTTACCGCTTGCTGTTAGGTTTTTCAACTAATTTCCAACACGAAGGTTTTCATATTTTAGGCCGTAGCAATTACTGGGTCGATTTCGCCTTTGTGATGTTCTGTTTAACCATTGCCTTATTTGCTTATGGCATTACCCAAGGAAAATATGCTTACCGCGTAATTAAACACACTTTATATTTTGATGATCTGCCTGCAAGTTTTGATGGTTTTACCTTAACGCAGATCTCGGATGTACATGCCGGAAGTTTTACTAACCCTAAAGCGGTACAAAAAGGCATCGATATGATTAATGCCCAAAAGAGCGATCTGTTTGTTTTTACCGGCGATTTGGTGAACAATGCTTCTTCGGAGATTGTGCCCTATATTGGGCATTTTTCGCAGATTAAAGCCCCTTTCGGACAATTTTCTGTTCTCGGTAACCATGATTATGGCGATTATATTAAATGGCCTACTGAAGCCGATAAAATACAGAATCTGAATCAGTTAAAAGCTTACCATAAAGAACTTGGTTTTAAGCTATTATTGGATGAACATGTAGAATTGCATAAAAACGGCGAGAAAATTATACTCGCCGGAATAGAAAACTGGGGAATTGGTTTTGGAGAACGTGGAGACTTAAACAAAGCCTTGCAAAACACCAATATCGATGATTTTAAAATCCTGTTATCGCACGATCCTTCGCATTGGGATGCGCAGGTAAAAAATTATCCTTCAAAAATCCAACTTTCATTGGCTGGACATACACACGGTATGCAGTTTGGTATCGAAGCTTTTGGCATTAAATGGAGTCCGGTGAAATATCGTTATAAACATTGGGCGGGTATTAAAACCGAAAATGGAAGATACCTTAATGTAAACAGAGGCTTCGGTTTCCTTGGTTTTTCGGGCAGGATTGGGATCTGGCCAGAGATTACGGTTATTGAATTGAAGAGGAAATAAACAGCAAATGCCCCGAATTGGGGCATTTTTGGTTAATGGGTCGTCATTCCCGCGCAGGCGGGAATCTTAATGCAAGCTACAAGTCCAGCTATAGCATTAAGATTATCTTCGATGAGCACTGCGTGGTTCCCAATCGAGTTGGGAATGACGAACCGCTTAATAATTAAGTGTATACGTTAAATTATACGTACGGCCGCGGCCTGCATAATAAAATGTTTCTGGTTTTGCCAAAGCTTGATATAACAATACCGAACGCTGACTCCAAACTGTTTGGTAATTTTTGTTTAACAGGTTTTGTACACCAAATGATAAACTTCCGGTAAATAATTTCACCGAACCCAATAAATCAACAGTAGTGAAACCTTTTAACTCATTTTGCACCACAACATTTCCAACTGTAGCATAACCTTTCGAATCAAATGAGTGGAAAGCCTGTGCCTTTATTCCAAAAACTTTTCCATTATAGCCCAGATAACCCGCAATTTTTGATGGACTTGCAACTGTTACATCCTGTAATGACCAGGTACCATCAGCATTTTGTTTCTGTGTTTTAATGTACAAACCATTTACACCAGCTTCGAAACCATTTTTCAGGTTTAGTGATAATGAACCTTCAACACCTAAATTCCTTACATTTTCATCAAAAACTTCGATGTTGAATGTACTATTGGTTTTTACATTTTTATCAGATAAAGCATAAAAACCAGCTACCTGCGCGTTAAATACAGCTGTGCGGTAACGGTAACCGGCTTCGTACTGCTCTGTTTTGATACCTGTTAAAGGAGAACTTCCAACATTGATCGAGTTGCCTAAATTATAGTTGGTGCCTACCAAGGTATAAGTGCCCTGTCCGTAATATTTTGCCGGATCTGCCAGGTTAAACCCCTGCGAGAAATTAAGCCATGTTTGTTGAGCTGCATTGATTTTAAATACCAAACCACCGTTTAATAAATTCACGTCGTAATGGTTTTCCCCGCCAGCAATGGCCGTAGCTGTTCTGCCTACACCATAAGCTAAAGGTACAGAAGCAGCGGTGCCTACAAAATCGCCAACTTTAACAAACATACGTTGCTGACGCACGCCTCCCGACAGGCTTAAGAAGTCGGTTACTTTAACCTGTGCCTGCAAAAAGCCTGATAAACCGTTTACCCTGAAATTAGGATAACGGGCAATAGTGGCGATTGTGCTATTGTTTAAACCGCCAGATGAAAAGGCCTTTGTCCGATCAAACAAGGCTTGCTGCGCGTTAAAATTTTCGTTATCGGCATCAATACCATAAGTAAGATTCAATCTGTTCCAATCTTTGTTCAACACCAGTTTTAAAGCGCTGTAGTTTGTATTTTGGATGGATGAACCACTGTAAAGTCGCTGTGGTATTGCCGCTTGCCCCGGGAATGGGTGAAAGCTAAATTGTTCGTTTCTTGCCGCTGCCTGTATATAAAGTGTTTGTCCGCCCAAGATATCGCTAGCCTGATAATTGGCATTTATATTGGCTCTGCTGGTTTTCGGATCAACATCTGATGTGTAACCGTTTCTCATTTCTAAAAGCGCTGGATTTGATAATAATCCACCATAATTTGCGCCCAGAAAAAGGTCTTTATCGCCACGGTAACCCGAATTGTAATATTGACCATTCACCGATAGTTTTTGATACTCGGTCAATTTAAATTCGGTACTTCCGAAAAAATCGAACGATTGGTTATACTGTAAATCGGTTTGGGTAATATCGGTAAAAATCTGTTTTCCATCTGCGCCATAAGCTGCATTGTTTTTTTGGAAAGCCATACCAATGCGTCCGTTCCAATCTTTGCTCCCGCCAGAAATAGCCTGTGCCACACGTACATCATGATCACTTTTTTCTTTTAAACCGCTGCGTACACCAACTTGTGTAGTAAAACTTGGTTGACTGTCCTGTCCTTTTTTAGTAATAATGTTGATAATACCTCCTGTTGCACCACCGCCATAAACCGCACTTGCTCCAGATAAAACCTCAATTCTTTCAATGTTGAAAGGATCTATCGATTCGAACTGACGGCTTACACCACGGGTACTGTTTAACGATACACCATCAATCATCACCAATGCATCTCTGCCACGTTGGTTCTGTCCGTAATTGGTACGTCCTTCCGGCCCGGCATCTAAACTTGGAATTAATTGTGCCAAGGTTTGCTTAAGTGGGATTCCTGCCCTGGCCTGCTCCTGAATTTTCGCGCCATCTACCACCCAAACGGTACCCGGTATTTCGCTTATTTTGGTCGGTTTACGCGATGAAACCACCACAACCTCCTGCATATTCGACGTGGGGCTTAAATAAAGGGTTAAATTAACGGTCTGATCTTTAGCCAAGCTCACTTTTTGCAGGATGGTAGTATACCCTACATAACTCACCTGTAATTTGAAAGAACCTTCGGTCAACTTTAATTCAAAGCTACCATCAGCAGCTGTTGTGGCCGAAGCATTTTTGCCCTCAACTTTAATATTTGCCCCAGCAAGCGGAGCGGTTTCGCCCATTACTTTTCCGGTAATGGTTTGAGCTTTGCCTGTTAAAATAAATCCACAGACAAGGATTGCAATTAAGTATAGATTTTTCATCCGTATAAATTTGGTTTTAATGGTAATGAAGCTATCATGATTTAGTCATACCGTTGTGATATTGAAATCATGATGGTTTATCAATGACTATTATTTTTTTTGCGCAAAGCAATCATTTATTTAGATTAAATCCAAATAATATTTTATTTTTTGTTCAACGCTATACTAAAACGGTTAAACATCAACCAGTAAACAACTTACTAACAATGTGTTAAAAATATTTTAAATATTATTTTTAATCAATCTAAATAAAAATATACCTTAGCAACCGGAATTATAGTCGAAAACGCTCACTAAATTAAGCCGCTCAGAACCAAGTATTATTTGAAAATGTGGGCTTTGATATGCCCGATAATTTTATTGCCATTTACCTTAATCTTTTGAAAAATTGAAAAACTAATGTTTACATCAGACCTCGAAAAACATGAACTTATTGATTTCCTTACGGAAAGTCCAACCAAGGAAATCTTTCACCACGAAAATGAAGCAGAGTACCTGCATGCAATAGGAAAAGTTACCCAGGCGGTAAAAAAATTCCTCAACAACAATCAACAGCCCTTTAGTGGGATATCGCCATCCAAATTAAGGCCGCTGTTTGATTCGATCGAATTTGAAAAAACGCACGACAATTACGATGCTTTGCTTAAAGAAGTTGAACAGCTTTACGCCAGCCACGCGGTTGCCTTCCACCACCCTGCTTACATTGCCCATTTAAACTGTCCGATTGTGATTCCCGCTGTCGCTGCCGAGGTCATGATTTCGGCCATCAACTCATCAATCGATACCTGGGACCAAAGTGCAGGCGGAACACTAATCGAACAAAAGCTGATCGAATGGACCTGCGACCAGATTGGCTACAGCAAAAAAGCGGATGGCATTTTTACCAGCGGGGGTACCCAGAGCAATTTAATGGGACTTTTATTGGCCCGCGATCATTATTCCATCACGGCACTAAACCACAACATTAAAGTAGATGGATTACCCCAGGAAGCAGCTCGTTTCAGGATTTTTGTTTCCGAAAAAGCACACTTCAGTATTCAGAAAAATGCTTCCCTTTTAGGTTTAGGCGAAAAATCGGTAATCAAGATCAAAACCGACCGCAGCTTTAGGATGAATACTGTTTTATTAGAAGACGCCATTAAACGGGAAATTAATCAGGGCAACATTCCTATTGCCATTGTAGGCACAGCAGGAACTACTGATTTTGGAAATGTTGATCCGCTGAAAGAACTTGCTTCTATCAGCAAAAAATACAATACCTGGTTCCACATCGATGCGGCTTATGGCTGTGGCTTACTGCTAACGGATAAGTACCGCAGTTTGTTGAATGGGATTGAACTGGCCCATTCGGTTACGGTTGATTACCATAAATCTTTCTTCCAGCCGGTAAGCAGCAGCGGTTTCCTGGTACGCGATAAAAACTTTTTCAACCTGATTACGCACCATGCCGATTATTTAAATCCGAAAGATCATGATGAGGATGGTTTACCCAACCAGGTAAACAAATCGATACAAACCACCCGGCGCTTTGATGCTTTAAAACTCTGGTTTACACTAAGAATGATGGGCAGGAACAAATTGGGTGGTTATTTTGATACCATTATCGAAACCGCAGCCAAAATTGCTGATCTATTACATTTAGACAATGATTTTGAGTTGATGAACGAATCAGACATCAGCGCATTGGTTTTCCGTTACCGACCAAAAAACGTACGCTTAGATGTTTGTGCCATGAACCAGTACATCAAAAAAGCGATGTTTAATCAAGGAAAGGCTTTAGTTGCCGGAACCAAGATTAACCATCAATTCTACCTCAAATTTACCCTACTTAACCCGCTTACTACCATCAGCGATATTGAAAACATTATTAAAATCATTAAAAAACATGGAAACGAATACGTTAGACTCAATCAGGTTTCAGCAGATTTCAGAAGAAACTAATTTTAATGCACTCCTAAATAGTTATTGCAGAGAATTTAACAACTGGAGCCGTTATATAGGCATACCTAAATATGATGAGGCTTTAGCAAACTATTTGACTACCACTACCGATCGCCTGCACATCCGGTTTGATTTTACGTCCATTGGTTTAGAAGTATATGCACCTTTAAAATTTTATGCCGATAGTGGCAGGCACGTGTTTAATTTCCCGATAATCGAACGTAATGTTACTACAGATGTTATCAATCCGATCAGTATTTACAGGTTTATGGAACTGGCCATCCAGTTCAGTGCAGAAGAATTTCCTGATGTTGATGCTAATCTGGTAAAGCAACGTTTAGCCAACAGTGTAGAAAATCTTGAGGCATTTTTATCATTCTTCAAACAGAATGGCAGGCCTGCAAATTTTGCTAAAATGAATTTTATTGAGGCAGAACAGTCCTTGTTTTTAGGTCACAATGCACATCCACTTCCTAAAGGGAGATCGGGTTTTAACAGTAAAGAAGAACTTTTTAAATATTCACCAGAAACCCAGGGTCGTTTCCAGCTGGCCTATTTCCTGATCTCTGCAGAAAATATTGTTGAGAAAAACGCGGAAGGTTTTGACATGACTGATCTTTTTAGAATTGAATTGCTAGATAGCGATCATGCTGAAATCATTCATTTACTGGATCAACACCCAGACCATAAAGTGGTACCCATGCACCCCTGGGAGGCCGAATATCTGCTTACCCTCCCTACGGTAAAAGCGATGCAGGAAGAAAAGTTCCTATTCTATCTTGGGCATTTTGGAGAATTCTATACACCAACATCTTCGGTGAGGACAGTTTACAATGCATCGAGCGATTGGATGCTTAAATTTTCGTTACACGTAAAAATAACCAACTCGCAAAGGGTTAACCTGGTTAGAGAGCTTCACCGTGGCCATGATGTAAGTAAACTTTTAAAAACCGAATACGGCAAAGCGGCCAAAGCCGAATTCCCTGAAATTGAATTCGTTACCGACCCTGCATTTATCACCGTAAATTATAAAGGCGAAACCATTGATGGTTTCAACATCAGCATCAGGCATAATCCTTTTAAAGGAGAAGGAGCCGAGAAAAATGTAACCCTTTTGGCAGCGCTTTGTCAGGATGCTTTGTTAGGCCAAAAACCAAGGATTGTAAACGTCATTGAAGAAGCAGCGATCAGCAAAAACAAAAAGGTTGCCCACACTGCTATAAACTGGTTTAAACAATACCTGCACCTTTGTGTTGCACCGATTGTTGGACTTTACAACAATTTTGGGATGGCTTTTGAGTTCCATCAGCAAAATGTGATGGTAGAACTGGATAAAGATTATTATCCTGCCAAACTCTATTTCAGGGATAACCAGGGCTTTTTCTTTAGTGATGCCAAAGCCGAAGAACTCAACGCAGTTTATCCAGGCATCGCTGCAGAAAGCGGTTCGATTGTACCGAACGAATACATTATCCCTAAGCTCACTTATTACCTGCTCATCAATAATATGTTAGGTGTAGTAAATGCCATTGCAAGCAACAATCTTGCCGATGAAAAAACCTTGATCGATCTCGTTTATCTGGAGTTTAAACAATTCGAAAACAGCGATACTACAGGTTTGGTCGATTATATCATCAACCGTCGCAGCTGGGAGGTAAAAGGCAACCTGCTTACCAATCTCTGCAATATCGACGAGGCCAGTGCCCCTATTGATAATCCGGCTATTTACCGTGAGTTTCCCAATCCTTTATCTAAATATTTCTTCTCTGAAAACCTGATCAAGCCGCAAACGAAAGATGTGTTGTACAGCAGGTTTTTCCCTAAAGAAAATGTAACGATCAATATCCGTCCGTTTAATATCGACCGCGATCTGGAAATGGTTCACGATTGGTTTAACCAGGAACATGCAAAACCCATCTGGAAGATGGATGGACCGATCAGAGGTTTAGAACTATTCTATAGAACTTTGCTACCAAGCGATTCATCGCACAGTTTTATAGGCGAGATAAATGGCGAACCTACCTTTACCATAGAGCCTTACTGGCCTATGCGCGATGGTGTAGGTGCATGCTACGAAGCTTTAACGACTGATTACGGTGCACATTTGCTGATTGCGCCAACAGATAAAGACAAAAAATTCAGCTTCGAAACCGGTCAGGCATTAATGGATTTCATTTTTGAACAACCCGAAGTAGGTAAATGCATCGGCGAAGCAGCTGTTGAAAGCCGTGCGATGCACATTTTTGTAACCAGATTGGGCTTTAAATTGGAGAAAGTGATCCAGATGCCTTACAAAATGGCCAATCTTACCTTTTGTCACCGCAATTGGTATTGGGAAAAATTCCCTGAGGCGAAGGCATATGCCATGGCTAAATCATCAGAATTTGAAACGGAGGAAATTTAAATGCAGAATCAAAAAATATACGACATTGTAGGGATCGGTATAGGCCCGTTCAATCTGGGTTTAGCTGCATTATGTGCCCCTATCAGTAGCTTATCGGCTTTATTTTTGGATCAGGCGAGCGAGTTTAACTGGCACCCTGGTATGATGTTGAGCGATGCCACTTTACAGGTTCCCTTTATGGCCGATCTGGTTACCATGGCCGATCCAACCAGTCCGTACAGCTTTTTAAACTATCTTAAACAAACAGATCGCCTGTATAAATTTTATATCAGAGAAGATTTTTTTGTATTACGAAAGGAATATAATGCTTATTGTAAATGGGCGATCAATCATCTGCAAAACTGCCATTTCGGACAGAAAGTTACCCGTGTAAATTACGTTGATGGTGTTTATCAGGTAGAAAAAGTTGATCAATCAAGCGGAATCAGTGAAACCATTTTCACTAAAAAAATAGTGCTCGGAACGGGAACGGTACCAAAAGTACCTGGTTTTATTAAGCCGGCTGAGCATAAAAATGCTATACATTCTTCAGCATATTTAAAGTTTAAATCTACGCTGCTGAAGCAAAAAACCGTAACGATTATTGGCTCAGGACAAAGTGCCGCCGAGGTTTTTTACGATTTATTGCCTGAAACGGAGAATGGACTGAAATTAAAATGGTTTACGCGGCCTGATCGCTTTTTCCCGATGGAGTATTCGAAATTAACATTGGAGCTCACCTCTCCCGAATATGTAGACCACTTTTATAATCTGAGTGATGCCAAACGCAAACAGGTTTTAGGAAAACAAAATTCGCTTTTTAAAGGCATAAACTTCGAACTGATTAACCAGATTTTTGATAAACTGTACGAATTGAGTGTTGATGGCGAAAAGGTAAATGCGGAATTGATGCCAAACTGCCAACTGAACAATTTAACAGTAGACACCGACGGCAAATATCAGCTCGATTTTTATCATACCGAAAGTGAAAAGGATTTTGCTGTTGATACTGATTTTGTGGTGTTGGCAACTGGTTACAAATATAATGAGCCTGGTTTCTTATCAGGCATAAACGACCGCATTGCACGTAATGCCGATGGGCTTTTCCAGGTACACCGCAACTATGCTATTGATGTGAACGGAGACGAAATCTTTGTTCAAAATGTTGAACTGCATACCCACGGTTTCGTAACACCTGATTTGGGCATGGGTGCCTATCGCAATGCATCCATTATCAATGCCATTTTAGGCTTCGAAATTTATAATGTAGAAAAACGGATTGCTTTCCAGCAGTTTAGTGTAAATGGTGAACAAGAAATCAATGGGCAAGCTCATGATTTCATCCGGGACTGTCACGTTGAGCCTGTCGAAACGCCTTAAACCTTAAGTTGTCCTTCGACAAGCTCTCCGTAGGAGTCTTATGGACAGGATGACAGATCGTGCTGGTCGGGATTAGTAATCCCGATCATAGAGAGCCGGATTTAAAATCCGGAGCACAAAAAGTCCAGATACAAATCTGGACCAACCTAACATTTAAATATTACATACCATGAATTACAACAACTTCAATCACATAAAACCCTTAAACAAAGAAATCTGGGATAAAGTAAACCGCAATTATATTGCAAAATCGGTAGTAGAGTTGATGCACGAAAAATTAGCTGAACCAGTACTGATTAATACAGATGAGCAAGGAAATTCTGATTTTCGTCTTGCCACAGATGCTGAAGATATTTATTATACCTTTTCAGGGCAGCAACGTGCTTTAGATTACCTACACATCGATAAACAGAGCATCAAAAAATTTGTAAATGGCGACAGTGTAGCCGTAAACAACGCTCCGGCCTTTTATACCGAACTGCAACAGACTTTCGACATTAAACCATTTACTTTGGCTCATTTTGTTGAAGAAACCCTAAATACCTTATACGCCGATGCTTACATTCATCAAAAAGGCAGGTTAACCGCTGATGAATTAGCCAATGCTGATTACCAAACCATCGAGCATCAAATGGATGGACATCCCTGGGCCACCATCAACAAAGGACGGATCGGCTTTAACCATAGCGATCAAGGCAAATACGCGCCAGAAGCTGCTCAAAAAACGCAATTGGCCTGGTTAGCGGTACATAAAACAAGGGCAGAATTTAAAAGTGTCGAAAGTATTTCTCCATTTTCTTTTTATAATGAAGAACTTAGCTTAAAGCAGGTCCACGATTTTAATCAGGTATTAATTCAACAGCAGTTACCACCTGAAAATTATTTCTTTATCCCTGTGCACGAGTGGCAGTGGAACAATAAAATCGTATTACAACTGGCACACGATATTGCCCATAATTTAATCGTCCCTGTTGGTTTAGGCAATGATGAATACATGTGCCAAAACAGTATACGTACCTTCTTTAATGTAAGTGAGCCTAAAAAACATTATGTAAAAACGGCTATTTCTATTTTAAACACCTCCATTTTCAGAGGACTTTCGCCTAAAAAACTGGCTATTGCACCAAAAGTAACCCAGTGGGCAAAAGACATGCTTCAGGGTGATGAGTATTTAAAACAGACCCGCATGGTGCTTTTGGGTGAAGTGGCTACTGTAGCCTATACCCATCCACAATACAGTGAAATACCGGATTCTCCATATCAATATCAGGAATTTTTAGGGGCGATTTGGCGTGAGAGTGCCGAAAATTATTTGCTGGAAGGTGAAAACATCATGACCATGGCGAGTCTGCTTTATGTAGATGACGATGGGAAAAGCATGGTTGAGGCCTTGATAGAAAAATCTGGCCTGGATGCAGCAAGCTGGTTAAATGCCTATCTGTCTGCGTATTTAAAACCTGTATTAAGAATTTTTTACAAACATGCTTTTTTCTTTAGTCCACATGGCGAAAACACCATTTTGGTAATGAAAAACGGCGTACCGGAGCGCATTGTTATTAAAGATTTTGTTGAAGAAATTGTATTAACAGAAGAATCGAAAGCGAAATTACCAAATGATCTGGTAGATGTTTTAAGGGAGATTAACGATGAATTAGCCCCTTTATTTATCCTCTCAGGGATATTTGATGCCGTTTTCAGGTACCTTGGTAATATTTTTCACAGTTATGTTGGCTTGGATGAAAAACAGTTCTGGCGTCAGGTGGCAGATGTAATTTTAGAATTTCAACAGGAAAACCAAGAATTGGCTCCGAAATTCGAAAAATTTGACCTGTTTGTGCCCGAATTTATCAGGGTTTGTATTAACCGTGTAAGGTTGTTAACCCACGGTTATAGCGAAAGTACTGATGTTCCTGTCCCAGAGCTGATTGGCACCTTGGTTAATCCAGTAGCAGCGGCTTTGAAGGAAGATATTCTGGCGTAATGTGCAGTCAGATGTTTCCATCTGAATTGAGTAAAATCGAATGACCTCTAAAAGAGGTGTCAGATGTTACCATCTGACACCACGAAAGATAAATCGTCATTGCGAGGCACGAAGCAATCTTACAACTATCGCTACTAGCGGCCGCATTAAGATTGCTTCGCCGGCTGAAAAAGCCTTCTCGCAATGACGATCCAATCTTTTTAAACTACAAAAATAGTTTATATTGATAAAATCATTATCTTGCTTTATAAATCTTTAGCATGAAAACACTAGTATTTATCTTTTTATCAACACTTTTATTCGAAACCCCAACGATTGAAAAAGATCGTGATCGATGGAAGCCCTATTATACGGATACTGCTCCAGCAAAAACAGCTGATAACTGGTTTCTTCCTTTTGATGTAGCTAACCGTAAGAAAATAAACAACATTAAAATCATCAGCATTTTTGGCGATCATAGAGATAGTTATGTTAAAGGTCACATCCACACGGCTATTGATATTAATCCTGCACAACCTAAAGCGAAACTGGTTAATGTTTACGCCATGGCCAATGGAATAGTATGCTCTGTCCATTTAGGTGAAAACCAACGTACAGTTGTGCTAAAACATAAATTACCAAATGGTTTAACCATGTTTACCACTTATAAACACCTGAAAGAAGTTTATGTAAGCAATGGCCAGAATGTTGATCAAAACACCAAACTGGCCAGGTTATTTACGCTTCAGGAAAGTAAAAAATATGGGGGCGATTACCATCACCTTCATTTAGAGATCAGAAAAAAATTTGATGATTATGGCTGTGCAAGCTGGCTAACTTTTAATAATAAACAACTGAACGAACGGTTTTACAACCCTCAGGTATTTATAAAAGAACATATCAAATAGTGTTGTAAAATAAAAAACGCGCATTTCCGAATACTTCGAAAATGCGCTACGAGACAATTAAAATAAGTGGTTATAAATATTGTTAGCGTCAGAACAGAAATATCTGACATAGCATTTAATTCTTAATACGTAAATTTAGGTTTCCCATTATCGCAGGTTACCCCTTTCGGTTGTATCACCAATGCACAATCAGAATATACACCGTATTTTTGATTATAATCAGCTTGTAGTTTGGTAAATTGTTCAACCTTTTTCAGAAAAGTGCTTTCATCTATTTTTACAGAATAAGCAATATAACCTGATGCGCCTCCGCAAGCTTTAGATCCAATGGCGGTGAATTTCCATTCGCCGGCATTTTCACAGGTAAATTGCTGAGCTGATTTTTCAATGTCTTTATAAAGTCTATCCAACTCTGACGAATCAACATTTCGCATGGGTTCATCGCGATCAGTACAAGCCCATATCAAACTCATTACCAGCACAATTGAAGTTAAAATAAATAGCGTCCGTTTCATCGTTTGTTAATTTAACCTAAAACGGGAATTAAAATAAAAACGCTACATTCCTTAAGAATTCTTAAGACCTATGAGGTTTATTGGCAACATGCTTAGGAAACCTCATAGGTCAGGGAAGCTTTACAGTTAGTTTACCGGTGGAAAATTATAAGGTTTCCATGCACGAAGCACGCTCAGTTCTTTCTGTGTTTCTTCGCTTATGCCTACACCCCAGGTATTAAAAAATGGGGCTAAATTTCTTTTTACCACATTAGAATACGTTTTTACCCATAAATCGCGTTTTTGCTGATCGTTTAACCTGCCTATACTTGGTCCGATTTTTTGATATTCTTTAAAAAACGCTTTAAAGCTTTCCCATCCAAAACCTTCCTGCATCTGGCGGAACATGATCAGGCCTAAAAAGGCATCACCCTTCCATTTTTCATAACTCGCACCTTCGGCAAAATATTTTTTCATCATCTTTTGCGTATTTGCACTTGATACACCAGTATGTGAATCGTCCCGTCCGCCCATTAACCTATCGAACATATAGATTGAAAAGAAGTTATTGCTCACTTCGGTAGTGCCACCAAAAACCCAGTTCAGATTTTGCATGTTGTGACCAATTTCGTGGAAAAAGCCCCAATTTGCGCCTCCCTTACTTGGTTTCATCAATAACTCAGGGTTGGCCATAATTTCGTTAGAGAGCATCTTTCTGGATGGTGAATGGTGAATCATGATCGGATAACCGCTATGCATGTATCCTCCGCCAATATGCTCATCGGGCACCATCCGTTGAGCCCTATAAAACGGCGCTGGCATATTGGCCAGATCTAATTCTCCAAGTACAACTAAATCCCATAGTTTTAATACTTCTTCAGGATTTTTGATGGTTTGCAATACACTATCAGGCAAAGTTAAAATCACATTTTCAGTTGCCATCTCGCCCCAAGGTGCTTTGTTATTTTTTAATTGGTTCTCCCAATCACTTTGCGTGCTTTTGCCAAGCACAAAAAGTGGAGCTGCAACAGCATGGCTAATTTTGAAATCAATTTTTCTACTTTCGGCCTTAGGTTTAATATTAATGTAGATCAGTCCACCGAAAGGCGACGCTAATCTGTTTTTGCCAATTACCAATTGTTGTTTCTTGGTTATAATTGGCATCCTCCGCCAATCTTCCTTGCCTGCTACCCAATAGTTTAGGCGATCGCTATGCGCGCCGATCTGAACTTCAAGCTCGTTTACATTGGTGTTTTTAGGTACATCAATTTCTATATACTCGCCAGCTTTTGCATATAAACCTGTACTGTACATGGTAGCATTATCGTAACCAGAGTAGCCTAGGGTTGATACGATAGACACTAAACTATCGGCCATTTTTTTATGTTCGATGCTTACCGTTTTATTTATAAACTGAAAACCAGTCTTTACTATCCCTGGAAAAATCTCAGCTGATGGTTGTGCTTTGATATTCTTATAATCGGTGCTTTTTAAAATTTCATCACTCCATTTCGCAATGGCTTTTCTAAATGCCGTGTCGCTTTTGGAAAGCGTGTGCTGTGGTGTAATGACAATTGTTGCCGGATCTTTTGCTGCATCTTGGGCAAAGGTACTTAAGCCTGTTGCTACTAATGCAAGGGATAATAGTGATTTCATTTGTGTTTGGTTTGTTGTTCTTTAAGTGTTATACTTTTTTTAGGCGGAAAACCTTCGTTTCGTGAGCAGTTACCTCACCATTCCACTTGTTATTTTTGCCAATTATTTTATGTTGCCACAAATCCCTGACCTCATATTTACCAGTCAGGCCTAATTCGGCAAAATTTATTTTTGCATTTTGGGCAGATGTCGATTTATTTAAAATTGCTATAGCGAAATCTCCATTGGCTAAAGGACGGACAAAAACGTCCCAGATATCGGTTTTGATTTTTCTTTCAGCCTGTTTGCCCAAAACATCCTGGTTTAATGCAATTACTTCTTCGTTTGTAAAAATGGTTTTTGCTTCACTATCCATTTTACGGATATCGCAACTCGCATATAATGGCGAATTAAGCATACTGTATAAACTCATTTGGCTTTGATATTCAGCTTGGGTACAACCTTTGCCATTAAAAGCTGATGAAGGGCCTTTTGTGCCGTGTAACCCTGCAACCAACATATCTCCATCGTTCCATTTCCCTGGACCGGAAAAACTTGCCAATCCTGCTGTTTTATCTACCACATTGTAAATGCCTACTCCTCCCTTACCTTCTACATCATTCCATTTATCTCTGATATCGTAAGTTGTACGCCAGCTCTGTCCGCCAACCTGTGCACCCCAGTTCCAGGGTTCGCGTGGCCCCCATTCGCAGATTCCCAATACAATTTCTCTACCCGATTTGCGTAGCGCCTGGGCTATTTTACCATAACGGGCTTTAGCAGTTTCAACATCTTCTGGGGCATTGCAATAGTCGTATTTTAAATAATCTATTCCCCATGAAGCAAAAGTTTTAGCATCCTGATCTTCGAAATTTAAACTTGCAGTGTAACCACCACAGGTTAAAGGAGCTGCATCAGAATAGATACCCAATTTCATCCCTTTGTTATGCAGGTAATCGGCCAGGGCTTTAATGCCTGAAGGAAATTTCTTTGGATCGGCAATGATTTTGTTTTTATTATCGCGGCCACCTTGCCAACAATCATCTAAAAAAATATACTGATAGCCAGCTTTCACCATTCCACTTGCAACCATTGCATCGGCCATTTCTTTAATCTCTTTTTCGTTCGGATTTTCGGACATGATATTCCAGCTCATCCAGCCCATTGGTGGTGTAGCAGCTAAAATTTTTTCCTGCGCAAAGCTGATTTGAGCACATAACAATAAGGTTAAACAGATTTTGATAAATTTCATATTTTCTTTAATAGAGAATTCTTCAGTTCTTTAGGGAAATAGTCGTCATTCCCCGCGCAGGCGGGAATCCTAATGCAACATATAGACCAAGCTAAAGCATTAAGGTTCCCAATCGAGTTGGGAATGACGAACTATGTATATTATTTAATCGGTTTGATATAATAGCTGTACTGGTAATCTTTAAATGGGATCTGGTATTGGATTAATGGCATAGAACCCCAGCTATCGATCCCTTGAACACCCAATTGCTGCATATCCATGTGCACATAAATCTGATTGCGTTTTACCAGTTCGCCAGAGTGATATTGTTTTTTCTCTGCCTCTGGGTCTAAATCTTCTACCGAATATGGCAATGCATTAAAACTCAATAACTGATCGGCAAATTCGAAACGTAGGCCCTTACCTGCTTTATTGGTAAAAGCTACCCAACGCACATCGGTTTTATTACCACTTTCCTGTGGACGTGCATAAGGAAAATACTGATCTGCAACTGTTGATTTATAAGTACCAATTAATGAAGCCGTTTTTCTATCTACATAATTTTCGCCCGGCCCACGACCATACCATTGGATATTGCTGTAATCATTTTTCAGCTGCAGATCGTTACCGATACGCATTAAACTTTTGTAGTTGCCTGTTACGGCTTTAAATTGATTATTTACTTTTACAGTACCATCAGCAGACACACTAAATTCTTGTGTGGTTTCTGCGTCACCTTTAAGTAGAGACGATTTAATGGTTAGGGTAAAGCCATCAGCCGTTGAATTTACGGTTGATTTAATATTGCCTGCACTGTTATCATGGTACACATTGCGCCACATGCGTAATTTAGTATTTAAGCCAGCACCAATATCATTATCAGTTGGTGCACGGTAAAAGCCTGGTTGTGGGCCAGAAGCCAATAATTCTTGTCCTTTAGAAACATAGCTGGTTAACATTCCTTTAGTTAAATCGAAAGTGATGGTAAAATCACTTCCTTTAACAACTGCTTTTTCTGCTGTTTGCTCGACCTTTAAAGATTTCTTGTTACTGATATAAACATTAGGCTTTGGCGTTCCGGCCAATGCAATCTGTTCGTAAGCAATTTCATAACCTTTTTCTAAAAATGGTTCAGCTGTTTTTAAGCGGTAATGCACGTTTAAGAAATATTCTTTACCTATGGCGTAATTCGTTTTAAATGGTAAGCTTAATAGCTGCGTTTGGCGTGCTTCAACGTTCAGGTTACTTACTACTCCACTTTGAATTACTTTCCCATCTTCTACCAATTCCCAGTTTAATTGCACGTTGCTGATATCTTTAAAGAAATAGCTGTTGTTTACATTGATCTGATTGGTACCGTTAAAGGTAGTTTTAATATATTGATGCACTTTTTTCAATTCTACTGCCATTGGGGTCATACCACGGTAGGCGGTAACCACACCTTTTACACAGAAGTCGTTATCGCTAAAGTTTTCGTCAACCGGGCCACTTAGCGGAAAATCGCCACCATAAGCCATAATGCGTTTACCATTTTTAACGGTATCGATCGCTTGGTCTATCCACTCCCAAACAAAACCACCCTGTAGTTTAGGGTTATTCTCTATGGCATCCCAATATTCTTTAAAATTACCCAAACTGTTACCCATAATGTGGGCATACTCGCTCATAATAAACGGACGCGTTTCTTTATCCTGTTTCGAATAACGTGGCAGATAATTTGGTGAAGGATATTGTGGAACAATCATATCGGTATTGAAATCGCTCTCGGCCCTTTCGTACTGTACCGGGCGGAAATCTTTTCCTTTAAGCCATTGATAAGCCTCGTAAAAGTTAACCCCGTTACCCGCTTCATTACCTAACGACCAGGTAATTACCGATGCATGGTTTTTATCACGCTCGTACATTCTGGTAATGCGCTCAAGATGAGGAATACGCCATTGTTTATCGTTGGCAAAAGTAGTTTCCAAACTATAATAACGCCCGTGTGATTCGATATTGGCTTCGTCGATTACGTACAAACCGTATTCATCACAAAGTTCCATCCAATAAGGATCTGGTGGATAATGAGAATGACGAACTGCATTTACATTCAGTTTTTTCATCATTTCCATATCTTTCTCCATATCGGCATGGGTTAAAGTATGGCCCTGAGTGGCATTGTGTTCGTGTCTGTTTACACCTTTCAAAAATACACGTTTACCATTAACCAATAAATCGCTTCCTTTAATTTCTACCGATCGGAAACCCACGCGTTGTGGAATTACCTCGATTATTTTATCGTTTTTATCTTTTAAAGTGATGTAAAGCGTATATAAATAAGGAATTTCTGCCGACCAGTTTTTAACATTACTGATCTGTGTTTTAAAAGAAAGATCGGTTTTATAATTGCCCAGCACTTTTTGGATTGTGGTGGCATCTTTCCAAACATGAGTTCCTTTAGCATCAAATAAATCAAGTGCTACGTAAAAACTATCTGGACGGCTGTGGTTGGTACGCTGATCTATTTTATAATTTTCTACCGCTAAGTCTACATTCAGCAATCCGTTGGTATAAGTAGCATCTAAATTACCCACAACTTTAAAATCGCGGATAGCTAATTTTGGCGTGGAGTATAAATAAACCTCACGTTCTATTCCCGATATGCGCCACATATCCTGGCATTCCAAATAGGTTCCATCGCTCCATCTGTAAACCTGTAGCGCTACGGTATTTTCTCCTGGCTTAACATATTTGGTAATATCAAATTCTGCAGCCAGTTTACTATCTTCGCTATATCCTACTTTTTTACCATTTACCCAGATATAAAAAGCAGATTTAACAGCACCAAGGCTGATAAACACTTGTCTACCGCTCCAGTTAGCCGGAATATTGATTTTCTTCCTGTACGAACCTACCGGATTATTATCAGCAGGAATATCAAATGGAGGGTTCATTCTGGCTCCAGTTAATTGTCGGCCAGCAAATTCGTAAGGTTGGTTTACATAAATTGGAAGTCCGTAACCATTCACTTCCCAGTTGGCAGGTACTTTAAAATTATCCCAGCCTTTATCATCAAAATCTACCTTATAAAAATCTGTAGGTCTTTTACGTGGGTCTTTTACCCAGTTAAACTTCCAGGTACCATTTAATGATAAAAAATATGCTGATTTTTCTTTGGCTCTTTTTGCTGCTAAATCCTGATTTTCGAAAGCAAAAGCCGATGCCCGCATAGGCAAACGGTTTATCGAAACCACTTCGGGGGTTTGCAGTTCGGAGGGCAGTTCTTGTGCGCTGATTTGCCCGGCAATAAATAATGATGTAATTAAAATGATTAATTTTCTCTTCATTCTGTGTGTATAATTTTGGTTTGTTGCTCCAAATTACTGATGATTAGCTGATAATGATGAAAATGTTTTAGCGCAAACGTTTGAGTTTTAAATATGTTACGAGGAGTTAAATTTATTGGGATAGATCTTGCAATCTGACGCCTAAAATTATCATATTGTAAGCTTTACCATAGAACTGCCTCCAAGGTAAAAAAATACCGCTCTACTAAACACAGCAAGGCTTTATATTTCCCAAAGCATAATAAACAGCAGCGAAAATTATATTTTATAACAATACTTACACAACTCGATTTTTAGTATGCTATGCACAAATGCGAGAAATTAAAAATGACAACATGAAAGCAACGGGCTTTTTAAACAAGAATAGTCAAACGTTTGCGCTAAAATAGAAGAACAGTTAGTTAGGCTGAATATCTTTTTATAGGTATGTTAGTAAGCTAATTATACATCTACTTAATGCCAATCTCTAGATTTCCACTGGACAGACAAATGGACATGATGGACTGTGGTCCTGCATGTTTGAAAATGATTGCCAAATACCATGGTAAGTTTTATTCTTTGCAATATATGCGCGATAAATGCGGAATCACCAAAGAAGGCGTATCATTTTTAGACCTAAGTCATGCCAGTGAATCCATCGGACTTCGCACCCTTTCCTTAAAATGTACTGTTGAAGACCTGTTGCATAAAATTCCTTTACCAGCCATTGTTCATTGGGATAACAGCCATTTTGTTGTTGTTTATAAAACGAAAGCAAAGAAAGGTTTAGATTTAAGTCAAGGCACTATTTATGTAGCCGACCCAGCCAGAGGTTACGTAAGCTACAAATCTGACGAATTTGCTTCAAAAACAATAAAAAAAGGCCATGGCGAAGAGCAGGAAAAGCTCGTTTTAATGGCGATTGAGCCACAGGCTGATTTCTATGAAAGGCAGGCTAATGAAAAAATAGATCGGCGCAAAACTTTTTATAATTTCTTAAATTATTTCAGACCTTATAAAAAAAGCTTTATCAATTTATTCGTGGTAATGCTATTGGTAACCATTTTGCAGGGTTTTTTACCATTTATTAGTAAGGCGGTAATAGATGTTGGGATACAAACACACGATCTTAACTTCATCAATATAGTTCTTATAGCAAACATCGCTATTTATTTAAGCATACTGCTGAGTAATATGGCTAGAGACTGGATTCTGCTTCATGTTACCTCAAGGGTGAATATAGCCTTGATTTCTGATTACCTAATCAAATTAATGGTGTTGCCCATTACGTTTTTTGAGAATAAAATGACTGGGGATATTTTGCAAAGGGCCCAGGATCATGAACGCATCAGGAGTTTTATTATGAACAACTCTTTGAACATGGTTTTCTCTACCCTTACATTCATTGTATTTGGCGTAATTCTGCTCATTTATAATACAGTCATTTTCTGGATCTTCCTGATCGGCAGCATTATATATGTTGCCTGGGTGATGGCCTTTTTAAAGCTAAGAAAAAAGTTAGACTGGGAGTATTTTGAGCTGGTTAGTAAAAATCAGAGTTATTGGGTGGAGACAATTGCAAGTATACAGGATATCAAAATCAATAATTATGAAAAACCGAAGAGATGGAAATGGGAAGATATCCAGGCGAGGTTGTATCAGGTTAATTTAAGGGTTTTAAGCGTTACCAACACCCAAAATTTAGGCGCACAGTTTATAGATAATTTAAAAAATCTGTTTATTACTTTTTTCTGTGCTAAAGCAGTAATTAGTGGCGAAATGACATTTGGGGTGATGATCTCAACACAATTCATCATCGGGATGTTAAATGCTCCTGTGGTACAGTTTATCCAGTTTATTATCTCTTTTCAATTTGCCCAGATTTCGTTTTTGCGTTTAAATGAAATCCACCAGCTTGAGGATGAAACAGAAAATGTTGGGACAAACCCAATTGATCTGCCAAAAGACAAAAGCCTGGTTATTAATAATCTGGGATTTCAATATACCCCAACCTCTAACCCTGTATTAAGAGGTGTAAGACTGATTATACCAGAAGGTAAAGTAACGGCTATTGTTGGGGATAGTGGAAGCGGAAAATCGACCTTATTGAAGTTGTTGCTACGCCTATACAAACCTAGTTATGGTGATATTAAAATTGGCAATATGAACGTCAATAATATTAGCCTTAAACAATGGCGGGATAAATGCGGTGCGGTAATGCAGGATGGAAAAATTTTTAACGATACTATTTTAAATAATGTCGTGCTAGATGATGAAAAAATAGATTACGAGAGACTTAAAAAGGCCTTAGATACGGCAAATATTGCATCTGAAATTGAAGCCTTGCCTTTGGGTTATCAAACCATGATGGGTGAGCAAGGACGGGGATTAAGCGGAGGTCAAAAACAACGGGTTTTGATTGCAAGAGCTCTATATAAAAATCCGGATTATTTATTTTTTGATGAAGCAACCAACAGTTTAGATACGCTAAACGAAAAGAAAATTGTTGATGCCCTGGACCAGGTTTTCAAAGAAAAAACAGTTATTGTTATTGCACACCGATTGAGTACGATACGCAAAGCCGATCAGATTGTGGTAATGCAAGGCGGAACTATTGTAGAGATGGGTAATCATCAATCATTAATGACCCAAAAAGGAAAATATTTCCAATTGGTGCAATCGCAACTAGAGATTGCTGAAACGGTAGAACCTTTAAATTAACTATACCTTATACAATCAAAATGCACAAGGATTCCGAAATCTATCACCATAAACAGCGTACAGAGCAGGTACAACATATTATAGAAAGAATGCCCACTAAATTTGGTTTTTGGGTGAGTATAATTGTAGGGTTTATTTTTATCTCAATGTTTGTATTTGGCTGGCTTGTCCGCTACCCAGATGTTGTACCAGGACAAATTGTGATCAATTCAAATATTTCGCCTATTAAGCTGGTTGCAAATGGCAGTGGTAAATTAAAGCTTAATGGCATCAAATCGATGGATGTGGTTAAAGAAGGGCAAATAATTGCTTATTTAGAAAACCCTACAAATCCGGCAATTGTTTTCTATATCGATAGCATGCTTAAAAGCTTCAATCCATCTAAGGAGTCTGTTCTTATACTTAAAAACCGGTTACCAAGTACATTATCATTAGGTGAGTTAAACAGCAAGTATTATGCTTTTGTAAGCAGCCTGCAAGAATACACCAATTATAAATATGACAAACTTTTTGATAAACAAGGACAGAATTTGGCAGATCTACTGGTAGAACAGGAAAAAGCAATGGAGAGTGCCCTAAACAGAGTGGAAATGGCCAAAAAATCATTAACCTATGCCCACAAGTTTTATCAAAGAGACTCTACGCTTTTTAAAAACAAGGTAATCAGTGAATCCGAACTTGATAAAACAGAGATGAGTTACCTCGCTAACAAGGATGCGTTACAGGCTGCTATTAATAACCTCGTACAAAGCAAACAAGGTAGCCAGCAAACTGAAGGAAAAATACAGGAATTAGATATTCAAAAGCCTGAAAAAAACAGCGAATTAAATATTAAGCTTATTTCTGCTTACAACGATCTGGTTGATAATATTAAAAGCTGGGAACAACGTTACGTTTTTAGGGCACCATTTGGAGGGAAAGTGCAGTTTTTAAAATTTTACAACGAAAATCAATTCCTGCAAAGCGGTGAACAAGTTTTTACCATTATACCCAATAATGAGGAACCGCTTGGCCAGGTTGTTTTACCTGCAAATGGATCAGGGAAAGTTAAGGTTGGCCAAGAAGTAATCGTGAAACTGGATAATTATCCTTATATGGAATATGGGAGTATAAAAGGCCATGTTACTTCAATTTCGCTTACCAGCAATACAGAGAAAACAGAAAAAGGAGATACCGAAACCTACCTGGCTCTAGTTAAGTTTGATGACGGCCTTAAAACCAATTATGGGAAAAAGCTCGACTTTAAAGCCGAGGCCAAAGGCAGTGCCGAAATTATAACCAACGACCGGAAATTAATTCAAAGATTATTTGATAACCTCAAATACGTAGTGAATAAGTAAAAATTAACTTAAGTAAAGTTGAATTGTTCTTTCTGCCATATGCCTGGCCGTAAAATGCGCTTCGAATAAAGTCTTGCCGTTTTTGCTCAGGTTATTTCTCAATTCCGGGTTTTTGTAAAGGTTTAACATTTGAGTGGCAAGACTTTTTTCGTCAACTCTCCCCAAAGAATCTGTTTCTGCTTTAAGAACATTTATTTTATCCCTAAAAGGTTTTTCAAATGCCGGGATATCTGAAACTATTATTGGAAGTTGATTAGAAAGCATTTCTAATACCACATAACTGCTCTGCTCTGTAAAGGAAGGAACCAAGCCAACATTGGCAATTGCATAGTAATTATTGATTTTCGATTTATCTACATAGCCAGCGAATACTACGCTGCCACAAAAATCAGCACACATTTTAGTATATACCCCGAAATCTCCTGCCCCAACAATAAGTAGCTTTGCATTTGGTATCTTTTTCAAAAGTTTACCAAATGTTTTTATCAATAGATCGAGCCCCTTTTGTTTATTCATTCTGCCAGCAAACAGAAAGATAAAAGCATCTTCATCGAATCCCATTTTTTTCTTTTGAGCTGTCACATTAAGCTTTTTAACAGGGCTTTTCAAATTCAAACCATTTGCAATTAATGAAAGCTTTTCAATAGCATTTTCGCCGTAATGTTTTTTCATAAAGGATTTACTATCCTCATTTAAACAAATTACCTGATCGGCTATTTGATACATTTTTTTTTCGAACTGGATAGAGGTTACCCGCATCTTCTCCTTATCATCCTTAGGCGCTGCGTTATTCCATTCTTTTAAGAATTTTTCATAATCATTTTCATAAAAAACCCGCCATAACGAAACATGATTGGTGTAAATTAATTTAAAATCATATTCCTTGGCTAATTTCCCCAATTCGTATTGTAAAACAAAGTTTAAATGAAAAACAACATCAACCGGATCGTTAAAAAATTCTCCCAATAAACAGAAAATCTTTCTCGCTAAAATAGGCTTTATGGGAACTTCAACATTTGGCTTGATAAGCTTATCCTTAAAAGAGATTTTTATCTCTTCTACATTAACATTTATTTTCCTTATTGAGAAATCATCGACCTCATTGAATACAATTTTCACAAAATACAACTTGAAAAAACTTTCTTTTTCAGCGAGTGCTTCTATCAATTGATTGGCATATGTACCAATACCGTGCCCAACGGCGTCGGACGGGGTTTCAAATAAGAAAATTTTTTTCATAGGTAATTGAGCAATTTGTAGTAATCGTGTTGCCCTTTAAAATCTCTTTTAGGTGCAAATAACAATTCTATGCCTAGGTCTATTTTCTGGTAATAAGTTACCCCCTTTAAATTTTCTTCCAGCAGGGTCTTTTCCAACTTTGGCAAGCTTTCTTTTTTAAGGTTTTTCATCAATATCTCATCCAAAAAATCCTTTGGTATAATTTTATCATTCATACTATCTAGACATTCAGTCTCGCCTATTGCATTTAACACGAATGCTAAATCACTACTTAAGGGGATAACATTTAAGGCTAACCGTTTCTTAAATTCCTGAAAGAAAAAATTATAGGTTTTTACATAACTCTTATCAAGAGCCTTTAACAGATGAAGACAAAAAATAATGTTGTTGATATTTTCATCTTTGTCTAAATTTAGCGTAGCTCTTTTTGAAAAAGCTATTTTTAAACGGCTGTAAAGTTCTTTTGGTAATGTCTGTCGAAGATTTCTTTGCTCCACATAGAGTATCGCTATTAGAACGAGGCTAAATCTTGTTTGTGGCACTGTAATCAGCTTAATACAATGATGATCTATTTCTGCCAGCAAATTATCTAGCGATAAATTCATAAAGCCCCAATGATTGAACTTTAATAAATAAAGACCAACCATTGGGTAAATCGCAGCAGGTAAGTTTTTCTTAAGATTACCACAATGTGTTATTAACTCCTCCACCAGGGCAAAACCCAAGTGATTATAATATTCATCCTGATAACTTTCGGCATATCTAAAAATATAAAAGATAGATTTTACATGTTTTCTCAAATCTAAACCGTTGTGCGTTAGTGGATAATTATTATCTGTTAAAACGGTTTTATTTATGGCATCTAAGATTGACTTATTTTGCATGAAGGATGATTAATAAGCAGATGTGTAAAATACGTAACCACCAGAAAACTGATCTGCGTACATTGTTGCATCAAAAGGAAGAGCGGCAAAAGATTGATTGAACTGATCTATTATATAGCCTGAAGTAACATAGTCATAATAAACTGCCTTTCGGTCTTCAGTAACGCCCTGAAAATATAATCGCTCAGGCGTATTATCATCGTAATCACCTACAAATTCTAGAGCAGAGCCATTTATGCCCACATACGCGCCTTTCGTATGAACATCATCATCGTAAAAACTTGTAATGTATCCCCCTAATGTGAAATCACCAAGATATTCTGATAGATTTGCAGGATTGTATATCCCTATTCCTCCTGCAGCTGAGAGTTGCTCATTTTGAGTTAATGCTTCAAAGTTGTTTTCTAACTCTTTTAATGTTTTAATTTTCATAGTTTAAAGATTTGCGTTTAAAGATTTGTGTTTAATTATTTTATTGGTTCATATAATTTGTTTGTAATACTAGTAAATGGAATAAAACCGAACATACCCACCTGTAAATTGGTCGTAATACTCATGTATGGTTGTATAGTTCGGATCGTCTGAAGGCATATCATAAGTATGCGCAAATGATTGATTATAAGCATCTAAAAAATATCCGCCTGTAACATTATCTACATAATATGCCTTATAATCTTCTGTAACAAATAAGATTTGAAATCTATTATTAGAAGGATCTCCATAGCCGCTAGTAAATCCACCACCATCTATTCCTGGCTCATAAATTGTTGCATACCCCCCGGTATTCCAGTAGTCATCGTCATTAAAATACGTGATATAACCAGAATTTGCAAAATCCATATCTCCTAAATATTGAGTAGGATTAGTTGGACTATAAATCCCTGTTCCTCCAAGCATCGAGGCCTTCTCCTTATAGGTCAAAATTTCAAAATTGCTTTCTACTTCATTTAATGTTTTAATTTTCATGGTTTAAATTTTAGGTATGGTGTTTAATTAAACGATATTAAAACTGGGGTGCTTAGCACGGGGCTTATTTACTTAGAAATTAGTAAATAGAGTAAAAATATACATAGCCGCTTGTAAACTCATCGTAGTATGCGGTAACTGTATCATAACCTGGCTCTGAAGAAGGTGCCGAATAATCGAACTTAAAAGATTCGTTATATCTATCTAAAAAATAACCACCTGTAAGCGTATCTTCATAATATCCTTTAAAATCTTCGGTAACATAGAGCAATTGAAATCTATTATTCTGATAATCACCTAGTCCTGAAGGAGAGCCATCAATTCCGGGTTGATAGGTTATGGCATAACCACCAGAGCTCCCCGTACCTTGATCTTCGAAATAAGTGATATAACCAGCACTTGTGAAATCCAGATCCCCCCAATACTGTGTAGTATCTGTTGGATTATAAATTCCTGTTCCCCCAAGCATGCCGGCTTGCTCTTCATGGGTCAAAGTTTCAAAATTGCTTTCTACTTCTTTTAATGTTTTAATTTTCATGGTTTAAATTTTAAGTGTTAATTAATTATAGTTACTTCCTAATAGGTTAAATATTTTACGACGATATATTGGCAATCAATCAAAAAGCGTGGTTCATTATGGCTTATTTGATGTCGGTATTTAATAAGAATAAACAAAAAAACCCGTTGTCACCACAAGGCGGCAACGGGCTCACTAACTATACTAACTACTATTTTAAAAATTCTATTTCATACTGGTTCAGAAATGGATTACCATCAAAACCATAGTCTGATAAAATTTTGATGTTCATCCAATACAGCGAAAGTGCTGATACATCTCCTAAAGAAGATACATAAGATTTAGCTGATGCTACATAGTTAGGATCCGGAGCAGTCCCTGGCGGTACGTCTATGCCAAGAGCAGTCCATTTGTACTGACCAGATAATACCATATTATATCCTCCGGGCGCTTTGTTTCCAATAAGCCCGTCTGCGCCTTCATCGATAGGCCAGAAGCCTGTTAAGTTGGCATAATTAGGGTGTTGCTTAATGTCCTTTAAAGCAATATTATTTAAAATAGTTGCTGTTGACAAGGCCGTATTAAAGTATGCCAGATTTGCGGCATAAAAATTCCCGGAACCTGAATTATCAACTTTTTTAAATCCAATTCTCAATTTCTCAGAAAGCGCTGATAAACTTTTATGCTGAGCGATATTACCTGTTGCGGTTTGCACGCCATCCAAATAAGTAGTAACCGTCCGGGTAGTGGCATTCACATTTTTAACGGTAAAAGTAACCGTGTGCCAGCTCCCATCTGCCCCGGTTGGAGCCAAAGCAATCTCACTTCTAGGTGTACCAGATGCATTTAATGTTCCACCCCAGCTCGATCCAATTGCAGAACCCGATGATTCGAGCCATAACCACCCGGTTTGACTACCTCCATCAATTCCTGTTCCTTTTGACAAAATACACGGATAAGTGGTTCTAGTTAAAAATTTAACTTGCATCTGTACAGTGAACTCGTTTGTTTGTCCTCCTCCATCATAAAGACCGTTATCACTTGGTACTTCCGCGAAAATTCCTGTATTATTAAAAAGAATAGTGTTAAATCCCATTTTTTTCAACTCTTGTTGCTTTAACGAGGGATTATAAGTCATCATAAAACCATTAGTTGGTGCGGTATTGCTACCACCATGGTTACTGGTTATAATGACAAGCCAATCTTCGTTACTATAGGTTTTTCTGGCTTTCAGAGCGGTCATAATATCACCTATATAACCATCAGTTGTGGTTACCGCACTTTTATAAGCAGCATTTGTTGCAGAAAAACCTCCATTTGCACCTGCAGCCTCTACATCTCTAAAATTAACTACTAATGTACCCAAGCCTGTTTGGTTATTTAATATGGCAATAGTGCTATCTTTTACGGCTATATCAGTGTTAACTATGGGAGCAAAATCGGCGTTACTTAAATATTTGCGTAAGTTTCCCCATGGGGTTACCACGCCTGTTTTCACAGCTTTAAACTGAGTAATATAATCCAGCATATTGCGATAAGAAGTGGTGGGCGTATGATCATCATCATTCGGATTACGAGTACGTTCAAAATTATCGTTCTGTACCTGATGCTTAACAAATCCGGTACCGGTTAACATACTTACCCAACCACCAGCATCTGAAATCCCGCTATTCGTACCAAAGGAGTATTTTGCGTTTTTCTGCATCGCCGTAAAGTTTGCAGGCGCAATGGTCTGTAACTCACTTCCTCCAAGACCATCGATTCCAATGACTAATACTTTTCTTTGCTTACCGACTGTTCTGATCAAATCTTCGTAAACAGGAGGAGGGTTATCGTATTTTTTACAGCCTAAAATACCTGCCAACAAAGCGAAGGTACCGGCTATGAATATTGATGTTTTATTGTTTGTTCTCATTTTCTTAGCGCTTTACTGTTTATTTAATTACACCTATTTCTGATAATGATGCTAACGTATTGTTGGCTGTCCAGCTATTTTTAAGAATTACCCTAAAATATTGGGTATTAACTGCCCCTGCCGGAAATAAGAAGTCGTATCTGGCAAATGCATTTGGTATTTGAGCGGTACCTACGCTGGTATAAGTTACATTATCATTGCTCACAAAAACCTCAATATCTTTCGGGCGTTGTGCCGTAGAATTTCTTGGGAAGAAGTACATACCTTTTGCCGACGCTCTGTTACCTTGGCTCATCACAATTGTAAAAGGATAAGTTTGTGCAGCTGTTGGTGCAGGTGAATACTGTGAGTGCCAATAAGTTGTATTGTTACCATCTAACATATTTGCCGGAGCACCTTCATTAGATTGGTTTGAGCTTACAGAAACAATTACCGGTACTATAGCAGCCGTACCCCCTGTTTTATTAAGCGGGTTATAAGTCCATATTTGTGTATTTAATTGTGGATATTTTGCAGCAACTTTATCTCTTACAGTTGGGCTGGTTAAAATACCCCAGGCATCAAAAAATGGTCCTAAATCTATTTGCGTATAATCAGATAATTTTTCGTAAACAAAGTTATGCATGGTGATATCACTCGTATTTAAGCGTGGTGCATGCCTTGCTTCCGAATACAAATAAGTCATGGCACCGTAACCATATTTTTCAAAAATCTGGACAAAAGGAGTCATCCTTTTAAAGGGATCGTTCATTGCAACATCAGTATCGAAATTTTTAACACCGGCTCCAGAGGCATAAGCAATGGCTTGTGGAAAACCGCTTGAAACTGACGGATGAAGAATGTTATAATTGGCGCCTATCCTATTGGCCACTTTAAAGCTGAACAGGTTATTGGTCGTTTCGCCTAGCGTACTCCAGCTCCATACCTTACCTTGCTGGCAATTATGTCCGAATTCGTGATAAGAACCCCACTGACCATCACTAGTAGTAATGTTTTTTAGACTTGTAAAACCTTTAAACCACTCACTGTCGTTTAAACCCACAAAAGGAAAACCACTGTGACCATAACCTGCCGACAATTGAATATCTAATATTCCTCTCCATGGTCCCTGCGGGCTTCTATCTTTAGGATCAACTGCATTATCAGATAATCCCATCCAGGCATTATAATCCAGATCAAACACATCATTCCATTTGCCTAAAGCTACGGTCGGGTTGGTATAAGGCTCGGATGATGAAAAGGTAGCTATAATTCTATCTCTCGGCACCAGGAAAATTACCCTTTTGCTCCGTAGCTCTAACCAAGGTACCTGCGAAGCTTTTACTTTATTTACCCAGTCTGCATCTACGGTTTGCCCCAGAATAAAATCGGGAGAAACACAGGCGTTTGTTATGGTAAATTCTACAGGGTTAGGGTAAGCCCTACCCGCACGGATATAAATGGTACCACCATATAAATTACGTACATAGTTAGCCCCAGCATACAATTGCTGGCGCATATAGATGATTGGATCTCTTAACAATGGAGATTTCCCTGAAAGGTTATCGGTGTGGCCTCCAACCTGAACGGTTAAACCTTCTATACCTGCCGGAACCTCTATTTTAACCAATTCGCCTGGCGCAGCATAGTAACCTGTACTGTACTGTGGCTCTGGCGCTACCGAAATACGCAGATTGTCTGCAGTTTGATCGCTAAAATTTAAATCTAAGGTAAACTTGGCATTTTGTACACGGGGTTCCGATTGGTCGACCAAGCCCGGGAATACCCTTGCTTTAGCATACATCGACTTATCGATCACCTTCATATTGGTATCAATCTTGCCTGCAGCAGTGTTCTGAGAATCGTCAGGGTAACCATCCGGAATGTTGTAACCGTATTTTTTACAGGCTGTTACCCCTAACAACAACGTAACAGCACATGATATAGTGAAATGATTAAGTTTCATATTTCTAATATTTAATTAGTTTGTTGGAAAAGTAACTGAAGGGTTATAAAATTTACCCATTAAACTCCACTGGGCTGGAACAGTAATATTCATCCAATTATAGATTAAAACCGGAATATCAACACCATTGGGCACAGCTTTAAAAGCTGCTTCAGATATTGCCGGAGATAGATTTGGAGAGATATCAGCAAAACTCGTCCAGTTAGGTGTTCCTACTAAATTCATTTTAGGTGCTTTCCCAGTCACATCATTTATTACATTTCCAACACCTTCGTCACCTTTAAAATAGGCTATTAAATTATTGTAATATGGATCTGTTATGGGAGTTAAAGGTGTTTTTTTACTTGCTGCTATAATATCAGCATTCGGAATGGCTATATTGTAAACCGCAAATTCGGTAATAAAACAATCCACACCAGTATATTTTCCAAACTGTAGCGGCGCCGTGGTATTTAAATTTCCATTAGCTCCTCCACTTACGGTTAGGGGTAAATTAGCAGTTTGCGCGGCTATACCATCTACAAACATACTCGCTGTATGGGTAGTACCGTTGTTAAAAAACCTTACCGCAACAGAGTGCCATTTTCCATCATCTAACTTTTGCGATGTTGGCCCTTTTGCCTGGCTGTTACCAGCTCCAGTGAAACTCGCATTAAAACTAATGATACCACCATCATCTTTGATAAAGGCCCACCCTGGCATGCCTCCGGTTATCCCACTAGTAAGTCCTCTTTTTTGGAGAATTGCACAATAACCTGAATTACCGGTACTCCCATCCCAACGAATGTTAAAACGGATGGTAGCCTCGGTATTTGTACCTAAATTTAAAAAATTAGGATCGCTTTGTACAGCACCATTGGTTGCGTTAACCTTTGGTCCAATCCCGGCATAAGGCAGGTTACTTACATCAGGTTTAATTACGGCATTTGCTTTAAATTTAGGATTATAAAAAGCCACAAAAGTATTTCGGGAATCATCAGCATAAATATTTGAGCCCGCATTACCACCTGAAGTAGGGCCGCCACCTTTGTTAGAAGCGATTACCACTAACCAGTTTTCGTTAGCATAGGTTTTCCTGGCGCGTAAGGCTGCTAAAATCTCTCCTACATAACCATCCAATGTATTAATGGCAGTAGCATATGCTGCTGTTGCGACGGTATATCCATTAGCTGCACCAGCAGTTTCAGCGCTGTGAAATTGTGCCACCAGTAATGATGGATTGCTGGTTGTTAACTCCGTAATAACTGCAGTTTTAACACCTGCATCGTCAGTCAGGGTTTGTTTAACACTGGCATCAGCTGCCAGGTTATCGTTAAATGCTGCTGTTGATCCGAAAGAAACTGTTCTTGCAGTTGGTATAGTTGATTTAATTCCGGCAAATAATGTCGGAGTTGTCTGCAGATTTAAACCTGTAAATGCCTCCGTGGTAACATTATGTTTGGTATAATCTACTCCGGTAAGCATAGTAGTCCAGGATGCTGCATTGGTTATTGCATTTCTCTGGTAATCGGCTACACCATCATAAGAATAAATTGCATTATTAGTAATTTGAGTAAGATTAGTCGGAGCTAAAGTGCTAACCACCGAACCTTTAACGCCATCTAATATAATGTACAATACTTTTTTAGCGTTGGTACCTAAACCAAGCGTATCATTTTTGAATGAGGTAGGCAGTACACTATCAAAATTTTTGTTGCAGGCCGAATGGAGTAAAACAAACCCCAAAACGAGTGTAGCACCCATAGTTTTTATATTAAAAACTGATATATTTCTTTTCATATCTATATAATTAAAAGTGTACAGTTAATTAGAAATGATTAATCTGAGTACATTATGTGGCAATACGGAATTAAACCTGCTAATATCTCCCACCAAAATAACCTGAGAACCATTTGATACCGGAGTTTCGATCATATCATATACCCTGCCCTGGAAACCGCCGGTATTGTTGTACCCTACTGCCAGTTGTCCATTTGCCTCCAGTATCATAAAACCCTGGCGTAAATAATCTCCGTATTTATTAAATGAGCCCGCTACGATAATTTTTCCGTTGTTTAATTGTGCGGCAAAAGTTGCTATACCGCCTGTAATCAGTGCTCCCGTAAATGTACTCACAGTAGAACCATCAGGATTAAGCAGTGCAAGACCAGAAGATGCCTTTCCATTAAAACTTGTAAAGTTTCCACAAACCACAATTTTATTGGTGGTTGCATTGTAACGGACAGAATATACGTCACCATCAGCACCGGTACCAGCATTAAAACTCTGATCTACTGAACCATCTAAATTTAAACGTACAATTCGGTTAGCCGTAACGCCATTAAACGAGCTAAAGCTACCTACCAGAATCAGTTTACCATCAGTCTGCATCATGGCATCGATAATCGCTCCATTTCCCCCAACAGCACTTTGGCGTGTGTTTTTATTATAATGGAAGGTTGAGTCCATTGATCCATCAGCGTTTACACGAACCATTTGTTTCATTCTGGTTACGTCAAATACCTTATCATCATAAGTGGAGTTAGGATAATACATTCGCTTAAAATTCTGGAAATTACCTACGATGTAAATCTGATCACCAAACACAAAGGTTTTTCTAACTATACCGTCAACCCCGGCGTTAAATGCCGCAACAGTATCGCCGTTTTTCCATAGTTGTTCTGGTTTGGGATTAACAATTGGCACCAAAGAGTTACCTAATGCATCTTTATCGGCAGTTTTTATAGTATCTAAACTACCGTTGGAATTTAATCTCACAATGTTGTTTAGTGTTTGGCGATTGGTACGTGTAGAATTGTAAGCTGTAAAACTGCCGGCAACGATATACTTACCATTTTGAGAACCCGTATTAATGCGGCTAATGGAATAAATGGTTTGGCCAGCACCAACAGCACCTTTCCCAAAACTCACACCTGAGGTACTATAAGCCCCATCGGCATCTACCTGGGCTATGCCACCGTTTGGAAGTGCTGCTGTACCTTTTTGTTCAAAACTGCTGAAACTGCCGGTTAACCAGAACAGGCCTGTTGGCAGCTTCTCCGCATCGTAAACAGTTGTACCTCCTGAGCCCGAAACAGATCCTGCTCCGTTTACAATCTTAAATGAAGGATCAACAGATACCTTACCGCCAATTTTAACAATCGGGCCAAAAAAACTTTGTCCCTGAGAGGTAATCCAAACGCTACCTGTACTGGCCACTAAAGGTACTTTAAACTGTATCGTACTATCGGTATAATTTAATACTTCAGCTTCGATCTCATTTACATACAGTTTAAAATTATCCTTGTATTTCATTAAGCCTTTAACCTGAAGATTTAATGTTGTGCCCGCAGTTACAATATCAGGATCAGTTGATTTAGAGATAAAAGTAATACCTAAAACCTGTTTACCACCTGCATAAGGATCATCGGCTAGTCCCTCACTTTTTTTGCAAGCAACCATTAAGCTGGCAAGGCAAACCGCCGTTGCAACCAATAAGCTTATTTTATATTTTATGTTTGTTAACATGTATCAGTTCATTTATATTAATAAATAATTTGCTATGGTGTTGGCGGCAAAATACCAGATGCTACTACCTGATCTATAAACGTATCGGTATTAAAACCAAGGTTATGTTTAATTTTGGTTAGCACGTGGATTACCCCGTTATTGGTCTGAATATCAGATGTTGCCACAGGATTATTCTGTAAAGCCACCTGCGGATTTGACAAATCAGGAATGAAAGCCAGGTATAGCTGACGGTAGCCTGCGTATTTTACTCCCCCCGCATCGTTAAAAACTGCTCCCACATTCATAATACGACCGGCATACGAAGTATAGTTCTGGCCCGGATAAGCGATATAAGCTAATGTATCTCGCTGTGGGTAATCTTTTAACAAATTAGCACCTTTAAAAATATATTGAGAGAGTGTATTTTTCCAAACTTCTGGTTTGATCTGGCTCAGCTGGGATACAGTATCTTTTCCATTATTTTTTAAATACTGGTTCAATCTTTTAATGCTTTTAAAAACCGAACCACTTGGTGGAGCAAAAAATGTTACATTTTCTTTATCCAATACATCATTCATACCCGCCAGATTGATTACAGTAAGGGTACTATCAAAAAATGGCTTTTTGTCTTTCATATAAGCAAGTGTGCTTCCGTTATACTTTGGATCATGCACACCCGTATCGAAATAATATTTTTTACAGCTACCGAAAAGCAACAAAGCAGTTGCCAACAGGAGTAAAAGTGATTTATTTTTGTTCTGTATTTTCATATTCTTAGTTCCAAAAGTTATTGCCCACTAAATTAGGATTTGCAGTACGCTCTGTTGCACTGATGATTAAAGGCCAGGTCCAGGCACCAGCATTAAAATTGCTTACACTGATTACTGCTTTTGAAAATTCGGTATTAATGGCTCTTTTTGTTCTTACAAGGTCGAAGAAAAACTGTCCTTCACCGATCAGTTCTCTGCAACGCTCCCTATAAATATCATCTTTCAATTCACCTCCTGATGAAATGAGTGCAGGGGCAGCAGCTGCCAACCTAACCTGGTTTACATAGTCCCTGGCGGTAGCATCATCGCTAAGCTCAGCAGCAGCTTCTGCAGCTAATAATAAAGCATCTGGTAAACGGAAAATAATAGCACTATCATCGTTATTTACGTTTAAACTCGAGCCTGAACCAGTTGAATAAACGTTAATAAACTTTTTAAACTGAAAAGTATTATTATCCGAATTGGCGTTTTCGAACCAGGTTGTGAACCGGGCATCAGGTATTCCTGCCGGAAATAGCTTACCAATATAATCTTTATCATAAGCCATAAAACTGGTGGTTTTACTTATGGCACCCCGGTATGGATAATGCGAAAAGAAATACGAATAATTGGCATATGCTGCAAATGTTTCGCCGTAGTTATAATCCTGTAAAACACCAAAAAGATTTTCGCTGGTACGGCCTTTAAAAATCCGCATGGTATTTTGTTCGCTAATTGGCAGAAGCGAATAGTTAGTATAGGTAGCCATTTCCGTTCCTAATGCTACCACTGCTTTGTAATAACCGCTTTTATCGCCATTATCCCATGCAGCTGCCCACATATTTAAATGCATTAACAAAGCCACTGCGCTTGCCCTGGTTGGTCTAAAACCAGTAAGGGAAACATCGGTATAGGTTGTTGGCAAATCATTTTTTGCAGCACTCATGTCAGCAATACATTTTTTCATTACTTCGACCTGTGGCGTACGTGCTAAAGACTTACTATTATATGCTTCAGTATAGTAAATGGCATCTCCAAATAACTTACAAATAAACATATAACTTAGGTTACGCATAAAAACAGCTTCTGCTTTATATCTTTTTTTGTCAGTATCTGATAAATTTCCTGATGGGACATTATCTACTTCATAATACAAGATATTGCTTGCCGCAATAATATCGTACCAGGCTTTCCAGTCCATAATATTCTTTAGCCTGTTATCGTAGGTAGTGCTGGCAGTTGTAACTGATTTTAAATTATTGTTAATTAAATTATTAAAAACATTATTCCCATTATTATCAATAGTACCCACTGTTTTAACAAAGTTACCTCTAACATCGAGCGCCGGCATTAATACTCCCCCGCCAACTTTATCCCTAAGTCTGGCATAAATACCATTGGTAAAACCTTCTACGTCTTTTCTGGTCTGCCAGAAATTGTTTCCCGATAGCGCATCAATTGGTACTACATTAAGGAATTTTTTACAGCCCGTGCCAATAAACAAGAGCCCCATGGCCACGAGTAAATATTTTATATTTTTCATTTTCATCCTGTCAAAAAATTAAAATTCTATGTTTAAGCCCAAAGCAAACTGTTTAGAAATAGGATATCCACCAGCATAATCCCTACCTAAAGCGGTTACGTTTTCAGGGTTTGGACCTGAGTAGCGGGTAATAAAGCCCAGATTAGAAGCGGTAGCGTTAATACTTACCCTGTTCATCCCGAAATGTTGTGTAAATTTCTGATTAAACATGTAGTATACTTTTATCGAGTTTAGCTTAAAGTATGAACCATCTTCCTGGAATAACGTTTGATTAAATCTGTAAGGGTTTAATATAGTAGACCTTACAAAATCTAAAGGATTACCATATTTAGCCACGTCACCAGATGCAGCCCAATAGCTATATTGCGATAGCGGCACAATGTTTCCTAAGGCTGTAGGAGTACCAAAAGAGGCAAATTGTGAAGCCAAACTATTGTTTAAAATATCTCTCTGAAAGGTAAATGAAGTATTTACTTCTAAACTCCAGTTTTTGTATTGTAAAAGGGAAGTGAAACCACCAGTAACCTGGGGTTGTGAATTACCTGCTATTACCCTGTCATAATCATTCAACACATAATTACCATCTAAATCAGTAAATACCGGATCGCCAGCTTTGAAATAATTCAGTTTAGAATTTGCGCCCACACGGTAAGGTAAACCGGTAAGCGGATCTACTGGAACCTGCGCATTGGTACTGTAAACACCTTTGGTATTGAACAGATAGTTGGATAAAGAGTTAATACCTAAACGATAATAAATGTCCTGACCCAACGCAGCATCAGTATATATCTGCTCTCGCAATCCATCGGGTAATGCAGCAAGTACCTCACGATTGATGGCCAGTGTACCGCTTAATGTTAACTTAAAAGGACTGCTGGTGTTTAAAGGACGGGCAGTAGCCTGGAATTCCCATCCATAGTTTACGTTACTGATTTCAGTCGATCCAATTTTGCTGAAGGAATTTGAGCTCGATATCGGTTTCTCCCTAAAAATGTTATCGTTCTGTTTATAATAGGCATCCATCGCTAAAGAGAACTTGCCGTTGAGGATTCCAATATCAAAACCAGCGTTGTAAGTAGTGGCTTTAGTTGGCTCTAAACTTAAGTTTGGTAAGAAACTTAAATCGGCAATTACGGTATTGCTGTTGTTGTAACGGTCGCCACCAAAATATTTACCATAGGCCTGATAAATATTACCGTTTGGTGTAATGTTCGATCCATAACTTAAACGGAAATCACCATAGTCGAGCCATTTAAGACCTTCTAAAAAATATTCTTTGTTAAAATTCCATTTAACAGCAACAGCCGGGTTTTTCTTGTAACCTGCATTCGGACCATTAGTAGAAAGTCCATCTACACGGTAATTGAAATCCAACACATACTTTTGTTTGTAGTTATAAGAAAATGCAGCTGCGAAAGCAATGGTTCTTAAATCGGTATAATCGATTGTTCCACCTAAAGAGGTTAGGTAATCACTCATATTGGTTAAAGGGCCTCTTAACTGATCGTTCACTCCCCTATTGTTCAATATGGCATCGGCTTTAAAAAATGAAGCCCTTAACTCAGAGAAGGCAAATATATTGAAGTTGTGTGCATCTTCTCCTGCTTCTTTAATTGCGTATACGTAAGATAACTGGTTACGGTTATATAAGGTAGTAGCCCTATCGGTATAGGTATAATACTGTGACTGATTTGAGTTCAGTGCAGCTGGCGAAAAATTATCTTTAGTGCTCGATACGCCGGTGTAGTTTAACACAGTACCTATTTTAAAATTAGGCAGAATCTCGTAATCTACATTTAAATTTGCAGTAGTATTCAGAATTTTATTGTCGTTATCAGTAGTTAGGGCACCTAATACAGAGTTAACGGAAGAATATAAAGAAGGTGCTGGTAATAGCGAAGATGAACTACCTCCTGTAGCTACACCGGCATTCTGAAGCCCGTTTCCACTTCCTGTTTGTACTTTCTGTATGGAGTTGTTAAACTGCCCGGTGAGTTTAAACTTACGGCCTGGGAAATAGATCATGTTCATGTTAAGGTTATAACGCGACAAGCCCGTATTTTCCTGAACACCCTTTTCATCATAGGCTGTTAAAGCTACCTTATAGTTAAACTGCTGATCGCCTCCTGAAACATTCACTGTATGTGTCTGATTAAAGGTAGGACGGTAAAAATAAGACTGCCAGTTGGTAGAATTATTGTAATAAGCATTTAAACTATCAGATAAAAATGGCGTAGAGTTGATTAAATCAATAGCATGATTATAAGCTGTATCATAGCGCAAAATCTGGTCGATTCTTAATAAACGCTCGTCTTTACCACCAATTACCGAACGTAACTGCGGCACGGTTGACATAAAAGCCGCACCGTTATAACGTACAACAGGCACTTTAGAGTTACCGCGTTTGGTGGTAATCAAAATTACCCCATAGGCACCCCTCGATCCGTACAGCGATGTTGCTGCAGCATCTTTTAAAACCGAGATATCTTCAATATCTTCAGGTGGAATTTGTGAGGCTGGCGAAATACCCGGCCCTGCTTGCTGGAATCCGTAAGAGTAATTTGTATTGTCATCAACCGGCACTCCATCAATTACATACAATGGAGAAGTTGGTGTTAAGAAAGAGGCATTTCCTGAACCCGATACGTTGATATTAGAAATACCACGCAAGGTTACACTACCCCTGAAACCCGGAGCACCTGTATTGTTCTGGATGTTTAAACCAGCTACTTTTCCCTGTAATAATGAGATTACATCCCCAGCAGGTTGCCCCTGAATATCCTTGCCCGAAATGGTTACTACCGAGCCGGTAGTTAGGGTTCTGCTCTTGGTCTGGTAACCTGCTGTAACCTTCACTTCATTTAAGGTCTTACTATCAGTACTTAAGCTAACCGAGATAGTGGTACGGTTGTTTACCTTTATCGTTGTGGTTTCGTAACCTACATAGCTGAATGTTAAGCTGGCATTACTAGCTACTGTAACCCTGAATTTACCATTCATATCGGTAATACCCAGCGAGCTGCCAGCACTTGTAACGCTCACGCCAGGTATGGTTTCTTTTGATTTTGATGAGCCATCCGTTACCACACCAGTAACAACAATACGTTGTTGGGCGCTTGCCAGATTCTGGAAACCAAAAATCAATAAAATAACTATGGTGTAAAAATACTTCATTGGAAATATGTTTTGTTTTAGTTTATATTGTTCCATTAATCATTATCAAATTTTGGTTTATCGCGCTTAAACCAGAAGGTTATCTCCCAGTCTCCTTTTTGGTAAATATTAAAGTTGAATGCCAGGAAGCATTGTTGTAGCACATTACCAAAAGCCTGTCTGTTAAACCTGAACACCACCCTGGCTTGATCGCCAGATAGCGTAGTATATTTGGTTGGGTAAGCACTACAAGGAATTGGGTAGGCTACTTCATATTTTACCTTGGTAGCATCTTTAACCATATTGAAACCATGTACCAAATTAGCCCAATCGGTAGTAGCAAACTTATTCGGATCGATTGGATTGGATAAGGTATCTACAAATTTGAAAGTGATGCTGTTACCATTTCCTGCTTTTTTGAATAAAACCTGTACATCATCTCTGGTATTAAGTGGCTGTCCACGCAGGCCGGTAATATTTAAGCTGGTTGGATTAACCGATACTGAGGTACCCTGCCCGGTTACGGGATCTAAATTTGAAGGCTCGTACGGACGTTCACGTAAAGGGCGTAAGCGGAAATTCTGATAGTATTTCCTACCACCAGAGTTCGACATTTCTACATCGAAAACATAACCTGAATCGGGCTGTGCCTTAATCATGTTCGAGTTAGCAGCCGCCCACATCATAAACTCCCCTGAGTGTGGTCGTACTTCGAATAAGGGATGATTTTCAGTAGTTCGTTTAGCTTCGATCTCGGCAATAGACTTCTCCGTTCCATCGTAAGCAGTTTTCCAAACGGTTACCGGATAATTATTAGTGAGTTCTGGTGCAGGCTCGCCATTAAACGTACGCATGTTAACGATTTTAAAATCCAACGGACGGCTTGAGTTACCGTATTGAAAATTATTTGCAAACAGGGTATTTCTTCCCAAAACCGGTTGATACACATATTGGGTATATTGAGAGTCGTTGGCTATTGATAACCTTTCATCGGGCAGGTTTTTCTTGCACGAATATAATACGATGCCACCTAACAATAAGGTTAAGCTAACTTTTAGTATATATTGAATATTTTTCATCATTCCTGTCTATTTATTCAATCTGTATGTAAATTCATCGAAACCAAAATTGTGTATTGGCGTTAGGATATTAATTGTGGCATTATTGGTTTTAATATTTACCGCATTTGTTGTTGTTGTTACCCAGTAATCGGTAAAAATAGAGCCGTAAGTATCGCTAAAATTAAGTGTGGCAGCTCCCCCATCAACATAACCGGCAGAACTCAGTTTTACATATTTTACATGCATCTGGTAACCAATTACAATGTTTTTGACCAACATGCCATCAACATTATCAATGTAAGCATCGGTTGTTTTATTACCCCTCACAATGTATTTACACAGCATATATCCCAACTCATCCCAGTCTGCGTTTGATAAATAAACCGGCACCTTACCTTCATTTTTACGCGTGATGTTTAAATACTTTACCGCAGCCTCAAAGTTTTTGTTTACGGGTGCAAAGAGTGTTACTTTTTGATTGGTTAACGAATCTATCAAGAAAGGATATCGGTTTAAAACCAACAGTAAAGAGTCAAAAGTCCCTTTTGGTTGTGCCTTTAAATAATCCATAGCCGAACCTCTAAAGGTTTGCTGTGTATTTACATAATCATGATAAGGCGAATCGTCTTTTTTACAAGCCGTAAAGCACAGGGCAATAAGCCCTAAAAGAAAATATGTGCTCTTTTTATATAATAAATTTCTCATTCTAAATCTGATTAGGTTAATTATTGCCAGTATGGGTTTTGGGTAATTGATGAATTGGCATTAATTACATCCTGAGATACCGGCCAGTAAATGCCTCCCGCAGCTTCAAACTGCCTGAAGGTCATTGCGGTACCATTTTTGGTTGTAAAAACACTCTGTGGGTTTTTGATCCTGTTGTACCTGATAATATCATACCATCTCCAGCCCTCGCCCATTAACTCTCTTCTGCGTTCCTGAAAAATCGCAGCAATTAAATCTGGTGTGGAAGTTGAAAAACTAATTCCCCTCAACAAACAAGCTCGGTTTAAGGCATTAAGCGCATCATCTTTTAGGCCTAAAACAGCCAGCGCCTCAGCCCTTAATAAGGTAATTTCTTCCATGCGGCTAAATACCATTGATGAACTGAACAAAGTCACATTTCCCGAAGTATTGGACGGATAAATTACCTTTACTTTATTGAAAATTGGTAGTTCTGACTCTACACCATAGAAATAATTAGTTCTGTAAAGACCTTTTACCGGATCTATGCTAAAACGTAAATCAAATGGATTTGTAAATGCTTTAAGGATGGTATCTTTTGATACAAACATTTCAGGCCGCGATTTCGGTATAAACGGCTCGGCCAGGGTTAACTGCTCCAGGTGTCCGTTAGCTGTTGCTAAACCGTTACCCGCTTCAAATGGAAAACCCACCATCAGATTTGCCCTTTTATAAGCAAATGGACTATAGTTATTCTGATTTTCGGTTAGTGCATTCATATCAATATAATCTAATGGGTTGGCCCCATCTACAAAATATTGGGTAGATTGATTGTCCAAAACGAATTTAGAATAGTTGGCCGCATCAATATAGTTGCCTTGCCATGCGGCAATATGTGCCAACAAAATATAAGCAGATAATCTGGTAAAAATAATCCCATTCCAGCTTGGCCAGTTACCACCATAGTACAAGCCTGGCATAATTGGATCGGTACCGCCATATCTGAACGGCACTACTTTTGCAGCTGCTAACAGCTCGTTGGTTGCAAATGCCAGTACCTTTTGTTGTGATGACCGGCCCAGTTTTACAAACTCTCCATCATGTGATGAGGTAAGTAAAGGCACATCACCCCAGATCCTGGTCATGTAAAAATAAGCGAAAGCCCTTAGCATCCTGGCTTGCGCCACATCCACATCGTTATTAATTTTAGTGTAACGCGGATCGAGTGCCTGTATTTCTTTCGATCTTTCGATAAAAAGGCTTGCGGCATTAATTGCTGCATAATAAGGTCTCCAGTTGGTAATCCGGTTAATTACAGGATAAGAGGCATTTAACTGTCCGTTTACAATGGCCTTTAAATCTGCCCGGTTGGTAATGGTAAAATCGCCCTGTCTTAAATCTCCCATTAACCAGTGTGCATTGTCAGCAACTGTAGCCGAACGCAGCAGCCCGTATATTGATAGCAAATTGGCTTTGGCATCTTCGAGCGTTTTCCAATTGGTTTCTTCTGTTGCTAATCTTGTTGACTGTACATCATCAATCTTTTTGCAAGAAAAATTCCCAAAAGTAATCAGTAGTACAAAAACTGCGATAGCCGTTTTGTAAAACATGTTCTCTTTATTGATTGTGTAATTCATGTTAATGCTATAATTATTTTATAAATCCAATTTAAAGCCCAGTACAAATGTTCTCGGGATGGTTAAATTGGCGCCATCATAATATCCATTGTAATTTACCAGCTCAGGATCTACACCAGAAAATTTAGTAATAGTGAAGAGATTCATCGCTGTAGCATATAAGTAAGCTCTTCTTACCGCTGAGCCTGAGCCTGATTTTTTGAAAAGTGAAGTTTTACCTAAATCATAGCCGAGCGTTACAGACCTTAATTTTAAGTAAGAAGCATCTTCAAGGAAAAGATCCTGATCTGTTCTATAAGCATCTACATCACTCCATGGGTTGTAAATAGGATAAGTTTTTTCGTTATCGAATATCTGCCAAGAAGAAACCTCTTTAACAGAATTGATATCATTACCAGCCTCACGGTTGATAAAACCATAACGGGTAGCTTCGTATTGGTTAATTGCTTTTTGTCCAAGTGCAAATATAAAGTTGAAATTCAGGTCGAAACTTTTATAAGCGATTGTATTGTTCCATCCGCCTATAAATTTTGGCAACCGATCACCGCTTAACACCTTATCTTTATTATCGACACGGTTATCGCCATTGTAGTCTGCCCAGTTCGGATCGCCTGCTTTTAAAGGAATACCGTTAAATGTTCTGCCTGCAGGTACTTCAGCATTGGTATTGTAAATGCCGTTATTAGTGTATAACCAGAAACTACCAACTGGTTTACCTACAACCAATTTATCATTACCACTAATTAATTCTGTTAATCCATTTGGTAATGCGGTAAGTTTATTTTTATTGTAGTTAAAGTTTACCGTACTATTCCAGCTAAATCCTTTAGGATTACTGATTACCAAAGCGTTTAACATAAGCTCAAGGCCTTTGTTATTGATATCCATGCCCGACTGGTAGTTAAAGCTATAACCAGTTTCGAAAGGTACTGGTACGCCAATAACCTGATTTTTATTGTCGCGGTTATACGCTGTGATGGCTGCATTAACCCTGTTGTTCAAAATTGAACCATCTAAGGTAATGTTGATCCTGTCAGCATAAGGCAATTTTATTCCATAACCGATAAAACCGCTATCGTACGGTCTATTAATACCTAACTTACCTCCATAACCTGGAATGGTAGGTTCTTCAAACCATCCATTTTCTGAGCGGTATTGTGGACCCGCAGCGTATCTGTCATCCAAAAATATCTTTATATTCCTACCCCATCCAGCGCTCAGGTGTAAGCTATTAAAAAAGGTATTGCTTTTTAAAAATTGTTCTTTAAGGTTAAAAGTAGCATTGAAAGCTGGTGTAGTAACCCAACGGCTATCTGGCTGACCATTTGATGCGCCGTCTCTGCGTAACAAAACGTTCACATCCAGTAAATTTTTATAACTGTATTTCGCGGCGCCATAAAAAGACATCAAATTATTCCGCTCTTTATCAATGTATCTGAATACATAAAAACCTCCTGCGGCCAGCGTATTTAAATAATCGTCATCTCCTGAATTACCATCAACCAGGTTTAATTTCACGTAATCGTTTGGTCCGTTATAAGCCCTGGCATAGTTATATTTATGAGTATCACCCTGAAAACTCTGACCAATTTCGAAATTGACAGTTTGTTTTTTATTAATCTCATATTTATAAGACGCGGTGTTGTTAATCATTAAACGTTGGCTGTAACCAAAATAATTTGATACATAACTCACCCCATCCATTAAAGTAGAAGGTGTAAAATAATCCCTTACGCCTTCATTATAATCGAAAATTAAGCTTGATGAAAGGGTAAGCTTGTTAATTTTAGCAGTCAGACTTAGATTACCATTTAAAATATTCGTACGGTTATTGTCTACACTTTTATCATTTTCCTCCAGAAAACCTTCGTAAATCGCCGCATTTGGAGATAAAGGGCTGGTTAAATCGGGAATATACCTTGTTTCAGCAAAACGATCTCTCAAACTCTTGTTCCGGCTACGGTCTAAACGAGCTGCGTTTACGTTACTTGAAACGGTTAACCATTTAAACGGTGCCATATTAATGCCAAAAAACAGGTTGTACCTATTGATATTGGTAGCATCAGCATTGCCCGCATTTTTCGTACCCGAGCCATAAAACCTGAAATTTGCCCGATCACCACCACCAGTAATACCTAAATCGGCCGAGTAGGTTGGTGTAGTATTATAATAAACATCATTCCAGTTTGAAGGACCGTAATAAGCAGTATTTGTCGAATCTCTTAAATAAGAGGCGTAACCAGCGTAATTTTCGGCAGTTGCATATTTCTGGTAAAAAGGTTTACGGAAATTATTTTCATAAACTCCGTTTACTGTATTTACACTTGGTGGCGTAACATAACCGAAATAAGAGTTTAAACTAATATCTCTCAACCCGGCCCTTGCATTTTTTGTAGTAATATAAATGGCACCATTCGCTGCATTTGGCCCTAGCTTTGCGAGCTCAAACGGGTCTTTAATTACCGAGATAGACTGTATATTATCTATACTGATCTGAGAAAGTAAATTAGTAGCAGGTCCAATCCTGTTAAAATCATATTTCTGTACATCAAACGCAAAGGGATTATCAGCTATTAAAGGCACGCCATTTAAATAGATAGCCGGCTGTAATGCATAAATATCCTTTTTGGTAAATAATTGACCTGATGCACCCTGTATAATCATACTCTGTTCAGTTCCAGGCTCGCCATTTGGCTCCTGTACATAAACTCCAGCCAAATTACCTTTAACAATTTGCTGCAATGACAAATTCGGAACAGGTGTTGAGGAACGGATGTTAATCGTATCGCGTACCGTTTTAAATTTCTGTAATGCTCTAACCATTTGGCCAATTGTATCGGTTTTAATGGAATAAGCGGACGAATCTTTTTTAGCTTTAGTAGTATCTTGCTGAAAAACAAAATAACTGCCATTAACCATTTTAAGGCATGCCCCGTGAGCATATAAAGATTGCGATCCAAAAACAGATAAAAACAAGGCAATACAAACGCTTGTATAAATTTTAACCATTTTATTAGTTTAATTAAAAGTTTAAGTGTTTAAAGAAGAAACTCGATTGGTAAAATACAGTTAAGAAATTGTCTCTATTTGAGATTTTGGGCAAAGCAATGCCTGAAGACAAAAAGTAAAATTTTTGATCATGGAATATGGTTTAAGATTGATTAATATTAATTCTTAATGCAACCTAATCGTGCATAAGAATGATTAGTTTTTGTTTGCTTGTTTGTTATATACCTTGGTTAGAGGTTCTTTGGTTATTTTACTTATTATTTGTTTTCTTGCTAGTTGACAAGATTCTTTACGCTCGTAATACTAAAATAAAATATCGGCTAGTTATGATTTGTTAATGCAAGGTATATATTAAGAAAGTTGTTTTTTATTTTTTCTTAACGCAAACGTTTGCTTAAAAAATGCGTAATAAGCTAAGCCATAAATGGCTATACACATTGAACGGCGGTGTTAATCAACTAATTTTTATATTTTTTATAAACGATATTCTAATAATGAATAACTGTTAAGGAAAAAGCTTTAAATGATAGTTTGATTGGTTACTGAAATTAGACTTAAAGAATCATATTCAGCCTCGCTTATGCCCAGAAATGCTATATCATTTTTATAAATTTTGTAATTCTAAAAAGACATTACACAAATTAAGCGCAAACGTTTGTTTTTTTACACAAAACAAGCTCTAACACTCCGTTAGGCGATTTTTTCTTTAAAAGCAATTAAATAAGGTGTACTATTTTTAAGTAATTTCTGTTCTTAATTATCAAATAAATCAAACATTAACCTAATAGGCTACTTTTAAAAAAACTACTGTTTATAACCTTGAAAAACAATAAATAATTCATTTTACCAGCTGTTTTTTGTAGAAGCAACACTAATTGATTTCATAAATCAAGCTTTCTCTTAGCTGCAGCATTCGTGTCAGCAAAAAAATGTATGTGGTAATATTCTAAGTAGAAAATTTTATTAAGTAAGCCTGTTCTATTCTAAAACACGCTTCAATACCGCTTCAGATGCAGCCTCACAAAAGTCGATTCCAGAATAATCGGGGTTATAACCACCAATGTACGGAACGGCCATAATATAGATTCTTTCATTCACCTGTCCCGCTTCATTAACCACCTGAAAATGATCGTTGATGGTGATACCAGGTACAGTTAAAAAGTAAGTATTGCCTTTTCTTATCACTAAATCATTACGCTTCATTTCTGCTTTTCCGATTTTAGCAGACTGGAATTGCAACATGGCCGGACTAACTGTTCCATTCTTGATTAAACTTTTAAATGGGAAATCATCGAAAGAAAGATGTGGCTGACCAACACAATCGATAAAAGTGTCGAAGCGAACGGTTATCTCTTGATCATCTACCTTGTAATGATAATCTGCACCGCCTGTTTTTAGGGGTTCTACTTCAGCATCATCTCCAACTGCAACAATGCTTAACACACCAGCCTCATGAAGTGCTAATAATTCTCTGCACGAACTTTGGGGTACAAATGCAATTACAATAGAAATAAGAGGCATTAATACTTTTTCAAGCCGCTCCATATCTTCGGCAGAAAGGTACTTAGCAGGATAGTTCATGGCAAAACTTAAAACAGCCAGGGCTTCTTTCCAATAAATAGATTTCCGCTTTTCTATAGATTTTTCGGCCTCCTTGTATTCTTTCTTAAAAAGATCGAAGGGTCCTATTTTTTCTCTAAATGCCATCATGGCCTCCACAAACTCCTCGAGGTTCATTTCTTTAATCTGCTCATAAAAAACCGGATCCTTTTCAATGAACATTTCTTTGAAATTCTTTTCAAATACAAAATCCAAAGGTAAAAACCCTCCGTTCTTTGCTATACTCGCCTGAATTTCGGCTTTGCTGAGCGTTTCTTCCTTTCCTAAATGCGAATCTTCCAGATGAAAGCGGATAGCAGGTAATAAACCACTACGCGAATGCATTACAATTTTAAATCCCTTACTTTCTAAATCATAAGCGTAGGTTCCATCTTCATTATCTGTAAACTTTCCGTTTTGCCGTGCCAGCGTTCTTAAGGCATCAATCGCCGTTAACGATGAGCCCATAATGCCAACAGCATGGTCAAGTTTTAACGATATTTTTTTAGGTGGGTATGGAGAATCGAAGTAATTGGGAATCCTGCCCTCATATTTTTTAGGCCAATTGTGTCCGGTACAGATAATAACCTGATCGAAATAAAGCTTATCATGATTCTGAACACATACGGCTACTTTATTATCATCAATAATATCTTCTACAATGCAATTTAAGTGGACATTGGTTTTGATTCCTTTTTTAGCTGCTGCATCTTTCAGGAGATTAAACTGAGCAGATAAGTATTCACCAAAAAATAGCCTGGGCAATACTTTGTATTCGTCAAATTTCTCTTCGCTGATGTTAAACTTTTTTAAAACCGCTTTAGGTGCTATTTTTATCCAATCTTCTATGGAATTAAAAATGATCGGAATTTCATTATCTGATACATTGGTTATATGTTCTACATTTGCTCCTTCGGCACTATAAGGCATACCTGCTCCCAAATAATTTTTGCGTTCGAAGATATCTATTTCAAAGTTGGTGGCTTTAGCTTCTGTTAATCTTTTATACATGAAAAGGCCACTTGGCCCGCCGCCTATAATGGCAATTCTTTTGTTTGCAGTAGCTGTATTCATTTATTCTTGACGCGTTTTCTTTAGTTGGCGAAAATAGCAGGTGATAACCTGTAGGTGATATAATCTTAAAAAAGCGGAATTGTTTTAAATCGATGGAAAATGTAAGGAGGATGATGGAATTGAAAAGATCTCTCCATTCGGTTACACTCCAGTCGATGACGCCGATTTTTTCAGAATCCGTCATTGATAGAGGTTAGATTTTTTCAAACACATCGAATTATTGACAACAGGTTTGGGCGGTTCGTCATTCCCAACTTGATTGGAAACCACGGAGTGCTCATGAATGCCTATAAATAAAAGGAAAAACTTATGAATAATCGTAATGCAAGCGCTTTAAGATTCCCGCTTGCGCGGGAAAGACGACCATGCTGTTGGGATCTGTCACTGATACAGATAATTTATTCATAAAAATCAATATAAATGATGTTTATTATACTTTTAAGTTTTGGAAATGAATGTCAGTATTCCATGGGGTGTTGTAGTCCCGCTATTCGTTCCAGCCGATGCTAATTCAGTGCCGATTTTTCGGTAAAGAATCGGCATCCACTACCATTGGCTTATAATGAAAGTTTAGGCTGCATGATCTCTAGCTTTGTGTTCTCTGCGCCCGCTCTTTGTGTTTTCCGCGGTTAAAAGAAGATAGAAAATCACAAACCAATTATGATTGTAGCTGTTAAAAGAAAAGGCAATCGATTAAATATGGACGAACAGCAACCTAAACTATACATGCTTTTATTGGGATCGAAAGCACCAAAAAGAAATGTAGAACAGCACGATTATTTTTTTGGCATTGCCCATTCGCTTAAAGCGCTTGTTCCCGAAATTAAAGCTTTTTGGCCCGAAGCTGGAACCAGTATACATATAGATGGCTGGCGGGAATTGAATAAGGTCGATAATTATGAAATCAACATTAAATTAAGAGAGAACCATACTACCCTTTCTGCTAATAAACTATTTTTCATTAACCTTGGTGGCTACCAATCGAACCAACTATACGAACAACATTATATTGTTTTATCTGTACATGATGAAAGGGCGAAGGCTATACAAGAAGCAAAGAAAACGGTATTCTTTAAAACCAATTCGATAAAAGGCGCTAATGCCCACATCGATGAAAAGTATGGCATTGATGTAGACGATATTTATAAAATTGAAGATATTTTAAGCGAAGAATCGAAACAAAAATACCATATCGAAATAAAAACATCTTCAGGCGATTTACCTGAAGATGAAATTCATTTGGGTTATTTTAAACTAGATAAACTTTAATAAAGTTATTTTTTCGAAAGTTTTTTTAACCACGCCACTACATCACCCGCCGCCTTATCATTTTCGAAACCCATTTCTTTTGGTAAACGTCCGTTAACATATTCGTCATACAACCATGGGTCGGCAATGGCAATTACTGTTCCTTTACCATATTTAGCCGAAGCAATAACTGTTGCATTTGCCGCATTTTTCAAAACAGGTTTTGCACCATTCTTAGTTTCAATAGCGCAAACATCTTTCATAAATATTTTTTGTGCCGTTTTAAATACAGGGTTGTTTTTGGTAGAAATGGCACCATCTTCAAAATGTTTATCATCAATAACATGGTTTTGCATCTCATTGCTAAAGTGCATACCAAATACATTGGCTAGTTTATTAAAGTGTGGCAACTCTACGTTTGCACTATCGTTAGCAAACATTACCAATATGCCTCCTTGTTTTACCCATGCAGAAATTTCTGTAATATCTGCTGCCTGTATATAATTTGGTTTTGGATTTTCTTTTGGTCGATCAGGATCTACAATTAGATATACATCAGTTCCTTTTAGCTTGGCCGCAGTAGGGGCCGTTTCTAAAGAATCTAACTTAAAGCCTTGTTTCTTAAAGATGTTCCCTAAAATAAAGAAATTCCCATAATCGCTTTTGCCCCACAAATAATGAAAACGTTCAACCTCTCCAGCTTTATTTTTTCGGGTTTCGCGATTAAAAAAATAATCTAAAGTAACGGTTTGTGCACTCGCCAGAACAGATGAGCAGATTAAAATAGAAAGTGTGCAAACTCTAAAAAGCATTTTCATAAATTATATCGGGTTAAATTGTAAATATCAATAACCCAAAAGTATAAAATTTAACCATAATGAAATTGCTACAATCAATCTCGATAGGCATAATTAACTATAACATTTACTCAACGTAAAGCTAAATTGATTTACCACAACAAAAAAAATACTGTGCCACCGTTAAAATCAATATAAAAGGTTTAGAGCCAATGCAGGTAATCTTGCTCTCCATCATTCTTTTTCTTGTTTACTTTAAGGCGCTTTTTATACAAAGCCACTAAAAAGAAAGCAATTATCAGAAAGGTAGCGCCTATCTGCGCTATACTTTCTAAATCGAGATCGAACATATCGTTTGTTTTATAAGTTTAACTATTAATTTATCCTTACCTGTTCTCCTTTCGCCGTTATGGCCACCGGGCTACTCGCCATAAATCCCTGAGGGATCTTAGGCGCTATCCAAGTAGATTTGGGCGGCAAAAACTCACCCTTTTCTGCTGTAGTAATAAATGCATCAGCTGTCATAGGAAAAAGAGAAAAACCAATTGACGTTTCATCGTGATTCAGCGCTTCAAGAAATTGAGACCATTTGCAATCCGGAAAGCAGACTAGTCTTTCATCTTCCTTTGGTTTATTGATACCCAGCACGGCCGACAGGATTTTATTTTGTAAAATCACCGTATCTGGCACTTCTGACAATGCAATAGAAGCTTTATTTAAATCCAGTTGGTACCATTCGCCTTTAAAACAAAGGCCTAACCTGTTCTTCTGATCAGGTTTATAAGCTTTGTTATTGGGAATCTTTGAGATATAATAATAATCCTTCAGTTTTTCCATGAGCAGCGAATAAGAAATATCTACACCTGAAACCATTCTATGAAAGGCACCTATAGAAATTACATCAGCAGAAACAAATAACGAACTGATCTGCTGAGCTGTGCTTTTTTGCAACGAACAGGCTGCTTCCAAACGATGATGACCATCGGCAAGGTAAACCGTATGAAGTTTCATAAACGCTTCAACAAATTTTTCAATAACATCTTCTTCCAATACCTGATAAAGAAAATGTCCCATTTGCGACCATTCGCTTACCAAAGGTTCACGCGTACGCACCACAAAACCGATAAGCGCATCTAAAGTTTTATCTTTTTTATGGACCAATAAGATCGGCGATTTTTGCGTTGCTTTATTTGTTCGATCTATTTTAAGCGATTCTACTTTCGACGATACCGTTTCTTCGTGCCTTTTTATTGCATTTACCGGCGTTTGAGAGAGATCGGTAGCTGCCCAAATCCCCCGCATTATACCAGATTCGCTACGGAACTCGTACACATAAATGGCAGAACGATCATCCAAAGGACATCCGAACAGATTAAGCAGGTCTTCAAACGACAGCTGTTCATTTTTATGCACCTTACCGTTTACCTGATCAGAAATCATCAGGTCAAAGATGTCTTTACCTGGCTGTAATGCCTTTAATGGAGAGATTTTTATCATCGTTTAACGGATTATTCGAGTTCAAGAACTGTTTTATCACTGTATATTTTTTCAAAACTGGCCATTGCGTTTACCAATACTTCAACGCTCGATAATGGAAGCGCATTGTAAAGTGAAGCCCTAAATCCACCAACTGTTCTATAGCCTTTTATGCCTACAATTCCCTGGTCTGCTGCAAATTTTAAAAACCCGGTCTCTACCTCTTTGTTAATGGCTAAGAAAGTAACGTTCATTCGAGAACGATGCTCAACATCGGCCGTACCGTAAAAAAGCGGATTCCGGTCTATTTCGGCATATAATAATTTTGCTTTTTCTATATTTCTTTGTTCTATTCCACTAACACCACCCTGATCTTTCAGCCACAATAAATTAAGCATGGCCACATAAATAGAAAAAACCGGTGGTGTATTGTACATGCTCATATTATCGCGGAATACCCGATAATCCAACATTGATGGGATTTCTTTTTTGGCCTGGTTAAGGAATTCATTTTTAGCAATGACCAAGGTCATCCCAGCTGGCCCCATATTCTTTTGCGCTCCTGCATAAATAAGATCAAAATCGGTGATGTTAATTTTCCTGGAAAAAATATCTGATGACATATCGCAAATCAATGGTGCACCGGTAGTAGGGAAATCAAATATTTCTGTCCCCTCAATCGTGTTATTTGAAGTACAATGCAGGTAGGCAGCTTGCTTATCGTTATTAAACTCAACTGGGATATAAGCATAATCTTTATCTTTCGAAGAAGCCACTAGCGCTACTTCGCCAAACAATTTGGCCTCTTTAATGGCTTTTTGCGCAAAATATCCTGTATCAAGATAAGCGGCTTTTTTTCCTTCACTCAAAAAATTCATCGGAACCATAGCAAATTGTGTACTGGCCCCACCCTGTAAAAAAAGTACCGAATAATGATCTGGAACAGACAATAACTCGCGCACCAAAAGCTGGGTTTTAAGTACCACATCTTCAAATTCCGGGGATCGATGAGAAACTTCTAAAATAGATAAACCCATCCCTGCCCAATTGATTACGGCCTGAGCAGCTTGCTCCATTACAGATGACGGCAATATGCATGGGCCGGCACCGAAATTGTGTTTTTTATGCATGAGTAAAATAATATTCGGTTAAATTAATTACAGCGTAAAGATCAGTAGTTAAGCAAATTATACCGCAACAACTTATTTTTTTGGTAAAAATTATTTTTTATCAAACCCTAAACATCCTAAAAATTTGGTTTAGCATATCAGGAAAATAAGCTGACAGAATATAATTTTTATTCCCGCTCCATAATTTCCACCATTATTGTAATATATACACTAAGTATGTTTTTAAAAAACGAGAATAAATTAACCTAAATATACCTTATTTTAACTATTTTTAGGCTTTACAAAAGCAAACAAAAAAGAAACAATTATACACTAAGTATTTACATGCAACCTCAAAAAGTTGATCAGACTGATATCGAAATCCTAAATCTTTTACAACGTGATGGATTATTAACCTATAAAGAAGTTTCGGGAAAGCTTAGAAAAAGCATGACCCATATTGTAGACCGCATTAAAAAACTGCGGTCAAACGGCTACATCAAATCAACAGTTGCCATTGTAGACATCGATAAACTGAGATCGCATTTTATAGCCTTTCCGCACATTCAGCTTACCACACATTCAGAAGATATTGTAAGGGCATTTAAGACCGAAATGGAAAAATACCCAGAAGTAATGGAATGTTATCACCTTACCGGGCATTTCGATTTTATGCTTAAAGTAGCCATGCCTGATATGGTTTCTTACAACAATTTCCTAAGAGACAATATAGGCGCACTTGCTTATGTTGGAAATATTCAGAGCTTTTTAGTGCTTAATCAATCTAAAGCCGAAACCGCGTATGCTTTGTAGACTGGTTAACCAGCAATTTAAGTGTGGCGGCAGCTGTTACCATCTGCTGCGATTAAAACTTAATCAATGATTTTTCTAAATCTGTTAGATGGTAATATCTGACAGCACGACAACCAACTGAAAATTGTCAATTGCTAACTGTTTATCCCCATGGCGTACAGGATAATATTTACCCCGAATTTGGTATTGTCTTCAGCTAAAAAACGTTTGTTCCTGAAATCGTAATCCCACTCGCAGCCATAATCCTTATTGCTATAAAGCACTCCTATCCTGTTGTTAATGGTAATTGCTTTCAGGTAATCGTGCACGAGATCATCCCCCCAGCCGTTTAACTCGAAAGAAGTGGTTGGCGGTCCCTTCTCAAACTTAAAGAAAGAACTATAAATACCATGGTTATTAGGGATTTTCTTCAAAGCCTGAGTACCAAAAAGGTTGCTCATCTGTGTTTCGAACGAACGGGCAAATAAACCATCAATATCATGGTTGCAATCATCTACAAAAACAAAACCTCCGTTATGCACATAGGTTTTAAAATTTACTGCTTCTTGCTGACTAAATTGAACCAGTTTATGCCCGCTTAAATAACAAAATGGATATTTAAACAAATCGCGGCTACTCAATTCTACAATTTTCTCTTCTTCATCCAAAGGAATGGTTGTATACTCGAGGAGAGAATTTAAGAGGTTAGAAGGCATACGCTGATCGGTATCCCAATCGCCTGAATTATATTTTAACCTCGCAAATGTAAATTTGGCTCTCTGCATCACCCTAAAATTACCTTCATTTTTTATTATTCTGCTTTTTTATCTTAATTATCGTGTAAATTTTTTGATATTCTTTTCTATTAGGCTAAAACTATCTATCAATATGCCCTATATTGAAGCACAATATCGTTATACTAAAAAATCAACCGTTTTGGAGCGTTCAGAAAGCAACCTAAAAATATTGATCGATAAGATCTCCCTTTTAAAAAGCGAAATACAAAAAATAATTGTTGGTCAGGATGTGATCATTGAAGAAATGCTGATCGCTTTAATGGCGGGCGGACATTGCTTACTGGAAGGTGTACCGGGTTTGGCTAAAACTTTAATGGTAAAAACCATGTCGCAGGCTTTAGATCTTTCTTTTAGAAGAATCCAGTTTACGCCCGATTTAATGCCTACCGATATTGTGGGTACCGAAATATTGGAAGAAGACCATGTAACGGGAAAACGTTTTTTTAAATTTAACAAAGGCCCTTTGTTTGCCAACATTATCCTGGCAGATGAGGTAAACAGAACGCCCCCAAAAACCCAATCGGCACTATTAGAGGCCATGCAGGAATTTGAAGTAACTTATGGCGGGCAAACTTATCCTTTAGATCGGCCATTTTTTATTCTGGCTACGCAAAACCCGATTGAACAGGCCGGAACTTATCCTTTGCCTGAAGCACAGTTAGACCGTTTTCTTTTGTACATCAAAATCGGTTACCCAACCGCAGCCGAAGAAACTCAGATTTTAAGCAGTACAACGGGCAGTAAAAAAGCAGTGATCAACCCGATTATTGGCGCTGAAGAAATTGCAGCACTGCAAGCCATTACCCGCGAGGTAAGCATCAGCGATGATTTAATTACTTACGTAAGTGAAATCATCCGCGCTACCCGACCTGATACCACCACTGTTAATTTTGTAAAAGAATGGGTGCGTTGGGGAGCAGGCCCAAGGGCCGGACAGGCACTGATTTTAACAGCAAAAGCAAGAGCCCTATTTAAAGGCAGGTATGCTGTAATAATGGAGGATTTACAGGCCATGGCTTATCCGGTGCTTCGCCATCGGGTATTGATGAATTTTAAGGCAGAAGCCGAAAATGTTTCATCGGATAAAGTTACAGACGAACTGATTAAAGCCATTTCGAAACCAAAAGCCAATATTTAATGAGTAAACTGCTCGATCCAAAAGTATTGATGGCCATTAAAGACCTTTCATTATCGGCTAAAATGACGATTGATGGTTTTATGAACGGCATTAATAAAAGTACCGTAAAGGGACCGGGATTGGAGTTTAGTCAATACAGAAGTTATCAACCCGGCGATGATTTACGATCGCTCGACTGGAAAATGTTTGCCCGCTCCGACCGCTATTATATCCGCGAATCGGAAGTGGAAACGAATATTGCCGTTCGCATATTAATAGATGCCAGTGCCTCGATGAACCATAGTGATGGCGATTTTACCAAAATAGATTATGCAAAATATCTTGGTGCATCTTTAGCTTACCTCGCCAATTTACAGGGCGATGCCATTGGTTTATATGTGCTGAAAAATTCAGGGATCTTTTCCATGATCCCAAAGCAGGATTACCAGCATTTAGCCCGGTTGTTTTACCAGTTGGAGCAGATCAATCCCAATGGAGCATTCACTAAACCCATTCATTATAAAGAATTGTTTGCCGGAGCCCAAAAACGTGAATTGCTGATTTTCGTCACCGATCTTTATCAAAAAGAAGATGAAATTATCAAGTTATTGGATACGTTGAATACTTTAAGACACGAGATCGTGGTTTTTCATGTGTTATCAAGAAACGAACTGAATCTTGATTTTAAAGGTTACAGCACTTTCGAAGACCTGGAAACTGGCGAAACCATTCAGATTGATCAGGAAAAAGCCAGACAGGACTATAAAAGTAAACTCGCCACTTATTTAGAGAAAGCAAGAGTTAAAATGCTCGACAGAAGAATTTTCTACAGAACCATTAGTACAGATGAACCTTTAGACCAAGCTTTAAGGGATTTTTTAAAACAGAGGAGTAAACTTAGAATTTAAGCCGTGCAATTTTTATATCCCATAGGTTTACTGGCGCTTGCAGGCTTAATTATCCCGCTCATTATCCATCTGTGGAATGTTAAACAGGGCAAAACGGTTAAGATTGGCAGCATTGCCTTGCTGGGCGAAAGCTCGAGGGCAAGCTCAAAAAGCTTTAAAATTAACGATTGGCTTTTATTGGTTTTACGCTGCTTGCTTTTGGTGCTGCTGGCATTTCTTCTGGCACAACCTTATCTTAAAAAAATAATCTCGGGCAAAAATAAAGCCGGATGGATTTTGGTTGATAAAACTATTTTCCAACAGGTTTTCAATTCTAATAAAAAAACGATAGATTCATTACTGAAAAAGGGTTACGAAATCCACGATTTTAATGTGGGTTTTAAATCATTAACCTTAAAAGATACCGTTCCTAATGAAACAAAACAGGGCGATACTTTAAGTTATACAGCCTTACTGAGTGCAGCTAATCAATTTGTTCCTCCTGGAGCTGAAGTTTATTTTTTTGCCGGTCGGCGCTTAAACCGTTTTGGTAACAAACTGCCAACTGTTAGTTACAAACTGAAATACATTCCGCTAAACCAACCCGATACGCTTAGCAGCTGGATTGCCGGATACGCAGGGAAGAAATATGAAGCAAAGTCCAATCCCTCAAGCACCACTTATCAGGTTTTAAATTCGGCAGACGAATCGCCAATAAACGTCGCCATACACGAAACTTCGGGCATTACAGACAGTAAATACCTCATTGCGGCCTTAAAAGCCATTGAAAGTTTCACCAAACGAAAAATTATCATCAATGCCGCTGCAGAAAAAGCAACCATTGGTTTTTGGTTATCTGAGAATCCGGTTTCATCAGATTTCAAATCGTCAATTGCATCGGATGGAGCATTATTTCAATACGAAAAAGGGAAAGTAGTTGCCACCCCATCTACTATTAACATTTATGGTCGTCATATTAAATTGAGTAAAAGAATTGCCTCAACCAGCCAAGCCGAAAAAATATGGACTGATGGTTTTGGAAACGCAGTATTGACAAATGAAAAGGCTTATTCCTTACACATCTTTCACTTTTACAGCCGTTTTAACCCGCAATGGAACGAACTGGTTTGGGATGGCTTATTTGTAAAAGCTTTGATGCCGATTGTGATCAGAGCGGAAAACTCAACAGATTTCGGTTTCGAAAACAATCCTGCCGATCAACGGAGCTTATCAGTTCAGCAAAAAGAAGTTACCGAGATTACTAAAGCAGAAGATACACAAATCACTCAAAATCAATCACTTATAACTTTATTTTGGATAACTGCCCTTTTGATTTTTGTTACCGAACGTATTTTATCATTCAGAAAAAAACCGAATTATGTTAAAAGCTGAAGGACAAAATTGGATCCGTAACTTAAGGAAAAAGTGGATTAGCTTTTATCTGATTAGCATTATTGCAATTGCTTTGGCCATTGCTTTGGTCTTATCGGTTATTGGCGTTTACCTGCTGCATTTTTCTACATGGCTTTTTACAATTGTTTTCCCTGTTATTCTGGTCATCCTCTTATTTATAAAACCCATTTGGAAAACCACCGATCAGGATGTTTCGCGTTTTGTAAACAACCAATACCCCGAACTGGAAGAAAGCGCCGATCTCCTGCTCCAAAATCAAGATGAATTGTCTATGCTGCAACAATTGCAGCGCAACAAAATCGAAAATATACTTCCCATCCTATCGCAGCCAAAAGAACCAGCCAAGAAATTATATTTTGGCTTGATTACCCTTCTTGTAGGATTGCTCATCAGCATTGGTATTGGCCAAATCTCTTTGAATAAAAGTGGACCTTTAAATTTTCACGAAAAGGCGAGTCAAATTCCGGCAATCAAAGAAAATATTCCCGCAGAAATTTCCGATTTCGGCGCTACCATCATTCCGCCTGCCTACACTCAAAAAGCTGAGCGCAAACAAAAACAGTTTACAATCGCTGCCGAAACAGGCGCCAAAATAAACTGGAAAATTGAAACAAACATTGGTATTAAAAAATTGAAAATCATCTTTAACGATAACGAAATTGTCCCGCTAAAAGCATTAAATGCATCACATACGCAATGGACATATGGCAAAACCGTCAACAAATCAGGCTTTTATCAACTGGATCTGGATGGTAAAAAATCAGATCTCTACCAGATCGAGATCATTCCTGATTTACCCGTTACGATTAAAATTACACAACCCAAACAGCACACCACTATTGATATCGGTCAGCCGCAAAAGATTGCCCTGAACGTATCACTTACAGATGACTATGGCATCAACGACGCCTATATATCGGCAACCATGGCCAGTGGTAAAGGCGAAGGGGTGAGTTTCACCGAGAAAAAACTATCCTTTAATACCGGTTTTGATAACAAAAAGAACCTTACGCTAAGTAAACTGATTGACTTAAAAAGCCTTGGCATGAAACCGGGCGATGAACTTTACTTTTTCATCAAAGCGATGGATAACCATGGTCAATCGAGCCGTTCGGATGTTTATTTTGTTTCAATTGTAGATACTGCCGAATTAATGAGTTTAGCAGGTATGACTAATGGCGTTAACCTGGTTCCGGAATATTTCAGGAGCGAAAGGCAGATCATTATCGATACCGAGAAATTATTGAAAGAACAATCGACATTGCCTCCTACAACTTTTAAAACCAGAAGCAACGATCTGGGTATCGACCAAAAGCTGTTGCGGTTGCGTTACGGACAGTTTTTGGGCGAAGAAAACGAAACCGAAATCGGCGGTGACCATGATGATCACGACGAGCATGCGGAACATCAGAGTGAAGGCGAAAAGTTTGGTGATGTGACCAGCATTATGGATAAATATGCCCATAAACATGATATCGCTGAAGACGCCACCTTCTTCGAGCCGGAAATGAAGGCGCAATTAAAGGCTGTTTTAACTGAGATGTGGAATGCCGAACTCCGTTTAAGAACCTATAAACCCCAGGAAGCATTACCTTACGAATATAAAGCGCTGAGGTTACTGAAAGATCTGCAGCAAAAGTCGCGGGCATATGTAGCTAAAACCACCGTAAAAACAGCTGCACTAAAGCCTGAGAAACGTTTAACCGGTGAACTGGACAAGATTACGCAGCCTGTACAAAAAATGTCGTTTGAGCAAAAAGAAAAAAGAACGGCCTTTTTAAAAGCAGCGCTCGCCTTACTGGAGAGCAGAAAAACGGGCAAAAAGTTCATCGAACAAGATCAGTTCTTACTTGGAGAAACAGAGAAATACATGATCGGAGCCGCAGCCGATCATCCTTCTACCTATTTAAATGCCTTAAGCAGTTTAAGAAAATTAAGCACAGGCAATAAACTGATCATCAGCGATATTGATCTGGTTCAACAGGCTATACAAAAAATGATTAATAACGAAGCAGCAAAACCGCAGACACAAAGCGCTGGCCCAGCTTCTGCATTGTATCAAAACTATTTTAACAACCTCAACAAAACCGGCAAGTAGATATGGAATTTAAATATATCGCTATTCTGGTTGGTTTGGTTTTATTGGCCTTTTTGCTCTACAAAGAGGTAAACCGGACAAATCGAGCTAGATTAATATGGCGAATTTTAGCGAATATCGTTGCCGTGGGCTGTTTTATGCTGTTAATTGTACCGATCAGATACAAAACACATGTAAAACAAAATGCCGATGAAGTTATTTTACTCACAGCAGGCACAAGCCCTGATTCTGTTGCAAAACTAAAGGGGAAAAAATATGCATTTCCATCAGTAAATTTAAAAAATACGAAGGTCACACCTCTTTCCGATCTCTCCTATTTCTTAAAATCGAATCCAAATATCAGGAAGCTGAATATTTACGGTTACGGCTTAAGTGCAGCTGAACTGAAAAACCTCAACGGATACCAGATCACCTTTCATCCTTCGGCAAATCCTGGCGGGATCATTTCTGCCAACTGGCCAGCCAAATTAAAAACCAGTGAGCCGCTTCAAGTTCAGGGAGCTTATCAAAACTCAGGGAGCGAAACGGTTAAACTTTTGTTCAAAGGCTTAGGTAAAGCAGTAGATTCGATCGCTATCGAAGCAAAATCGAATAAATCTTTTTCATTTAAAACGAATCCTAAACAAACAGGAAAAGCCATTTACGAATTAATTGCACTACAGAAAAAAGATACCCTGGCCAAAGAACCCGTGCCAGTTCAGGTTAACGATCAGACACCGATGAAAGTGCTGATTTTAGCCTCGTTTCCAGACTTCGAATATAAATTTTTAAAAAACTGGTTATACGAAAATAAATATCCATTGGCCTTCAGAAGTCAGATCAGTAAAAACAAATTTGCTTTCGATTTCCTTAACATAGATAGCATAAACCTTAATCAGATCAATACGTCATCCTTAAAAAAATTCGACATCCTGATCATCGATGAAGAAGAATTAGCCGCTATTAGCCCAAATGAAAGGTCATCAATAAATCTTGCGGTTAATAACGGAATGGGATTATTGATCAGGGCTGCAAATACAAAAGCTTTGACAACACTCAGCGGTAAATTTGTCCGTTTTGAATCTCCTGTTTTAAAAGGCAAAGCATTAAATCTAGTCGTGATAGAAGATCATCACAAATTTAATCCGTTACCACTTGAACAAGCTGTATTTTTAAGGGCTAGCCAAGCTGATCAGCCCATTGTTGCCGATGCCAGCGGCAAAACAGTGGTCAATAGCAGCATCAGCGGTTATGGTAAAGTATTAGTCTCTACACTTTCCGCCACCTATAATTGGCTACTTTCAGGGCAAAAAACTGATTATGCAACCTATTGGTCTAAACTTTTGGCCAATGCAGCAAGGAAAAGAAACGATATTCAGTCTGTAAACATCATTCCTCAATTCCCTGTTATGCACCAAAAAATGAGGATTATTACAGATCTGGCAGCATCAGATAAGGTACCAGTATTAAAAATGGATAGTATTTTACTCAGTCCGCGGCAAAATATGGAGCTTCCTTTCCAATGGGATGCTTTCTACTGGCCTCAAAAATCAGGCTGGACTAATTTAGAAGTAAATCAGGCCATTGAGCCAGTATATATCTACAAAAAAACTGATTGGGAAGCACTCAAAAACCAACAAAAGGTTGATGAAACCCATCAGTTTATCAAAAACCTGAGTACTGCTGAAGCCAAAAATAAATTAACAGATGCTGTTGTAGAGGAAGAAGTATCACTCTGGTGGTTTTTTACAGGGTTTCTGCTTGCAGCTGGCTTTTTATGGTACGAATCGAGGATATTGGCCGTTAAATAAGTCGCGCTTACTGTCATTCTGAGTGGCTAGAATTTTTCAAATACATCGGAGTGTCGATGACAGGTCTTGGCGGTTCGTCATTCCCAACTTGATTGGGAATCTTAATGCAAGCGCCTTAAGATTCCCGCCTGCGCGGGAAAGACGACCTATCTTTTTAATCTGTCATTGGTAACACCGTGAAGAATCGTCCTCCAATGAAACAGTACAATCTGATAAAGATTCTTCACTGCGTTCAGAATGACAAATCCCATTAAGCTCACGCTCGTTTTTAACGAGCGTTTAATAACCCATCGTTTGCAGCGATGAAATCGTACAACTATTTCTGCACTCGTTTGGAAACGAGCGCAAGCAAGATATGCGATTAAATAAGTCGCGATCTTGCTGTCATTCTGAACGCAGTGAAGAATCCTCCTACAACGGAACAGTGCAATCTGATAAAGATTCTTCACTGCGTTCAGAATGACAAAAAATTAGTCACCTTGCAAAAATCGCTCTTAACTTTTGCAGAAAACTATAAAATCTGCGTTTATCCATGTTAATCTGTGACTAAAAACATCTTTTCACAAAAAATAACTCCTTTTTCAGCATTGAAACTAAAATGTTATAATCAATTTCCAATTTTCGCTTCACAATTGGCTATATTGAGAACGTAAACTAACTAAATTCAACCAATTGAAAAGAAAAGACTTCCTCTACTTATCCGGAATGGGTATGGGTGCCCTACTCCTTCCCGACCTTTCTGCATTCGGAACTCCCATAGACCCTTTACAGGCCTTAGATGGAGTAGATGTAAAAATTAAAAAAGAACTGGCTGATGTTGCACTAAATGCGGCAAAATCGAAAGGTGCAACATATGCCGATATCCGCATTGGGCGTTATTTAAACCAGTTTGTAGCCACCCGCGAAAAACGTGTTCAAGGCGTAGCCAATACCGAATCGTATGGTGTAGGCATTCGCGTTTTAGCCAATGGCTGCTGGGGTTTTGCCGCCACAAACAATGTAACCAAAGATGCCATTGCCAAAGCAGCCGAACAAGCGGTTGCCGTTGCAAAAGCCAATGCGAAAATACAGGGCGAACCAGTTCAACTGGCCGCTCAGAAAGGTTACGGCGAGGTAAGTTGGAAAACACCAATTGAAATTAATGCCTTCGAAGTTCCGGTAAAGGAAAAAGTAGACCTGCTTCTGAATGTCAACGACGTGGCCATGCAGAATGGAGCCAATTTTGTAAATTCCGTTATTTTCGCGGTTAATGAGCAAAAATACTTCGCATCTACTGATGGTTCTTACATCGATCAGGATGTTCACCGCATTTACCCAACTTTTAACGTAACCAAAGTTGATCGCGAATCGGGTAAATTTAAAACACGTAATGCACTAAGTGCGCCTTCTGGAAAGGGTTATGAATACATGCATGCCCGCCCTGAAGATAAGGTTACTGGTGTTGTAACCCGCTATAAAGGCCGTTACGATATGCTGGAAGATGTTAAAGAAGCAGCCCGCGTAGCAACAGAAAAAGTAAAGGCAAAATCGGTTGAGCCAGGTAAATACGATCTGGTTTTAGATCCTTCACACCTTTGGCTAACCATCCATGAATCTGTTGGTCACCCAACAGAATTAGACCGTGTTTTAGGCTACGAAGCCAATTATGCAGGCACCAGCTTCCTTACCTTAGATAAATGGGAATCAAAAAATTTCAAATTTGGCAGTGATAAAGTAAATATTGTAGCCGATAAAACCCAGGTAGGTTCGTTAGGTGCTGTTGGCTACGATGATGAAGGCGTAAAATGCAAAAAATGGGATCTGATCAAGAATGGAATACTCACAAGCTATCAGGCCATCCGCGATCAGGCACACATTATCGGCTTAACAGAATCAAATGGTTGCTGTTATTCGCAGGGCTGGGATGATGTTCAGTTTCAGCGGATGCCAAATGTTTCGCTACAGCCAGGAAAAGAAAAACTGAGTGTTGATGATATGATCAAAAATATTGAAAAAGGCATTTACATTATTGGCGACGGAAGTTTTTCTATCGATCAGCAACGTTACAATTTTCAGTTCGGCGGACAGATATTCTACGAAATTAAGGAAGGTAAAATTGCAGGCATGCTTAACGATGTAGCCTACCAGGCCAATACGCAGGAGTTCTGGAATTCGTGTAATGCCATTTGCGATGAAAGTGATTACCGTTTAGGCGGTTCGTTTAATGATGGAAAAGGACAGCCTTCTCAAAGCAGTGCCGTATCGCATGGCAGTGCCACTACCCGGTTTAATGGAGTTAATGTTATCAATACAGCAAGAAAAATATAATTATGGCCATATTAAGTAAAGAAGAAGCCCAGGCGATATTAAAAAAAGTAATCGGTTATTCGAAAGCCGATTTCTGTGAAGTAGGTTTAAACGGTTCTGATGGGGGGAATATCCGTTATGCCCGCAATGCGGTTTCTACTGCAGGGCAGATCAGTACCATGAGCTTAGGCGTAAGCTCCACTTTTGGTAAAAAAACTGGTTCGGCAACGATAAATGAATTTGATGATGCTTCCTTACAAAAGGTGGTAAAAAGAGCAGAAGAACTGGCCATGCTGGCACCAGAAAATCCTGAGTTTATGCCTCCTTTAGGTCCACAGACTTTCCCAGAATCGAATACGTATAATGCTAAAACTGCTGCCATGACTCCTGATACCAGGGCAGAAATGGTAGGAAAAAGTTTAAGTGTATCAAAAGCAGCTGGTTTAGATGCGGCCGGTTTCTTAGAAAACTCAACCCGTTTTAACGCGATCATGAACTCTAAAGGTTTGTTCGCCTACAATAAAGGTACCGATGTTTCTTTCTCAGTAACCGTTAGAAACAAGCAAGGAACAGGATCAGGTTACGTTGAGCAAGGCTTTAATGATCTCGACAAAATGGATACCCTGGCACTTAGCAAAATTGCAGCAAGCAAAGCCAATGGTTCTGCAGGTGCAAAAGCCATCGAACCAGGAAAGTATACTGTTATTTTAGAACCACTTGCAGCCAGCGATATTATCGGTAATATGTTTAGGGGGTTTGATGCCAGAAGTGCTGACGAAGGCCGGAGCTTTATGAGCAAAAAGGGTGGTGGTACACGTTTAGGAGAGCAATTGTTCTCAGAAAATGTAAATATCTACTCTGATCCAATGAATGCTGAAATCCCGTCTGCTACATTCACGGGCGAAGGTTTACCAGTAAAAAGAACGCAATGGGTTGAAAAAGGGGTTGTTAAAAACCTGTCTTATTCAAGATATTGGGCTGCACAAAAGAATGTTCAACCGCTTCCTTTCAGCCGTAGCATGGTCATCGAAGGTGGAACACAATCGTTGGAAGACCTGATCAAAAGTACTGAAAAAGGCATATTGGTTACCCGTTTCTGGTATATCCGTTCAGTAGATCCGCAAACGTTATTACTCACCGGATTAACGCGTGACGGTACTTTTTACATCGAAAATGGCGAAATTAAATTCCCGATCAAGAATTTCAGGTTCAATGAAAGTCCGGTAATTATGCTCAACAATGTTGAAGCTTTGGGTAAACCGGTGAGAACAGGGAGTGGATTGATTCCACCAATGAAAATCCGCGATTTTACCTTTACTTCACTATCGGATGCGATTTAAGGAAATAACTCCATAACAAACTCCGTCATTGCGAGGCACGAAGATAACCGAACGAAGCGAGCTCATGAATGCCTTTAAAAACAACTGCACAAATGAATAATCCTAATGCGCACGCTGGTAGCGATCGTTGTAAGATTGCTTCGTCGTTCCTTCTCGCAATGACGACTGTAGTACGATGACGGCCCTTTTTTATTAATAAAAATCAAAAAATTGAGAAGAAGAGATTTTTTATACATGACAGGTGTTGGCCTTGGTACCAGCATGATACCCAATATACCTGCCTTTGGCAAAATTATTTCTGTTGAAGAATCTTTAACGCCTGTTGATATTGCCCTAAAGAAAAAAATGGCCGATGTTGCCCTTAACGCTGCAAAAAGCAAAGGTGCAACTTATGCCGATGTACGTATTGGACGGTATTTAAACCAGGTAGTGGCTACTAGAGAAACCAGGGTAGAAAACATCTCCAATTCCGAATCTTATGGTTTAGGTGTGCGTGTTATCGCCAATGGAAGCTGGGGTTTTGCCGCTACCAATAATATGGATAATGCCAGCATCGCCAAAGCTGCAGAAACTGCCGTAGCCATTGCCAAAGGAAATTCTAAACTCATGGAAGAACCTGTTCAATTGGCAGCGCAAAAAGGATATGGGGAGGTAAATTGGAAAACACCTATCGAAATCAATGCCTTTGAGGTACCCATTGCCGACAAAGTTGACCTGCTTTTAAAGGTAAATAGTGAGGCCATGAAAGGCGGTGCAAAATATATCAGTTCCAACCTGTTTATGATCAATGAACAGAAATATTTTGCGTCAACCGATGGTTCTTATATCGATCAGGATATCCACAGGATATGGCCAACCTTTACCCTAACCAAAACAGATGCGGCCAGTGGTAAGTTCGAAACCAGAAATGCCTTAAGTGCACCAATGGGTATGGGTTTTGAATACCTTAAACCAAAAGACGAAGAAAAAATTAAAGGTGGCCCTGTAACACTTTACAAAAAAAGATACGATATTTTGGAGGATGTGCGCGAAGCAGCTGTACATGTTGATGAAAAACTAAAAGCCAAACCTATCGCCCCTGGCAAATACGACCTGGTTTTAGATCCTTCTCACCTATTTTTAACTATCCACGAGTCTGTTGGTCACCCGACAGAGTTAGACCGCGTTTTGGGTTATGAGGCGAATTATGCAGGAACCAGTTTCTTAACACTAGATAAATGGGAAAGCAAAAAGTTCAACTTCGGGAGTAAAGAGGTAAACATCATTGGCGATAAACTAGAAGTGGGTTCATTAGGAGCAGTGGGTTATGATGATGAAGGCGTAAAATGCGGCCAATGGGATATTATTAAAGATGGGATTTTGGTGAATTACCAGACAATAAGAGATCAGGCACATATTTTAGGTTTAAAAGAATCGCAGGGTTGTTGTTATGCCGATAGCTGGGATAGTATTCAGTTCCAAAGAATGCCAAACGTTTCATTAGCACCTGGAAATACTGCTTTAAGCGCGGCAGATATGGTTAAAAATGTAGAGAAAGGCATTTATATGTTTGGCCGGAACTCTTATTCTATCGATCAACAACGTTATAATTTCCAGTTTAGCGCACAGTTGGCCTATGAAATTAAGGAAGGCAAAATTGTAGGTATGTTTAAGGATGCTGCTTACCAAGCCAATACACAAGAATTCTGGAATTCATGCGTGCAACGCTGCGATAAAAACGACTACAGGTTGGGCGGGACATTTTCGGATGGAAAAGGTCAGCCAGGACAAGCAAGTGCGGTTTCACACGGAAGTGCCACTACCCGTTTTAACGGCGTTAATGTGATTAATACAGGAAGGAAATTAGGGTAATTAAAACTGCCGGTACTCGTTACCGGCAATTTTATTATAAGATAGTTTGAGAAGAAAGATAGCATAATCTACATCTTCAGTATGATGAACATAAAAGCTTATCCATCCCGTTTTTTTAAATACATGATGTTGTTCTACCCTCCCATCAAGCATCAACTCTGCTTTAATTTTCTGCGTAAAAAGAATGTCTAGTAGGCCATTACTATGAATGTGCGCAAATTCTATCTGGTTATGGTTAAACTGCGAACCACCAAATTTATGCAGACTTAACGAAGTATTTTCCCACTTTAAAACTTCGTTTTCTATTTCGTCAATCTGATCCAGCCTTTCGGGTTTTGTGATCAACATCCACATTTTCAGTAAGCTATCAAATACCAGTGCGAACAATGGTATTGATTTAAGAAAATCCAATCTCTTCACCACAAATGAAAACATGTCTAATTCTTTTCGCTAAGTTCTTTAATATGATGCATTACGCGTAAATGTACATTTCTGGTAATACTTTCTGCCCATAAATTGTAATACCAAACTGGAAATACCTTTAAGCTATACCAGCTGTTCCCAACAAGAGTGGTGGTTCCATCACCATTATCTTTCAATAAAAACTGACCTCTTTCAATATCAATATGTCCCATAATTTCAGGATCTTTAGGCTGCCCGGTAATATCGAATGTTAAATCCTTGTTTACATCAAAAGTTACAATCTTTTCATCAAAAACATATCCATTGCTAAAAATACATTTTCTTCCTGCACCTCTTTTATAAGCGGTAACAGTAGTTTGCATGGGGCTAGGCATTCCTGCTTTGAAAAGCCAATAGGTATCTGCCTGTTTGATCTTCTCAAATGCAACAACATTCTTCCAAATTTTTTCTGGTGCTGCTTTGACTATCATTTCATCACTTACCATGTTTCTATAATGATGATCAGAAATGGAATCAACGGTAAAAATCACGAGTAATATGGAAACGATACTTACATTTAAAGTTTGGTTATTCTTCCTGAACATTGTTTTACCAATAAATGCCCCGGTGATTACAAAAGCAAAAATGAGCGGCGAAACAATAATTAAACAAATTGTTCCCTCTCCCAAAAAGATGTAGCTTAAAAGAATAGCAAGGAGACCATTTAAAATTGAATACCAGATGAGCAATTTACTTTTCAGATTCAGATTTCTCCAAAACCAGGCGCTGATTACCCCCATCAAAAAAGGTAAAATAACAAATTCCGAAAACACTAAAATGCCATCCTTTTCACTATGAAGCCAATTATTTAACCAGATAATGATTAAGACGATTACATTTGAGACAATGATCCCTTGAAGTAATTTTGATTGGAGAAACGTTTTCATATGATTTATATATTTGATCAAAAGTAAAGTATATTTTTAAACTTTCAAAAATTATTGAAAATAAAATTATTAAATTTAATAATAAAGGGGCATTCTATCCAGACATGCCCCTTTTTCTAACCAAATATAAACCTGTTAAGAGCCAGGAGTTTCTTTATCCATCTTCTCTATCGGTCGGCGCCTCATCGACCGATTTTTTTTATATGATATTAATTGTGCGTAATTATGGTAGCAGTAATACCAGGTGCTCCACCTACTGTACCGTTAACATAAACCGTATAAATTTTCCCAGCCTCGAAAGTAGCTTGCATTAAAGCGCTGTTTGTTAAAGGGATAACGACCTTAGTCGTATTATCTTTAATAACTAGGCTAAGGTCTCTACCCGCATCTACTTCCTTAAAAGGCCCTAGTGTTTTCCACGTTAAACCTTCAATAACAGCAGGTGCTTTTCCAGAGGTGTAAGGAATGACGGTTTGATTACCAAAATTGCCATAAGCCACAGCAGTAAATATTTCTGTACCTGAGGCATAAGTAAGGTCAACTTTTGGTGCATCCGGCGAAAAATTGGCAAATCTGATTTTGGCTTTTCCCGATGCAGGAAGTGTAAGATCATCGTAAACGAGGATCAAACTATCAATATTACCTGGATTTAAGGTGCTGGTTAATCTTTTCTTCACCGTGAACAAGCTGTGGGCAAAATCGGCAATTGGCCCATTTGGGCCTGCAAATGATACCGAATTTGTTTCCTGTACAAAATTTGCACTGCCGCCGAAAATATAAGAAGCCTTGTACGAAGCTTCCGTGCCTTCGGTGAGGTTGAACTGCACCTTTCCAAACTGGGTATCGAAATAACCAGAAGCCGTATTCCGTTGAAGTGCGGTTGCGGTAACTTTTCGGGTAAAATCCAAGAAATTAACTGCCACGGTTGATTGCCGTGCATTGATAAACTTCACTTTAGCACTTAAAGCGGGCCGATCACCTGCATTTATATCGAGGTAATCTGTTTTTTTGCAGGAAGTAAACAAAGCAGTGGCAAGTGCAAAAAATAATATTGGAAATTTATAAATTCTCATGTGTCTCATTTTATTTAAAAGTGGCCGAAAGCCTGATAAATGGTTGTAAACCTGTACTCGTACCCGATTGTGCAGCACTTGGTGAATTTGTTCTCGTAATATTGCTTCCAGGGGCAGGAATAGAATAATCGCCAAGCACATTGAACAGATTATTTACCCCAACAGTTGCCTGCAATACCGGGGTAATCCTGTAACCTGCAGAAATATCGGTAATCCAGATCGGGCTATAGGTCTGATAATAATAATCGGGTTTAGGAAAATTGGCATTCAACTGACTTACTGCCGATACTGAACCAAAATATACACTGCGTAATAAAAAGTTAAACTTGTTGATATTGTACGTTCCCTGAATCGTTATTTTGGCTTTCGGAATACTCCGGGTTACCCGAACCTCTTCACTTTCGTCAAAAATGATATAGCGATAAGTTTCAAGCCCTTTTGGTGTATTCACTTTAGTCAAAGTTGTTTTTTGCAGGTTTGCACCAGCCAGAAACGCTACATTACCTCCATTTGGGAGCAAAAAGCGGTAACTTCCGGTAAATTCGATCCCTCTGGTTCTTGTGCTGAAAGAATTATAAAAGAACTTGGCCTGTACAGTACCGGTTTGAACAAATAATGCCCTTACATCGGCTGGTAGGTTGGTATCTGTTGCAGAAAAACGGCCGGTGTTACCTACCCGATCTTTAATATCAACCTGATAGGCATCAATGGTGATCTCAACATTCTGAATAGGCTGAGAAGTTATTCCGGCAGAGTAGCCTTTCGATTTTTCGGGCTGAAGCGACGGAATACCCAAAGCTCTGGTAGCAGGATTTACATTGTTCGCCGTAACCTGATCTATGGCGACGCCATTCTGGAAAGTTGTAGACGTTTCGGTATAATAAAACTGTGCGAGATCCGGAGCCCTGAAACCTGTATTGAAACCACCACGAATGGCCAGCCATTTGGCAAAACCATATCGGGTTGCGGCCTTATAAGTAGTTACGCTACCAAAATCAGAATAATTTTCTACCCTTACCGCGCCCGATAAAAGCCATTTATCGGTTACATTTAATTCAAGATCGGCATAAGCTGCCGAAATAGAACGTTTTACATTTACTTCGTTGGAGGGCCTGAAACCTGCATGAATCTGGGAGCCAGGAGAAAGTCCGTTTAAAGGTGTACTCCCTGCAGCAACAAAATATGGAATTCCGCCTGTAGTATAGCCAATAGCATAAATGGGACTTAAATCCGCTTTTGAATAAGAACCTTCTTCTCCGGCAATAATCTGATAGGTTTCAACGCGGTACTGCCCCCCAAAAGCAACGTTTAATCCGTTAAGCACTTTATCGAATTTCCTGGAGAAGTCTAAACTTCCGCTATTCTGGGAAGCGTTGTAACTGCCTGCATTAAAAGTTCTCGGTGTTTTTTGACCTAAACTGGCATTCAGCGTATTGCTGATAATATTGTCAAAAGCATTTCTACCGTATACATTTGAGACATCAAAGTTCCATCCGCTTACCTTTCCTTTTACGCCTACAGCAAAAGATTGATCGGTGATGATATTATCCATGGCAGGCAAAAATCCATCGGGATACACAAAAGTATTGTTCCGCTCTGTCCATCCTGGCAAGCGGTAAACAGCTGTAAACTGCGAATTACGGTGACTGATCCCACCAAATGAGTACACTTCAAAACCATCTTTTAAGGGAATGGCTGCGTTAAATGATAACAAACCATCTTTTGACTTATTCGTCGAGCCACGCTGATCAAAAAAGTGGCGATCAATGCCTCGGCTGGCAATAATGGCATCATCAATTTCTTTGGTGTAAATCTGATCGAAGCCCCGCGTGTTTGCTCCCCCACCATAAGCCGGGCCAATATATATGCCATCCGAATAATTGCCAGAAGGAAGCGATACCGCCTGTGTAGCATATTCGCCGGTAACATTAAGAATGCCTTTTGTGCCCAGTCTAAGGCCAATATTGGCATTTGTTCTGGTGGTTAATCCATCACCTCTTCGGCGGATGCTCTCAATGGTACTTGCGGTAATTTCACCTGGATTGCTTTTTAACACAACATTAATTACCCCTGCAATGGCATCTGATCCATATTGTGCCGCCGCACCATCCCTTAAAATCTCAATGCGGTCTATCGCGCCTACTGGAATGGCATTCAGATCGTATCCGGTAGCGCCATTGCCCAAACCGCCCCAACTGATGTTCGAACTTTTATGCCGTCTTTTACCATTTACCAAAACCAACACCTGATCTACCCCCAAACCTTTCAGCTGTACAGTTGAGGTTGCTGATGCTGCATCGCCACCACCAGAAACAGATGAGTGGAAAGATGGCGATACATACTGAAGCAATTGCGTTACACTGGCCTGTGGGGAGTTTTGTTGAAGTGTTTTTAAATCAATCACATCAACAGGAACAGGTGAATTAAGTTTGGTCCTATTGGCATTCCGTGAACCAACAATTTGGAGTTCGCTCAAGGTATTGTCGGCCTGTTCAAGCGACAAGTTCAATTTAGTAGATGATCCGATTTCGATGGTAGCGGTTTTATAACCGATATAAGAAACCTCGATAAATCGCCCGTTTTTAGTAGAAATTTTAAATACACCATCCTTATCAGTAACGGTAGAACCATCCAATCCCTTAATCTTTACTGATACCCCGGGCAATGGCGTTTTATCTTCGGCAGAAACAACCACCCCCGTAATGATTCTTTGCTGGGCAGATAATTTCGAGTAAACTGTAGTTAACAGCAATAATAAAAGTAGTTTTATCTTCATCTTGTTTATTTTGGAATAGACATGCCAATGGCCATCCACTTTACTTTGAGTGGAAAAATGTGTTAAAAATTAAGTTTTAAAGGTTTTTGATCGGGCTATACCTATTTAATCATTTTTGTTTTTGAAATCTATCATCGGTTAGCGAAAGCAAAAAAGCCGCTATATCGTTTATCTCAGTTTCGCTCAAACCCAGTGGTTTATTTAAAGAAAGATCCCTGTTTTTTCCGTTTTTGATTACCGCATCTGGATTATTGTAATATTGGATCACTTCTTTTAGTGTTTTAAACATCCCATTGTGCATGTATGGTGCCGTAATGCCAACATTCCTCAAACCTGGGATTTTAAAATGTCCTTTATGTTCAGGGTTGTGTGTCACCTCAAACCTACCCTGATCTTTTAGCTCTAATTCATTAAATAATCCAATCCCTTTAAAACGGTCGGCGGTAAAATCTTCGCCCGAATGGCAATTGTTACAGTTGGCCTTACCGATGAACAACATTCTGCCACGCTTTGCATTTTCAGATATGGCTTTGTCATCACCATTAATGTACCGATCGTAAGGGCTGTTTGCAGTTTCTAATGTTCTTTCGAAAGAGGCAATGGCCAATAGCAAATTCTTTTGTGTAGGCGGCGAATTAAAAATCTTCTGGAATAGGGCTGTATAATCCTTGTCTTTTTGCAAGCGATCAATGGCATCGGCTATGGGCAGGTTCATTTCTACCGGATTGATGATGGGCTGCAAAGCTTGATCTTCCAATGAAGCAGCTCTGCCATCCCAAAATAAGTTTGGCCTGCCTGAAAGGTTGGTTACTGATGGCGAATTACGCGTTCCTTTAGTTCCTCCTACACCTAAACTCACCGCGCTAGTATCTGCAAAAGCAAACTCCGGTTTATGGCAAGAGGCGCAACTAATGCTTTTGTCTTTAGAAAGGATCGGATCAAAAAACAGTTTTTCGCCTAAACGTTCCTTGCTGTTAATTACAGTGGGATCGTCGGCACCAAAGCCAGCCATCAGCAATACTACCACAATCAGGCTTAGGGAAATTATGAGTTTGCTTCTTTTCATTAGTGTATTTGGTTCGGATCAATTGGTCATCATCTCGACTGGAGTGCAGCGAAATGGAGAGATCTTTAAACTATATTCAACTCAAAGATTTCTCGGCTGCGCTCGAAATGACGGACCTATTTATTAGCTAGCGGAAGGGAGAATACGAGATCCTCCCCATCTCAACTAACCTTAACAAGAGAGATTTTTAATTATTGGCTACTAACTTTACATTCAGTTCGAAATCGTCATAAATAGTTTTATCGCCCAGATTTTCGAAAAAGCTTTTCGACCTAAATTTGATATCGTACTTGGTTCTATCGACCGTAATTTTTGCATCGGCAATTACTTTATTGCCTTCTTGCTTAACTGTTGCCGGAAAACTAATTTCGTTGGTAATGCCTTTAATGGTAAGCTTTCCTTTAACATCATAAGTTCCTGCACCGGTACTTTGCACCGATGTGATGTTAAAAGTGGCTTTACCAAATTTTTCTACCGCAAAAAAATCGTCGCTTTTTAAATGGCCCAACAGTTTAGCATTGGTTTCTTTATCGGTAAGATCCGTAACCGCAATGGTTTTGGTATCGAGTTCGAAACTACCGCCTTTTAGCACTTTATTGTCTAAAGCCAGCGACCCAGAAGTTACATTGATGGTACCGGAATGTTCTCCAGTTACCTTTTTTGCCAACCAGGTAAGTTTACTTTGTTCAGGGCTTACTTTATAGTTTACCAATTTCCTGGATGAGGCTTCGGTAGTTATCTTTAATTTAGGTTTAGGTCCGTTTAAAGCGGTGAAAGATGAAGCTACAACTGTGGTAGCAATAAGTGCAATCGTTTTATACTGTAACATGATATATATGGTATTTAGTTTAGGTGGTTTAGCTATTTTCCATTGGCTTGTGCCTCAAAATAGGCTGCCGATGGTACTGGTTCTGCAATTAATTCATCCAGAACTTTATTGAATTTTTTCTCATAATCATCGTAATATTTACCTGTAACGGTTCCCGTGTAACCAGTATATATTTCACGTACTTCTCCTTTTCTATCGATGATGATGGTAGTTGGATAAGCGATAAATTTGTTCAATGCCGGAAGTTTATCGGCAACCAATCTTTTATCTGCCAATCCGCCAAATAGGATATCGTATTTAATGTTATACTTATCGCGAAGCTTGCCAAGTGTATATTTTCCATACTCTAGATCATCTTTCTGCTCGAAACCAATAGCGATGGCTTCTACCCCTCTTTTCGCATTTTTATTGAACCAGGGAGAAAGGAATACGGTTTGATCGGTACAATTGGGGCACCAGGTACCCACCAGTTCTACAATCACAACCTTACCTTTATACTTATCATCCGTTAATGAAACAGGCTTTCCGTTCAGATCAGGGAAAGTAAAAGCAAGTTTTTTAACGCCTTCTTTTAAGTGGGTAAGCTTATAAGGGTCCGGCAATTCTGCCTGACTGTCTTTTACCCCGATAAACTTCAAGTTGTCGTAAATACCCTGGCTAATTTCGCCCGAAAGTGTTCCATCTTCATTAACGGTGCCCTTATAGATTTTAGGACTTGGTCCGCTAAAACCTGAAAGTACAAACTGGTTTCCCTGTACGGTACCTTCCAGCTCACGGCTATCGCCTGTTACCTGCATAATTACACCAGTAAGTTTATTTCCTTCTTGTTTTAATATGGCAACTTTGTTTGGAACGGCTTCTTTAGAAAAACCTTTAAACTCCCATTTACCAGTTAAATTAGCCGTAGGTGCAACGTCCTTTCCCGGCTCAACAAAGCGGTAAGATTTGCCCTGCTCTGCAGTAAAAGGCAAAGCATTGCCCTGCAAACCTGGTACAAGGCTTCTATATTCGCCGGAGATCCGGCCGTCGCTTTCAATTTTAGCTACCAAAGCCGCATCGTAAGTATTCATTTTGATAAACAGCGAATCCTGCCCCAGGTATTTGATATGAAAATCATCTCTCCGTGTGCCGTTTAGCAGTGTAAAGGTGGCATGCGCTGCATCTTTTCCTTTCAGTTCGAAATTAAAAGGTACTTCTGTTTCAGCTACCTTAAAAACACCGCGCCAAATCCCTTCTTTTATAAATTTTTTGGTCGTTTTTGGTTCTTCATTTACTTTATTAACAGCAAAGGCTGTTGTAGAGAGGAGCGATGCCAGTGCCAGCACCTGCGTTTTAGCAAAGTAAGTTTTCATCTTGTATAGTTTTAAGTGTAGGTTAAAATATGGGCTGCAATGAATACAGTCCAATATTTAGTTTATAGTTAGTTTAGGTTATTTACTTTTTAGTGTTTCTGCTGAAGCCAATTTTTCGGGTACTGGTTCAGCAATCAGCTCGTCGAGCACTTTGTTGAATTTGGTTTCGTAATCGTTAAAGTATTTTCCGGTTACGGTGCCGGTATAACCGGTATAAATTTCCCTTACGTTACCTTTTCGATCGATAATAATGGTTGTTGGAAAAGCAATGAATTTATTTAGCGCAGGTAGTTTTTCGGCTACTACTTTTTTATCGGCAATGCCGCCAAACAGGATATCGTAAGTGATACCATATTTCTCTTTCAGTTTGCCAAGCGTGTATTTAGCATATTCAAGATCATCTTTTTGTTCGAAACCAATCGCAATGGCTTCTACACCACGTTTTTGGTTCTTTTTAAACCATGGGGAAAGAAAAACCGTTTGATCGGTACAGTTCGGACACCAGGTACCGATCGTCTCGATAATTATGACCTTACCTTTGTATTTATCATCGCTCAAGGAAACATTTTTCCCTGTTAGGTCTGGAAAGGTGAAATCAAGTTTTTTATAACCTTCTTTAAGGAAAGTAAGTTTGTATGGATCGGGAAGCTCGACATTTTCGTTGCGCTGGCCATCAAATTTCAGGTTTTTATATATCCCAAAGCCCTGTTCTCCGGTAATGCTATTATCGTCGTTTATTTTTCCTTTTACAATAAAAGGACTTGGTCCGGTGAAACCAGACAATTCAAATTCGTCGCCCTGTACCGTGCCTTCAAGTTCACGGGTATCGCCAACAACGGTCATAATTACACCCGTAAGTTTATTTCCCGTCTGTTTTAACAAAGCGATAGAAGCTGGCACAGCTTCTTTGGTATAGGTTTTTATTTCCCATTTGCCAGAAATATTATGTTTTGGGGCAATATCTTTTCCTGGTTCTACAAAGCGATAACTTTTACCATGCTCCGCGACAAAAGGTAAGGAGTTACCTCTAAAGCCAGGTACCAGACTGCGATATTCGCCAGATAATGTGCCATCGGTTTCTATTTTTGCCACCAAAGCAGCGTCGTAGGTATTCATTTTCACATAGATGGAATCATCGCCACGTCGTTCTACATGGAAATCATCACGTCTGGAGCCATTAATTAAGGTTAAGATGGCCGTTTGAGGATTTTTACCTTTTAATTCGAAGTTAAACGGCACTTTTGATTCGCTTACACTAAACTCGCCCCTCCAAATCCCTTCTTTTGGGAATGGTTTTGCCACCCTGGCGGATGCAATGCCTCCCAGTAACAGCACTGAGGTGGTTAAGCATGCAATTCTTGAGGAAATTTTCATTTTCATAATCATCATTATTAGTTAAACACTATCGTTTTAGAGTTTTTTAATAACAAGGCACAGTTTTTCCCACAGAAAACCATATAGCATGGATACAGGCTGTTTAAACAAACTGTTATGCTTTAATGAAATCCCTAACGAGAAACAGTGCGTTTACTTGTTATTGGTTAATTTATAATCTATTGCTAGATCAGTTTGAGCACTTTTTCCTATGGAAAGTTGCTAGAAGTTCAACGAGTACTGACTCTCCCTTCTTCTGTATAAATCAACTAATTAATGGTGGTGAATTAATTAGAGCAATAACCTAAACTAGTGGTGGTGATTAGTTAGGCCGTTCCTGATACCCCGGCAACTTATTGACTGAAATACATGACCACCATAATATTCTATCAAAAGGCCCCGGGGTACCAGGATTTTTAAATAAGAATATCTGAATGAAAACCTTTAGCAGGTGATCCGTATCTTAGCTTATATTAGCGGCAACAGCAGTTATACTGATCTGAACAAATGATCAGGGAATATGGCTGAGGTTGTCTGCGGAGTTTCATATTGAACGTAAATTTGCTAGTGAACTATTTTATTTTTTTGTAAAAGTATAAACTTCGTTTAATTTAAACAAGTATTCCTATGGATTTTATAGACTTTATTTTTAAATAATTGATTTACAGATAAATAATTTATAATTAAGTTAGATTATCTTTTTGGGCAAAGAGATTTTAGCAGAGCGCGTGGTGTAGGAGACTGAGCTGTGTCACCCAGAGGGGTAATTTATTTTATAAAAATCAATAGAAATGACTGATTTTTTTGTAAATGTTGAGTTACGAGGGATCGTCATTCCCAACTTGATTGGGAATCGTAATGCAAGCGCTTTAAGATTCCCGCCTGCGCGGGAATGACGATCATTCTATTCAAGTCTGTCAATGGTAGCGTAGTCGAAGGGTCTATAATTAAGTTATATTAGTGATTGACTCTTGGAGACATCCCTAATCAGCTTATTAATCCTTCGACTCCGCTCAGGATGACAAATTGAGAATACGATTGGGTTTATCATCGTTCTGTCCCCGTCTTCCATTCTTTGCCACAGAGTTCACAGAGAGAAAAACGCGGAGAGCATGGAGCCTTTTCATTCCATCATTCATTTTACATTTCCCATCCTTTACCGTAAAAGACACTGAGGTAAGGCGCAAAGCTGCTGTCATTCTGAACGCAGTGAAGAATCTTTTATTTAAAAAAGTTAACTACTAAAAGATCCTTCGTTATACTCAGGATGACAGATTAAAAACTATAAATCAATACATTAACCAACAGAATAAAAATTAAATGTCACGACACAACAAAAAAAACTACTATTTCTATAGAAATTATAGTAATTAATTTTTACTTTTGCTGAGTCTTCTTCAAAAAGTGAATCTAAAGCTGCTTGAAAAGATCATATAGTCATGTGGCCGAGTGGTTAGGTAAAGGTCTGCAAAACCTAGTACGGCGGTTCGATTCCGTCCATGACGTCTAATACTTATCAAGAAAGACGTAGGGAATGGCCCTTTGATGTCTTAGCAACCTGTTGATTAACAAGGTGCTAATTCCTTCTGCAATGGCAGAAAAGATGAGTTTGAAAGCAGATCCCTTTACTGTTTTCGGCGAACGATCATGGCTATCCCTTCCAAAAATTGGTAACCTAAATTTAATAATATGTCAGTTTATTTTGATTATCCATCCATCAGGGATTTTTTCGAGATCCACGGAAACACTTCTTGCGAAAAATTAGATGATTATGAACATTGTCAGGCAGAATCAGACCGGCTTTATAATGAACAGCTTAATGAGATCAATAAAGAAATTCCACATGATCAACCCAAAACCGACACGTAAAAATTATTCAAACCTTTAGTTTAAACGCTCCTTTAAATAACAAGCCTAAAATGTATTCAACACCACCCAGATTACCCATTTTACTCAAAGCCTTACTCATTATAGTTTTAACTTTTCCCCTCTTTTCATGCCAAACATGGGCACAATCGAAAGATCCATCCCCTATCAGTTTTCCTACGCCTAAAAATGTAGACCACATGTTATTTTATCTTCAGCGTGACCCGAATACCAATACCCTGATCTATGCGCTAAACCTAAAAGAAAATGGCAGCATCAATGCTAATGCGCCTATTCAGGTTTATTGGATCCGCTATGGTGAAAAAGGACAGAAAAAAGATCTCGGCTATATCCAACGGAAGTTTGCATATGGTATCGATACGAAGGAATTGGGAACAGATAAATATGAATTTCGATTTGTATCGCATAAAAGACTACCTTTTTACCTGCAGAGGTATAGCGATAAAAATTATCACGTTTCGGTAACCCTAAACAACCGGACCATCAGGGTTACACGCTTGTTTATCAGGATACAGGGTGGCAGTTTCTGGCTTCCGAATGTAAAATATGCGGAAGTGGAAGGCACAGAAGAATCGACAGGTAAACCAGTAGTGGAACGGATAAGTGTGAAGTAAATTACTCTTCATTATCTCTAGTTAATTGTAATAAGGTCCTTCGACTCCGCTACCATTGACAGCCCAAATAGAAAGATCGTCATTGCGAGGCACGAAGCAATCTTAAAGCGCTCGCTACTAGCGATAGTTGTAAGATTGCTTCGTCGGCTGAAAAAGCCTTCTCGCAATGACGATAATCTGAGGAGATTTAATTTTTTAAATTCTCCTGTCATTAATATTGATTTTTATAAAATAAATTATCCCTCAGGATGACAACTTCATGAGACCTTTCCTACGGTAAAAACAAAAATATGGTCTGTGAGACACAGACCATGGATTCACCTCGTTTATGATACAGTTGATTATTTCGGCTCTTTTTTATTGTCTACCGCAGTGCTAAATGTTTTGTCAAACTCTCCCTTTATCCATTGTACTTTTCCGAACGACTGCATGCCCGGGCCAATGATATAGTTTCCGGTTTCAGTATCGAGGATAACTACAAGATTGTTGGCGTTTACTTCGGTGCGGTACCTTCCACCGGTTTGATCCTGTCCGTTTTTAAAACTAATGGCCGTAAACATTAAGCCTGCGCCCAAAAACCCCAATAAAAGGGATTTTGTGTCTAATGTGATTTTCATATCCTTAAGATTTATTTGTGTGTAAATCAAGTTAAGATTTTTTCACAAAAAACACAGATCATAAGCTTATTCTATCAGAAATATTTCAATTCATTTTCACACTTAATCAGAAAACCAGGTTCCCATCATGGATCAGTAATTTAACAGGTGATACCCTTGATACGGCTTCTGCGGAGCAACTGGCGTCAACAAGTACCAGATTGGCTTTATCGCCTGTGTTAGGCCATTGTCTATTTCCATTATCATCTAAGGGAAGAATATTACCTGTAGCCAGTTTCAAGATCCTCGAAAGTTCAAATTCTGTACGATAGCCATAAATTTGAGCAGCTATATTGGCCTTTTGCAAAATGCTTCCCGTGCCAAAAGTATTCCAATGGTCAACGATACAATCATTACCCGCTACCACTTCTACACCATACTTGTACAGTGCAGGGATAGGCATTGGGTTGCCAGAAAGTGGAATAGTCGAAGCTATTCCCATTTTTGCAGCGCCAAGTTTTTCAGCAATTTCTTCGGTTTTTGTTTTATCAAGATACCGCAATGCAAAAGCATGGCTCACATAGGTTTTTCCTTTCAGTGCTGGGTTTTCCATTACTTTATCAATCAGGTATTCGATTGTTTTCAAACCAGATTCGCCTGATTCATGAAGGTGGATATCAATCCCCTTTCCATGATCTAGCGCCAACTGTACCACAAAATCCATGTGTTTTTCAATACCGCCATCAATTGAAGTTGGATCAAGGCCACCAATAAAGTCTATATCCATTTTGGCTGCTTCTTTCAGCAGTTCCGCAGATTTAGTATAATAGATGCCATGCTGTGGGAAAGCCACCAGCTCTGCCTCAAAAGATTTATTTTTATGCAATAATGCGGTTTCTAAATGCTTCAACGAATCTAACCCCGAAGTAGGATCGATATTTACGTGCGACCGGGCGTAACTTGTTCCATAAGATTGAAGTAACTCAATTAATTTTTCACTACGCGGTATAGAAGTTTTTAACAGCTCAGGAATGATCTGTTGTTCGAAAGCAATCATATCCTTTACAGATCTGTTCTTCTTCAAATGTGCCTGCCACGGCAATCCATAATAGGTTTTATCGAGATGAATGTGCATATCCCTGAAAGCCGGGAGCATTAACAATCCCTTTGCATCGATTGCTTTTGCACTAGTGTTATTGGGAAGAACATGCTTCACCTTACCCTCTTCAATCTCAATAATGAAAAGTTCGGTTTTTGTTTTGATTGCCTCGTCCTGATCATATTCGAATCCCGTTTCGAGCCTAATATTTTTTAAGGTCAGCGTTTTTTCTGAGAAATGGCTTACATTTTCATCTGCAGCGGCCTGTTCTACCGACAGTAAACAGGTGCTTGCAAGCAAAATAGATGAGCTTTTAATAAAGTCTTTTCTCGATATCGAATTTGGGTTTATCATAACAGGATTCTTTACTACAAAAATAACGTTCTGTTATGTTTATGAATAGTAGGATTTATATTAAAAATTGTATCATTTATAACTACCCCTACTTATTTATCGAATTTAAAGCCTATATCTTGTTCAATTCATAACTGTTCGCGAAATGCCCGTGGGGTAATGCGCGTTTGATTTTTAAAGAATTTAGAAAAATAAGCAACGTCGTAAAACCCAAGATCGAAGGCAATCGCTTTAATAGGTCTTTCGGTAGTTAATAAAATCCGTTTTGCTTCGAGGATTAAACGTTCGTGAATGAGTGCGGTGGCTGATACATGAAAATGTTTTTTACAGAGCATGTTCAGATAGTTTGCCGAAATACTTAACTGATCGGCATAAAACCCAACAAGTTTTTCCTTTTTATAATGCATATCGATCAGCGAGCGGTATTTAAACAACACAGGTTTGGTTTGGTAAACCGTTTGGTTATTGAACAATGTTTCTGCCTCTTCACTAACCATCAGCGCAATAAGCCTGATCCTGGCATTGATAATTTCCCAAATTATGGTAGGCTTTGCGAGTTCCGATCTGATGCGCTGAAATTCGTACAGGATTTGCCCATAGGCTTCGGCACTTAAGTTTATTACCGGATAATTTTGGTATAAGATTAATGAAAAACGTAAAGAATTGGCCAGCGTTTCGAAAATGCTCCTACTCATCATAAGTTGATGGGCATGGGTTTCTTCGCTGAGCTCCCATTTATGGATCTGCTCGGGAAACAATAAGTGCAACTGACCTCCGGTGACCTGGTGATCTACAAAATCGATGGTGTGTATGCCGCTAGCCTCCTCAAAAAGCATAAAAAGGAAAAAATCATGTTTATGTGGTTTTTCGATATGCCTTTTCCCTAGTATTTCATGATACAGCAAGTTATTTCCCGAATCTTGCTCGGGCCAGAATTCACTGATATCGAGTATAGGAAAATTTGCAGTCACGTCCATCGGCGAAAAATACCATTTTTGTATAGAAGTTACGAAAAAAGAAGATGGAAAGTGAATGAAGGAATATTATTACGCAGGTTTTAATGGAGATGAAGGATCATGATTTAATTTATATCCTGTTAGCTTCGGCAAAATCACGATGGTTTCATATCCTATAAAATTGATTCATCGAAATTACTTTGATTTCTTTCTGTCTGAAGAACCAGGATTGCAAATAAAAATGTAAACTTTGTAAATAAAAACTCGACAAATGGATCTTATTCGAAATCTCCGCTATGGGAAGCACAAATACCTGTTCGGATTAATATTACTTTCGTTTATTTCTGTAATCTGCGTGGCTTTCAGTATGACTGGCAGTGATGACTTTGATATCTCCAGAAGGGAAGTTCTGCTCCGCCGGATCGGGCATGAACTACTCCTACAATCAGGCGACAGTATATCGAGGGTTCTTCCCATAAAAAAGATCGCTGAAAATGAATACCAGATCGCGTTTGAGAATGAGCTAACTTTTCAACCCGACTTCCTGGTGAATACCACTCAGCGTTTGTTTGCCAAAGACCCGCTTACAAGCGATTATGTTGTTAACGTACTAAACTGTGGCAATGCCAGTGTATCTTATGGATATGCCATATCCAAAAACAAAAAAGATGATATTGTTACATGTAGAGGAAGAAAGCAGCCCAAGGCATGTTACATGATCAACATTAAATTCAAGCCGACGGGCATAAATACAGCCAAAAATAGATACCTTCTGGCTGGCCTGCCACTTTTAGCCTTCGTTGGATTTATTTTCTTGAGCGCTGTTAAGCGGCGAAAAACTTTACCTAACGGGGAGTATACTGGCCTATTCACATTAGGCTCGGTATTGTTCGATGCAAAAAATCGGAAGCTTACAATAAATGGAAAAACAATAGAACTAACCGGAACGGAAACCCGTGTATTGCTCATTTTCGCATTATCTCCCAATGAAACTATAGACAGAAGCCGATTACAAAAAGAGATATGGGAAGACGAGGGTGTTATTGTGGGCAGAAGCTTGGATATGTTCATATCAAAACTTAGAAAAAAGCTTGAGGATGATCCGAATATCAACATTGTTGTTATAAGAGGTAAAGGATATAAGCTTGAAATTAACACTTAAGAAGAATCTTCCTGATGTGATATTATCAGCCTTCAATTTGGCATTTTAAAACTTCATCGGGAACTACCTAATATGATTTATCATTAAAAAATTATAAATGTCTGAAATCGAAACAATAAATCCTTCTTTTCATACTACTTAAGCAATTTTTAAACTAAAAAAATTATACATCTCAGGCGGTCGTCATGCTGTCCCGAATGTTCGGATTCAACATCTTTCCAGCTATAAAAAGGCATTTATTTCGAAAAAACATTAATTAAGCAAACATTGTCTTTTCCGCTCTTTGCCGCGGGGCATGGTACTTTGGAGCGCCAAAGTACCCAAAGCGCTTTGTCAATCCGGAATGTGGCTCCTCACCACCCACCCTCATCAAAAAACAGTGGCACTTCGTTTTGTGTTCAATATTTCCTAAAACATTAAACTAGCTTTATGAACACAAAACCACTGCGTTTTAGGTTTGGTAGTGCTATTTTGTTCTATTCTGCACCTGTTTTTGATTTCCTGCCACTTGGGATTGACGGCGTTCTTCGGTAAAACCTGTGTATTATTAAAGTAGGCCAGCATAACGCCGAAAAACCCACACATATAAAGATGTGTCCACACGATAGGCCTGCGCGGGAAAGACGACCCTTATATTGGAATCTGTCAATGGTACCCTGTAAAAGGACTGTTGAAATATCTAGTTAGACGTTCTGACGAACCCTTAAATAAGAGTCTATCCTTTTCAAATTTAGATTCTATCTGATCTTATTGTACTAACTGTTATTCTTATCTGAATAAGTCCAGCCATAAATCCAATCAAGCTGTTGAATTTGTTTACCAATAAAGAACCCAATTAAGCGGTCGCGGAACCACGCTGCTATCGGGTTAGTTTTTGTTTTAGTATCGCCCACTTTTCTGGCGCTTTTTATTACTTTTTCTACCCTGGGCTGGCGTTTGGATTGGAAAATCTGAAATACAGTTCTATAGTCTTCATGTAATTTTAACAGCTCCGCAATTACAACAGTATCTTCCAATGCCAGTGATGCTCCCTGCCCGATATGTGGAGAAATACCATGTGCAGCATCTCCAATAAGGCAGACTCTACCTTTATACCAATGCGAAAGTTTGGGTAAATCATAAATAGGATAGGCAATAATCTCGTGGCTGTTTCTGATTATTTTGGAGAATAAAGGATCATCATTTTTATGAACAGTTATTAAATAGTCCTGAATTTCAGTTTTTAATGTTTTCTCTATTTCCTGTGGCTTTGGCTGCTGTTCTCTAAAATAATTATTGAACCACCAGACTTCCCCTTTGTCAGAAACAGAATAGGCAAAAAATCCCCTTTCTCCAAAGGTCATTCGTATTGAATCCAGGGGTGCTGAAAGTTCGGGTATCCTGGCATAACCACCAGTAGAGATGAGCTTTGTGTATTTGATTGCAGAAACTTCCGGAAACAACCGGTTTCTAACCTCGGAAAACATTCCATCACAGCCAATCATAATATCACCAGTCGCCGTAGTTCCATCAGCAAAATATGCTGTTACCTGGTCATTTGTTTCATCAAAACGGACAAATTTCTTATCATATCCTATTTTTATGCCAGCGTCAGCTGCTGCTATCCGGGCATATTTATTAAGATTTGTCCGTTTTAACTGTAATGTTTCTACATCGTATTGCTGTTTCTGATAAGCTGTACCTAATTCTGCTATCTGTTTTCCTTTTGAATTGAAAAATTTCATGGAGCCGGGCGTATAGTCATCTTTGAGCATCCTCAAATCAATAAATTCTTTCAATACATTCAAGCCATTGGGCGTAAGTCCCAAAAAAGCTCCCTCTTTTGTATTGTCTTCTGATCTCGATTCAAATATTTCAGCATCAAAACCTATTTTTTTCAGTTGTAAAGCCAGTATTGGTCCCGCAACACCTGCACCAATTATTATTGCTTTTTTATTCATTGTTTTTCTCTTTTATTTTTAATCCCGGTATCAGTAAAAAGTTTAATGCAAAAAATATCGCCACTCTCAAATAATTTAAATTGCGCCATTGTGCTGCTTTTTCTTGCAGGAATATATTAACAGTATCGCTGTAGGGGAATCGTTGGAATTCCATGATAGTTGGCGCGAAATACATTAATGTCCATACCCTAACCGCAATATGCCCGACAAGAACCAATACAATCAACCTTCTGCGTTTCTTTATCTTCCAGTTAAAAACTAAAGCTGTGATAAATATTATTTCATGAATCCCATGTACTATTATCCAGAACACTTTAAAATCCAAACCATAGGGTTTTTGAAAAAAAATCAATGAGGAAGGCGGGGCTGCTGTCCACGCAGGAGCCATTAGCGCGGTTTCCCACACCTGAGCGCCGTTCATTATAAAGTAAGCACAGATGGAATAAAATAGCCATTGGGTGGCTTTCGAGTATTGGTGTGTATTTTCCATGTTTAAAAATTATCGTTGCTAAATGTGTTCACCTTCTCCTCTTTTATTTATATCACACAGCACAGCATTTCCGGAGTAATCAATAGGCCCATCTCCCAATTGATTAATTTCAATTGCTTTATTGGCATGTACTTATATTTCCATTTTATCATTTGGCCATCATTAGGTTATGTAATTTTTCTAACTTCGATTTTGTACATTCCGTACATACCTTATGATGCAAAATTATCGCACGATCAAAAGATGAGCTTGTAAAAAAAGGAGTTAAACTGATATATTAGGGAGCAATGGGATTTGAATTAAGAAATGATAAAAAGACATTTAAAACGGTCTTTGATGAAAATGACTTTAATAATTACGGTTTTAAAGAAGATATCTTTAAAATAAACATCCCTTTTGGACAATTAACGGCAAAACAGTGGCTTTTTGATGGTATCAAGATTCTATATTCCGAAACCGAGCTGGATAGACCAACCGAACTAGATTGGAGGGGAGATACGGAATTGGTAACCATGCACTTTAATTTGCAGGGAAAAACTTCAATAAAACAGGATGGGATGAGCAATTCTTTTGAGTTAAATGGGAATCAGCATAATTTATTCTATGGTACCAGTGCTGAAGGTAAAATGAAGTTTGATGAGTTGCGGATGAAATCATTTATGATTCAATTTGCAAAGGATTCTTTTTTAACGATCTCAAAAGATGGGAATGATTCCCTTAAGCAGTTTGCCGAGAAAATAGTTTCGGGAACACCTGTAGCTTTTTCAAATGCTAATCTAAATATTGATCTACCCTTACAGACCTGTATTAATTCAATTTTGAACTGTGATTATACAAGTGGGTTAAAGCGGTTGTTTCTTCTTTCGAAAACGTTTGAACTACTTGTTTTGCAAGCCGAATCGTTTAATAACTTTCAAAATTCAAAATCTGAATACATAAAACATGATTACGACAAAGAACGGATTGTATTTGCCCGTGATTATTTGGTTAAAAACATTGAATCGCCACCAACGCTGGTAGAATTGGCCAAAATAGTGGGGATAAATGAATATAAACTCAAGCGGGGATTTAAAGAAATGTTTAATCAGACGGCTTTTTCTTATTTATCCGACTTACGTTTAGATCTTGCAAAAAATGATCTGCTCGAAGGTAAAAAACAAGCTACCGAAATCGCTTTTGAACTGGGCTACTGTTCATTGCAGCATTTTAGTAGTGCATTCAAGAGAAAGTTTGGTATTCCTCCAAGCCAAGTGAGACGTTAAAGACAAAGAACAACCGGAAAAATGTTCTAAATAAAATACGCAGTTAAATTCAAAAAAAAGATAGGACAAATGGCCTAATTCAGCCAGTGGCCTATTGCGCTAATCTTCAAATTAAAAGCTAAGGCTGCACCTATCGCAAATTTCTTACTATAAAGTGGTAAATTGATAGGTTTTATTTTTACTGGTTTTAAACTTAGTCTCATAGCCTCCGGTATTTTTTTTGGAGCTGGTCTTTACTCCATTTATCCTTATCGGCAGATCTGTTTGCAAAATACATTCGTTCCCATTTATTGATTTTATCGACCCTGCCTGCAATTTCATATTTTTCCAGCTAATCGCTATCTCAAATCCTCCCCGGGCTTTAAGTCCTTTTATTTCACCTTCATTCCAGGCTTTTGGTAGTGCTGGCAATAACTGGATAAAGCCAAGGTGACTCTGCATCAGCATTTCAGCCATTCCGGCAGTACCGGCAAAATTGCCATCAATCTGAAACGGCGGATGTGCATCAAAAAAATTCGGATAGGTACCACCGCCCTTAACACTGCCTCCGGTGGTTTCAACATAGTTTAACAATTGCCGGATCAGGCTATAAGCATGATCTCCATCCTGTAGTCTTGCCCACCAATTAATCTTCCAGCCTTTACTCCAGCCAGTACCATCGTCTCCCCGTATTTCAAGGGATTTTCGTGCTGCCGCAAAATACGCTGGTGTTAAGGTTGAAATCTCACGGCCTGGATATAAACCAAAAAGGTGAGAAACATGCCTGTGATGAATATCTGTTTCAGTAAAATCCTTATACCATTCCTGGATCTGTCCTTTACTTCCAATCTTTAATGGATAGAGTTTCTTCTGTTTTGAAATCAATAAATCGCGAAAAGTATGATCAGTACCTATAACATTTGCAGCGTCAATCACGTTTGCAAAAAGATCCCTGATAATGGACATATCCATTGTGGTTGCTACAGACACCGACTGTTGATTTCCTGCCAAATCTTTAAACTTATTTTCAGGAGAGGTTGCAGGCGCAGTAACCAGATAACCATCCTTGTCTTCAACCAGCCAGTCTAGTGTAAAAAGCACAGCTTCCTTCATCACGGGGTAGGCTTTTTCTGCAAGGAATTTCTTATCTCCTGTGTACTGGTAATGTTCATACAAATGCTGGCAAAGCCAGTTTCCACCCATTGCCCAGTTTGCCCAGGAGGGATCGCCGGCACCTTTGTCTCCTACAGGATTGCTTAAAGCCCACAAATCTGAATTGTGGTGTGCAACCCAACCGTTTGCGTTGTAAAATTCCCTTGCGGTTACCTTTCCTGTTTTTGACAAACTTTGTATCCAGTTCAAAAGCGGCATATGCATTTCTGAAAGATTAGTTATTTCTGCAGGCCAGTAATTCATCTCGGTGTTGATATTAATGGTATAATTAGATCTCCATGGTGCCAGCAGCTCCTTGTTCCAGATTCCCTGAAGATTAGCCGGCGGTCCACCAGGGCGGGATGAGGACATCAACAGGTATCTTCCATATTGAAAATATAATGTTTCCAGGCCTGGATCATAAACTCCCGAAGCATAGCCCTTCAACCTTTCATTGGAAGGCAGATTAGCATTAGGATTATTAACCAGCGTATCTTTAACATGGAAAGATACCCGATCGAAATATTTTTTAAAATCGGCAACATGTGCATTAAAAACATTTAGATAAGTCTTTTTGGAGGCTTTATCAATCAAATCGGAAACCAGTTTATTTTCATCCCTCCCGTCTTTATCCGGACATTTATCAAAGCCATTATAGCTTGTCGCCGCAGCTACATATAACCATACTTCTGTAGCACCAGATATGAGTAAATGATCGTTTTGCGTATTCACACTCCCATCTTTGCTTATCGCTTTTATCCGATATTGGAACCGCATCCCGTTGCATCCGCCCGTATCTCCGTAAATAAGCGGCTCTACACCTTTAGGATTAGACGGATTTACATTGACCGGTGCCTTGCCGCTTACAATAAGTTCGTTATTAAGCTGCGTGGATAACCGGTAATTAAGCAAGCTATGTACAGCTACCGTAAATTTGAGTTTACCAACCTGATTTGCCCTGATTCTGACTACCATTATGTTATCTGGGGCAGAAGTAAAAATCTCCCGTGTATATTCTACACCATTAACAGTAAACTGTGTAGTAGACAGTCCGTTTGTCAGATTCAAATCCCGGTAATAATTATTGGCTTTCGAGCTTCCAAAATCGTGTTTGATCATTATATCGCCCATTGGCAAATAGAACGCTGAATACAGTCCCTGCATTTTTTTTGAAAGCTGGTTTGCCTGTGTATAATCTTCTTTTTTCAATGCTTCGCGTAATTTGGGAAGGTAATTTTTAGCTTCGGGGTTTACGTCTTTTTTTACGGGACCACCGCTCCACAATGTGCTTTCATTAAGCTGCAAAAGTTCTTGTTCTATTCCTCCAAAAACCATGGCCCCGATTCTTCCATTCCCAACCGGTAAAGCCTCTACCCATTTCTCTGCAGGTTTGTTATACCACAATTTTAAGCTATTGTTATGCTGAGAAAAACCATAGAGAGAGAAAAAAGACAAAAAGCAGGTCAATAAATATTTCATATTGCGATTAAATTAATGCACGGCCATGATCAGGACTGGCCAAGTTGATTTTAAATGCGTTTAAAAATCTGCTTTGATGATGAACGGAATTTCTTCATTCATCATCAAAGCAGATAAAGATCCTATTGATTTAACCAGACCCTTCCATCCAGTTTCCAGCTATCAGGCGGCGCAATGGCCAGCCAGCTCAGGATCTGGCGTGTAAGATCTGTTGTTTTTGGAACCAGTAAGGCTAAATCACCTGTAGGGGGTGGACAGATGATATCATTTAAAGTATCCCATTGTAAAGTAGTACCGGTACCAACTGAAACATAAAAATCGTTTTTGGCCGGGCTTTCATCTTTAATAATTAAGCCACTGCCATCATTTGCCGGCCAATAACCAATTAGGCGGTTCCAGTACGGGTGTGATTGATTGACCTTCGTATCGCAGGAAAATTGGGAAATCACAGCATCTGGTAGTGCCGCTTTCCAGATGCGGATATCACTAAGGTAACCATCGAAAGGATTATTAAGATCAACAGGAATGAGGCCCATTTGTAAGGGTGCGGAGTTATTCATTGTTCCGAAATTGTCTGGCAATATTTTCTCTGCCACATATTTACCATCGCGGAAATAGCGGATTACTCTTTTAAAATCGCGGTTCAGCACCACAACAGCAAGACTATGCCAATTTCCATCGATAAGATTCGTTGGATCGTCGGCCGCTTGATGATCTTGTCCGGGTGTTCCCATAAAAAACCGCCATCTATCCGACTCCCAACCAAATGCCCATCCATTTCCGACCTTTTTGGTCTTATCGAATCTTTTAGAGAAAAATACCGGCCATTCATATCGATAACTGGTGCCCCGAATATTTTTTTTGACCTTTAATTCGATCGTAAAGGATATGGTATCTCCAAAATTATAAATGTTATTGTTGTTCTTGACTTCTGCCCGGACCGAGGTAGCCGGAGTTGCAGCTGAACTGGCGGGATTGGAATACAAACGCAAAAATTTACCCGTATACTTATTACCAGTGAACGGTTTATCAAGTAGATACGGCTTATAACTGATGTTGGATATAACTGTAAATGTATTGGCTTTAGGATAGCTAAAAATGGTTTTGTCATCTTGCTCAACCGGGATTACTGCTTGTCCGCCGTGATTGGAAGTCAGCACGATCAGCCAGTCTTCTTTTGCGTAGTTTTTCCTGGATTTTAATGCCGTGAGGATTTCTCCAAGATATTGATCAAACTGCAAAATGGCACTTTTATAAGCCGGAAAGGAATTGTCGTACCCAAATTGGATTCCGGCTGCATTAACCGCTCCAAACTGCCCTACTATCAAAGCAGAGGCATCGTTTCCAAGCTCAGAAATAATTGCGGTTTTAACTTCTGCATCAGTGTTGTAGGCTTGACTGATATCGGCACCTGTAGTTAATTTATCTTTAAACAGTGCCGAGGCAGCGAATGCGGCTGTTCTTGTATCTGGTTTTATAGATTTAATCCGCTGAAAGATTTCGGGATACTGATCCAGTTTATTTCCTGTAAAAGAATCGTCAATAATTTTATGTTTTGCTTTATTAACACCCGTAAGTAAATCTGCCCAGCCATTGCCATTATTTGACAGGCTATCGCTTAGCGAATTCCACGAATAGGTCGCATTTTTAGTCAATGCAGTAATATTAGGGGCCTGCGCATCCCGTACCGACCAGCCTCTTGCCCCATCCACAATCAGGTATAAAACTTTCCTGCCTTTTGCTACCGCCGTTGTCGAATCGCTGTACTCCTTTGAAGGCAGTAGCTTATCAAATCCACTATTGCATGATAATACCACAATACCCAGGGTAAAAAGTGCTATCATGCCTGTTATCAATTTATAATTCTTCATTTTCTTAACTATTAAAAGATTTTCAGGTCTATTTTTCAAATACTAAGCGGGTAATATTGTTTGCTCCCGTACCATCGATCTGGCTAAAAGATCCGATAAGCATAACAGCCATCTGCCCGGTTGAATTGGTTGTTTCATAAAGATCATTCACATATCCCTTGATACTTCCGATCGCATTGTACCCCCTAGCCAGATCTCCCGTAGGTGTTAACACCATAAAGCCTGATCGCCTGATTCCATTGTAAGTGGAAAAGACACCGCTCACTACGATCATACCGTTTGAGAGTTGTTTGGCAAAATTGGCACCGCCATCAGCAGAAAACCCTTTTGATACAAATGACTGATCGATGGAACCATCTTCATTAAGCAGGGCGATTCCTTTGGCCGGCACGCCGTTGTAGCTGGTAAAAGACCCTGTAATTAAATACTTCCGGTTAAGCGGATTGTAGGTTATCGAACCAATGGACTGATCTGCGCCTGTGCCCGAATTAAAAGCGGGATCTACCGTTCCATTTAAATTCAACCGGACAATCCGTCCGGCAGGAAGCTCATCAAACTTATTGAAAGATCCAACCACAATCAGTTTTCCGTCAGCCTGCATATAGGAGCTAGATACAAACCCGTTTCCGGCAGGCAGGCCCATGTTATTTGTACTATTGAACCGGAACGTTTTGTCCAGTGATCCATCGGCATTGAAACGCACAACCTGAGGGGTCTCCACACTGTCGATAACAATACTATCGGCATAAAGGGTTACACCGGAGATTACTACAGGCTTCCTGGAAATATCATATCGTTTGCTGATATAATACTTGAAATTACCAGTTGCTGTTAATTTATTCTGGTAATTATAAATTTTTCCAATGGTAGAATTAGTCCCTCCATTAAAAGCAGGAACGGCCTTTTTCTTTCCTGTAGCTGGAATACCCGGAGCCAGGCTATGGTTGGTACTATAAGTATCTACCAGCACCGAATCTACTTCGCCACTGGCGCTAAGCTGGGTAATATTGTTAATATTTGTCAAAATGGATCTTCCGGCATTAAAATAAAAGCCCGAAAAACTGCCTGCGGTTATATATTTATCCCCCAGGGGAGCAATGCCGTACAATGAACCGTCTGCACCGCCTGAACGGAAAGAAATATCGGCGCCCCCATTTTTAAAAGCACGTACAATACGGTTTACCGGAGTGATGATGCCTTTACCATCATAATCGGTAAATGCTCCAAGAAAAATAAAGCGGTCATCTGTTAATGGGTAATAAGCAAAAATGTCCCTGTTTGCGCCACCGCTAACCCTAAACTCCGGATCAATACTGATTTTTCCACCGACCTTAAACCTTGGTCCAAAAAACACCTGATCGTTTATAGATAAGGTAGCAACGCCCGTACTGGCGTCTTCAGGCACTTTGACGGTAATGCCTGTTGCCGTAATACTGAGTATTTCGGCCTTCTGCCCATTGAAGGAAAATACAGCCAGGTCTTTATACGGCAATAAACCTGTTGCCGCAAATGTAACCGTACTTCCGCCAGTTGCTTCCTGAGGCACTGGAGCCGTGCTGAGACTGAGACTAATCCCCAAGGGTTGCTTTCCACCCTCATAGGGATTTTCATAAACTTCACTTTTCTTACAGGCCGTATTAAAAAGTATGGTTAAAAAAGCCAGTGTTAAACTGATATATTTTGATTTCATTATTTTAATTTTAAGTACTTCCGCTTTATAAAATTTGAATATCCTCATCATTTACCGGCATAAACATCATAAACAAATCCGTAGTCAAATCCGAAAATATGATTGGTGTTCAGTGTATGTACCACACCATTAAGCGGTTTAATATCTGATGATGAAATATCGGCACTAACCCAGCTATCAGTAGGTTTATTGAGATCTGTGATATAACCGATCGTAAGATGCCTGTACCCTGCATATTTGATCCCGTTGATGTCTTCAAATATCACCCCGATGTTAAAAATCACATTGTTATAAGAATAATAGTTCTGTCCGGGATAAACCGATTTAAGATTAATATCCAGCTGGTAATAATCTTTCATTCTGTTTGCACCTTTGAACATATACATCATCAGGTACTTACGCCAGATCTGTGGCTGAATGTCAGTCAGTACTTTAAGCGTGTCTTTACCGCTTTGGTAGAGGTAGTTATTGACATTTTTCAAAACCGATCTGACTGACAGATCTGTTGGCGCAAAAAATGTCAGTTCGTCCTGCTGAAACTCCTTTTCAAGACCAGCAATTTTTATAATCTGTGCAATTGTATCGAACTGCAGGGGCTTTGACTGCAGGTATTGAAGCATGGTCCCTTTGAAATTTGGATCAGATTTACCGCCGTCAAAATAATATTTATCTTTTTTACAGGAAGCCAACAATAACAGGATCAAAGAAAATAATCCCAGCCCCCATCTTATTTTTTTAAAATAGTTTCTCATATCGCTTAGCATTTATTATTGCCAGTACTCATTTAATTTCATGTATGGATTGTTGTATAGTGCGGAAACGTCTATCGGCCAGGTCCATCCGCCCCTGGCAAACTGATCAGCTGAAAGCGGATTGAGTGTCCACTGGGGGTTTAAGATCCTTCCGGTCCTGATCAGGTCGAAATACAGGTGTCCTTCACCCATCAGTTCCTTACAGCGCTCATTGAAGATTGCATTTTTCAGGTCTTGTCCACCAATTCCTACATACTCAGGTGCCACGGCCCTGCGTCTTATCATATTCAGCATTTTTATCGCTTCTTCATCCTGTCCACCCAGCTCTGCAAGCGCTTCAGCCCTGAGCAAAATTGCTTCGGCGAATCTAAAAATGATCAGGCCCCATTCCGGGCTACTCTGGTTAGAGGCCAGGTTGCCTTTAAATTTGAGCAGTTGAAAATTCCCATCCTGGCTGAGCATACTGTTATCAAACCAAAGATCCTTACGCTTATCTGCTATACCTGCCGGATACAAACGCAGCAGGTAGTCTGCCCTAAAATAAGCGTGGCTTGAGCTGTTGTCTGTTCCGCTATTTTTATTCGGATATCTAAGCATCATCTCTCCAAAAAAAGCCCTGAAATTAGGCGCGGACTCATAATTTATACTTTGATTGAATTCAAAGATCCCTTCATTGCTCCTGCCTTTCATTACCTCACTAAAGTTATCAAGGGGAAGTAACTGGTATACGTTGCTGCCTATTAATTCACTGCCCAAATCTGCTGTTTCCTGATAATATTTCAACTTATTACCATTATCGAAACCTGCATTCCACATATTCATATTCATCAACAGATCAAGTGCCGCCCCTTTCGTTGCCCTAACAGCCCTTAATGCAGGATCAGGGTAAACCAATGGTAAATTATCCAGGTTTGCCTTAAGATCAGCAATACATTGGTTGATCACAGATACCGCTTTTTCCCTGGGCAACGGGGCCTGCTGATAAGCTTTGGTATAATATGGCACATCGCCATATAGCCTGACCATGAAAAAATAAGTCAGGCAGCGAAGAAAAACAGCCTCTGCCTGATACCTTTTCTTATCATCACCTGAGAGGCCGGGAACGCCATTATTAACCCGTTCGTACAGGATATTGGCTCCCTGTATAACAGAATAAAACTCATACCACTTGGTGATCGAGTCAAAGCCAAGCCCGTTCCAGGCCTGGGTAGATGACAGTACGCCCGTATTTGTTTTAAGGTTATTCGCAGCAAACTGCGTATAAACCAGGCGGATATTTTTTTCCGCTACAGAATTGGAATTATTTAATATAGCAGGCAGGATGTACCCCGAACGCAGTTCGCCCGTAGCGGGAATAAAAGAAGTGCTGGTAAACTTGTTTCTCAAGTTTGCGTATTGATCACTGGTAAATGATTCGACATCAGACCGCGACTGCCAAAAGACATTACCGCTTAATTTATCCAGGGGCTTTACATCCAGAAATTTCTTGCAGGCAGAATTTGAGATGCAGACTGCCAGAAGTAGTATATAAAAGGAGTGTGTTTTCATTTTCTTTGGATTGTGGGTTAAATCATTAAAATTCTACATTGACACCCAGGTTATAGGTGCGGGAAACGGGGTAGCCTGCAGAAGAATCATAACCTAAGGCGGTAACATTCTCTGGATTTGGCCCTGAATAAGAAGAAAAAGTAACCACATTATTTGCCGAGAGGTAAACCCTGGCCATATTAAGGCCCATTCGCTTTGCAAGTTGTTTTCCCAGGGTATAACCGAAGGTTACATTGTTCAACTTAAAATAACTGCCATCCTCCTGGAAAAGTGATTGGTTAGAGCGGAAAGGATTTATTATGCCCGATCGGGTATAATCAAACGGGTTTGGATAAGCCGCCCCTGCGCCTGAGGAACCATAGTAATTGACATCAGAAAGCGGTAAGTATACACTCGATCCAAAAGGGTTGCTAACCAATCTTAACCTGGAGGCCAATGCATCGTTAATGATATCTCTTTTTAAGGTAAATGAACCATTCACATTCAGCGAGAAATTTTTGTAGGACAGATAGGTATTTAATCCTCCCGTTACAATCGGCTGTGAGTTACCCAACACCATCCGGTCTTTGTTCGTTAATACATAATCTCCGTCTAAATCTTGCCAGATCGGGTCTCCGGCCCTAAAAAATGCAGTAGAGCTGTTATCGGTGCGGTATAAAAGCCCCGTGGCCGGATCAACAGGAACGTCAGTGTTGCTACCATATACCCCCTGATTGTTCAACAGAAAATTTGACAGGGTATTCCGGCCAACACGCAGCACGGTTGCAGGGTTGTTCTTTGTCGGGTCTCCATCGATCACGATCTGGTTTATATTACCCGGCAAGCGGGTTAACACATCATGGTTTATGGCGCCATTTACAGAAATACTCCAATTTACAGGACTATTTTTAGGCAGAGGCCGCAGCACCACTGACAGCTCATAACCATAATCGATCAGGCCGGCATCATTGCTGGATACCTGTCCAAAACCGGTCATAGTCGAAAGGGCCATGTCACGTTTGAGATTGGTTACTTTTTTATAGTAAGCATCGAACATAAATTCTATTTTACTATCGAAGAAGCCCATATCTACACCAAAGTTATACGTGGTATTGGTCGATGGCTGTAAAACACTATTGGGTAAACTGCCATAGTTTATACCGATACGGGGAACGCCCACATAATTGCCGTTTGGTGCATAGGTTCCGTACAGGGAATAAATATTTCCGGTAGGCTGGATATTCCTGCCCCAGCTCATGCGGATATCACCGGATGACAACCATTTGGAGTTAGCCAAAAAGCTTTCCCTGTTAAAATTCCATCTAAATCCGATAGAAGGATTTTTAGCAAAAGGATTATCAAAACCGGAAACAGATGACGCATCAAGCCGGTAGGTAAGATCGAGTACATACTTTTTCTTATAATCGTAAGAAAAAGCACTGGCGAAAGATACCACATGTTCGTTTTTGTAATTTCCGAGCACGCCTCCTCCCCTGGAAGCGAAACTACTTGCACCCAACGGCCCCTGAAACTGATCGTTCGGTGTACGCTGCTGTATAATAAACGACGCCTGATAATCTTTGAGGTAAACCTCGCCAAACGAGTTTACAAAGAAATTATGCGTACCGTCTTTTAAACTCTTAGAATAAGTGAACCCGCTCCTGTTATACAAGGTCGAATTCCGTTCGTTATAGGAATAAATACCTGAGTACAAATAATTGGCAGCAGCTGGTGTAAATGTTTCTTCTGTTCCTACCGCATAATCGTAACTACCGCTAGAAGAAACCCTAAAGCCAGGAAAAACCAGAAAGTTCACATCAACATTGGAGCGCAGGTTTTTGGCAACATTGTCATTTTTGATGGTCAGCGCTGATAATACCCCGCTAGTTGTCTGAAATAATGATGGCCCCGGAAGCAAGGAGGAGACCGAAGCATTGGTTGCTACGCCTGTTTGAAAAAGCCCCTGTCCATCGCCTTTATTCTTTTTTCCCAAACCACCGGCAAGGTTTATAAATACACCAAACTTATCATTTGGCTTATAATTCATGTTTGTAGTCAGGTTGTAGCGTTTATAACCTGTATTTTCTATAATTCCCTTTTCTCCATAATATCCAAAGTTGGTTTTGTAATTGAATTTATCATTGCCTCCATCGATGTTCAGGTTCTGTGTGGTATTATAGGTTGTCCGGTAAAATACCGCCTGCCAATCGGTAGAATTGTTATAATATGGATTCAAACTGTCTGCCAGGATGGGCGTAGTGGAAATTTTCATCACATCTACATAATTCCCCATGGTTAAAATTTCATTGATCTTGGCATCCCGTTCAGATTTCCCCCCAAGGGTTTCGCGGAGTTTTGGACTTTTGTTAACGAAAAAATTAGCGGTATAGCGGATTCTTGGCACTTTAGAATTACCACGTCTTGTGGTTATCAGGATAACACCGAAAGCGCCCCTTGAACCATAAAGTGAGGTAGCCTGCGCATCTTTCAACACTTCAATACTGCCAATATCCTCAGGAGGGATCAGCGACAGCGGGCTAACACCTGGCCCTGCAGAATTGAAGCCGTATTCGAAATTTGCATCAGCCTCAACCGGCACGCCGTCTATTACATAAAGCGGAGAAGTAGGCGTTAAAAACGAACTGGTTCCCGAACCCGAAATATCAATTCCGGATACACCGCGTATTGCTACAGATCCACGATAACCGGGTGCCCCGGTATTTACCTGTATATTAAGGCCGGGAACTTTACCCTGTAGCAGCTGCTCTGCATTGGAAACAGGAATATCCTGGATTTCTTTTCCGCTGATCACATAGGAAGACCCCGTACTGGTTTCTTTTAACCGTTTCTGATAACCCCGAACAACCACCTCTTCCATATCAGAAGAACTTGCGCCTAAGGTAATATTCAACAAAGTCTGTCCGGATTTTACTTTAATCCGGCTCTCGTTATAGCCGATATACCTGAAAATAAGGGTTGATTCTGGAGCTACTGCAATGGTGTATCTGCCGTCACGATCTGTAAAAGAAGTTGGTTTTGGTGGCTTACCATCCAATAAAATTGTTACATCTGGTATGCCCTGTCTGGTTTCCTTGTCCATAACAGTTCCTTTAACAATTACTTTTTGCACCTGTGCTGCCAGGTAGCCTGGAACCAACAGGCCGGTTATAAAAACCGCGAGCAATAATATTCTATTTGTCATTTGTATCATATTAAGCCTACACATTAATATTCGTCCTGAAACCTGGGTGTGTCATTACGGAAATGAAAATCTATTTCCCAATCCCCCTCGCGGAAGATGCTGAAATTGAATTTCAGCTTTCCGGTTTCCCTTATCCCATTAAACCCGATCCGGCTATAACTAAACTCTACCATGGCCCTGGAACCATCGCCATTGGTATATTTTGTTGGAAGTTTAACCAGGGGAATAGGGTAAGCAACATCATACCGGACATAATCACCCGTTTTTTGCATGTTAAAGCCGTGTATCAATCCGGCCCATTTCGTATCTTTAAAAGCATCTACATTCATCGGGTTTTTATTTTTGTCCAGAAACTTAAAGGTTAAAGAACTGCCGTTACCCGTTCTTTTAAAATAGATGTAAACATCTTTATTATCGTTAGAAAGTGGTTTTCTGGTATTTTGGCCGATCATTCCACTTAGTTCAGAAGGTAGTATAGAATCTTTCGGCAGACTTGAAATCACGTCCATGTTGGTAGGCTCATAGGGCATTTCCCTAAGTGGATTAAGCAACAGATCCTTAATGGTTTTCTCTCCTCCGGAATTGGAAACTTTGACATCGAAAAGATAGCCGCCGGGATTAGTAGAACCCTGATACGCAGGCACCGATGCATTGGTTGCACTCTGCCAAAGAATCAGATCACCCGATTTTCTCAGTTCCCACAAGGGGTGATCTTCTTTTTTTCTTTTATCGAGAATTTGCTGCAGACTGGTTTCTTTGCCATCATAAGCGGTAGACCATACCCAGACCGGCTGTACTTTTGTGAGGTTATCGGCAGGGCTGCCATCTGCTTTTCTAACATTCAGCAGCTGAAAAGTTAATGGCAAACTTGAATTGTCGTAGTTAAAAATATTGGTTATTACGGTTGTACGCCCCAATACCGGCGAAAAAGTTTTCGTGGTATAATCTACTTTTTCGCTGAAATAATCTACATCAGCCGGGATATCCAGCCATTTTTTACAACCCGTTGCTGTACTTATTATAACCGCTGCAAAAGCAAGATATATATATATTGTTCTAAATTTCATATCCGTATAGTTTAGTTGACCCGTTTGATGACAAAATTGTTCACCTGTATGTCTTTGGTTTCATGAAAAAACCGCATCACATGATTACCTGCCTTCAAGTGAAATACAGGGCTCTCGACCAACTGCCAAACCCACCAGCCTTTATTGTTTGGAAAAGTCAGGGATCCTGTTACGTCTTTGTAATCAAATTCTATGTGAAACTTTAAAGGCGTTGAAGCATTGCCATTGCCGAGCCTTGAAGTAATTTTATAATCTCCTTCCACAGGTACATTTACGGAGTAAACAGTCCATTCGCCGGCAACTGTCCATCCCAGGGAATAACTGGCTGTATAAGTACCAGCAGCATCGGTATACATCTGACCGAGGTTCCCGAATGCAACATCAATATCCACATATTCAGCTGGCCTGTAGTTGCCCCCGTTTTTAGTTAAGTCATCGTGATAGGCAACACCTTCTCCACCCAGGTCATAGTCTTCCGCTTCGATCAACACAGTTTCGCCGACCACCGAAGGCAAAATAAAAGGCCCATTGTAACCTGCTGGTCTGAATGTACTTTTATCATAGGGTTCGGCCTTAGGCTTGGTATATTCGCCGAATCCAAAAGGATGAGTAGTTTCCAGTACGTGCACGATACCGTTGGAGGTACGGATGTTAATTGCATCAGCAGTAGCTAAAACCCAGTCTTTAACGAAGCTGCTTTTTTTGGTAAAGAAGTATTTAATTACCGCTGGCCCACCACCCTTGTATCCACTCGCATTAGCAGTGGCCAGTTTACCATTCATGGGATAGGCATACCTAATGGCCTTAAGCATTTTTCCATCAGTCTGTGTCAGCGAATCTGCTGTATAACTTCCCCTGATTACATACCTGCAGATCATACTGTCGAGCGACTCATCTGCCATATCTTTAAGGTAAACAGGAGCTTTTCCCCGTAATTTTCTGGTGGTATTCAGTTTATCGACTACCTGTTGAAAGCTCTGATTGGTAACTGCAAATAAGGTTACATTGTTGTTCCTTAGCGTATCGGTTAATTTTAGGCGATCGATTACAAATAAGAGCGAATCAAACATCCCTTTCTTACTTTTCAAATAATCGTATGTAGTTCCCGGAAAGGCTACTGTACTGTTGATGTAATTGTAATCGCCTTTGTCCTTTGAACAGCCAGCAACAAGCATTGATCCCAGCAGGAGCACACTCATGTATTTAGATATCATTTGTATACGTTTCATAACCATAAATTATCTGTTCCAATACGTCGTTTGAGTTAATAATGAATTCTGGGTAAGCAGGGATTTTGCTATGGGCCAATAAATACCCCCGTTTTGAATGAGCGCATTGAACGCAGGATCGTTATTTTTGATTTTTTTGTACCTGATCAGGTCGTACCATCTCCATCCCTCTCCCATCAGTTCTTTTCTCCGCTCGAGGAATATGGCATCGATCAGGCTCCCATCTTTAGTCTGATCAAATGCGAGAAGACCACGATTGATCCGTCTTGCATTTAACAGATCGATTGCACCAGAAACATCACCGAGCACTGCTTTGGATTCGGCAAGTAAGAGCGCAACTTCTTCTGGTCTGGTAAAAACAAGAGAACTTGCATATTGGGTCATCGAGCCGTCAGATCCGGCACCGTTTATGGTATTTAAAGGCGGATTATTATCACGGATGATAAATACTTTGGTAAAAACAGGAAAAGGTCTATCAAAAACACCAAAATAACGGTCGGAAGTTGGTGTAGAGGTAATCTTATCGATACCGAACCGTGCGTCGTTTTCCTGGCTGAATATGGATAGGATCGAATCTTTGGGAACGTAAATTGCAGGTAAGCTTTTGTTGATGACATAAGGAGCAGCAAGCGTAAGCTCTTCCATAAAACCTGAAGTACCACTCTCCGCATTTAGAAACATATGGCTAAATCCGGCAATAATATTATATTGATTGTTGCCAAATTCACCCCTAAACATCTGTCGGGTCTGATCTACATTCATAAAGAACATCCTTTCATTTCCCATCTCTGCAAGGCCCATATTATCCAATACCCATTTAGCCCATTTGGCTGACTCTGCGTATTTACCCTGCCAGGCATATACATGTGCCAGAACAGCATAAACTGTATGCTTTTTAGCCATCTCTTCCTCAATAGTATAGTAAGGAGTCCGGGTCTGCTCGGGTTGGTTCTTGTTGTAGGCTACAGGTAAATCAGGTGCCGAAAGCAACAGCTCTGATTCAGCAAAAGCAAGTATTTTCTGTTGGTTTTCTCTGGGTTTGTTTTCAAATTGTCCGTCATGCGAACTGATGATGAAAGGTACATCTCCCCAGATCCTGACCATGTAGAAATACATGAAAGCCCTGAGAAATCTTGCATGGGCCACATCTAGTTTAAGATCCTGCGGTAAATAGCGTTTATCCGACTCAACGATTCCCGGCGCCCTTTCAAGAAATATATTGGCAGCATTGATTACAGCATAAAATCTTCTCCAGTTTGACAGGGCCTGTACGACCGGAAAAGTAGCCTGAAGATTATTATCAGCTATAGACTTCATGTCCAAACGGTTAGCACTCCTAAAATCACCTCCGGCTCCGTTTACAGCCCTAAGATCGCCATAAAGCCAGTGCCTGTCATTGTCACACAACGCTGCCCTGGCCAGTCCGTATGCACCCATCAGGCCTGCACGGGCATCCTCAACTGTCCTGTACATATTGGCCTCGCCAACCAATCTACTCGATTGAACATCAAGCATCTTTTTACAGGCACCGAATATCGTTAAGGTGGCAATCAATACGATTAAAATGCGAATTTTCATTTCTTTAATTTTAAGTCTTTATTAGTTCCAGTTGCTATAATTCCATTTTCACTCCAAGTGTAAAGGTTCTCGGAATAGGCAGTCCGTAGCCAGTATCGTAGCCTGCATAGTCTGTCAGTTCGGGATCTCGTCCTGTATAAGGGGTAAGGGTGAATAGGTTATTGGCCGTAGCATAAACATATAACCTGTCAATTTTCGAGCGTTTACGTTTCAGCAGGTCTTTCAAATCATAGCCAACAGATACAGCACGTAGTTTAAGGAAAGCTGCGTTTTCGAGAAAAAGATTCTGATCGCTTCGGTACGGTACTGCGCTACTCCAGGGATTGTAAGCCGGGTATTTGTTATAATCACCGCGTTTTTCCCAAAATGTAACTTCTTTGACCGAATTTATATCGTTGGCACTTTCCTGATTGATGAAATCGAATCTTTTTGCCATGTCCTGATTGATGATATTTCGACCAAGATTATAATAAAGGTTCAGCCCAAGTGTCCAGTTACCGTATTTAAAATCATTGTTAAACCCACCCGATACTAATGGAAGAGAATGTCCTGCTAGTATGCGGTCAGCATCATCAATGGTATAATCGCCATTGCGATCGTTCCATATGGCATCGCCAGCCTTAAGCGGGATCCCTTGAAAATTAAGGGGCAGGCCGGTTTTAGGATTTACAGGAACTTCGGCATCGCTCTTATAAATACCATTGTTATCCAGCAGCCAATATTGATCTACAGCCTTTCCCACCTGTAGCAATCGGTTTCCCACTACAAGTTCACGAAGCCCGCCCGGCAATGATTTTAGTCTGTTTCTGTTATAATTGATATTTAATGATGAATTCCATTGAAGTTTTTTGGAATTAGGAAATATATTGGCGTTGATGCTAGCATCAATCCCAGAATTGTTGATATTCATTCCAGCCTGGTAAGATTGCGTATAACCATATTCTGCAAAGGCAGGCACACCGATCAGCTGATCTTTATCTGATCTACTGTATACATCGGCAGCAATCATTAACCTATTGCCCCAAAAACCAATGTTTGCTCCAATATTGATCTGTTCGCTGTAAGCCCATGGAATGTTATATCCAACCCATCCTGAACTATAAGGCCTGTTTAGCGTTGCTACACCAGAGTATGTTCCTACACGGGGTTCGCCGGTATAACCGATATCTACCGTATATTGAGGGCCTGCGGCATAACGATCGTCCAGTTGCACCCTGCCTATACGGCCATAACTTGCGTGTAATTTCAGTTCGGATATTTTGCTGCCCTGAAGCGACAGATCATTCTTCAGGTTCCATCCGGCAGAAACCACCGGCGAAAAGAACCAGCGGCTTGTGGGCTGGGCTGCTGAAGAACCGTCTGTTCTAAGCATTAGTGATAGGCTGTATTTATCTTTAAAACTATAAGTCCCTTTTCCATAGAAAGATATCAGGTTGTTTTGAATATTATCCAAAAACCTGTACATCAACGTATTAAGAAATCCAGTGTTGGGGTTATACGAAAAGAAAGCGGTAAGCGGATTTTTAGGATCATTAAGTAAATTGATCTTAATGTAATCACTGGAACCCCTGTAAGCGTATCCATAGTTGTAATGGTAAGTATCCCACTGCAATGTCTGGCCTGCCTGTAAATCGAGCTTATGAACGTTATTCCAATCAAATGAATAGCTTATTGTATTTTCTGCTGTCAGGCGCTGGTTATATCCAAAGTAATTGGATACATAGCTATTCGTTTCAAGCAGTGTACTGGGATAAAATATATCGCGATAACCTTCATTATAGTCGGCCGAAAACCTGGAACTGATATTTAGTTTACCAAAACTGAAATCAAATTCTGTATAACCGTCAAAAATATTGGTTTTGTTCTTATCAAATGATTTATCATATTCACTTAAGTAGTTGGCATAGAAATCTTTGTTCGGCGAAATTGGATTGGTTAAATTCGGGAGATACCTTTCTTCGGCAAAACGGTCACGCTGGTACCTGTTTCTATCGCGTACCAATTGACTGCCATTAATTGAAGTGGTTATATTTAACCAGGACAGGGGTTTCATACTGATTACAAAGCCAATGCTATAACGGCTCAGTCCGGTTCCGTCTGCCACCCCGTTATTCCTTTGATTTCCCAGTGATGCCCGAAAATTAGTTTTATCAGAGCCTCCGGCAAGACTTGCATTTGCCGAATATATTAAGGCATTTTTATAATATAGATCCGTCCAGTTGGCTGGCCCATAATAAATGCTGTACAGAGAATCGCGCAGATAAGCCGGCGTGTTCTGTTTTTGCTCTTCGGTTGCGTATTGGTTATAAAACGGTTTTCTGAAATTGCGCTCAGATGCTCCGTTAAGGGTATTAACCCCATCACGTGTTGCCAGGCCAATATAGGAGTTGAAGCTAATGGTCTTTTTCGCCTGCGGTTTTTTAGAACGGATAAGAATAACGCCATTAGCTGCCCTTGGGCCATATCTGGCTACCTCGCTCAGGTCTTTAATCACTTCTATAGATTCGATATTCTCTGGATCAACACCGGCAAGCAGATTAGTAGCGGGACCGATGCGGTTGTAATCATACTGTTGGATATCGTAAGCAAAAGGATGGTCCTTGGAAATCAATGGAACCCCATCCAACACAATCAAAGGTTGCGATGAAGAAATATCTTTCGCCGAAAAGAGTGGAACAGGTGTGCCATGTATAAAAATATGCTGTTCTGTTCCAGGTTCACCGCTTGGTTCCTGAATGGTTACCCCGGCAGCCTGTCCTTTTAAATATTGTTGTAGGGAAACCCCGGGAAATGAAGATATCCGGGCAGATTTCACCACACTCTTATTTAGTCCCTCAATATTGGCTACCTTCTTTTGGAGCGAATCTTTAGCGGAAATATGGGCTGAGCTCCTTTGGATTACTGTGGTATCCTGCCTGATCCACTCGTAATGGTTAATCCCCATTGCAGACACTGAAACTGAAGAAATGCAAAGGCATAAAAAAAATACAAAACGCATAATAAATGTGTTATAAGTGCAATTGATTCAAATGAATGTTCCTTCAATGGAACAGTTGGGGCCGATCAGAAAATCTTGGGAAAAAGCCACATCGATTTTAAAATTACATTTCAAAATGCCGATGGATTTCTACCTGAACCAGAAAACATTTAAACGTCACAAAGACGTTTAAAAACCCAAAAACGGGGTTTCTAAGGTATAAAAGCTTCATAAAATTTAGTTTATAGTTGGTTAGTTTATGTTAAGACACAATGCAGTATAACTTATACTCTCCTGATCCAGTTATTTCTTAAAATTTATTTCTGTTTGTTATTTCGGGATGAACATTTGCTCAGTTAGCGGTTTCACTCATTGTACTGTGCTGGAGGAGAAGGGAAATTAACATAAAGGGACATCCTCATCCGGGATATCCCTTTGCTAACTAAATACTAGCCTGATAAATGGGTTTATTTTCTTTTGTACAATCTTTCCAAAGATCAGATCATAATATGATTTATTATGATCGTTAATCTATCAATTAAATGGAATTTTGATAACGTTAAAAGAATAAGGTTTTATAGTGATGTTGAGTTTTTTGCCTTTTAGGTTAATGGTGTTTTTTTGTGGGCTAACCGCTTCAGGATTTTCGAAAGAGTTGAGTTGATTTAGGTTACTGTTTGCTATTTCCTCGTTGGTGGCCTTATTTTTTAGTTTCATTTTCC